>OBZW01000004.1_pt1 | contig 482576 bp, 416 predicted proteins | sample 1477021 | NCBI WGS metagenome assembly OBZW01 (sample SAMEA2580262, study PRJEB22360) | human gut metagenome | biome: human gut; feature: human-associated habitat; material: faeces | place: Denmark | collected 2008/2010
TTCCTGCATCTTTTTACCCCGTTTTGCGTAGCTACTGCCGCTACCTCTTCTACCCGATTCTCTTTGATTCCGGAAAACTCTAAAGCAACAGGAAATGAGGTCCCACAAGGAGCGTTTTCTGTGGGTCAGAGACGAGCAATGATCATTCTTGCAATCGTCATATCTATTATTGCATGGGTATGGGCATTCGTTTTATTAGGCAACAGCCACTCTCATCCTGCTTATTTTGTCGCAGGACACGTAATGGTAGGGCTTGCTTGTATTTGTACCAGTCTCATAGCATTGGTGGCTACTATTGCTCGTCAGGTGCGAAATGATTATTCGGAAAAAGAACGGAATAAATGGCCGAAACTAGTTTTATTAATGGGATCTATTTCTTTTGTATGGGGATTATTCGTTATTTTGGCAGATTCGGGGAGTGCAAACGGTACCACCGGATATATCATGCTTGGACTGGGTCTTGTATGTTATAGTATTTCCAGTAAAGTAATTCTGTTGGCAAAGATATGGAGACGGGAATTTAAACTAGCCAACCGCATCCCTATGATTCCGGTATTAACAGCATTGACTTGTTTATTCCTGGCTGCTTTCGTATTCGAACTCGCTACCGTACATGCAGATTATTTCATTCCGGCACGTGTTCTAGTAGGATTAGGGGCTATCTGCTTCACACTATTTTCTATCGTTAGCATACTGGAAAGCGGTACTTCTTCTAAATAAAAATATAGCGTCACTATCCTAAACACATAGTGACGCTATTCGAGATATATGGTGACGCTATTTTAACGGGATAACGTCACTATTTTATTTTTTTAATTTCACTTCATAGACATCATTTCTACGATCTTTCAAATTGCGTACACTACCGTATGTATGTAACGCACTCAATAAATCCAGATCGACATCCGAAACCAATATCATTTCTGTATTCGGAGTCGCTTCCGCTCGTTTTCCGTCTGTCGGAAAAGCAAAATCACACGGAGTAAATACACCCGATTGGGCATACTGAATATCCATATTGTGTACGCGGGGGAGATTTCCCACGCTGCCTGCAATGACAACAAAACATTCATTTTCGATCGCACGCGCCTGAGCACAGACACGAACGCGGGAATAGGCATTTTGTGTATCCGTCAGGAAAGGTACAAACAATATCTGCATTCCTTGATCTGCCATTAGCCGGGAGAGTTCCGGAAACTCTACATCATAGCAAATCAAAACACCAATCTTAGCACAATCTGTATCAAAGGTTTGTAGTAATTTTCCCCCACTCAACCCCCAACTCTTGATTTCATCCGGAGTGACGTGCATTTTTTCATACATTTCGTATGTTCCGTCGCGACGGCAAAGGAATCCTACATTATAAAGCAGCCCGTCTTCTTTCACATAGGGCATACTACCGGTAATAATGTTTATATTATAGCTAATAGCCAGATTTATAAACCGATCACGAATCTCATCGGTATATTTTGCCAATCCGCGAATAGCCTGCGATTCTCCTTTATCATTATACTTCGACATTAAAGGCGCATTAAAGTATTCCGGGAAAAGAACAAAATCACTTTTATAGTCTGATACTGCATCTACAAAAAATTCTACCTGTTCGAACAGATCATCCAGTGTTTTATAACTACGCATCTGCCATTGTACCAAACCTACGCGAACAGTAGTTTTTGGATTGATATATTCTTGTGTAGGAGGTTGATAATAGATATTATCCCACTGTAACAAACAGGCATAATGTTTAGACTCCTCATCATTCGGCAAATAATTAGTCATTACCTTGCGGACATGGAAATCATTTGATAATTGGAACGTAAGCACCGGATCGTAAATATCACGTTGACGTACCCGTTCGATATATTCTTTTGGACGCATCTTGTCAGCATATTTATGATAATTCGGAATACGGCCGCCGAACATAATGGCTTTCAGGTTCAATGTTTCGCATAGTTCTTTGCGATATTCATACATACGTCGCGCCAGACGCAATCCGCGATATCCGGGGTGAATAAATACCTCTATGCCATACAGAATATTCCCCTCAGGATTATGCGTATTAAATGTTTCCTTACCCGTGACTTGTGCATACGTATGGTCATTCTTCACCTTATCATAATCAACAATAATAGAAAGAGCGCAACCTACAATTTTGTCGTCAACCACTGTAACAATCTGTCCTTCCGGAAAAATATTGATTAATTTCTGAATCTGTTTATGGGTCCAGAACACATCGCTACCGTCAGAATAAACACGAGTAAACGATTGGGATAATTGTGCGTAATCTTCTATTTGAAGATTACGTATCTGCACTTTATTAATTTTAATCGGATGTTGTTCCATAACAATACGTGTTTTTATATAAAGACAGTGCAAAGGTACAGCTTATCCTCATATATTGTTCTCCAAAGATAAGAAAATAAAAATCCGTAAATCACAGATTCCTATATCTGCTGATTTACGGATTTTCCACAAGAGATATTATCTGATTTATTTATTCTTCTTCCATAGTTTGCTCATATCCTCCAATGTCTTACCTTTCGTTTCGGGCACCCAACGCCAAACGAAAATAGCAGCCGCTACACAGATAATTCCATAAAGACTATACGCAAACATCGGGCTGAAATCGTACAATGCCGGGAAAGTAGAAGATACAATATAATTGAATATCCATTGGAAAGCCACAGCGATTGCCACCGCTTTACCACGAATTGTGTTCGGGAAGATTTCCGAAATCAATACCCAGCAAATCGGGCCCCATGACATCATAAAGAAGGCGGCATATACGATAACCGAAAGTACCGGAAGAATTCCTTTTATTGCCATGCTATCACACATCGCTACTGCAAATGCACCTACGGCCATACCGATAGAACCGATTATCAACAGAGGTTTGCGCCCGAAGCGATCTACTGTAAAGATTGCAACCAGTGTAAAGATAATATTCACAACACCCATAATAACCGTTTGCATCATGCCACCTCCTTCTGCACCTGCATTTTCAAAAATACGAGGAGCATAGTAAAGCACTGCATTGATGCCGATAGCCTGTTGGAATACGGAAAGCAGAATACCGATAACAATTACTGCCACTCCATAAGTAAAGAGTTTTTCTGTTTTTTCGTGAGCAGTAGCTTTAATATCGTTAAGAATTTCTTGTGCTTTTGTCTTACCATTGATCTTTTCCAGAATTGAATAAGCTTTTTCATCTTGTTGTACCAATACCAAATAGCGAGGAGTTTTTGGGACAAAGAACAATAATAGACCAAAGAATGCAGCCGGAAAAGCTTCCGAGCCGAACATAAAACGCCAGCCTTCAAATACAGTCCACATATCAGATTCTGAGCTAACTGATAAAACTCCGGCAGCATCTTTCAGAATAATAGGATTTTGGTGATCGCCCATAATCAGGTAATTCACAAAGTATACAACCAACATACCGAAAATAATGGCAAACTGGTTGCACGAAACAAGTGTTCCGCGAATGTTGGAAGGAGCTATTTCTGCGATATACATCGGACAAACAGCAGACGCAAGCCCGACACCGATACCACCTAAAACACGATATAAGTTAAATGTAACCAGCAAATCCATATTCGGTTTTCCATATTCGAAAAACAGAAATTCCGGATAATAGGAACCTAATGCTGAAAGGAAAAAGAGTACGGCAGCAAGTCTCAGGGAGTTACGACGCCCTAGACGGGAAGCGAATATACCGGAGAACGCCCCACCAAGTACGCAGCCTGTCAATGCACTGGATGAAGTGATTCCATGCATTACTTTATTATATTGAAAATCGGAAGCGGAAAGGAAGAATGCTTCCAGACCCTTCTCTGCACCGGAAATAACTGCTGTATCATAACCGAAAAGCAATCCTCCCAGGATAGCAACAGAAGTTATCGAATATAGGTAGAGTTTACTACCTTCGTTCGTTGTATTAATCATGGTGTATAAGTAGATAAGTAGTGTGTAGTAGTTGGATTAGATAATAGTAAGGCGATAAAGCTCTACCTCTATCGCCTTATATTTGATTCTCTATTAGCAGTACATATTCAGAATTGCTTCGTAAAGTTCTTGTTTGCCGCTAGTCTGCTTTGGTTCACCGTTCGCTTTAGCATAAGCAACTACATCTTCCAAAGATAATTTACCTTCCTCAAATTCTTTACCTTTACCACCGTCGAATGAAGCATAACGATCAGACAACATTTTCTTGTATGGAGATTCGTTCAGCAGAGCTGCCGCACTTTCCAATGCACGAGCCATAGCGTCCATACCTGCAATGTGAGCAATAAAAATGTCTTCCAAATCAGTAGAATTACGGCGAGTTTTGGCATCGAAATTAGTTCCGCCATTACCCAAACCGCCATTACGGATGATTTGCATCATCGCCTGAGTCAGTTCATAGTTGTCAATCGGGAATTGGTCTGTATCCCAACCATTCTGATAGTCGCCACGGTTAGCGTCGATAGAACCTAACATACCGTTATCCACTGCTACTGCCAACTCATGTTCGAAAGTGTGGCCAGCCAAAGTAGCATGGTTTACTTCGATGTTAACTTTGAAATCTTTATCCAAACCATGAGCTTTCAGGAAGCCGATCACAGTTTCCGTATCTACATCATACTGATGCTTAGTCGGTTCCATAGGTTTCGGTTCAATCAGGAAAGTACCTTTAAAACCACGGGCACGAGCATAATCACGAGCAATAGTCAACATCTGTGCAAGGTGTTCTTTTTCACGTTTTTGATCTGTATTTAAAAGAGACATATAACCTTCACGACCACCCCAAAACACATAGTTCTGACCGCCCAATTCGATAGTTGCGTCAATTGCATTCTTGATTTGTACAGCAGCACGGGCCACTACGTCAAAATCAGGATTTGTTGCAGCACCATTCATATAACGGGCATGGCCGAATACGTTGGCAGTACCCCATAACAGTTTGATACCTGTTTCTGCTTGTTTCTGTTTTGCGTATGCTACGATTTCTTTTAAGTTAGTTTCATATTCTTCAATGCTAGCACCTTCTGAAACCAAGTCTACATCGTGAAAACAATAGTATTCAATACCCATTTTCTGCATGAATTCAAAACCTGCATCCATTTTATCTTTTGCAGCCTGTATAGCATCTGTATTACCGTTCCAAGGGAACAGTTTTGTTCCACTACCGAATTGGTCGCCACCTTCAGCGCATAATGTATGCCACCATGCCATAGAGAACTTCAACCAATCTTTCATCTTCTTGCCGTTGATTACTTTTTCAGCATCGTAATAACGGAATGCCATAGGGTTTTTACTATCTTTACCTTCGAATTTAATCTTTTCAATTCCCGGGAAAAATTCTTTTGTTGCCATAATTCTTTACATTTTAAATGATTATTTATATTGTTACTTGTTATCTGAGTTGAAAATAGAAATTTTATCGACCATTGATTTTTCTAGACGATATTTCCATTTGGCGTATGCATCTGCATATTCTTGGTGTTTAGCCACATTAGGTTCGATAATATTTAGCTTTTCAAGTGTTGCAAAAGCCTCATTATTATCCTTGTAGATACCTGCACCGATACCTGCGCCTTTGGCAGCACCGACAGAGCCATCCGTGTCATAAAGTTCGATTGTAGCCCCCGTCACTCCTGCCAAAGTGTCACGGAAGATAGAACTCAGGAACATATTTGCGTGTCCGGCATGAATCATCTTTACCGGAATACCCATTTGTTCCATAATATCTATACCATATTTAAAAGAAAACACAATACCTTCCTGGGCTGCACGAATAATATGATGTTTGCCATGAGTATTAAAATCTATTCCACGGATACTACAGCCTATCTCCTTATTATTCAGCATACGTTCGGCACCATTACCGAAGGGAAGAATGCTGATTCCTGCGCTACCTATCGGAGCTTTGGAAGCCAGCACGTTCATTTTATTATATGATATTCCTTCAGGTGCAATAGTACGTTTTACCCATGAGTTAAGGATACCTGTGCCGTTGATACAAAGCAATACTCCCAAGCGGATCTGCTCTTTCGAATGATTCACGTGCGCAAAAGTGTTGACACGTGACTGCGGATCATAATTCACTTCCCCATTCACTCCATAAACAACTCCTGATGTGCCTGCTGTAGAAGCAATTTCACCCGGATTGAACACATTCAGAGAAAGAGCATTATTCGGCTGGTCACCGGCACGATAAGTAATGGGGGTTCCTTCTTTTAATCCCAATTCTTTGGCTGCTATTGCATTTACACATCCTTGCTCGGCAAAAGTTGGTTTAATATCGGCAATCAATGACGAATTGAATCCATAATAATCCATCAAGAAATCGGCTATACGATTGTTTTTGAAGTCCCAGAACATACCTTCCGAAAGTCCGGAAACAGTTGTACAGATTTCTCCGCTCAATTTCATGGCAATATAATCACCTGGCAGCATTATTTTGTAAATCTGCTCATAGATAGCCGGTTCATTCTGTTTAATCCAAGCCAATTTGGAAGCGGTAAAGTTTCCCGGTGAGTTTAGGAGATGAGAAAGACATTTTTCTTCTCCGATAGTTTCAAATGCCTTCTGACCACAAGGCACAGCACGCGAATCACACCAGATAATAGCAGGACGCAATACTTGTTGGTCTTTGTCTACACATACCAGACCATGCATCTGATAAGAGATACCAATTGCCTTAATCTCAGCCGCACTGACTCCGGATTCATTCATAATGGCTTGTGTAGACAACTTTAAGTTCTCCCACCAGCTTTCCGGATCTTGTTCCGCCCAACCGGGATTCACTGCAATAATTTTTGCCTCTGTTTTCGGAAAGAATGCCGATGATACACATTTACCAGTTTCAGCATTTACCAAGCTCGCTTTTACAGACGAGCTACCTATGTCATAACCTAATAAAAACATGATTTTATTTACGATTTAACGATTTTCAATTTTATTACTTAGATTTACCAAACACCCGGCATATATCACCGTCTCACCTTATTGTATATCTTCTTATCGAACTTATAATAGCGTGCGGCACGATGGGCTACTCCTTGTTGCTTTTCTTCCAAAGGAACCACATATTCCATCATTGCTATTTTTTTATGGAAGTTACGCACATCTACAACTTTGTCATATACTAGTTCAAAAAGAGTTCTCAATTGCGCAGCTGTAAACTTACGCGAAAGTAGTTCGAACAACATTGAAGGGTTAAATTCCACAAACTGACGGATGTATGTCATTGCTTCCTTAATAATCAGATTATGATCGAACGCCAATGTCTTTACTTCTTTCAGAGCAATCCAACAAGCCTGATGCTCGTCCAGATTCTTATCCAAAGTTCTATCTATCTTAACCATTGACAAATATGCAATAGTCACAATACGCTCTACCCTTGACTGCATTGCCCGTTCCAACCAGCGAACATCTTTCGGATTACTCGTTCTGTTTTTGGAACCGAATGCTTTAAACTGCATCAGGTTTACATTTTTAAGTCCTGTCAATTCATATAATACGCGCTGTGCAGCCTCGTCCAGATCCTCATCCATATAAATAAGACTTCCGGGAAGTTTCATATCGTGATATACTTCTCCATTATCTTCACCTGCACGTTTCACAAGCAACACTTTCAGTTGTTCGCCGTCAAAACCAATCACTACACAATCTACTGATATATGATTGTTGGCCAAAGGTGTATTTTTCTGTATATTCTGCATATCCGTTTTTTTAATATGGCGCAAATATAGAGGCTAATATTCGCTTAAACAAAAATAATTAATATGCTATAAAACATTGTTTATCACATAAATACATATCATATATTTTACAATATCAATACTTAGTGTTATCTTATGAATTACAATATGTATTTTAGTCTTTTCCAGGAAGAGTAATTGTATAAAGTACAAAAACCAGATTGATGCTTTATTTTCAGTACTTTTCATGATCTATAGAATAAATTCAGATAGGGATACTTATTGTACTTTAAACGATATGTCATTTTGTACCTTATCGTTTTTTATTCTATCTTTGTATCGTAACTATTAAAAAATCCAAAATGGAACGTCATCCAGTCATTTTATCCATTGCTGGTTCCGATTGTTCGGGAGGAGCAGGTATTCAGGCGGATATCAAAACAATCTCGGCTTTGGGAGGCTATGCAGCGTCAGTCATCACCGCAGTTACCGTACAAAATACATTAGGGGTACACGCTGTACAATCAGTGCTGCCTGAGATTGTCCGTGGGCAGATAGAAGCTGTTATGGATGATTTGCGACCGGTTGCAATCAAGATAGGTATGGTTAGTGACATTCAGATCGTTCGTACCATTGTAGACTGCCTGCGAAAATATATACCGGAATATATTGTTTATGATCCGGTCATGGTGTCTACCAGCGGACGAAAACTAATGTCGGACGAAACTATAGAAGAAATTAAAAGAGAACTGCTCCCACTCGTCACTTTAATTACTCCCAATCTTGACGAAGCAAGTGTTCTGACAGATAAAAGCATTCATAACATACATGAAATGCAGGAAGCGGCCAAAAGGTTGGTGGATGAGTATCAGACAAGTGTATTAATAAAAGGGGGGCATTTGGAGGGTGACAGAATGTGCGACCTCTTACATACGTCAGAATCGATCTTCCATATATATGAGGAGAAAAAGATAGAAAGTAACAATTTGCACGGAACAGGCTGTACCCTCTCCTCCGCTATTGCGACCAACCTGGCAAAAGGCTATCCTTTACGGGAATCTATCCAACATGCCAAATCATATATCACTCAGGCTATCATTGCAGGCAAGGATTTGCACATCGGACATGGCAATGGTCCGTTATGGCATTTCCCGGATTCGGTTGCACAAATATGTACATTTTGTGCGGTCGTATCATAAAAATCCGTAACTTTGCACCCGCAATTAAAAATCAATTAAATAATAAAGATATGAAAGCATTCGTTTTTCCCGGTCAAGGTGCTCAATTCGTAGGAATGGGTAAAGACCTGTATGAAAATTCAGCTTTAGCTAAAGAATTATTTGAAAAAGCAAATGATATTCTTGGATATCGCATTACAGATATCATGTTCAATGGTACGGACGAGGATCTTCGTCAAACGAAGGTTACTCAACCTGCCGTATTCCTTCACTCGGTAATCTCCGCTCTTTGTATGGGGGATGATTTCAAACCGGAAATGACAGCAGGACATTCACTCGGTGAATTTTCCGCATTGGTTGCTGCCGGAGCTTTGAGCTTTGAAGACGGTCTGAAACTTGTTTATGCACGTGCAATGGCTATGCAGAAAGCCTGTGAAGCGACTCCTTCTACAATGGCTGCTATCATCGCATTGCCGGATGAAAAGGTGGAAGAAATCTGTACTACCGTAAATGCTGAAGGTGAAGTTTGTGTACCGGCTAACTACAACTGTCCGGGACAAATCGTTATCTCCGGTTCCGTACCGGGCATCGAGAAGGCTTGCGAACTAATGAAAGCTGCCGGAGCAAAACGAGCTCTCCCATTGAAAGTTGGTGGTGCTTTCCACTCTCCGTTAATGGATCCTGCAAAAGTAGAATTGGAAGCTGCTATCAATGCAACAGAAATCCATACTCCTAAATGCCCGGTATATCAGAATGTAGACGCACTTCCTCATACTGACCCTGTTGAAATCAAAAAGAATCTGGTTGCTCAGTTGACAGCTTCTGTACGTTGGACTCAATCTGTTAAAAATATGATTGCCGACGGTGCTACTGACTTCACAGAATGTGGACCAGGTGCAGTATTGCAAGGTCTGATTAAGAAAATTGACGGTACTGTTAGTGCTCATGGCATTGTATAAAATCAAGAAATACTGTATTTATCAGTTTACAGCGTGTTGGCAGAATTGCCAACACGCTTTTTTTATTCCGAATCTTCATACCAAAAAGAGAGTGATATGCTCTAAAACATTCAGGTAGATTTCTTTTTCGTAAACTTTCCGTATCTTGTTTCTGTTTTATTAGCAGGAATCATTTACTCAAATTTGTGAGCCATGAAAATACATGAATATCAAGCGAAAGAGATTTTCTCTAAGTATGGAATACCTGTTGAGAGGCACACTTTATGCCGTACTGCTGCAGGCGTTGTAGCTGCATATCGGAGTGTAGGTGCAGATAGAGTTGTCATTAAGGCACAGGTATTGACCGGAGGCCGGGGAAAGGCCGGAGGCGTCAAACTGGTAAACAACACGGAAGATGCTTATCAGGAAGCTAAAAATATACTCGGAATGAGTATTAAAGGCCTTCCCGTCAATCAGATATTGGTTAGCGAAGCAGTTGATATTACCGCCGAATATTATGTCAGTTTCACTATCGACCGAAATACACGTTCCGTTATTCTAATGATGAGTGCATCCGGTGGTATGGATATTGAACAAGTGGCTCGTCAGACACCGGAGAAAATTATTCGGTATTCAATCAATCCTTTCATTGGCATTCCAGATTATTTGGCACGTCATTTCGCCTTTTCACTTTTTCCAAAAACGGAACAAGCAAGTAAAATGGCTGTCATCCTGCAAGCACTTTATAAAATCTTCATGGAGAATGATGCCTCTCTGGTTGAGATCAATCCGTTAGCGCTAACAACAAAAGGTATGTTAATAGCTATTGATGCCAAAATTGTTTTCGATGACAACGCCCTATGTCGGCATCCTGAAATACATGCTTTATTCGACCCGACAGAGGAAGAAAAGGTAGAAGCCGACGCCAAAGAAAGAGGTTTCAGTTATGTTCGCATGGACGGTAATATAGGTTGCATGGTGAATGGTGCCGGACTCGCTATGGCAACAATGGATATGATTAAGATTTATGGAGGTAATCCTGCCAACTTTCTTGATATTGGCGGTAGTTCCAACCCCATAAAAGTAGTGGAAGCCATGAAGCTTCTATTACAAGATGAAAAAGTAAAAGTTGTTCTGATCAATATTTTCGGAGGGATTACCCGTTGTGACGATGTGGCAATCGGGCTTATTCAGTCATTCGAGCAGATAAAGAGTGAAATACCCATCATTGTCCGGCTAACAGGAACAAATGAAAATATCGGCCGCGATCTTCTACGAAATCATAGCCGTTTTCAGATAGCAACAACTATGCAGGAAGCAGCGTTAATGGCTATAAAATCATAATGCGTAACAATATCAATAAAAAGTAAAAAACAATTATGAGTATATTAATAGATAAATCCACCCGTTTGATTGTACAAGGAATTACTGGTCGGGACGGGCTCTTTCATGCCAGGAAGATGAAGGAATATGGAACCAACGTTGTAGGAGGTACTTCTCCCGGTAAAGGGGGAAGTGATGCAAACGGTATCCCAGTGTTTAACACCATGTATGAAGCTGTGGAACAGACACAGGCTAACACTTCTATTATCTTTGTTCCGGCACGTTTTGCAGCAGATGCTATCATGGAGGCGGCAGATGCCGGTATCCAGTTAATTGTCTGTATCGCGGAAGGTATCCCTACACTGGATGTCATCAAAGCGCATCAATTCATTAAACAAAAGGGGGCAATACTGGTTGGTCCTAACTGTCCGGGATTGATTTCTCCGGGAAAAAGTATGGTCGGTATCCTCCCGGGACAAGTTTTTCAGAAAGGAAACGTGGGTGTCATTAGCCGTAGCGGTACACTTACGTATGAAATTGTATATCACTTAACCGCTAATGGCATGGGACAATCCACAGCTATTGGTATCGGCGGCGACCCCGTAGTAGGGCTTCATTTCCGTGAACTGTTAGAAATGTTCCAGAATGACACCGAAACCGAAGCTATTGTTTTAATCGGTGAGATTGGCGGAAATGCGGAAGAACAGGCTGCCGAATATATTCGTAACCATGTAACTAAACCCGTTGTAGCATTCATCGCAGGGCAATCTGCTCCTTTGGGAAAACAAATGGGGCATGCAGGAGCTATTATCTCCGGAACTTCCGGTTCGGCTAAAGAAAAGATAGAAGCATTAGAGGCAGCCGGTATTCAGGTTGCACAGGAGCCGTCGGACATTCCTGCATTATTAAAAGCAGCAAAAGATACAACGAGAGATATTCTGAAATTACGGGAACAAGAACTGGTAGATTTGGAACTGGAACTCAATAACATGGTGGATGATGAAGAAAACAACAACGGAGATTAACAGAAAGAAGGGCGTGTTAGTTTCCTGACACGCCCTTTTTCTATCACTATTATTTAGTTTTAGTTCTTCGGCAAAGCTTCTTTCACTACCATTGAACGACCTACGTATTCTGCGCCATTCAACTGTTTGATAACATTATTAGCTTCTGCATCATCCGGCATTTCAACAAATGCGAATCCTTTTGATCTTCTAGTTTCACGGTCTGTGATTAACTTTACTGAAGCAACTGTTCCATACTCTTCCATTACATTTCTCAAGTCTGATTCCTTAACATTATAGCTAAGATTTCCAATGTACAAATTCATAAAATACAAATATAAAAAATTAATAATTCAATAAGAAAGTTATTGGAAAATCTTAATTAGAAATGGATATACTCAAATAAATGAGAAGATTCACGTAAAATAATCAAATCGTAATAAACCTTATTATTGTTGTTGGTTGCAAAGGAAAGCATTATTTGGCGATATTGCACTACATTCCTCTCTTTTTCTTTTCATAAAACATCTTTTTTATGAAATTAGGTCAATACTTAACGTTCATATTCCTCTTTCCCTTCTATCAAGTAATCAAAATCGATCGTTTTCTTCGGATATATCCTCAAAAAAGAATTTTAAAGTACGAGTACTGTAGAAATCTACAAATAAACTGTTGTGATAAGACAGCATATCTAAAGGAATGAAAAAATATCTGCCTAATAAGGAAGTCCGGTTTAAATAATCTTTTAAAATCATCCGCAATTAGGTATAATGTCACTCTTTTCATAAATTCGTCACCTATTAAGGCACGAAAACAATCTAACCAAACATGAAAAATTTTAATCACTATGCCGGACGCGAGGAATTCTCCGCATTTAAAGACTTCTTTTTGACACATGGGCAATGTAAAGAAATGAAGAAAAAGGAATATTTCACTCTGCAGGGAGCTTTGGCTACACATGGAGCTTACATAGAAGAAGGGTTATTTCGATATATCTGTACAGACGACAGAGGATACGAGCATATTGTCGGTTATTCTTTTGCCGGAGAGTATGTAGGTGACTATCCGGCATGCTTGAAAAAAGAGAAAGCTATGGTAAGCATCCAGGCTGCAAGTGATGCTCGAATTTACTATGCTTCTGCCGAAGATATGAGGAATTTCTTCTCTACAAATGAAATGACACAAAACTTAGAACGGATTCTTGCAGAAGAGCTCTTTGTACAAACCTATATGCGTCTATTAGACATTTATTGTAAAACTCCCACCGAACTGTATTTAGATTTAGTGAAACGCTATCCTGATTTTCAGAATTTTATTACTCTAAAAGAAGTAGCCTCTTTCCTTCGAGTTACTCCGGAAACGATTAGTCACATACGTAAGAAATTCGAATAATAACTACTAATAAAACTATCCGATGATGAACGTAGATCAATTGGTTTATTACTAAAAAATGAGATAAACAAAAAATTCCCGATTCATCACGAACCGAGAATTTTTATGAGTTATTTATACTACATTCGAAGTTTTGCTTTATTCTTTCACTTCTTCACCCTTTTCATTCATCAGGACTGTTACTTCCTGCGAATCTTTAGTAGTAAGAATTACTTTATAAACCTTACCGCTCTCTTTTTCCGCTACATAAGCTTCTTTGATTGTAGCACCTTCATAGTTCTTGGCAACAGCCTGTGCCACTGCTTCCGGTAACTCTTTTACATCAATCTTAGTAAACTCATCCTGTGGAACTTGCGCCTGCATTTCTACAGATGTAGTGTTGATTACTTCCTGTGCAAATGCTACAGAACTACCTAATCCCATTACTAATGCTACTGCTACTAATACCTTTTTCATAATCGTAATTTTTTAAGTGTGAATTATAAAAACCATTATTTATTATCGCTACACTTATCATATTGCAAAACGGATACCAAATATCAGCTTTTTACATATATCGTTAAAAATCAGACGAATAAAAAGTAGGCGGGTTCTATCTGATTGTGGAATTAGTGTAGAATTATGTGGAAGTGAGGAGTGCAATTGGGGAAAATAAAAGCCTATCTTGCTTTGAGAAGACAGGCTTTTACTCATATTATCAGTTACTACATTATCCGCAATGGAAATATTTATGAACCAAATCAAGCATTTCCTGCGGTTTTCCGTCCAGATCTGCACGTAGTGTCTTATCCTCATAATTGCGAAGTTTACGGATGATGCCGTCAATCATTGCCGAACTAAATACATTGTATTGTTCGAAAATAGCCCGTTGCTGTTCCAGACAATCGGCGGACGCAACACAGCTATCCGGTAATTGAGCCAATACTTTCAGCTTATCTTCGTTTTCTTTCTGGTGAATATTTACATTCACATACGTCTTTTCAGCCAGTTCCAAAGCATTTTCTATTTCAAAACCATGACGGCAGGCTACAGCCAGTCCGGCAAGCAGTTGATATAAATCTGCCGAACCGTCCGGTGAACGCATTTCCACAGTCTGCTTTTGGGTGGTATCAAAATAACTTTCCGTTTCTAACGGATTCGCTAATGTACACATATCCTTCTTGGCAGCCCATCCCAAAGGTACACGTACCAATACAGAACGGTTGCGGTCGCCCCAGCAAACATTCGTTGGTGCTTCCTGGTGCGGAACAAGACGGAAGTATGAAGTAGGATTTGTATTTCCGAAGGCTGTGATTGAAGGCGCAAGCTCCATCATTCCAGCAATAGCCTTCCGGGCTGTTTCCGACAAAATTCCGTCTTTTAACATCTGATTCTTTCCGTCCTGCATGATACGCATATGGACATGCAGACCGGAACCCGCTTTACCTGCTGTTATCTTAGGAGCGAACGTAACATTATATCCATATTTGAATCCTAAGTTACGAATTACCCATTTGGCAATCATCAATTGGTCGGCGGCCTGTTCGACAGGAACCGGCAAAAACTCTATTTCATTCTGCTCATAGATATAGCCTTCCAAAGTAAAGTTGCCTACTTCAGAGTGTCCATACTTAATTTGCCCGCCAGTTTGTGAGATATAAGACATACATTGTGTACGGAACTCATTAAATTTGGCATAAGGTCCCGATTCATGATAACCACGTTGATCGGTTGCCTCAAACATACCCGTATCCGGTGCTATCACATAATATTCTAACTCTCCCATTGCCTGAAACTCCATTCCCGTCACGTCCGTAAATGCTTTGCTCGCTTTATGAAGCGTATATTCCGGTGAACTTCCCAACGGTTCTCCATCCTTATTGAAGAAAGAACAAAGGATAGACAGCGTAGGTATTTCAGCAAACGGATCAACAAATGCTGTACGAAACCGAGGAATAACATAAAGATCACTACTTCCCGCTTCGATAAAAGAGAAAAGGCTGGAACCGTCCACCCGTTCTCCACAGGTAAGGATAGCTTCCAGATAAGCTTGATTGTTAATGACAAAATTCAAAGTTTTCAGACGACCATCTCCCGCAGGATACATGAAGTTGACCATACGGATGTCGTTTTGTTGGATAAATGAAATGATGTCGGCTTTGGTAAATTCAGAAGTCGGCTTCTGGAGAAATGCCACTAATTTATTGGCATTCATTGATAACTCTTGATTCATGATCGGTTGTTTTTCGTTGTTGTATGATTAAAAACGGTTTGTTAAACGCCAAAGATAAGGAAAAGTTGGAAAAACGACTTTAAAGAGAGTAAAAAACTATCTCTATGTCGTTATTAAAAACGCTTTAAATCTCTTTTTCCACAAAAAATATTCCGGTGTTATTATTGTAAGTCACGGTTGCCTATTTCCATATTGACTACGGCATAGGCTACAAGCTGGTTCGACTTTCTCTTGTCCCCGTAATTGCAGGGCTGCGCAAAATAATCTTATATATTGGTAAATACCTCATCTATCAGATAAATATAAGCAATTATTCTTCAAAACAGAGGTGAAAAAGATCTTATTTAAAAATGAAATACTACTTTTGTAAAAGATATCACCTTATATATAATGTTATGCAATACATTTACAAATATCAGTCCCCTATCGGTGGAATAACAATCGCAAGTGACGGTAGCTCTTTGACGGGTTTGTGGTTTGATGGACAGAAATATTTTGCAGCTTCGTTGTCTCCGGAACACGAAGAAAAAGTATTGCCCGTATTCGAGCAAACCATAGAATGGCTCGATTGTTATTTCAGTGGGAAAAATCCCGGTTTCATGCCTGAGATGCACTTGGAAAGTACTCCTTTTCGTCTCTCCGTATGGGAAATATTAAAAAAAATCCCTTACGGCAAAATCATTACGTACAAGGATATTGCTAAGGAAATAGCTCGCCTAAACGGGCTATCGTCCATGTCGACGCAAGCGGTGGGCAATGCGGTGGGACACAATCCTATTAGTATTATTATACCCTGCCACCGGGTTGTAAGTTGTAACGGTAGCCTGACAGGATATGCAGGCGGTATTTCTAAAAAGATAGAGTTGCTCACTCTTGAACAGGTGGATATGACAAACCTGTTCGTACCGAAGAAAGGAACAGCACTGTAAATCCGGAAAATGTCCTTTGCCTGAAAAACTAATTGATTGCTCCGCCTGTTTTATTTTCAGTAGAAACATTCAAATAACAAACCCATGAAAAAGGACATTTTAAAAGACCTGCTTGCTAAACCCGGAAGACAATATTCCGTCTCCGATTTCGATCCGTCATTTATCGGCGAACTATCCAAACAGGATGCTAAAGGTCAACTGACTAAAAACGTAGAGAAACTTTCCGAACTGCAAAGCATGCTCTACGCCCAGGATCGCTATTCGATTCTTATTATTTTTCAGGCTATGGACGCAGCCGGAAAAGACGGGACAATCAAACACGTCATGTCCGGTATCAATCCGCAAGGATGCCAAGTATTTTCGTTCAAGCAACCTTCTGCCGAGGAATTGGACCACGATTATCTCTGGCGTATCAATCGTTGCCTGCCCGAAAGAGGGAGAATCGGAATTTTCAACCGTTCTCACTATGAAGACGTGCTTATCGCCAAAGTGCATCCCGAAATTATACTGTCCAACAAATTGCCGGGTGTAGAAACCATCAAAGACATTGACTCTGATTTTTGGAAACGCCGTTACCGGCAAATCAATGATTTCGAACGTTATCTGACGGAAAACGGAACCGTTGTCCTGAAATTCTTCCTGAACGTATCAAAAGCCGAACAGAAAAAGCGTTTCATGGAAAGGTTGGATGACAAAACTAAAAACTGGAAATTTTCTTCCGCAGATGTTAAGGAACGCCAGTTTTGGGATGAGTATATGAAAGCCTATGCAGATGTACTAACCGAAACATCTACCGAACTGGCTCCGTGGTACGTAATCCCTGCCGACAATAAATGGTTTATGCGCTACGCAGTAGGACACATTATCTGCGAGCGGATGAAACAACTGGACCTGCATTACCCCAAACTATCTGAAGAAGGATTAAAACAACTGGAAGATTGTAAAAAAAGTGTGTCCGATATTAACTTCTGATTCACTTGCACTTATCCTTTTTTATTCTAACTTTGTAGAGCAACTATGTATAAACAAAAAATGATAAGCTATGGACATCCAAACATTTATTCAAAACTTCCGGGAGGCATTCGGAGAGAAGGCCGAACTGCCTCTTGTATTCTGGTATTCGGACACGCAGGAAGGAACGGCGGAAAAAATAAATGGCTGTATCTTTAAAGGTATGAAAACGGCAAGAGAAGGCGGTATCATCAGCCTGAATGCCGAAACAATCGGCTGTGGTGGCGGCAAGTTCTATACCGGTTTTACCGAAATGCCCGAACACGTCCCGACTTTTGTCTCATTAAAAGAGCGGTACAAACAGACTCCGCAAATGGTCATCGACTTTATACAGCAAATCGGAGTACTCAAAGCAGAAAAGAAATACCTTCATTTTGCGCGTATAGACAGGATAGAAAGTCTGAAAGAAGTGGAAGGTGTCGTATTCATAGCCAACCCCGATATGCTTTCCGGACTTACCACATGGGCTTATTATGATAATAATGCTGAAGACGGTGTAGTTTCCATGTTCGGTTCCGGTTGTAGCTGCATAGTAACGCAAGCTACCATAGAAAATCGAAAAGGCGGCAAACGGACATTCATCGGTTTCTTCGATCCGTCGGTACGTCCCTACTTCGAACCCGATAAATTGAGCTATACTATACCTATGTCCAGATTCAGGGAAATGTGTGGCACAATGCGCCAAAGTTGCTTATTCGATACTCATGCTTGGGGAAAGATCCGGGAAAGAATGGATAGTGAATAGAGCAAAAAACAGGTCAAATAGTTTCAAATAGGTATGAAACTTTTCCATCCTGTTTTTAATATAATAAGCAGATTGTTCTTTACCGGATTAAACCTTTCCTGCAAAGAACAGTCTTATCCTCAAGATATTATTGTTCTATTAAATATAAAAGTTCTTAACGAAAATGGAAACATCTGCCAAGCTCTACTCGCTGAATTACAGTAATGTAAAAACTTACTTGTTCGCTCTGTTGTTTATTGCAGGCAACATTGCACTTCCACAACTATGCCATCTCATACCTTATGGTGGTCCTACCCTGCTGCCCATTTATTTTTTCACGTTGATTGCAGGCTATAAATATGGCTTTCGTGTAGGATTATTGACCGCGATTCTTTCTCCTGTCATTAATCACTTGCTGTTCGCCATGCCTTCGGAAGCTACGCTTCCTGTTATGTTGATAAAATCCACTTTACTTGCTGGAGCTTCTGCCTTTGCCGCACGAATGCTAAAATCTGTCTCTTTATTGGGCGTTCTTGGTGTCGTGCTTTTCTACCAGATTATAGGAATAGCTTTTGAATGGGCGATTCTTGGTAATTTCTATGTAGCAGTACAAGATTTCCGTATCGGTACTCCGGGAATGTTGATCCAGTGGTTTGGTGGCTATGCCCTGTTAAAAGCGATTGCAAAATTCTAAACTCAAAATAGAAAAATGGACAGAAGGGACTTTTTAAAAACAGTAGCCATAACCGGTGCTGCTTTGACTATACAGCACTCGGAAGCTATGGAGGTATTAACTCAGACTATCAATAAAGCAAACGGAGCTAACCCTGATCTGGTAGCAGTCATGGGTGGAGAGCCGGAAGCCATGTTCCGCCGCGCCATAAGCGAACTGGGTGGGATGAAGCAATTCGTTAAACCAGGACAAAAGGTTGTTGTGAAGCCTAACATCGGTTGGGACAAGGTGCCGGAACTGGCAGGAAATACAAATCCGAAGTTAGTGGCGGAAATCGTGAAACAATGCTTTGCCGCCGGAGCAAAAGAAGTGACCGTATTTGACCATACCTGTGACGACTGGCAGAAATGCTATAAAAACAGTGGCATTGAAGCTGTAGCAAAAGCCGCCGGAGCAAAAGTAATGCCCGCACATCTGGAATCTTACTACAAACCGGTAGATCTCCCAAGCGGCAAAAAAATGAAGAAAGCAAAAGTGCATGAAGCAATCCTGAACTGCGACGTATGGATAAATGTCCCTATCCTGAAAAACCATGGCGGAGCCAATCTGACTATCTCCATGAAAAACCATATGGGAATTGTATGGGATCGCGGATTCTTTCACCAAAACGACTTGCAACAATGTATTGCCGATATTTGTACCCTGCAAAAGAAAGCCGCGCTGAACGTTGTAGATGCCTACCGGATTATGAAGACTAACGGTCCTCGCGGACGCTCTGCTTCAGATGTCGTTTTGGCAAAGGGATTGTTTATCTCACCGGATATTGTAGCGGTGGACACAGCCGCTGCCAAATTCTTCAACCAAGTGCGTGAGATGCCGTTGGATACAGTAGGACATCTTGCCAAAGGAGAAGCACTGAAAGTAGGAACCATGAATCTTGACAAATTAAATGTCAAGCGAATCAAGATGTAAATCAACCATGTTAAGAAAGATACGTATTGGAATATCAGCACTTTTTTTTGTACTGATTACTTTCTTTTTTCTCGATTTCGCAGAAATATTACCTAACAGTTTTCATCGTCTGGCACACTTGCAATTTGTTCCAGCTTTGCTTTCATTAAGTGTAGGTATCTTATTATTTCTCATTGTGTTAACACTTTTATTCGGCCGTATCTATTGTTCGACGATATGTCCTATGGGGATTTTGCAAGATATCATTGCGCGCCTGTCAAAATCAACAAGTAAAAAGAAAAAAAGATATAGTTACAGTCCTGCAAAAAATAGATTACGTTGGAGTGTGCTTGGGGGGACTGTCATCTCTTTTCTATGCGGATTCACGTTTATCGTAGGACTGCTTGAGCCATACAGCGCATACGGTCGGATAGTAGTACATGTATTTAAACCGATATATATGCTGGGAAATAATCTTTTGGAATCCGCTTTCTCCAAGTTCGACAATTATACGTTTTACCAGGTGGATACTTCTATTTTAAGTATTTCATCTCTTTTCATTGCAGTCGTCATACTTACAATGATTTTTATAATGGCATGGAAGCACGGACGGACTTGGTGCAACACGATTTGTCCTGTAGGAACAATTTTAGGCTTATTAAGCCGGTTCTCATTATTCAAAGTCCGCATTGACTCCGACAAGTGTAACAGTTGCGGACTCTGCGCTACCAAATGTAAGGCAGCGTGCATCAATAGTAAAGAGCATACTATTGATTATGGTCGTTGTGTAGATTGCTTTGACTGCCTGGGGGGCTGCAAACAAAAGGCATTGATCTACCAACCTTCACTCTCCCCTACCGATTCATCCAAACGTCGTTTTCTCGTTGCAGGACTACTTACTGCCGGAGCAGTTCCGAAACTACTTTCACAAGTTAAAGAATCCGTTGCAAGTCTGGAAGGTAAAAAAGTATACAAAAAAGAGAATCCGGTTACTCCGCCGGGGTCTGTCAGCCGTGAACATTTTCAGCAGCAATGTACATCGTGCCATCTTTGTATCAGCAAATGCCCATCGCATGTACTGAAGCCAGCTTTCATGGAGTATGGCTTGGCAGGAGTAATGCAACCTACCGTCAGTTTCGAGAAAGGATTCTGCAATTTTGATTGTACTGTTTGCGGAGATGTTTGTCCTAACGGGGCTATTCTTCCGATAAGTGTAAAGCAAAAACATCTTACACAAATGGGATATGTTGTTTTTATCGAGGAAAATTGCATCGTTTATACAGACGGAACTAGTTGTGGGGCCTGCTCTGAACACTGTCCCACGCAGGCTGTCGCAATGGTGCCTTATAAAGACGGGTTGACGATTCCCCATGTAAATAAAGAGATTTGCGTAGGCTGTGGTGGATGCGAATATGTTTGCCCTGCTCGTCCGTTCCGTGCTATCTATATTGAAGGGAATCCGGTACAGAAGGAAGCAAAACCATTTAAAGAAAGCGAAGAGCACAAGGGTGAAATAGACGATTTTGGGTTCTGATCGGCGTAGTACCGGAACAAAGTTTCCATCCGGCATACTAAAAACTATCCATTATATTTCTTCTACTTTCAATAAATTCACTAAATTCGTGGCGAATTAAAGACAGAAAAAACTCATGGAGGTATATACAAACAATTGGACGAACCGGAAATATCAGATAGGTTATGCTCTAAGTGGAGGATTTATTAAAGGATTCGCTCATTTGGGCGTAATGCAAGCTCTCCTGGAGCATGATATTAAACCGGATATTATCTCCGGAGTAAGCGCTGGAGCTCTTGCGGGAGTCTTTTATGCAGATGGTAATGAACCTCACAAAGTGCTGGATTATTTTTCCGGACACAAATTTCAAGACCTGACCAAGTTGGTAATCCCCAAGAAAGGATTATTTGACCTTTGCGAATTTATAGATTTCCTTCGTACCAATGTAAAAGCAAAGAATCTGGAAGAACTCCAGATTCCCTTGATCATCACGGCAACCGATCTTGACCACGGACGTATGGTTCATTTTCACCGTGGTTCCATTGCCGAACGGGTAGCTGCTTCGTGCTGTATGCCTGTCATGTTTGCTCCGGTAAATATTGATGGAACGAACTACGTAGACGGTGGATTGATGATGAATCTCCCGGTTTCCACTCTCCGTAGAGTCTGTGACAAGGTAGTAGCAGTTAATGTAAGCCCGATCATGGCGCAAGATTATAAAATGAATATTGTCAGCATCGCTATGCGTTCGTTTCATTTCATGTTCCGTGCCAATACTTTCCCTGAAAGAGAAAAATGTGATTTGCTGATTGAACCTTATAACCTATATGGGTATAGCAACACGGAATTGGAAAAAGCGGAAGAAATCTTCGAGCAAGGATATAATACCGCTAACGGAGTGCTGAATCAATTATTAGTTGAAAAAGGAAAAATCTGGAAGTAATGCTTCTTATTGAAGTAGTTAATATTAGAAATGTAAAAATCTACTCTATATGAATAACGAAAATAAAATAATTATCTATCAAGTGTTCACCCGGCTGTTCGGCAACAATAATAACCACTGCGTCTACAATGGAGATATAGTCACCAACGGTTGCGGAAAAATGGCGGATTTTACTCTCAAAGCACTTAGTGAAATCAAAAAACTGGGTACTACACATATTTGGTACACAGGTATTATTGAGCATGCTACTCAGACAGATTATCGTCGCTATAATATCAGTCCGGATCATCCTGCCATTGTAAAAGGAAAAGCCGGTTCGCCCTATGCTATCAAAGATTATTATGATGTAGACCCTGACTTGGCGAATGACATTCCCGAACGAATGAGAGAATTCGAGAATCTTGTACGACGTACACATCGTGCGGGACTAAAAGTTATAATTGATTTTGTTCCCAACCATGTAGCACGCCAATACCATTCTGATGCACAACCGGACGGGACAACGGAATTGGGAGCTAACGATGATTCAAGCCAGTCTTTCAGTCCCTATAATAATTTCTATTATATTCCTCAAGCTGAACTTCGTGCCCAGTTTGACATGAAAGACGGTGCGACAGAACCTTATCACGAATTCCCGGCTAAAGCAACAGGCAATAATCGTTTTGACGCTACTCCCAATATCACTGACTGGTATGAGACAATCAAATTGAATTATGGAGTAGACTACCAGAATGGAGGTACGTGCCACTTTTCTCCGATTCCGGATACATGGATAAAGATGTTGGATATTCTTCTGTTCTGGGCTTCCAAAGACATTGACGGTTTCCGTTGTGATATGGCGGAAATGGTTCCCGTAGAATTTTGGGAATGGGCTATTCCTCAAGTCAAAGAAGCATATCCGGACATACTCTTTATTGCAGAAGTCTACAATCCGAATGAATATCGCAATTATTTGTTCCGTGGAAAATTCGACTATCTGTACGATAAAGTAGGCTTATATGATACACTTCGTAATGTAGCCTGTGGATATGAGTCGGCTGCTTCTATCACTCATTGCTGGCAGAGTCTGAACGGAATTGAGAAAAAGATGCTTAATTTCCTCGAAAACCACGATGAGCAACGCATTGCGTCCGATTTCTTTGCCGGTGACCCACGCAAAGGAATCCCTGCACTTATTGTTTCCGCCTGCATGAATACTAATCCTATGATGATTTACTTCGGACAGGAATTTGGAGAACCCGGAATGGACAGTGAGGGCTTCAGCGGAAGGGATGGACGGACTACTATATTTGATTATTGGAGTATAGACAGCATCCGTCGTTGGCGTAACGGAGGAAAATTTGATGGTAAAATGCTCAATGAAGATCATAAACGTTTATATGAAATTTATCAAAGAGTGCTGACTTTGTGTAATGAAGAACTGGCTATTGCAAAGGGTGTTTTCTTTGACCTGATGTATGCTAATCAAAATGGCTGGCGTTTCAATGAACATAAGCAATATACTTTTATGCGAAAATACAAGAACGAGCTATTGTTTATCATTGTCAATTTCGACAGTCAACTAGTAGATGTAGCAATCAATGTTCCCTCACACGCTTTCGACTTTTTACAAATTCCACAAATGGAATCCTATCAGGCTGTTGATCTTTTGACCGGTGCGAAAGAAGAAATCAGCTTATTGCCATATAAAGCTACGGAAGTTTCAGTTAGAGGCTACAATGGAAAGATACTGAAAATTGCATTCTGAAAAAGACGAAAAACCCTATATTCCCCTATAACCCGATCACACCATAATGACCGGGTTATTTTATATGTATCATTCAAACAAATAGTCATGATAGCTGTTTAGGTAGATAAATAATCTCCTAAACCATAAAGCTTATGAAGAAATTTAATATTATGGCGGTTCTGTTACTATTTTCCATATCAGTATTAGCGATTGTACCTCCTGATAATGTGCAGGCTACCTTCAAGAAAATGTATCCCAAAACAAATGATATAGCCTGGTCGCAAGATGACGGATACTATTGTGCCAATTTTGTAATGAACGGTTTCACCAAAAATGTATGGTTCAATGCGCAGGGACAATGGGAAATGACGCAGACTGATCTTGTCAGTCTCGATCGGCTGACACCTGTGGTCTATAATGCTTTTACATTTAGTTCTTATGCAAGTTGGGTTGCGGAAGATGTGACTATGGTAGAATTTCCTAAATGGCAGGCAATCATTGTTATTGAGGTAGGACAAGATAATGTTGACATTAAATATCAGTTGTTCTATACTCCTAAAGGGATATTGCTAAAAACACGCAATGTCAGTTATATGTACGACATTCTCGGTCCGGGCACATTCTTATAAAGAAAGCCCTTGCAAATCCAAGTATAGAAAATTTGCAAGGGCTTCTTTATTAATATATATCTACTTCTTCTTTCTCAACACTACGGCAGTACGTGCAGGAATATAAAGTTTCAACCATTCTTTCTTTTCTTTCTTATACAAAGGATCGGCAATCGTGAAGTGAACCACAGAATCATCGGCAAAGCCATTACCACCGAATGCTATATTATCCGTATTCAGAATCACCTCATAAGCTCCCGGAGCTACAAGGAAACCATAGTCTGTAAACGACTGCTTCGGATTGAAGTTAAATACAAAAATCAAATCCTTACGCTCATAAGCCAATACCTGGTCGCCGTCATTATGCCATATTTCTTGTATCGGGGTTGCCTGGAAATCCTTCACACTCTTAATGACTTTCAACATTTCTTCATCGAAGTCACCCATATAGTGATAGGCTAGATTCTTATTGTCGACCAGATCCCATTGGCGACGGGCATATTTGCAAGACCAACCGTTACCCTCACGCGGGAAGTCAATCCATTCGGGATGCCCGAACTCATTACCCATAAAGTTCAGATAACCACCGTTAATTGTGGAAGAGGTCAACAGGCGAATCATCTTATGCAAAGCAATACCACGATTGACTATATAATTTTCATCTCCCTTCTGCATGTGCCAATACATATCCGCATCAATCAGACGGAAAACAATCGTCTTATCTCCTACCAATGCTTGGTCATGGCTTTCTGCATAAGAAATAGTTTTTTCATCCTGGCGACGGTTAGTGACTTCCCAGAACATGCTGGAAGGTTTCCAGTCCTCATCTATCTTTTCTTTGATTGTCTTAATCCAGTAATCCGGAATATTCATAGCCATGCGGTAGTCGAATCCGTAACCACCATCTTCTACTTTTGCAGCCAATCCCGGCATACCGGACACCTCCTCAGCAATCGTTATCGCTTTTGGATTCACTTGATGAATCACTTCATTAGCTAAGGTCAGATAACAGATAGCATTATCATCCTGATGTCCGTTGAAGTAATCTCCGTAATTACAGAACGCTTCACCCAATCCGTGACTATAATACAGCATGGACGTTACACCGTCAAAACGGAATCCATCGAATTTATATTCTTCCAGCCAGTATTTACAGTTAGACAACAAGAAGTGAACGACTTCATTCTTGCCATAGTCAAAACAAAGAGAATCCCACGCCGGATGTTCACGACGCCCTCCCGGATAGAAATACTGGTTCGGATCACCGGCAAAATTACCCAATCCTTCTACCTCATTCTTCACTGCATGGGAATGAACAATATCCATAATAACAGCGATACCCATTCCATGAGCAGTATCGATCAACTCCTTCAACTCATCAGGAGTACCGAAACGGGAAGAAGCGGCAAAGAAACTGGATACGTGGTAACCGAAACTTCCATAATAAGGATGTTCCTGAATAGCCATTATCTGAATACAATTATACCCTTCTTTGGCAATGCGGGGAAGCACCTTTTCACGGAATTCATTATATGAACCTACTTTCTCTTCCTGTTGTGCCATTCCGATGTGACATTCATAAATCAACAGAGGACTTGTGTTAGGTTTAAAAGTCTTTTTCTTGAATTTATAAGGTTTCTCTGGGGCCCATACCTGTGCACTAAAAATTTTCGTCTGTTCATCCTGAACAACACGGGTAGCCCAAGCAGGAATACGTTCTCCCTGTCCACCGTCCCAATATACATTCAGTTTATACAGGTCACCGTGATGAATGGCCCCTTCTGGAAGATTGATTTCCCAAATCCCATTCTTCAGTTTTTTCAGTTTATAGGTAGCCTTTTCTTCCCAGTTGTTGAATGTACCTACCATGTAAATATGACTGGCATTAGGAGCCCATTCACGGAAAGTCCAGCCTTTGGCAGTACGGTGCAATCCAAAATAAAGATAGCCCGAAGCGAAATCCGACAGCGTCTGTTTTCCTTTATTAGTCAGTTCGGCTTCTTTATCCAGCACAAATTGATGCCGGCCGGCAATAGCGTCGGCAAAAGGTTCCAGCCAAGGATCGTTTTTGATAAGATTCAGTGTCTTTTCCATATCTGAATTAAATTAGGATTATGCTTTTACTTTTACAATTACTTTTTTCACTCCGTCCGGGGTAATACCAGGAGCGTGTCCGTCTTGCGGGAAGAAGATAGCAAACATTCCCGGTTTCACGGCAATATAAGTTTCAGCTAATCCTTCAAAGAAAGTGATATCTTTTTCTACATTGTATGGAGCATTTGTCGGGACACAGTCTTTAGCAGCAGTATACCCCATGATTTCTGTTCCCGACAATGGAATTTGAATATCAATAAATTCGTTATGTGTTTCCAGTTTAGCCTCTTCTTTAGTCTTAGGTTTGGTCTGTGCAATATTCACCAGCAGATCTTTTCCTTTCAGTTCAGTCTTACCGATTTCCATGGCTTGAAGATCATGAGATTTCAGGAACTCAATAGCTTGTGCAAACAAAGGATTTAAAGACGCATATTTCTCCAGATTTTCTAAAGTATCTACTACCATAAGAGTTTTATTTAAAAGTTTATATTCTAGGTATTATTCAAAATCGTCAATTGTGTAATTGATAAAGTCGGCAAATCGCTTGAATTGGCGGAATACTTTATCTATCTGTTCCAACATATCCGGTTGGGCGAAGAAGTCATCGGGGACATTATAAGAACAGACATATTCTTTACACTTCAAATAATCAATGTATTTAAAATCTTTTGGAAAGCCCTTAGGAGCAGTTTTCAGGAAGTCTTCCCCTATCACCGGAAAGTATTTCTTAAACTCCGGATCTTCTACGATCGCAACAAATTCCTCAATATTGTCATAAATTGACTGCCGCACAGCTTTTAGTACGTTAGACGGCAGGCATAAGCTCCCTCCGGCAAGCATAGATCCAGCAGGTTGCAGATGCACATAATAGCCACAATGATCGGATTTTTTTCCTTTTGCATTGATATAACCGCCAAAATGTATTTTATACGGAGTTTTATCCGTAGAAAAGCGTGTATCACGATAAATACGATACGTACAATCTTTAGGTTGGATGCCTCGAATTGATTCGTCGAACAAGGAGATACGGGCAATAACTGTTGCTAAGAAATTTTCAAACTCGACACGGGCTGTTTCATACTCCGCCCTGTGTTCATTGAACCAGTCACGATTATTATTCGCAGAAAGATCTTTTAAAAACTGAAAGATAACGGGTATGTTCATCTTTATCATTTTCTATTATTACCCTACAAACGTACAAATTTTATTTCATATAAACTACAAAACGCAACAAAAGGACATAAAAAAAGCATCGGCCTGGTAAAACCGATGCTCTAACACATTTATCAAAAAAACAGACTCTTCTGTCTTTGACGTACTTTAGCTTTCACAAGTGGAGTACAATCTCTTTTAATTAATCTTATATCTAATACTATGAAAAACACATAAATATAACAGACGAAAGAACACCTTTGTTCAAAGGTTCTCTAAATATTTCTGTTAATAATAGTTTATAGAATTAAATGTTTTTCATCAATCGGTATCACGATTTGTCCCCAATCAATCATCGCATTGAATAACATAATACGGAAATAGCTTCCCAACTGTGTATGCAATATCTCCTTTTCTTGAATCAAATGCTTGTCCAGAAGTTCAGCCCGCTTGATTCCCTTGAGTAGCGGGCACGACGGAGTAAACCATGTATTGCCGTCATAAAGAGCTATATTGGAAATAGATGTATCCGTCAGGTATCCGTTTCTTACCACTAATATATCATCAGCCGTTTCTCTCTGGGCGTACAATGAATTTAGTTCTTCCCGATTCGTACTTTTATAAGTATAATCAATAGTATCCGACGTAACCAGACGTAAAGAGGAAACTTTGCGCCTCTGATAAGGAACGTATGTAATTTCTTCTATCGCCTTTCCGTAAACAATCCGGCATTTCCAGATACCTTCCAATGATTGGGGAGAAATAAATTCACCTAAGTCAATATCGGCAACATCTTGCCAGAAGGCGGCACGAGTCCGGTTGCAACGTTCCGTATGATAATTGATATTATAAATCTTTCCATCTTCTATTCGGATCGTTTCAATAAATGGGCACATATACTTTCTGTTTCATTTCATTATATTCATTTTCCACATCACTTTGGCTGGTAATCCCACCCCCACTCTTAAAATACATTTTACCACCCTCCTGCTCCACAAAACGGATCATAACTGCGCTATCGAGGTCCTTACCGTCAAAATAGCCCATAATACCTGTATAGAATCCCCTGTCATAGGTTTCAGCCTCCTTGATAATCTGCATTGTTTTTTTCTTCGGAGCTCCTGTGATAGAACCGGCTGGTAAAAGCCGGAATATAATACTTCCCAAATTTGTCAGATAATCATCCGGCAGTACACCCTGTATTTCAGAACTTGTCTGAAGAATACTCCCTTGATTGGTCTGCAATTTATCAATATACCGGTATCGGGATACGGATACTTGTTCGGCCACCATGCTCAAATCATTACGAATCAAATCTACAATAGTGGCATGTTCCGCCGTTTCTTTAGGATCGTTGATTAATAGCCGGTCAGCCGAAGGGGTTGAAGCATTAATCGTTCCCTTCATGGGGTAGGAATATATTCTTCCATTATGAATTCTTATAAATATTTCGGGAGAAAAAACCGTAAAAGCATCTCTGACCCATAATTTATACATAGCTTTTGAATAACAATAGATATCTTTCAAAGTCAGATTTGTTTCTACCGGAGTGCGACAAGTCAAGTTAGTGAGAAAACTATTTCCGGCAAAGATGTTTCGTTGGACAATATCAAACGAATGTTGATATGTAGCCAAAGATTCCGGGAAAGATTGCCAACGAAGTCGCTTTCTTGACAAAAAAGCTATATTATTCTCTGCAAACATGGGCTGATTCGTAAAACCATTCAAGTTATAGAGTATTTCGGCAGGGTCTACCGAAGATACTGCTTCTATATAAGAAGCATCCTGCTGGTAATTAATGATAAAAATAAAAGGACGACAGGATTGCCCTAAATAGTTCATTTGTCTGATAGCCTGTTCTTTTGTATATAACTGCATGGATTTGTTCTATTTTTAAGTGAAGCAAATGTACGCAAAAAGTATAGATTAGAAAAAGGTGCAACAAAAAAAGGGTTGCCACCGTGTCTATCGGGCAACCCTTATTATCTATACGAGATCGGTCAAATTACTTCATTGCATCCTGTACCTGAGGAATCATCTTTTTCACATTTGCGTTGTCAGGAGATACCTTTGCTGCTTCTTCCAAGTAACCTAATGCTTCTTTAAATCTAGCTGTTGCTTTTTCTTTTTCAGCAGCATATTTATCTGCATCAGAGTTTGCTAAAGGAGTTGCTTTTTTCAGGATATTGGCTCCGTCATTATAACACAATACTCCAAGGCTGTACAAAGCATTTGTTTTATATGATTTATGATCCAGAGGAATTACCTTCTTGAAACATTCTTCTGCTTCTTCAGCTTTACCAGCTTTTTGGGCGGCGAGTCCGGCTTTCAAGTAGTGTAAACCATAATTCTTGATCATTGTTTTATTATTCGGATCAACTTTCAAGCCTTCTTCCAATGTAGCAACGTATTCATCTGTTTTCTTCAATGCATCCAAAGCCAAAGCTTTACGGGCATACGCATTACCAGTATTAAACTTCTTCTGAATAGCAATATCAAAGAAAGTTACGGCTTCCGCATACTTCTTCACTTCATCTGCTGCTATACCGCAATAGTATGCTGTTGCAGAATCCTGATTATTAGTTTGTTTCAAATATTCGCTGAACTTAGCGTAGGCCACAGGATAATTCTTAGCATTGAATGCGTCATTTCCTTCTTTCTTAATTTGATTAGGATCCGTTTGTGCAAAAATGTTAGTTACTGCAATACTAAATGCAAATAAAAAAATCAATTTCTTCATAACTTTATGTGTTTTTTAGTTGTTTATCGTCCAAAAGTATAAGGAATAATAGAAAGACACAACCCTATTTTTGTTTTTTTGAGCTTTTTGAAACCTATATAACGTTCGTTATTCTTCGTAAAAACGGGCTTTTATTCTCAAATACAGCGTAAAAGGAATCACCCTTTTACGCCTTTCTCGGCCGTCAAAGGGGTGATACACAAACTGTTTGGGTAACTACTTTTATCAAATAAATATAGTATACAACAAGAAAATGTATAGAGGGATATTTAATGTTCTATGAGGGACAACAGGGAATAAAATCAAATATACTGTCACAAGAGTTCTTCCAAATATCTCCTTTTATTAACTTCCCGAAAAAATGCTATTCATTTGTTTATCTATAAAACACGAATTCAGTCCCCACCTAATTAAATAAAAAAAACTTCTTTCATAAAATACTGATTCATAGCACCAAAGAAAAATATGAATAAAAAAGTTCCAGAAAGTTTTTGAGTTTTCATAAAAAGCACTACCTTTGCATCCGAAAATAAGGCTGGTTCCGTAGCTCAGCTGGATAGAGCAACGCCCTTCTAAGGCGTGGGTCAAGCGTTCGAATCGCTTCGGAATCACTATTAACATCCGGTAACAGTTAAATGTTATCGGATTTTTCTTTTAAATAGCTGATATTAAACGTTTTACTTTCGCCCCGTTTAACTTTTAATAACCTGCCTGTGTAGGCATATTTGTAGGCATATCCCCTCTACAGGCATAAAATAGGCATATAAAAATGACGGCAATAAGAGTTGTAAGACAAGGCAAAAAAGGCAAAACCGACCGGCTCCCCCTGTATGTGGAATTTTATATCAACCGCGAGAAAATAAGGATCGCGGTAAGGTTAAGTGTCACCTCTAAAGAATGGGATGAGCAAAACGAAGTGATAAAAGGCCGGGACAAAGAAAGTAAGGATAAAAATTTAATCATCTCCAATATCCGTTCACGAGTAAGCGATATATTTGTCCGTGCCCGTCTTAAAAATGAGACGCTGACAAAAGAAAGTTTCTTCCGCCAGTATAACAATCCCTCCGATTTTGGTACCTTCTTTGATTTTGCACGGGTTTACCTCAAACAAATTAGCAAAACTATTTCTTTCGGTACCTGGAAACATCACGTTTCTATCATCAAGAAACTGGAAACATTCGCACCCGGCCTTGTATTTTCAGAGATTACCCACGAATTTCTCCTGTCTTTCTTTGCATATCTTCGCAAAATAGGTAACATGGATTCTACGGCATGGCGTAACATGGCTACTATCAAAATATATGTAGGTGCCGCCATACGCGGCGGTTATATGGACCAGGACCCGTTCGCGGCCATAAAGATACGTCGCCCCAAAAGTGAAGTTATATACCTGACGGAAGAAGAACTCCTCCGTCTGACCGCCTTGTACCGGTCCGGCCGCCTGGAAGAATGTACCCAGAACGTACTCCGTTTTTTTCTGTTTCTTTGTTTTACTTCTTTGCATATAGGCGATGCAAAAGCATTGCAGATAAACCAGTTCATAGGGAATGAACTACACTACACACGAGGTAAGACAAAAATACCGGTAACTGTACCCTTATCGGACCCGGCACGTTATATCTATGAATATTACCGGGCCGGACGTACAAAAGGTAACTTGTTTATGAACCTTCCCACGGATCAGGATATAAACCGGGTATTGAAAACAATAGCCGGTAAAGTAGGAATAACAAAGGATATCAGTTCAAAGACCGGGCGGCATACATTCGCTACCTTGTATTATAAGAAAACACATGATATCGTAACGCTATCCCACCTTTTGGGACATAGTTCTATAACTATGACAATGGTTTACGCACATGCTCTGGAAGATGAACGCGAAGCGGGAATACACGCCTTTGATGATATGTTATAACTAAAAGAGTGAAGGGGAAACGTGTTTCCCGCTTCCCCCTTCACTTTTTCTACTCCAACGTATAAACGCTCCAGTCTATCGCCTTTTTAAGTTCCCAGCCTTCCTTTTGTGTCTCCTGTATATGTTTCACGGCACCGGTGTAAAACTCTTGTAGTTGCTGCATACTTGCAAACTCGTAAAACGTCGGGTTGTCTTCTTCCCCGAGCTTGAAAGTAACAGGAAGGTTTTCCCCGCCTGTCTGCAAGGCAAGATCGTACGCCGTCTTATAATTCATCTGGTTCTCCATGGAAAGCCAGACTTTCAGGCCGTTCCATACGTACCCGCTTTCGATCGTGTCGGTTATCTTCCGGTTATACCATTCATTAATAACCGCCTTGATTTCTGCCAGTGCGGGTAGATGATCGAACGTCTCTTCCATGTAACTACGCTGCACTCCTTCTGCTGTCTCTGTTTCCTGGTAATCCCACGTAATACGCCAGATTCCCCGGCGGCGGTTGGTACATCTTACCGGTTCCGCCTTGCTGTCTGCATAAATTCGTATCATTTCAAGTAAAATGTATAATTATCAATCCTTTTTCACTTACTTCACCTTCGCAATGTGCTTCAAAAGGCAGTTCTCCGTCTCTTGCCGCTGATTCACAAATGAAAAGTGTTTCCTCCAGGCTGGTAAAATACTTTCTCTCCTTGCCGTCGAGTTCCAGCTTTATAACAGTCCGGTTTCCGTTTTTCGTCGGAACATCCTTTTCATAATCAAGTACGATCACATCCTTGTTCATCAGTTCGGGCGACTTGATCCTTGCCCCGGTAAATCGTTTCCGTCCGTCTTTAGGCTTGTACTTGTAGCCCAGATCTTTTAATTTTTTCATTTTCTTTCCTGTTAGTTTATAAAATAAGTTCTTGCAATCGGCATGTTTTGTAAGCCCGTAAAATGAGGCGGTCAGCTCCTGCCTGCGTTTCTTGCTTTTAACCTTGTGCATCTTGCGGGCGAACTTTTGTTTGTTACGCTTCCTTAACCGTACATGATCCGGGCGGGTTACATATCCCAGGAAGTCGATACCTTCGGTGATCGGGAAAACGGTATCATTGCTTTTAATCTCCAGGCGGGCTTTACGGGCCTGTTCATGAATGATATCCCTAACCTTCCAAAGGTATTTCTTACTACCGGAAAGCACCAGACCGTCGTCACAATACCGGTAATAGTGTGCTACTGCCTCCTGATCCTTTAACCGGTGATCCAGGTAAATGGATAGAAGCAAATTACAAAGCCCCTGTGATGATCTTAGCCCGATACTTACGCCTTTAGGCATCATGCGGATGCACTCTTCCAGGATTCCGATTAATATTTTATCCTTGAACATCTTTTTCACTGCATCCAGCAAAATGTCCTGGTCTACGCTTTCATAGAATTTCGTTATATCGAACTGGTACCCGAACAGGGTTCCTTCGGGATCATCCTTTATATCTTTAACGATATACTGTAAAAGGTCATGCGTTCCCCTGTTTTTAATGGATGCGGAAGTAGTCCGGATAAAACGTACTTTCAAATGCCGGTCCACCACATTCATAACAGCGTTAAGAACGATCCTGTCCTCCAGGGAAACCGATTGTACGGTCCTTACCTTCGGCCCGTCGTCTACGGTCATTTCCCGATATCCTCCGAGCTTGAACCGCCCACTCCTGATCCGCTGCCTGATCCTCTCTACTGCCTTCGGGACATCCGCCAGTATTCTACGCCCGGCAAAGCTGCGCTTTCGTCTTCTTTTGCGCAATACCGTTTTTATGGCGTCCTCTATATTGGAGTCCTCGACAATCTCTTCTATAATATTATCTTCTCTCCACATGATAATTAAATTAGCCTTCAATTCCCCGGGCCGGGCTTCTTCGAAAAAAATTCCTACCAAACCCCATTGCCCTGCGCTTTATTTTTCCCCTTTCCAGCCGTAAACGGCTGCTGTTGGCGAGGCTCATTCCTCTTGGCTCCACGCCGGGGACACGTCCCCACTGTTGTACGCCAATCTTTAAGGCTTATGCGCTTTTTCTTTATCCTAATTGTTTGCAAGCCGAACGCCGATGTTCGCATTCGTGTTCGATGAATCGTTATTCGCGTTCGCATACGAAACACCGCCTAACGCGTTCGCGTTGTTGTTCGACCGATACACCACACGAGTGTATATGAGGAAATCCGCCTTTGTACTTTCAGGAAGCACCGGCACCCGTCTTACTTCCGGACGCCTGCGCTACCCGCACAACGTTTTACGTTGCTATTTTTTATCTTAATCTGCCTGATTTATGGCTTTAAAGGCCGCGACGCTACCCGCCCAGCGTATGATGCCCCTGAAGGCAAGCCGAACGCCGATGGCCGCACTCGAGCTCGATGAATCGCTATACGCGTACGCATACGAAACACCGCCTAACGCGCTCGCGCTGTGGATCGACCGACACACCACACGAGAAAGCCCGGTACCCACATAGAACCTGTCGAACCAATGAGAGGAAGTGGAACCGCCTTCCTTGGCCGCAATCAAATCCATATACCGGCCCCAAACCATGTGGGTAGGATAAATATCCGCATTATAAACAGTAATTCCCTGTACAACGCGTTCCGTTCCGTCCGGCATGGTAATAAACCACCTTCCGTCCGCCGCCGTCTTGTTTACTGTGACATACTGCAACCATTCCGCCTTGTTTCCCTGGAAATTCTCATATCCCAGCACATTGACGGACTGATAATTTACACCGTCCCGGTAAGCACCTTCCGCCTGTGGATTGGAACCGCCCTTTTCCTTATAATAAGAAACCGTATCACGCATCCCCAGCGCATTTGTAAGGCCTGTCACTTTCTGGTAATTGTTTGTTCCATATCCGCAAACTCCCTGCGAATCGGTATTACCGTATTTAAAGAAATGCAGATTACCCACATCCTTGTGCATCTCCCAGTCGAACAGCTGGAAACCTTTGCCCCTGTTCTGGGCGTATTTGACTGCCTGGCTCTGTGAAATAGTTCCTACACTTGAAACACCACTGACAGAACGCAGCACATCATCAATCAGATAGGCTTCATAAACACCGCCCAGGCATTCCGTATGCTCTACCCAGTCCGGCTCGATCGCTTCCACACTTTCCGATGTTGTGAGTAAAACGAAATCGAAGGCCGCCGAATTAAGGAAAGTAAAGGCCAGTTTCGTAGCCCCTACAGGAACGGCACAAAACAGATACATACCATTGATAAAACCGTTCGCATTTGAAACGCTGATCCGACTTACTATTTTCCCGGCATCATCTATAAATACAGCACCGTAAAGAGTAGAAGCAAAACCGGGAAAACGAACCTGCTTGTAATCCCGGACGTCCACCAGGGCGAACGATCCGGATTCGTATTCATTCTTCGCCTCTTCAATGGTTGTGTAATCCGTATTCTTACGAATCCCGATCCCTTCCGTCACATCCAGTTCCTCGCGGGTAAATCTTATACTGGTGTACCCTGCTGCTGCCGGCGCATCCTCATTACTTGAAATAAAACCGTAAAGGCACTGATTCAGCACGTCCGTTACTCCCTTGTACCAGTAATGAGGCTCATATATGTAAACTTCACCTTCCGATCCGGTTAATACTGCATCCGTGGCGTTCTCCACGCTGTCACTATCCGCGTATTTATTTCGGTTCTCATCATGAAGCGGGTAACAGGTCATTTCACCCTCCGCCGTCTTTTTAGCCAGAATACAACGTCTTTTCGACAACACTTCCAATATATGGGAAGACGGGGTAAATTCAGTATTATAGTCATATCCGGTAGAGTTATCCAGATTCGTAATCTTTTCCCCGTCTCCTACCGTCTGATCTATTTTTATACCGACAAACTGCGGCTGAATGATATTCAGTTCCGGGAAATGTGCACAGGTGGCGGCGTACTCTTCATCCGACATGGACTGGGTGAGCCGGTACGTACCTACCAGGCGGCACGTCTGCACGTTTCCCCCGTCTTCATCAACGCCGCCCATTGTCATAAGCCTGCGAAGCAAATTACCGTTCCCGTCCATATCTATACCGGTAATTCGTAGATAGCTGGTCGCACTGCATTGCTGTAATAACGTGTTCCAGTCGATCAGGCTACAGTTATCAATCACAAGGCGCGTGATATTTGCCGTACCTTCCAGCTGCAGCCCTGCATTGGTTAGTTTGTTCAGGTACCGGAGTTCGAGCGTCTGCAAAGTTCCGGGAAGGACGCAAACGGCCAGAGGCGCACCGCCGGCAAATGTCACACCGGTAAGGGATGTATCACCGGCCAGGAAGGTTTCAAGTTTGGTATTACTTGAAAGGTCCATACCGGTAAAGGAAGAAGATTTAAGTCCGGATATGTCGAGTTTTCGAAGATTACGGCAATTACCCACCAGAAGGGCGTTAAATGTCGTCTGTCCGGCCTCACAACTAACATTCAGTTCACGCAAGGCCGTGCAGTTGTTCAGGTTCAACGTGCCGACAATGGCGTGGGCTACATCCGTCAGATCAAGCCCGCGAATACGGCTTGCACCGTAGAAATATTGCGGATCGTTTACAATTAAATCCGTGTCCATTGTCAGTTCCACCACAGCCCCGGCCGTTTCTGCAAGTACCGCGCTTTGGTGCGGTGTTCCGGACGTGTACCCGTACCCGTAATAATACCGTTCGGAGGCCGTAATCCGAATTTTCCGGTTATCGCTGCCGAACTTGTATCCGAAATAAGCCGCGAAGCTGTCACGACGGTAAGTACCGGCCACATACTGACTATCCAAAAGGGCGAAACGGTTCTGAATGGTATAAGTACGGTGCGCATAACGGCTTCCCTGCAAGGCATACAGATAATTATAATAACTGGTTCCGCTGCCGGTTGTCACCCCTTCGGTAAGCGGAAGGATATATTTATATTCCGAATCCTTGTTATAAATCCGCTCGCACCAGTTGCCCATTTGTTCCTCGTTAAATACTTGCAGGACATATTCAAGGCTCATATTGCTACGCAAGGTTTCCGCCACTTCACGCAATTTGTCCGGACAAGACCGTACCAGTTCCCATAAAACGGAATCATGGCCGGCAAAAGCATAACTACCGATACTATCGTCAAAACTTTCGTGGGTAATGGTATATTCGTATTTCAGTACCGAATCATTACGCACACCGAACAGCGTGTCCATATCGTAAGGAAGGAAATACCAGATCAGAGAGTCCCAAGTCGCCAGCATCATGTTTTTTGCCCGGTTATCCACAGCCATAAAGTAATCGGTAATCAGATACCATGCAAACGGGCTGTCATTACCGAAATACTGGTTATATTCCGCCAGGAACTTGGCGGGATCATCCTTACATGAATCGATCCAGTTCCAAAGCCTTGTAACTGCCGCCTTGTCGTCCTCGTGTGCATCCGCCCAGGTAGTGTCCGCCTTGAAACGAAATTCCAGCGCATCATCAAAAGAAGACATGTCGGTAGTCCCGAACAGACAAAGGGCCTCGGAGTTGTTCAGGAACTCCAGACAGATACATTTGTTACGCTGCCCGTTCAGGGCCGCTTCGTCGTTGAATCCTTCAATTCCTTCAAAACCGTAAATGATCGCACTTTCCGACTTCTCATTATTGAAATTGTATTTTCCCAGATAAGTATTCGCACCGGTGCCGTCGTTGTCATAAAACAGGTCCATAGGGAAACCGTCCACGCCTATACGTACGTCATATTCCCCCTTATATGCAGCCTGCGGCGGTGTCAGCCACCCGCACCTCTTCCAAACGTCGTTCACAATACGCACCGCACCGGTATTATGTGTACCGGAAGAATCGGAAAAGTCCGCTTTCAAACAGAATATACTGATCGGCCGTGCTCCCGGTTTGAAACTGTATTCAAGGGACGGCACATCCACGCCGTTAACTTCCAGCGTGGTACCGTATTTTTCCAGGCGCAAGAAATAAAGACGGTAATTCTTACGCGGATAAGTGGTGGATGATGTACCCTGTATTCTTAGACCGACATTCCTTGCTACAAAATCGTACTCCTTACCCTGCGGGCTATAAAAATAGATATCGACCGGTACCTCGAATTTCTTGTTATTGGTGGCGTTGACAAGGTTCACATCGCCGACAATTCGCATAACCGCCTTTCCCTGGGCGCGTAACTTGTCTATGTCGATATCCGTACCGTTGTCCCCCGTAACATCATTCTTTTCAAATAACAGGACCATTTCGTCCGACGTAGTCCGGTCTACCATGTAATTGTTCAATTCTTCATCATCCGTAAGCGCACGGTTATAAATACGGAAATTCCTGATCTCCACATCCGCCGTATCACTGAACAAACGGATGTTCACCGGTTCCGCCTGCAGTAATCCTTCGGTAGCCCCATACTGCACCGCTCCGCAACGGATTCCGTTTACATAAAGTTCCAGCAACCGCTTACCGGCCTTGGCCCCGACAATAAAGGCCATTTTCAGGTTCATATCACTTGCAAACTTCGTACTTACTTCCGTACCGCCGGAAACACGCATAAGGGCCTGCTCCGTTGTCATCTGGAAACCGATATCGCCGGCCATACAGTCCAGTATCACCCCCTGCCGGTCCGTTACCGACGAACAAAGAATTTCCATTTCATAGGTAGCCCCGGTAGTGGTTGCATCCGTGGAGAACGGCCGGTACCCGATTTCAATCTTCGCGCCTCCCGTAAGTTTCAGGGCGTCACCCGTCCAGCCGTTGCTGCTCCAGTCGAAACCAGAAAATGTCGTATGTATGTCGCCATAATCCCAGGCTCCCGGATCGGATTCGCTGTTGCTCCGCCCGGCTGCCGAAAGTTTCAGTACAAGCCCGGCGGTAGTTTCCTGCAAGTCGATCCCGCTTTCCGTTACGTCGATATAAAACGGGTATTCCGTGGCCCCCGTCTTAAATTTCATAGTGATCTCGCCCTGCTCCGTAAAACGGTTGGTATATGTCTGCGTAGTACGGGCCACACTGACAGACTGCGTTTTCACCCCGTCCCGGTAAACGTCCATTTGAGCCGGCGTTGCGTCAGGATCATAAGCCACAAAGTCAAATTTTACCTGTTCGTACTGCCCCGCTTCCAAGCGCGGAACAAGATGGTCCTCCGTAAAAATACGGCCGTCCGGAAAACTCATCATCGTGCCGATGAACGGTGCCGATCCTCCGGATTTCAGAATATCAATATAGATACTTTCAGACTTTAACACGAGATCGGCGGAAGCCTCCATTTCGGCAACCATTTGAACGGTATTCCGGCCGGTCACAAGCGAAGAGGGGGACAAACTGAAACTGCCGTTTGTCGTTCCCGATCTTGTAATGGTGTGCGCGTTCTGTTGCCGGCCGTTCAGATAAAGCGTGACGACCTTTGTTCCGGAACCGCTCACGGCATAAGGGATATTAATCGTGTCGGCCAGGGTATAACCGCCTGCGGCTATGGCCCCGGCCAGATTGTAAGAGCTGGTAAGGGAAAGGCTGACAACCTTCACGGATGTAAACGCCTGTCGGGTCTGTTTCTTGCCGGTAGTCGGATCGGTTGTGGTTGCCACTACGTAAATATCGGTATTCCCAACAAGCAAGTAACTTGAAAGGTCCAGTTCGTAACTGCCTTTGGAAACATCGCTGACCGTCTGGGAATACATGGTAGTTGTTCCACGCCTGATCGTAACGGTGATATCCGCCTTTTGCCCGGTAGATTCCCCCTTTTCATCCCCCGTGGTGTATTGGTGATCGTATGTATAAGTAAGACGGGCGTTTCCGCCTTCCTTGATTATGGCGTTATCTACAGCCGCATTCAAGACAATTTTAGTAGCCACCGTTTCGCCGGAACCTCCACCGGAACCGGCCGGGATATCCACGGCGGTAATTTCCGCGCCGCTTTTGTTCTGGAAAGACAGACGGACGGATGTTTCATCCTCGCTTACCTCCGCATTTACGTTAAACAGCGTGGAAGCGTCCACCTCGTTAAAACGGGCGGTTACTACCTTGTTTTCTACCGGATTGGTGGAATCGGCGGACAAAGTCTCGTCCACTTCCAGGATATCCACGTTTACATTCACATTACCGGCCGCGTCCGGCGTCTGCTTCTCGCCGTTTACCGTTACGCTCTTTACCGTTCCTTTGCCGCCGAACTCTTCCCAGCTCGCCTCCTGGTCCCAGGCATCCAGGGCGGTTCCGGTAAACTGGTACGTCTCCCATTTGCCGAGCGATGTTTCAAAGGTGATGACACGCCCCCGGCCGCGCCACTTCTCCGGTACCGCGGCAATGGCGGAAGCCAGGGTATAGAAACCTTCCGTAAGCGGCACACTGCCGGTTACATTATAGGTATTCCCGCCGCCTGAACCGCCGCTGCCGAAATCCTCCCACTTTTCGACATTCTCAAAATCCGTGTCCGGATTGCCTTTAAATTGTTTCGTCACCCAGCCGTCGGCAGTGAGGAAAGAAAGGATCACGCCGTTTTTCCGGACATCGTCAATCTTCCCCGCCGTTTTCAATGCTGCAAACACCCCCGACAGATCACTATAAACGCTGCCGGCGTTCAAGAGGTTGTTTACATTGGTAAAGGTGGAAGACAGACGCCCGGCAGTTTCCTGCAACTCCTGTTTCATTTCGTCACGGTCTGCCTGCAACGTGCTTATGTCCTCGGAACAACTGCTAATATCCTGGGACAGACTTTTCAGCTTTCCCCAAAGGGAACCGTCTTCACTCTGTGAACCGTCTTCGCTGCCGATACGGGCGTTGATATCGGCCAGCAATGCGGCCAGCGAATCACTGTCTTTAAGCCCGTCCAGAAAAGCAAGAATTTCGTTAAAGTTGTCGATTGCCTGCGAAGCGTTGTTGCCGACAAGCCGGTCGATACGTAGAGAAACGGCGTCGATAGCCTTCTGCAAGGCTGCATCGGCGGCAATGCGGGCGGCTTCCTCCGCCTCGATTTCCTTACCCTGGGAAACCAGTTTCAGGTGTTCGTTCAAGAAGCCAAGAACCGCCGCCACCATTTGGTTGGTAACGCTTTCCGCGTCCTCCGCGGTTTCAATGACTATAATAAGATCATCGATATACTCCTGTGTTGCCATATAGATACATTAATTAAATTGTTTACTGAACTCTTTGGAATGAACCCGCGGTTTCCGGTAGCCGCTTTCCGTGATTTCTCCCGTCCAGTTGGACTCCTTCTCGGCAAACGTGAGCTTTAACGTCACGTTCTGCGGCGCGTCCGGACGGACACGGTAAGAAAACTCTTCCGCCGAAGGAATTACCTTGATCTCTTCCCGGCCGTAACCTGCCAGGTAGACATCATCGGAGGAAAGCAGGTCAAGAAGAAAGCGTATTTCCTGCGGGCGTTTGAATCCCGTCTTAACCGTTACGGCTTCCTGTATCTCCGTACGTATGCGATCCGAATAATAATCATCGGTAATTTCATCGTAACGCCGGAAAACAGCGTCTTCGTCTTCATCCATGCCGGGAGTTACGCTCGCCTCGCCTTCCAGGGAAAACACCTCGTAAACCCCGTAACTGTTCAGGAACCGGAGCCGGTAACGCTCGCGGACCGTCGGGCTTTGCTCGATCCCGATCCGGAGAGCGAACGTTTCACCGCTATACACGTCAAAAAGGTTGGCCAGTACCCCGTAATCGGTAAAGAATTTAAGTCTTACGGCCTCCAGGTTCAAGGCGTAGAAATTCCCTGCCGTGCCTGGTACTGCAAGGCTTTGTCCGGTAAGAAGTTCCGTTATTTTCAGCTCGTGCTCCGGATAGATGAAACAGAGCGGGTAAAGTTCCGTCTCGCGCATCGTTATACGCCAGTCATTGCTCCGGGTGGTAAAGAAGAAATTGCAGGATTCATTCAAGAACTTCAAAGAAAAGATGTTATTACCTTCTTCATGCAATTTCTTAAAAGCCCGTTTGGATATACCGCCACGCCAGGCAGTAACAACCAAAGTGGCCGTTTCTTCCTCCTCATTTTGAAGGGTGATCGTGACGACCGCCTTGTTATACCGTTTATCGGAAAGGCTTATCAACATCTCGGAACTGTCCGTTAACGGGGGAATATCAACAAAAAGCGTTTCCAGGACCTCCGCGATATTCACCTTGAAACTTCCATTACCGTTACCGGTAAATATGGAACGCATAAATTCAAAGTTCACGAAATACATTATATTGTAAGTCGCCATAGAAGTAGTTTCTACCGAAAGATAAACAGGGTTTCCGGTAAAGGCGTTTTCCGTCGGATCAATGTTTGCTGTCAAACTCATAATTCAAAGGTGTTAACGATGAATATTCCGTTAAACTCACTCTTATTTTCAAGTCCGGAAAGGAAACGATCACGCTGATCCGTGGGAGACGTCAGGAACTTGTAAAAGTCCGAGAGCCGCCCCGCATGGTTTTCCCTCCAAAGCTTATAAAGCTCCGTCACCTGTGAAGATGACGGGGCAAGGATGATATTATTCTGCTTTTCCATGCTGCAAAAGTTGGGTTTATCAAAGGAAGAATAAAGGACGGGATCAGCTAAGCACCCTCGATGCGACAAACCTTACCTGGTATTCGACTTCTTCCGTTTCGTAACAAAAATAGTTGGCCGCGCCGGAACGCTCGTTTACCTCGATTTCAACCTCTATCTTACATTTGTAAGTTTTTTCTATGATGTTATCCTGTGCGGTGGGCGGATTTTTTAATATATCCTCATCCGTTGACGGCGTAACATACCCGTCATATATCGTATTCGATACACGGCAACCGTACACAGCATACATCCAGTGATAACGGTAATAATCTTCCCAATATTCCACCCTTCCGGCCTGTACACTCTGCAAATTGGAAGAATATACGACCCACACGTAGGAAGCACCGCCCCACACGGGAATGCCCTGTTCATTATCCAGATTATAGGGACCGATCAGACGCAGGGAACGCAACGTAATGTTTACCGGTACCAGTTTACCCGCAGGAAGCGAATAGGAAAGGCCGTCCAGAAGCATGTACTGCCCCCGCAGGGCTACCGGGGTCAAGACATCCATTTTCATAAGCTGGTGAACCGGTAAAAGGGTGTTTGTGTCCACCTGGTTAAAAGAGTGCCTTAATACGGCGTCATACTTCTGCCAGAACTTGGCAAACAGACCGTCTTCAAACTGGAATAAAAGCGATATCGTATGTTTGCTGCCGTCTTTTAACGTAATTTCTCCGCCGTCCGGAGCGTATGGTAAAATAGAACCGAAGGAATAATCCGTACTTTCCGTAACGGCCTTTGTAAAAGCGAAAGCGAAGGAAAGCGGCGTCTCCTCCTTTTCCGAATCCTCTTCATCATCGGAAGAGGTTTTCAGGTAGGTATAACGGTGCACATACCCGGCCAGGTAATACGGGGAAAGAAGGCCGTTCGGGGCAAAATCCATAAACACGCATTCATCATCGCTCGCCAGCTCCTCGTCCTCTACGTTTTCCGTCTTCCGGTCCCAGTTAAAGAAACTGGATGATGATAACGTATGCTTCTTGTTGCCCGAATCCCATTTGTACCAGTTGCCGGTGGTCTTCTCGTAGTTCAGCCACACGGAGGCCTGGGAAGGATCGAAACGGCTTACACGGATAACCATTTTTTCGTTCCCCTTGATATAGTCCTCGTACCGTTCCACCGAAGGCGCGGCACCGGTAAAAGACGTTTTGGCCGATAACTTTATCTGACGGGCCGTTTCATAATTGATAAGGGGTTCCGCCGTCAGATTCCGGGACAGATCAACGGCAGGTTCATCTTCCATTATATCCCGGATCAGTCTTAAAGTGGCCGTTTTCGTATCGGAAGAGACATTATAAACCAGTCCGAAACGTACATACAGCGCGTTTAAAAAGTCCTCAATCGTACAATCCGGCATTAAATCGGCATAATTGAGGATACCCGTCACGCAACAGTCGGCGGCATTGTTCAGGATTACCAGGCTGGAAAGTTCCTTGTCCGTCTTAAAAGGATTTTCGGTTATAGTATAACCAAATTCTGAAAATATAAAGTCCAGGACACGGTGCACGTATAAGAAGGGGGCCACGCCGTACCCTTCCGGTAAACTCGTTTCGGTCGGGGTATCATTTATCAGTAGTGTTTCCGTCCTTGCCTGATAGCATAAGGCATATTCACCGTTTGAATCCAAAGTGATACGGTTTATGTATTGCGGGTAATACGTGCCGTCCTTGGAATCATTTTTGACTACTATTTGAAATATGGCAAAATCTTCATGGGAATCCGTGAAGAACCAGTTTATAGAGGACATAAGACCGCTAACGGTACCGCCGCTTATGCTGGGTAATGTGATCGAGTTCAGTTTCTTTGCTTTCCAGGCGCTGTAGGCTTCCGAATTGTCAAAACCGATATTTAAAGTAATTCCTTCCGTCCTGCCGGCGGAAACGATATTTATCTTTCCGGTACGTTTATACACCCCGTCCAATACCGTACATGTCTGATCTTCATTCATCGGTTTTACACCCATGTCGAGCCGGTGGGCAAAACCGGTTATCCCTGCATTGTTGGCAGTGACGGGAACCGTGACCGGTACGGTTTGTGATCCCCGGTCGTTCATGACGGGGGATTTCTCGTCGATCTGTACGGTAAAGTCACCCCCTAAGTCCAGATAACCTTTGTTCGTCTTAATCTTTAGCATAATGATTACTTATTTTCCGCGTGTAAAGGTGTCGCGGGCGTTATCTATAGTTTCTTTGGCCTTCTCCAAATCCTGGTAAACGATATAGGCCTTTATCAATTTGATAGCCTCACAGGAGGCGCGAAGCTCCTTTGCCGCTTCCAGGAACTCCCGGTAGGAAGAATCACCTGCAGGGGAAGTCACGTAACCGCCTTCATAATATTCACCCGGATTCTGTGGTAACGGGTTGGCACTGGTACGCTGCCGCCTGATCGCTTCGATAGTGCTAACGGCGTCGATCACTTTAGGATTATTCATTTCCGGCTGTGGTACCACATATTCCCCCTTATGAACCACGCCGGCCACTTCATAACGTCCGCCGGGACCGGTGTAACCACCTTCATAATACCCACCACCGGAAGAACCGGAAACAACACGTTCAGCCGTGGCGGTCTTGCTGCCGGTGGTGTTTTTCAAGGACATGTTTTTAATCCTGTCCCGTTCTGCCTTGGCCGATGCAAGCTGGGCCACACCGGTAGCCGCAAGCATTACTGCAGCAACGGTTCCGGCAATCGGCCCGAGGTCCGCGTACGCCTTCATAATCGAAACGGCCGTATCTGCTATGATCTGGGAACACTTGATAGCAAAGTTTACATCCGCGTACTTCTTTTGAATCTCCAGTTTCTTATTTTCCTTCTCTTCTTCCAGGGCGGCAGTATCTTCACCGTTGTTCTCGGCTTCCTGTATGAGAACATCGTATTTTGCTTCCACCTGGTCGATTTCGGCTTGTTGAATGGCTTCCACCATGGAAGAGGAAAGACCGGAATAGTAGTCAAAGTATTTTTTAGCGTTATTCATCTGCATTTGCAGCTTTTTACGCTGGTATGTCTTTTCATCTATTAATTCCTGATCGTGCAGATTCTTTAACAGGGCCAGTTCATTCTGGTATTCCTGTGCCCATGATACGCCGATCTGGGATTGAATCTGGTATAAACTATTCTGGTACTCAAATTCAAGCTGGCTAATTTCCTGCTGTTTCTGTTTCTCCAAACCAACGGTAGAAATTCCCGCCTGCCTCGCTATCTCAATTATGGCATTATAAGTCGTTTCTACATCCTGAACCTGTTTCCGGTGTGCTTCCTGCATACCGGTTATTCCTACCGGAACGGAAGTTATTTCACGTACTTTTTGAGCAATGGCCGCCCGATCACGCAATAACTTCATTTCAGACTCACGCACGGCGTCGGCCGCTTCCGTCGCTGTTTCTATACGTTTCTGTTTACCGGTAATTTCCAAAGCGGCAATATCATTCTGGTAAGTACGGTTTATCTCCAGAAGTTCTGCGGCGTGCTCCGCTTCAACTTCCAGCATATAGGCGTCGGCGGCTTCCTGCGTGATACTTTGGTTTAATACCGCTTTTTCCATGGTGTCCTTCTGGACATTGTAATAGGCGGTTTCAATCTTTAACCGTTCGTCCCGTTTCTCCTGTACCAGTTTTATACGGGCGTCCTCCTGCTTGCCGGTTTCCGTAAAAATGGCCGTCTGTGCTTCTGTTTCGAGCTTGTGGATTTCATCGAGTAATTTCTTTTTATTAGCCGGCGTTTTTGCTTCCAGCTTCTGGAGTGCGTCGATACGTTCCCGGTAATAGCGAAGGTTTTCCGCCGTCCCTTCGAGAATATACTGGGCTTCCGTCTTATTTTCCTTCTCCCGGTTCTGTTTGATTAGAAGCATACGTTTTTCGTGCTCGATCTCCAGAGGTTTTAATGTGGCGCCCGTTTCTGTATTTTTATACTCTCCGGCTTCCGCTTTCTTTTTGACTTTACCTAATTCATTCAAACGTTTTATTTCGGTGTCGATACGTTCTATTTCCTTGTTCTTCTTGGCGATATTCGCTTCGCTGTCTTCTGCCCATTGCTCCTGAACCTTTTTCTTTTCCGCTTCCAGTTTCTTTATGAGGGATGTTTCAGTATTTATATTTTCTTTATTGGTCCCGGTTAATGAAGTGGCCGTCGCTTCTGTTTTTAATATATCATTATTAATCTGGGCGATAGCTGATTCTATACCGGCCAAATCCTTCTGTGTTGTCTGTAGGGCTTTCAACTGGTTAGCCTCTTTTTCCGTACCAAATAAACGGCTTATTTTAGCGGTAAGACTGTTCCGGTTATATCCTGACAGTGTATTTTGCTGGCGAGTGTCCCAGTAAGCGTCGCTTTGCTCTGATTCCTGGCTTTCAAGGTTCCTTTTTTTCTTATACAATTCTTCCAGTTCCTCCTGATAAGCCTTCAACTTGATTTGTTTTTCCAAGGAAACCAGATATTGATCTATAGCCTCTTTATTGTTATTAATGAGCCTGCCTTCTTCATTCAATTCCGCATTATAATCCGGTATCAGTTCTTTTAATTCCGCAAGCCTTTGCTTACGGGTGTAGTTGGAAAGATTTTCGTCATTGATAGCAGCTACAAGAGTTTTTATTCTTGCTTCCTGGCTGGAATATTCTTCATTCACTTTCTTTACGACTTCCTGGTGGGCCTTCATCGCGGCCGAAGCCTGTTCCGTCTTCTTTGCAAGCTGGTAAATAGCCACCCCGGCTGCCACGAGTAACGCCAGTAGGGCCGTATATGGATTCTTCAAAAGTTCGATCCTCATTAACCGAAGGGCGGCGGTACATCTGGTAGTATTCTTGTGTAATAGTGCCTGGGCTGCCGCATAAGTCAGAGTAGCCGCCCGGCTGATATAAAGCTGTACGGCGTGCGCTTTCTCTGTAACGACCGAAGCAAGGGTCGCCGCTTTAAAACGGGCGTGCCACATGGTAGCGATTTTCAGTCCACCATAGTAAGAAACCAAATAAGCCGTGACGGTATAAGTGACAACACCCCATTTATTAAACATGTCGATCATACCTCCCACACCTTCCACCATAAGCGTAGCAAGGTCTATTAAATCCCGGAGAATACCCTTTGATTCATAGAAACGTAAAACTACTCCTTCAATAGTTGAACTTAGCCGGTTTAATGCACCCTGAACGTTATCACCCATTTCTTCGGACATAGCGTTAAAATCGTCTTCCGCATCTGTTACCGCGTCGCAAAGTGCCAGCACGGTATCGGTACCGTTAAGGAAAGTATTAAACGCTGCAACGGAACGTTTATCGGTCAGTTCAAGGGCCTTGTTCAAGTCTATTCCTTCGCTGTTTAATTTTTTAAGCCCTTTTACCAGATCATCCAGGTTATTAACCGGACCACCGAGAGCAAGCGCGAGTTTGCCGCTACTGTCAGCCAGATTAAGCAAAATATTACGTGTTGCCGTTGCTGCTGATGAAGCATCGAAACCGCTGTTTGCCAAAGCTCCCAAAAGGGCGGTCGTTTCCTCGATCGTGAATCCGAAAGAGTTAGCAACCGGGCCGACGGTAGACATTGCACTATTCAGATATTCAAAATTCAGGGCCGAAGACGTTGTACCTATTGCCATGGTAGAAAGTGCCCGTTCCGTATCTTCCGCATCAAGATTGAAAATACGCAATGTTGCACCGGCAAGCGTAGCAGCCGAGGCAAGATCCGTGTCCACCGCCTTAGCGAATTTCAGCACGGAAGGCGTCATCGCTTTAATATCCTCCTTGAAAAATCCCAGCTTGGCAAGCTCTATCTGAAGTGCCGTTACTTGTGCGGCCGTATAAGAAGTAGTGGCACCCAGCCGGCGCGCTTCATCCGTTAAATCTTTGATACTCTTTTTCGTGGTTCCCAGGATAGCCGCCAAAGTACTATTTTTCTTCTCAAACTCTATAATAGTACTGATCGCATCCCTTAGCCCCCCGACAATCTGCCCGGTTATCATTGCGCCAATAGTGACAAACACACCAGCCAGAACCGTTTTTATCTTATTCAGGGAAAGAAGGGAACCGCCGAAACCTTCCGCCTTTTTCGTGGCCTGCCCGTACGCCTTTTCAACTTCTTTCAGTTCCTTCTCCAGGGCGGCATACTTTTCCGGTTGCAAGGATTTCACCGTATCGCGAAGCTCTTTCCGCAAGGCGTTTGCTTTCCTTGCCAGCTGGTTGGCACTCATGGTGGTTTTATCCAGCCGTTTCTCACATTCGGCAATCTTCTTGTTATTCTCGCCGATCGTCTTATTATTTTCTTTCAGTTGATTATCAAGCCTTTTCCATTGTTTACCGCCAGCTTTCCCGGTGGCGATAAGTTCGGTCATAGATTTTTTTATCTCCTTATTGCTATCCCGGAGCTCCTTGTTCTTTTCTGAAAGATTATGTATTTCCTTTTGCGCATCGGAGGCGTTCAGGGTTAACACCCATTCGATATAGTCAGGTTTTAATTTTGCCATAAGAGTAAATTTTATAAGGCAAAATTATCCTGGTATAAAGTGGCGGAAAAGGACATAAAAAAAGCCCGTAGAACCATTCTACAGGCTTATTATACTAAGAAGAAAGTACTTTATCTCTTAAATGTAAAATCCGAAGGATCAAAATATCCTTTATCCTTAATTGTTACCCGATCGAGCATCCGGCAAACGTACCAGGTTAAAGGTACTGATATAAGAGGCGTCACGATAAAGGAAAGAAAGGCAAAAGCAAGCCACCCGAATAAAGTAGTCGGTTTATGCTTACATCCAACGAAAAAAGCTATTATCAGGAAAAAGCCGATCAGAAATAAAATATCTTCGTATGTCATACAATCATCATTAGTTCCTTACCGATATCTTTAATAGTATTTACTATTAGGGCCTCCCTTTCTTGTGAGGGCTTTTTTATTCCACTTATGTATTGAGACATAAGGCTTTGACTTATTCCCATACGTCGAGCCACCGCAGAAGCATTTAATTCCGGGTGAGAAATAAAAATCCGATATAAGAAAGTTTCTTCCTTCTTATCTTGAATAGCCAAACAATCATCCATAAGGTCCAAAATTATGCAGCTATACCAATTTCGTATAAAAACTCCGGTGCAAGGTCTGCACCGTTGGCCCATTCAATAGTGGCACGGGTTAAACCATATTGAACAAATTTTTCCTTATCCAATAATTCCCCGAAAACCTCACCTGTAAGATAAGGTTCCAAATTCACGATCTTTTTATTCCCGTCACTGAAAGTAACAAGAAGCTCGTAATTCCTAATATAATCCACATCTATAACTCGTAACATAAGCTGTTTATTTTAAAGGTTCTATTTTATCTATTTTTTCCCCTTTTTGGGCCTTCTCCCAGAGAGAAAGTATTTCTGCTTCATGCAAATTAATCCATTCATTAACCTTTGCGATAACTTTAGCTGGAGCCTGACCGTCCACAATCCGGTCCAATACGCTAATAGAACATTCATAATCACCATAAGTAAAATGAATATGTGGCGGATTATGATCTTTCCAATAGAGGAATATAATAATACCGAAGAATCTACAAATTTCAGGCATAAACTTTGTTTTATTGGTTACTGAAACAAAGATAGGTAATAAAATCATTACCTACAAATATTTAGGTATTAATTTTATTACCTATTTTAGCGAATTGGCAAACATTTCTTTTACCCTTTCCCTTACATAATCCTGATATTCATATTTAATCTTCCCGAGTGTGTCATGATACAGAATCCCGTATATCTGCCGGTTATAAATCTGGTAATTACCGTGTTTCTTCATATCCAGGAAGCGGGTATATAATGGAAGGTTAGAACGTGCGATTACTCCTTCGCCGTCTGGAACGACCGAATAATTCGGGTTCTGTAGTGCGGCCATTAATGCACCGGATCGCCCTTGTATGATCTCTCCGGTTCCCTGTACTTTCTTACGTTCACGGCCTTTCTGGTATATCCGCTTGGTAGCGATATCCAGTTGGGCTTGAAATATGTCCTGTATTCCACGCCCGATCCGGTCGGTAAAAAAATCCGTTTTAAAATTCTCGGCCATTCAGTTATTCATTTTTTGAGAATCCGGAAATAATGTGCCTTTCCCCGGATTCATCCTTAACAGTTTCATTTTTCTTGTTTGAGGCATATTTATATTTCCAATAGGTACACAACGCATCATTTACACCTATTGTAATAATACCTACTATGACAGTTAACCAGAACCACGCAAAAGCATCCATTAGAATCTTGTTTTAAATGAGAAAGCCAGGCTCCACCCCGCAAACGTCCGGTAAAAGCCGGATTCCGGAAGAGTGGAAAGACTGGTTAAATCCAGTTCCTTAGTGACAGGGCAACCGGTAGCAGAATCTTCTATCAGCATTTGTTTGATACGCTCCATAACCGGCTGCACCTCTTCGATAGTCTCATAAGCCCCTTTTCGTTGGGGATCGTACTTGCTCATAAGGAAAATAACGCATAAATTATTTTCCCTCACATTGTCAGCCGAAAGGCTGGCACCTGTTCCCGACGGGATCAGAATAAAGAGCACCGGACATTCTTCTTTAGATAGTCCCTGTATCGTCTTACTCATTTCCTCGTCAATGGTAACGGGCAGCACCTTCTTTATTTCAGGAATACGTTTTTGCACGCCTTCCCAGTATTCACGGTAAACCTTTATATTTATCATATCGTCAATCCCTGATAACGTTTCGCCTCCCATTCACGGCGGGTAACAAGCCCCGGAAGAATCTTACCGCCCCCGTATATCCACTTTTTAAACTCTGCCGGTATGGATGAATCATACGCATCTGCTCTGATCTTCTTGTAAAGCGTTGATTTATTGAATTTTCCGATACCCACATTAAAGCAAAAGCTTACTACCGCGTCAAACTGGTACTGTCCCAAATGAAGGGGAAGCGCGTTCACCTGGTTTTCTACCGCCCTGATATCCGATTCAAAGAAAGCATCGGCCTGGGCCTCGGTGATAACATCACCCGGTTTTACGCCGGCCGTATGACCGTAACCGATCGTACATACCCCCGCGGCACATACATACGCTTTCAGGCGTAACCCCTCGAATTTCTTGATCTTGTTTTTTGTTCCTGTTGTCGTTCTCATTTTTTGTTACGTTTTTGGTGCAAATACTCAAACTTACATTTATACAGATAAAGCAATACATCCCAGAAGGGCGTATCGTCCACCTCCTTCTTATTGCCGAATACACCGGAAGCCGCCACCTCAAAGACTATCCCGGTCCAGCCGGTTTTATCGTCCGCCTTCCGGTCCTCGGATGCCAGCTTCTGAAACAATATCCGAAAGTCGATAGCTTCACCACCGATATAAACCGGTCCGGAAAGAACCATTTCCCAAACGGCGGAAAAGAAGTTTACCGCATGAATGGCAAGCAAGGAAGGAATGGCCGGCGTCTTCTCCGGGTCCTTGTACCGGTAAAGCTTTAACGTGATATCCTGGAAGATTTCATTTATAGCCGGATCGTCCTTTTCTGCCGCCGCCTGCCTGCTTTGCTGCAACAAATCCAGGCAATCACAAAAGTTACCGAAAGTAAGACCGTTCAGCATGTCACCGACGCCATGCCAGCCCCCGAAATCCTGCATCAGGTTACGACCGGTTTTCAGAATGGGCGTAACGATCCGCTCGCCCTTCTTACCGGTTGTATAAGAGAAAAAGCCGTCCAGCTTTTCCAGTTGACCGTCCAGCTCTTGGATGATCTCACGCCGGTACATGGTGTAATCCGCTTTCATGCCCAGAAGGAAAGAAAGCCATTTTACGCGGAACTGTCCGGGGCTGATCGTACCGCGGTTCATCAGTACCGACAATATAAGAAACTGCCGATACTGCTCACTGCTGACTTCATCCAGGTAGGAAGGAACCTCCACCGTCTTACTATTATATGTAAACTTCTCCATGTCCGGACATTAAAAGGTTATTCCTTTGGATTGTACGGTAACACCCGGTATATAGTAATCCACCGTTTCCGACTGCGCATCCAGTTCCCTGATGATATCCTGCAATACATCCAGATAAGCCGCCGCGTCCTGCTCCAGACTGTTAGCAACCGATTGCCGGGCCTCTTTTTCCGCCCGCAATTTATCCCGTACGGTTGTGCTCTGCTGTACCTGTACGATTCCACTGGGCAGAACTTCCACCGGTAAACGTTCAACGGCCTTTTTTATGGTGAGAAGTGCAAGCGGGCGGCGTACATACTCCAGCAATTTCTCCGTTAAAACGGTATCGCCTTCAATCAGTTTGTTATAACGGCTCCGGGTGATAACAGGTATTATCTGCCCGTCCTGGACTTCCCGGATCATAGGAATAAGCACCAGGAAAAGCCGGTGACTTCCGATATTATAATATTCATCGAACGTTTCCTTATTCTGGATTAGAAGCCGGTTTATAGCCTTTTTCTTAATGCCGTTCATCCAGAAATCAAACTTTTCGCGGTCCATTAACTCCACCAACGCGTCTACGGCTTCATAAGCCAGGTTCCGGATATTCTCTTCATCCTTGAACTCCTGTAAGGCGGTCATACCCGTTTCATTCTCTCCAAGGTGTTTGCCACGTCCGGCCGTTCCGTGTTGTGCGTCCAAAGTGGGAATGACCTTTAACCAGGTAAACATTGCCACCGCCTGCTGCATCAGCCGCAAAGTTTCCGCCATGCTGTCCGGTTCCGTAACGTCCGCATGATCTTCACGGTAATACTTATCTACCGCGTCTATGGGTTCCGTTCCGATGATAGCCTGTAAATCCCGAATACCCAGCGGTAAGATAGGTTCCCACTTGGTAAAATCAAGATCATTATCGATCAATCCCAGAACACGGACTATTTCACCGGCACCGTCACCGCCTTTATTAAATAACTTCGTCATTTGCTCGGTCTCTTTTTAGTGTATATGGTTTCCAATTATCAAAATCCTTTGTGAAATTGTTTATTTCATCGTAGAACTCCTTATAAAAGCGGGCCAGCCCGGTATCTATCGTTATACAGGTCTGCTCCGTGCGCGGATTGGTGTTCACATTGGCCGAGCTTTCTATTACAAAATCAAAAGCGTTACCAAAACCGGCCATTACTTTAGCATGGTTACGGAAAATACAGACACGTGATCCGAAACGTTCCGCCACCTTCTTTAGGTATAAATAAACATCCACGTAGGAACCTTGAAAGATTTCACCTACATAAAAATCCGCGCGTCCTATGTCTTTTCTTTCCAGCCATTTCTCTACCTCCTTAACATCGGTAATTGCCATACACCAGGTAGAAATCAGAACATATTCTAACGGTTGTTGCTTTACGATCACACGAAGATAAGTAAGGCTGTCAACGTCCCCATGACTGATACAGTGATAAGCTGCCCCTTTCTCAAAATGCCAGGGCAAACACTCTTCCAGGTGCAGCTCCGATTTTACCCGCCGGTCAAAATGAACGTTTTTCGTCCGGCGGGCCTTTATATGCTTGTCCGGGCTATCATTGGCCCGGTTCTCTTCCGGTTGCCGGTCGTTTACCGGTTCTTCCGGCACATCTTCCGGTTTTGGTGTGAAAAACAGACTACGCATTTTCTTTCATACGGTTAGAGGGTGAAACGTTCTGTTCCGCTTCCACTATAGTACGATAAAGCCCTACTTTCGTGGTAGTACCCGGAAAGTTGGCATTAATATACTGCTGTAACGGTTTACAAAGGATCATGTCCGGAATAGCCGTTTCGGAAGCATTATACACTTTTAGGCTATATAATTTCTCCGATCCGGAAGAAAGCTTGTTTTCTATAATCAGGTTTGAAAGTACCGGATCAAGACCGAAGCCGGAAGTGGCGGCAGCGTCCGCCTTATTGGATATCTTAATCTGGGCATCCACATAATCCTTTATCTTCTTATCCAGCGGTTCCACCGTCCAGCCCTCAAAGTTATTCGCTTCCGGATTCCAGAATTTGGTCGTGTGCATGTATTTCCCGGCGTTCTGCCTTCCGGTAATGTTGGAGGCGAATTTCTCCATAGCTTCGTCCTTGAAATCTTCCAGCATCTGGGCCGTGTATTTCTCGCCCGTACGCTCGCAAACCTGTTTTATACGTGCTTCCGCGCGGTCCCAGTAAGACTGCGGCGATTCGATATGCAGGGAAATGGCCGAAGCGTTTTCATTATAGGCGATCAGGATAGCGGCCAGACCGCCGGCAAGCTCCAGCCAGTCAAGCGCACCCAGAAAACGCGGCGTACTCATGAAATCCTTGCAAAAGGAATAGATATTATAGTATTTCACGGAAACCGGATATTTGAACGGGTGCGCCGGATCAAAGACCGGGTAACGGTAAGTATAAGCCGGATCAGGATAAGGAAAGTCGCCCACAAGTACTTCCTGCGGTTCATCCTCGCCGTCGGGAGGATATACCAGGCGGGCCTTCTGGTAGGGAATATGTTCCAGCCGTACCAAACGCCCGGGATTGCCCACACGCGGCGCACGGTTCCGGACAAACTTTATAAAAAAGCCCTGCATGTGCGTTAAGTCTACAAGTGAGCGGTGAAGAACCGTTGTGTAATCCCACGACTCCAGGTCGGCGGTTATTTCCGGATCGAGTTTCCAACGCCGGTAAAAACGGTTATTCTCTTCGTCGATCGCATCCTCATACAGCCGCGGGCCTTCTCCCCACTGTAAACCGGCTATTTTACCCATAATACCTTCACCGGCGTAGAATTTATCCAGTAAACGCATGACCTCGCCCGGCATGTCGTTATTGTCACCCATGGGAACGATAAAGGTACCGTTTACGCTGATCTTTCGCGAAAAGAAAGCCCCCCGCCGGTTTAACTGGATGCTGGAAGGTTCCCAACCTTTACCGCGGCCACCGATAGAAAAGGAGATCAAACCCTTGTCGGTGCCGGTATCTATAATTCCAAAGTTGCCACTTCGTCTTATTTCCATAATCTTAAATCGTTATTCTTTTCCCGTTGAACTCCATTACCAGACATTCCCAGCAATTCAGCGGCCGGCCCGTTGTGGTGTCCGTCAGGAATAGTTTATAGCTTGAATTTTCGATGCTTTCATCCGTCGCCTTTTTCCTCAAACGGGCGGCAGTAAGTATCACCATGTCGCCGCCGTCCCGCGTCTGACGGTTCCATTTCCGGAACTTGATAGAAAAGGTACCCCCGGAAATGGTAATCCGCTTCATCTGTTCTACCGCTACATAAAGGTTTATTTTTTCCATAGCCGGCGGATAAAACTTTTAATCCTGTCCCAGTTATCATGTACCAGACAAAAGGATAGAAAGAAAAACATGAATTTTAGGAACGTCCATAAGCTACACCCGTTTGTAACCTTTTCTTTTTCCTGGCTTTGTTGCTTAACGTTGGATTTACGGGTAACGGCTGTTTCCGTTTGACTGGTAGTTTCCTTATGATCCCGGAGGGAACTGCTTTGATTCTTTCCAGTTCTTTTTTCAGTTTTTCGGTTACTGAAATCAATTTCTTTAATTCTTCCGAGGCTGTCGTAGTCGATACGGATATGCGTACTATCTTCCCGGTAAACGTCAAGTACGTGCTCCTCATGGCTCGAATCTCTCCGCGCAAGTTCAATAACTCCGTCAGTAGTTGTTTGTTTTTCTTCTCCAGTTGCTTCTGTAACCGTTTTTCGTGTAACAGAGCGAGGAGAACGACAACCGTAAAAACAAGCTGCAAAACAAATAAGAATAAGTAGGTGTACGATTCCATGTCTCATAATTGATTTTAGTTATTAGTGTCGAAAGTGATAGATTTACGGTTCAGGCAATTTTTCACCCCGCAAAGAAACGGTTTCATGATATCCATTACGCGGGCGTTCTGCCTGATATCCTTTTCCATTTCGTTACATTTCTGCTGGAGTTCCCGGTACTGGCTCTCTACATCGTCGATCCGCTGTTTCAATTCCTTACGGTCATTCTTCATATCCTCAATCAGTTCCTGGTAAACCTCCTGTACTGACTTCATGGCGTCAGCTTCCGCCTGTTTACGGGTATACCGGAGAGTGAATAACCAAGTCAGGCCACCCGTGCAAAGAGCTGTAATAATCGCTGTAATTATCGTTTCCGTCATATTAGTAGAGTTGAAAATGTTACATTATAGTCCGGACGATACATACATGCGTCAAATAACCCGCCACGATCCCGGCCAGGTCTGCCAGAATATCCTTCCAGTCCCATTTATTACAGGGGGACATTTCATCCCCGTATTCCTTGCCCAGTGAAGCACCCAGGGCAAAGGGAACACCATAATCACCCAACAGGGCACATATAGCGTAATTAATTCCGAAATGCTTCCATTTGTCCGTTCCTATTTTCATAATTTGAATCATTGGTTACTGCAAAGGTGGGAAGAACGGAAACGGACGAAAAGGACATAAAAAAGAGTGCCGGGAACCACCCCGGCACAAACAAACCCTAACCTGGGACTTAAACCCAACGGCTGCCTTTTCAGCCGGTATGCTAAATTGTTAATATTAAGGATTAGACAACTTTTCGATGTCTTTTTTCATCATACGTAATAATTGAATCCTTCTTAACACCTCATTTGTTGGTGTACTTTCATCTCCTTTCTCTATTAGGAAATCGATTAGGTCCTCAATAACTTCGATGTAACAAGCGGAAACCGGTTCCGTCTTAGTTTGCCACTGTGTCAAAATCTCGGCACTTTCATCTGTTATATGTGCGCCGTTTACTTCTATATCTTTCATAACAAATCTTTCATTAAACGTTTTTAATCGGTGTAGTCTCTAAGGTAGTGAAATCAATTATTCCGGCCTGCCGGTATATCCCGAGGGCGACTTTCCTAAACCGTTCGTAATTTCGTCTGTCAATGGGCGATAACTGCCACCTCTTCATGTCTTTCATCAAATCCGGTATATTATTAGCACTATTATACAAACAGTTGTTTTTACCGTACTCGTGATGAAGTGATACAGACTGAAAATTACCAGAGAAAACAACCAACCGTAAACGTTCAAGTTCGAGGAAAGCAAGTTCACCCTTAACCTTCTCCACCTTATATGCTCTTAATTCAATGGAAGGCGCGCCGTATTCACGTCTAACGAAAAATAGGATATCAGGATTATTTGTATTCATCTGGCACCTCCTTTTAAGTCTTCTAATTTAATATGTGAAATACTTGTTATACTTTCCAGTACCCCGTCGCATACACTTTTAACCCTTAATCCGCGGGAACCGTCTTTCTTGGGTAAATTCAGGTGATAATATGGGCGATTTCTCCAGAATGTAATCCGGAAAATCCAACCACGAACTTTAAAAGTAGCATTGCTTATTTTATAATCAATCTGTATCAGATCACCCGGTTTAAATTTACTTTCTTGTAGAAACATTTCCTGTATTTCTTCCTTTTCCTTCTTTATTTCCTCAATCCTTTTATCATTGTTTTGTAATTGAGTAAGTAACACTTGCTGATATTCAGTATATATCATTCGGCACCTCCTTTCTTTTCTATCTGGGGACGCTCTGAAAACCTATATATTCTTTTAACCCGATAAATGAAAAAATAGGCTACAGGCTTGTCACAGCCGTTATTATGTGTTTTAGTGTCCTGATCTATATGAATAAACCGGCTACCGGAAGATATTTTCAGCGGCATTGTTTTAGGGTATTTCTCGTTCAGCTCCTTTACCTTTGCTTCCAGTTCAGTTTTAAAAGCATCAAAGGAAATTTTATCAGGGCAAAGCGTATTACCAAACTGGTTTGCAAACTCTGCCATTTCAGCACATTTTCGATTCTGTGGCTTATACTCGTTAAGCTCTATAAAATAAGATGTCATTTTCGGCCTCCTTTCTGTACCTTCTTTGCCCGGTACACACAAACAACTGCACCGATAACAGCCGGCGGAAAGATAAAGGTTAGACAGAACCAGGCAATAGCAGATAAATAATAAGCATCGGAAGCCGAGTTTACGGAACAATCTTTTTCCAATTCCTGAAAATAACGATGTTGGATTGTGTTTACGTCCGTGCTACCAGTACGGAACGAAGGTACATAGCTTGTACCGGATTGAAATTCATTTTTCATAACGGTGTTAATTTTGACTATTTTACATGGGAAAGGCGGTTACCATTTCCCCTAATTCGTCAAAATTAACACCGCAAACCGTCCGAAGATCGGGTTATAAGTTTAGGGAAAGGCAACCGCCTTGTATTAAACAAGCACTTATCGGGCATAAAAAAAGCCCGTTATTTATTCGAGCCAATAACCGAGACTCACCGGACCGCACCAGCGGTGTTAACTTTGACAGGGGCAAATGTCGGCATTAAATTCTGAACAAAAAAAAAAAAACGTTAATAAAAGTTTATTAGGAAAGAAAGTTTCTCGACTCTACGATTCGTTACTTCGTAACAAAAAACGCCCACCTGATTAAGGGTGAGCGTTACACACTATAATTAATATTCTATTTGTCTTTTAAATTAATTCCCTCTTTTATCTGTTCATCAGAAGTTACCTTTTTACAAAGAATATAGTGATAAACAGGGTCTTTGCTCATTCCTTGTGTAGGTGTAACCGGATAAGCCAGTATTAGTTCCCAACCCAATTTAGCCAAATAGTTAACGGCGTCTATCATTGAATTAAAATTCATCTTTTCACCGTTTTCATCTACTAAAAAACGAGCATTTGGTGTTGCCCATTTTGCCTTCTGGCCGAAATCTACTTCTATTTTTACTTTTGTACCGGTTATATTTCCAGTACCCACGATTTCACAATAAGCCTTATACGGTTCTTGTGCAATGGCTGCCATTGTTAGTATGGCCAATACAATAACTAAAAAAAATCTTTTCATATCAGTAACTTAAAATTAGTGTGTACTTTAGTTTGTACCACCCCGTAAGTCCTGACGGTATATATGCAGTGTAATTTTGACGATTGCAAAAGTACTTAAATATATACATTTATAAAAAATATTACCCCAAAATCAATCAAAAATGAAAGGCAACCGCCCCAAAATACACGGTAATTCACCCAAAAATGGGCAAAAAATGAAACAAAAACACATAAAAAACGCACTTTTTCGCGTAAAATTTTGGTCTAAATGCAGATAAACGACTGAAAAACAGTCAAAAACCGGAGAAAATTTCAAAAGCTTAAAAAATGACACCTTCCGAAGGCCGAGCCGCTCAGAAGTCGGAAAGCAGTTGCCCTCCCCCTAAAAGGTGAAATATGACCTCTGGGGAGGGGTACCCGTAACCTGGTAACACAAAAAACGCCGGAAAACCGATTTTCCAGCGTTACAAGGCAATTACCTTTTATGCCTGTTCTCTATCCATTGATCCACAAACGAGTCGGCCTGCAGCGTCCGCTTGCCTCGTACTAAAGCTATCCAGCCGGGGCGCATCAGTAAGTATTTGAAAGCGTCGGAGAAATTGGTGGATAACATCGGTAGTTTTTTCGGTGCCAGCTTTTCGGACTTCTTCACTTTGAACACTACTTTAGAGTTACCCCGGTATTTGATTTCAGCCTTTGCCTTTTCTACGGAACTAACCATTTCTTTACAGTTCACCGCATCAACCAACAGGATAGGCAGGTTATTGTTGGTACCGCCCATAATCTCCTGCATGAAGTCGTATTCCGCATCCTGCCGGATAACTGCCTGTTTACGGCTCTTTAGGTTTACGATCCAACCGGTACGGTTCCCGCTACCGTCTTTTTCTATGGCGTCTTTGATCTTACCCGCGTAATCCTCCTTCTGTTTCTCAAAGTTATTACCCGCACGGTCATAGTACAAATCCAGTTCTTTATATTCGTGGTTCTGGAAGAAGGTGAGGAACTGGTCGGCGATCTCCCGGAACCAGCCCGGCGGTATCTCAAAAAAGTTCTTATGTACCCGGTAATAAGCACCGTCCGCCTGACCGATCACCAAAGAAAGCATATTACCGAAGTCCATACCGCCTTCAATCGTTTTATCATGGTGCAGGTACCGGAGTTCCCGCGAGCTGTAAGCGGCTTCCCCGGACGCGGTACCGTTGTAATACTTATGTCCTTCACCAAACAACACATAGAAACGTAAATCCCTGCGAAGACCGGGACGCATACCCACCACCGACTTTTTAAATTCGTGAAGCTCCAGCGTACCATTATACAACCGCTTTAAATAATCAATCGTAAGTATCTCAACATTAGCGAATGAAGAAGCGTTAAGAAAGAACGTTTGTCCTTTTCTCAACTTCAACAAAGCCCGGTCGTAATATTCAATATCCCGTTTCAAACGTTTCAGTTTCAAGGGGGAAGGTTTGTTCTTTCTTTGTTCCCGTAAAAGGGAAATTATCAAGTCATTACGTACGCTTGCCGCCTGTACTATTTTAATGATCCGTTCCGGGTCCATTTGCTTGACATACCGGAAAAACCAGTCGTACTCGTTTTCGTCGATATCCGGCATGTCGGTAGTAATGGTTATCCCAAGGAACAAATGGGAATGTCCATAAGTGATCGCATCACCGCGAAGAATAGGCATAGCGCGGTTTACTTTCATTTCCTTGTCGTACTTCGCTTCATCATAAAACAGATGTATTACAGACTTTCCGGCAAGCAGCGAAGGGTTATCCAGTGATCCCATGAAAATAACACATCCATTCCAGAAGCTATAAACATGCTTGTAATCATCCACGATAACCGAACATTTACGCCGCCAGGATTCAGGCGGGCGGGTATCTTTTACATAGTGTACCCCTTCGATCAGGCCCATGAGCTGCCAGCCCTTCTGAACGGCCGGCATTATATTATCTTCCAGGTTACTGTAGGTATTGGCAACAAAAGCGAACGCACCGCCGGGCATTTCTTCCACACAACGGGCGGAACGTCTGGCTTGTATAACGGTGGATTTGGCCATACCGCGCCCGTCAACAGATACAAGGATAGTAGTATCGATCCAGTCTGTCAGAACCTGGATTATATGGCCGTATTTTATCTCCACATCATCGGCGTTACTCACCTTCGTTGTCTTCCCCGAACTCTTTGATATCATACAACATACGTTTTTTCAGGTCAAAAGCTTTAATACGCGCATCCTCTTTTATATTATCACGTACAATAACAGGAATTTCCGGAATCGCATCGATAAACTCTTCCAGTTCCTTACGGTCAATTTCAGGAACACCCAAATCCTTACGGCTGGTAGTATAAATAACCGTGCTTTTCTGTGAAAGCAGTTCCTCCGGTATTTCGGCCTGTTGATCCTTATAACATCCGCGAAGTTCCGCCGCCAGTTTCAGCAGGTTCTTAGCCTCCTTCACATTTCCCATAAGAAAAACAGTATTCGCCCAATTTTCGGCCTTTTCAGCATACAGATTAGCGAAAGCCTGCGGGCGTACGTTATCCTGCGTATAAAAGAAATTGAGACTGTCGGCGTACACCTGGCGGGCCATCCAGTCCGAAAGGCCGTAAGGTTCCGACTTCAAAAGGCGGATGATACCGGCCTTTGTCACTAACTTACCATTTATACGCATACGGGCACGAAGTCCCCGTACCATTTCCATAAGGCTGTAATATTCCCTTTCATCGGGCGCGAGGGCTTCCAGCGTACCGGTAGAAAGAATCCTTTGAATCTGGTTGATATCTACCTTGTCAAAGTCTATTCGTGAGGGCTTAATTAAATTCGTCGTCATCCATTTGTTCGATTAAACGTTCGAAAGTATGTCTTTTCCGTACGGCCTCCAGCTGTTTTATAGCTTCCACGTTTCCGCCTTCCGCCGCTTCATGGAGTTTTATTTCAGGGGCGGCACGTGCTACCAGAATCCCTTCCCGGATCAGGAAGTTAACCGAAGTTCCTACCGTTTCCGCATCCCGGACAAAAAGCCCGGCATCCTCCAGAGAAAGCCCCAGGGAAACGGCTATATCTTTCGGCGAATACCCTAAAGAAGACAAACGCCGTACATCCTCCTTTTGCTGCGCATCCAAGTAAATACTATCCACCACCGTTAAATCGTTCATACGCATCTTTTATTCGTTTCTGTGCCGTGAAATAATAAATTTCGTCCTGTTCCATTAATACAAAGTTCCGGCCGCTTTCAATGGCTGCCACGGCTGTAGTACCGGAACCGCCGAAAGTGTCCAGGATCAGATCGCCGGGCTTTGTACTGTCTTCAATCAGTTTACGGATCAACGCTACCGGTTTCTGTGTGGGATGAACCTTTTCACCTTCTACCAGTTTCGCACCGGACGCAAAAGACCGGATATTATCTATTATGTTTGTGGCACCGATAGAAACACCCTTTCCGCAATGAAACAAAATAAGTTCGTGTATAAAGGCGTAATGATTGCCCGGGCCCGACTGTTTGTTCCAGACGATCATGTTTGACGCGCCTAAATACAAGTCAAACAACGGATAATAAAAAGCATACCCGCGCCAGTCCGTAAAAAAGTACACACAAGCACCGGGTTTCTTCACCCGGTTAAACTCCAGGAACAAATCCCGGTAAAAGGGTTTACAGATAGACAAATCTTTAAAGCTGCCTTTCTGCCCGTTGTGTGTCATTCCCAGGAAATAAGGCGGATCGGTTATTATACAATCTACGGATTTGTCCGGAACACGTTTCAACGCCTCCAGGCAATCCTCGTTATATATTTGGTTTGTAATCATTGGAAAGTTGTTTAAGCCGGCTTTCTTCTTTTTCTATCCGGAGGGTTAATGTTTTGAGCTGGTGCCCCAGCTCCGAGCGGTCGCAAGGGTGAGAGAAACGGCCCAGGTTCTTTGTGATCCGTTGCCGTTTCCCTGTCAGACTGGCAATAAGTTCGACTACTTTTTTTTTCGCGCCTCGATTTCTTCCTCTATGGCCTTCTGTGTAGTTTCCCACTTCTGGATCAATGCAAGGGCACTCGCTTTCTTCTTCTCATCATCCCCGGCCTGTTCCAATTTCGCCTTGTTCTTTGAAAGGTTGGCGCGGGCGTTATTCAGTGCCTTTTGTATGTCGATATCCGAAAGGTTCTCGACGCCCTTACGGACAGACAAACTTTTTACCTTCTCACATTTACCCAGAATCTTTCCGTTTTCCCGGTAATATTCCAGTTCGTCCCACATATCGCGGTTAGCGATGAAGTTTTCCACAACCGCCTGCGCTTCCTGTGCTGTAGAAAGTGAACTGACATCATCCGGCGTAGCTTCCAGGCGGGCGAAAGCTTCCTTATACTTCCCGTATGCGGTGAACATGTCGGAAACAAGTATTTTCAGAATGTCGGGACAATCCGGAGAGTTCAGGAAGGTAAATTTCTCGCGGAAACGTATCATTTTGGTTACGGTTTCCGGAGCTGCCTTGTATCGTTTCTCCGCCTGATCCAGTTCCTCTTCCAGTTCTTCCACACGGTCGGCATTTTCATCCATGGAAAGAACCTTATCCCGGAAATCAGACGAAACGAGTTCTTCCACGCTGACGCCGAAAGATTCGGCAAGTTCCAGCAGCAAATCATCGCTGTATTTTACCGGCGTTTTGGGTGTTTCCTCCCGGGCGGGTTCCATTTTTACCGCGGCCGGCTGTTTGGAGTTGCGCCGGATCGTCTTAAACTCACGTTCGGAAAGTCCGGCCAACTTCCGTAGTTCCTCTAAAAGAATGGCCTTCATCGTTTCCGTTTCTCCCTGCCGGCGGAATGACTTCTTTAACATACGGTTGATACCGTATTTCTCGTATAGTTCCACGCCCTGGATAAAGTTACGCGGACCGGCCAGATAGGTAATAATTTCCTGTTTCATACTATATAAAATTTAATGATACAAAGAAAAAAAAAGGTAATTACCCCCAAAAAGGACAAAGGGTGGCCGGGCATGTGCTGCCGGTCACCCTTTGAATGATATAAAAGCCGTTTACTTACGCCTCATAACGACTTTGTTCAATCCATTTCATAGCCTCCGAACCGTCGTTAAACGCCCGCAATGTCAGTTGGGAACCTTCGGAAGCGGTAAACGTCTTACCACCTTTCAGAAGGAAATTACCGCCCGTCTCCACCGTAGGCGCAACGCCCGAACATCCCATAAGGGTAATTACCGAGCCGTGACTTCCACCGGTAACACCGGCTATTTTAGCCGCACCCGCGGAAAGCTGGTACTGCCCGTCCGTCTGGTAATCTATATCCGTGGCACCGGCTTCCACCACGGCCACCGGTTCTTCCAGGGTGTCGGTACCCCGGTAAATGGCAATATCATCCCCCTTGCTGATCTGGGTGAAAGTAAGTTCGTTCGTATTCGATTCATTGGAACCGGTATAAGAAACGGATAACTTACACGGGTTACAGGGCGTTCCGATCAGATCGGCAGGCTTTCCGCTACAATAACGGAGTACAACGATACATTTTTTGGAAAGCCAGTTTGTCTTAAACTCGCGGATTTCCTGTTCATTACCGGGATGATTGAACTTAACGGAAGGCGTATAACCTTCGGCGTCCGTTTCCCCGTCACTGTTGGAACTGATTTCAGCGGTACCGGGTGTCAGGTAAATACTGATCGCGTAACGTCCCGACTTCATTACGATATCATCCTCAATAACCACGCCGGCATCGTTTCTCTGCGGAAAGGAAAGAATATCGTCAACGTCGTAAATTACGAGCTGATCCTTGGGCTGAATACCGTTACCGGGATTGCCGGACGGCCTTCTTACGCTTGCTTTTACGTATGTCATAACTTAATGATTTATAAGGTTATAAAATGGAAGGGATAAAGTACCCCTTCCGCTGAAATTTAGCCTCTTGCCACTTCGTAGAATTTACCGTCGGCGGCTTTTGCCAACTTGATAAACTTACCTTCGGAAAGCGTCATAGCTTCGGTTAAGACAAAGTTTCCACCGGTCGCAATGGTGGAAGCATATTCAGAACCGCTTCCGTAGATCGTGTAAACGACACCGGCTTCCGCATCGGTAAAGTTAGTGATTGCCGTCGCCTTTGTATTCTCGCCGGTAACGAATACTTCACCGTCAAGCAAAGAAGGTGCCGTTTCATCCGGCGCAAACTGCAACGCATCGGAAGAAGCGTTTTCGCGGCCGATCTCGATAAATTTACCGTCGGCACGTTTCATCAGTTTGATTACATCCCCCTTTCCGGGCTGCCAGGCCTCGGAAATAAGTTCAAAGTTTCCGCTTTTCTCAATCTTAACGCCTTTATCCACGCTTCCGCATTTCAAGGAAATAACCGTACCTACCGGCGCGTCTTCAATATCGGTAATAGCAAATTCGGCTGTATTGGCTACGGTAACAATGGAGGTATGAAGCTTGGCCGACGGGTTCTTGTCCTTGTCAGCATCCACAAAGTAAGACGCCGGGCGGTCATACTCATTACAGAAGATCATCTGACGGTTATAGTCCATATCTTCTTTCTTGGTGTACTTGAATCCCACGGCAATAGCCCAGATACTTTCACGCCAGTTACTCCATACTTTCAGGCTCCAGTCTTCCTGCTCCAGGTTGAAAGCCGTCATTTCACCCGGCTTGTCCTCGTAGGTTTTAATGTTGCCTTCAAACGTCCAGAAGATACGGTGGTGGTTGTCAGCATTGGGAACCGGGATAATCTTTACCGCCGGATATTCCTTCACATACATGATATTAGCCTTGTAATCCTGGTTCTGTCCGTAATGCAGTTCATTGTATTTATGATACAATACAATAAAGTGCGAAGGCATATAAAGTGCCAGGTTACCGCTGTCACGAAGAACCGCCGGGATCATGGAAGTCCCCTTGTACACCTTTTCACCGATGTTTGCTTCGGTAAGTTCTCCCAGCTCGAACGGCTTGATCTGGTAAACGAACTTTCCGTTATTGATATCGGTATGTCCGTTCACTTTCTTGTTCAGGAACTCATACAGACCGTCAGCTGCAGCAAGTGCTTTGCCCGGTTCGTTCAGATTCGGGTCCTTACGGATTCCGTTAATACGGCGTTGTTCGCGCTCGTTATGCAACTTCTTGGCAGTTTCGGCCAGGATGTACTCGATAAAAGACCACTTGATAGGGTTTGAACCTTCCTTGTTCAAAGTGCCGATCCAGGTTTTCTCCAGGGCTTTTAAATTTTTGAAACGGTGTGCAAACATCACGTTGAACATGCGCAGGGTTTCATCGTCGAACTCGTAGGAACCTTTAGTCACCTTGTCGAAGTCGGATTCCTCATTACCGGCCTGTGAGAACTCACCCAGCCAAATGTTTACCAGCGTAGCCAAATCCTGATAACCGGATTCAAGCGGGAAAATACTTTCAATGGAAGGAAGTTCCATTAAAAACGACTGCAAACGCTGTTGCCAGGGAATACGGTAAAAGGCCCCGAGGTCCTCCTTCAAACGGCTGTAGTCAATGGAACTTGCTTTCGGAAGAGCAATCATTTCAAAACCGGCAGCCTCCATTAACGCAGCTTTGGCGCGAAGGTTATACGGGCGGTCCAGTGAGAACATTTCACCCTGCAAGCCTCCCAGCTGCTTTTCATCCTGGAGATTGAATTTTCCCTTACCGTCCGCCTGGGCGTTGTGTTGCTTCCCTTTGCCCGGATCATCTTCCGCAGCGGCCGAAAGTTGGGCGATAATGCCGGAAAGCTTCGTTATTTCGGCATCCTTCTTGGCAATTAACGCGGTATTGTTCCGGTTTTCGTCACGCTGTTGCGTCTGCAAGGCTTCAAGCTGTTCCTGCGCCTGTGTCAAACGGGCCGCAGTATCACCCAACAAACCGCGAAGGAAAGCGGTTGTTTTAGGCTCCTCGGTTTCCTCTCCCTGGTTCCCGTCTTCGGCTTCGTCCTGGAAATCGTTTTCGAGGGACGCTTTAAAGTCCGTGAGGAATTTTTCAGTAAAACCGTAATTTTTCAGTTTTGCCACTTCCTCGACCGTGATAGAGTTTTTATCCTCTACCTTGCTCCATTCCGACAAGCCCAACAAGGCCAGAATGTGAGCGGAAAAGCTCTTAAATTTCATATATACAAAATTTTGAAGTTAATACTATATGTTATACATCTCATTTACTTTTCTGACGGTAGCCTGTGCCAGTACCCACTTTACCGCGTCTTCCAGCGTACCGAACTGATCGATATAGCCGTTTGCCACGGCTACGTCGCCGGTGAATATCTGTCCCCGGAAAAGGGGAAGTTCCGGATCGTAGGCAATACCCAGATTCCGACTGATCGCATCGCAGAAAATACGGTGCATGACGGCCAGACGTTGCTTTATAGGCTCTTCGTTGTTATCATCTTCAATCGCGCGGGTTTCATAGTTTTTCAGGTCGGCACTATCCGGATAGATTTCCCGGTAATCAATGCCCTGTTTCTTGAAATAGTTCTTAAAGGATTGGTAAGTAAGCATGATACCGACGGAACCGACTTCACACATAGGAGAAGCGATAAAGGTTCTACCGGCGGCGGTTCCCAGCCAGAAATGGGCACTACCCATGGTACCGGCCACGTAGGTAGCTATAGGTTTGGAAGATTCGGCGATCATTTTAGCCGCCAGGTCCACATGTGCAACCATGCCGCCCGGACCGTTGATCCACAGGACCGCGCCGCAAATCTTAGGATTATCGAAAACATCCCGAAGCTGCTTTTCCAGGCGGTAAGTCTCCCAGGAATACAAGGTGCCTTCCAGGATAATGACGGCCACACTGTCAGCCGGTAGCGTCTCATCGTCCAGTTCCCACCGGTTGGCAAGGTAAGGCGTAGTAGCGTAGGCGGTTATTTTATTATTGTCGAGCCGTTTTTCGATCGCATCCAGGTTGCCGGCTGCAACACACGGCACAAGTAAAGAAAGCAACCGGTAATAATCATTATCAGCGATTGCCCAAGGTGCTGTAAAAATCTCCTGTATTTTGTCCACGTTCTCTTTTTTACGACAAAGAAAACGCCTATATCATAGGTAGAGAAGGACTGAAAGGAACCTACAGGAACGCATCAACGCCCGGACCCGTACCGGACAGGGTGCAGTTATACAGGCCCCCGCCAATCTCAAAAGAAAAGGTAAGCGGGTAATCAGGAGAACCGGAAACACGGGTGTTACCCGTTTCGTCAGTATAGAGGGCGACAAAGGGCGTCGCTTTCAGGTTTTCCAGGTAAAGCGTCTTATTTTGCGACACGTCGGCAAGCTTGAAGGTATGTTTTTTAGTATAGACGTCTTCATTTTTGCTGTCACCCGGTTTTAAGGTTCCCGGTACGATCATAAGAATATCAGGTTTTCCGATAGAGCGGATAACGACTTTCGAATGCACGATACCAAAATGAATAATGTTGTAAACGGGAACCAGTTGCAGACTATGGGCGGCGGATATTAACTTTCTTGACATAATTACAGATATAAAGTATTGATAATCAAATATTCAGCATTTTTCGGACGTTTTTCAGCCAAAAACCGGACAAAAAAGGACAAACAGATACAGTTGGTAGGTAAAAAATAACTTGCTTTTTTACACTTTTTTTCGATTATAGGCCCTTTTCTTCTTACGCCTGAAACTATCCCGCCACCGCTGGTAGTTTTTCAGTAGCCCGTCTTCCTGAATGGAAGAGATATTATACTTTTTCAGGAAGGTAAAAACGGTTTCCTTAAACTCGATTCCGTGCAGGTGCTTGTTTTCGTCCATGAGTTCGTGCAGCTCGGCCCACATCAGGGCACGCAGACGCTTTTCAAGAATGGCGGTACCGCGTACGGAAATGTAATTGAACTGTTCCGGAGACTTGCCGCCGGCAAAATTGGCCTCCCGGCGGTCAGGCAGCATAAACTCCAGGTTGCCACGGTCAGCCGGACAATTTACCGGCCGTTTCTCCATGAGATCGTAAACGGTCACATAGATATCGGACGAGGAAGGAAAACGGACGGTACCGACCGTTTCGTCGTAATATTTGCCCCGGACATACTCGGCCAGGTAGGATTCGATCTGTATTCGGGTGGTAATCATAGCAATAACATTCCTTTTTAAAGGCAAAGATATCCCTTTATCGGCTGTTGGTCTGCCATTTACGGGAAAATGTAGGCTTTCGACCGCCATTTTGATAAATATACTCCGGGAGAATAATTATAATATGCCTTTTCCTGCCGCCACACGCCCGGAATTTTCTCCGCCGGGCTGTGCTGATATAATCCGGTACTAAATTTTTGTAATTTCGTAACCGGGCAACCGGCAAAGATAAGTTCCTGTATCTTAGCAACTTAGTAACGTTACTAATTTCCGTTACAAAAAAATGGCCGGAAAACAGTTTGTAACCGGACTTACCGGTAGAAGATAAAAAGGCCGGTGTTACAAACCGGAAAAATTTGTAACCGTTTTGTAACTGCAACTTCGTAACCTTTATTTCCTATTTATTTATTTGATTTTCAGACTTTTTTCTTTCAAGCAAACAAAGGTTACGAGGTTACTAAAATTTTGTATGAAATAGAGGTGGGGTATGGGGAGGGAAGCCGGGCGGGACGCATCTGTTTCCATACGAAAAGAGGGACCGATACTTTCGTATCTGATCCCTCTTTTCGTATTTTATACCGGCTCCGGTCCGTCTTATACGCGATGTTTGCACCTGCTTAAAATCCATTTTTTTACGTCCGGGGGTACATAGCGGTGCACGACGGCCGTATAGTCTTCGTTAAATTCATACTCCAGGGAGTTGTCGCCTTCCAGGATAAAAACACAGGCCGTTTTGATGATCCATTCGAGCTGCTCGCCCGAATAGCGTTCCAGTGCCAGGACGGTACCGGGTTTCATACGCTCCAGATAGCGGTAGACCTGTTCGGCGAAAGTCCGGAACCTCTCGCCGCTGTTCCAGAGCGCAGTAAACTCGGACATGCTGTTTAATTTCAAATGCGCGTTATTCATTCATCCGGTCGTTCATCAGGTACAAACATGAGTGTCGGATCGGCCGGTTCCGTTCCACCACCGGCAACCGTTTCCGCCGTGCCGCATGAACGCAGATAGATCATGTCGGCGGCCTTGCCGTCGTTATCCTTGCGTACGATACGCCCCTGGGAGTTACAAAGGTCCTTCGGGTTGAGTTCGTCAATGTAAGGGCAAAGGGCCACAAAGCCTTTGAGGGCCTTTGTAAAACGCTGCATCGTGATTTTATTCACACCGGAAAAGCTTTTGTAATCAGCAAAAGCCTTTTCACGGACGATAAAGCTGTCCAGGTGCTCGCTGTCCGGAGAGAAATAAGAGTTCGCCCAATCCTCAAAGTTATTTCCCATATCGGCCTTGTATTTACGCCTGATAATGTTTTCCATGGGCGGAAGTAATTTTATAGATTCCTCGCAAAGAGAAAGGTAAAAACGGCAGCACTGCAAGAAGAAATTTATATCGGCGTTCCACTCGCTTTCGGAATACGTCTTAGAAAACAAATCCTTACCGAAGTCGTCCCGGATAGAACGCGTTTCCCGATAGTCGTTATCTTCTGTACGTTGGTGGTAGTAGTCGGAGAATACCAGGTACAGCAAACGGGCTTCCGTAGACGGATCAAAATCAATAGGTACGTAATTGGTGGTAAATCCCAGCTTGGCCGATTCCTCGAAAGGTATAGTAAATGACTGGTTGTTCTTCGGGTTCACGGTCATATCTGACGTGATGATATCGTAAAACAGGCCCGTATTAAGATACCGGTCGCAATCATCCACCAGGATAAAATCAGTATGCTGGTTTACCTGGTCGAACACATGCGGGTTATCCATTAACTTAGGATTACGGCCGGAAAGCTTGACGGTCTTCATAAAGTAGGAAAGGGCTTTGAACATGAATGATTTGCCCGAACGTCCGTTACATTCACCGTCTTCACCGATCTTGTTATCCATGGCCTGTGGTGCCCAAGCACGCGAAGGGGATTTATAACGGTGCAACATATAACCGATAGTAAAGATCTTGTTGATAAGGTTCCTTTTCTGTTCGGCCACTTCTTCCGCCGTGAGGCCTTCCCCCTCGATATCGAATTTATGTTTTTCCCGGTAGGATTCAGCTTCCCCCACGCTCTTGTTGTCGAAATTGTATTCCAGTTCCTTACGCCAGTAAACGCGGCTCGAATTGATTACATAGCCGAAAAAGTTAGACGGTACGGCATTTATCCGGATATCAAATACATCGTTGCCCTCTATGTCTTTTTTACGGGAAATGGTAAACATGTCTTCCATAAGACGGACTTTGTGTTTCAGTACGTTTTCTTCCCAAACGTAGTGGGACAATGTGCTGCCGTTGGCCGGATGTTCCTTTATACTGGTACCGCTTACCTCCATGCTGCAACCGGGAAAGAAAAACATTTGCGTATTATGGGTATAATTGGTAAAGTCCAGTTCTATTTCTTGCAAATTGTCCAGGGCAGTATCTGACAGTTTGGGGCTGTTCAAAATTAAGTTTCTGATATCGCGGGATAAAAAACTGTCCTGGGCCCAACCGCGGATAAACTTCCGGATATCCTTTGCCTTGATCAGTTTTACGATATTGCCGGTAATACGAATATATTTGGTTGAACTGGAATTTTCATCATGAAGCGAATAGAAACCGTTAAGACGTAAAAAGTAATGTAGACAGTCCGCATCTATGTTATGATCCCATTGCCGGGATTTCTCGTTAAACTTGGAATACCAGAATTTGGCGGGCATGGCAAGCGTCATAAGATTGCGGAAATCTTCGTTCTTGCTTCGTAATTCCATGAAATCCCGGAAGTCCTTACGGGGTTTGCCCCGCTGATCCCGGTAAGTGGTAAGCCAGGCCGGTAGCCAAATCGTGTGGATATCAATAAAACGCAGTGCAAGTTCCGTACCCTTCACCCTGCCCGTCGTGTCGATATCAGGTATGTTATACAGGACTTCAACGTATTTCATGATTTCTTTGTAATCCTGTTCGGAAAGTTTATACGTCTCCGAATTAAACCAGATCGGGGGAAAGCCCAGCGATTTAACGCACAGGGCGTCGCGCTCTCCGGAACATATAAACGCTTCCTGCAGCTTCTGTTCTTTATAGGGCTTTTCCGCATTGGCCGGATTCTTTTTAAAGGCGGCTTCCTCCCTGGAATTAAATTCCCGGTATAAGGCTTTCAGTTCGGAAAGGCCGTTTATATAGTCTTTCGGCTTGACACCTTCCGGAGTGTAGGAAAAACGCCACTGCTTGTCCGGATTCAAAGGCTCGTATATTTTATAGAACTTCACTTCGGGCGTGTCACCCTCGGCCGGTTTTACCAGACATTCGCGCATAAAGATAGGATATGTCGTGGTCGCGTATTTATAGGTTACCTCGCGATTTTTTACATACCCTATGTATTTGGCCGAATACCAGTGCAGGGCCTCGGCGTTCTCCTGGGTGACACGGGGGCCGAGTATGCGTAACTGCTCCGGGGTGAGATGATCGGCAAGCTCGAAAATTTTAGTACCGTCTTTCTGTTCTTGGTTAGCCGGAACCTTACGGATATCCGGCTTGTTTACGTTACGGTTGAGTTCATCGGTTACGTTGTACATGGATGCAAGTTTAAGGATAGCCTCGTTAAACCGGAGGCCTTCCTCATACATGCAGATATCGACGGGGCTTTGAGCCGTTCCGGTATCACCGAAATCCGTTACCTTATAAACCTGCTGGGAACCTTCCTTACCGAACAATTTGATACAGGCCGACGCGTCGTCCTCTGACGGCCGGCGTTTGAAATGGCGGTTGGTTCCGACACAATCCCGGGCTTGCGGATAATAATGTAGAATTATATCCAGCCCGTTGTTGGTTACTTTGTAGATGTCTTCTGCCTTTATCATCGTTATAAAGTTACATAGTTACTTATTTTTCGTTGTTTTCCTCCTGCTTTGTTTTCAAGTCTCCCCAAGGTTGGTACAGGAAAACGAATAATAACAGCCAAAGAAAAGCGGTTTTACCCGTATAATAAATGACAAAGGCAACCAGCCCCATAAAGGCAACCACGATAATAGCGTGGGCGATGTATTTTAAATTTTTATCTTTCATTGTTCAAACATGTTATACTGAATTGAAAAACCGAATTTGCTTAATCTCCTTTCCTGGAGAAGGGAACGTTTGTCATGTGAAGGCATAATGGCCACAAGGTTCTTTGTATCGAACTGGTAACCTTTCTTCCGCATCTGATAACGTAGGTTTCTTAAGCGTCTGTCTTCTTTCATGGCATTTCGTTAAGATCGTCTTAGTTTACAGAAGACACGGCACACTATCGCAAAGGATAGCGTTTAAATCCTCCTGTATGGTTTCCTGCTGCTCCCTGTTCAAGTGTACCAGGAAATAACCTTTTCCGCCGGAAAGATTCTTTATTTCCGTCAGATTATACTTCCTATCTACCGCATCCACGAACGCAGGGGATTCCATGGGGCGGAAGCTACTGAATATTTTATAAGTTCCACTGCTGCCTTCTATTCGTAGCGTGGTTAATTCATCGGGGGTGGTAATTGTTGATTTCATTGCTAATTTGTTTTACTCTAATTGATTCTTACATACTTGCCACTTATGTTACAAGTTTTTAGTATCTCTGCGTTTTCTTCTCCAAAAGCGATCAAAACAGCACCACAACCAGGCGAATCCCCCCGTATTCCGTCCGGCCTGAAAAAACGAATCCTTCCGCGTAGAAATTTAATTGCCGTTGCCTTCTCAAATATAATATCCTGGAACATCTTACTATCACAGCGGTTGAACAACAGCGCAATGCCATTGCCGTGTTGTGCCAGTTTACGAACAAATTGTTCAATAAGCGGACGGGAATAAGGTGGATTTAACCAGACACGACCTACCCAATCTTTAGTTAATCCGTCATGGTTTTTGTTGTACATGGTTTCTGCCGTTTGCCAAAGCGGTTTAACCGGAGCACATGGATCTAAATCAAACTTTCCTAATGCGTCTATAATTTCTTTGGGTGTATACCACTCATCAGTGGTATTAGCCGATTTTTCAAAGGTTGTATTCATATCTAAATTTGTTTATAACTAAATGTTGGTAATTTCTTAGGTCGCGGACACTCTTTTACATAAGTTCTATCTACTGTAATAATATCCTGCAAAATACTTTTCTTTAATGCTTTCTTTTGCTTTCGAGGAAGTCTTATTAATTCTTTATATCCGTAAACACCGCCTACAATATGCCATAACCAGAAATTTACTGTTAATCCTTCATACATAATTATTTATGCTTTTTTGTGCCGGAGGATAGCGTCGAACTACCAATAACACCCGCTTTCGCCCTTCGGGGTTATCTCCATACTCCGGCGGTTATTATATGGAGCGGCAAAAGCCGCCCCGGTTATTTATTCACTTTTCTCTTCCGGAAGAAAAACAAAGTCCGCCCAAATATCAAGGAATTGTCGACCGCAATATGCTGCCAGTTCCGACGTTTTGAAGGCAAGCCGAACGCCGATGAGCGCACCCGTGAACGATGAATCGTAAACCGCGATCGCATACGAAACACCGCCTAACGCGTTCGCGTAGTTGAGCGACCGATACACCACACGAGACTTTTCTTCCTCGTCCAACTTATTGTATTCTTCCCCTGTATAAAGAATAAACCAAGGATAATAACGGCATTCATCCTCTGTAAATTGAGGTTCCCAGCCTTCATTTAAAGCTTTGACAATGATACGGAGTTTCAGAAAAGCCAAAACGTCAGGTTCAAGACCGAGGGATATTTTATCTCGGTTCCATGCTTCTGCATCGATGCCAATTTCATGGCAGGCGTCCTCAAACGTCTTAATACGTTTTCTTACGTCTTTTTCTGGTTCATCAATAAGAGTTAAGATTCCATTTCTCCAGACAGCTGTTTTACCTTCCGGAATTTCAATTTCTAATTTCTTTGATTTCATTTTTCTTTTATTTATTGGTTTTCACTATGGAAGATTTTTACGCCTGTGACTTCCTCGATCTTATCCTTTGCAAGTTCGGGAATACGACAACGACTACCTCGCCAATTACGAAAGGTATGTAATGGCACTTTACATGCTTCTGCCAATTTGAGGGACATTTCAGAAGATTCTTTTACCGGCAAATTCAAAAGGTACATTCTTAGTTTCTCGCCGTCATCATTCCTTTTTAATTTTTTTTTCGTCATACCTTTGTGATAAATATACTCATTATTGTTAACTTTACATAGCAAAGGTATAATTATTTTTACCACAGGTGAATAAAATTCACGTTAATAAAAGTTATAACAAAGGTGTAATATGGCTAATTTCTTGTTAATAAGAGAGTTATGCGAATTAAAGAAAATCACTATACGAGAACTTGCTTCACGTATAGGAAAAGAAGATAGTAGCATACAGGCTATTGTTAGAAATGGATCAACGAACACAAAAACCATTGAGGCAATAGCAAAGGTTTTAGAGGTTCCTGTAGGTGTATTCTTTGATGATATTCCCATAACTGGAATAAAATCAAATGAACTTGATAAAGATGCAAAAATAGCTGATTTAGAAAGGATAATTGAGGAGAAGGAACGTCTAATACAAGTCTTATTAAGTAAGAAATAACCTGTAATAGATAAGAAATGTAGGCATATTGTAGGCTATATAATTATACAAACAATTAATAATCAGGCGATTAAAAAACGTTACTTGAATCACAAATAAAATCCGATAACTTGAAAAGAGTTATCGGATTTATTTTTTTATTACTTTCGCTTTTATAGACAACTTCCTTTTGCAGCGCAGAAGATAAACGATTGAACATGTAGGTCAGAATAAGAGAAGTTCTTTAAAACTTCTCTTTACGTTCAAACTTCCCTTCCTCGGTATAATATTTCCAAGTACCCTTAGGTTGGTTATGCGAATATTTACCACGAAGTCTTAATTTTCCATTTTCGTAATATTCACGATAACGTCCGTGACGTTTTCCCTCTTTTACTTCCGCTTCACTCTTTAGTGCTCCTTCCGGATAAAATTCACGTAGAACATTTCCTTCAAACTTTTCGACATAGAAACGTTTCAATTCACTTAACTGTTCTTTCTCGGTCACAACATCTTCATTCATTTCTTCATCTTCCTCATCGGTAGCAACCTCAACAAGTTCTTCCGGTTCGTATGGACTATAATCCATAACATATTGTAAAGAAGCAGACTGGCTATCTCCTATCACTTGCATAGTCCAATAAGGGAAAGAATACAAAACATCCTTATTTGACTGTATCTCATTCCATGTGGCAGGATTCATCATTAGCTTCAACTGGGAATAGAACTTACGTACATCCGTATATAAGAAAATCGTAGAACTGGATTTCAGATATGAAAAAGCATCTTTAAATCCCGGATTGTCTTTCAACAAGTTCTTTTGTTCATAATCCTCTACGAATGAGAGTAAAGATGCAGCTTTATTACTAAAAACAACATAATCATCCACATAAGTATAATAGGGTTTCTCGAACTTATCAAATAGTTTTCCGAAAAACAGTCGGAAGAACCCTTTCATCTCGACATAATTAATTTCAAAGTCCTTATAATTAACAGTTTTAATTTTAACCGGAGTACGACGTTTGACCTTCTTTTCTATAAGTTCCATGTTCTCACGTGCATCCTTTATACTTTTTGCTCTGATAGCCAAAACCAGTTCGGGTTCACGCCCAAGTAACCCCGGTTCAGATTGTGTAATAGCAAACTCTCCAGACATCCAGCTCAAAAAGTTTTCTTCCAAAGAGATACCGAACAGTCCTTCAATCTTTTTTCGGGAATTTTGATACGAATCATACAACTGTTTATCATGAACAGAGAGGGCATTTTCTAATTCCTTCACAAAAGTCATCGGATTATTAAAACCAATATTCGTATAAAGGGCCGTTCGTCCGGACAAGATTTCATGCGCTTTCATTTTATGCTTTCCGGAATTCAGCAAGGCAGTGATATAAGGATCTACTGAATCTTTCTTCAACGTATAACCTTTCACCTCCATTTTATCCTTACCCATATTCAAGTAAAGACCGGCAAAATTCATAGAATTACTGAACATATCAATATATTCATTCCTTGTTCCCAGGTAGATAGACATAAACTGTGGGATACGCTCATAGTTGATAAAAACCCTGACGAGTCCCTTACCGGAAACTAGTTTCTCGGTTTCAATAAAAGCTTGATCAAGTCCGATTTTAGGTTTGTTACGTGAATCAATAGCCGATTCGATAAGCCCGGAAGTATAAGAACCTACCAGATGATTATCCACAAAAGCAATATAAAAGATATCACGCGTATCCGGATCACGCATCTCAAGAATGTTAATGCCACTATGCATCCGGTTAGTAACAGTGAAACCGCTCATTACAAGGACCGTCTCAAGCTGATCTTTCACCAAGTCCATTTTAGAAGCTTTCTGCATATCCAGAATGAGCAGAAAATCCCAATCAGTCGCGCGGGTTTTATGAAGTGAAATAAGCATATCCCGTTTGCCGACAAGTGACAACAGCACCTTGTTACTTTTCACAACTGAATCAAGTTTTTCCACACTCTTCGTAACTTCCTCAAAAGACTTCGCTTTTTTCAGACATTGCCATGTTTCGCTTCCGCTAAATTTCTCCCAATCTTCAATCGGAGCTGATGATTGAATAATAAATGCCGCATTTTCCGGAACCAGATAAATCTGCTGAATATTACGATCGGGTGAGATAAACAGATAAATCACGGAGTATACTACATATACCGCCAAAGCCAACCCTATCACCACCAAGGTACGTTTTACGATTTGCTTACTACTCTTTTTTGTCGTGGGCTCGGCATATTGCTCTTGTTCCCTGTTGTTTAATTCATTCATGGTTGATTTATTAATATAAATTATAGTCCCATTGGTATCCTCAGTAAATACCAAATAATAAAGAATAGCGTCCATGCAGCTAAAATACCTACAGAGTAGCGCCAAGTGTATTTGAGTAATGTCCCATAAGTAACTTGTTTATCATATTGCCTCATATATGTCAATACCAGAGGCATATAAAACATAAAAGGCGTAATAGCATTTGTCGAGCTGTCACCAATACGGAAAGCGCACTGTGCGATATCCGGAGAGATTCCCATTTGTGCAAACATCGGGATAAAGATAAAAGACATAAATGCCCACTTGGAAGTAGCAGATACCATAATCAGATTGATAAACGCTGTAAACAGGATAAAGAGAACAAGTGCAGACAACGGAGCCGGCTCGAAAGAAGAAAGCAGATCAGCTCCCATAATAGCAAGACACTTATCCAAATGAGAATACTCGAAGCAGGCGAACATTTGAGCGGCAAAAAAAGCAATAACAAAGTAAACACCCAAAAGTTTCATCGGTTGGGTAAGCCCTTCAATCACATCATTGTCGGAACGATAACGACCGGAACTGAACCCGTAAGCCATTCCCGTGATGCCCGCCCCTAAGGAAAGAAGAAAAAGAATTCCGGCAATAAAAGGCGAATGCATCAAACCACCGTTCACGCCACGTAATATCCCATGAGAAGAAAACGTAAGCCATAAGATAAGAGCTACATAAATTCCTGCTACAATAATCGAAATCATTATCGCCCGCCGTTCTTTACGGGACAAGGGCCGATAAGCTTCCACTTTCACGCTTCCTTCATATTTTCCTAAAGCGGGAAGAAGCCATTTCTGAGTCAGCCAGTAAACAATAGCAGTAATTACTACGGTAGAAGCACTCATGAAAAAATAATTGCAAAGTGGTTCGGTATTTCCCTGATATCCTGTCTGAGCTAGTGCAGCTTCCTGAGTGGTATGAGCCAGCAACGGATCCATTGTGCTTAATACAATATTTGCACTATATCCGCATGCCACTGAAACATAAGCCGTAATAATTCCTGCAAGCGGATGAAGTCCTACCCATTGGAACAGCATGGCGGCAATAGGCAATAAGATAATATATCCGCCATCGCCAATAACGTTGGACAACAAGCCAAGAACGATTACCCACAAGATAACCTTCCTTTTCTCCTTCCGGTTCCCCACTCCCAAACGGATGCATGCACCAATAAATCCTGAATGCTGGGCAACCCCCAGTCCGAACATAGCAATAATCACCATACCCAACGGTGCAAATCCGGTAAAGTTCTTGATAGCATTCCGCAACCACCAGCGAATTCCTTCCGGACTCAATAAGCTCTGTACGCGAATCTCCTCACCGGTTTGTGGCAGCGTCACCTTCAATCCATAAATATCACATATCCATGAAAGAAAGACCACTGCTATTGTCAGCAGAAGGAACATCGTAGCGGGGTGAGGCATACGCCATTTATTCTTCATCTGTCTCAAGATTTATTCTTCGTCAGCCTCCAGATTATCCAAGTCAATAATGCGTAATTCTAATGCACGCACTGCTAGACGGGTAGCATTTACTCCCACCCGTTCCCCATTAGGGAAAAGGCGTCCTATAAGATCATTCTGTCGTTTTTCCAATGACTTCACTCCGAAAGGCATTCCCTTCAGACTGGCAATCATTTCTTTCGTATATCCTAAAGCCAGATGACGTAAGAAACGCTCATCATACTCATCAATATCATAACTAATCACCGCCTCCTGACGCTTGGCATCGTTAGCTACCGATTTTTTGAAACGATCTACAATCTTTTCCAAAATCGGATAGTTGAAAACTAACTTCTTTCCGTCCATTACAGCATGCACATCTGTTTTGGTGAGCAGTTCCCCTGTTTTCAGGATAATTCCGTCAGCACCGGCATTGAGCACATCCACCCATAACTTTTCATTCAGAATTTCACCCGTAAATATCAAAACCCGAACTCCTTTGTAACGTTTGAATATATTCCGGCATATATCAACACCGATAGTGGTTGAACCTCCCAATCCTAAATCCAGCAACACCAAATCGGGAAGTTGTGCCTCCATTAACGGCCAGAACTCATTTTCCGTCATAGCTGTACCAATAACCTCTGCATTGGGTATCTCATGGCGAAAAATCTCCTCTGTACCTTTCAACTCCAGTTTTACATCTTCTACAATAATAACTTTAAATTTCTGTTCTTCCATTTCCTTATCTAATAACTTTATATGTGTTCTTTTTCATTATCTGCGTGGAATAGTAAAATAAACCGTAAACCCTCCGCCTTCGGCCGGTTCGGCATTAATACGGCATCCTCTACGCCCTGCAAATTCATCATGATCGCGGATTATCTGCTTACATACGAGATATTCCGTCCCCCTCAATTCTCCCTTTTCTCCGGACGTCATACGTGCCAGATTCGGATAAAATAGTTGATTCAACTCCAACACGCTCTTTTCACGTCTTGTATCCGTGAAAAGAAAACGTATATACTCATCATCCTTACGAGCCTGCAAACGCAATACTCCGTCTTCGTGAACCGTCAATGCTTCATCAATCAGGTTCTCCAATAAGAAACGCAACTGGTTTACATCTCCTATTACTCTTGCATCTATCGGAGCCATCTCCAACTCTATCTTATCCATACGGTTCTTTACAGACTTTTTGAAATATTTTCCGGCAGTTTCGAAAAGCTCTTGAACCGGAATCGTGGTCCGCCGGAAAGTAACCTCTTCCAACTGGCGGGAAGCACATGAACTCAAAATAGTAAAGATCCCCTTATAATATTCAATCAACTCCGTCATAGTCTCCACTGCCTCCTTTTCTTCTTTCTCCGAAAGGTTCTGCGCATTCAGCCGACCTATAATTTGTTTAATCTTATTCGGATAATAAATCGTTTCATGCTTGATAGTCGAAAGACAATTATCAAGTACCATATTCTGTACATGTAACATACTGTCCTCCCAAGACGCCCGTTGCGTTTCCTCATGCGCCGACTCAATATCACGATATTTCGTTGCCAGTTTCACCACAGCGTTAAATACGACAATAGCTACATAACGTGCCACCAGTTCGAAAAGCAAACGGTCAGTTTCCTGTTCCGTCCCTTCTCTTCGTTCCAAATAAAGCACACCGACACATTGGTGTTCACCTCCCGCTTCTACCATGAGAGGTATTGCCTGGCGATGTTGCTCGGAAATATATTCTCTTGAATCAAAACATAGCTGCACCATTTCCGGCATTTCCTGTCCGGGACTCGAAGCATATTCCAACAGATGTGTCGTTTCATTATAAACGGCAATCCCCATCCGGTCAATCGTCAACAACTCATTTACCGAGCCGAATGCTTCATCTACGATACGTTGCGGAATCTCTTTGAGCGTACTTTCTTCCCTTTGGAGCGCTTCTGCATTTTCCTGCTCCTGCGGTCGAATCAGGGAAGCAGCAAATACTTTCTGATTAATTTCAAGTACCTGTTCCAAACTCAAACGATTTTGTATCCGCTTCCTCAAATACAAAAGATAATATCCTACCAAAGAAACAATCAACAAAACGAAACAAAGGATAATTCCCACTGTCTTATTAATATTCGAACGTTCCAGTTGCCGACAATATCCTTCCAATGTCTGATCTTCTCCCTGCAACTTATACAAATCTGTAAACGCCGAATTATTATAACTATACGCATCCAATTGTTTCAATGCCAGAAAAGCAACCGCCGCCTCATTTCTTATATCCAATATCACATGGTAATCCGAATCAAAAAGTTCGTTCCACCACAGAATCTCAGCAGGTATACCTTCACCGACGAGCTTCATATACCGATGCGTAGCATCCGGGCGCGCATATTTCTGATAATGCTCATTCAGCAACAATATGGCAGAATCAGCATATTGCAAAGCAATCTCATACTGCTCATCCACATTAGCGAAATAAGCAGCATTGGCATAATCTGATGCAGCATCCAACAAATCTTCATAAGCAGAATCCGTAATAACCACAATCGAATCGGTATCCTGTAACATCGGAGGAATCGGATCATACAGACAAGACCCCATACCAAACGGAAGTAAGAGGCAAAGTAGCACTCCAATTACTTTGCGCACTCCCGAAGGCAAACGGAAATAAAAGCGACTCCCTTTTCCAAGTTCGCTTTCCACGTTGAATACACATACTCGGAACAGTTCATTCGTTTTCTTATATTTCTCGATGATTCCCTTACAATTCATCAATCCGAAGCCACTACCCTTATTTTCCTTCAATTCATCTGCATCCGTGGCATTCTTCATACCGATAACACGTGAATCATACACTTTCTCACCAATAATCTGTGCCACATCTTCGGCTGAGATCCCCCTTCCATTATCTTCTACAGAAATCTCCACATAAGAATCCGTAGTACGTGCATACACCTTGATTACACCTCCCTCAGGAGTATATTTGCGGGCATTCTCGGCCAACGTATTTATCATAAATAGGGTCAGTGCACGGTCCGCCTTCACCATAGCATGGGTCGGTTCAATTTCTAACGTCTGTTCTTTCATCTCAAAGGCACGACGTCCCTTTCCCAATAAATCGAACAACTCATTAAGACCGAATGTTTCAATATTCAGGCTAAGAGTTCCCTGCTTCATCTTGATCCAAAGAGCAAGAATGTCATTATACTCATTGATAGTAGTCACCAGTTCGTCAATATACTGATACTTCTCTTTCTTAATCTTCTCATCGTCAATATAACCTTTCTCTGTCAACTTATGTACCTCGTTCAAAATCCGGTCAATATATGGATTGATGCCATTTACAATCGCCAGACAAGCCTTCTTTATCAGATTCTGGCGTTTATTCCCGGCAATATGCTGCTCGTACACATACCGTTGTTTTTCCAATTGAATCCGTTCGTCGCTCAATGCCTCTACCATTTGTTCATTATCGGCAGCCCAAATAATATATGGCTCAAGCACATGCACCAGCGCTTTCTCGTCTTTGCTTAATCGGTGCACAGGAACAAGTGCCGCTTTCCCCTCTTCGGGTATTTCCAATGTCATCCGTCCTTTGCCGAATAATTGGTCAATTCCTTGCTGAATTAAAGGAACATTCATCGGAATAGAAGAAGTTATATCCCTACATAACGATAGAATCTGTTGTAGTCGTTCCACATCCACCTGATTTCGTGTTTTGGAACTCTTATTGAAGAACCACCAGAGAATAACTACCAGCACCAACCCAACAATGACCACAGATAGTACGAGAGTCATTTGCCGCGAACCTGCTTCCAATGAAATATAGCGGCTCTCCAATTCCTTATCCTGCCGTGTAAAGTTCAGAATATCCAGATAAATATTCCGGTTATAGTCCGATGCGTGCTTCATTCCCAATCCTGCATACGAAACGCTCAACTGCTCGCGAATCCTTGAAATCCATTCGGGAACAGTTTTAACCTTCTCTTCCGTAATCCACGGTACTCCGGTGTAAGTCGTATCCCCTTCGGCATAAGGCCACAATTTGTCCAGTGTATCTGCCTTATAATGATAATAAAGCAGATGATGTTGATTCACACAATCCAGTGCTTTTGTCAATGTATCGAGTGCTTCCGAATAACGACCATGCGCATTCAGATACTTACCGATAGACACATACGCCCCGGCAATCTGATATAAATCATCATATTCCTGAAATTTCTCAAGTGCCAACTGTGCCATACGCAAAGGCATAAGTGAATCCACCGGAAAATCGAATTGGTCGAGTGCATGCGTCCTCCTTACCCGATAAAACTCGAAATTGGCAGGAGAAACCATCAGATTAGCCAACCCTTGCAAACCATTCCCTTCGAAATAAGGGTTCTTACTTTGAACGGCTATCCGCCATGTATAGTAAAGCTGGTCGAACTCACGAAGCTTTCTTTCTTCCGGATTATTTGCTTCCACCAATGAAGCCGAGCCCTTGATATAATGATAATAAAGCAACTGATTGGTATCTGTCAATGCTTCATCCTCCGGAATCTGGTTGAGGGCGTCAATCGCTTCCTGCCGCTGCTGAAGATAATAGTAGTAGATAGACGAAACGATAAAAAACTCGGTAAACGCATAGTCCAGCCGAAGTGTTTCGTGCCGGTCGGCAAAGAGGTCACTTTCTTCGCGGATACGTTTCATGCGGCGAAGCGCACTGTTCCGGTAATCATAATATTCTTTGTTCATTGCCGTCCGTTGGAAGATTTTCATCAGCCCGATATCAGCAATCAGGAGTTCGAGTTCATTCTTTGTCAGCTTATAGACTTCCTTATGTAATGCTTCCGCACGGTCAAAGTCCATATTCATATACGCACAAAAACCAAGATTATTAGAAGCTTCGGCTTTTCCCGATTTGTAAAAATTTACCTGTCGATAGGCCGCATCAGCATATTTGTAGGAAGAATCAAGACTTCGGTAACGATAAGCATACGCCTTCCCGTTCAGCGAATCAATCAACCGCACCTCTTTTGTCGGCACCATATCCGTACACGAAAAAAAAGAGGCAAACAACACTATACCTATTATATATAGAGGAAAGCGTGAACTCATTTTAGTGATTTTCTGTTTTCAGAAAGCAAATCTACAAATATTTCCGATAAGATTGGAGAGAAAAATATTTTTTATACAATAAGTCCTTCTAAATAATAAGAGAAATTCCTACCTTTGCAGGCAAATTAACAAATAGGTAACATCTATTACAAAATGAGCGAAAAAGCACCCTTTATGGTATTCTCGGGAACGAACTCGAGATATCTTGCAGAAAAAATCTGCGCAAGCCTGGATTGTCCTCTGGGAAATATGAACATTACCCATTTTGCCGATGGTGAATTTGCGGTTTCATATGAGGAATCAATTCGTGGCGCACATGTATTCCTGGTTCAATCCACATTCCCAAACTCAGACAACTTAATGGAACTTCTCCTGATGATTGACGCTGCCAAACGTGCATCTGCAAAGAGCGTTGTAGCAGTTGTCCCTTACTTTGGTTGGGCACGTCAGGATAGAAAAGACAAACCTCGTGTATCTATCGGAGCTAAGTTGGTAGCCGATCTACTGTCAGTAGCAGGTATCGACCGACTAATCACAATGGATTTGCACGCAGATCAAATTCAGGGATTCTTCAATATCCCGGTAGACCATCTGTATGCATCAGCCGTATTCCTCCCCTACATCCAGTCGTTGAAACTGGAAGAACTGGTGATTGCTACACCGGATGTAGGAGGTTCAAAACGTGCTAGTACTTTCTCCAAATACCTCGGTGTGCCATTGGTACTCTGTAACAAATCACGTGAAAAAGCAAATGAAGTAGCTTCTATGCAAATCATTGGTGACGTGAAAAACAAAAATGTTGTTTTGATCGATGATATCGTTGACACAGCAGGAACGATCACTAAAGCAGCCAACATTATGTTGGAAGCCGGTGCCAAGTCCGTACGTGCTATTGCCAGCCACTGTGTAATGTCCGACCCTGCTTCATTCCGTGTACAAGAGTCCGGCTTGACAGAAATGGTATTTACTGACAGTATCCCTTACGCAAAGAAATGTGCGAAAGTAAAACAGTTGAGTATTGCCGATATGTTTGCTGAAACTATCAAACGAGTAATGAATAACGAATCTATCAGTTCACAATATATTATTTAATAAAAGAGTCGACTGAAAAATAATAAAATGGATAATGACTGTCATGGTCATTATCCATTTTTATTTTACCCTTCAGGGATAATATACACAAAAAAATAGGCCACGCAATGCGCAGCCTACTATCATTTATCCACAATTCTCTATTGTAATCTTCCGAACTTATATGTTCCTTTTTTAATAACTTTTCCATCCTTATCAGTTTCTACAAAAGGACCATTCTTTTTTCCCTGTTTGAAAAAACCTTCAAAGCGGTTACCATCCTTGTCGGTCTGTACACCTTGTCCTTCTTCCAGACCGTCTACAAAACCACCTTTATACTGCATTCCGGCAACAGTTTTTAAAGTTCCCTGACCGTTCGGGCGGTTATCTTTCCAGTCGCCCTCATATACGTCTCCGTTACTCCATTTATAAGTACCCTTACCTTCACGTTTATTATTTTTCCACTCACCTTCATACACAGCACCGTTTGCCCAGGTAAAAGTGCCTCTTCCGTCCTGCATACCATCTTTAAAGTTTCCTACATATTTATCACCATTAGCATGATAATAAACCCCTGCACCGGTACGCTCACCTAAGAGATAAGAACCCTCATAGCGGTCTCCTGTATGGAAAAAGTAAGTCCCCTTTCCGTGTTGGATATCATCTGCCCAGTCGCCTTCATATTTATCGCCGTTGGTATATTCAAAAGTACCTTTTCCATGACGGACATCATCTTTCCAATCACCGTCATATTTACAGCCGTCGTCCCAGTTCATGGTTCCTTTGCCGTTTTTCTTGTCATTTTTCCAATGCCCGGAATATTTCGCACCGTTCGCCCAGGTATATGTACCTTCGCCCTCACGTTTATCATTTACCCAATGTCCTACGTATAAATCACCGTTATGATAATACATCGTTCCTTCACCATGCTGATAATCCTGATACCACATACCGTCGTAACGGTTATTATTCATAAAGTAATAAATACCCTTACCATGCTGTTGGTCCTGAAACCATTGACCTTCGTATTTTTCTCCATCAGGGAACATATAAATTCCGAATCCTTCACGTTTTCCTTTTATATACTCCCCTTCGTAGACATCACCATTCTTAAAGACTGTCTTTCCTTTGCCATTCGGCTTGCGTCCCTTCATCTCTCCCGTATAGACGCTGCCATCCTTAAAAGTATAATTTCCAATCTTTATTTCAGTGGAGAATGTATCTTTTATTTTTCCGAAAAATCCGCTTTTTTTTCCTTCGTTATCTTGTGCCATTGCTCCTCCTTGAGCAAGGAGAGCCAGTAAAAGTGTAGTATATAGATATTTCCTCATTGGTTTTAGTAGTTACTCATTAAAATTACAATTTGGACAAAGATACGATTTCTCTCCCAAAAAGCCCCCTACCGGAAAGTAATTTATGATATCTTTTTACCTGCTATGACCTCTTTTAATTTCTCTTTGCACAAATAACGCTGCGCCAAATCCTGTAATTCGGCAGGTGTAACCTCCTGTACAGCTTGCAAAGAACGTGAAAAATAGTCGTCTCCCAAGCCGGAAGTAGCTATAAAAATCCATGCATCCGACAGTGAAAAAGCCGATTCGTAGCTCCTGCACATTTCGCCAAGCATATAATTGCGCACCATAGACAGTTCCTCTACGGGCACAACCTCCTGATGTAAACGATCGATCTCATGATACACTTCCTGAATCAACGGTTCTACGTATTCATTATCCGTTTCCGTCGAAACAATCAGTAAACCACTATCCGGATAGAACATAATTCCTGCCGAAATACCATAAGTATATCCTTTCTCTTCCCGGATATTAGACATCAGGCGACTACCGAAGTAACCTCCGAATACAGTCATCAATACCCGTAACTTCAGATAATCGGGATGCTCACGGGTGATAGTAGTATATCCCATTTTTACGGCACTTTGCATCGCATCTTCCCGTTCCGTAAAAATCCGTTTCTCTGGCACGGCAATATAAGGGAAATTTAATTTCGATGTCTGCAACTGATATTGCCCGAATGGAGAGCCGAACGTATCCTTCACCCGTCGAATAATATCTTCCGTCACCTTGCCGGAAAGAAAAATAGAGCAATTGCCCGAATGATAATACCGTTCATAAAAATTACGAAGAACTTCGGGAGTGATAGCATGATAATCCTCCTCCACGACAATCTTCCCACATGGATGTTGTTCTCCGTAAAGAGACTGTAACAAACTACGATGTGCCAGAAAATCCACCTTGGAGGTATTGACCAGATATTGTTGGATATTAGTATCCAAAATCGTATGCAACTCCTTTTCCGGAAACAACGGCTCTTTAATCATCGACTCCACCACTTCCAACGTTTCCGCCACATATTTATTCAATGAATAAACAGTAATGTAAGCATAGTCCGAAGAACTGGATAATTCCAGCCATGAACCATAATAGTCCAGTTTTCCGGCAATTGTGGCAGCCGTATATTTCTTTGTGCCTTCACGCAGCATCCGGTTAGTAAACAATGCCTGCAATTTCTGCGACTGTTGCCAGCGTCCCCCACCGAAAAGTATATCCATGCGTACCACATCCTGCTCACCGGCATTGATTACAGTCAACGGAATACCATTAGGTAACGTAGTCCGGACAGGAGGAAGAATACGAAAATCTTTCAGGGTTTGTATTTCGGGTTGTATCTTACGATTCATATTATGACCTACTCTTCAAAAATTCTTCTGCACGTTCTAAATCCTGCGGTGTATCAATACCAATAGTTTCCACTTCGCTAATACCTACTTTAATTTTATATCCGTTTTCCAACCAGCGAAGTTGTTCCAGAGACTCAGCCAGTTCCAAAGAAGATTGCGGCAAGGCAGTTATTTCCTTCAATACGTCCGTGCGGTAAGCGTACAGACCAATATGCTTATAGTAAGTATGCCCTTTCAGCCAGTCCTGCTTTTCAGTATTACGCTGATAAGGAATAATGGAACGGCTGAAGTACAGTGCATTCCAATTCTTGTTAACCACCACTTTCGGAGAGTTCACATTTTCCAAAACGGCAAACGGTTCATCGGCAGTGAAAGGTTTTACCAATGTGGCAATCTGTGTAGTCGGGTCTTCAAAACAAACTTTTACAGCATTAAGTTGTGAAGGCTGGATAAAAGGCTCATCACCTTGTATATTGACAACAACATCAAAATCACCTCCGATCTTAGTACAAGCTTCGTAACAACGGTCCGTACCACTTTTATGATCAACAGACGTCATTACCACTTTCCCTCCAAATGCTTTCACTGCAGCTTCGATCCGCTCATCGTCCGTAGCAACATAGGCATCGTCAAGTACCCCTGCTACCTGTTCATACACACGTTGTATCACTGTTTTTCCGCCCAAGATAGCCAATGGTTTCGCAGGGAAACGAGTGGATGCATAACGGGCAGGTATGATTCCCAGAAATTTCATATCTGATTTTATTTTAATTCTTCTAATCCTTTCACGATGTACTCCCTTTTCAGATCCTCCGGCTTCAACACCCGATCGTCAAAAAAGAGTAAATCAATATCCAGACAAACTTTTTCTTCTTTCTTATCTTCCGGACGACGACCGGCACATTTCTCGATAGCTTTCAATTCCTTCTTCACTTTTTCTTCTTCCGCTTCGGAGAAAAACAGTGCCACTTGATTGGAGAACAACGCCGGACTCCGGAAAAACAAAGGTTGTGTTTCCCGTTCGGTCGTGAAACGAATGGAAGGAAACAAATCCGCTAATCTCTTTCGTGCTAAAAGCAGATTCTCCTTCCGGTTGTAGTTACTTCCAATGCAAATAATACACTTGTGCATAAGAAGCTGATTCTTAATTAAACAGATCGTCCAATCCGGTTTCTTCAAAGACTTCACCGTCCGACGCTTCCGAACCGGCACAAGGATCAAATCCCTCAGGGAGTTTGAACTTCTCCTGCTGATCATATCCTAAAGTCGGGTCATCATATACTTTTTTCATATATTTCGCCCAGATAGGCAATGCAGCAGCAGCGCCCTGTCCATAAGTCATCGAACCGAAGTGGATATCACGTTCATCACCTCCTACCCAACAGCCGGACACCAATGAAGGCGTGAAGCCCATAAACCAGCTATCCGAGTTATCGTTTGTCGTACCTGTCTTACCACCCATATCAGCCGTGATACCATAGCGGCGCACCCGTGCTCCCGTTCCTTCGTTGATAACCGCACGAAGCATCACGAGCATTTTATATACACTGGAAACACTAATCACCTCCTCCATTTGTGGAGCAAATGTAGAAATCACATTACCCTCATTATCTTCGATGCGGGTAACGAATAAAGGAGCCACCCTGATACCTTTGTTGGCAAAGGCTGTATATGCACTTACCATTTCACCGACGGAAATCTCACAAGGACCCAGACAGAGTGAAACCACCGGATCAATGGCCTTATTGCGTACTCCGAAACTATGAATCAACCGAACCAGTTCATACGGATTCAATTTCCCCATCAAATAAGCCGAAATCCAATTGTCCGAATTGGCCAATCCCCATTTCAAAGTTACCATTTCACCATAACGTTTTTTATTAGCGTTACGCGGCGACCACGGTTCTCCTGTTTCCGTAATCAATGTCTGCTCTACATGACGTACCTGATCACAAGGAGAAAAATTATTTTCCATGGCAAGCGTATACAAATATGGTTTGATAGTAGAACCGACCTGACGGCGACCTACCATTGCCATATCATATTGGAAATATACATAATTCGGTCCGCCCACATAAGCCTTCACGTGCCCGTTCAACGGATCCATTGACATAAATCCGGTTCGCAGGAAAGACTTATAATAACGGATTGAATCCATGGGTGTCATAATCGTATCCTTAGCTCCCGTCCAAGAAAACACAGTCATTTCTTGCGGTGTATCAAAAGCCTTTCTGATTTCCTGCTCGGACGCTCCCGCTTCATTCATCAAACGATAACGGTCAGTTTGCTTCATTGCTTTTGTCAGCAATTCCTCTACAAGTTTTGCCGATATAGACCTCGCATACGGAGCATTCTTACTTCCCACTTTTTCTTTAAAGAATAATGGTTGCAAGAAGCTCAGATGTTCTTCTACCGCTTCTTCAGCATATTGTTGCATGTGCGAGTTAAGAGTTGTGTAGATTTTCAGTCCGTCAGTGTAGACATTATAATTTGTCCCGTCCTTCTTTTTATTCTTTGCACACCAACCGTATAGCGGATTTGTTTCCCAAGCAAGAGAATCCTCGTAGTATTTTTGCATCTGCCAGCCCCGATAGGTACTTTTGACAGGTTTCGGTGCCGTCATTACTCCACGAAGATATTCACGGAAATAAGTTGCCATTCCTTCCTTGTGGTCAACACGATTATAAGTCAATTTCAACGGGAGAGCTTTCAGGGAATCGCATTCTGCCTCAGTGATATAACCAGCCTTGCGCATTTGCTCAAGCACCACATTCCGGCGACCACGAGAACGCTCATTAAAGCGAACAGGGTTATAGAGTGACGGATTCTTACACATACCTACCAAAGTAGCAGCCTGTTCAACTTTCAGTTCCTTCGGTTCACATCCGAAATACGTGTGTGCAGCAGTTTTAATCCCCACAGCATTATTCAAGAAGTCGAACTTATTCAGATACATACTTAGGATTTCCTCTTTAGTATAATAACGTTCCAGTTTCACGGCAATCACCCATTCAATCGGCTTTTGGAAAAGGCGTTGAAGAGTATTACGTGCCACATTCTCAGTAAACAGCTGTTTTGCAAGCTGTTGAGACAAGGTACTACCCCCACCCGCATTTTTTTGAAACATCAGACCTCGTTTCACAAATGCACGAAACAACGCTTTGGCGTCAATTCCGGAATGCTCTACAAAGCGCACATCTTCCGTAGCGATTAAAGCATTGATAATATTAGGCGACAAATCCTTGTAGGCCGTATATACACGATTTTCTTTGCTGTACGACCAGGTTCCGAGCACCTTTCCGTCTTCAGAGAAAATTTCCGTTGCAAATTTATAATTTGGATTCTCCAGTTCCTCTACAGGGGGCATATAACCTATCCAACCTTTTGAAATAGAAACAAAGATAACAACGATAGCCAATACCACGACTGCCAATAAAATCCAAAGAGCTTTTATTATTTTTCGAATCATGTTTATTCTTACTTAAAAAGATGCTTAAATTAAGATGCAAAGGTAGATAAAATCCGGAACGCAACCAACGAGTTTGATTATTATTTCAGTTTTGTTAAATACCTTAAGGCTAAATATGCCTAACTCGTGATTGAGAAGTGATTAACAATAATTTGTATAAACGCAAAACAGGCGGGATTTTTCCCACCTGTCATTCATACCTAATTATATCTCCTAAGATACCAATTACATTGTTGCCGCCTGTACACCGATCACTCCGGCAATTGCACCAGCAACAGCAATAATCACTTTCAAAATCATGCTCCAAGTTTTTTTCATAGATTTTCTACTTTCCAAATTAAACATTTATAAAATACTATTAACTGTCAATTAGCAGACATCAATTAAACAGACGGATCAGGTGTTACTCCACCTCCTCCTTCTCCACCACCTTCACCCGGATTTTCCGGATCTTCGGGAGATACGACCACGCTGTTCTTCTTCAGATATTCATCCAGACTGATCAGGTCCAGCTTTTCATCTTCACGGGTCGCAGATTTTGTGATGCGCAACTCTTTATTTGCCTGAAAGAAAATGCGGACACTCTCCACACTCTTGGCTGTAATATCCTTTGCCAGATCTGCACCTTTCGAACGGGCAGTCAACATAAATACACCCAGGCCTTCGATATTCACCGACTTACCTTCCAGCAACTGTTCCTTCATCTTATCCACGAAGTTCTGAATCACACTCTTGATATCACCGACAGAAAGCGAAGAACGATCCCTCATTTTCTCTGCAAGATATTTCAAACTGACAGACTGTCCCAAGGTAATCAGATGCGGATAAAATCTCTTAGGAGAATTGGGAACACGCGGATCCGTTGGCCGCGTAATGACTTTGTAAATTACACTCATACTACGTTTTTTTAAGATTCAAATTCAAGTTATTTTATTCACATTTCGTTGATCAACGATGCAAAGGTGCAGTTTTTATTTCGTATAGAAAAGGAAAAAGCCCCTGTCGGAGCTCTTTTTATTTAGGATAGATTATAAACAGCTATTAATCAATAAAATATATCAACGATCTTCCCAGACAGTTGATATACAAAGGAAATTCATACTGGCATTTACGCCAACATGAGGGCATCGGTCAAGTATGTACCGCTGTACTTTCCCCAACCGATAAGATGTAGGGATTCATGTATATAACATGAATTAGGGGCCTACATATTTCATAAATCTAATAGGATATATTCACGGTTGCCTCTTTAATACTTTCCACAATATATCGAACGTCATCATTAGTTACGTACGAACTGCCTCCCTGAGCATGCTCGTAAATCCCGCACCATGGAAGATGTTATCGCCCAATACTAAGTACACGCTATCATTACCTATAAAATCGGCACCAATCGTGAATGCTTGTGCAAGTCCATAAGGCGAAGGCTGCTCAGCATAAGTGAAGTTCACCCCATAGTCGTTACCAGCCCCCAGCAGATCGTATGGGGTCGAGATAATCAGAATGTCACGGATTCCTGCCAACATAAGTACTGATATTGGATAATAAACCGTCGGTTTATCATATATCGGCATCAATTGCTTACTGATACCCTTGGTGATTGGGTACAATCTAGTACTACTTCCTCCTGCTAAAACAATACCCTTCATATGCTCTTACTTGTTTGTATTCGTGTAGAGAGAGATGTGCTCGAAAAGCTATCAGTCTTTGTACTGTGATTCATAGTACTTTTCGTACTCTCCACTTGTGATGTTGTCCATCCAAGCTTCGTTTTCCAAATACCACTTAACTGTCTTTTCTATACCTTCCTCGAACTGCAGACTTGGTTCCCATCCTAGCTCTTTCTGAAGCTTAGAAGAGTCGATAGCATATCTCAAATCATGTCCTGCACGATCAGTAACGTAAGTGATCAGGTCTATATCCTCACCTTCCTTGCGACCAAGCAAGCGATCCACAGTCCTAATCACCACCTTGATGATATCGATATTCTTCCACTCATTGAAACCACCGATATTATAAGTATCCGCAATCTTACCCTCATGGAAAATCACATCAATCGCACGCGCATGATCCTCTACATACAACCAGTCGCGCACATTCTCACCCTTACCATACACAGGCAATGGCTTGCGATGACAGATATTATTGATGAACAACGGAATCAACTTCTCAGGGAATTGATAAGGACCATAATTATTCGAGCAGTTAGTCACAATAGTAGGCAAGCCATAAGTATCGTGGAAAGCACGCACAAAGTGATCACTGCTTGCCTTAGAAGCAGAATATGGCGAGTGAGGCATATATTGCAAATTCTCAGTAAAGAACTTCTCACCATAAGCTAAGTGATGCTCACCACTCGAAGCCTTGGTTGTAAATGAAGGCTCAATACCCTCTGGATGCGTCATCTTCAGCGTACCATACACCTCATCGGTAGAAATGTGATAGAATCTTTTGCCCTCATACTTCTCAGGCAAGCTTTCCCAATAAAGTTTGGCAGCTTGCAGCAGAGACAGAGTTCCCATCACATTGGTCTTTGCAAATGTGAATGGATCCTTAATACTTCTATCCACATGACTCTCTGCTGCCAAGTGAATGATACCATCCACATGCTCTTCTTGCATCAACTTGTAGAATGCATCGAAATCGCAAATATCCATCTTCACAAACTTGTAATTTGGCTTATCCTCTATGTCCTTGAGATTAGCCAGATTACCAGCATAAGTCAACTTATCCAAATTAATTATATTATACTCGGGATACTTATTTACGAACAAACGAACTACATGGCTTCCAATAAAGCCTGCACCACCTGTAATTACTATATTCTTCATATCGTTTTCTTTACTTTTTTTAAATTGAAATACATTTTTTAAGGCTATCTATCTAATAAGGAAATTTTACATCAAAGGTTTCCTTAATAGTACACTTATCCAATACAGAATAAGCTGGACGGGTAACAGGTGAAGGGTATTCAGAGCTATAGCAAGACTGAATATCGCAATCATTATTGCCAACAATCTTGGCAATAATCTGAGTGAAGTCATACCAAGAGCAAACACCCTCATTCGAAAAATGGAAAACACCAACCTGGGGTTTCTCAATTATAGTGATAATAACATGGGCTAAATCCAATGCGTATGTAGGAGTTCCACACTGATCAAAAACGACCTTCAAAGCAGGCTTAGTTGCAGTGAGGCTGATCATTGTTTTGCAGAAGTTCTTCCCAAACTCAGAATATAACCAAGCTGTACGGATGATAATATATATGCAACCTGTTGCAATGATTTTTTGCTCGCTATGTAGCTTAGTCTTACCATATACACCTGTAGGAGTACCTTTTTGATCAGGTCCGCATGGAATATTGTACGGCTCCTTACCGAATACATAGTCGGTTGATATTTGAATCAACCATCCATCAACTTCCTTCATTACCTTAGCTAGGTTTTCTGGAGCATCAACATTCAGTTCTCAGCAAGAGCAGCTAGCTTCTCATCGGTTTCGCAAGCATCTACGTTTGTCCATGCTGCACAATTGACAATAGCATTTACGTTATTGTCCTTTACCATCTTTCGAATGGCATCAATATCAGTAATATCAAGATGGGTAGTTTCAAGACCTTCTACCTGATTCACGTCTGTGAAAATATAATTGTCGCTTGTATTCTTAGACACAATGCGCATTTCATTTCCTAATTGGCCGTTAGCACCTGTTACAAGTATATTCATACTATTTAAACTTTGGATATAAATCTATATTAATATCAAAAGGACTATCAAAATCCTTCAGGAAGGCGTGTTTTGTATCTTTCTCTGATAACAATACCTTATCGGCATTAATCTTCCAATCAATGCCAAGACTACCATCTACAATTGAAATGCCACCATCAGCTTCTGGAGCATAGGAGTTATCACACTTATACTGGAAAACTGCAGTTTCAGAAAGTACAGCGAAACCATGAGCAAAACCTCTTGGCACAAAGAATTGACGATGATTCTCTTCTGATAATTCCACAGCTACATGCTGTCCGTATGTAGGAGAACCCTTGCGAATATCAACAGCAACATCAAGTACAGCACCCTTCACACAGCGCACAAGTTTACTCTGAGTGAATGGAGGACGTTGGAAATGCAATCCGCGCATCACACCATAAGAGCTCATGCTCTCATTATCTTGTACAAAATTAATCTTGTGCACCTTCTCCTCAAATTCACGTTGAGAGAAAGACTCGGAGAAATAGCCATGAGCATCTTTAAACACTCTAGGCTCTATGATTACAACGCCATCAATGGCAGTTTTAATTACGTCCATTATTATTGATAAATAGTTCTATTTGTACCGTCAGGCAGTATCGAACTGCAAGTTGATGTTCCACCTATGCTGACGGATATCCTCATTTTTTAATTAAACTCTAAGACATAAAGGTAACAGATATTAATCCTCGTGAAATATATCTCGAGTATAAACTTTTTCTTTTACATCATCAAGCACCTCATCATAGCGATTGGCTATAATGGCATCACTCTGAGCCTTAAACTTATCTAAGTCATTTACTACAAGGCTTCCAAAGAAAGACGTTTCGTTCTCCAAAGTTGGCTCATAGATAATAATATTAGCCCCCTTAGCCTTAACACGCTTCATTATTCCCTGGATGGCACTTTGGCGGAAGTTATCGCTATTGCTCTTCATTGTTAAACGATAAACACCAATGATGACTTCCTTTTCATCAGCCTCATTCCAGTCACTATTTGCAGTATAGTAACCAGCCTTACGCAAAACCTCATCAGCAATGAAGTCTTTACGAGTGCGATTACTCTCAACGATAGCACTCATCATATTTTGAGGTACGTCAGCATAATTAGCCAATAACTGTTTGGTATCCTTTGGTAAGCAATAACCACCATAACCAAATGAAGGATTATTATAATGTGTACCAATACGTGGATCGAGACCTACACCAGAGATGATTGCCTGACTGTCCAAACCCTTCACCTCAGCATAAGTATCCAACTCGTTAAAGTAACTAACGCGAAGTGCTAGATAAGTATTAGCAAACAATTTAACAGCCTCTGCCTCTGTCATACCCATCAACAAGGTATCGATATCCTCCTTTATAGCACCTTCCTGCAGTAGTTGCGCGAAAGTCTTCGCATATTCCTCTGCCATAGAATTACTGATTGCCTCAATAGCAGCATTTTCTTCATCCCACTTCTTATTACGTTCAGATGGCAATACCTTTGGATATCCAACTATAATACGAGAAGGATACAAGTTATCATACAATGCCTTACTTTCACGAAGAAACTCTGGAGAGAATAACAAATTAAACTTCTTTCCCTTCAATGCCGGATCTGTCAAGAATTTGAGCGCATACTTCACATAGAGAGAACGGCAATATCCTACAGGAATTGTTGACTTGACTACCATCACAGCATCAGGATTAACACGCAGAACTAGGTCAATTACGTCCTCTATATGGTGTGTGTCGAAAAAGTTCTTCTGGGGGTCATAGTTAGTTGGAGCAGCAATTACTACATAATCAGCGTCCTTGTAGGCTGCGGCACCATCAAGGGTTGCTTTGAGGTCCAGATTTTTCTCTGAAAGATATTTCTCGATATAGTCATCCTGAATTGGAGAAATCTTTTTGTTGAGTTTCTCAACCTTTTCAGGAATAACATCAACAGCAGTCACTTGGTGATGTTGAGAGAGTAATGTTGCGATAGAAAGACCAACATAACCTGTGCCAGCAACGGCGATTTTAATATTTTCGAATGATTTCATGATTAATAATTTGAATTGAAATAGTTGATAACGTTATATATTATTGATAGAATTCTTTATACCAAGTAGCAAATTTACGTAAGCCATCGCGCAGTGGAGTTGAAGGCTTGAAACCATAATCCTTTTCTAGGGGTGTAGTATCAGCGTAGGTTACTGGAACATCACCTGGCTGCATAGGGACAAGTTCTTTATGGGCTTCGAAGTTGTAACCCTCTTGCAAGACTCCTGCACGAACCAGTTCTTCCTGAAGAATAGTCACGAAGTCTAGCAAATTCTCTGGAGCATTATTACCAATATTATATACGGCATAAGGAGGTACAGGTAATCCATCCTCCCCTGTCTTTTTCTCTGGAGCTCCTTTCATTACACGGATTACACCCTCTACTATGTCATCAATGAATGTAAAATCTCGCATACAATTACCATAGTTGAAGATTTTGATTGTTTCTCTATTTACTAGCTTATTGGTAAAACCAAAATATGCCATATCTGGGCGACCAGCAGGTCCATAAACAGTAAAGAAACGCAACCCTGTAGAAGGGATGTTATACAATTTTGAATAGGCATGAGCCATCAACTCATTACTTTTCTTAGTGGCAGCATATAGAGAAACTGGATTATCCACTTTATCATCAGTAGAATATGGCACTTTCTTGTTTGTTCCATATACAGAAGATGAAGAAGCATAAACAAGATGTTCCAATGCCTCCTCATTACGACATGCTTCAAGGATGTTATAGAAACCTATCATATTGCTCTTGATATAAGCATCCGGATTTGTGATAGAATAGCGTACACCAGCCTGTGCGCCCAAATTTACCACTACATTAGGGTGATACTGAGAAAATATGCCATTGATAGTTTGTTTGTCAGAAAGATCACCCTTGATGAAAGTCCAATCACCACCAACCTCAGACAATTGCTCTAAACGGTAGTTCTTGATATTCACATCATAGTAATCATTCATATTGTCGAGACCAATAACCTTTACGCCCTCAACTTCCTTGAGTAATCGTATACACAAGTTGCTTCCAATAAACCCTGCAGCACCTGTTATCAAAATCGATTTATCTTCTAAACTTATCTTTTCCATCTTTACCATTTTGGGGATTAATATATCGTATTAATTTACTTACCGAATTTTTCTACTGCCTCGTAGTAAGTGTCAAGAGATCCTATATCGAAACGACTAGCAGACATTTTCCAGGCATGTATTTCGGTATTATCAACCATATAATGAGCAAGATTACCGGGAGTATCTTTGCCACAAGAATTGGCAACAGAGTAGCGAACGAGTTCAAGATCTTTCTTTAAATATATATAAAATGGAGGTACTGCCCAATGAGACTTTGGGCCTTGTGGCTTTTCTTCCATATTGAGAACACGCATATTATCATCCACTACGATCACACCTGTACGTTGAAGTTTCTCTATAGATGGTTCTTCATGGCACATAATGCAGCTAGTGGCCTTAGATTTTGCAAAGTCTACAAACTCTGAAAAGGAGAAGAACTGCAAATTATCCGCTGCAACAACTAGTATGTCATCATTTATATTAAGCTTATCCAACGCATAGAGTAAATCACATACAGCACCCAATCGAGTATCATTAGTGGAAGTTTCATCATCTATGATAGTAATCTTCTTGCTATAGTTCTGCTCCTTTGTCCAATCTTCAAAGATTGGAGCAAACTTATGATTAGTGATAATTACATGCTCATCAATGTCATCAATTTTATCTATATCGTCAAGAATACGACCGAGAATGGTTGAATTACCAATCTTCAACAAAGGCTTTGGAAAGTTCTTTGTCAACTCCCCCAAACGAGTCGCATATTCGGCTGCAATTACAATGTTTTTCATTGTATAATATTCATTTTTTTTAATTTTCAATAAATCTTGCACCATCATCAGGTTTAACCCAATATGTTTTGAAAGTCATTTCGTATTCAGGGAATTGAGCAAGATACTGCTTTGTTACCTCAGCTTCAATACTTTCTTTATATGCTGGATCTACAAGTGCAATAACAGCCCCCTTGAATCCTGCGCCACTAAATCTGCCACCATATACACCAGAAAGTTTATGCATGATGTTATATATAGCAATCAATTCTGGAGAACCACACTCATAATTATGGATACTACTCTCGCATGAATCAAAACTCAATTTATCGAAGAGTTGCAGATTACCTGTTTCCCATGCGGTAACACCTTGTCTGACTCTACGATATTCTGAATAAAAATGCTCAGATCTTCTGGAAAACCGAGCAGGCATAATATCTCTTGTCTTCTCAAAAGATTCTTTTGGAATGTCACGAAGGAATGTCTTGTCGAATGTCTTTAGTGGTTGATCTGCATATGCCAAAATATTCCATGCAGTTGTTTTGCACTCATATACACGGAGATTGTAATCAGAGTTCACGAGACTACGCGTAAGGCCACTAAAAAATATACCAATCTCAAAATCAGGCATAGATAAATTTCTATTGATTATTCGATAATGATTAGAATCACAATCTAAGAATAGCAGACTATTCTTTTGACCTAAAGCAATACATGCCTGATCCAGTAATCCGTTGTTCAAACCTATATACTCACGTTCCGCTTCAGAAGCAATAAGGACAACCTCAAAGGGCTTTAAACTTATACCATTCGCCTTAGCAAATGCCATTACGTAAGCTATTAGCACAGCTGCGGAAGAACTTAAGCCACCAACAGGAAGAGAGCCTTGCAAAACACCATTGATACCATACTTCAGATTAAATCGCTTTGACAAAGCATATTTAGCGCCGCGCACATAATCACCCCATTGTCCTTGTTTTATCTGTGTTTTGGTCGCTATATCAAATTCGACAAATCCTTCAAAAGAGAGGGATTCTAGATGAACCTGGCTGTTTTCACTTGGAGTGAACCACAAATCCACTCCCTTATTGATCGCAAATCTGTTACTATACCGCGTTGATGGTCAACATGAGCCCCCAAAGAGCAAACACGATAAGGAGAAAAAATATGATGTTGATAATTATCCATATGTATTTATTTTAGTGGTATCAATAGCTATACACAATATTTAATTATCTTATTAAACAACTTTTGCTAACCATGAGATAAATCTGCCTCTTATGGATATATAAATAATACCAATAGGAGTCCAAAAGACTTCAATAGGATAATGTTTTGACAACCGTAATGAATGATTAATCCAATAAAAAAATGTAGATATACGACTTTCATAAATAACATGATTCTCTCTAACGTCGTAATGTCCTAAATTACCAGCCTTTAAAATTTCACTAAGTAAAAAACGGTCTTCTTTCTGAACTTCTTCACATTGTAAATTTAATATTTTATTACGTTTTACCAGAAGTTCTGTCATACCAAACCATTTTAATATTAATAATTCATTTGGCATTTGACTTTTTGGTATCTTATTTAGGCCAACAAAAGTAATTCCAATAAGCGATTGTTGGGAAGCGATAGTAAACGTGTTATTCCACTGAATGTTATTGGGTGGAAACGATAAATGAGCTCTGTTACCAATTGCTATTTGAATAAGTTCAAAGAACAAAACTACATCCTGCCTATCTCTTTCTCTTTTTTGCTGTTTATTGGGCATGACATCAATCAATAATTTACATTGTAAGTTTCCTTCTTATTTTTCCATTGTATAACATACGAATAATAGAAGAAGGAAGGAGTCTGAGAATATATCTAGCTATTGGAAATAGCGATTTATAAGGAGAAATTCCAAATAGTTTATATATTCCTTTTTCGTGAACTTTAAATTCTAGATTACTATCCTTCCTATTTGATCTACGCTTATAAACAGAATCGTTTCGCCTAAAATTAAGAAGAACTTTATCAATATTTGCCACATTATAACCTGCAGTAAGAATATCAAACCACAGGGCTAAATCTTGAGATGTACGATAATTCTCATCGTAAGAAATACCATCGTCAAACATTGACTTTCGCATCATAACTGCAGGATGTGCAAGTGGATTTGCTTTATATATGAGTTTCTTTGCTCCAGCTGTATCTAACGGAAACTTTCGTACGCCTAGATTTTCACAAATATCGCTAAATTCTTGAATATAAGCACCGATTACGGCTACATCTTTATGTGTATCTAAGAATTCAGATTGAACTGCGAATCTGTCTGGTCGTGATACATCATCACTATCCATTCTTGCAATATAATCAGTATCAATAGCTGTAATACCTTTGTTGAGCGACTTTGTTAAACCTATATTAACCTCATTTACGATGAGCGTTATGATATCTCCAAGCTTTGCAATCCATCGGTCAAGAACTTCTGTTAAATCAATGCCGACAGGCCCATCCTGAACAAGTATTATCTTATTGGGCTTGCAAATCTGATCATCCCAAATACTTTGGAGTGAACGCTCCAAGTATTCGGGTTTTTCAGATTTGTATACGGACATTAATACGGATATTTTCTTACTCATACTAATAAATAGGAGTCAACCAATCCATTCTATTTGCCAATTTACCTCTTACACAATCGAGATAAGTCAAGTGCAAGCGCTTTGTAATCTCACCCTGTTCACCTGAATCTACTTCATACCGGTCGATAGTGTAGATAGGGGTAATCTCCATTGCAGACCCACAAAGAAATGCTTCGTCAGCTAAATAGAGTTCTGTACGGTCGATAGTACGTTCCTCAACCTTCAAGCCAAGTTCTTCCTTAGCCAAACAGATAATTGTGTCACGTGTAATTGATTCAAGTACACTATCTGTTAATCGAGGAGTAACTAGTGTATCACCCTTTACCATGAAGAAACAGCTACCAGGACCTTCTGCCACCTTACCAACTTCATTCAAGAAAATACAAGTGTCGTATCCATTGCGTAATGCTTCACGCTGTCCAACACGAGAGTTTATGTAATTGGCACCACACTTAATACGTGGGGAGAGGTTCTCATCACTGATACGTCTCCATGAAGTAACGCAACAATTCAAACCTTTCTTATTATATTCTGCACTTGTTCTTCCACGTGGGATAGGTGCAACAAACATCTCTACAGGACCTTCTGATCCCCAAGAGCCAAAACCATCAACAAATAAAGTCTGTCGAACGCTTAGGTTCTCATCATATTCATTAGCCTTAACAGTATCTACCAAAGCTTTCTTGAAATCATCTTTGGTATATTTCAGATCAAACTGGATTAATTTAGCAGAACGAATCAAACGATCATAATGGTCGCTCAAACGGAAGGCATAAAGTTGATTGGTTTCTTCATTCCAATAACAAGGGATTCCCTCAAATACATTCAAACCAAACTGTGATGTAGGTGACAGTACATTCACCTTGGCATCGTTAACATCGAGAATCTCGCCCTTAAGCCAAATTCTTCTATGAGCAACATCGTACTTCATATCTAAATATCTTTTAAAAGTTCTTATTCTTCATCAGGAAGGTGAGCAATACGCTTTACTTCATCATCATCCAATTCTGCAGATTCCTCTGCACTCATACCTTCTCGCTGGTCTTCATTGATATTCGCACTTTGGAATACCTTGATAACTGACCACCAAAGAATTTTGATATCAACCCAAACGCCTTCACTCTTGAAGAGATCGACATACTGACCATCAAAAGTCACTTTCTCATCCCAAGAGTTCTCGTTACGCCCCTTACATTGAGCCAAACCTGTGATACCACCTTTTACTTGGAAGCGCTTCTTGTACTTCTTATTCAGTGTATCGTAATCACCAAGTTCGTATGTTACACAAGGACGAGGTCCAACTATTGAGATATCCCCCAACAACACGTTGAAGAACTGAGGTATTTCATCAAGACTAGTCTTACGAAGGAATGCTCCCACTTTGGTTACACGTGGGTCATTATCGTAAGAGAACAATCCTGTGCCTTGCTTCTCAGCTCCCACACACATTGAGCGGAACTTCAACATCTGGAATATTCGACCATCCTTTGTTCTACGACCTTGCTTAAAGAAAACAGGTCCTTTGGAATCCGTCTTGATTGCAATTGCTACTATAATCCAAACTGGTGTAAGTAGCAAAATGGCAATCGAACAAGATATAATATCAAAAGCTCTCTTGATAAAGAGATTTAAATTATACATACTGATTGTATTAGAATGCGAATGTATGGAAGATATCATCAAATACTTCACCTTTCTTAATTACTTCTACCTTCTCGCCACAAATATCAAGTACAGGGAAGTTAGGCAGAATGAATGGTGGTTTCATTACGAGTGAATAGCTACCACAGTTGTTAATCACGATAGCATCCTCACGACCGAGTTTACCGTCATAGTTATGATAAAGTACATCACCCTCGATACATGTGAAGCCAACTAAGTCAAGCTCACTATACTCCTGCTGTTCACCCCCCATTGCAATGACCTGCATTGGAGGATTCACACCACTCATGCTGATATTCTTCTGACTACCGAGAACAGTTGCGATATACTTGCCACGAACATTCTTTATAGTCTTAACGGTACCAACAAACTTCATACAGTCGCCTACAACAGCTGAACCCGGTTCGATAATTAGCTCTGGCTTTACGCTCTTATCCTTCAAGTATTCTGCAAATACAGTTGCAGCTGCTTCTGCATACTGCTGGTAATTGGGTATCTCACCAGAAAACTGAGCCTTCAATGAATCGTCCATCTTACCAAACAAGCCACCACCAATATCAATACGCTCTGGAATAATACCAAGGCGATCAATCAACTCAACCATACCCTTAGCTCGTGCGGGCCAATATTCTATCTGACGCTTAGCAAAATGGCACTGGAAATTGTAGAAGTGAACATTCGTAGTATTCTGTACATAATCCAATATTTTCTTAAAATCGTCGCTATCTACATCAAAACCGAAACGACTTACAACACCATCGCCAACCTCATAGTTACAACGAATACCAAGATTAATAGTATTGCTTGGATGACGCTTAGCGATACCCTTAATAATATCAAGTTCCTCAATACAGTCAACATTGTCGATACCACCAGCTACAAGAAACTCCTCAAGCTTCTGTGAATTCTTGATAGGTCCATTCCAAATGATGCGATTGTGCTTAACGCCACAACGAAGCGCAATCTCCATCTCCATCTCTGAAACCACCTCTGCGTAGCCGCCCATTTTGTCAACCAACTTGCAAAACTTAGGGGTATAATTAGTCTTATAAGAGTAAGCAATATTGAAATTAGGATAAATACTGCGGAAAGTATCTCTCAACTCGATAAAGTTCTTCTGAAACTGCTCACTGTCCAAAAGATAGAAAGCATCACCATACTCCTCACGGAGATTTGTGATAATTTTTTTGTCTATTTTCATATCTAATATTTGTTCTTATTTTTGATTTTATTTACAATCATATTTACTTTCTCTTCAACCTGTTCATGGTTTACTTTGAAATAGTCAACCGCTTTTTGAGCTTCTGCTTCGAGTGCTCGAATCTCACCTATTCCAGTATTGAAGATGCTACGAATTTCATTTAGATCGGTAATCTTCTTTGTATCACAGAAACTTCTGCCCACAATCACCTGAGTACTACCAAGACGATAATGTTCCTTCAAGACGAATGAACCTGGTAAATCGCCACCATGAAGACCTGCTATGCCACCAAATCCAAACTTGATGCCCTTACTCTTAATCTTATTAGCTAGTTTCTCTACAATACCATCGGTAAGCAATTGGAATATGAACGTCATACCCATTGCCAAATGAAGGTCATTAAGACCAATGTGAATCATATCAATACCAGGAAGATTCATAATCTCGTCAAGTAAAATAGCAGCCTCAGGAGTTTCAAGCAGCAAACAAGACTTTGCCTGCTTATTATGTTTTTCATTTGCCTGCTTCACAAAACAAAGGAAATCACCTACCTCCTGAACTGTGTGAAAAAATGGTAGCATAATGATATCAGCACCTGCCTCTACAGCTTTACCTATTTCTTCCTCGGAATCAAAATATCCCACATGGTTTTTATGAATAGGATTGACACGAACCAATACCTGTGACTTACTTACTGCTTCGCGCACATTGCGTATATCTTGTATGGTATGATGATTCTGGACTGTATCCAAACCACCTTGTCTATCATCCTTGCCGATAAATTCCATATCGACAAATATCCAATCAACTCCAGAATCCTCAGCAATTTTCGCGACTTGGGGATTGTTGGTTATGTATATTAAATCTAACATAGTACATTACTTTAAAAACGATTTAATAGGCTTTGCCGGTATACCAGCATACAACCATCCTTCTCTATCTAAATTTTTTGTTACTACAGAACCTGCAGCAACTATAATTTTTGGCGCAATAGTAACACCTGGCATTACCATAGAACCTGCACAAAGCCAAACTCCTTCACCAATGTGAACAGGAGCCTGGATATGCTCTCTGTTTTTACAAATACATTTATTGGGATAATCAGATGTATCAAGTCCTGAGGTTAAAATTTTAACTCCATGACTTATTGTTACACAATTATCAATTTTTACCCCCCCCCACACACTGAATATAGCAATCCGAATTAAGAGACACATCATACCCTAATTCTAACCTTTTAATATTACCAATAGTAGGTATTCCATTAATTTGTAAAGATCTCCCCCATAGTATTGGGCGAAATAGCTTGTAGGATTCACGCCTTAATTTATTTAGAATTCTTAAAAACATAATTATAGTCAAGTTAGAGATTATTATATAATCAACCAAGATTTTTCTAGGAAATACTCGTTTGAATATTCACCTTTTGGAGCGACAACAATGCTTCCATTTTTGTCTTTTCGTAACCAATTACCCCACCAACTAAATGTACTTGGAGACATAATGCCATGCTCACAAAATGAAATAGAAAACAAATCAACTAACGCAGCATCAGAACCTGTATTCTCGACAAACAACGAATTGTCTAATTTATTACTAAAAGTGTCTTTACACCAAGTAATATCGTCAGAAAAGAAACAAAAAAGAGGATTCTTTACTTTTTCTTTAATGATTTTGATAGCACTTAAATAATAATCAACATCACCAATTACGTTACCTCCTTTAAGAGAATTTCGATTTATGTTATTGAGATAATCACCTCGTCTAATATGAACAGCGACTGTATTTGAAGAGTCTATTGACTTTCTCCAATCAAATACTTTTTTTAAAATAATATCAGACGGAGAAAATATTTCTAATAATTCTTCTCGAAAAGGTTCAAAATATTTCGAAGTCTGCCAATATCCATCATAGAAATTAGTACTGTCTATAAAATAAGGTATAATACTGTAATATCTATGTAATTTTTCCATGAATAAAAAATTTTTATTTATCAAAGGAAGATTAACTCCTGTATTATATCTTATGACATGACTAATATATTTATTTTCAAATGGTTTAACCCAAATAGGCCTATTAATAATTTCCAATTTTATATTAGGAAAATCACTTACATCAATTATATGCCTTCTAGTAACATATTTAGGTTGATTTAAAAAGAAATCAACATCAAAAAAAAGTTTATCACCTTTTTCCTTAGAAAGTGCATAACCAAATGCATATTGAAACATCTGGTTACAAAGTCCACCCCATAACTTAACTATAATCATTTTTTAATACGAAATGTAGAAATTAACAAACTATGATCAGAAAAATTTTCTTTTTGAACTTCAGAATATAAACATTTAAAATGCTCTGAATATAAAATATGATCTAAGCGAAATTTAAGTAAATTAAAATCACTATATGTAATTCCAAAACCAAATCCTCCGAACCACCATGAGTCACGAAGATTTTTATTTTCTAAAGTAGACAAACAATTGCTACCGCATACATCATTAAAGTCTCCACCTACTATAAATGGAACATCTGAATTTATTGCCTTGGATATTAATAACGATTGGTTTGATCTAATTCCTTTAGCTTGTTGTAACTTTGAGTAATATATTTTTGGCTTGATAAAAAAAACTAATTTAGTCTTAGAAGCTTGTAGAAGTTGTCCAATATTATTTGACTCTAAGTGACAATTAACAATACTGATTGGTAAACTATTATAATCAATACAGTAAAAATTTATAAGTTCATTCTTGCTAATATTAGACACAGACTTAATAGGATATTTACTAAAAATAGCATTCTGTCCATAACTTCTAGTTCCCACAGTGTAATGGAAATGGGGATATAGACATAAAAGACTATCTCTTAAAATAGCACATCTGTTAGTATCATATTCTTGGAAGAGAATAACATCAGAGTCTGTCTTTTTTATCACTTCAAATAAAATATGAGGATTATATCTGCTAGTATCCAAATAAGCCCCCTGAGAGTGAATATTGTAACTAAGTATTCTGAATCTGTTGTCAGAATCATTTTGAGAATGAAAATTTATAGCATAAATTTTAAAATACCAATTAAATAGTAAAACTACTATCATTAATACAGACGCAACTTTCCATTTCTTTTTAAAACACAATATTACAATAACTATTATTGAGAGGCACAGCAATACTGGTAAACTCAGAAGAATAAAATATTGCATTACTAATTAACGTTTTCCATTCATAATACTCCAGCATCTAGGGAAAAATCGTTCAATAAATTGGGCAGATAAAACACAAACGATATAAGCTAAAATAACCACTGTGAAATATTTAACAATCTCGTAATTAAAGAGCATATACAAAGTACGGTCATAAACTATTCCTGTTAATGTGATTACTGGAGCATGCATACAATATACAAAAAAAGAATAATGCATGAATCTAATATCTGGTATGTTATTTTTAATGATAAACCAAATGACAACACACATGACAAATGGAGTTGATAAACGGAACAAAGTAAATAACAAACAATTTATGATATTAACTTTTTCAAAACCATTTGGAAGAAACCAAGCGGCAACACAATAAATGCAGAGAAAAATTATTGCAAGAAATTGGAATGATGAATGATCAAATCTTTTTGCAATACATATTATCATGTTTTTGTTTAGCATAGCTCCTAATAAATATAAAGGCATCCAATAAAGAAAACTTCTTTGACTGACAATATTTAAAGATGTTAAGCATATTAATATTGAACTGATTAGTACACTCATCCAAATCGAATTTTTTATATGCCAAATAAGAGGTGCAAAGATTGTAAATGCAATTAGTTCGCGAATAAACCACAAGGGCATAGTATTCGATAACCATAAAGAACTCAAATAGCTAATTCCCCCCCCTCCATCTCGGAAGGACTAAACAATCTAACTTTTACATATCCTATTGTACCAAATATAATATATGGTATTAATAATGACCAGAATCGTCTTTTAATCTTATAAAGATACTGACTCCAAGAACCGTCATAAGTTCTATAAAAAAGGTAAGCAGATAAAAAGAAAAAGAATGGAACTGCACATTCAGAAATATTATAAAGATATCGCTCGATAGATACGGTTAAACCGTAAGAAAATGGGGAAAAGCTACCATTATAACGAACTATACTAATAAATCCATGATGAAAAACTATCAGTAACGATAGTAGAAAATTAATTTGAGGCAATATTGCCAAAAAACGCTTTTCAGAAATGTCTAACATATTATTTATTTCTTTTACCTACTAACTGCAGTAGAAATTTATTAAAAACTAATGCAATACAAGAACAAACCAGAATACTATAAATCAACTTGATAATAACTAAAATCCATGTTTCTGGAGTAATAAATCCCAACTTAGATAATATAATATCGAAAGGTCTGAGTGTATCATAATGAAAAATATAAAACACAATTGCATTCTGTCCAATAAAACTGATAATAGAAGGGAAATGTATGATATGTTTAAATACGTGAACGATTGCAAGATTACCAGTTATTATTAATAAAAAACACATCGGTATAGAAGAAAGAAATTTCTATGGACATCCATTAAATACATATTCTGTTATCGAAAAAACAAAGGAATCATTATTGGTGCTGTAATTAAACTGAACAACCATTGTGAATTGATTCCATTGCTAATATGCCAAGTCATTACAATCAACATAGCTAAAGCTCTAAGAGCGTCTATTCATTCTTTTCGAGAGTTCATTATTTTAAAGCATTAAGTCGATTAAAATTTGGGTATAAGAATTTTACTAACACCAAAGGCCAGAAGTTCAAAGCGAGTACGGTTTCCATATTAACGAATGACAACATTAGAATATTGGCAAAAAAGAACACATAGGCAGATTCAGCTCTTTTAGATTTCAAAATTACCATTTTTTCAAAGATATGTTGAGCATAATAACCATATAAAAAAGAAAGTAAAACAATACCAATAATACCACCATCACAATAAAATTGGAAAAAACAAGTGGCAAATGAATTATAATTCTTTTCGGGAGATATACGAAGAAGATGTGAATGTAAAAACTCTAAGTAAGTATTAGCATCATTCAACACGCTAGGAGAATCCATACCTAAAAATTTAAGTATGCCAAAAAATGGTGCGAAAAAACCTCTTAAAGCACTGAAACCAAAAGTATAATCATCTATTCCGGCCCTATGAATGCTACTACCAAAAAACTGAACACTTGCTCCGTAATATTGAGTAAGAGTTTGGAGGAAACTTGAATTATCTTGTCCATCAGCTGCAATACTACGCTGACTTGACACAAAAATAAATAAGGAAATAAACAATGCTACTAAAAGTAAAGCATATTTTCTAATTTTATGGTATTTTATAAGCAAATCAGATGAAAAATACCTAAAATCCTTTCTATGCATATAGACACATAGAATAATCATTAGTATAAATACAGTTAAATATGTACGTCTTGCATCAAGAGTAACACGCAAAAGAGCTAAAGAAATAGCAACAATAAGATATTTATTTTTATAAGTACTAAAAAATTCAACAAGAGAAACTGGAACTAACAAATATAATAACGGATATCCAATATAGCTTTCTAACAATAATTGAGAACTATTTTTAGTTAACTCATTTGTTGCACCATCAGTTGCAGCTGCTGCAACTACATATACATCACCAATAGTCCCCCCTGACAAAACAAACATCAATATATTGATAATACTTACTGAAAGTACAGAAAGACATATAAAGAGCATACTCCAATATATCTTTGTTTTTAATAGATCACTAGTATTAATAGGCTTACCGGTACGATAAAAAGCAAATTTTGTAGAGTACTTTTTATTAGCTACTGTACCAAAAATAAATGATAAAACTCCTAGAGAAATTAGCAAATAAGCTTCTGTTGAAGCTTGGTACATACCATACCAACCCGATGTAGCAAAAATAAAAATTATAACGAATAAAAAAGTAAAAGATACAGCAGGACTAAAGAATGTTTTGTCCCTGCTATATAACGATAATCCTATAATTAGAAAAAAGAAAATACAGAAATAACTCATATATTCCTAAGAAAAGAAATTAATATACTTTTTAATAATGGTTTCTATACTATAACGACTAGATGTAAGTTCAACAATTTTGGATTCGTCAAATTTGGTCCCGAGAAATTCATGTAAACCATTTTGGAAATCTTCTTTATTTGTAAAATCACATGCCAGCCCGTTTGAACCATTTATAATAATTTCATTTATTCCACCCTTACATGAATTAGAAAAAACAGGCTTTCCTAAAGAGTTTGCTTCTAAAACAATATTTGGAAAACCTTCATATCTTGAACTCAATAGAAGAGCATCAGCATATCTAATGTAAGAAGAAACATTCTTTCGATATCCAATAAACCTAACATAATCAGATAATCCTTTGCTAATTACCAATTGCTTCAAATCATTTTCTAGCTCACCAGAACCAAGAATCAATAGATTAAAATTTAGATTTGATTTCATCTCTGACATTCTTTCTATGATTATATCATATCCCTTTTGATAAGCTAATCTTCCTGCAGCAATAAAAGTATAAATATGTTTGTCTAATAATTCTTGAGGGCAATCTCCAACACTATTATTTACTGAATTAATGTCAACAGGATTATTAATCACCATCATCTTATCTTTGTCACATCTCCAATTTGTAGAAAGGTCGTCAAACATATCTTTTGATTGAGCTATGATATAATCATACTTACGATATGCAATACGGTTAATTATTGTTCTTAATCTAGATTCACTGGCATGAAATAATGACGGAATTATTGTATCTCTGAGTAATATCTTTATTCCAAATAAATGAAAAACAAAATTTATTAGACTTAACCATAATAATTGGTGAAAACCAAAAAGGCAAAAATCAGCTTTGCTATTTAACACATTATTAAGAATTTTATAAAACGATGACCATAACTTACCTTGAACTTCCAAGCAAGAAACCTCAACATTGTCATCCAACATGCTTTTAGAGTCCTCGGAAATATTTCTAAAGAACAGAAGTTTAACCCTTACCTTATTAGATTTGGTAAGGTTGTTTGCAAGATATGTAATAAAACGACTTGTACCATCTCTACCTAGAGTACTTGCAACAATCAATAATGTAACCATATATTGTTAAATGATTTCTTTGTTAATAATAAACCTCATCTTCCAAACCCTGTAAATTAGTTCTGAAGAATAAGATACTAATGAAATTGTAATGAAAGTCATAATTGTATTCATATTGCCAGTTAGAAAAGCAAGCAATAAACATATAACGTAGACTGATGTCGTAACTAAAATACTATAAAACATATATCGATTATAGCCAAATGCCACGAAAAGATTATTAGATATGACATAACTTACTGATAAAATTAAAGGACCAATTAGAAACAGACGTATCGGCAACAAATCACACTCTTCATGTAAGAAAAAAAGAATAATTTCATGTAAGAAAATATTTATAATGATAACAATTACACCTGTAAGTATAAAACTAAAAACAATAATTTTCTTAAATTGTATTATACTCCTATTTTTTGCAAGTCTTGGGAACATAACTGTACATATGAGCATATATGGTTTTGCCACGATACCATGAAGTTTTAAACCTAGATCATAAATAACAACATCTGACATGCCAACAAAAGTACCAACTAGTAAATAACTTAATTTGTCTTTTATTGCGCATATTATATCTGTTGCAAAAATTGAGGATGAGTCCTTAATATACAAAATTGAAGACTTAAGATTAGGACAGACTAATTTAATCTTCATTTTGAAGACAATTAGATAAAGTGAGATAAATCCGCCTACGAAATAACCAAAAGAATAGATTATGGGAACTAAAAAAGCATCTTCTTGCTTCTTGACAATAACAAAAATCAACATTACCATTACAACTTTTGTAGTTACATTAACAATAGTGATAATTTTCATCCTCTCCAATCCCTGAAAAAAAAACTGGGGAAACAATAAATCGTTCGTACAGAAGGCATATGTCAATATAAAAATCAAAAATTTACTTCTGTATGATGGAACAATATATGCAACAAAGGAATATATAAAAAAGAAAATTATGAAAATGACAAGTCTTACAAACAAAACATTACTCAAAATCTCTGATAACTTGGCTTTATTATCTCTATTAATAGAAACGTGTTTTGCACAAACAAAATTTGAACCAAAATCAATAAAGAGAGAAGCATAACTAGCCAACATCTGGGCAGTTAATACAATACCATATATTTCCTTACCTAGAACATCTACCAAATAAGGATATGTAATTAAAGGATATAATAATAGAAATACTTGTAAAAATGCAAGATATGAAAAATTCTCTATTAATACCTTGTGAGACTTACTTCTTTTTACTATATTTTTTAACCTACTCATGATTATCTTCCAGAAAAAATGCTTCTTAATAATTCATTCCTATGAATAACATAGCTTAAAAAAACTCCTCCTATAATTATAATTGTAATTGTCAAAAGATAAGTAAGCAACTCACAACCTAGTAAAGAAGAGAATATATTGATAAACAATTGAGGCAAAAGCAATGTCAATAAACCATGATATGCATAAATTATAAAACTAGAATCGCTTAATAAATCAGGAACTAATTTACCTTTATATTTAGAAGCAAGATAATATGAAATACCAATTACCGAAGATATTTTAAATATAGATAAATACTTATATAAATGAATATGTAACAATTGAAAACAATAATGATCACAAATAATAGATGTAATACATACAAGCAAAGAAAGAAATAAAATTCTTTTACATATTTGCATAAAATTAATTCTTTCTATAGCGAAATATACACCTAAATCAAACCAAAATAAAGACTCAATAACAGGACTTTGAAAGTAATAATTTAGACAAAAAAGAATAGCTGGCAAGAAAATTTTGAGTCTCTTTATTCCATAATAAAATAATGGGGTTGATACAACCATAACTATTAAATTTCTAATAAACCATAATGGGCCATCAATTGGTTTAATAAAAACTTCATACACAAATGAGAACCAAGAAAAATCATTATCGAAGAGTTTAGATTCGTCTCTTAATACAATATTGTCAGGCCCTATTAATATATATAAAAGAAAGTATAATAAACACCAACACAAATAAGGAATAAATAGCGATTTGACTCTAGTAACAAGCTTATTCTTATATACCGACAATGTAAATTCCTTAATATTGTAGAAAAATAAAAAGCCACTAATAATAAAAAAAATAGGAACAGCCGAATACGCTAAATAGCGAGAAAAAAACCAGGATATACTTGTATAAATTGGTGCATTTTGCTCGATATCTAAAATTCCTAACCTATAAATTGGTTTTGCTAATAAATCAGAATGTAGTATTACAACTAATACGCATAGTGGGAAGCGAATAAAAGATATTGTTCTGGACAACAGTTTATTCTCTTCTTCATTATATAAATATATACTATCTTTCATTACAAGAATTACAAACAATTAAAAAGTATCCTGTATCTAATACACAAATCTTTAACAAAATTTCCTGTACAATATGAAGGAGAGAAGAAAAGGAAAAGACGAGAAATAATATTCGTTCTATAATTTGCGATATTTCTAGCAATTTTATATTTATCTGATAAAGTATTTTCAAAAGATACTTGTAAAAGTTGAATTGCTAAAAATTCAAAATCATGACCTAAATTGCCCTTAAAAGGTCGGTATAATCTTGATCTCAATAAGCCTAAACCTGTAGTTTTATGACCACTGAGATTTGAGTTGTGCTGACGATATTGTATATGAGCTGAACTATCGTAAAAAACATTCCCCATAAAAGAACAAATAATATAAATCCAATTATCATGAAAACTTTTATTGTTGACCTTACAATAAATTGAAAGTGCACTCTGATTAAAAACACATGTACACCCATAAGTGAATATTTGAACTAGTGATAGTTTATTATCAATATCCACTTCTTTCTCATTATAAAAATCTCTAATATAACTTAGAGTATCGTCAACCATTCTTAAATTTGAAAAATACAAATTAGGTACTAAGTGATCAAACTTTTCTAAAGATTGTATTGCAATAGACAATTTATCGTTATCCCAAACGTCATCCTGATCGCAAAATGCATAATAATCTGTTAAATCCTGTTGTAATGAATATTGGCACAACTTGTTAAAACTTTCTTCTGCTCCACAATTATCTTCAAAAAGCAATTGAATATTAGAATATGTTTGTGCATAATTTCTTAAGATTTGACGCGTACCATCACTTGACCCATCATCTCTCACTATAATTTTCATATCAACACCTACCTGTGATATCAGACTATCTAACTGTTTACTTAGATATTTCTGACCATTATAGGTTGAAACAAGTACTGTAACTGTTTTCATTTCGATTATTATTCAAAATGGACGAGTTTCTACTCCAAGAGCAATTAATTGATTTATTACTCTTGAATGTGTGGAAAAGAGTAGAAACCTCGTAAGCACTCACTGTATAGCTATAATACCTTTGACGGTATTGTAACCCATATTGAGTTATATTTTTGATTAATAATTAAGTTATTTGGCAATATTCATTGGCAGAAGTGCTATGTAATCGGTTTCGCCGGATATTAATTTTCGTAAAACATCCGCAATATATTTAACACGACGAAGCCCGTTTATCTTACAATAATTCACGATTGAAATACCATTCTTAGCTCCAACTCTTTGATACCGTTCAAAGAGATCCTTAAAATCCATACTACTTGCCATATTCCTTTTTTTAAAATTGTGGAACAAAGGTAAAGAGACAAGATGAGGAAAACTAAAAAGGTATTGAGTGCTTACATAGCAGTGTCGCTATGCTCAGCCCCACATAGCCCGTACCGGCTACGGCGACCTTAATGTTTTTAAAATCACGCATATTTTGTTTGATTTAATTATTTTTTACCTCCATGCTTCTCTCCATATCCGTAACCATAACCGTAACGTTTTCCATAACCATAATACTTGCCATATTTGCCGTAGCCATAGTAATAACCATACTTCCTACTGTTCAGATCCAAACCATTGACAGCAATACAGAGATTAGGCAATTTGTTATTTTCAGCCAATTCATTAATCAAAGTAAACTCTGCCTTATGGGTATAATCAGCACGACATACATATACGGATAAATCTGCGACACGTCCTATAAGTAAAGTATCGGTTACCATACCCACCGGCGCTGTATCCAATATCACATAATCAAAATTCGCCTTCAATGTTTCAATGGCTTTCTCTAACCCTCCACGAGCCAATAATTCTGTCGGATTAGGTGGAACTGTACCACCGGGAAGAATAAACAGATTCTTGTTTATATCAGAAGGCTGCACAAAATCCATTAAATTCGCAGTTGTGTTTGTCAGATATTGAGTAATACCATGTTCCTTTTTAGGTATATTGAAGACTTTATTCAACCCCGGTTTACGAATATCCAGTCCTACTATCACCACTTTCTTCCCTAATAAAGAAAGACTAATTGCTAAATTAGCAGATATGAAAGACTTACCTTCACCACTGATAGTAGAAGTTATCAGAATTACATTCTTACCATTCTCAAGCATAAACTGGAGATTAGTACGGACATTCCGGAAAGTCTCACTCATCAGATTATTCTGATTCTCAAATACCGCTATAGAACCAGTCTTTTCATCTGCTAACGGAATATCACCAACAACAGGAAGTGAAGTCAATTTCTCAACGTCAGCACGACCTTCAATCTTGAATTTTGTCAAACCTATCAGATAAATAACTCCTACCGGAAGTCCCACACCTAAGACTAAAGCAGCCAAATAAACTATCGTCTTCTTGGGAGAAATCGGATTGTCATCTGCTAACGCTTCATCAATAATCTTCGCGTTATTGGCAGTAGCCGCCAAAGTGATAGCATTCTCCTCACGTTTTTGAAGCAACATCAGATACAACCCCGATTTAATCTCTTGCTGGCGGGCAATGCTCACAAATTGGCGTTCCTGAGTGGGCGCATCATTGATACGGCGGGAATAACGGCTTGCTTCACGAGCCAGATCTTCTTTGGTAATCTGCAATCCTTTCAATGTAGCATCTAAGGTAGCTTGCACATTGGTTCTCATTGCACGAATACTGGTATCCAGATTGATTATGGTCGGATTATTCTCCGTCGAAGTACGCAACAGACGTTTCCTTTCAACCAGCATTTGATTATAACGGTCTATCGCACCGGCTGATGCTGCATCCTGTAAGCCGATATTACTCGGTAATACTTCATATTCATTACCTTTCATATAGCGTTGCAAGTCCATCACCAGATTTATCTGAGTCTGATTTTCCACGCGTTTCTTTTCATACTCTGCATTGCCTGTCAAGGCTATCTGTGCTTCACTGTTCAAATCAGTAATCCCCGCACTACGTTTGAAGTTCTCCAAATCCTGTTCTGTACTGCCTAATTCTTTAGAAATAATACCAATACGTTCGTCAATAAATTCAGCAGTTTTCTGAGCCACCTCATTCTTGTCATTATTGGCATTGATATTATACATTTCAAGCAGTTTATTGATATAATCTCTACCACGCCGGGTATTTGTATTTTCCAATGAAATAACAACTACAGAAGTAGTCTTTGAAGTGGGGGCTATTGACAAAGAGTTAACATATTCTTTCAACACAGAAAAAGGTCTGTTAATAAAAGCTGTGATATGACGTTCTTTGGTTATATTTTCCGGACAAACTGCTGACAAGGTATCGTTATTTGCGAAAAAAGCAACCGTACCCTCATCTGTCGGAAATACAGCAGGCAATTTATCAAACTGTTTCCGGTACTCTTTTTCGCCTACTGTAATTTGTACCCCCAACGCACCCGTTGGTTGAAGAATCATATTTATTTCCATTCTACCCGGAAGTTTATCCGCTTCCTGATGAGTCAGACTCACTAAAACAGGAGATGTATGATAAAGCTCTTTGCTTGGAAATTCGTCTTCATCCATATAAGTCACGAACAGTCCCAGATTGTTTACCACCTCTCTGGCCAAAGACTTTGAACGAAGTACTTCGATTTCATTATCTACATTGCTAGATGAAGAGACGAAACCCTCCAATCCCATCTTTTCTAAATCGGAAGACATACTTGCACCACCACCTTTCTTTTCGTCCTTAATAAGGACAGTGGCAGAAATATTATATATAGGTGTTGTCAGACGTAGGTATCCCCATGCACAAGCAATACAAATAATTATCGATATTACAAACCAAGGCCAGTGAATCAGATAACGGAAAAGAAGTTCCTGAATATTAACCTGTTCTTTAGACTGTTCCCCTAATTTATCTTTTCTTTCATCAATCATACAATGCTATTATCTGAAAATTGTTACTAATAAACTTGCCAATGACACTAAAATAGAGGTAGCGGAGAACCAGAGGCTTGTACTGTTACCAATATCCGAGTTGCGTGCTTTTGCCTTGTTCGGAGTCACATAAACGATATCGTTCTGCTGCAACCAATAATAGGGAGAAAGAATGGTCTCCGCACTGTTCAAATCCAGTGTTATAATTTCCTGTTTGCCATCAGCACTTTCACGAATCAGCTTTACATTGTCGCGAACTCCCCAAACCGTCATGTCACCCGCCATAGCAAGCGCTTCCAACAAATTCACTTTCTCGTTACTGATGGTAAAAGTTCCCGGACGGGCAACCTCACCCAATACGGAGATTTTATAGTTTACCATACGGACAGTGACTATCGGCGTTTCTTTGATATAAGGTTTCAGTTTCTCCACAATCAGTTGTTCCGCCTCTTTCTTGGTTAAGCCACCTACCCTCAACTCACCTAGTACCGGAAAATTTATTTTTCCCTCGTTATCTACGAGATATTGCTGCAATATCGGTTGGGAGGTTGTACTGGTTATAGCTACATTATTTTGAGTAGCTACCGTGAGGTTAAACGGAACAGCCAATTCCGGGCTGGTACATGACACTACAATAGTAAGCAGATCTTTAGGCATTATCTTTGCATCATATAGATTTTCCTGTTGAGCAGTCTGTTCTACAACTTTTGCATCTTGTAAATAAGGAACTTTCTTATACGACTGGCAGGAAGCGAACAGCAATATCGCAACTAAACAGGGAAATACCCCCCTCCCCTTTCTACTTACTCTACTTGCACAAATACAAAACAAATTATACATAAATTTCTCAAGTTTATTATTCTTTATCCAGTACCTCAAATTTCGAATTCTTCGATTTGAACTCCGGAACAACTTTTTTCATCAATCTGACCGTGTCTATAATCCGCACAGCACGGGACAACTTCTCAAACTCCGCATATATATCAAGAATATCAGCATATTCATACCGACGTACTTTAGCTATCATAATTTTTTTATTCTCGGTAGGAATCGTATTTTCTTTATCACTCAGCACTTCTTCATAGAGTTTCTCACCCGGTCGCAAGCCAGTAAATTCAATCTTTATATCTTCATCCGGGCGATAACCCGCCAATTCAATCATACGGGTAGCCAAGTCGACAATCTTAACGGCCTTGCCCATTTCAAAGACAAAGATTTCATTACCCTCTCCCATTGTAACAGCCTCCATAACCAAACGACAAGCTTCGGGAATCGTCATAAAAAAACGAATAATATCAGGGTGAGTCACTGTGACAGGACCACCGTTCTCAATCTGTTCCTTGAAGCGCGGGATTACAGAACCGTTACTGCCTAATACGTTTCCAAAACGTGTAGTAATAAATTTAGTATGTCCTTTTATCTTTCCCTCACGGATAGCACACCCCAAGCTCTGTACATAGATTTCCGCCAAACGTTTGGAACATCCCATCACATTAGTCGGGTTCACAGCTTTGTCGGTAGAAACCATTATCATTTTTTCTGCACCATACTCCACCGCCATATCGGCGACCTGACGCGAACCCGTGACATTGACAAGTACAGCTTCGCAAGGATTTTCTTCCATTAAAGGAACATGTTTATAAGCAGCGGCGTGGAAGACAATTTGAGGATGATAAAGTTCGAATACCATACGCACACGTTCTTTCACACGTACATCACCAATCACCGGAACAAAATCGATAGCAGGATAATTTTTCTCAAATTCCAAACGGACATTATGCAAAGGAGTCTCTGCAGAGTCAAACATGATGAGTTTTTGAATACCCATTTGCACCAATTGACGGCAAAGCTCGCTACCGATACTACCTGCAGCACCGGTCACTAATACAACTTTTCCTCTGAATTCTTCTGCGACCTGACTAAGGTTTATATTGATTTCAGCACGTCCCAATAAATCTTCAATTTTAATAGGACGTATCCACTGATGAAAGTTCCCGTCAGAATCCGCTTCACTGATAGTAGGAGCAATAAAAGTCTTGACAGCATTACTTTTACAATACTCTAAAAGGCGGTTCTCCTCCAGACGGGTATCTTCATAACAGGAAAACAGAATACCATGAATACCATGTTTTTTTATGACACGATTAAAGTCTTCTTCTGTTTCAAAATAATAGATAGGAAGGTCTGTCAGACGACGTCTACTGTTGTTTTTACCGTAAGTGTAGAAACCTGCAACTTTATAATGTGCACTGTCGCGGAGACGGAATTTTAAGGCCACACTCTTTTCGTCAATACCATAAATAAGAATGCGGGTATTCTTCTTATTCACCCAATCCAGCAACAGGTCATAGACAATTATCAGTGATACACGGAAGGCTGTCAGTGTCGCCAAAGTCAATAAACCATCAAACAAGAGATAAGATATCCTATAATTATCCGGCAATTCAGTCTCATAAATAACCCAATAAGAAATAGCCACCAGACAGGCTACCTTGAATAGGACGGCACACATGACACGCCAAAGTTCACGTGCCTGTGAAAAACGAATTGTATTACGATAAGTGTGGAATATTAATGCCCCTGCAACACTTGACACTAAAGAGACGCAAATAAATTTGCAAAGCATCCAGTCACTTATCGGAACATGTGCCATATAGTGAATTACGGCATAAGCGACCAATGAACATAAAACAGACAGTGCCGTATCAATACCTAAAATAACCCAATAGCTGAAATAGTTTTTACGAGCATATTGTACTATGCCCTTCAATGTTTTTTCCATTGTAGTATAAATGAATAAAATAATGTATCAGAAATACAAGTACATATTCAAAATCTAACCGGTTCTACATATCCTACCGGCATATCAGCACAAGCACATCCTAACATATTAAGCCTAACAGCTATCTTGCTTTTGCCGTCTACTGTAACAAGTTCACCCACAAGTCCGGTTAAAGGACCTTTAATGACGCGAACTTTTTCACCACGTGCCAAGGGAGCACTGTTCATGGAAATGACATCTTTTGAATAATCAAGCATAAATCGGAAACGAGCCATCTGCTCATCAGGAATGATAGTCGGACTGCTCTCACCTCGCATTACCATATACCGACTTACTGTAGAAAAGGAAAGAACTTCTTTACGTTCTTTTGCATCAACGTGTACGAATACCATCATTGGAAGCAATACAGACTCGACCATCTTGCGTCGGTCACTCCATTGATGAAGTTCCTGCTGAACCGGAACGAAATTCTCAATCCCCATTTTATTTAAACGCTCGGCTACTTTCTTCTCGTGATGCATGCGAACCAAAGCGACATACCAACGTTTTGAGTATGCTACGCCTTCCCCTGTCCCATTACTAGGCCCAGCATTTGCTGATTTTTGTTTCGTTAAAATCATATTTTTTTACCCCATGTATATCTGTTACTTCTTAGGTAACAGGCAGTATATACACAAGACACACACAACAATGAAAAAGGGAAATTACACTGATATACAGGGTGTAAAAGAAGGGGGCCTGATATTCAACGAGAAGATTTCTTGATTTCGGGCAATAAAAAATCATTGAGCATGAAAAAAGAGATTTCATGTTCAAATACTTTTTTGCCCTATGTTTCAGATAAAACGAAAAAAAATGGGAAAATATTTGTTTACTATCTTAAAATATGTCTATCTTTGCGTCAAATTTAATTCTGTTACCTAAGAAGTAACAGATACACTTTAATTCTGATTATTAACTCATTACATCTTTTTATTTACCTACATAACAATTCTTTATGTAAGATAAATTCCCTTTATTTACCTCTGTACGTTCTTTAAACTCGAAGCCTTTCAGGTAGATTTGTGTGGTTTTTATGGATTTGTGTCCCAATGATTCACTAATCATTTCAATCGGCACTCCGCGATACTTGGCTGTCGTTGCCCAGGAATGGCGGGGTGTGTAGGAAGTGACAGGAGAATTCAGACGGAGAGCCCGTGCCAGATCCTTCAAACAATTATTAAATCGACGAAGAGCACTCTGGTATTCACGGTAAGCTCCTTCATCCTTACGTTTCTTATCACCGGACAGGATATCAAATAGATAGTCCGGACAATCAGGGCGGGAAGGCTGACTGTTGCGAAGCTGGTGAATCATCTCCTTCGCGGTATCCAGCACTTCCACACTGATCGGGGTTTTCGTCTTGACACGGTTGTACCGCAATACGTTCCGGTCTAAAGCCGACTTTTCCAGATGTGCCAAGTCGGCAAACGACATTCCGCAAAACTGGAACATCAGAGCGGCAATAGCCTGTGTATGGCGTAAACGTTCCGATTGGGGATCTTCATAAAGCAGCTTCCGCAACTCGGCAACAGGAAGGGCCTTCTTCTGACGAACATCCACACCCGTATAGACATCGTGAAACAGGCGGGGGATGTAAGGAGCACTACCCGCTTCCACTCCCCGGTTGTAGATACTGCGAAGCATACGCATATACGTGGAAACGGTGTTGGGCTTCAACCCACATTCATAAAGATACTGTCCGTAACGTCGTAAACGTTCCCGGGTTACTTGCCTGAACGACACATTGAACGTGCCGCAGAACAGGCTGAAAGAAAGGAGGGCATTTTTGTAGACATGCGCCGTAGAATAACGCCCTTCCTTTCGCAAACGACCGATGTAGATCTCTCCACACCGGCTAAATCCATTTTTACTCATCATTTGCATCACTAGTTATTTTATAATATATACCATTTGGCATGCAGCAAAAAAACAAATCTTTTTGCAGGTTCGTTGCACGCTTGCCAAAGTATAATTTATTATTTAATTTATTTAACCATTGCAAAAATTAGCAAACTATGGCAAAGAAAAAAACAAATCAACAAGAGAAAAAAGTACAAGTAAAAAAGAAGGTCCAAAAACGGAAAAAGAACACTAGAAGACATGTGAAAGGGGAAATCATCAGTTGGGAGGAGGTCGAAAACAGGACAGGATTAACCGGAGATGAAACGGAACTTCTCACTGTTTATTTGCACAAATTCGAAAGAGGGGAAGTACACGTCAGATGCTCTAAAAAACTAAAAGACTTAGCTGAATATATCTACGAAACGGAGAGCTTATATATAGCTAAACATGGCGGGTTTAAATTGTTAGAAATTAGCAGTATAGAAACAAAGTTATGTAACATCAGGCAAGAGGAACGAGAACGAAAAGAAGAGGACGAAAAACAAGTAAAAAAGAGAGTAGAGAATAAGCGTTGACAAAAATAATTGTGCAGAAGAAACAAAAGATATACTTTCGCAGCCGTTTCTAGCCGACTAAAGACAACGTATATCTATCTTCAAAAATAGTGACGCTATAACAATTAAACAGTATCACTATAATGAAAGGATAGCGACCCTATAATAATCATATACCGTCACTATCCTGAAGGGGAGATTTTATTCGTAAAAAAACAAATATTAAAAAAACAGAAGAAAAAAAGATGAAAAGAAAAATAGACAAAAGCAAGTTAGAATCCTGCAAGTTAGTATGGAAAAAACGTATTGCCGCCGAAAAGGGTATTTCGGAAAAATGCGCAGAAAAAACTGTGCAAAGCTGTATAGAGCTTATTGAACGAATGTTATATGGAAATGCCATGATTGCTTTCCATAAGCAAGACGGCACATTCTGTATGGAACAAGGAACCTTGGTTGGATATGAAAAAGATTTTCACCGGGAGTTCAAGATCACTTCCCGGCAGATGTCTGTGGTCTACTGGAGTATGGAGCAACACGCGTGGAGACGGTTTATGATCGGAAACCTGTTGGAATGGAAAGCGATTGTATAACATTTAATAAAAAAATATTGAACTATGAGTATGATTAATAAAGGAATCCCCTATTTCCCCACACCTGCAAATTTTTTCGACGAAGAAATAATGGAACTGTTAGAAGCTAAATTCGGAATCTTATCCTCTTATATTGTCATGAGACTACTCTGCAAAATCTATAAAGAAGGGTATTATATTTCTTGGGGAAAAGAACAGAGTCTTATCTTCGTCCGTAAAGTAGGCGGAGGTATTAAAGAGGAAGTAATGGAGAAAATTATAGAGTTACTGCTGGAAAAGGAATTTTTCAATAAAAATATTTATGAGAAATATGGGGTCCTGACCTCAGAGCAGATTCAGAAAGTCTGGTTGGAAGCTACTGTACGAAGAAAGATTGATTTCTCTAAATTACCTTATTTGTTGGAAGTCCGGCCAGGAAATGGTAAACAAAAAGGAGGCACGAATAAAAAAGATGCAGACATTTTTAAAGCTGACGCGGAGGTGAATCCGGAAAATGAGGACATTTCCGGACAAACTAAACCAAACCAAAATAAACTATCTTCTGAGGAGGAAGAAACAAGTAATGCTTCGTTTGAAATTCCGGGGTATGCTTACAATCAGACTACACACAACGTAACCGGACTGCTGGAAAGCCTGGAACGCCATAAAGTGACGGATCTGAAAGAAAAGCAGGCAATTATGAAGTTGTCGGATTACGGTAGGAAAGGCACGCAGATATGGAGGCTGTTCAGCAATACGACGTGGGGCAAGATCGGGGCACCGGGAAAGTATATCATTGCCGCATTGACCAACAAGCAGAAATAAACGCCGAATGATAAAAAAAGGTACGAAAAAATCTGTGCTATTCACAAATTCTTCGTACCTTTACGCTCCGGTAAAACAAGTTCTATCCACATAAAATATAACAAAATGGAAAACAGAAGTTTAGTAACCATTGCCGAACATTCTAAAGAAAAAATCCTCTACATGCTCGAAATGGCGAAGCAGTTTGAAATGAACCCCAACCGCCGGTTATTGCAAGGAAAGGTAGTAGCAACCCTGTTCTTCGAACCTTCCACCCGCACCCGCCTGAGTTTTGAAACAGCCGCCAATCGTCTAGGAGCACGTGTGATCGGATTCTCCGACCCCAAAGCTACCAGCTCGTCAAAGGGGGAAACACTAAAAGACACGATTATGATGGTGAGCAATTATGCAGATATTATCGTCATGCGTCACTATCTGGAAGGAGCTGCCCGCTATGCAAGTGAAGTCGCTCCTGTGCCCATTGTCAATGCCGGAGACGGAGCGAACCAACATCCGTCACAGACAATGCTCGATCTATACTCTATCTACAAAACGCAAGGCACGCTGGAAAACCTGAATATTTTCCTAGTAGGTGACTTGAAATACGGGCGTACCGTGCACTCCCTGTTAATGGCAATGCGTCACTTCAACCCCACTTTCCACTTCATCGCTCCCGATGAACTGAAAATGCCGGAAGAATACAAACTCTATTGTAAAACGCACCAGATAAAATATGTGGAACACACGGATTTCAGCGAAGAAATCATTGCAGATGCAGATATCCTGTATATGACCCGTGTGCAACGTGAACGCTTCACCGACCTAATGGAATATGAACGGGTGAAAAACGTTTATATCCTGCGCAACAAGATGTTGGAAAATACTCGCCCGAACCTGCGCATTCTGCATCCGCTACCCCGTGTCAACGAGATTGCATACGATGTGGACGATAACCCGAAGGCATATTATTTCCAACAGGCACAAAATGGTCTGTATGCCCGTGAAGCCATTCTTTGCGACGTATTAGGTATCACATTAGAGGACGTTAAAAACGATATTTTATTATGAGCGAAAATAAACAAGCATTGCAAGTAGCCGCCCTGAAAAACGGGACAGTGATTGACCATATTCCTTCTGAAAAGCTCTTTACCGTAGTGCAACTGCTCGGCGTGGAGCAAATGACAAGCAATATCACTATCGGTTTCAACCTCGACAGCAAGAAGCTGGGAAAGAAGGGGATTATCAAGATCGCGGACAAGTTTTTCTGCGATGAAGAAATCAACCGTATTTCGGTTGTGGCTCCGAATGTGAAACTGAACATTATCCGCGACTACGAGGTAGTGGAAAAGAAAGAAGTAAGAATGCCGGATGAGCTTCGCGGAATCGTGAAATGCGCGAACCCGAAATGTATCACGAACAATGAGCCAATGGCTACGTTATTCCATGTGACGGACAAGGATAATTGCATCGTAAAATGCCATTATTGCGAGAAGGAACAGAAACGTGAGGAAATCACCATTCTTTAATTTTCATTTTTCCAATAAAGAAGTGAAACAGGACTGGAAACCAGGAACGATGATTTATCCGCTGCCGGCTGTGCTGGTCAGTTGCGGAAAAGAAGAAAGTGAATATAATATTATCACTGTAGCATGGACGGGTACGATTTGCACAAACCCGCCCATGTGCTATATATCCGTACGCCCGGAACGACATTCTTATGAGATTATCAAGCGGAATATGGAGTTTGTCATTAATCTGACGACAAAAGACATGGCTTTCGCCACCGACTGGTGCGGAGTTCGTTCAGGACGCGATTATCATAAGTTTGACGAGATGAAGCTAACCCCGGGGCAGTGCACCGTAGTCAGTGCGCCTTTGATTGAGGAATCTCCCCTCTGCATCGAATGCCGCGTAAAAGAGATCGTATCTCTCGGTTCGCATGATATGTTTATAGCAGATGTAGTAAATGTACGTGCCGACGACCGGAATCTGAATCCTGAGACTGGGAAGCTCGAACTGGCGGAAGCTAATCCTCTGGTATATGTTCACGGAGGATACTATGGTCTGGGAGAAAAAATCGGAAAATTCGGTTGGAGTGTTGAAAAGAAAAAATCATAAAGACAAAGGATTGTATAACCATGAATATGCTGCGTAAAATACTATTTTTCGGTTTGATGACGGTAGCCGGTACGGTTTTCGGGCAGAATCGCAATACCGCAGACAAGGTGGACCGTCCCAATACGAAGAAAATAAACTTCGGTGTCAGGGCAGGGTTCAATTCCTCCATGTTTATGGTTTCCGAGTTGAAAATCAAAGATGTGACTATCGACGAGGTGCAGAATAATTATAAAATCGGTTATTTCGGTGCTCTCTTCATGCGTATCAATATGAAGAAACATTATATCCAACCGGAAGTGTCATACAATGTAACCAAATGCGAGATTACATTCGATAAACTCGGCTCTCAACATCCGGCTATCGAGCCGGATTATGCTTCGGTTCAATCTGTATTGCACAGTATTGACTTTCCCGTTCTGTATGGCTATAACGTAGTGAAGAAAGGTCCTTACGGAATGTCTATCTTTGCCGGTCCCAAGCTCCGTTATTTATGGGGAAAGAAGAACGAAATAACTTTCAGCAATTTCGACCAGAAAGGTATCCATGAGAAACTCTATCCGTTTAATATAAGTGCAGTGATTGGCGTGGGAGTCAATATTTCCCGTATTTTCTTTGATTTCCGCTACGAGCAGGGAATTGGAAATATCTCCAAGTCTATTACCTATGACAATATCAACTCGGACGGCAGCACAGGAATCAGCCGGATTATATTCGACCGCCGCGACAGCGCCTTGAGTTTTTCGCTCGGTTTTATCTTCTGACCATTTTCTACTAAATTCCATTTTTGACTAACATTTTTCTTGTACTTCCTTCTTTCTTTATTTATTTTCATTAACTTTGTACGCTTAAAATAAGGTATCTCGAATTAGAAATTTAATCTTATTATAAAAGAATGAAAAGAGACGACTTAATTTTCGACATCATCGAAAAAGAGCACCAACGTCAGCTGAAAGGTATCGAGCTGATTGCATCTGAAAACTTTGTGAGTGACCAGGTAATGCAGGCAATGGGTTCTTGCCTGACTAACAAGTATGCAGAAGGTTATCCGGGCAAACGCTATTACGGAGGTTGTGAAGTTGTAGACCAGAGCGAACAAATCGCTATCGACCGCCTGAAAGAAATCTTCGGAGCCGAATGGGCAAACGTACAGCCGCATTCCGGAGCACAGGCTAACGCAGCCGTTTTTCTGGCTGTCCTGAATCCGGGCGACAAATTCATGGGATTGAATCTTGCACATGGCGGACACCTTTCTCATGGTTCATTAGTAAATACTTCCGGTATTATCTATACTCCCTGCGAATATAATCTGAATAAGGAAACAGGACGCGTTGACTACGACCAAATGGAAGAAGTCGCTCTACGCGAAAAACCGAAAATGATCATTGGCGGCGGTTCCGCTTACTCTCGTGAATGGGACTACAAGCGTATGCGTGAAATCGCAGACAAAGTAGGTGCTATCCTGATGATCGACATGGCTCACCCTGCCGGTCTGATTGCTGCCGGAGTACTGGAAAACCCGGTTAAATATGCACATATCGTCACTTCTACTACACATAAAACACTTCGCGGGCCTCGTGGTGGTGTCATCATGATGGGCAAAGATTTCCCTAATCCTTGGGGAAAGAAAACTCCGAAGGGTGAAATCAAAATGATGTCTCAACTGCTGGATTCAGCTGTTTTCCCGGGTATCCAAGGCGGACCGCTGGAACACGTGATTGCTGCCAAAGCTGTGGCTTTCGGCGAAATCCTGCAACCTGAATTCAAGGAATATGCAAAACAAGTACAAAAGAATGCTGCCGTACTTGCACAGGCATTGATTGACCGTGGTTTTACGATCGTTTCCGGTGGCACTGACAATCACTCTATGCTGGTTGACTTGCGTAGCAAATACCCTGATTTGACAGGTAAAGTGGCAGAGAAAGCATTGGTTTCTGCTGATATTACCGTTAATAAGAATATGGTTCCGTTCGACAGCCGTTCGGCTTTCCAGACTTCCGGTATTCGTCTGGGGACTCCAGCTATTACAACTCGTGGTGCTAAGGAAGATCTGATGCTTGAAATCGCAGAAATGATTGAGACTGTGTTATCCAACGTAGACAATGAAGAGGTTATCGCACAAGTTCGTGCACGTGTCAATGAGACAATGAAGAAATATCCTCTTTTTGCTTATTAAGAGGCATACTTTATTTTAGGTCTGATATTCGGATTATCGGATACTGTAACTTATCAGGTCTGTTCTTTTCAAAAAGGACAGACCTCTTTTTGTATTTATTAACTTTTCTATCCGAACTATCTGTCAGGAATTTCGTTTTTCCTATTACAAAAAAAAGATATGGAATATCTCTTCAACAAAAAACGAATTCAATCGTACGGTACGCCGGAAGAGATATAAAAAGGTGTACCGGACTCTATATACAAGCATCCCCGTCTTTCCCTATTGGTTTATAAGGAAAGACGGGGATTTACTCATTGAAGCAGGGATTCCTGCGGTCCGATTGTTTTTTAGCTCAAACCTTCTATTTCTCCATCCACAATATCAATGTGCAACGCCTGCGGTTCTTTAGGAAGTCCCGGCATGCGGAGAATTTCTCCGGCTATCGCAACAATCATTTCAGCTCCGTTATTAATGACTATATCTTTGATATGGAACTCAAAATTATTCACTGCACCATAAATCTTAGGATCGGCAGAGAAAGAATATTGTGTTTTTGCAATACAGACCGGATAATGGGTAATTCCCATTTTCTCAATCAGTTTGATGCGGTTACGGGCAATGCTGCTGTATGTGATAACGCTTGCTCCATAAATATTGGTAGCTACCTTTTCAATCTTCTGCTGTATGCTGTCTTCTTCTTTGTAAGTATAACGCAGAGAACCGGACGGATTATTTTCGATAGTATCTACCACCAAGCGAGCCATATCTACTGCGCCCTCTCCTCCTTCAGTGAATGCATTGTTGATAGCGAAACCTGCGCCTAACTGCTCGCAATGCTCGCGCAACAGTTCCATTTCTTCATCTGTATCTGTAGCAAACTTATTGAAAGCTACAATCACTGTTTGACCGAAAGAACGAAGATTACGGACATGCTTGTCCAGATTGCGCAATCCTTCTTTCAATCCTTCCATATTCGGTTCTTTAATGCGGTCGAGACTGACACCACCATGCATTTTCAGTCCCTGTGCCGTAGCCACGATTACAGTCAGACGTGGTTGGAGTCCGCTCTTACGGCATTTGATATTGTAGAACTTCTCCGCACCGAGGTCGGCACCGAATCCGGCTTCCGTAATCACATAATCGCCGAATGACATAGCCAGCTTGGTTGCCAGAATAGAGTTACATCCGTGAGCTATATTAGCGAACGGACCGCCATGTACGAAAGCGGCGGTTCCTTCGGTCGTCTGCACTAAGTTGGGATGAATGGCGTCTTTCAACAGTACGGTGATAGCTCCCGCCACTCCCAAATCTTTGACTGTAAAAGGTTTATCATCGTATGTAAAGCCTAACAGGATATTTTCGATACGGCGGCGCAAGTCATCCACATCTTTAGAAAGGCAAAGGATAGCCATAATCTCCGACGCCGGAGTAATATCAAAACCGGATTCTTGAGTGATACCGTTTGATTTTGGCCCCAGACCTACGACAATACTACGCAAAGAACGGTCGTTCACATCGAGCACCCGGCGCCATAGGATTTCCTTCAGTCCGAAACCTTTCGCCTGATTCTGATAAAGATAATTATCAAGCAAAGCGGAAATCATGTTATGCGCAGAAGTGATAGCATGAAAGTCTCCGGTGAAATGAAGATTAATCTTTTCCATAGGGAGCACCTGGGCATATCCTCCTCCGGCCGCACCGCCCTTCATACCGAAACAGGGTCCGAGAGAGGGTTCACGTAAAGCAACGATAGCTTTCTTTCCAATTTTATTGAGTCCCAAAGCGAGACCGATAGATACAGTGGTTTTGCCGATACCCGCTTTTGTTGCTGTAATGGCAGTTACCAGGATGAGGTTACTTTTCTTCACCTTCTCCTCATCAATCAGTTGTTCGGGAATCTTTGCGATGTAGCGACCATAATTTTCTACTTCTTCACGAGGGATTCCGATACTTTCGGCAACTTGCTTTATCTTCTTCAATTCAATGCTGCGAGCAATTTCTATGTCTGATTTCATACAGGATATGATTAGTTTTATTTTGAAAGTGCAAAAGTAACAAATCTACGTGAAGCAACAAACTCTTTGCGTACAATAACTGTTGTTATTGGCATAACCTAAAACAACAACTTAATTATGGAATGGATTATCAATCAACTAAGGGTACACCCTGAACTTGCTATCTTCCTCACACTTTTCGCGGGATTCTGGCTGGGAAGACTGAAAATAGGGAAATTCTCTTTAGGTACAGTGACCAGCGTCCTTCTGGTAGGAGTATTGGTAGGACAATTGAACATTACAGTAGACGGTCCGTTAAAGGCCGTATTTTTTCTACTCTTTTTGTTTGCCGTTGGCTACAAGGTAGGTCCGCAATTCTTTCGCGGACTGAAAAAAGACGGACTGCCACAGGTGGGGTTCGCCGTATTGATGTGTATCGTCAGTCTGGTAGCACCATGGATACTTGCCAAGATTATGGGATATCATATCGGAGAGGCTGTCGGATTGCTGGCAGGCTCACAAACGATATCTGCCGTTATCGGCGTGGCAAGCGATACGATCAACCAGTTGGGCATCAGCGAAGCACAGAAGGCAACATATATTAATGCCATTCCTGTGTCTTATGCCGTCACTTATATTTTCGGTACAGCTGGTTCTGCCTGGATTCTGGCTTCTCTCGGTCCGAAGCTTCTCGGCGGATTGGATAAAGTAAAAGCTGATTGTAAAGAACTGGAATCTAAAATGGGGACTTCAGAAATGGATGAACCCGGATTCTCCCCTGCCCTTCGTCCGGTAGTGTTCCGTGCGTACAAGATCACAAATAAATGGTTTGGCAAAGGAAAAAAGGTGAGTGAACTGGAAAAGTATCTATCCGAACAGGAGAAACTGTTATTTGTAGAACGAGTCCGACAACGGGGAGTTGTAAAAGAGGTCAAACCGGATATGCTTCTTCAGCCGGAGGATGAAATCGTACTAAGCGGACGACGCGAATTTGTGATTGGCGAAGAAGACTGGATCGGCCCGGAAGTGATCGATGCGCAACTACTGGACTTTCCGGCGGAAACTCTGCCGGTTATGGTGACACACCGGACTTTCGCCGGCGAAAAGGTATCGACAATCCGGGCACAGAAATTTATGCACGGGGTTAGTATCCGTAGTATCAAACGTGCGGGTATCAATGTCCCGGTACTTGCCCGGACAGTGGTGGACGCCGGTGATATTCTGGAACTTACCGGAATGAAACATGAGGTGGAAACTGCCGCTAAACAAATGGGATATGTTGATCGGCCGACGAATCAGACAGATATGATTTTTGTCGGACTCGGTATTCTGGTCGGTGGCCTTGTCGGTGCGTTGACTATGCATCTGGGAGGTGTCCCTATCAGTCTTTCCACCAGTGGAGGTGCATTGATTGCAGGACTGATATTCGGTTGGCTGCGCAGTAAACATCCTACTTTCGGAGGTATTCCCGAACCTTCACTCTGGGTATTGAATAATGTGGGATTGAACATGTTTATTGCAGTAGTCGGCATTGCCGCAGGTCCCAGTTTTGTAGCCGGATTTAAGGAGGTCGGTTTCAGCTTGTTCATTATCGGGGCATTGGCTACGGCCATTCCTCTTCTCAGCGGGTTACTAGTGGGCAAATATCTGTTCAAATTCCACCCTGCACTGACATTAGGATGTACGGCGGGAGCACGTACTACCACTGCTGCATTGGGAGCTGTTCAGGATGCGGTGGAGAGTGAGACCCCGGCTTTAGGATATACCGTAACGTATGCTGTCGGCAACACACTGCTGATTATCTGGGGAGTATTTATCGTATTGCTGATGTAAACGTGAAACCAATACTTTTGACAACTTATTTACTATTCTAACTAATATAGATTTCATTATGGAAAAAAAAGACAATAGCCCGGCTATTACCAAAAGTTATGCCAGGAAAATGGAAACGATCAGTCCGTTCGAACTGAAAAACAAGCTTATTGACATGGCGGATGAGAGTGTCAAGAAGATAGCACATACCATGCTGAATGCAGGACGGGGTAATCCGAACTGGATTGCTACCGAACCACGTGAAGCTTTTTTCCTGCTGGGACAATTCGGACTTTGTGAATGTCGCCGGGCGTTTTCACTGGAAGAAGGAATCGCCGGTATCCCTCAAAAGGCAGGGATCGCTGCCCGTTTTGAGGCGTTCCTGAAAGATAATGAGAAGGCTCCCGGTGCCAATCTGCTGAAAGAGGGTTACAACTATATGCTAATGGAGCATGCTGCCGACCCGGACACACTGGTACATGAATGGGCGGAATCCGTCATCGGTGACCAGTATCCTGTGCCCGACCGTATTCTGTATTTTACGGAACAGATCGTACAGGATTATCTGGCACAAGAGATGTGTGACCGACGTCCGCCGAAAGGGACATTCGACCTGTTCGCCACCGAAGGAGGCACAGCCGCCATGTGTTATCTGTTCGATTCGCTGGAAGAGAATTTCCTGTTGAACCAGGGAGATTCTATTGCACTGATGATTCCGGTTTTCACTCCTTATATAGAGATCCCGCAGCTACGACGTTATCAATTTGACGTGACTGAAATATCCGCTGATCAGATGACAGCCGACGGATTACATACATGGCAATATAAGGATGAAGACATTGACAAACTGAAAAATCCGCAGATTAAAGCGCTCTTCATTACGAATCCGAGCAATCCGCCCAGTTATGCGCTTAGCCCGGAGACTGCCGCACGGATTGTCAATATCGTGAAAAATGATAATCCGAACCTGATGATTATCACGGACGATGTGTATGGAACATTTATACCTCATTTCCGGTCATTAATGGCGGAATTGCCTCACAATACTCTTTGCGTTTATTCTTTCTCCAAATATTTCGGTGCAACAGGCTGGAGAAATGCCGTAATCGCGCTACACGAAGACAACATCTACGACAAAATGATTGCCCGCCTGTCGGAGGAGCAAAAAGCAATCTTGAACAAACGTTACTCCAGTATCGATTTGCATCCGGAAAAGCTGAAGTTTATTGACCGCATGGTGGCAGACAGCCGCCAGATCGCATTGAATCATACCGCAGGTCTTTCGCTGCCACAGCAGATGCAGATGAGCCTGTTCTCGCTTTTTGCTATTCTGGATAAGGAAAACCGTTACAAAACCAGAATGCAGGAAATCATTCACCGCCGCCTTCATGCATTATGGGACAATACGGGTTTCACACTGGTAGAAGACCCTCTACGTGCCGGATATTACTCGGAAATTGATATGCTGGTATGGGCGAAAAAATTCTATGGGGATGATTTTGTTGCTTATCTGCAAAAGACATATAATCCGTTGGATGTGGTCTTTCGCCTGGCAAATGAGACTTCGCTCGTATTGCTGAACGGCGGTGGCTTTGCCGGACCGAAATGGAGTGTCCGTGTATCACTTGCCAACTTGAACGAAGCTGATTATGTAAAAATCGGGCAGAGTATCAAGCGTGTACTGGAAGAGTATGCTAATGTATGGAAGGCTTCCATACGCTAAAAGGTATTTCCTCCCTCGTTCCTTTTTATGAATGAGGGAGGAAAGATACGAACTTTGCTCAATGTCATGTCTTTTGTTACTTGAAACGGGAAGTATCCACGTTAATTGCTACTTAAACGTATGTACAAATGTTGTCATCCTATTTTTAAAGAGTTTTTCTCTAAGAAAATATAACAGAAACAAATAGTCAGGATGAAAATTTCTATCTTTGTCATAAATCAACCTTTACGAAGATGAAAAAACTGATTTTATTTCTTTCGCTGATATTATCGGTCGGTTTTGCATCCGCACAGTCAGAAATCCCTTCCGATAGTATTCGTCGTGCCCCCTCGGCTAATATTAAGGAGTTTGGCGGCTTTTTATTGGATATGGGATTGATGAATGTAGCTCCTCCCAAACTTCCTAAATTCAGCCTGGATGTGCCGAATATGAGTAAAGACTATAATCAACTGTTCCGTCTGAATACGGATGCCACATACTCACAAGGATTCTCTGATGCTTTTTCTCCTTCTGCCTTTTCCGGTTTCGGATACGGGTATGGCTGGGGGCTGTCGTCTTCTCCACAGTTCATGCAAATGGGATCTTTTAAGCTGAAAAACGGTATGAGGATTAATACATACGGAGATTATGACAAAGACGGTTGGAGAGTGCCCAACCGAAGTGCTATGCCTTGGGAAAAGAATAATTTCCGGGGAGCATTCGAACTAAAATCCGCAAACGGTAATTTCGGTATACGGATTGAAGTACAGCAAGGACGAAACGGTCCTTACTAATATATATGAAGGCTAGGTTTACTATTTGCCTGATTTAAAAGCCTTATCCGCAGCGTACATTGCATCCGCTATCCTATCACACCACTTATCAAACTCCAGATCAGGCGTTTGACTCTCAGGATGTGTAAGCATATAGTGCACGGATTGTCTCAGACCGTCCACCATTGATACAGTACAGATAAAATCCGGGACAAGTCTCTTGATCTTCGAATTATCAAAAACGACTGTGGCAGCCTTGTCACCTAATAGTTCCCCTCTGAAATCATAAGTTTCTCCATGTTCGGCAAGAAAATCCGAAGCTACGTGTAACGCATTCAGCGGTTTTCCTAATGCATCGGCAATGGTTTCATAAATCTGATTCCAAGTCATACTTTCGTCGGTTGTGATATGGAAAGCATTCCCGATAGCATGAGGGTTTGCCATTAAACCGACATATCCTTTAGCAAAGTCCTTAGAATGTGTCAGTGTCCATAACGAACTTCCGTCACCGGGGATAATCACAGGCTTTCCGTCAAGGATACGCTTTAAGATCTGCCAGTTTCCTTTAGCTCCATGCACAGATACGGGAGGCTTCGTTCCATTGTAGGTATGGCTCGGACGAACGATAGTCACGGGAAAGCCGGTTGTCCGGTAAGCAGTCATCAGCACTTCTTCCGCTTCAATTTTATTACGCGAGTACTCCCAAAAAGGATTTACTAATGGAGTACTTTCCGTAATGCGGTAATCTGTCTGCGGTTTTTGATAGGCGGAAGCACTACTGATGAAAATATATTGTTTTGTCTTATGCTGAAACAGACGGATATCTCGTTCTACATCTTTCGCCGTATAACCTATAAATTGGGCAACGACATCATAGCTTTCGTGTGCTATAGCTTTCGCCACCGCCTGTTCGTCATGGATGTCCGCCACGATGCTACGCATACCTTCCGGCAGTTTTTTCGAACCTCTATTGAGCAGCGTAATCTCCCACCCTCTCTGTTGTGCCAATGCTACGACATCGGTACTGATCGTACCTGTTCCGCCAATAAATAATGCTTTCATAAAAGTAGGTATTAAAATTTTTGGAACAAAGATATTAATTCTGCCTTTGACTACCAACGTTGTATACAAATTACTGATTCTTGTACCTATATTACTGTTTTGCAAATATGATATAGATAAGATATTCTTAAAAGTTTTATCTTTGCCTATGATAAAACTGTAAGCCGTATGGATGAAATTACCAAAATTGAAACTATTGATCAGTACGACCAATTATTCGGACTGGAAACTTTGCACCCTTTAGTGAATGTGATCGACTTTTCAAAAGCGACAAAAACAGTAGAATACTATCACATGAATATCGGATTCTACTCTCTGTTTTTGAAAGACATTAATTGCGGAGACCTTAAATATGGGCGTAACTATTATGACTATCAGGAAGGAACGGTCGTCTGTATGGCCCCAGGTCAAGTGATTGGTATAGATAACCGGAAGAAAACTCCTCAACGTACAAAATCGATCGGGGTCTTGTTTCATCCCGACCTGATCCGGGGAACTTCTTTGGGACAGAATATCAAGAATTATTCTTTCTTTTCTTATGAAGTTAATGAAGCCTTGCATCTATCCGAACAGGAAAAAGAAATTGTAACGGACTGTATACATAAAATACAAATCGAACTGGAACATGCTATCGACAAGCATAGCAAACAACTTATTGTCCGCAATATCGAACTATTACTCGATTATTGTATGCGTTTCTATGAACGGCAGTTTATCACACGCAATCAGGTAAACAAAGACATTATCGTGCGGTTCGAACATCTATTGGATGAATATTTCCAAGGGCAGGTAGCATTGACCGAAGGGTTGCCTTCCGTGAAATATTTTGCAGACAAGGTATGCCTTTCTCCTAATTACTTCGGCGACCTGATAAAAAAAGAAACTGGTAAAACTGCGCAGGAATATATTCAGTGCCGTATCATTGAACTTGCCAAAGAACGAATATTGGAAGGTTCGCAAACGGTCAGCCAGATAGCTTATGAACTGGGATTCCAGTATCCTCAACACTTCAGCCGGCTATTTAAAAAACATGTCGGATATACACCGAATGAATATAAACAGCAGAACTAAGAACATACACCGGAGAGATCGTTAACGTCATGGGAGATAAAGTACTCAAAATAGGAACCGTGCATCAATGTAATTGTTGCCTGGGAAGTAAGACACTGCATCCGCTAGTCAGTGTCATCGACCTTTCGAAGGCTGACTTATCTCCTCATACGGACATTAAATTCGGATTCTATACGATTCTGTTGAGTGAATGTAAGTGTGAGGCCTATGCATACGGGCACCAATGTTGTGATTTCTCGGACGGAACTCTCGTTTGCCTAACTCCCGGAGAATCAATCAGTATGAAGGGGAACAACAAGGAATTTCCTTCCAAGGGATGGATATTGGCCTTTCACCCCGACTTGATTTGCGGGACTCCGCTCGGACTCAATATACACAATTATACTTTCTTCTCTTATTGTCCGGAGGAAGCACTGCATCTCTCTCTACGCGAAAAACAAATTATTCTGGAATTCCTGGAGAGGATTCGGCAAGAGCTTGAGCGCTGCATTGACCGACACAGCAAAAAAATCATTTCAAAATACATTGAACTTTTGCTGGATTATTGTACCCGCTTCTACGAACGCCAGTTTATCACACGTAGCGAAGTCAATAAAAAGGTGTTCAGAGAATTCAATCATCTGCTTGATAATCATTTCAATGTGAAAGTAAGCCTATCAACTGATGTGTTATCCGATGAATATTGTGCTAATCTCCTGCATTTATCGCCTGCATATTTTAATGATTTACTGAAATATGAAATAGGAAAAGAGTTCAAAGAGTATATCCAGTTCAAACGTTTCGAGATAGCCAAAGGATGGTTGGTAAATACGGATAAAACGCTCGGCCAGATTGCACAAGAACTAGGGTTCTCTAATTCACAGTATTTCAGCCGCTTATTCAAGAAAATCACAGGGTGTTCGCCAAATGAATTCAGAATGCCCAACTAAAATTATTTAGTTAACGGCAGAAATCCTTAATAAAAATAGAATCGGGAAATAAAACTCTTAATCAATGTTATAAAACATACTTTTTTTCTTGGATTATTTGCAGATTTCACAAAAGTGCGTACATTTGCAATGTGTTTTTCATAGTATTAGATTTAAGGTTAACAAAGGTTGGAGCAAGGCGTTGCTCCTTTTTTTATGTCTATACCTCACAGAAATCCTACAATCAGTTGTAGAAATCACTATTTTTTCAGTAGTTTTGCAGAAACTCTGATAATTTAATTCAAGAAACAAAATGAAGACAAAGCAAAAATATTATCATCTTATAAAACCAATCATCTTTGTGCTATTTCTATCTTTTAGCATGGCTTCGTGTGAAAAAGAAGATATTATTCCTGAATCGCCGGATATAGAAGATACAGAAAATCCTACGGATACTGATCCCAATGAAATTGTTCCTCCTATTGTACGGGCAAATAATGAGCAAACGATATTTATGTATCTCCCTTGGTCGAACAATCTGACTTCTAACTTCTATCAGAATATCAGTGACCTGGAGAGTGTAATCGAAAAGAATATACTAAAAAATGAACGTGTCATAGTATTTATGTGTACCGAAGCTACAGAAGCTACTCTTTTTGAACTCGTTTATGAAAACGGTAAAAGCGTGCGCAAGACCTATAAGCAGTATACTGATCCCGTATATACAACAGCCGAAGGAATTACATCTATCCTTAATGATGTTCGGGAATGTACACCAGCCCAACGTTACTCTATGATTATCGGTTGTCATGGTATGGGATGGATACCTGTATCAAATGCCCAATCACGCAGTAACCTTTGTGTCAACAAAATGCACTGGGAGTATGAGAATGTACCTATGACACGTTATTTCGGAGGATTATATCCCCAATATCAAACCGACATAACCACACTTGCTCAAGGTATCTCCAATGCCGGATTGAAAATGGAATATATACTTTTTGATGATTGTTACATGTCGACAGTAGAAGTTGCTTATGATCTTAAAAATGTGACTAATCATCTGATAGCGTCTACCTGTGAAATAATGGCGTACGGTATGCCATACGCAAAGATCGGACAGTATTTGATAGGAGAAATTAATTATGAAAAGATCTGTAATGGATTCGATGACTTTTATTCAAATTATGAGATGCCATGTGGCACTATCGCTGTCACGGATTGCGCAGAATTGGATCATTTGGCAGCTATAATGAAGGACATAAATAGCCAATATACATTTGATACGACATTAACCGGGTCACTGCAAAGATTAGACGGCTATTCTCCTGTTATATTCTTTGATTGCGGAGATTATGTATCAAAGTTATGTTCCAACCAGGAATTACTGGCTCAATTCAACGAACAACTTAACCGTACTGTTCCATTCAAAAGAAATACAGATTATTTCTATTCTATGAGTAGAGGAAAGGTAAAAATAGAAACTTTCTCCGGTATCACCATTTCCGATCCCAGTACTAATGACCTCGCTTCCGCAAAAGAAAAAACAGCATGGTATGCAGCTACTCATTAAATCTATTAAAAGAGAGATTTTCTAATTTGTAGATATTCAAGAACAACAGCTCTATACATCTTATAAAAAATCATGAGAAATATATTAATCATCGGTGCTAACGGATTCACCGGACGCCAATTACTGAAGGATTTATCTGCCCATAAACAATATAATGTGACCGGCTGTTCCCTGCACTCGGATATCTTTCCAGCTTTAGAGAATACAAAGAAGTATCGTTTCATTGAAGTTGATATACGGAATGAAGCGTCCGTAAAAGAGTTGTTCAAAGCAATTTGTCCGGATGTAGTTATCAACTGTTCCGCTTTATCTGTTCCCGATTATTGTGAAACACACCATGAAGAGGCTTACCTCATAAACGTTACCGCGGTAGAACAACTGGCACACCTTTGCAAAGAATACCAAAGCCGTTTCATCCATTTATCCACTGATTTCGTATTTGACGGAAAGATAAATGAGAGAACCGGACAGCTATATACAGAAGAAATACTCCCCGCTCCTGTCAACTATTACGGATTCACCAAATGGAAAGGAGAAGAAAAAGTTGCCGATATTTGTAGTAATTATGCCATTGCACGTGTAGAGATTGTGTATGGAAAAGCACTGCCCGGACAGCATGGAAATATCGTTCAATTAGTAATGAACCGTTTGAAAGCCGGACAAGAGATTCGTGTTGTATCCGACCAATGGCGCACGCCAACTTTTGTAGGAGATCTATCAGACGGGATACGACGCCTGATAGAAAATACGACTAACGGAATCTTTCATATCTGTGGTGACGAATGTTTGACTATTGCAGAAATAGCTTATCAGGTAGCAGACTACATGAAATTAAACCGCACGCTCATTTATCCTGTTACGACAGAAGAAATGCAAGAATCCACTCCCCGCCCGCGTTTTAGCGGAATGAGTATCGAGAAAGCACGAACAATACTCGGATACAATCCGCGAAAACTAAAGGAAGTCCTTCTGGATTGGAACAGCATATAATTATTGCATATTTATTTTGAAAATATACAAAAAGTTCATATCTTTGCACCAAAATTAAGAAGACCAATGATGAATCAGAGATTACAACTACATAACACTGCTTACTTTCTTGCGGAAATCCCCAATTTCTGTAAGTCATGTTGCGTGCATGTACATTGGTTCAGTGGATTCATCTAAATTCCCCTTTCTTTGATTATAGGAGCTACCTGCTGATTCACTCTGTTGCTCACAAGTAGCATTTATCCTGACTTTCAATAAGATAAATTATCTTTTTGGAGAATTATTCGTGTGGCTTATTCAAATGTATAACCTGACCTAAATATATACAATATGTTTTCTATTATATCTACCATGTTTCTAGGAATCGGAATCGGCTATGTATTGCGTAACTGGACTATTTTACAAAAGACAGAAAAGACGATTTCTCTTACAATATTCCTCTTACTCTTTATACTTGGCGTATCTATCGGATCTAATAGTCTGATAGTAAACAATCTTGGTAAGTTCGGTAAACAAGCAATCATTCTTGCCATATCGGGTGTATTGGGAAGCTTGATTGCTGCCCGGCTGGTTTTACAACTATTCTTCAAGAAAGGAGGCGAACAATGAAAGGAAGTCTGATTGTAATATTATTCTTTTGTGTAGGCTGTATCATGGGAGCTCTCAATAAGTTTCAATTTGACACGCATACTATTTCTATGTACATACTATATGCGCTAATGCTTCAAGTAGGAGTTAGCATCGGTTCCAACAAAAATCTGAAAACAATCATTTCACACCTGCATCCCAAGATGTTACTAATTCCGTTGGGAACTATCATCGGAACATTATTATTCTCTGCTTTGGCAAGCATACTGGTAAGTCAATGGAGCGTGTTCGACTGTATGGCAGTAGGAAGCGGATTTGCCTATTATTCACTCTCTTCCATTCTTATCACCCAGTTCAAAGAACCGTCTATCGGACTGCAACTTGCCACAGAACTAGGCACAATCGCCCTACTGACTAATATCTTCCGTGAAATGATGGCACTTCTCGGCACTCCGCTTATCAAAAAGTATTTCGGAAAATTGGCTCCTATCTCTGCGGCAGGAGTCAATTCCATGGATGTATTATTGCCTTCTATCAGCAGATATTCGGGAAAAGAAATGATTCCGATTGCTATCCTACACGGCATTCTCATTGATATGAGTGTTCCGGTATTCGTTTCTTTCTTCTGCAAATTCTAAGAACTTCAACGCCTAGCATCATCGGCTGCGAATACAAATCTGATATCGGCATAGGAGACCTCGTCTCCTAACGCCGCTTTTATTCCTGCCACTCCGGAATTCTCGTTCTTTTGCTGATACCGACGAATCTTCTCTATCTTTTCTACAGCTACTACTTGCTCCAATTTAATCTTTCCCATACGAACATAATGTTCTAAGTGCGTAGCAATTGTCCCCGTCACCAAATCACGTGATTTAGCTATCTCCTCCATACTCATTCCCTTACAAAACATCTCATAGCTCATCTGTTTCGTATCTTTCTTCGGTTCCCTTTTTTCTCCCCTCTTACTTTTTTCCGGAAGAAATATCTCTTTGATTTCCGGTCGTTTCACTTGATTCTCTCTCATATACTTACGGACAATCCCCAAAATTTCAAGTCCATATTTCTCCACTCCTTTCGCTCCAAAATAAGGTACAGCTTCCAAAGCTTGCGGAGTATCCGGCAAAAGATTTACAATGCCCATTAATGCTTTCTGTTGCATAATGACATAAGCAGGCATATTGGTTTCACGCGTCTTTTCCGTTCTCCATTCCGATAAAGTGCGATAAAGCTCCGGATGCAGAATATCCGTAGGAACTTCTACTTTTACTTTTGTAAAACTACTACGTGTACGTTCTACCCGTTCTTTTCTCTCTCTCAATGTTTTAGCGGTAGGAGAAGGAGAAGAAGAGTTGTCCTCAAGACTTAACATCACCTTAGCTTTCAATTTCAAATATTCAGCAACAATAAAAGGTTGCACACACATAGCTTTCAATAAGGACTCTTTAATCCACAATGCATCATCCAACGCTTGCAAACGTTCATTCAGTTGTTTCCTCAACTCCCTATTATCAAGAGGTATATTAGTCTTTGCAAACAAAACACGAATAGGTTCCAGCTCTTTATGAAAATACACCGCACCGGAACGAATCCGTTCCTGCAACTCCTGGTCCGAAGCATAATCTTCACTCTCATTAATCAAACGTGTATACTGATTGCGGAAACGGTGGGCAACTTCCACTATCTTTTCCTTAATATGAGGCTCCAATAGCTTATATTCGGTAAGTAATTTAGGGTAAAGTTTATACAAATCTTCATCCAGCATACGAAGCAACCGTTTATAAGCCTGCTCGAGGGAATAGAAGTTAAACAAATCACTCAACAAATCGAAGAAATAAGCCTTCTGCATATCACTTAGCTGCTTGTTTCCCGGTTTATTCCGTTCCACCTCTTTTGTGAAGTTATCAACCACACTGTCACTAATAATAGCCTCCTTACGCAATGGAGACTCCAATACCAAGCCCTCCAAAGTCTTACAACGACTCAAAGCTACATATGTCTGTCCATGCGCAAAGGAATTACGTGCATCAATAATTGCACGTTCAAATGTCAATCCCTGACTCTTATGTATCGTGATAGCCCATGCCAATCGAATAGGATATTGACGGAATGTTCCTTCTATCACCTCAGTGATTTCCTTCGTTTCCTCATTTAACACATACTTATAGTTTCCCCATTCCTCCGGCAACAACAGAAAATCCTCCTCACTCCCTTTTTCTTTCACATATATCTCAGAATCATTAACGGCTACCACCTCTCCGATCATACCATTATAATACCGTTTTTCCAAAGAAACATCATTCTTGAGAAACATGATCTGGGCACCCTCTTTAATAGTGAGAATTTCATCTGCGGGATATGTATATTCAGGAAAAGTCCCCGTCACTTCAGCTCGAAAATGATAAGGCTTTCCCGGTAGAGAAGCCAATTCACGATCATTTACTTGCTGTGCTTGATTGTTATGTGTTGTCAAACGGATATATCCTTCTTCTTTAGGCGGTTGGAAGCCTTGCCGATATCGCCGATTCAACTCATTCAACACTTCATCATCTGCTTTGTTCTCACGTATTTTATTCAACAGAGAAAGAAAAAAAGTATCGTTCTGACGGTATACCTTTTCCAGTTCAATTGTCATATAGGTCGTTTCTCTCAATGCACGGCTGGCAAAAAAATAAGGCGTTTCGTAATAATTCCTCAACAAACTCCATTCGCTGTCCTTCACAACAGGAGCTAACTGCTGCAAATCTCCAATCATCAACAGTTGTACCCCTCCAAAAGGCTTTTCGCGATTGCGATAACGACGTAAAGTCGCATCTACTGCGTCTAGCAAATCCGCACGTACCATACTGATTTCATCAATCACTAATAAATCCATGCTTCGGATAATGTTACGTTTCTCTTGACTGTATCGGTATTGTATTTGCGCAGAGTTAAAAGTCGTTTCCGGCACAAATGGAGCAAAAGATATCTGGAAAAAAGAATGAATCGTCACCCCTCCGGCGTTAATTGCTGCAATACCCGTCGGAGCCAATACGACCATGCGTTTGGGGGTATGCTCTCTCAATCGTTTTAGAAATGTAGTTTTTCCGGTTCCGGCTTTTCCGGTAAGAAACAGGTGTGTGCCTGTATTTTCAATGAACTGCCAAGCAAGTTGTAGTTCAGGATTATTTTCCATGAAAGTATATTATTTTGTGCAAAGGTACGGAAAACTATATAGAGATTGAAATAAAAGTACTAAACTTTTCCGCATAAAGTAGCTAAATGAGAATCAGACAAAAAGTCCCGGCTGTTTTTCCCGCTAGAAAGCAACCGGGACGACGGATCAAATTAGAACACTAAGTGATGTGCTATTATGTCCGAAAACTACTTCGTATATTTGTTTTGCTTGAATATAAATAAAAATTCAAGACTATTTCCAACGCAAATATATATATATAAATTCCCGTTTTTAAGTTTCACCTTAAAAACGGGATATTGAATCAAAAAATAATGTTATTAATTGTCGTAATTACTGCATCGAACCACCCACAATATCCAGCAATTCGTTCGTAATCGCCTGCTGGCGACTCTTGTTATATTGCTTGGTAAGGTCTTGAATCAATTCGTTGGCATTGTCCGTAGCTACTTGCATTGCTAATGTACGTGCTGCGTGCTCGGAAGCATTAGAATCCACAGCAGCAGTAAAGAGCTTCTGGCTCAATACAGTAGGTATCAAGTCGGCAATCAATTGCTCAGCAGAAGGTTCTACTATATAGTCATTCACAACTTCACGTTCTTCTTCTTTCTGTTTTTCCAGTTCTTTACCTTCTTCTACTGCACGTGTAAGGTCAATAGGCAGATAAGTCTCACGAAGTAGAATCTGCACACCCATTGATTTAAAATGATGATAAATCAATTCCACACGGTCAATTTCTCCCGCCACATACATTTTCATTAGAAGATCCGCCAGGTCGGAAGCTTCTTGATAAGTTGGTTTATCGGAAAGTGTCGGAGGTATTTCCCCCGGCTGGAATCCCATTCTCTTCACAGCTTCCTCCACCTTCTTTCCTATGGGAAAGATCAAAATATTATCCTGTCCCAGCGTACGGTATTCGCTGACGGTTTGCAATAACATCTTTATGACATTTGCATTAAAAGCACCACAAAGTGATGTATTCGAAGAAAAAGCAATAATCGCCACACGCTTCACTTCCCGTGCTCGTATGTAAGGAGACTCTATCGGAAGATCAGCGCTCAAAAAGTTAGTCAGAATCTTGTTCAACTTCTTCTGATAGGGCAACATATTCTCAATGGCTCCTTGTGCCTTATGTAGTTTGGCAGAAGCCACCATCTTCATTGCTGAAGTGATTTTTCGGGTACTTTTAACCGAATTTATTCTGGTTTTTACTTCTTTCAGTGAAGCCATAGTTTTCTTGAATTACAAATATTGTTTAGCGACCATAGCGGCAGTTTCTTCAATAGCCTTAGTCACATTATCATCAATAACACCCGTTCTCAATACATCCAACACATCCTCCTGATGATTCAATTGCAGAGACTCGATGAAACTGCGTTCAAAATCCTGCACGTTGTTCAATGGCACATCACGGAGCAAACCATGTGTACCACAATAGAGGATAGCAATCTGTTGTTCCACAGGCATCGGACTGTATTGCGGCTGAATCAGCAACTGCGCATTCTTACGCCCTTTGTCAATTGTCAATGCCGTAATCGGGTCCATATCACTGCTGAACTTGGAGAATGCTTCCAATTCACGATACTGTGCCTGGTCTATCTTCAATGTTCCTGCCACTTTTTTCATCGCCTTAATCTGAGCATTACCACCTACACGGGATACAGAGATACCGACATTGATAGCCGGGCGGACACCCTGATTGAACAAGTCCGTTTCGAGGAATATCTGTCCGTCAGTGATAGAAATCACGTTCGTTGGAATATAGGCCGAAACGTCTCCTGCCTGCGTCTCAATGATAGGCAAGGCAGTCAGTGAACCACCCCCTTTCACAATACCTTTCAGGCTTTCGGGAAGGTCATTCATCTCGCGCGCCACTTCCTCCTGATTGATAATCTTAGCCGCACGTTCCAACAAGCGGGAATGCAGGTAGAAGATATCACCCGGATAAGCCTCACGTCCGGACGGACGGCGAAGGATCAATGAGACCTCACGATAGGCAACCGCCTGCTTGGAAAGGTCATCATAAACCACCAGCGCGTGACGGCCGGTATCACGGAAATATTCACCGATGGCAGCCCCTGCAAACGGCGCGTAATACTGTAATGCAGCCGGATCGCCAGCCGTGGCAGCTACCACAACGGTATAATCCATAGCACCATACTCACGGAGCGTATTTACAATAGAAGCCACGGTAGAACCTTTTTGACCGATAGCCACATAAATACAATATACAGGATCCCCTGCCAGGAAGTTGGTACGTTGGTTGATAATCGTATCAATCGCAATGGCCGTCTTTCCTGTCTGACGGTCACCGATAATCAGCTCACGTTGTCCACGTCCAATAGGAATCATGGCATCCACAGCTTTCAGTCCTGTCTGCAACGGCTGGTTGACAGGCTGACGGAAGATTACTCCCGGCGCTTTGCGTTCCAACGGCATTTCATACAAATCACCACCAATTAAGCCTTTACCGTCGAGCGGTTCACCCAGCGGGTCAATGACACGCCCCAACATACCTTCTCCTACGCGGATAGAAGCAATATGCTTGGTACGCTTCACAATAAAGCCTTCCTTGATTCTGTCAGTCGGCCCCAACAACACAGCACCCACGTTGTCCTCTTCAAGGTTCATCACGATAGCCTTAATGCCGTTGTCAAACTCCAGTAACTCGTTAGCCTCGGCATTCCGCAGTCCGTAGATACGCACCACACCATCGCTCACCTGAAGCACCGTACCGATTTCGTCAAGCTGCACATGGGTATTAATACCTTCGAGCTGTTTACGCAATATATCGGAAACCTCGCTTACTTTAATATTTTCAGACATTATACAATTCTCCTATTCTTATCAATAAACTGTTGTTTTACTCGCTTCAACTGCGTAGCAATGCTTGCATCCAGTCGATAATCATTAATATCGAAGATGAATCCGCCTTCGATAGACGGATCTACCACAGTCTCCAGTTCCATTTGCGCATGCAGGATATGCGCTGCTGCGGAGCGGATACGGTCTTCCGTCTCCTTGTCCACAGGAACAGCCGTAATCAGTTTGCCTACCCCGATATGCTTTAGTTTCCGGTAAAGATCCAGATACATCAGGCTGATAAACTGTAAATATCCCTCACGCCTGTTTCGCAGTACCAAAGTAATAAAATGGACAAACTCTCTGGTGGATTTACCGTTGCCATCGGCAGCCGTACATACCAGCGCCAATTTCTCTTTGGTTGAGATAACAGGGTTATCCAGTGCTTCACGCAAACCCGGTTGGGCGCAAAAGCAATAAGACAGTGTGAGGAACTCTTGGTAGAGCTTGTCCTCCACTCCTTTCTCCTGTGCGTATTCAATCATCGCTTTGGCATATCGCATTGAGAGTATTCCGACTTCCATTTTCCTTAGTTCTTATTAGGGGTTAATACTTCATCCAGCATACGGTCAATCATGCCCATTTGAGCTTCTTTGTCCTGAAGACTCTTACGGAGCACTTTTTCGGCAATATCGACAGAAAGCACAGCCACCTGACGACGGATGTCACGGATAGCTTCGTCTTTCTCCACCTGGATTTGTTGTCTCACCGCATCCAGTTCCTTCTGTGCGGCTATCTCGGCTTGCTTACGGGCCTCGTGAACAATCTTGTCACGTTCTTCCATTGCTTCCTTCAAGATGCGTCCTTGTTCCTTGTTGGCGGCAGCCACAAGCGCATCGCCCTCCTGCTTTAGTTTGGAGAGCTGTGCGTTGGCTTCTCTTGCCACCTCCAAAGACTGGTCGATATAGACTTTACGGTCTTCCACCATCCTAATGATGATAGGGAAACCGTATTTTGCCAATATCACAAACACAATCCCGAATGCGACAAACATCCAGAACAACAGGCCACTATCAGGTAATAGTAATGACATTTCTTGTAATTTAGAATGATGAATATTGATTTACAGTTTGTCGGTATTCCACCTGCTTAGAGGAAGAACACCAACAGACATACTACTACCGCCAACAAGGCTACACCTTCAATCAAGGCTGCCGCGATAATCATATTCATACGAATGTCACCTGATGCTTCCGGCTGCCGCGCAATAGCTTCCATAGCCGAACCACCAATCTTACCAATACCCAAACCTGCTCCGATTACTGCAAGACCTGCACCGATAGCTGCACCTAATTTACTTACTCCTACTGCTGCTGCAGTGGCTTGTAACAATACTGATAGTAACATAATTTTCAGTTTTAAAATGGTTTATATTTTTTATTTGCTCTCTTATCTAATTCTCTTTTATTTTTCTTCCGCCTTCACCTTCGCGCCTTCTTGTGCCAGTCCGATAAACACTGCCGAAAGCATTGTAAACACGTATGCCTGGATGAAAGCTACCAACAGTTCAAGCGCATTCATAAAGATATTGAACAGTACGGAAGCCACGGTCAGTGTGCCGTTCAGTGCGGGCCCCATACTTGCAGAGATGAAAATCAGGCAAGTAAGCACCAGCATTGCCATGTGTCCTGCCAACATATTGGCGAAAAGACGAATCATCAATGCAAACGGTTTCGTGAAGATCCCGAAAAACTCGATGAAAGGCATCATCGGCACAGGAACTTTCAGCCACCAGGGTACATCCGGCCAGAAAATATCTTTCCAATAATGTTTGGTTCCGAAAATATTAACCGCAAGGAACGTACAGATAGCCAGTACCATTGTGATCGCAATATTTCCCGTCACATTCGCCCCACCGGGAAAGAATGGGATCAATCCCATTATATTGTTGACAAAGATGAAAAAAAACGCTGTCAGCAGATATGGAGCGAATTTCCGATAATTGGGACCGACACAACTCTTGATGATATCATCGTTCACCATCATAATAGACATCTCCATGAATCCGATGAATCCTCCCGGTGCCAACGCTCCGCGAGGACGTTTTCGATACCAGTGGGCTACACTCAATACAATCACCAGCAACAGCACACTGTTGAACAGCAAAGCAAATGTCACCTTTGTGATAGAAATGTCCCACGGACGCACTTGCTCTCCGGCTGCATTATACTCTACCAGTTTACCTTCGTATTTACTTCCTTCGGGAGCGATGGAAAGCCCTTCATAACTACCCCCGTTCTCTTCAAGACGCGAAGATAGAAAAGTATGCCAACCTGTAGTGCTACTATAAACAATAATAGGTAATGGTATAGTAATGTGTGTTTTACCCCACGTCGTAATATGCCATTCGTATGAGTCACCGATATGCCCGAACACGATCTCTTTCACATCAACCGTATTCTCTTTTTCTTCTTTAGAAGTCATCTCATCCTGCATCTTCGGAGCCGCTTCTTCCTGTTCCTGTGCAAAAACAGGGAAGCCGGCTGCCAACAGACAGAGCAGCACCAACGGGGTTAATATGTTACGCAACTGTTTCATTTTTATTCTTATTTTTCTTTTTCCGTTTCAGGTTCACTTCAAACGAGAAGAAGAACCATGTTTCGTATATCAGATACAGCAAATAGAACGAGATAAACGTCAGCAAGAAAGCTTTAGCTTCTTCACGCACGGCAAGGCAATAAATCAAGACTAGAATTATCGAAAGAATCATCTTTACCATTTTTATTGCCAAATACAGCAGTAACATCTTTTGCGGAGCATGCTGCCGACACGCATCGAACATATAGATACTGAACAAACCAAACAGATAGAAATATGTCGGAATAAACGGATATCCTCCGAAATAATGTCCCGGTAGGGGAACGTGTAAAATCACTGCACCGACTCCTGCACTTAGAATTGCAAATAAAGTGTTCAAGCCGATAAAATTCCGTTTAGTTTTACTAATGTTCATCATGTCACTGTGTTTTTCTACTGTATTTTCTAAATCTCGTTTTTTCCAATTCAACTATATTTCAGGAGGTCCGCCTACGAAACGCAGGCAGAAACCGTCCCGTCACTCAATTCCACAAAACCACCCTGAATATCAAGTGTATGCTCCTCCCCGTCCAGCGTGGTATAACTTAATGTTCCCGCTTTCAATGACGAGACGATAGGCGCATGTCCCGGCAGAATGGAAAACGACCCGATCGTACCCGGCAATGTGACTATCTTCACATCTCCGTCGAATACGCTCTTTTCAGGCGACACTATACTCAAATGCAGTTCTTTCATCGCAACGTTTTTTATTTCTTCGCTTGTTCCAACAATTTCTTACCTTTCTCCATAGCTTCCTCAATCGTACCTACATTCAAGAACGCCTGTTCGGGAAGATTATCCACCTCACCATCCAGAATCATTCTAAATCCCTTGATTGTATCCTCAATGGAAACCATTACTCCCGGAACACCCGTGAACTGTTCGGCAACGGCAAACGGCTGCGAAAGGAAACGCTGCACACGGCGGGCACGGTTCACCACCGTCTTATCCTCCTCCGAAAGCTCCTCCATACCAAGAATAGAAATGATATCTTGTAATTCCTTGTTACGTTGTAGAATCTGCTTCACACGCTGCGCCGTATCATAGTGTTCCTGCCCAACGATGTGTGGATCAAGAATACGAGAAGTAGACGCCAACGGGTCCACAGCCGGATAGATTCCCAACTCCGTAATCTTACGGTCAAGTACAGTAGTCGCATCCAAGTGGCTGAAAGTAGTTGCAGGAGCCGGGTCAGTCAAGTCGTCGGCAGGCACATACACCGCCTGTACGGAAGTGATAGATCCTTTCCGGGTGGAAGTGATACGTTCTTGCATCGCACCCATTTCCGTAGCAAGAGTAGGTTGATAACCCACGGCGGAAGGCATACGCCCCAGCAATGCCGAGACTTCCGAACCCGCTTGCGTGAAACGGAAGATATTGTCAATAAAGAACAAAATATCGCGTTTTTCACCTTCACTTCCGGCATCACGGAAAGATTCCGCAACCGTCAGTCCGGACAATGCCACAGAGGCACGTGCACCCGGAGGCTCGTTCATCTGGCCGAATATCAGAGATACCTGCGACTTTTCCAATTCGTTATAATCAACTTTGGAAAGGTCCCAATCCCCTTTCTCCATACTTTCTTTGAATGCTTCGCCATAGCGAATAACACCCGACTCAATCATTTCACGAAGCAAGTCGTTACCTTCACGCGTACGCTCACCTACTCCGGCAAATACAGAGAATCCATTATGTTTCTTGGCAATGTTATTGATAAGTTCCTGAATCAATACGGTTTTTCCGACTCCCGCACCACCGAACAGACCGATCTTACCACCTTTGGCATACGGTTCGAGCAAGTCGATCACCTTGATACCCGTAAAGAGTACCTCCTGCACGGTAGTCAAATCTTCGAATTTGGGAGGATCGCGGTGAATGGAATATGCACCTTTCCGGTCGAGTTCCTTCATACCGTCAATAGAATCGCCGACCACATTCATCAGTCGCCCTTTAATTTGTTCACCAATCGGCATTGTTATCGGACCTCCGGTAGGGCGCACTTTCATGCCTCTCTGAAGTCCGTCGGTACTATCCATAGCCACGGTGCGAACCGTATTTTCACCAATGTGTTGCTGTACTTCTACAATCAGTATTTTGCCGTTTGGCCTTTTTATCTCCAGTGCATCATGTATACTTGGTAACATCACTTCTGCATCTGTACCTTCAAAGTACACATCGACCACAGGGCCGATCACCTGGGATATATGTCCGATAATCTGTGACATAAGCAATCTTTTTTATATTATTCTTTTTCTTTCCTATTGAATCTTAATAGTATGACAAGGAACGAATGCTTCGCGCTTTATCTGTTTTTACTATTATAATAACAGCTAAGTTCCACTTTTGTTCATCTATATTTTATTTCTGATAAACTATCACCTAAAGAAATAGTTATATAAACAACTGCGCAAATGTAGAAACAAATCCGTGAGATTGTTCTTTCTTTTTTAAAATTTGTCGTTCGATAACACTTGTTAGGCCAATAAAGACTACAAATAGACCAAAATAGAGTTTATACTATTACAAATAGTCAGCAAAAAGTTTCTGTTACTTATAAAATAACAACTGTATATATTTGATTATAATAAGTTTTCAGACTCATTGTTTATAATCAGAACATTAGCAAAAAAACAAAATAGTAGCACCGGCAACTAGTTTTGTGTTCGGACACATCCGAAGATACCTACCGATTTAAAAATAAAAACTCCAACTCGCCGGAATTTATAAATCCGGTGAGTTGGAGCTTTTATATTAAATATCGATCGGATATTTAATATACTTCCACCTTTTCAGCTATTCTCTTTGCCTTATCGCGCAAAGCGTCCAGATCGGAGTCGAGCGGAGCATAACACAGTACCACTCCCATACGACGGTTAACGCGGGTAAACGGCTTACCGAATATACGCAGGTAAGTATCTTCCTCTTTAGTGACTTCCTCCATTCCGCGGTATTGAGGACGTTCTTGGCTGGCTATCGGAGAAAGGATAACGGCACTCGCTCCTATCCTCTCTTGCTTAATGCCCGGAATAGGAAGTCCAAGCACAGCACGCAAATGAAGTTCGAACTCATTCAAATTCTGCGTTCCTGCCAATGTCACCATACCGGTGTCATGCGGACGGGGGGAAAGTTCGGAGAAGTAAACGCCATTCTCATGGCTCAAGAAGAATTCAACTCCCCAAAGTCCGGATCCCGTCAAAGCGCGGGTCACTTTCTCTGCCATTTCCTCCGCTTCTTTCAGGTGAGCAGGGTCAATGTGCGCAGGCTGGAAACTTTCACGGTAATCGCCTCCTTTCTGCACGTGGCCGATAGGCGGACAGAACAACGTGGGACCGTTCTTTTGAGTAACCGTCAATAGTGTTATTTCACTGTCGAACTTAATAAATTCCTCAATAATGAGCTCGCGGATATCACCACGGCTACCACTGCATCCATACTCCCAAGCGTGTTCAAGTTCGTCGGCATTTTTCACAAGTGACTGTCCTTTACCGGAAGAAGACATCAACGGTTTCACCACACAAGGGAAACCTATTTTAGCAGCGGCAGCTTTCAGTTCGTCTAATGTCTTAGCGTAAAAATATCTGGCAGTTTTCAGTCCGAGTTCTTTAGCAGCAAGATCACGAATGGCTTTACGATTCATCGTGAAGTTAACGGCACGGGCACTGGGAACCACCTGGATACCTTCCTTTTCAAAATCATACAGACGTTCCGTACGGATTGCTTCAATCTCCGGAACGATAATGTCCGGCTGATGTTTCTTAACGACACGCTCCAGTTCTTCGCCGTTCAACATATCGAATACTTCACATTCGTCGGCTACTTGCATAGCAGGCGCTCCGGCATACGAGTCACAAGCAATAATGTGCTGACCTTTACGCTGGGCAGAAATTACAAACTCTTTTCCTAATTCCCCGGAACCGAGCAACAATATTTTCTTCATTATTTTGAGTGTTTTATGTTAATGATGCAAAATTAGTACATTTCGATGAAATATGGCTTTTTTAGTGACGTACTTTTGGATATTTATTGTGAAAACGGAAACCTAAGCCGAGCATCAGATAATTAGGGGTCTGGAAGTTCTGAAGATTATAACCGATGTGGAGGAAAGTACTGCGGGTAATTCCTATTTTCAGGGCTAATATCTGATAAAGTCCCCGCAAGTCACCACGGCCGAGCACATTGGCTCCGATGCCTACGCCGATTGTAAAATATGGCATCACATACTCTGCACGTCCCGACACGCCGAGTGATAGTTGATGCTGGATGCCCGGTTTCAGAAATTGACGTGGAGGAGGCGTGCCGTTTCCATTCGAATCGACAATATAATCTTCCATATAGGTATATACATTGGCACTACCGTCGTAAACTCCGTCGAGCGAGGCACCAACACGAAATTTATAACCGAGGTTGTACATCGGCGCGAAGTTGAATCCTGCCACCGGATAACTACCGGGCGAGGCAATCTGTCTCCCGTCTCCTATATATACCCCCTTTCGCCGCCATGAGCCGAATAATACCAGATCATAACTTATGTGACGCGGAAAGCGGGGAATAGCCGGCCGAAGCAGAGACTTTGTAAGTTCTTCTTCTGTACGGTTAAAGTTATACACCAATCCGATTTTGGCTCCGGTGGTATTTACCCCTGCATTCGGGAATTTGGTATTGCCATTAGAGAAATGAGTGAAATCACCGCCAATGATTAAGTCGAAATAACGGGAAAATGCCCAGTTCAGATAGATACCGGCATTAATATAGGCATTCATTCGCGAACCGACTGCACCATTATAGGAATTATAATCATTATCATACGGTTTCCAACCGGCGGACAGACCGAAGTTCCATTCGTAGTTGAGCGAAAGACAGGGATTAAACCGGGCAATCCGCGCCCCCTGAAACACATAAAATGAGATAGGATCTCCAAGTTGTTTTTTATCTCCGAAGGTAGTGGCGGACAAGCCGAATCCCTGATAAGCACCACCATAAATACGGTCGGCACAGGTGTTGGGACGGAATTGGAATGAATATTTCAAATGAGCGGCAAAAGAGGTCTGAATGGGTTGCCAGCGTTCGTTTTCTCCCTGCAAGAAGGGATTGGTAGGAAACACATATTGCGGACGGACTTCCACCCCCAGACGATGAATAAAGCGATGAGGAGTATGCACAGAGAGCGTATCAAATCCATACCTCGAGAAACTGCTTTGCCGGATTTCATAAATATCATCCTGCCGAACCTCCTGCGCATTCAAGGAAATCCCCGGAAAAAATAGTATTACGCAAAGAATGATGACCTCCCACTTTAATACCTTTGGTCTCATATATGGTTTGTTTAGTCTTTATAAATTGGTGCGAACCTACAAATCAAGAGATTCGATGAATTTTGCCACATGATAACCGTCCATTAACCCATGGTGACAAGTGACGGAAATAGGTAACATCAACTTCTCCCCTTCCCGAAAGTATTTTCCTGTGGATATTTTCGGTACGCTGTCACCCGAACGCATGTTCGTGGGGTGCTTCATGTCTGTAAAGGTGAGCCAGGGCACTGCCGAATAATGAATGGCATTGGGATGAAAAGTTCCTTCCTTATTCAATCCGGTAGTAGTTTGCAGTCGTTCCATTTCAGCTTTCGCTTTGAGGATAAAGGTCAGTTCATCGGGATCGTATTCAAAGGAAGCGAATGAGAATGTATGGTCGGCACGACCTACAGTAGCTTCGGGCAGGAGACTGTCATAACATACAACTTTTTCTCCTTCGATACGATAACGGAACTCTTCTACTTTGGCGGCAGCCGTGATGATACGATGCAGGAGCAAAAGGGAAAAGGAAACGCCTTTATTTTTGGCTTCCCGGTAAGCACGGGTACAGTCTACATTGACCGTTACACCGAAAAAAGGATCGTCAAAGGCACTAAAATGTTCAAAATGTTCTTTTCTGTTCCAAGTAGCAATATCAATAATCTTCTCAATCTGATTCATCTAAACACTCTTTTTATAGGTCTGTGGCATATAAACGACCGCTCAATCCTAAATTATCAAGCGGTCGCTTTCTCTAATATCTATAATTGGCTGTAATTATCATCTTGTTTTTTCAACATCTGATTACTGGTGTTGCTCACGCAACAAGTCATTTACAGTCTTTACCGGATTAAAGGTAGTAAGCGGTACTTCTACGAATACCGTATTCCAGTCACTCATGGCACCATTCCATAAGCCGGGAAGCTCAAGAGCCTTCAAGTCTTTACCATTCTTCGATTTATATGAAATGAAACCGGTTGCTTTATCTACAAATCTCACTAAGTCAAACTTATGTCCTTTGTAATCACGAACAGCACAAACCAAGTCTACCGGATTGAAGTGAGTTCCCTTCTCAAACATTTCCTTTTTTGCAGGGTCATTCATGTCAATCTGAGAACTTTCGAGGATTTGCAGGGAGATTGTTCCGTCGCTATTGTATGCCAGGAACGGACCACCACCCGGTTCGCCTACGTTCTTCACCATACCGCAGACACGCATCGGACGGTTCAACTTCTGTTTCAGATAGATCACCAACTCGGCGTCTTCGAGGTTTTTCACTTCGGGATTCTTGCAGAAAAGTTGTTTTTGCAGGAACTGAAGAATTTCCATAACTTGCTCATGCGTATATTTTCCACTATCAAGCAACTCAAGATACTCGAAAGCTTTTTTCTGCAAAGTTACCAGTACACCGGCAATCAGTTTCTTATAAGTCACTGTGTCAGCTTTCAGTTTATCGGGCACTACATTGTCGATATTCTTGATAAAGATAATATCGGCGTCAAGGTCATTGAGGTTCTCGATTAGCGCACCGTGTCCTCCCGGGCGGAACAACAGTTTACCGTTATCGCGGAACGGTTGGTTGTCCATATCGGCTGCAATAGTGTCCGTGCTCGGTTTCTGCTCGGAGAAGGTGATGTAGTAATCCACTCCGTAGCGTTTCGCAAATTCTCCGGTCTTTTCTTCCACTAGTTTCTTGAATAGTTCGCGATGTTCCGTAGATACAGTGAAATGTACATTGACCTTGCCACTTTTTCCGGCAGCATACATAGCACCTTCAGCAAGATGTTCTTCGAGCGGGGTACGCGGGCCTTCGGGATATTTGTGGAATTTGAGCAGCCCTTTCGGAAGTGCGCCGTAATTCAATCCGGCCGTTTCGAGCAATGCGGCTACCACAGCTTTATAATTGCCTTCTTCCAGTAGTCCCGGTATGTCTTTTCCGGCAGTACGCTGGCAGGCTACATTCAAATCGTCATAGAAAGCAAAATTCCTGATACCGTCAAAAAATGCCTGTTCGAACTTTGTAGTGGGCTTGTCATATTCGGCAGACAGAAACTCGAACAAGTTCTTGAACATACGACTCGCAGCACCCGAGGCAGGAACGAATTTCACAATAGTCTTATCTGTGTTCTTATATGCGTCCCAAGCAGCTAAATAAGCTTTTTGTTCTTCTGCATCGGGAGCTAAGATACCTTTCTCTATGGAAGCAGCCGCATCCAGTTTCAAAAAAGGGAAACCCGTCTGGAAGCATGCTAGTTGCTCTGCTATTTGCGCTTCCGTGATGCCTTTTTTGGCAAGCAACTCTTTGTCCTGTGTCGTTATCATACTATCTATTTTAATTAATTGATGCCCAAAAATACAAAATGTTATTTACTTCTTACCGAATAACCAAGAAAAAAAGTAATTTTACGTCGAATTAACAAGATTGAATATGGACGACTTTTTTACATCAGAGGAAAAAAAGGAGCTTTTTTCACTCTACCGGCATTTAATGCAATCCGCCGGAGACAGTATTTCCTGGAGGGATTGCCAAAAGTTAAAGAAACATCTAATCAAAGCCGCCCAATGTAACGGGTTGCAACGCAATAACTTCGGGATGAATCCCGTCATCAGAGATTTACAAACGGCTGTTATCGTAGCCGAGGAAATCGGAATGAAAGGTTCGTGCCTTATCGGAATCATGCTGCATGAAATTGTGAAAGCACATATCCTGAGCATTGAGGACGTGAACATCGAATACGGGGAAGATGTAGGCAGTATCATCAAAGGACTGGTGAAAACGAATGAACTGTACTCCAAGAGTCCGGCTATCGAATCGGAGAATTTCCGCAACCTTCTCCTGTCATTTGCCGAAGATATGCGTGTGATCCTGATTATGATTGCCGACCGTGTGAACGTAATGCGCCAGATTAAGGATACCGGAAACGAGGAAGACCGCGTCAAGGTTGCGAATGAGGCAGCTTACTTATATGCTCCACTGGCACACAAGCTGGGGCTTTACAAGCTAAAGTCGGAGCTGGAAGATTTATCATTGAAGTACACCCAACGGGAAACGTATTATTATATAAAGGAGAAGCTGAACGAGACGAAAGCTTCCCGCGACAAATATATTGCCGCCTTCATTGAACCGATAAAAAAGAAGGTCGCGGAAGCCGGACTGACGTTCGACATTAAGGGACGCACCAAGTCGATACATTCTATATGGAACAAGATTCAGAAGCAGAAGACTCCGTTTGAAGGGATTTATGACTTGTTCGCTATTCGTATTATCCTGGATTCCGATCCGGAACCCGCTAAGGAAAAGCAGGAGTGCTGGCAGGTGTATTCTATTGTGACGGATATGTACCAACCGAACCCGAAGCGTCTGCGCGACTGGCTCTCGATTCCGAAAAGTAATGGTTATGAGTCGTTGCACATCACCGTCATGGGGCCGGAAGGAAAATGGGTGGAGGTACAGATCCGTACCCGCCGAATGGACGAAATCGCAGAGCGGGGTTTGGCCGCCCACTGGAGATATAAAGGTATCAAAGGCGAGACGGGACTGGACGAATGGCTGACTTCCGTCAGGGAGGCACTGGAAAACGCCGACAACGATTCGATGAAGGTTATGGACCAGTTTAAAATGGACCTTTACGAAGACGAGGTATTTGTATTTACCCCGAAAGGGGATTTATTCAAACTTGCCAAAGGAGCTACTGTACTCGATTTTGCATTTCATATTCACAGTAAGCTGGGATGCAAATGCATCGGTGCCAAAGTGAACGGCAAAAATGTACAGTTGAAACAGAAGCTTAACAGCGGCGACCAGGTGGAAATCATGACATCGAACACCCAGACACCAAAACAGGACTGGCTGAACATCGTGACGACCTCTAAAGCACGCACCAAGATACGGCAGGCACTCAAAGAAATGGTGGCACGCCAGCACGCTTTCGCTAAAGAGACGTTGGAACGAAAGTTCAAGAACCGCAAACTGGAATATGATGAAGCGACAATGATGCGCCTTATCAAGCGTCTGGGATTCAAAAATGTGACGGAGTTTTATCAGAAAATAGCGGACGGAGCGCTGGATGTCAACGAGACGCTGGATAAATATGTCGAACAGCAGAAACGGGACAACGACACGCATGATGAAATTATTTACCGTAGCGCCGAGGGTTACAATTTGCAGGCCGCACAGGAGGAATCAACATCCAAAGAGGATGTGCTTGTGATCGACCAGAACCTGAAAGGACTGGAATTTAAACTGGCAAAATGTTGTAATCCTATTTACGGAGATGATGTGTTCGGATTCGTGACAGTGAGCGGAGGTATCAAGATTCACCGGGCAGACTGTCCGAATGCTACGCAAATGCGCGAGCGTTTCGGCTACCGGATTGTGAAAGCACGTTGGGCGGGTAAGTCGGTAGGTACGCAATATCCTATTACGCTGCGTGTTGTAGGGCATGATGATATCGGTATTGTAACAAATATCACTTCTATCATTTCCAAAGAAAATGGTATCACGCTGCGTTCTATCGGGATTGATTCCAACGACGGGTTGTTCTCCGGAACGTTGACTGTCATGGTAGGTGACACCGGACATCTGGAAGCTCTTATCAAGAAGCTACGGACGGTAAAGGGAGTAAAACAAGTAAGCCGGAATTAAGAACCGAATCTATATAAAAATAGTGACGCTATCCGCAAGTAATAGCGTCACTATTTTTATATCATAGCGTCATAATGCCGTAGGGATAATGACGCCTTATCTCACTTTCTTTTTGATATAATATGGATACGTTATCAGCACAAAGAACAATAAGGCGACCGAAGCAACGATTTGTCCTATGTAAAACATTTGATCGGTATCCGTATCCATATAGCACGCAACAGCAATTCCAAGTGTAATGCCGACTTCACCAGCCAGCAGATGAGTTGTATTGGCTGTACCCCGTTGACAATGGTGAGACAGTTTTACGAACATCACCAGAAATTCCGGCATTATCAGTCCTAATCCCAATCCCAGCAGAACGGAAGAAATACCGCTAGAATAACCTGCTTTCAACAGGCAGATTGCCAGTATCTCCAATCCGAGTCCCATAATCACCAACCTCAGCGTTTTCTCTTTCAGGATAAACAAGCGAGCGATAACCAGGGAAGCCAGATAGCCCATTCCCACTCCGGCGAAAAAGGGCATAGATACACCCGTATCTCCCAGTACGATATCGTTGAGGGAAGGATGTACAAGCGGAATCAGTAACCCCGGTATAAACGTTATCAGGATCAGGTTTATGGCAGGAACCCACCCGCGAAGCAGCAGAAAGCGGTCGAATGAATACAGCTTAGTGACAAACGGTGCACGAAAGGGAACATAAACACCGGCTACTGTCAGAATCCCCAAAGCACCAGTGGTAACGGATACCGTTAGCAAAGTCTTAAATGCATAGTGTTGGTCGAACCAGACGCCGAGGATAATTCCGAGAATCATTCCCAGTCGTGCTATCCATGAAAAACTGACGTTTCCGGCACTACGAAGCGTAGAGTTCGTAATGTCAATGGCTAGCGTAATTCCTGCGGTAGTAGCGATACCGAATGCCAGTCCCTGCACGGTGCTCAGCAGGATAAGTTCCGTAATGTTCGTCACAAAAGCATAACCTACCGTTGCCGCTACCATAAGGGCAAAAGAAAACAGGCATACATTCTTACGTTTGTATGCATCTACCAGATAGGCATGGAAAGGACCGATAAGGAACATTCCCAGCGTGAAAAAGAGAAAGATAACCCCTGTCTCCGTCACCGGCAATCCGAGACGTTCCGACATTTCAATGGGAAGCACCGGAAACAACACGTACAAGGATATAAACAACAGCAAATTAGCTACACATATCCGCATAAAATGTACTGTCCACAATTTAACTGCCATATATTATCTTAATATTGTTCCTTCTCGTTGGGGAAGTAGCAATTCTTCACGTCGGATACGTAACGGCTGATCGCGTCGGTCATTACCGTGTATAAATCGGCATAACGGCGAAGGAAACGCGGACGGAATCCGTTGTTCATCCCAAGCATATCCTGAATAACCAATACCTGACCGTCTACATGACCACCGGCACCAATACCGATAATAGGGATTGTCAATTCGGCAGCTACACGTTCGGCAAGAGTAGCGGGAATCTTTTCGAGAACAATGGCGAAACAACCCGCTTCTTCAAGCAGATGAGCGTCACGAATCAGTTTGTCCGCTTCAGCATCGTCCTTGGCACGCACAGTATAGGTTCCGTATTTATTGATTGACTGCGGCATTAGTCCCAAGTGTCCCATGACCGGAATGCCTGCACTGATAATACGTTTCACCGTGTCGATGATTTCTTCTCCACCTTCCAGTTTCAATGCGTCTGCATGGCTTTCTTTCATAATACGGATAGCAGAAGCAAGGCCTTCCATTTCATTTCCCTGATAGGAACCGAAAGGCATATCGACTACCACCATAGCACGTTTTACTCCGCGAACCACGGATTTAGCATGATAAATCATTTGGTCGAGAGTGATAGGCAATGTAGTCACATTACCCGCCATTACATTAGAAGCAGAGTCGCCTACAAGGATTACATCCATTCCCGCACCGTCTACAATTTGTGCCATAGTGTAATCATACGCAGTAAGCATAGATATTTTTTCGCCTCTCTGTTTCATTTCAACCAGGCGATGAGTAGTCACTTTTCTTGTATCATCTGATATATAACCAGCCATGTCTTTTAAATTTTAAATTAAAAACTAAAGTACCATAATAGCGTCGGATGCTATCAAAAATTGTGGCAAAGTTATAACATTTAATTCATAACTGGGAAAGAAAAACAAGAAATCCTTTCAATCGTTCTCTAAAATTGCCTTGCAACGATTGAAAGGATAAACTGAAATATTGTAGGAAATAGCGTTAACGTTGCATCGTAAGCAATTTTTCGTAGGTCATTTCCGCAAAGTCATCTATTATATAGTGTGCTTTTCCGGTAATGGCCTTTCGTGTGTTAGTAGTGGCGAGACCGATAACGGTAGCACCGGATGTCATTCCGGCTTGCAACCCGTGGAAAGAGTCTTCAAATACGTAGGTGTTTTCGGGAGTCGCACTGAATACTTCCATACCCAACAGGAAACAATCGGGAGCAGGCTTGGAATGGGCGAACATCTCGCCGGTCAGAATTCGGTCTACCATTCCTTTAAATTCGGGGTGAGCGTTATAAACATTCTGCATCTTATCTTCATTGGAACTGGTCACCACCGCTATCTTTACACCATGACGGCGAAGGTCAGCGATAAAAGCTTCTACACCGGGAATATATTCGTAGGACATCGCTTTCTCAAAGAGATTGAGGCGGGCGGTTATTTCTTCCTGAGCTTCCGGTTTGTCCGAGAAATATTTCTCATAGATTTGTGTCAATGTTTGCCCTTTAATACAGCGGCCGAAGTCTTCTTCCCCCAGGTACTTATGCCCTTGCTCGTCCCAAAAGACAGTATACTGGGTTTCGGTGTCCATAATCACACCGTCAAAATCGAATAATACTGCAATTATTTTTGTTGTATCCATAGCTAAACTTTCTTTTTACCTTAAACGTTAAACCTTGTGTATTGACTTGTGCAAAGTTCCGAATAATCATCGAATCAGGCAAATTATTCGTACCTTTGCACTACTTAAAAAAACGTAACTTTCGTTTTTCATCCAACATTAAAGATTCAGGCGCATGAGTAAAAACGACCCGCATATATTAGGAAAAGAGAGTATCGGCAAACTGCTGTTGCAGTATTCTATCCCTGCCATTATCGGGATGACAATTACTTCTATCTACAATATTATTGACAGCATATTCATCGGGCACGGTGTAGGCGCCATGGCTATCGCCGGACTGGCGGTGAGTTTCCCTCTGATGAATCTGGTGGTTGCCTTCTGTACACTTGTTTCTGCCGGAGGTTCCACGCTCGCATCTATTCGGCTAGGGCAGAAAGATATGAAAGGGGCTACGGAAATCCTGTCGCACACGTTAATGCTTTGTATCACCAATTCTTTCTTTTTCGGAATATTGTCTTTTATCTTCCTCGATGATATACTGGTCTTTTTCGGTGCCAGCGCAGATACGCTTCCTTATGCCCGCAGCTTTATGCAGGTTATTTTATTGGGAACACCGATCACGTATACGATGATCGGGCTGAATAACGTGATGCGTGCCACCGGATATCCGAAGAAGGCTATGATTACTTCCATGGCAACGGTGCTCTCCAACATCATCCTCGCTCCTATCTTTATCTTTCACTTTGAATGGGGAATGCGAGGAGCTGCCACGGCAACAGTCATTTCACAGTTGATCGGTATGGTGTGGGTAGTGAGCCATTTCTTCAAGCAGGACAGTACGGTACATTTTGAAGGGAAGGTATGGAAGATGAAGCGTAGAATCGTCGGCAATATCTTCGCTATCGGCATGTCGCCGTTCCTGATGAATGTATGTGCTTGTGTCATAGTAATCATTATCAATAACAGTCTACAAAATCATGGAGGCGATATGGCTATCGGGGCATATGGTATTATCAACCGGTTGCTAACGCTTTATGTAATGATTGTGCTCGGATTAACTATGGGAATGCAGCCTATTGTAGGCTACAACTTCGGAGCACAGAAGATAGACCGGGTGAAACAGACGTTGAAACTGGGAATTGTTTCGGGGGTGGTTATCACCAGTAGCGGATTCTTTATCTGTGAACTTTTTCCCCATGCAGTATCGGCCATTTTCACAGACAGCGATCATTTGATCGATCTTGCCGTCGACGGGCTTCGCATCACGGTGATTATGTTCCCATTCGTAGGAGCACAAATTGTTATCGGTAACTTCTTCCAAAGCATCGGCAAGGCTAAAATAAGTATTTTCCTGTCGTTGACACGGCAGTTGCTTTATTTGTTGCCTTGTTTGTTACTTTTCCCTAACTGGTGGGGATTGAAGGGGATCTGGATTAGTATGCCGGTGTCGGATGCGTTGGCATTTATCACGGCGGTAATCAGTTTAATAATCTATATCAAGAAGGTTTCCAAACAACATCCGATAGCAGAATAAGGTAGTATCTACCCTATTCTGCCTATTATTTCTATTCGTTTTTGATACTCTTTACCGGATTTTCATTGGCAATATACCATGCTTTGAGTACCACACAAAGTATAATCAGCAATTGAACAAATAAGGCTGTACCTATAAAAAGTAACGGATTCAAATCAATCTGTTCTGCAAACTGGTCGAGCCATGCCCGTCCTGCAAAATAAGACACAGCCGTACCTATCAGGATAGAAATGGCGGAAACGCAAAGAATATCGCGTGTCAGTAACCTCAAGATGTGTGAGGCTTCAGCTCCGTTCACCTTCCGGATAGCTATCTCTTTGCTCCGGCGTTGAGTTTCATCGTTCACATAGCCAATCAGTCCCATGATGACAATCAGCAGAATGAAAGCAGAAGTAATCCAGACGGAATTGCGGAAACGATACACATCTTTATATACACCTTTTATTATATCATCAACCAAGACAAAGCGTAAAGCGACATTCGGGAATGTATTTTCCATAAACTTATTCAGACGTTTCAGATTTTCACTATAAGGTTCTTTCAGGCGAACATTGAATGCATGATTCGCATGATACTTCTCATCTCCGATCAGCGCAATGGGAGACTGGGGTGAATAAAAGCTAGTGTTACGGATATCCCGGAAAACACCTACAATCGTTCCCGGAACGTCATTCAACCGCTTCCCCACTGCACCGTCGGTCCACTTCATCAGGCGCACCACTTCTTCATTTACCAGCAGATCGTCCTGCTTTTTCAAATCAGTTCCTTCTATTATTTTGATGCCCATTACTTCAGGATAATTATAATGGCAATAGTTGAAATTGAGTGTAGTAATCCGTTTACCCTCGTTATTCATCAGCCCTCGTGTCCAATACTCGCCAAGCACACTATTCGCTGCAACCGTTACTCCTTCTACCATGGGTTGGCGGCGCAATTCATCCTTTATATGCGCTACCGTCTCTCCGGGAAGCCAACTTTCGGCTTGAGTCAAACCAGGCACAACGATCCCCATATCTCGGTTCATAAGATGACTGTACTGTAATAAAGTGACCAATAGTAACCCCAAAACGAAAGATACTCCTGTAAATTGCACAAATAGCAGAGAGCGTTTCCAACCTTTCTTTCCGTCGGTATACCGACGGAACACTTGCGTGACAGGAATACGTGAAAATAGTCGTCCCGGCATGCCGCCCGCCACGATGAAAAGTACAAGGATAGTGAGTAACGGCACCCATAATGTTTCCCATGTAAAAAGCGAGGAAAGCCGGACAGAAAGTAAATCTTCAATCAAACCACGTGTATTGAAAATCAGTAAGAAGCTAAGTAATACGGAGATAATGACAAGGACTCCTGTCTCTACCAGAAACATATTGAAGATATTGGTCGAACTAGCTCCATTACATTTATGTACACCTACTCCTTTCGCACGGCGGCTCAAAGTGGCAATGGATATCAACATATAATTCATGATTGCTACAAAGAAAACAGCAAAGCCGAGGAATCCGTAAATAGCCAGCCGTTTCTGTACTTCAGGAGAGGACAAATGACGCTTCACCAGTGGGATAGCACTAAATTCAACTTTCCAGCCGTCTAAATCCAAAGACGTATATTTTTTAATCACTCGCTGAATATTACTGTTCACCTTATCAATATCCGAAGCATCGCGTAAACGGAGAAAAGCATAAAAGACATCATTTCCTCTCCAACCTGCTCCTCCCTGATAACCACCGTTCCGATGAACAGACACAACAAAGTCGTGAACGAGCATCGTATTTTCCGGTACGTCCTTATATATGCCACGAATGGTAAAGTCATGTCGTTTATCTGCCGAAAGCACCTTTCCTATAGGATTTTCATCCCCAAATATTCTACGGGCAAAGCTTTGAGATACAAAAACGCTTCCGGGCATAATCATATCTTTGGGGGTTCCTTTCAGTACCGGTATGCCGAAGGTCTGAAAGAAACAAGTGTCTCCGTAGATGTAATTTATATCAGATAGCAGTTTATCTTCATAATAAATACTAAAACCTGTTTGAGGAAGTACACAACTGGCTGTTTCTATTTCATCGGGCATATCTTGCGCCAAAGTAGCTGCCACCACATCAAAGACGGTATAATCATAGCTATTTTCTCCATCATCCCCTCTTGTCTCTCCTGTACTGGCATTTGTCATCTGACACCGCACAAGAGCCAGACGTTCCGCTTCCGGATAGCATTGTTCATAGCTCAGTTCAAAGGCTATTTGTGAGAAAAGCAGCACACCAATGGTAAGACCTAAAGAGAGGGATATTACTCTTATGATATTCGACCCGCATTCGCGTAACAATGTGCATAAAGTATAGTAGATTTGTCTCATTGTCGATTTCTCATTTAGGCTGTTACACTCGCTACAATACTTCCATCGAACAAATGTACAGTGCGATGAGCAAAACTCGCATCATGCTGTGAGTGAGTCACCATAATAATTGTAGTTCCTTCCTTATTCAGTTCTGTCAGCAGGTTCATTACTTCGGCACCATTCTTTGAGTCAAGGTTACCCGTAGGCTCATCGGCAAGAATTAGTTTAGGATTGGTGACAACCGCACGGGCGATTGCCACACGTTGTTGCTGCCCGCCGGAGAGTTGTTGCGGGAAGTGTTTGGCACGGTGGCTGATGTTCATCCGTTTCAGAATATCTTCTACCATTCGGCGACGTTCGGAAGATTTTAGTCCCAGATAAGTAAGCGGAAGTTCCACGTTTTCATAAACATTCAATTCGTCTATCAGATTGAAACTCTGAAATACAAAACCTAACTTACCCTTACGCATATGAGTACGTTCTTTCTCTTTCAGCCCGGCAACTTCCTGCCCCATTAACTGATAGGAGCCTTCGGTAGGATTATCCAAAAGTCCGAGGATATTCAACAAAGTGGATTTACCACAGCCCGAGGGTCCCATAATAGCTACGAACTCTCCTTCTTTTACTTCTAGATTTACATGATTCAATGCAACCGTCTCCACTTCGGAAGTACGGAATACTTTACTGATGTTTTCGATTTGTATCATTTTTCTCAATTATATTTTAAATTCATTATATTTCAATTATTCATTCGCTATGCTGTTCACCGGATTCTCATTAGCAACTTCCCATGCTTTAAGTATTACACAAACTAGTATCACAACTAATACAAACGCTATGACTCCGGCAAATAACCAAATACTCAGATTGACGGATTCACTAAATTGTTCCAACCATTTCATACCTATCCAATAGGCCAGTCCTGCACCGATAAGCACCGCCGGAAGGGCTGTCCACAATACGTTTGCGGAAAACAATTTCAATATGCCACAAGTATCCGCACCATTCACTTTTCGGATAGCAATCTCTTTCCTGCAAAAACGAATCTCGTCACCGACATATCCCAACAATCCCATTAAGGCTATAAAGAAAATAGAGATTGACGCCAAAAGTACTGCATTCCGAAAACGTGTAATATCCGTATATTGCTCATCCAGTTTTTGAGTCAGCGAATAAAAGATAATGTCTTCTGTTGGAAAAGTTTCCGCCATTAATGCATTCAGTTTCTTCAGGTTCTCATCAAAAGGCTCTTTCAATCGTACGTAATGAAGCCCCGGGTTAGAATCACTACCGCTTCCCAACAGTAATACCGGATACTGAGGATGATATACACTTTGAACAGAGAAATTCTTCATTACGCCAACGATTGTAACTTCCTTTCCCCATATAGACAACTGTTTCCCTATCGGCTCATCCGTCCATCCGGCCCGACGTACAAACTCTTCATTCACTAAGGCCTCTTTTGGAGATGTTACATTTTTGCCATGTAATATCTGTATTTTCATCATAGGCACAAAATCATCTCCGATCCACTCAAACCGGCCTTTGATAGTCCGTCCTTCCCCCACATTGAACACCTCTCCCGACCAACTTCTCCAGATGGCCTGCTGACCTACCCCATGTTCCTCAACCATAGGCAAATTCATAAAAAAACTCTTGGCATTTTGCCGGTTACTGCCCAGCTTCTTCCAACCCATTACCACGCGTTCGGGATTATATCCCAAATCTTTGTTCATCGCCATGTGATATTGGCAGAATACAACCATAAGAAAACCTAAAATAAAAGTCATACCGGCAAATTGGATAAACAACAACGGACGTTTCCAAGATGTCTTACGTTCTGCATAACGTCGAAAAACTTGCGTTACAGGAATTGATGCGAATATGCTTGCCGGTATGGCGCCCGCCAAGATAAAAACAACCAAAAGTACGGTCAACGGTACCCAAAGTGTCTGCCACGTAAAAAGTGAACTTAAACGTATACCGGCAATTTCTTCCACAAACTCCCGAAACTGAAAAATGAGCAACATCGTCAGCAATACTGAAATGAAAAGAACAAGAGCTGTCTCTGTCAGAAACATTCTAAAAATACTGTTATCTGTTGCACCACAACATTTGTGTACTCCGATAGACTTTGCCCTCCTGGCTAAAGATGAAACGGCAATGAGCACATAATCAAAAGCTGCAATCAACAAGATTGCAATCCCCAGCACGGACATCATTAATATCATAAGCCGTACTGTCGGATCTGCCGTATGATATTCTAATAAAGGACGGAAAGAAAAACGATGAGATTTCTTTTTATTCGAGGAGTCAGCCATGTATTTCTTAAGCATATCAGGTATTCGTGCTTCCACCGCCTTTATATCTTTAGCAGGATCGCGAAAACGAATAATCGACATATAACTGATATCATATCCCCAGCCCCCACGAGCCAGATTCCACAACTTGCTCATCGGTACCACTACATCAAAATGTATATCTGCGTTTTCACCCATATCTTCAAAGACACCACGTATGCTCATCGGCTCTTTGCGGTCAACGGATAAAGTCTTGCCTATAACACTTTCCAAACTGTTCCCTTCTCTTATTTTTTCCGCCAACGAACGGGATATGAATAAAACATCAGGACGGGTTAGTTCTTCTGCCTTACCGATTAACAGTTTTAAACCCAATGTGGAAAACAAATGTTCGTCAGCATATATCGTAGACTCCGTTAGGCGAACATTTCCATTATAAAAAACATTTGTTCCCATGTCCCTCAATATGGTGGCATCCTCCACTTCTTTCGGGAAGTTCTCACGCATAGCCGCTGAAAAAGGACCATAAGTAAAAGGTCCATCCATATATGTGACATATAACTGCTCCGACTGAGGACAAAAATTATAGTAACTCAACTGAAAAGCAACACAGGAAAACAATAAGATACCAACAAATATCCCCAATGTCATTGAGATAATCTTGATAATATTCACGCCTCGTTCATGGAGCAACGTTTGAATCGTATAATAAAAGTGTCTCATCATTAATTTATTTTGTTATATCTTCAATTTGAAAAACAGAAAGTATGCCAAAGTCATCTTTTCACTCATTATCAACCAGTTATACCATTCAACATCAGATAGTTTTTGTCTAATAATTAGACAGTGATGTCTAATTATTAGACAAAGATCAATAGTTCAGTTCTTTCTCATAAAGAATCGAAAGTAGATATTTCCGCCTCTTTATTGTTCTTTTTTTCCTATTTATCATAAGTAATCATCGTTATCTCATTTGAAAACTCTATCTTCGCATCAAGTTTTCAATAACTAAATGTTTTATTTATGTTAAACAAGAATTTATTCACTCTTCTGTCCTGTCTGCTTCTGACCGGGTGTGGTATGATCGACTATCATCCCTATGATGTGCGTATCAGTGGAGAGACAGATGTAAACGCTCATAACATTGAACAAATAGAAGCTGACTGTAAAGGTAAAAAGACAATCCGCTTTGTCACTATGGGCGACTCACAACGGTGGTACGATGAAACGGAGGATTTCATAAAAGCAATCAATAAGAGAAATGATATCGACTTCGTTATTCATGGCGGAGATATGAGTGACTTCGGAGTTACTAAAGAATTTCTTTGGCAACGGGATATTATGAACGGATTGAGTGTTCCCTATGTAACCCTCATAGGAAACCATGATTGTCTGGGTACGGGGGCAGAAACGTACAAAGCGATATTCGGTCCTACCAACTTCTCCTTTATTGCCGGTGATGTGAAATTCGTTTGTCTCAATACGAATGCATTGGAATATGATTACTCAGAACCTGTACCGGATTTCACCTTTATGGAAAATGAACTGACAAACAGGACAGATGAATTTAACAAAACAGTCATAAGTATGCATGCACGACCGTATACAGACGTATTCAATGACAATGTAGTAAAAATGTTCCAGCATTATGTCAAACAATATCCCGGAATTCAGTTTTGCACTGCCGCCCATACTCATCACTATCGGGATGATGTGATTTTTGATGACGGCATACACTATGTTACCAGTGACAGCATGGACAAGCGTACTTACCTGGTATTTACCATAACCCCGGAGAAATATGAATATGAACTGGTTAAATATTAAATACATCGGACGGGCAGGACTGATAATTATCCTGTTATTCTTTACCTGTCCAAGTTCAGCTACTTGTAAAACAGATACAGTTATCAATACATATAAGCGCGATTCATTATATTTTGCAGTAAAAGCTGACTCAATTATCGCCTTTCATACAGGAGACTCTTTGTTTACTATCATCAAGGCAGACACTGTGCTACCCGTTATACCCAAAGCTGTAAAGAGAACCGGTTATGACAATCGGGTACATCGCTTCCGCAAAAACTGGGAACGGATTATCCCGACTCATGCTAAAATCCAATATGCCGGAAACATGGGATTGCTCTCCTTCGGTACAGGGTGGGATTACGGAAAACGGAATCAATGGGAAACAGATATATTGCTCGGATTCATCCCGAAATATTCGTCGAAAAAGACAAAAGTGACAATGACACTGAAACAGAACTATATGCCCTGGAGTATTAATATAGGAAAAGGATTCTCGACGGAACCTCTTGCCTGCGGACTCTACCTGAACACTGTCTTCGGAGATCAGTTCTGGGTAAACGAACCGGACCGTTATCCTAAAGGGTATTATGGATTTTCGAGCAAAGTACGTATTCATATTTATATGGGACAACGACTGACTTATGACATTGACCCGCAACGCAGATTTTTAGCTAAGTCGGTTACTTTTTTCTATGAAATAAGTACTTGTGACCTTTATCTGGTTAGTGCCGTACAAAACAGTTATCTCCGCCCCCGTGATTATTTGAGCTTATCTTTCGGATTAAAGTTCCAATGGCTATAAAATATTTTTCGTAGATTTGGAAAATTTTTCAAACCTCCTAAAACAAAGGAGGTTTGAAAGAAAGGCTAAAATCGAGGTAACGCAGTCAAACCATTTTGATTCTTGACTGCCAAATCTGTAGTATCACAATAAAAAAAGAAAGGACGTAAAATGAAGACTAAAGCGATTTTTCTTGATGTGGACGGAACTCTAATCAGTTTCAAAACACATAAAATACCACAAACAACGATTGATGCCCTAAATCAGGTACATAACAATGGCATTAAGATTATTATAGCAACAGGCAGAGTGGCGACAGACCTTGGCGAACTGGACGCCATCCCGTATGATGCGGTCGTCTCACTGAACGGTTCCCATTGCCTGCTCCGTGACGGCACTGAAATCACTTCCCGCCAAATCAGTCATGAAGATTTCAGAATAGTCCGTAATCTTGCAGAAAAATATGGTTTCCCTTTGGCATTGGAAGTAGATAAAGGAATATTTGTCAATTATGTAAATGATACCGTTATAGCACTTTCCGAACTTACCAATCATCCGATTCCTCTGGTTGTGGACATAGACAAGGAATTTAATGCGTGTAAGTGTCGCCAACTTTGCATTTATTGTGGTGAAGATGTAGAGAAGGAAATTATGACGCAACTTCCCAACTTGACTGTTTCGCGTTGGAATCCGTATTTCGCAGATGTGAATGTTGCCGATACGAACAAGGCTTCTGGAATGGCTGATATGGCAGATTATTTAGGTTTTTCTTTGGATGAAAGCATGGCATTCGGAGACGGTGGCAACGATATACCCATGCTCCGTGCGGCAGGAACCGGTATTGCGATGGGCGGCGCATCGGATTTGATCAAGAACTATGCCGACTATGTTACAGACGATGTGGACGAGGACGGCATTTATAATGCCCTAGCTCATTTTGGGATAATTTAGGTCAAATATTTATTTAACCATGACAACACAGTTTTTCTGGCCTGTTCCTATGATTTTTGTGCTATTGTTCCCCGTATTGCCAATCCTTTCAATATAGTAGCTCCGCTACATGCTTCTTTCAGATGATTTTCTGTGTCGGACAGGCCACTTCCTTCATGGGTATAAAAAGGAATTACTATTTGTCCCTTCTCATTCGGCTTTTCCAGAGATTTTTTCGTAAGTTTGTACCTGATAAACTTAATCGAATATGAGTAAATCGGGAACAATCATCATTGTAGACGACAACAAAGGAGTACTGACTGCCGTAGAGATCTTGCTGAAAAGTTATTTTTCAAAGGTCGTCACACTTTCTTCACCTGTCACCCTCATCACTGTGATGCAGGAAGAAATGCCGGAAGTGATATTGTTGGATATGAACTTCACTTCGGGAATCAATACCGGTAATGAAGGTTTGTTCTGGTTGCACGAGATAAAGAAAGTACGTCCGGAACTTCCCATCGTACTCTTTACTGCATACGCCGACATTGAACTCGCTATCCGGGGAATCAAGGAAGGAGCGACGGATTTCATCGTGAAACCCTGGAACAACCAAAAACTGGTAGAGACTTTACAAACCGCCGCACAGTCTGTGAGAAACGAAAAAAAAGGAGGAGCAAGAAAGGAATCCGCCGGTATCCAGCCGATATATTGGGGAGAAAGTAAAGCCATGCAACAACTCCGAATGTTGATTGAAAAGGTTGCCGTTACAGATGCCAACATCCTGATTACAGGTGAAAACGGAACAGGGAAAGAAATTCTGGCACGAGAAATCCATGCGCTTTCCAATCGACGACAAAAGGAAATGATTGCCGTAGATATGGGAGCTATCACTGAGTCACTATTCGAAAGTGAACTTTTCGGCCATGTGAAAGGTTCTTTCACAGATGCGCATACCGACCGGACAGGTAAGTTCGAAGCCGCAGATAAAAGTACGTTATTCCTTGACGAGATAGGAAACTTGCCCTATCATCTGCAAGCCAAACTGCTGACTGCCATTCAACGAAGAAGCATTGTGCGAGTGGGAAGCAATAGCCCGATGCCGATCGACATCCGCCTGATTTGTGCCACCAACCGTAATTTGCAAGAAATGGTAGATAACGGAGAATTCCGGGAAGATTTGCTCTATCGTATCAATACAATCCATATAGAGATACCTTCGCTCCGGGAACGGAAAGAAGATATTATTCCTCTTGCCGAAAGGTTCATGATCCGCTTCTGCAAGCAATACGACAAAGAGCCGATGAAATTCAGTTCTGCGGCAAAAGAAAAACTGTCAATACATCCTTGGTACGGAAATATCCGTGAGCTGGAGCACGTTATTGAGAAAGTTGTCATCATTAACGATGAGACGCTGATTCCTGCTGAGATCCTTCAATTATCTTCCCGGAAAATAGAATCTCCGGAAAGAAACATTTCCACTTTAGAAGATATGGAGAAACAAATGATACGGAAAGCATTGGAGGCTTGTGCCGGAAATTTGTCGGCAGTAGCCACCCAGTTAGGAATTACCCGGCAGACACTTTATAACAAGATGAAAAAATTCGGATTATGAACCGGTATCTTCAATATATAACACGGCAGTACTGGTTCAGAGTCGTATTGACAGTACTCGTTTGTACAGTCACCGTCCGTTTCGGTATCCTTCAATCTTATACATGGTTTGGAGTCTGTATTTGCCTTTTAATCCTATGCATATTATGGCAAATCCGACTTTACCGTACCCACGTCAAACAGGTACTTTTTATGATTGATGCATTGGAAAATAATGATAATTCCTTTCACTTCCCTGAGGAATACGGTACTCCGGAAAGCAGGCAGATCAATCAGGCACTCAACCGGGTGGGACACATTTTATACAATGTAAAAGCAGAAACAGCCCAACAAGAGAAGTATTACGAATTGATACTCGACTTCGTGAGTACGGGATTATTAGTGCTCAATGACAATGGAGCTGTATATCAGAAGAATAAAGAAGCACTCCGACTTCTGGGACTCAACATATTCACACATATCCGCCAGTTAAGTAAAGTAGACGCTACACTCATGGAAAAAATGGAAAACTGCCGCCCGGGGGATAAACTACAAGTCATGTTTCATAACGAACGGGGAACAGTCAATCTATCCATACGTGTTTCGGAAATTAATGTTCATAAAGAGCATTTGCGTATTCTGGCTCTGAATGATATCAACATCGAACTGGATGAAAAAGAGATCGATTCATGGATTCGGTTAACTCGTGTACTCACCCATGAAATTATGAACTCCGTCACTCCTATCACCTCGTTAAGTGATACACTTTTGTCCATGGTGAAAGATAAAGACGAAGAAATCAGCCATGGCTTGCAGACTATCAGTACCACCGGCAAAGGCTTGCTTTCTTTTGTCGAATCTTACCGAAAATTCACACGTATCCCGACTCCGGAGCCTTCTTTGTTTTATTTGAAAGCATTCATCGAACGAATGGTCGAACTGACCCGGCACCAGAATCCGTGTAATCATATTACTTTCCATACAGAGGTTATTCCCGCCGACCTGATCCTCCATGCAGACGAGAATCTCATTTCACAAGTCGTTATCAATCTTCTGAAAAACGCAGTGCAGGCAATCGGCAATCAGCCCGGCGGACGCATTGCGATACAGGCTCATTGCAACGACGCGGAAGAAGTACTGATTGAGATAAAAAACAATGGCCCTGCTATTCCTCCTGAAATTGCGGAACATATATTCATCCCTTTCTTTACGACCAAAGAAAGAGGAAGCGGAATCGGACTAAGCATCTCCCGCCAGATTATGAGGCTTTCGGGTGGTAGCCTAACATTGATTCCGGATGATAAAGAGACTAAGTTCATATTAAAATTCAAATAACAGAGTAGCCTATGATACCCGTACTTATCAATAATCCGTTATTCCGGGGGATAACTCCGGAAAAACTATCCGCCAATCTGGAAGAAATAAGTTTCCACACCCGTTCTTATAAGAAAGGGGAAATTCTGGCACGGCAGGGGGATGTATGCAACCGCCTCGTCATTCTGACCAAAGGCAGTGTTCGCGGAGAAATGATAGACTATTCCGGAAGATTAATAAAGGTAGAAGATATTGCCGCCCCCAGAGCGATTGCCCCGCTTTTTCTGTTTGGCGAAGAAAATCGTTATCCGGTGGAGGTGACAGCCAACGAACCGACAGAGGTTATAGAAATTCCTAAAACAAGTGTTCTGGAATTGTTCCGCAAGAACGAGCAGTTTCTCGAAAATTATATGAACCTTTCTGCCAACTACGCACGGACTTTATCCGACAAGCTCTTTTTCATGTCTTTCAAGACTATCAGGCAGAAGATTGCGTCTTATTTGCTTCGCCTATACAAGCAGCAACAACAGTTACATATCACCCTCGACCGATCGCAACAGGAATTAAGTGATTATTTCGGAGTATCCCGTCCTTCGTTGGCACGCGAATTGGCACACATGCAGGAAGACGGATTACTCACTGCCGACCGGAAACAGATCACTATCCTTCAAAAAGAAGAGCTTGTCCGGCTTATCCAATAGAGTTTGCCGGTATCCACAAAAAAATATTCATTGTTGTAACATTAGTTACAGAACTGCCCGCAACCTTTGCGCTACATTTGCGTTCATTAATCAAGAAGACTAATTAAAACGTAAATGTTATGAGTATGTTCTGTTATCAATGTCAAGAAACCGCAATGGGTACAGGTTGTACCTTAAAAGGAGTATGCGGTAAAACATCCGAAGTGGCTAACCTGCAAGACCTGTTGCTCTTTGTAATACGTGGAATTGCCGTGTACAACGAACACCTGCGTAAAGAAGGACATTCCTCCGAAGAAGCGGACAAATTTATCTATGATTCTCTCTTTATCACTATTACCAATGCCAACTTTGACAAAGCAGCCATTATTGGGAAAATAAAGGAAGGACTACGCTTGAAAAAAGAACTGGGCGGTAAGGTTTCTATCAAAAACGCTCCCGACGAATGTCTTTGGAACGGCAATGAAGATGAATTTGAAGAAAAGGCTAAAACAGTGGGGGTGCTTCGCACACCAGACGAAGACATCCGTTCGTTAAAAGAACTGGTGCACTACGGACTGAAAGGAATGGCAGCCTATGTAGAGCACGCACATAACCTGGGTTACCAGTCACCGGAAATCTTCGCCTTCATGCAACATGCATTAGCTGAACTGACCCGCAATGATATAACTATGGAAGAACTGGTTCAACTTACACTGGAGACAGGTCAACATGGGGTGTCTGCCATGGCACAACTGGATACTGCCAATACAAGCAGTTACGGCAATCCCGAAATTACCGAAGTCAATATCGGTGTACGCAACAATCCAGGTATCCTTATCAGCGGGCATGACCTGAAAGACCTCGAAGAACTGCTGGAACAAACGGAAGGTACGGGAATAGACATCTATACTCACAGCGAAATGCTTCCGGCCCATTACTATCCCCAACTAAAGAAATACAAACATCTGGCAGGAAACTACGGGAATGCCTGGTGGAAACAAAAGGAGGAGTTTGAAAGCTTCAACGGGCCGATCCTGTTTACAAGCAACTGCATTGTTCCTCCACGTTCCAACGCCAGCTACAAGGATCGTATCTATGTCACCGGCGCTTGCGGACTGGAAGGAGCACATTATATCCCGGAACGTAAGGACGGAAAACCAAAAGATTTTTCTTCACTGATTGCCCACGCCAAGCAATGCCAGCCACCGGTAGCAATAGAAAACGGTACTCTTATCGGCGGGTTTGCCCATGCGCAAGTGACGGCTTTGGCAGACAAAGTAGTAGAAGCTGTAAAGAGCGGTGCGATTCGTAAGTTCTTTGTCATGGCAGGATGCGACGGACGTATGAAGAGTCGTGAATATTACACAGAGTTTGCCCGGAAACTTCCGAACGATACGGTTATCCTGACAGCCGGATGTGCAAAATACAGATACAACAAGTTGTCTTTAGGTGACATCAACGGTATTCCCCGTGTACTGGATGCAGGACAGTGTAACGACAGTTATTCACTAGCCGTCATTGCCCTGAAACTGAAAGAAATCTTCGGTTTGGATGATGTAAACAAGTTGCCTATTGTATATAACATTGCTTGGTATGAACAGAAAGCCGTTATCGTATTGCTGGCCTTATTAGCTTTGGGAGTGAAAAACATTCATCTGGGTCCTACCCTCCCCGCTTTCCTTTCTCCGAACGTAAAAAATGTGTTGATAGACCAATTCGGAATCGGTGGTATCAGTTCGGTAGATGAAGATATTATGAAATTTCTGTCATAACTAATAGAATCTGAATCTTACATAAAGGCACGGACAATGCAATGTTTTTGTATCGTCCGCGCCTGAAATTTATAGTAGAATCAACTTATTCTTTCCGGTCAGTCATTTCTCGGCAAAATCAAATTAAGGAGTACGCCTACCAAAGCTGCCAGTCCGATACCGGATAAAGAAAATTCCCCCCAGGTAAAAACAGCTCCGCCGATACCGACAGTCAATGTTAAAGATACGATGATAATATTCCTTGTACGACTCAAGTCAATACAATTATTTACCAGATTGGCTATACCCGCACAGGCTATTGTACCGAAGAGTAAAAGCATAATTCCACCCAACACTGCACTCGGAATTGATTTCAACAATGCACTGATCTTACCTATAACAGAAAATAAGATAGCAGAAAACGCGGCAATCCGGATTACCTGCGGATTAGTGATCTTCGTCAGAGACATGGCACCCGTTACTTCGGAATAAGTAGTTACAGGAGGGCCGCCTACCAGTCCGGCAAAAAAACAAGCCAGACCGTCTCCCAATAAAGTACGATGCAGACCGGGGTCTTTCACAAAATCTTTTCCGGCAACAGTGTTGACCACATATACATCACCAATATGCTCTATCACCGGAGCAATCGCTACCGGAATCATAAACAGCACCGGTTCCCACGAAAACTTAGGGAAAACAAATTGAGGCAAACCAATCCATGCCGCATCTCTGACACCGGATAAATCCAAATCATAGAAAAGCCATGCGGCCAGATAACCTACTATAATCCCACAAAAGATAGGTATCAGTTTTAAAAGTCCTTTCGCTTTCATCGAAACAATAACCGCAGTAACCAACGACAACAAGGCCAGCACCCAGTTTTCTTTTGCCATATTCACACCGGTTCCCGCCAGAGACAGTCCAATCAGAATAATGACCGGACCTATGACAACCGGAGGAAACAATTTCTCAATTACCCTTATCCCCTGCCACTTGACAAGCGCACTCATTACAAAATAAACAAGCGCAACCCCTACCATGCCCGATAAAGTGCCGGGTAATCCGTAAAGTTCCGTCGCTTTTATGATAGGAGCAATAAAAGCAAAACTACTTCCCAAGAAAATAGGAACCTTCCCACGAGTGACAGCGTGAAAGATAAGAGTACCGATCCCGGCGGTAAATAAAGCAGTGGAAGGGTCGAGCCCGACCAATAACGGTACAAGAACCGTAGCTCCAAAGGCTACAAACAGGAATTGTACTCCCACTATCCCTTTCCTTAAAGGAGTAAGATTATTTGAATCCATAAGTATGATGTAGATTAATTGAGTGCAAAATTAATCTTTTTAGACAATTTAACTACCTTTTTTCACAAAAATACATCCAAAAATCCCTTTAATTTGTTGTTAATAATGTGTAACTTCGCACGGTGAGAACGAATACGACAATTTTATAACTTAATAATATATTGCCTATGATATTTACAGCAGAAAACACCTTACTTATTGGTTCTATCTTACTTTTCGTCAGCATTGTTGTTGGAAAAACCGGATACCGCTTCGGAGTGCCCACTTTATTACTATTCCTTGTAGTAGGAATGCTATTCGGAAGTGACGGGCTCGGACTCCAATTCCATGACGCCAAAGATGCACAATTCATTGGTATGGTTGCATTAAGCATCATCTTGTTTTCGGGAGGTATGGATACGAAGTTCAAAGAAATCAAACCCATTTTAGGACCAGGTATCGTGCTTTCTACCGTCGGAGTTTTACTCACTGCCCTTTTCACCGGATTGTTTATCTGGTGGCTATCCGGCATGAGTTGGACAAATATTTATCTGCCTATCACGACTTCATTGTTATTGGCAGCTACTATGTCGTCTACCGACTCGGCCTCCGTATTCGCTATCCTGCGTTCGCAGAAAATGAATCTGAAACATAACCTCCGTCCCATGTTGGAATTGGAAAGTGGTAGTAATGACCCTATGGCGTATATGCTGACCATTGTGCTGATACAGTTTATCCAATCGGCAGGTATGGGAGTCGGTGCTATTGTCGGTTCATTTGTCATTCAGTTTATGGTAGGTGCAGGTGCCGGATATGTACTCGGAAAGCTGGCTATCCGTATGCTGAACAAACTCAATATTGACAACCAGGCATTGTATCCGATATTATTGCTGGCTTTTGTATTCTTCACCTTTTCTATCACCGACTTGCTGAAAGGTAACGGCTACCTTGCCGTATACATCGCAGGTATCATGGTAGGAAACAATAAAATCATGCACCGCAAGGACATCTACACATTTATGGACGGATTGACCTGGCTGTTCCAAATCATCATGTTCCTTTGCCTCGGACTTCTCGTCAATCCGCACGAAATGCTGGAAGTAGCAGTAGTAGCCTTGTTGATCGGTGTCTTTATGATTCTTATCGGGCGTCCGTTAAGCGTGTTCCTCTGCCTGCTCCCTTTCCGGAAGATTACCATGAAATCACGGTTGTTCGTATCATGGGTAGGACTACGCGGTGCCGTACCTATCATCTTTGCCACCTATCCGGTAGTTGCAGGCGTGGAAGGTTCGAATATTATCTTTAATATCGTATTCTTCATTACCATTGTCTCGTTGGTTGTGCAGGGAACAACGATTTCTTTCGTTGCCCGCATGCTGAACCTCTCCAAACCACTGGAGAAAACAGGGAATGACTTTGGAGTGGAGCTGCCGGAAGAAATAGACTCCGACCTTAGCGACATGACCATTACCACGGAAATGCTGGAAGAAGCAGATACCTTGAAGGATATGAATCTTCCCAAAGGAACATTGGTTATGATAGTGAAACGCGGAGATGAGTTTTTAATTCCTAACGGAACACTGAAACTTCATGTAGGAGACAAGTTGCTCCTTATCTCCGAAAAATCAAAAGAGGAAGTGAACGAATCCGAATAAGGCGGGGGACGAAATATGTTCAAACATCCCCCGTTAATTAACCGTAAAACTTAATTGTAAAATTCGGGTTACATTAATGAAGTATTAATTTTGCGCAGTTTTAAACTAAATGTGCAAAAACGAATGGAACAAGAACATCAGTTCATCGACTATATTGAACAAAGCATTATCAAGAACTGGGATAAAGACTCTTTGACTGACTACAAAGGAATTACCCTCCAATATAAAGATGTGGCTCGTAAAATAGCTAAATTCCACATTGTTTTAGAAAGTGCCGGTATTCAGCCGGGAGACAAGATAGCAGTCTGCGGACGTAACAGTGCCCATTGGGCTGTCACTTTTCTGGCTACTATCACTTACGGAGCCGTAATTGTTCCTATTCTCCATGAATTTAAAGCGGATAATATCCATAATATTGTCAACCACTCCGAAGCCAAACTGCTTTTTGTCGGCGACCAGGCATGGGAAAACCTGAATGAAGACGCCATGCCCCTGTTGGAAGGAATAGCGTCACTCACCGATTTCTCATCATTGGTATCACGCAATGAAAAACTGACGTATGCTTTCGAACACCGGAATGCGATATACGGTCAACGTTACCCGAAGAATTTCCGCCCGGAGCATATCTGTTACCGGAAAGACAGGCCCGAGGAACTGGCTATTATCAACTATACTTCAGGAACTACAGGCTATTCAAAAGGTGTCATGCTCCCCTATCGCAGTATCTGGTCGAATGTGGCCTATTGTTTTGAAATGCTTCCCGTCAAACCGGGCGACCATATCGTTTCCATGCTTCCTATGGGACACGTTTTCGGTATGGTATACGATTTCTTATATGGCTTCTCCGCAGGTGCGCATATCTATTTCCTGACACGTATGCCGTCTCCGAAAATCATCTCACAATCTTTCTCGGAGATTAAGCCCAGAGTTATCTCTTGCGTACCTTTGATTGTAGAAAAGATTATCAAGAAAGATATCCTCCCTAAAGTGGATAGCAAAATCGGAAAGTTATTGCTCAAAGTACCTATCGTCAATGACAAAATCAAATCGTTGGCCCGCCAGGCAGCTATGGAAATCTTTGGAGGTAATTTCGACGAAATCATTATCGGCGGCGCTCCTTTCAATGCCGAAGTAGAAGCTTTTCTCAAAAAGATAGGTTTCCCCTACACCATTGCTTACGGCATGACAGAATGTGGTCCGATTATCTGCTCCAGCCGTTGGGATACATTGAAACTTGCTTCCTGCGGAAAGGCCACTACGCGAATGGAAGTCCGCATTGATTCCCCGGATCCTAAAACTCATGCCGGAGAGATTGTTTGCAGGGGAGCGAATATGATGCTCGGATATTATAAGAATCCGGAAGCTACCGCACAAATCATTGATGTAAACGGGTGGTTGCATACAGGAGATCTGGGCGTTATGGATGAAGAAGGTTATGTAACTGTTCGCGGACGTAGCAAGAATATGCTTCTCACTTCCAGCGGACAGAATATCTATCCGGAAGAGATAGAAAGCAAACTGAATAATATGCCGTATGTGGCGGAATCATTAATCGTATTGCAACACGACAAACTGGTGGCGCTTATCTATCCGGATTTTGACAATGCATTTGCTCACGGATTGCAGCAAAACGATATCCAGAAAGCTATGGAAGTCAACCGTATCGAACTGAATCAACAATTGCCTAACTACTGCCAGATCAGCAAGATTAAAATTCATTTCGAGGAATTTGAAAAGACAGCGAAGAAATCAATCAAACGTTTCATGTATCAGGAAGCAAAAGGATAAGATTTTTTTCGTATACAAAAGACAAGATAAATAAAAACGGTGAACAACCCCCTGTGCTTGTTCACCGTTTTTTCTAACCTAACCAACTTTATTTCCTTAATCTATCATCTTTCAACAATCTTTTACCTTAAAACCAAACCTATCCCTAACACAATAAACCTCTATTAAATCTTAACCTATTTTTTCTTAAAGTTGTATGAACGAAATAGCCTGTCCTCCTCCGGCAGCCATACGTACAGTCAGCGTATTTTCAGCTGTGACAGTTTGTTCCGTAATCTGATAATCTGCCGGATTCGTTTTCCAGTCCGCCTTCTCACCGTCGGCATAGATAACAGCTTTATATTGTTTGCCCGGTTTCAGGAAGTCCAGTTTTATTTCCAGTGTTCGGGGAGCCTCATTGGTAGCTGCTCCGAAGAAATAATTATTTTTCGCTTTACGTACAACAGCTACAAACTCTCCCGGTTCTCCTGCCAATGCCTTGGATTCGTCACAATCCGGGTCGAAATCGCGGAAGAACCGGAAAGCAGGATGTCCTTCATAATGCTCAATCATATCAGAAGCCATTTGCAAGGGAGAATATAGAATCACCCAATTGGCAATCTGCTTCGCCAATGTTGTGTTGACACGGCTGTTCCCCTTATCCTGGTCATTCCATTTCCGACGACGGGGAGAGTCTTTGGTTTGCTGGAACAAAATATCAAAAGTTCCCGGAGTGTAGTCCATTGGACCGGACAGCAAGCAGGTAAACGGCAACATTACATGATGAGACGGCGGATTTCCTTCACTCCATGCATTCCATTCCATACCTCTGGCTCCTTCGCGCGTCATCATGTTAGGCCATGTACGGCGGATACCGGTATCCTTAATCGGTTCGTGTGCATCCAATGTCATTCTATGCTCCGCAGCTGTTTCCACTACCTTCTGATAATGGTTGACTCCATATTGTCCATGATGTGAAAGCCCGTTCGGGAAAGCTCCTGCATAACCTGTTTTCAGGATGTGGATGCTGTGGTCGGTATACCATTGCATTGCATGATCCATTTGCCGTTCATAGTTCGGGATATTTCCTCCTGTTTCATGGTGTCCAATGATTTCGATTCCTTTTTCCTTGGCATAACGTACTATTTCATCTATGTCAAAGTCAGCGTAAGGTTTCGTAAAATCAAAATTTTGCATACCGCCCCAACTTTCCCAACCTTCATTCCAGCCTTCAAACAATACCGCTTCTATATTATTGGCAGCAGCGAAGTCGATATATTTTTTGGCATTGACAGTGGTAGCACCGTGGCGTTCATCCATTTTCCAAGTCTCTACACCCAGATGCATCCCCCACCATACACCGATATATTTCAAAGGACGAATCCAATCAGTAGTTTCCAACACACAAGGGTCATTCAGGTTCAGGATCAGGGAAGAATTGATTAATCCGACAGCTTCCGGAGCAATCTGGATAGTACGCCAGGAAGTTGTAAAATGGTTGCTTTTGCGTACCTTGATACCGTCCGGCCAAGGAGTAAGTTCCGCCTTCAAAGTGTAATCTCCGATTTGTTTCAGCGTCATTTCGGAGAAATCATACAATGCCGCTTCATGGATACTTCCGTAAACACCATCCGCCGTCTTAAAGGTAAAAGGAGTATTGGCTGTCTCCACTTCGGAAATAGGCTGCTGCTTATAAAGCAATTCATAAGTCTCGGCACTCGCAGGAATCGACCATGAGGTACCGTCCTGACGGAAGTGGAAAGTAGTCAGTTCATCAGTTATCATCAGAGAATCCACATTGGGAACATTATATTCATAACGGAACCCTACTCCGTCATTGAAAACCCGGAAACGAAGGGTCAACTGCACCTGATCCTCATTAATCAGATTGACAGCCATTTCATTATAATGGTTCCGGTTGGTTTTATTTTCTCCCCACGGCTGCGTCCATGTTTCATCTTTGCTGTCGAATGTGGTTTTCTCTATCCGGAAGCCTCCTCCCAGAATAACACCGTTTCCCTCCACAAAACCCATTTTTGAATTTTCTATCAGCAATGAATCATTTACCGACACATTATAAAACGGAGTACCATTCTCATCTACCGTCAACGTCATCTTGATGTGACCGTCCGGTGATTTTACTTCTGTTTTCGGACTGCTACACGCACAACATCCCAGCATACACAGAAAAGCTACAACTAAATGCTTTACTTTCATAGTACAATTATCTGTTTATATATAATACAATCCATAAAGAAGAAACACTTAATTGTATGCGACTTTTCTTTATAAAGAAAGTCCGAATCTGATTTGCTTTGCAGGCAAACCTCAGATTCGGACTTTTATTTTCATTAAAACACCGGATGTTATCTATCAAACATCGCTCATCCGGCAATTATTATTTATGCAGAAGAACATCAGTACCCGGAACAATCTTTCCCATTGACCACACACAACGTACATTCAACTCCTTATCGAGAATCACAATATCTGCATCCAACCCTTTAGCCAATGCACCTTTCCGGTCACTGACTCCAATCAAACGGGCGGGAGTCTCGGAAGCCATGCGCACTGCATCCTCCAAAGGAATATTTGCTTTCTTTACCATTGTACGCACCAACACATCCATTGTAGCCAAACTACCGGCCAGCGCGGAATGGTCTGCCATTTTACACACTCCATCTTCAATAATATAACGCGAGTCAATCGGTTCATGTCCTTCGTAAGCAGCGTAAGCCAGCGCATCAGTCACCAGACACGTATTCTCCACTCCTTTCAGTTTATAAACCAGTTTCAGAATAGTGGCAGGCAAATGAATGCCGTCCGCAATAACTTCCACCGTCATTCCGTCTGTCAGATATACACTCTCCACCGTTCCTTCATATTTATATTCACGGCGTTTGTGGAAACCCGGCATTGCATTGTAAAAATGAGCAGCATGTGAGAATCCCACTGCATACGCCGCTTTAATCTCATCATATTCGGCTTCTGTATGTGTAACTGCCGTCATTATTCCCTTTGAACGGGTATATTTGGCGAAATCATGCGCTCCACGTAATTCCGGGCTGATATCCCAACGCTTGATACAAGTAGTATGTTCCAATAACGGAATATATTCATTCTCATCAGGAGTTTTCAGAAAACCTTCATACTGGCTTCCTGCCATTTTCGGATTCAAATAAGGTCCCTCAATATGCAGACCGAGAATTGGAGAATCCGGTTCCTGCATCAATCCCTCACACACATCGACAGCCTGATAAAGTTTTTCAAACGATGTGGATGACAAAGTAGGAAACATACTGGTGGCGCCATGCTTCAAATGCGCGGTAGTTGCCATGCGGAATGCTTCTTCCGTAGCTTCGGTAAAATCATGTCCGCCGCCTCCGTGCGCGTGCATACTGACAAATCCCGGTACGATTGTCATTCCCCGGGCGTCAATAACCGTTGCACCGATAACTGCCAGGTCACTGTTGGTCACCTCTAATATTTTTCCGTCACAAATCAATACCGAACCGTCTTTCAGCCAGCCTTGCGGGGTAAGTATTCTACCGTTAATTATCTGAGTTAACATAGTCTTCTTTATTTATTAGATTTAAAACAGTTTATTGGTACCTTCCACTAATTGCCCCATTGCCCATACGGCTCTCACATTCAAGTCTCTGTCGAGGGCAATAATATCGGCATCCTTACCACGTTCAAGCGTTCCTTTGCGGTCAAGTACTCCCATTATGCGGGCAGGCGTTTCGGATACCATGCGTATCACATCCGCCAAAGGTATTTCTGCTTTCTGCACCATGGTACGAATCAAGCGGTCCATAGTAGCCACACTTCCTGCCAAAGCAGAACGGTCGGCCAGCTTGCATACTCCGTCTTCAATAATCACGCGCGGGTCAAAAGCAGTCTGGCTGTCACTGGCCGCACAAGCCAGTGCATCCGTTATCAGGCAGGTACGCTCCACTCCTTTTATCTTATAAACAAGACGCAGAATAGTAGGTGGTACATGAATACCGTCAGCCACCACTTCGACCGTCATGTCGTCAATCAGGTAAATACTTTCTACCGTACCTTCGTATTTATATTCTTTCCGTTTATGGAATCCCGGCATTGCATTATAGAAATGAGTAGCATGGGTATATCCGGCTTCATAGGCAGTCTGTATGTCCTCAAACTCCGCCTGCGTATGTCCTACGGAAGCCAACACTCCTTTCGCCGTGATGTATTTACCGAATTGCATGGCTCCCGGAAGCTCCGGCGCAGCATCCCAACGCTTGATACAACGAGTTTCCTCCAGTAACGGGATATATTCTTCCGGATCGGGGTTTTTGATATTTTCGGGAATCTGTCCGCCTGCCATAGCCATATTGAAATAATGTCCTTCCAGATGAAGTCCTAATACAGGGCTGTCCGGTTCCGCCATCATCTTCTCGGTAGTCTCTGCAGCTGCACGAATCATAGGAATGGTAGAAGAAGAAAGAGTGGGGAAAATACTGGTCGTACCATGCTGCATATGAGCTTTGACAGCTACCCGGAAAGCTTCTTCCGTGCCTTCCATGAAGTCTCTTCCACCGCCGCCATGAACGTGGATTTCCACTCCTCCCGGAACGATATACATTCCTTTGGCGTCGATAAGTTTAGCTCCAATAATTGCAAGGTCACAATTGGTTACTTCCAGAATTTTGTTGTCGCGAATAAGCACTGATCCATCTTTCAGCCAACCTTGAGGCGTCAGGATGCGTGCATTAATGATTTGTGTTAACATATCGCTATTATTAAATTAATTATAGGCCTGTGTGAATCAATGACACTCTTTTTGGGGGAAGTACACTGATTTTTTCAATTGCAAAATTACGCTTTTCTATTCAATCTATCGATAAAATAGTCCGGTAAACTTCCAATATAATACAAAAAAAAGGTTGTCAATCTTATCGACTGACAACCTTGTTCTATTTGGAGCGGAAAACGAGACTCGAACTCGCGACCCTAACCTTGGCAAGGTTATGCTCTACCAACTGAGCTATTTCCGCAAACTAAATTTCTTCATCCAGTAGTAATCTGAAAGATTGGTGCCCAGAACAGGACTCGAACCTGCATGCCTCTCGACACACGCACCTGAAACGTGCGCGTCTACCAATTCCGCCACCTGGGCAAAACTTAGTTCCATCATTTCAAAGAAACAAGAGCGGAAAACGAGACTCGAACTCGCGACCCTAACCTTGGCAAGGTTATGCTCTACCAACTGAGCTATTTCCGCAAATAACCTTTCATGAACTGTGAAGAGAAGGAGACTCGAACTCCCACGACATAACTGTCACTACCCCCTCAAAGTAGCGCGTCTACCAATTCCGCCACCTCTCCAGAATTCTAAAAGTATAATCTCTGTGCCCAGAACAGGACTCGAACCTGCATGCCTCTCGACACACGCACCTGAAACGTGCGCGTCTACCAATTCCGCCACCTGGGCAAAGATTATTGTTCCAACATTTCAAAGAAACATGAGCGGAAAACGAGACTCGAACTCGCGACCCTAACCTTGGCAAGGTTATGCTCTACCAACTGAGCTATTTCCGCATTTTTTCGTTTGCGGTTGCAAAGGTAGGGATTTTCCGTAAACCTGCAAACATTCTGCACACTTTTTTTCACAGAAATCTCTGCACTTTGCCTCCACCGCCAAACAATCTTTTTGATTATCAACTCATTCGGTCACGATAATCTTCATAAGAAAATTGTTTGTATATTTCAGCCTTCCCTTCTTTCGTCCACAAAGCAATGGCAGGATGATGAATTCCGTTAAACATATTCGTCTTTACCATGGTGTAATGAATCATATCTTCAAACACGATCCGTTCTCCGATTTGCAGTTCATGATCGAAACTCCACAGCCCCATATAGTCACCGCTCAAACAGGAGTTTCCTCCTAAACGATAAATATATTTTCCTTCATTTCCCATTTCCGCACCGCGAACGGCAGGCTGATAAGGCATTTCCAGACAGTCGGGCATGTGGCAGGTGAAGCTGACATTCAATATGGCAGTTTTAATACCACGGCTTTCTACAATATCCACGACTTCAGAAGTCAGCACACCCGTCTGCCAGGTAAAGGCCGAACCGGGTTCAAGAATAATACGTAAATGAGGATAACGGGCTTTCAGTCCCTGCAATAATTTTATCAGATGTTCCGTATCATAATCTTTACGTGTCATCAGATGTCCGCCGCCCAGATTCAACCATTTCAGTTGCGGAAACCAACGGGAAAACTTTTCTTCGAGATGTTCCAACGTTCGTTCCAACTCAAAAGAAGAAGACTCGCAATGGCAATGGCAATGAAAGCCTTCGATACCTTGTGGCAACGTATCCGGCAATAAATCGGCAGTAATTCCGAAACGCGTACCGAGAGCGCAAGGATTGTAAAGTTCCGTTTCTACCTCCGAATATTCAGGGTTCACACGGATACCACAAGAGATACCGCCTCCTTTTGCTACGGTCATCGGATAGAAACGTTCGAACTGTGCCATAGAATTAAAAGTAATATGGCTACTGCAACGCATGATTTCCGGGAAATCCTGTTCTGTATATGCAGGTGAATAAGTATGTGCCTTACTTCCGAACTCTTCCAGCGCCAAACGTGCCTCATAGACCGAGCTTGCTGTAGAATGGTCTATGTATTCACGGAATATAGGGAAAGAGCGCCACATAGCAAACGACTTGAAAGCAAGAATAATCTCCACTCCCGCCCTGTCGGCTACGCTTTTTATCAAACTCAAGTTCTTTCTTAAAAGTTCTTCTTCCATGATGTAGCAGGGAGAAGGAAACTGGGTAAAATCTATCATATACAATATTGTTATCTAAAGTAACGTCTTACAAATACGGATGCAAAAATACAAATTCAAAAGCAAAGAGGGATTGTTTTATTTTTAATTAAGATATTGCTTTTCGAGAACTTTTTCTTATTTTTAGACCTTATTATATAAGACGTGTAATTGTTTCATCCCAAATACTTGACTGATTATGAATAAAGACTTAAGAAAAGTAGTGATTCTGCTGGCACACCCCAACATCAAAGGATCACAGGCAAACAAAGCATTAATCGATGCTGTCAGTGACATTGAAGGAGTGGCGGTGTTCAACCTTTACGAACTGTCAGAGGACATTGCTTTCAATGTGGACGAATGGAGTAAAATCATCTCCGACGCTTCGGCCGTTATCTACCAGTTTCCTTTCTACTGGATGTCTGCCCCGTCATTACTAAAAAAATGGCAGGACGAAGTGTTCACTCACTTGTCCAAGACTCCGGCTGTCGCGGGCAAACCGTTAATGATAGTAACGACCACCGGCTCCGAATACGACGCTTATCGTAGTGGCGGGCGAAACCGATTCACAACCGATGAACTTCTACGTCCGTATCAAGGCAGTGCTATTCATTCGGGTATGGCGTGGCAGACACCTATTGTCGTTTACGGAATGGGAACTGCAGATGCAGGAAAAAATATTGCCGAAGGAGCGAATTCATATAAGCAACGAATAGAAATGCTTATCAATAGCAGTAACGCAGGGAATAATTGGTAAAACAATAAAAAGCGTAGCTTTATCCGTCCTAAAGCTACGCTTTAGCATCCCTAAAGCACTGCTTTAGACCTCGTAAACCACTTCTTCTTCAGCGTCAATACCGGCAGGAAAATAAAAACTCCAATTACCGACATAACCAATCCCCCAATCGTACCTGCCGCCAACGGAAACCAGAAACCTTCTTTCTCCGCACCTATCATGAAAGGAATAAATCCCAGAATAGTGGAAACCACCGTCAGGAAAATAGGAATCACTTTCGTGTTCCAGGCTTTCACGTATGCCCGGAGCGGCGAGAGACACGGGTAACGTTTACGAATAGAATTATATTCGTTCAGGATATAGATACTTGCATTTACTGTGATACCGCAAAGCAGAACAAAAGAAGCAAAACCTCCCTGATCAAAATTCAGTTTGAACCAGTAGAATGTAAGAAACACTCCGATATAAGACACCGGAATCACAAAAATAATCGCTAACGGCTGTTTCAAAGAATTGAACAGAATACTCGTAATAAAGAAAATGATAGCAATCACAATAAGCAACAGACGATATTGCTTATTGTCCTTTCCTCCCCACGACCAGTTATTGTCCTCCGATTTGGCAGTATATCCCATTGGAAGAATCTCATTAAATTCCTCCAGATCTTTCTTCAACAGCTTATGCCCCTGTTCCGAAGAACCGATATACTCATATTGCAGGCACAGCCGGTACTGCTGGTTTTCCTTGGCTACTTCCTGCGGCATCTGCCCTTTTTCCACTGTTGCCAGTTCCGACAGTTTATATTCTTTTCCGCCTGCCGGAAAAGGATAATACTGCATTGCCCACACATCCCTTTCTTCCGACTGGCGGGAAGACAATTTTATTTTTTCCGTACCTTCTTCCGTCGTCACCGAACCAATCTCCATATTCCGTCCATATATCGGTCGGATAGCGGAAAACAATCTTCCGGCTCCGATATTTTCCTCTGCCATTCGGAGCTTGTCCAGACTGAAATAAAATTCCATATAATCATCCTTCCACCACGAGAAGTCGGAACCGATCGTTACTTCCTTGATGCGGCGGTGAGACAAGAACTTCTCTTTCAGTTGTTCCGCCCGGTCATACAGTTCGTCATAATTATACCCATACATTTTCACCCGGAATGAACCCGCACTCTCACGCACATTATTACTGAATCCTTGGTCCTGCAATCCGTAAATACTCCAATCTCCTCCACCCAATTGAAGTGCCTTGTTTATCATATTAGCTTTCAGCGTATACGGGAAACCGCTCTTTTGGTGCTCTTTCGTGAAATAAATATGAATAGATGCCCTGCGTGCACTTTCCACAGACGTCTGGAACTGCTTGATTTCTTTAAATTCGCTCAAGTAAGTTTCCATTCGCTTAATCAACGTATTCATCTGCTCCAGCGTACTCCCATTCGGCAAATTGGCATTGGCATGAAGCACCACTTCTTCATTACGCGTAAAATAACTTCCTTCATATACTTTCTGTACAAAAAGTCTTAAAGCTCCTCCCAATGCTTTATCCACTACCGGTTTTACCTTCTCTTTATACGTAGAAGTACCCAGTGTCTTATTATAAAATTCCGCCCATTTATCTTCCCCCTTCATCTTTTCCGGCAACAGAAATACCGGTAATCCGAAAGCCAGCAACAATAAAATGCAGACCGCCACCCTCCACCGGCAAAGAATCCGTATCAGCCAACTGTAAAAACGGCTGAAATATACTGGGAAACGACGCATTTTAGAACGTATCCACATAAAGAAACGTATATTTCCCGACTTCCACTTCGCATCTGAAAGCGAAAATTTTTTCCTCCGCTTCAATCCGGTTTTGTCGATCAGGGAAGGAACAAAAAACAGGGCAACCAGCAGTGATACCCCAAGATTAATAATCACTACCGCAGCAAAATCCTGCAAGTTCAGGCGTATCTTCTCATCGAGGAAAAAGATAATGACCAAAGCCCCCATTGTAGTCAACGTAGCCGCCAGTACGGACATAAAAGCCTTCCGGTTTCCACGCCGCAGATAATGGTCGCTCATCACAATCGTATTGTCAATCACCAGGTTTAGAGAAACCGTGATACCTGCCAGAGAATACAGCTGCATTTCAAGTCCGAATGCATAATAGAAGATAACGGCTATCGCTACATTAACTGCCAGACTGGTTACAATCAGAAACAAATACTTCGGACTAAAGGTAATCAATAGCACAAACAGAAGCAGAATCGCTACCGTCACCCCCGTTCGCAGATAAATCTTACCCAGTTCTTCCTGAATAAACTCCGTTGCATCATAGCTGGTATGAATCTCGTATCCCGCCGGAAGAAGTAACCGGATATCATCCATATATGCTTTCACTTCCTTGCTCAATGCCAACTGATTGGCCGTTTCCTCCGCCACGACAGACAGATAGATAGAGTTCAGACCGTTAATTCGGTAGTAACTTTGCGGCTGTTCCTCCACACGGGAAACTTTTACCAATTCATTCAGACCAATGATTTTGCCATCTTTCATCTTCACCTGTATCCGTTCCGCATCAAAGTCCCGGTTATTATATTCGGGAACCAGCGCCAGACGGATCCATTGCCTGCCCGAACTCCCCTGTTCCATATCGTATGTACCCAGAAACTCTTTTTGGTAATGCAACCGGACAGCCTGACGGATATCATCCGTACTTATCCCAAGCGTATGTAACTGTTCGGAGTCATATTCCAACCGCCATTCCATTGGAGTAGCCCCGCCAAGATTAATCTTATAAATTCCCGGAAGTTGTGCCAAACGTGTCTTAATATGTTCTTCCGCATACTGTTGTATCAGAATGGGAATAGCAGGCGCATTAATCGTAAATGCCATAAAAGGGCCCTGGTTGTTCTGCCCCGGACTCTGCATCTGAATATACGGATAGCTCACCCCGTCCGGCAGTTCCGGCCATGTCTGACGAATGATGGTGGACGCTTCAAAACGTGCAACTGCAACATCCACATGTTTATCCAGATTCACGCTGATACTGCCCCACCCGTTTCCTGAAGTAGAATAGATACCCCGAATCCCTTTCACGCGGGCAAGCATCGCCTCCAGTTTGCTGGTAGCTGTCATTTCCACCACGCGTGCCGAAGTGCCGGGCATACTGAAACGCACCGTGAAGCCGGGTAATGTCCGTGAGGGGTTCAGTTTGACCGGAAGCAACGGCACAAGCGCCAGCCCGACCAATGCCACGCAGACAAAAGCCACAATCAGGGTGAAAGCGGAAGCCTTCGAGGACTTTTTTATTTCAAGACTTATATTTTGCATTACCATTATTTATGTAAATAGAAATCTCTGTCATATAAGCGACAGCATCTCTGTTTATGACAGACTTAATGGAGATACTACCGAGAATAAACGCCGCAATTATCATTTGATCAGCTTGCCTCCGTTAAAATCGAACCTGTCCGAAAGTGAAAGTTTTGTAGCAAAATCAAACAACGTAAGCCGTCGTATCTTGTAATAATTCAACCAGTAATTCTGCAAAGCAGAGATAAAGTTACGCTGTGCCTGCTGCTGCCTGTTCAGAGAAAGAGTCAGGCTGTTTATATCCGCTTTGCCGATGATAAAACGCTGCTTTGTCTCATTATAAGCGAGTATGGACAAATCCAAAGCTTCTTCCGCACTGGCAATCAATTGTTGCTGGATATTAAAATCACTCACTGTCATTATCACTTCCTCCTCAATACTTATCTCGTCCTGGCGTGCCGAAATCTTCACCACATTCAGGTTATTCCGTGCCATATTATACTTTCCTTTGCGGACGCCCCAGTCCAGCAACGGAATAGAGACACTGACCGCCACCAAATCCTGCTGCATGGGCTTATGATAGACATCCCCGAAATTGTCCGCCACCTGATTAAAACCGATACTGGCATTCACACTTGCATTAAAGCGCGACTCCTTTTTAGTCTTATCTACATTACGCTCCGCTTCCAGCACATTCTGTTTCAATTCCAACAATTGCGGGTTGTTGCTCCTTCCCCACCTCAAAGCCTCATCTATCGGAATCTCCAGCATTCCCGGACGGGAAGGAAGTTCCAGTTCGATCTGCGTATTCTTATCCAGATTGAGAAAAGAAGCCAATGAGAACATAGCCCGCTTCAAATCGCTTGCTTTATTCTGCAATGTGTTCTGCGCATTCACCCGATCCAGCTTCAGAGTCAACAGGTCGGCTTGCGAGATAGCTGCGATCCGGTGTCGTTGTTGCCCGATGCGGTACAACGTATCCGTAGAAGCCAGATTTTCTTTTGCCAGGTTATATTCCGCTTGTGCCATAGCCAGAGAGAAGAAATAACTCGTTGCCGTTTCCGAAACTTTCTCCACATTATAAAGAAATTCCTTTTTCACACGTTCATATTTCAAAGGCTCTATCTTCCGTTCCCATTTGAATGGGTTATACCCCACCAAACTTTGCGAATACCCAATCCTTATCGGGACACTGGTCAGCTGTGTCGCACTATTATCCCCGAAATTACGCATATAGGCAAGATTCGATTCCATATAAAATGTACCTCCGGTCAGGTCAAGATTCTGCCGGACACTTAACCCTCCATAAGCATAATAAGACTGTTGCGTACGGTACACATCCAAATCCTGTCCCGAATCGTAACGTTTCGTAATATCCCGGTTATATTGCGCCGGAGTAAGATCCAGCGTCAGACTGGGCAGGCGGTTTGCCTTATATGTCCTGTACTCCCAATAACCGGACAAGTACATATTCTGTGTACGGAATGACTCCAATGAACTGTCATTGGCAAGAGCGATTGTCCGGTTCAAATCCAGTACCAGACGTTTCTGTGCATGAAGCAGGGATTCACCACAGAGGACACCAAGAATACAGAGAAATGCCCATATCCTTTTCTTTGCTGAAAAGAATAACTTTGTCTCCTCCGTGGTAAAATTTAATAATCCATTCATAACTCTCATATTTGAACTATTCGTTATTACTTGCTACTTATTTCTTCTTTCTTTCTGTAAATAAACCAGTAAAGCAATGGTATGATGAACAGACTCACTGCCGTACCGACCGACATTGTCCCTATCATGGCGATAGACAATGGTTTCTGTAATTCCGAACCCATATCCGATGAAAACAGTAACGGCACCATTGCAAAGATAGTAGTCAGTGAAGTCATGATAATCGGGCGCAAACGCCTGCGTCCTGCTTCATGGATAGCCTCCAACAACGGAACACCCGCTTTGCGCAGTTCATTGATAGCGTCCAGTTTCAGGATAGAGTCATTGATTACAATACCACAGGTGACAATAAGTCCGATAGCAGACATCAGATTCAGTGTATGCCCGCAAAGCCAAAGCAGTAATAACGCAAAGGCCACATCTATCGGTATCTCCGCCAGAACAAGCAAAGGTTGCAGGAAACTTTCAAACTGCGAGGCAAGAATAAAGTACATCAGCAACAACGAAATAAACAGGATTACCACCAGCTCGTCCAACATCTCCCTGTTGGAAAAGAAACTTCCGGAGAAGCCTGTATCCCATTCTTTCGTTTCCTCCGCTACCTGCTTCACTTCCCGCATCAACTTGTCCCCGTTCTGCACGTCATAAAAATTAAAGGGGACATATTCACCATTACGCCCCGAAGTAATACTTTTCAGATCCTCAGCAGGAGCTATCGTAACCAGCTCCCGAAGAGGGATATATTCTATGTTTCCTTTATTATCCGGTTCAGTCTGTATCAACGTCTCCTGCAATATTTCATTCACAGTCTTTTCGCTGCCGGCAACGCTGATCGGAAGATATTGTTGGTAAGAATGCAACATTGTCACACTATTCTCACGAAAAGCAGTTTTCAAGATACGGTAGAGCTCATTATAGGAAACACGGTAAAGCAACAGTTTCTCTTTGCTAATACTTAGATTCAGTTGATTCTCGAAAGCGATACCCGTAGGGGCGATTCCCGTCTTCCGTGCCAAGTCCTTCTCCACGCGCCGGATGGTTTCCGCTTCCGGTGCCTTTGCCTTATTACGGGTATAAAACTCGGCTATGATATCCGGTTCGCCTGTGACAAAGAGTTTCTCAAACACAGTCTCCGGCGGAGAGAAAGAAATGACGGAAAGCGGATAACGCTCTTTCAGTCTGCGATAAATTTCTTGCTGTAAAGGAGAAATAGTTTCGGGCGTCTCCGTACGGAAGTAAAGTTCAGCCTCGGAAGAAGAAAGCTCCCTTTCACGGTTCAGAAGGAAATCCTGCCTGCCAATGGACGCCGTGTGCTCGGCTACCGGTTCTTCCAGTTCTTTAAAAAGTTCGTCCACACGCCTCCTGTTTTCATCCACATGAATATTCTCATTCCACTCAATCCTGGCAATCAATTCATTCTCCTTAATATCGGGCATGCGCTGCTTGTCGATAAAGAAAAAGAAAAATACACAAAGCGGAATGGAAATAGCACAGAACAAAACACTGAACGTTTTATGACTGAATACCCAGTCCACCCCCGCATCATAAAAACGGTCTAATGTATGATCTTTTATCGGGTTATTGAATTTAAAGGAAAGCCACTTCCATTTCCGGGTATGGATACCGGTCCGGTAGACCAGCAGATAAAGTACGGGAAGCAACATGATACCCGTAAAATAAGAAACCATAAGTCCCACTGTAACTGAAAAAGCCTGATCGTAAAAGATAGCTCCGGCAATACCACTCATAAAAATCAACGGTGCAAACACGGCAATGGTCGTTAAGGAGGAACTCAACATGGGAGTCACCACTTCGCTTGTTCCCGTGATACAGGCACGGCGCAACGAATATCCCCGTTCCCGGTATTGCGATATATTCTCAGTTACAATAATCGAACTGTCAATCATCATACCCAATGCCAGAATCAATCCGGCGAGTGAAATGATATTCAGGGACATATTGCACAGATAGAAGAAAACGAAACTGATTACGATAGAAACCACCATGCTAAGTCCGATAACCAACGGAGATTTTACATCCCCCAGAAACAAGACCGCTACCAGGCAGATAAAGAGAAAACCTAAAGACAGATTCTGTTGCAGATTCGAAATTGTGTAGTCCAGCAATTCCGTCTGATTACGGCTGATACTGAAATCAATATCCGGATATACCCGTTGGAAGTACTCCATCGTCTCTACCAGAGATTTCTTCATCTTATCCATATTCTCATCCGCCTGCTTGATAACAGCCAGCGTCACTGCCCTTTTCCCGTTAGATACAAATACCCCTTTTTCTTTTACGGGCACGATATTCACCCGGCAGAAATCCTTTAACTGCACAATCCGGTCTCCTTTACGCAGATAAATATTTTCTACATCTTCCGCAGTACGCAGGAGGGTGGAAAACTTTATGTTATATTCATAATATCCGTCACGTACCGTCATACTACCCGGTTCCACATTATTGGCAGCCAGAGTCGATTCTATATCCTCAATAGAAATTCCCAACATGGAGAGCATATCCTCATCGGGCACAATCTGCACCTGACGTTCCACCAATCCGGTCACATCTACCATAGCCACTTCTTCAAGCTGCTCTATCCTACGTTTAATGACCGATTCGGCAAATTCACACAGATCCAGAAAGGACTGTTGTCCCGTAATGCTATAAGCACTGTCATTCTTCAAAGTCAGATTCAGGTAAAAAACAGGTATATCCGTTGCGCTCGCCTTAATGACTTTCGGACGTTCCGTTTCCTTCGGGAGATAGTTCATTGCAGCGTCTATCTTTTCATTTACCTCGATAAAGGCCAGATCCGTATTAGTACCGAAATCAAAAGACAAGCGGATAATACCGGCGCCGTCTCTAGACTCACTGTGAATATCTTTCAATGTAGAAACCTGTATCAACTGGCTGCGCAAAGGTTTCACAATCGTATTTTCCAGTTCGCGGGCAGATGTATTGGCAGCAGACACCTGTATAGTGATCTCCGGAATAGCGATATTCGGAAGCAGAGATATCGGAAGTGTAGAATAAGTCACCAGCCCGATTATAAAACAGGCGGTGAAAGCCATCAGCACGGCAATAGGACGCTGGATTAAGAATTTTATCATGCTTTTCTCTGTATTTATCGTTTGCAGTCAATCATTCACCGCTTATAGTCACCTCCGTTTCATGCGCTAAATTCAAGTTCCCGGTGACAATAACCGTATCTCCTTCCAAGAGGCCATCTTCAACACCACCCTGAGATTTATCCGAGACAACATATTCCGTAGCATTCTCCAATCCCGTATGTACATAATTCCACATTGCCTTGCCTTCTTTTAAGGTAAACACAACCTGTTTGCCGGAACGCAGCACCACAGCCGTTTTAGGAATGACCAACTGCTCCCCTAAACTCCGCTTGACGCTTACCCTTACGTTCATGCCGCTAAACAACTTCCCCTGTCCGTTTACCGCAGCTTTTACTTTTACCATTCCGTTCGCATCCACCAGCGGATTGATTTCAGATACACTACCTTCATAAGAACCTCCGCCGGCATAAGGAGTAATCATTACTTTGTCACCGGTTTTAATAAAAGCCAGTTCGTTCTCCAACACGGTGAAATCAGTTTCCATCCCACGAGTGTCAATGACAGTACAAAATGCCTCGGACGTATTAGCGAGATTATAAGGTTTTGAAAACAGATTAGCTACTATCCCGTCAAAGGGGGCAACAAGTGTAGCATGCTCCGTTTCTCTTTTCGTAAGTTCATACTGGGACTTCGACTGTTCATAGCCGCTCTTTACTTTCGCAAGTTTCATGGTTTCTTCAGGCACCTTGCTAAAATCATCCGGCGTATATCCCTGCCCGATAAGTACATCTTTCAGTTCAAGCTCCGCTTTCAACAAAGCATCTTCCGCCTGTGATAATTTCTGTTCCAGACGGAATTTATCCAGCTCGGCCAACTTCTGCCCCTTACGAACACGATCACCGTTTTTCACATAGACATGAGCAATAACCTCATTCGTTTCAAAACGAAGATCAGCCTGCCCGCGGGCACTTACCTTACCGTTACTGACTAGTTCGTGATGAAAATCACACCTCTTTAGAATTTGAACGGTGACTTCATTCTTTGAATCCGGAAGAACGGTAGAAACACCTTTATCCTGCTCGTCTGCGTCACTTTTCTTGCCAGAGCAAGATGTCATTCCACCATAAGCTAAACAACATAGCAGCATCCATATACAACTGTATTTTCTCATAATATATTTATTGCTATCGATTATGCATTATAAATTAATCCCTCTATTGGACTCAGACTTTATTTATGCCCGACAATCTTATTCTTGTTATTCTTTTGTATTTTTTCCTTCAAATGATTTAAATATAATCGTGTTATATCCTGTTGATTTTTACTAGGAAAATAAAATGAGGTCATTCGCCCCTGGTTATTTACATATGCAAAAAATCGTTGACTCAATCCTGTTGTTCGGCTACTTGGAAACTCCAGAAATTCCTCGGATATATTTGTGAATCTAAAATTACTCAATTTATTTTTTAAAAGCATCATATTATAACGATTATTTTCATAAGCCGGCAATATTAGTATTTTATTTTTCCCCAAACTCTTTTGTATATTATTCATATCCCTTCTATTTATTTCCGTCTTTTCACTTATATAAAAAGAAATAGCAGAAACAGACATAACTGAAATACAAACAGTTATGAAATTATTTAAATTCATAATAGAGTATCAATGGATTAGATTCATCTCTTAATTTTCTTATACTTTCTTTATTCTTTAGTTTATCAGATATATAATTCTCTTTCTCAAAATACTGCAACTCAGAAAAACATTCAGGAGTAACATAAAAATATACACCCAACGAATCACTACAAAGAAATATCGGAATATGAGAATAGTCAGGCTTAATAGTAAACAATATATCATTTAGTGTTTTCTCATAAACAAGTGTTCTCCCACTTTTAATATCATGCTGAACCTGTTGATTAGACTTTCTCATACATTCAAAAAATAGCTGGTCTTTATATTTATAAATATGGGAAATATGCTGTATTTTACCTTGTTTGTTAAGCCTATTTATTAGAGAAAGAATATTTCGACTTCTTACCCGAGGATCAAGAGTCAGAAGCTTTTCATCTTCTAATATATCTTTTTTTAAAACTATCCCCTCACTTTGAATAGCCATATATGGAGAAATTCTCTGTTCTTTAATAGACATAATAGTATCCATTAAACCCATGATAAACAAATCTTCATTCTTGCCAATATTATAAAAAACATTGCCATGAATAAGTTCATCATTCCACCCTTTATTATACTCTGATGCATCCATCCATTGTGCAATTCTTTCCCCTGACTTGACATCTACTTGCTGTAGTAAATAGTATCTATCTTCTTTTGAAGGTTGAAAAAAAGTCTGTGCTCCATATAAGCATCCACTATTATAAGCAATGTAATTAAAATGAATATTCTTATCCATAAGAATTCCTCCTTTAAACTTACCTGAAGAAATATCATACCTATATATCTTATTCTGTAAAGAATCAAAGATATACAGTTCATTATCATCTATATTAATCGTAAAATCATCACAAGATACATATTCATCAGGTGCCAATCCTATATTGCCAATTTTTCTCATAAAAGTGCCTTTTCTATCAAATATATAAACTCCTTTTGTAGAACGGCTATCCAAAACAAACAATTGACTCTTGTAAATCTGCATTTTATCTATTCCTCCCAGCAGTGCGTCTTTTTCATCCAGCTCAATTGCAGTCACTGATTTGAAAATATCCGAATACCTAAATTCTGACACTTTGGTACTATCCAAATTCACAATTAATACAGGGCTGCTTCTATCTATTATTTTGTTCTCAGACAGACAAGAAATAGCTATATAGCTCATTGCTATAGCACAACATATATAGCATATCTTCATTATAAATATCCTAATATTATTCATACTCGTCATTATGTTATTGATTTGAATATTCGTTTCCAACGTATTTTCCCTTCATTATCAGTAGATTTCCAAATAAAAGATGCCCTTCCAACAATATATTCTTCCGGCAACAATCCCCAATAACGAGAATCTTGAGAGTTAAACACCCGATCTCCTGCCATAAAATAATAGTTTGTACGAAAACGATAGCTAGTAATACGATGATGATCCAAATAAGCTTTTTCTCCTTTCCATTGAAGTTTCTTCTGCTGTTCCCATTCGATAAGATGACGATAAAGAAGGTAATTCTTCCGGTTCATCACAATGACATCATTCATTCGAGGTATATAAAGTGGACCAAAATTACAAACGTTCCAGTGAATAGAATCGTTCCACGGATAGGTTTGGAAAGAATATCGTTTTCGAGCATTCTCCGGTAATTGTTGTAGACGTTCTTTCATACTGTCCTGAGATTTTATATTACCCAAATCTTTCTCATAGCCTGCCACACAATAATGATAGTTATGAATAGAAATAGAGTCACCGGGTAATGCAACACAACGTTTCACATAATATTTTAAAATATCAAATCCAATACTATCCCGATGTTGAGGATAAGGAAAATTGAAAACAAGAACATCATTTCGTTTTATGCCCCCCAAAGCAGGCAACCGATAGACAACAAAACGTTCCTGACGGAAAGCTGCAGACAAATTAAAAAGTCGGGCACCCATCGGAAGTTTGTTCACAATAATGTTATCACCAGGTAACAAAGCAGGCACCATTGAATCCGTAGGTACTTTGAAGGAGGCAAACAAAACTGTTTGTAGTAGTATCCAACCAAGGAACAAGATTGTAATTCCCCAAATGCACCCTTTCATCAAACGCATCAATAGTAATAACAGCTTTTTCATCGACTTATCAATTTTTTTACTTCATCTCTCATTTCACGAATAGCAGACGATTGTATTTTCGGTTCTTTCGTCAACACAATTTCGACCATTTGTTCCAATTTATCAGGTTTTCGAAAATCCGGTTCAGCATAGAGTTTTGCTAACAGATAATATGGATAAATACGTCCCGGTAAACGATGAGTAGAGCGCAGAAACCAATGTTCAGCTTCTTCATATCTCTTTAACGCCTTATAGTTTTTGCCAATGACATTAAGTATCATCGGATCGCAACTGATTCGTTCCGCTTCTTGTAATATCCGATTAGAAGCATTGTATTCTTTCAAGTTATGCAGACAACGTCCATACTCAAAAAGAAAACGGGGACGGCCATTCAGAAGCGGATATAGTCTTCCATATTCTTCTTTCGCTTTACCATATGCCTGAATACTATACAACATTTTACATTGTGACCACTCCCGACAAGCGTCATACGCATTATTCCGTACCAACCATACACCTACACTGCCGATCACAAACGTAAATAGAAGCATCAACTTATGTGAATAGTCCAAGAAGCATGCAATTAAAAGAAGAATAAATGCAATGATAAAACAAGGATACGTCATTGGATAAGAAGAAAAAGAGAAAAAAAGTAATGAAATTAATCCTCCGCAGATACCGATACGTTTCTTTTTAATTCCCCGATACAAGCAACCACCTATTATCGTTAACACAAGTACCAAAACCGGAATACCACACTCTACTGCTATTCGTAGATATTCATTGAAAGCATACTCCGGGCTACCAGCTACACGTTCCTCATCTTCATCATAACTACCTTTTGCAAAATATTTCTCCTGCTCTTGTCCATAAGCATAAACAAAGTTCCCAATACCATACGCAGAAATGGGCTTCTTAACCACAGCCAAACTACTTATTTTCCACATAAACAGTCGTCCTTTAGCTGAATCAGCCTTCAAATGATAGATTCCAATACCTCCTGTTATCAAAATAACGGAAAGCAAAAGTAAAGCAACTACCGCTTTTCCATGATACTCCTCCCAAGCTTTTTTCAACCAATTTCTCCATGGATAGTGTACACTACATACAAATACTCCCGAAAAGATGGACGCCAGCCATGCCGAACGGCTCATTCCTGCCGGAAGTACACAAACGAGTAATAACAGCACCCCAAAAGATAAATAATACCCTACCGATTCTTCCCAAGTACGTTGCTTTATAGCATTTAATCGTAACCATTCGTACAAACATACAGGAAATACCAATGCCAAATAGCCGGAATATGGTCCAGGATTATAAAAAGAGCCTGTCACAGCATATAATGAATGATTAGAAGTAGCGAAACCGTAAATCTGACGCAATCCCCAGACTGCTTCAATACCACCCATTAAAATAAGCCCCCAAATCACTGAATGATAGAAAAAATGTACTCCTTTTGCTGATAACCCTACCGCTAATAATACACATACAGTAAATATTATAGAAACCCACCCACACCACAGCCATTGATAAGCAGTATCCCCGGCAGGAATATAGGAAGAATAGGCACAAACGGTACTTAGTAATCCGATTACTCCTATTGAAATCAAAGCGATAGAAGCCTGTGTTTTTATCCGCAAAAATTGTATTCTCGTCATCTTCATTGATCTAGTAAATTTTATTTTTCTGCATTTCCCTTTATTTTAATAAGTATTGGAGATGAAGTCGTATTACAATATATACTAATCGTTTTGTTAAAATGCCCAGGATGCTCAGCTTGATAACTGATATGCAATGTATCGCTCTTACCTGGTAATATTGGTTGTTTTGGGTAATCTACCACAGTACAACCACAGGATGTAGTCACATCATTAATCACCAAAGGAATACTCCCCGTATTTTGGATGCTCAGACTCTTTGTTTGCTTTTCTTCCCACAAGAAAGACTGCATATCCAAAACCATTTGATCTATTTTCAGAGAAGTTTGTCGTCCTTCATTATTATTTTCTAAAGATTTATTCTTCGAAAGAATTTTCAGATATAAATCTCTTACCTTATTATTATAAATAGGATTACCAACAGCTACAACCTTATTATTCTCATTTAAAAGAAAAGTCTGAAAATCCATTCTCTGTAGAAAGTGGTTCAGTATATTAAGACTATCTTGCTTATCTATGCATACCGGATTATTAAATAAAGCCATTTTTAAAGTATGGTGGAGCTCCATACCTTTCTTCGGAAAGAAGAAAAAAAGGAACTGAACGGAATCAGCACTAGTTGAATCAACCTGTTGCATAAACTTCTTCCAATCAGCGAGCCTCAATCTACATCCAGTACATCCAGTAGAATCGGTATATACCAAAACTTTGTATTGGTCTTTTATACAAAAATCAACAGTGTCTTTACCTTGAATAGTAAAAACTGTATGTGAAGGAAATATAATTTCTTTTTGTTCCCATTCTTTTAATAACGCAGCTAGTTGCTGCTTATTTCCCTTACAGGAAATAAACAATAATGCTAAAAATCCTAAAAAGCAATACTTCATTACTAGAATTTATTTAGTTCATACAACAATACAAGCAATAGTTCCTTCACTTGTCGATAAAACATACAGTTCCCAATCGTGCACTATAGAATGATTACCCAAATAACTTTTTTATTATCTATAGCAATCATGATATTTCATTTTTGATCCTATCTCTCCAACTCTTTCAACGAATTGACCAATAACCTCACCTGCGGAAAAAAACTGTTTAAACATAGAACAACCTGAAATAGAATATCTATCATAACAGATATGCTTATCCCCCACTCTCTCCACCTCCGTCATTTTCTCCAGCCAATGCTTCCAAATTAGCCAACGTTACATCAGACAATTTTATATCTCCATGAAAATTATATGCAGTATAACCAGCGAACAGTACAACTGCAAAGACCAACATTATTCCAAATAATTTCTTTTTCATATTATCGTTTCATCGTTTATATTATAATTCAATGAGTCCACTTTTTAAAGTGGACTCAATAAGTAAATTTAAAGAGGAAGTTTATAAACGTATATCTTATCTTCAATATCCTTATTAACAGCATAAAGGGTATGATACTTATTAGAAACGACAAAATTGCTAATCTTCTTATCTAAAGAATACCGCTCAACTAGTTCACCATTCCATGTCCATACTTCCAGAATTGGCTCTTCTTGTTTAGTCAATACATATATATATTTATTATCAGCACATGGGGGATAAGGATAATAAGTAATTTTCTCTTCGTTATCTAACGAAGAGTTAGCATGCTCCAACACTATTTCATTCAACATCTCACCATGTCGGTTATAGATTCTCATCATCTTAATATATACATAAAAAGAGGCAAACATCTCTCCATCAGGTTTAGAAACAGTCAATTTATTATATACAAAATTATTATCATCGCCTTTATCCTTTTTCAATAAATCAAATGGGTAATCGCTGAATTGATGAGTATCCTGTTTCTTATCCAGTAACGTATATTCATATTTATCATCTTGAGACAAGAAGCAATAAGAACTATCAGCTAAAAAAAGGAAACGATTTAGTGGCATTTGGTTTACTTTCAACCTCTGTTCTGAGATTAATTTAAAAGTACCCGATGAATCTATTTTCAATTCTTTCACTCTATTTGAGGGTAATTCAAAAACTTTAAAACCCTCTTTAGATTCAACAAAATTCCTATCTAATATCAAAAAGTCATTAGGTCCCTGTCCTTTTACCCCCGCATTAAACAAATATTGGCATTCTGGTAATTTCCAGAAAGAGAACAAAGTATCTTTCCGTTGTTCGTAAGCAACCAACATATCATGAACTATAAATAAACGTGTCACAGACAACAATACCGGAGGAGTTGTTATACTATCTGCCAATAACGACGTGGGATTTGGAAGATCAACTATTTGCTCCTTGTGAGAAACACAACTTACCCCCAAAATAGATAATAGAAAGAAGAATACAATACTATACTTCATATCACTATTTATTACACGTCGATGTATACTTAGCTTCCAATAACCAATAAAGTTCACATTCCTGACAAATCCACCCCCATAGAGCAAAACCGTCATCCTCTGGTGCTTTTCTCCATTTTTTATAACAACTATGACTTGCTCCTCCTGCTTCAGAGTTATCATCATTTTCATCTGCTAAAGCTTCCAAATTAGCCAACGTTACATCAGACAATTTTATATCTCCATGAGAATTATATACAGTATAACCAGCAAACAGTATAACTGCAAGGACCAACATTATTCCAAATAATTTCTTTTTCATATTATCGTTTCATCGTTTATATTATAATTCAGTTTATTCCGTCTCTATCCTTTCAACGGCATAAGGCAATCACTTGCCACTTTCATTTTTTATTCTTATGTTTGCATTGGATACCTTCTTCCTTATTTAGGCTGTATTCAGAATGGACGATGCGCCTTGCCAAAGAACAGCAATCGTCCATTCTTCCTTCCCAACCAGTTTAACAATTATAAAATTAATCAAAACAGCAGATTCCAATAACCTTCTGTAAAGATTTGCTTATTATCATAATAAGTAAATACCTGTTCTTCATTTCCTCTGGTCAAATCTCGAAGCCAATATAAAGCATGACTAGGAACATTATTGTATATCAGTTTAGGTTCTTCCGCTACTTTAACGCCCAATGATTTCCAACCGTCTGCCGAGAAATAAAATAACTCATACTTATCCCCTACCCGTACAAAATTATCATCATTGCGAGGTGTATATCTAATACTCCCTACCTGCTTGGGAGTATTCAAATCCAGACCAACCCAACCCGGCTTTTCCGAACTAGTAAAGAAAGTCAAAGGGTCACCGTCCATGGCACTCCTTCCTGACACTGTCCGACTTCCTTTATATGGTAAAGTAGACATTAATTCACCTTGTAACTTCGTTTGTCCCAAAGTATCGGCATACCAAGCTACTTCCGCAATATCGCCAGGAAACCAATCAGCAGATATGTAACGAACATAACGATACTTCGAAGAATCTTTTATCTTGACTTCATTGAACATCTTTCTTGGATAATTCTTCAGTTGTAACATAACCTTTGCATCACTGAAATCTTTCCGATTAGCACCTTCAAAACGACCATACGCCATACGTTGGATATAAGACCGTATACCTCCTTGTAGAGGCCATTTACGTGTGACACTCATCTGACAACTGTCTGCTTTCGGGCGATAATACAACAAGCAACCACTTTCTTTATCTATCTTAAAAGGAAAACTGGCTTCTTTTAACTTTCCATCCTGAGCGTACAAAGTCATATAAATTAGCCCTTCTTCAATATCATTAAAAATAGCTTTCCCTTCTTTATAACGCCCCTCGCCAATCGGAAACCAGCCACGCCTATTAAAGATAGCAACCCATACAGAATGTTCTTCTTTTCTATCTTTTATCAACTCACAATCAACCGTTATTTCATTGGAAGGAAAATACAAAGATGAAACATCTTTCAAACAAATGTTCGCCAATGCTATTCCAAACTTTTTATTTTGTAGAACAGCATCTAAACGTTCTTTCTGTAATGCATAGGTATGCCTATATACTTTTCCCTGTCTATAACCAAACTGTTCACCTCTTTTTAGCTTTCGCGCCCCAAAATTAAATGGAATTGTATATCCAGTTGTATCAAGTACTACATTCCAAACATGAGCAACATGACTCACCGGTGACCATAAATAAGCATCAATCCCAACGGGAATGCCTACCGAACGTAGCATATAACATCCGAAATCTGCAATACTCGTACAATCGCCAAGTTGTAATTCCAACAAGAGTTGAGCTGATAAATGTGGACCTGTAAGTTCATTCTGATATTTCCAATGTAAACTCGTTGCATAATTACTTAAACAGGAGGTTGCCTCCACTACATCCGTTCCTTGATATAAAGAATCCAGTACAGGCTTGAAGCGATGATAGAAGTCTTTTTTCCAATGAGTCAAAGGTTCATCCTTGATTCGATATGGAAGAATAAACTCGCAGAAATTATCAAAAGAAACGTACTTTCCCCAAGGAGTTTCACGCCATACTTTAAATGAATACTCTATATTTTCAATCAAATATTCGGAAGTTATCACTTTTGCATCATATTCCTTGAACAAATTTCGATAGGGAAAGCGTTTCAGATATTCTAAATGTTTATCATAACTATCTGAAACCGCATATTGTTCAAGCGCTATATGTAGCGAATCCAAATCACTTCCTTTATATGTATAGTACAGAGGCATATTTTCTATAAGATATATAGCCGCCTTCAATTTAAGAGAATCATTTTTATAATACTCTAAAACTTTTTCAAGTTCTGCCCGGTTAGTATCAGCAAAAGCCAAAGCTGTTTCTAACTGTTCTTTTTCAGAAGAGGAACAAGAAAGCAAGCTAAATAATATACATACACATATAAACAGTCGTGTTTTCATACTTTTTCAATCAGGTTTGTATTGCTGGAGAGCTATCTATAAGACAAGAAAGCCCCAAGAAGTCATCTCAAAGACTGTAACCTCTAACTATATATTTAACTTTTTCATGAGTAAGAGGACAATCTAGACTACCAACATCAATACACCTTATTTTTCCTCCTACAACCTCTCCATCATCTGATCCATCTTCATCCGCAGCTAACGCTTCAATATTTTCTAGCAACAAGGAGCTAATATTAGATTTGTAAACACATTTACCGTTTGCCAAATGCAAACTATACAATGCAACAATAACAGTAAACAGTAATGCCGTAAAAATACCTTTTTTCATAATATATTATATTTTTCAAATAAACTACGGCAAAGGTAATCAAGTGGGGTATTGAATCCAAAAGATACATCTTACATCTTCTTACATCTGCTAATAAAAGTAGAAATAAGAAGACTTAAGATTTATATCTCACTGATTTTCAATTGGTAACTCCCCACAGACTCTATTTCGATGGATATAGAAGGAAAATGTCTCAAGAAACCTCGTAATCGATTTAAAACCTGATATATCCTATTGTCATAATTACCATCAACTTTCCATAATGCCTTACCAATTGCGTTAATAGACAAAATATGAAAGTAAAGCTATCTACTAACAACATCATAAGATATGCAAAAACGTTATTTCATATAATTCTGTAAATATTTCAAATATGAAAGGGTCTGATCCGTCATCGAATTATGGGGTATATAGATTTTATTTATTATAAAATCTTTATCTATCACAAATAGATATGGAATATCCATGCTTTCAATAGGAATTTTCAAAGATGCTATTTTAAAAAAGCGCCCTTTGATTCTATATAGTTTTAAGTCATCCAGAAAACATTGATCTTCGTAATCTGTCAAAAATATGACATTTTTCATATTTACTTTCTGCAATAATGACATCAGTGTATTTACACAAATCCCACAATTCGACTGAGATAGTCGCACTACTAAAGATGTATCAGATATAATATCCTTTAAATGACAAGCGCTTGTACCATCTTCATATATTATTTCATTTAAACATAGAGGCAAACCATTATTTTGAAAATTCAATATAATATCTTCTTTTAACATATAATAAGCAGAGTTTCTCTTTTCTATCTGCTTTTCATATTCGCACTTTATATTTTTTAAGTATCTAAAATATATTTTTTCAGACTGTATTCTACGTCCAAATTGATAGACACTAACAATCAAGGTTAGTACAAATATGAAAAAGACTATGTATCGTTTATTCTTCAATAATATTATTTTTATATGGTAATTCGTAAATTATCAGAATAGGATTATCTTCATCATGCAAATTTTGATATATATTCTCGTAAACCGGATTGAGTTTGTCATCCGTTTTGTTCCTTTCTTTTTTTATGTCCATATACTGTTTAAACTGCATAGGTTGCATAATTTGTATTATTTGACTTGCATTATTAACGGGTAAATAATTAGGAGAACCACCTCTTAAAGGCGAATTTAAAATAAAGTAATAACCTTCTAATCGTTTTAACTGTTTATCATATATAAAGAGTCCTATATTCGTTTTGAACAACAAATAGTCACGATTCCCCACTACATTAGTAATGCTACATACATACTTATTCTCATCGCATATATTAAGAAAATCTTCAGCAGACATATTCTTTTCTAGTAATGATTTTGGTAAATGGTGCTCTTTAAAATCAATCGCATATTTCTCATATATACCATTTCTATCTATAGAATATATACAACTTTCCAAAGGGCGTGTAAAATATACAGCATCACTTATTGTTAACCTATTTCCCACATCGAAAGATGTAAAATTTCCAGAAGAACCTGAATCAAAATAAGGTCTTTCATGCAAAGCCTCCTTTCTTAGAAAATCCATAGGATAGGTATAAGTTAAAATATAATCTACATCTTTCAGCCCTACCTTATAGCAATAAATACTATCACCGTTTACTATAAATTCACTATAATAGTCAGAATATGAGACTTCTTTCATCAACTTTCCTGCATTAGTATAATACATAACCTTATATGGCCGATCACATAGTAATACTATATTTTTTCTTTTTTGATCCACGGTAATATCACTAATCTGAATATACTCTCCGGGACCGCTACCTATATCATTAATTTGTCCCAAATACTTTCCTGAAGTACTATACATAAAAACTTTACCTAATGAGCGGTCAAGCATATAAAAAGTATCATCTATTACACATATTCTATCAATAGACCGGATTAAGGAAAAGTTATCATTACTTTCCAATGGTATTATTGAGGAGGCTTGAAAAAAGGCAGTATCAACCAAACTTGTTTTAATTTCATTCAATACTATAGGAATCCCACAGCCCTTTATAAGTGTTTTATCAGAAGAACAACTCGTACATGCAATTAGTACAAATTGAATAATTATTAATCTTACATTCATTAAACTAATATTTAAGTTCTTATAGATTCTCAATACATTCAAGCGCCATATTTATCAACCTCACCAACATATTCAGGATTGCTACAGTAGAATCCGTTTGTACATTTTACTTCTCCAGATCCCGGACAAGATATTTCCGTTATTCGAGTCTTATATTTTGCGTAACAATTTTCATACAATTTAATGTACGAATATTCAAAATAATTTCTAGTCACTTTTTCCGCAGCAGTACTGCTTGAATCAGGGAAAGGATCAGTAGGAAAATCATTTTCTCCCACATCCATAGAATCTTCTCCACTACCCAACGCATTAATTGAGGTCATAGCCAAATCGCATAAAACATTTGTATTTAATGCTATTTTCACATTTAATGTACTCACTACACATACAACTATTGCAAAAGCTATTATATTTAGTTTCTTTTTCATATTATCGTTTCATCGTTTATATTTTAATCAATTTATTTATTCCGTCTCTATCCTTTCAGCAGGATAAGGAACACTTACCTTTATTTTTTATTCTTATATCTATGCACCTCCTTCTTTTTAGGCTGTATTCAGAACGGACGATGCGCCTTGCCAAGAACAGTAATTGTCCATTCTTCCTTCTCAACCAGTTTACCAATTATATAATTTATCGGGAATACTCAAATCTAAACTAACCCACCCCGATTTTTCAGAACTAATAAAAAAAGCCAAAGGATCATCATCCATGGCATCCCTTTCCTGACATTATTTGACTTCCATCATTTACCAAATACAAACTATACAATATAATAGTAAGTAGTAATGCCGTAAAAATACCTTTTTTCATAATATATTATATTTTTCAAATAAACTACGGCAAAGGTAATCAAGTGGGGTATTGAATCCAAAAGATACATCTTACATCTTCTTACATCTGCTAATAAAAGTAGAAATAAGAAGACTTAAGATTTATATCTCACTGATTTTCAATTGGTAACTCCCCACAGACTCTATTTCGATGGATATAGAAGGAAAATGTCTCAAGAAACCTCGTAATCGATTTAAAACCTGATATATCCTATTGTCATAATTACCATCAACTTTCCATAATGCCTTACCAATTGCGTTAATAGACAAAATATGATTGTCTGCCTGCATAAAAAGTTCTAATAACTTGGCTGACTGATTTGTTAAGGATACATTCTTTTCCCCCTCGCTCATTATTCTTTTCTCTGCATCAAAATAGACATCACCACCTAAATGATATAATCTAGCAGTAGTAGTCTCCACTTCTTTCACTAATACTTCTTTCTCGATTATTATTTTTTCTGGATTCATTTTCCTTCGGATAATAGCTGTTATCTTGTATATAGTAAAAATAAAAAAAATATAAAGCAAGATGTAAACTATCCCTGCAAACTCCAACACTTGCGAAAAAGAGTATTGAAGATAAAGCAGACATTCCATTTCACAACGATAACCGATCGTGCAAACCCAGAAGGGTTGTAGATTCTGCCACCATTCACTATCTGATGTTAACAAGGAAGTTGTTTTCTCATCCCAATCTGTTGAAAACATACATATACCAGTACGGCATACTAGATTTTTCTTTTTTAGAAAGTTCTGCCAATTGCAATTTAAAGAATCAAGACTGAGTGAATAGTCTTTAAAAGCACACGAATGTATTATCCGCACGTCAGAATTCATTGTCACATTCTTCCAATGTTTCTCCTGATCAATCTTATACTTCCTCTCACCTGACTCATCATACCAATAAATATATTCAGGAACATCATCCTTTCTCAGTATATCTCCGCCATTAAAGCCAACAGTCAATTTCACATCAGGTATCCGCCTATATGCTTCACTATTAACAGCTTCCACGAAAGCCTCTTTAGCCATCTGTTCAATAGTACTCTGCCTATACTTATAATAATAGTAACTACCAAGCAGAAACAATGCAACTGTAACAGATATAAATAATATTTTATATTTTATTTTCATCGTTTTTATCAAGATAAAGAGTAACAATTCAACTATATCGAAATTTTACTATGGGCTGATCATTATTTACATCCGTCGCCATTATTGTTTTAGTAGTTTCGTCCACCCAAATTCCATATATATAATGGTCCAGTACATATTTGCATAGTGGTTCTCCTTTCAAACTAAATACATAAATGTACTTTCCACCGTCAGGAAGTCTACCGTTTTGTTTCGCTATCTCCTTGAAAGTCGTTCCATGAAATACTGCATAAATGGCACTATCAGTTACCTGTACATCACTAAAACCCATAATTCCAGCTGGTACACCATATCCGGCAGATATTTCAAAGTCCGGTTCACCATGCTCACCAATATGTATCACATGTGTACTATCCTTTAAGTTATAAACCTCGACTACTTCCCCTAATTGAGTAACAGTCGCAAGAATACCATTATGAGGATTATAATCTAGAAAACTACGCCACGCTTGAGCCAACGCCGGGCGGGCATGCTGTAAAGCATCCTCATTCACAGTTGGTATATTCCCTAGCCTCTCGAAAAGTTTTCCTTTACGATTTACCATGCACAGACGACTATCCCCCGAATAGTCAGGAATAATAAATGTAGTATCATTAAACACCGTAAAATCAAGTACCCGAAGGACATCTTCATCCAATGCTACTGTTTCCTCACGAAGTAGTGAGTCACCGGATAATGAAAAATCGAACTTAGTTAATTCGCTTTTATTAGCGTCTAATGTCCATACATCTTCGTTATAAAACCGAAGATTTTCCATTGATAGCATTCCCGTAGGTGAATCACTATGTATTCCGAAAGAAGATAGATAGTGAAAATCAGGATATTGAAAAAGATGTCCATAATTATCAAAACCATGCAAATCCATTACAATGACTTTATCTCCTTCCACTCGTATCCGAAAGGGATAACGAAACAAGACTGTATCGAGTTCTATGATTTCTCCTTTTAACTCTTCCACTTGTGGAAATTCAGAATAGAGAAATACATTGTCTCCATACTTCGTATGCTTTGTACCACAAGATAGAAAAATTAAAAGGAGAAATAGGAAACCAATACTATTTTTTAGGTCCGTAATCCACACTGATATACTCCACCTAGATACCTTCATAGGTACAATCATGCCATTTTGTTTTCTCATTAATCTCATCACGTGACTTATTTATCTGTTTGAATAGCGCAAAGGTAATAATTTGCAAAAACCAACGGACGATATTAAAAACTATTTTTAGCCATTCATACCTCTTTTTCCATGTACATCCAAGCAAACTACTTATCTTAATATTTCATTATCCAGCAATCGGCATTATTCCCCAGCTGATTAAGTTCTTATTCCGTTTTTACTATATATAATATAGGGTTATCATCGTCAACAAAATTAACGTCTTTAAAAACCGCCTTCCCTTTTTCCGTAAGTTCACTTCCTGCATTTTCAATGTCCATTGGACTCAAAATTGCAATAAATTCATCTTGCCCTTTCGTGAACTCAAAAAGAGGATATTGTAGTCCGGTTAAATCATCAACACAATTTTCAAATGTATATGACCGGGTTACTCCCTGTCTTTTATCATATACAGCAACACAAGGCATTTGCTTGTCGAAGAATATTAATTGTATGTAATTTCTATTTTCCGTTAAATATTTAATTTTTCCACGAGAATTTGCTAATTTCTTTTTTACTTCCCTATGAGGAATATCTTCTAAATCCTCAAAATCAATACTTTCTTCGCCAAAATTCACTTCATAGGCAACCTTTATTCTATGATCGGATTGCATCTCATAAATCTTATTATCCAAATAGATCCGATATAGCAAAATAGAATCTTGTTTAGAAAAAGGATGTATAAGCATCAAAAGATTATCTCCCATTCGTTTATTCGGAAAATCTTCATATAGTATCCTTCCTTTTATATCAGTCACAATAAGATTGCCCCTATCAAGTCTATCACACACAAAATGCAACTGATTTTTCTGATATTCCATAGCATCAGCAAAGAAATCGAGAGTTATTGTCCCAAGAGGCTGTCCAGACAAAGAATAAGTAAAGAGTTTTTTCTTATCACAAAGCACATAAATTAAATTCTTTTCCTTGTCTATGGAAAAATCATTAATTTGCATATATTCATTAGGCCCGCTCCCTCTTTTTCCAATAGCAAATTTATATTCTCCCTGGGTATCGAATACATACAAACGGGCACTATGCATTTTATCCAAAACAAATATCTTCCCATCATAAAATTCCAACTTACTTATCCCGCCTATCAGACAACTATCATTGGTTTCAAGTGGAATAACGGAAAAAGATGAAGCTATGCTTGACAACTTAAATTTCCCGCCATTAATCTCCTGACAATCAATCATCTTATATTCACCATTCGGAGTGTTTATAGTAGAAGACCGCCTGCATGAAGATACTAAAACTAAAAGGAAGAAAAAGAATAGAAAAACGATACTATTTTTCAGAACTGTAATACACACTGACATATTCCACCTCGATTTACCAATAGATGTAATCATGCTATTTCGTCTTGCCATTAATTTCATCACGTGATTTATTTATATGTTTGAATAACACAAAGATAATATTATTTATAATAACCAACAGATAATATTAAAAACTATTTAGCCATTCATTTCTCTTTTTCCATGCACATCTAAGCAAACTACTTATCTTAATATTTCATTATCCAGCAATCGGCATTATTCCCCAACTGGGAAACTTCATCATTTCAAATAATATTTCAATATTACAGGATTATCGTCTTCTTTCAGCGTCTCCATTTTATGAATTTCTTGTGGTGACATCAAATTACGATCCATATATTGAGACAACTCATCCGGTTGGCAAATAGCAAGTAATACATTATCTATTATACCAAAACAAGGATACATAAAGAAGGGCTTTCCTTCTTTCAACAGAAAACCTTCATTCTTTTTCCTATTATAAATATAATGACTGCCATATCCTCTCACTGCTTTAGCTAAAAAGATATATACATAATCATCATTGAAAAATTTAAGCAATGGCAAAGTCTTTCCTGATTTCCTCAGATATTGATATCTTTCCGTTGCGTCTTCTGTTATTTTTCTTCTTTCCTCATCAGAGTCAGTTCTCTTTCCGCTCGCCCTTCCAGGCAAGTTATCATCTTCAACTTCCGCATCCCCAAAATCAAGATACATAATAGGATTAAGTTTCTTTTCTTTCGCATTTATTTGATAGAAATAATAATTAAGTCCGAAAGGAACAAAATAAAATTGTTCTCCTATATGATAAAAACAATTATGCGCCATAGTGTTTTCGGAAATAGTTCCTTCATAATTTGCACTAATAGCTTCTTGAGTTCTCAAATTAACAAATGAAACTTCTTGATCCGTCCACATAAAAGGATTAGTAAAGATATAATTATCTGTATCTAAAGCCATCAAGTAATCCACAGGAAATTCCGGTTTAAACTTTCTCTTTGCCAATAGCTCAAATGTTGGACTATAAGTATATATTGTTCCATAAGGATTGAGCAGATCAATACCTTTTAAGTAAGGATTTAGATTAATATCCAATACCATGACGTAATCTTCCGGTCCTTGCCCTTTCATCTTCTTTGAATTTGCAACATATTGCCCATTCCCCGAAAATGTATAAATGATTTGATCACTTGTATAAATCACAAACATATCCGTCCTTTTATCATAAAGGACTTTATTACATCTATGAAATAAAGATGAATCATTCGTTTCCAAAGGCACAATCTCTATTTTCTCTAAAAACAATGAAACATCCTGCGAAACTTCATCTACTTCGACCGGTATTATTTCAATACCACTTAGCAAACTCTTATTGTTCGTGGAACACGCACAAATAATAATCGATAATACTATTAAACTGGCTGTTTTCATCATTAGTTTTCTATGGAAAATAGTACTTTTAGTTTTCATTGTGTGTCACATTTTTGTATGTCTTAACTACAAAGTTAACGTAATCTATGACAATTATAGAATATCACTCACTATTTTATCTTTTCTCATTAGAAAATCTGTCCTATTTTTAAAATTTCCCTATCAAATACTAAGTCAAAAAAGAAAATTACCACTCCGACCCTGCCAATGGCATACTTTATTTCTGTATCAACAGAGTGACGCTATCGCATACAAATAGCAACGGTATAGAGACCGGATAGCTACGCTATTCCGACCCTATACCGTCGCTATATAAAACCCAATATAATTGTGTTGATTTCTAGTCTCAGCGCTGTGTAGGCAGGGTAAATTCCTGCGAATCGCAAATTATTCCGTTCTCATCCGCCACCGCTACACGAAATGTTACCTCACCGTCTTTCAGTTTCTCGCCTGCATGAATGGAAGCGGTGTAACGAATACCTTCCCCCGGAAGGATTTCCTCTATCATCACAGAAGGAGAAATGCCGAGATGCTTCACCTTGCCCACTGTTTCTACCAAGGGGACAATATTATAGACAGGGTTCCGCCCTTCATTCATAATCTCAAAGATGATCTTGCTATTCTCTCCCGCATCAATCACATGACTACGGTTATCATCAATAAAACGAATCCTGCGCAGTTTCAGCTGGGTAAGAGGTCGCTGCACCTGTGGCTGTTTCTTATATTTCCGGACACGAACTTCCCGTACTTCAGGAATATAAGCATCCTCCTCTATCGGTTCTTGTCTCGGTGCTGTCAATGCATTCCCTATCGCTGCACCGGCAATGGTCCCTACAATATTTCCAATAGCAGAACCGCGATAACCGCCTCTCCAGCCATGATTATTATCCCCGATAAGCCCTCCTATCGAGCCGCCCAGACTTCCTCCGATAGAAGCGCCTGCCATGATAGCTCCCGGATTTCCCATACGCCCCGATGCACACCCGCTCAAAATCAAAGCGGAAAGCAAAATTACTGTTATTTGTTTCTTCATGACCTTCTCTATTTAGTGTGTTACTATTTATTTTATCACTTTAAAACGGGCAAAACGCAATAATAGTTGTTTGTCACCCGCATTTTTGAAATGAATGGTTGCTTTCGCATTATCTCCCGTTCCTTCCACTTTCATCACTTCACCCAGTCCGAAACGTTCGTGCTCTATCATCTGTCCGGCACGTACTCCCGTCACCGACGCAGCATTCGAAGCTGCCGACTGTGCACTACTGCTTCCACTCACCGCACTCACTTTTTTCAGGTTTCTCGGCACACTGGGGGCTATAATCTGTGCTTTCGAACGTGCACGCTGTTCGGAAGAACTACTACCGAAAGAAGCACGCGACGGAGAAGCGGAACGAGTGAAGCCTCCCTCAATCTCCCTACGGAAACGCCCTGCGCCTTCATCAACCGAACGACTCACTCCTGCCTCATGCGGTAATTGCAAATAATGAACATCAATATCACGCAAGAAGCGGCTGGGACTTCCAAATTCCATTTTTCCGTAACGAAAACGGGTCTTTGCAAACGAAAGATAGCAATGTTCTTCCGCACGGGTGATCGCCACATAGAACAAACGGCGTTCTTCTTCCAATGCACGAGGAGAATCTCCTGCCATTCCACTGGGAAAGAGATTTTCTTCCAGCCCGACCACAAATACGTTCTTAAATTCCAGTCCTTTAGCCGAATGCACGGTCATCAAGGTTATCTTTTCCCCGTCATCCGCTTTATCAGAGTCCTGATCGGTAAGCAAGGCAATCTCCGAAAGAAAATCGGTCAGGGAAATGTTCGGGTTACCTTCTTCCTGCCGCAAAGCACAAAAGTCATTCATCCCGTTCACCAACTCCTCGATATTTTCTTTCCTGCTCAAGTTTTCAGGCGACGTATCCTGACAGACATCATTGATGATACCGGACCGACGGATAATATCTGTTCCTATTTCGTATGCATTCTTATCCGCCTGACCGGTAATAAAACCCTCAATCAGTTCACGGAAACCTTGCAATTTCGCATGCGTCCCTTTATTGATATTGAGCCCATAACTCAATGGTTCACAAAGTGCCGCCCAAAGGCTGACGCCATTATCGGTAGCCGCCGATATAATCTTTCCGACAGTAGTATCCCCGATACCACGGGCAGGATAATTAATGATACGTTTGAACGCTTCTTCATCATTCGGATTCACCACCAACCGGAAGTAAGCAATCACATCCTTTATCTCCTTACGCTGGTAAAACGAGAGTCCTCCATATATCTTATAGGGCATACTTCGTTTCCGAAGTGCTTCCTCAAAAACACGGCTCTGCGCATTCGTTCGATATAAGATAGCAAATTCGGCATATCCGTAACGAAACTCCCGGCGCAATTCTGCTATTTTGTTCGCCACAATATCCCCTTCTTCCACATCACTGTAAGCTTGAAATACCCCAATCGGCTCTCCCTTTTCTTTCTCCGAGAATACGGCTTTCCGTATCTGACGTTCATTCTTCTCAATCAGACTGTTGGCAGCACAGACGATTGTTTGCGTAGAGCGATAATTCTGTTCCAACTTGAAGACTTTCGTATCCGGATAGATTTTTGTAAAATAAAGGATGTTGTCAATATCCGCACCCCGGAAGGAGTAGATACTCTGTGCATCATCCCCTACCACGCAGACACGCTGGTTTTCCTTCGTTAGTTGCAGGACAATGCTGTGCTGCGCATAGTTCGTATCTTGATACTCGTCCACCAACACATAACGGAACTGATCACGATAACGCGCCAGCACATCCGGGAAATCACGGAACAGGATATAAGTATACACCAGCAAATCATCGAAGTCCATTGCCCCGGCCTGGCGGCATCTCTCCCAGTAACGAGTATAAATATCACGGATAGCAGGCATTTTAGCGGCCATATCGCCTTCATAAGCCTCCTTGTTAGCGGCATATCCCGTAGGAGTGACCAGATGATTTTTAGCATTGGAAATACGTGCCTGTACGACTCCCGGCTTATAGGTCTTTTCATCCAACCCCATTTCCTTAATGATTGAACGAAGCAGACTTTTGCTATCTGCCGTATCATAAATAGTAAATTGGGAAGTAAATCCGATATATGATGCTTCGGCACGAAGGATACGGGAGAAAATGGAATGGAAAGTGCCCATCCACAAATAACGTGCCCGCTCCATACCTACCTGACGGGCAATACGCTCCTTCATCTCACGAGCCGCCTTATTGGTAAAAGTCAGTGCAAGGATGTTCCACGGGTTGTAACCGTTCTCAAGCAAATAGGCAATTTTATAAGTCAATACGCGCGTCTTTCCCGAACCGGCACCGGCTATTACCAGCGAAGGTCCGTCGTTATAAGTCACTGCAGCACACTGACTCTCATTCAACTCCTCTATATAATTGGTATTCATAACAGCATTATAAAAACTATGAGGATTTTTAACAAACCCTTGGCGTTCAATTTTGTTCTCAATACAAAAGTATAATATTCATTTGAGAATGAAGGTATTTTTATGATTTTTCATCACTAACTATTTTAACCTAACCCCCAAAAGCAATGAAAAGAGGTATATTTTTATCAATTATTTTAGGTTTGTGCCTGATTACCTGCATTCCGCAGGTCATGGCGCAAAAACAAAGCCGCATGGAAAAGTTGCTCAGGTATCTGAACGACAACGACGCCGACAAATGGCAGAAGAACCGCGAAAAGCTGGATGATGAGACGCAAACTTATTACTCTGAAGAACTGGCACTGCTGGATGTGCTCCACCAACTATGGAATGAACATAGCGAACAGGCTGCCACAAACTATTTCGGATGTTACGGGAAAGCTTTCCAAGGAAATTTTTCCACGATTTGTGACGAAGAAAAAATACAGCTTTCCGATGTACGGAACAGAGCTGAACAGTCGATTATCTACATCCTGGAAGGTTCGAAGGACAAGATTCCTTTCAGCCGAGCAGTGATAGACAGCATTCGCTCGACTGATTATCCGGCCGACTCCGTAATACTGCAAAGGCTACGGGATATTCGCGAACTGGCATTATTGGAATGTATGCTAAAAACACCCACGCCCGGCACTTATCAGACGTATCTCGCAGAATATCCAAACGGAAAGTTCATCGCACAAGTCAACGCTGCCGAAAACAAACGGCTCTATCAACTTGTGGAAAAAGATCCTTCTTCCGGAAATTTCAAAGCATTCTTCGATAATGCCGATATGCAGAAATTTTTCAAGGATAAAGACAGTCGTCCTTATCTTGCGGAGGTCCGTTCGCTTTACGACAATTTCCTGTTCCAGCACATCGACAGTCTCCAAAAAGAAGGGAATGCCACTGCGATCCGCCAAATTATCGACGACTACAAGCATACGCCGTACCTGACTGCCGCCGCCCGTACTCATCTGGACGATTTGGAGTACTTGAGCGAGAAAGCTGATTTTGAACTGTTGAAACCGGCTATTGTCAATTCTGAGTCTTTGAGTTTACTGAAAGATTTTCTCTGTACACATCATTACAAAGAATTCCGTGACCAGGCAAATGCACTACGTAACCCATTCGTCTTGCAAGCCATTCTCGCCACTCCTACTTCTGTAAAATATTACAATCAGGGAAGGTTGATAAAGTCCGTAGAAAATGATAGTACGGGAAATATCTCAACCACTTATACATACAATGAGAAAGGACAGCTCACCTCTATGCTTTCAATCACCGAAAAAAACGGGCAAATAAGTAACGAGATACAAACGAACAGACTGTACGATCCGCAAGGGCACTGCATCTTTGAGGTGAAGACGAATCCGAAAACCAAAACGGACATTTACCGGCAAACACGCCGCATTGGTGCCGACGGAAGCATAGAAAGCGACTCGCTGAAATATACAGACGGAAGATTCACTGTCAGCACCTACAACAAGCAGGGACAACTGACAGAAACCAAGGAATACAACAAGAACGGGGAACTTCAGGCATATAAGGCCAATAAGTATGACGAAAAAGGACGGCTGACGGAATCACAACACCAAAATCTGCAGTTCGCCAACGTACCGGATCAAATTCTTTCTCAAAAAGAATCGTATGAATATGACAAATACGGCTACCTGACCCGGATAGTTTACCAACGCATAACGGGCAATAACCAGAAAACTTCCGGTTACCTGACTTGCCTGTACGATGATTATGGTAACCGGATTGACGGTAACTCCTATTACGAATATGATAATACAGGACAATGGATCTATCGCGCAGACCGCGACAATCCGAAGGAAACAGAGCGTGTACAGTACATTTACAAATAAAATGAGATGTAGTGAACCTTTTCCGCCAACCTGCTGTTATTATAGTATAACAAGCCAATTAAAACTTGTAACATTATGAATACTATATTAATGTCTTTAATAATTATGACCATGACTTACGAAATGCCAAAACTTCCCTACGCAAACAATGCGTTGGAACCTGTAATCAGTCAGCAAACAATAGATTTCCATTACGGAAAGCATCTACAAACGTATGTAAATAATCTGAATAGCCTTGTGCCCGGAACAGAATATGAAGGTAAAACGGTAGAAGAAATCGTTGCCTCAGCACCGGACGGAGCTATATTCAATAATGCGGGACAAGTATTGAACCACAATCTGTACTTCCTGCAATTCGCCCCGAAACCTTCGAAGAAAGAACCCGGAGGCAAACTGGGAGAAGCAATCAAACGTGACTTCGGCAGCTTCGAGAACTTCAAGAAAGAATTCAATGCAGCAGCAGTCGGATTGTTTGGTTCTGGTTGGGCCTGGTTGTCCGTAGACAAGAACGGTAAACTGCATATCACCAAAGAAAGTAACGGAAGTAACCCGGTACGCGCCGGGCTGAAACCTCTTCTCGGATTTGACGTGTGGGAACACTCTTACTACCTGGATTACCAGAACCGCCGCGCCGACCACGTGAACGCCCTGTGGAATATCATCGACTGGGATGTGGTAGAAAAAAGAATGTAACCGGACGCATATAATAAACTAAACTATACTATTGAAAAGGTCGTTGTGAATTTCACAGCGGCCTTTTTTCTAGCATAAAAAAAGGTAATATATTTATTGGATATCAGCTACATAAGTTGTATTTTTGCGATACTTGAATCAACATAACAAACAATTATGACACTTTATAAAAGAAATAAGATATTGTTCATTGTCTTCATTGCTCTCCTATTCTTCTCCCCCCGTTTATGCAATGCTGCCGACACAGAAGAATCTGCAGAAGAGATACTTTTCATTACCTCCTATAATTCTGATACTAAATATACCTACGACAACATATCAACATTTATACAGACTTATACCCAACTGGGCGGAAAGTACTCCACTATCGTAGAAAATATGAATGTAACGGATTTGTCACAGGCCCATAAATGGAAAGAAACGCTAACCGAGATTCTGGATAAACATCCGGGTGCAAAATTAGTTATTTTCCTCGGCGGTGAGGCATGGAGCAGCTTCCTTCATCTCGAAGATGAGAAATACAAAAGACTCCCCGTATTCTTTGCAATGGCATCCCGCAACGGCATCCGAATTCCGGATGAGCCTATTGATATGCAGCAATATGAACCCCAGAGCATTGACTTGACGGAACGAATGAAAGAATATAATGTAAAATACTGTTCTTCATACGAATACGATATTAACAAGGATATAGAAATGATGAAATATTTCTATCCGGAAATGGAACATCTGGCATTCGTTTCGGATAATACATACAACGGTCTTGCCGAACAGGCCTGGTTTAAAAAGAATCTGAAAAATCATCCGGAACTGTCTATCACTTACATCGACGGCCGAATCCATACACTTGATATGGCGGTCAACCAATTACGTGTTCTCCCCAAAAATTCGGTAATGCTGCTTGGCATCTGGCGAATTGATAACAGAGGAATCACCTATATGAATAATTCCGTTTATGCTTTCTCCAAAGCAAATCCTTTATTGCCTGTGTTCAGTCTGACGTCCACCGCAATAGGTTATTGGGCTATCGGAGGATATGTCCCCCAATATGAAGGGATAGCCAAAGGAATGGGAGAATACGCATATCAGTTTCTGGATAAAGGGAAAAATGACATCCGTAGCATTAATATATTACCCAACAAATATAAATTTGATGCCAATAAATTAAAAGAATGGGGATTTGAAGACAAGAAGTTACCCATTAATTCAATCGTAATCAACCAGCCGATCCCTTTCTTTGTGGCTTACAAAACGGAAGTACAGTTTATCCTGCTCACCTTCCTTGTATTGATAGGCGGACTGATGATTGCATTGTATTACTATTACCGGACTAAAATTCTGAAGAATCGTCTGGAAAGAACAACGAAACAACTACGGGAAGATAAAAAGAAACTGGAAGCATCGGAGATAGAATTGCGTGACGCCAAAGAGCGTGCGGAGGAAGCCAACCAGCTAAAGAGTGCTTTTGTGTCGAATATGAGTCACGAAATACGTACGCCATTAAATGCAATCGTAGGTTTCTCCAGTTTGCTAATCAATTCCGTAGAACCTTCGGAAGAATTGCAAGAATATGCCAATATCATCCAGACCAATTCTAACCTGTTGCTACAGCTTATCAGCGACGTACTGGATGTATCGCGTCTCGAATCGGGAAAGCTGCAATTCAACTATGAATGGTGCGAACTGGTGACTCATTGCCAAAATATGATTACCCTGACCAACCGGAACAAAACAACGAATGCAGACGTCAGGCTGCAAATGCCCAAAGAGCCATATATGCTCTATACCGACCCGTTGCGTCTGCAACAAATCATCATCAACCTGCTGAATAATGCGTTAAAATTCACTCCCGCCAGAGGAAGCATTACATTGGATTACACGGTGGACAAAGAAAAACAGTGTATACTATTTTCTGTGACCGACACTGGTACAGGAATCCCCGAAGACAAGCAGGAACTTGTATTCCAACGCTTCGAGAAGTTGAATGAATTTGTACAGGGAACAGGGTTGGGACTGGCTATCTGTAAACTGACGATTCAATATATGGGAGGTGATATCTGGATTGACAAAGATTACAAAGGCGGAGCGCGATTTATCTTCTCTCATCCTATCAAAGAAAGGGAATCAACAGAAAAATGAAAAAAAATCGGTTGATTTAGTGTTTTTCTGTTTCTTTTTCGCTTACTTTGCCCCCGTAAAGACAAAGGGGTGCCCCACGAGGGGCTGAGATTATACCCTAGGAACCTGAGGCAGTTAGCACTGACGTAGGGATTGTGTTTCTTCTTATCGCCTTTCTTATAAAAGCACGCTCTTTGTATTTACTTTCAACTTATTTATTTTGATAGGACAATGAAAGTACAAGTGAACAACAAAGAGGTGGAAATAACTCCCGGCTCTACCCTTACCCAACTGACAGTGCAACTGGAGCTTCCGGTTCAAGGCATCGCTATCGCCGTAAACAACAAAATGATTCCCCGTACCGAATGGGAACGTTTTTCGTTGCACGAGAATGACAATCTGGTAATTATCAAAGCGGCTTGCGGAGGATAGTAAGATGATCAGTCTACAATTTATCACTCACCGGACCGAACGGTATTCTTACTTCGAATCGGCACGTATGGCACTCGAAGGAGGCTGCAAATGGATTCAGTTACGCATGAAGGACGCACCACTCGATGAAGTGGAAGCGGTAGCCTTGCAACTAAAACCGCTCTGCAAAGAGCATGAAGCTATCCTGATTCTGGACGACCACGTCGAACTGGCTAAGAAACTGGAAGTGGACGGTGTGCATCTGGGAAAGAAGGATATGCCTATCGATCAGGCAAGACAGATACTCGGAGAAGCCTTTATCATTGGCGGCACAGCCAATACGTTCGAGGATGTCCTACTGCATTATCGTGCCGGAGCAGATTACCTCGGTATCGGTCCTTTCCGCTTTACAACGACCAAGCAGAATCTGAGCCCTGTTCTGGGCTTGGAAGGCTATGTCTCTATCCTCGCGCAAATGCAGAAGGCACATATCGAGCTGCCGGTAGTAGCTATCGGAGGAATCACTTACGAAGATATTCCCGCCATACTACGCACGGGAGTGAACGGCATTGCCCTATCGGGAACGATTCTCCGGGCAAACGATCCGGTAGAAGAAACAAGAAGGATTTTAAATAACAACTAATTTATAGGATATGGAAAAGTTAGTAATTGCGGGACGCGAATTTAATTCCCGCCTTTTCCTGGGAACAGGAAAATTCAACTCCAACGAAGTAATGGAACAAGCTATTCTGGCATCGGGTACGGAAATGGTAACCGTAGCCATGAAGCGCATCGACATGGACGATAAAGAGGACGATATGCTGAAACATATTATCCACCCACATATCCAGCTATTACCCAACACTTCCGGCGTGCGGGACGCTGAAGAAGCTGTATTTGCCGCACAAATGGCCCGTGAGGCATTCGGTACAAACTGGCTGAAGCTGGAGATTCATCCGGACCCGCGTTATCTGCTCCCCGACTCTATCGAGACACTGAAAGCCACGGAAGAACTTGTCAAATTAGGCTTTGTGGTATTGCCTTATTGTCAGGCAGACCCTGTGCTCTGTAAACGACTGGAAGAAGCAGGTGCGGCTACGGTCATGCCTCTCGGCGCTCCGATCGGCACGAACAAAGGATTGCAAACGAAAGAATTCCTGCAGATTATTATCGAACAGGCGGGAATTCCGGTAGTAGTAGACGCCGGTATCGGCGCTCCTAGCCATGCTGCCGAAGCAATGGAACTGGGTGCATCCGCCGTATTGGTGAATACGGCAATAGCTGTTGCCGGAAACCCGGTAGAAATGGCCAAAGCTTTCAAAGCCGCTACTGAAGCCGGAAGACAGGCTTACGAAGCGGGGCTGGGACTGCAAGCCTTCAATTTTGAAGCAGAGGCAAGCTCACCATTAACTGCATTTCTTGATAAATAAAATTAAAGCGTAGTCGACAACCTGACTACTCAGTTGCTTAAAAAACAATTATGGAACAAAGAATAAAATTTCCCCGCTCCCAAAAAGTATATCTACCCGGCAAACTTTATCCGAATATCCGCGTGGCGATGCGGAAAGTAGAACAAGTGCCCAGTGTCAGTTTCGAAGGAGAAGAAAAAATAGCTACGCCTAATCCGGAAGTATACGTATATGACACCAGCGGTCCGTTCAGTGACACTGAAATGAACATCGACTTAAAGAAAGGACTGCCTCGTATGCGTGAGGAATGGATTGTAAGCCGGGGTGACGTAGAACGTCTACCTGAAATCACTTCGGAATACGGCCGAATGAGAAGGGATGATAAAAGCCTGGACCACCTGCGCTTTGAACATATCGCTCTACCTTATCGTGCCAAAAAAGGAGAAGCTATTACCCAAATGGCGTATGCGAAAAAAGGAATAATCACTCCCGAAATGGAGTATGTAGCTATTCGTGAGAATATGAACTGCGAGGAGTTAGGAATAGAAACACATATTACTCCCGAATTTGTCCGTCAGGAAATCGCAGCCGGACGTGCCATATTACCCGCCAATATCAATCATCCCGAAGTTGAGCCTATGATTATCGGCCGCAATTTCCTGGTAAAAATCAATACGAACATAGGTAATTCCGCCACTACTTCAAGTATTGATGAAGAAGTAGAGAAAGCATTGTGGAGCTGCAAATGGGGCGGAGACACACTAATGGATCTCTCGACAGGAGAAAATATCCACGAAACACGTGAATGGATTATCCGTAACTGCCCTGTGCCGGTCGGCACCGTACCTATCTACCAGGCTCTTGAAAAGGTGAACGGTGTAGTGGAAGACCTGAATTGGGAAATCTACCGTGACACCCTCATCGAACAATGCGAGCAAGGAGTGGATTACTTCACGATTCATGCAGGTATCCGCCGCCATAACGTACACCTCGCTGACAAACGTTTATGCGGTATTGTCAGCCGTGGAGGAAGTATTATGAGCAAATGGTGTCTGATGCATGACCGCGAAAGTTTCCTATATGAACACTTCGACGATATCTGCGATATTCTGGCTCAATATGACGTTGCGGTGTCTTTGGGTGACGGACTTCGTCCGGGCTCTATCCACGATGCCAACGATGAAGCGCAATTCGCCGAGCTGGACACTATGGGCGAGTTGGTGCTCCGCGCCTGGGACAAGAATGTGCAAGCCTTTATCGAAGGTCCCGGACACGTGCCCATGCATAAGATCAAGGAAAATATGGAACGCCAAATCGAAAAATGCCATGATGCGCCGTTCTATACGCTCGGCCCATTGGTCACGGACATCGCTCCGGGATATGACCATATCACCTCCGCTATCGGTGCAGCGCAAATCGGCTGGCTCGGAACGGCTATGCTGTGCTATGTTACTCCAAAGGAACATCTCGCCCTGCCGGACAAGGAGGACGTACGTGTAGGGGTCATTACTTATAAAATAGCTGCACATGCCGCCGACCTGGCTAAAGGGCATCCGGGAGCACAGGTACGTGACAATGCGCTAAGCAAAGCCCGCTATGAGTTCCGCTGGAAGGACCAGTTCGACCTGTCACTTGATCCGGAACGGGCACAGACCTATTTCCGTGCAGGACATCATATCGACGGAGAATACTGTACCATGTGCGGACCGAACTTCTGTGCTATGAGACTATCACGTGATTTAAAGAAAAACAAGAAATAACTCTAACAATATGTTCTCAGACGAATTAGAAAAAATATCCTGGGAAGAGACGACAAAAGCCATCTATTCCAAGACAGATGCCGATGTACGCCGGGCTTTAGGCAAATCCGGGCATCTGGACGTCAATGATTTTATGGCACTCATTTCGCCCGCCGCTACTCCTTATCTGGAAGTTATGGCACGGCTCAGCCAGAAATATACCATGGAACGGTTCGGCAAGACAATCTCCATGTTCGTGCCGCTTTACATCACCAATTCATGTACCAATTCCTGTGTGTACTGCGGTTTCCATATCAGTAATCCGATGAAAAGGACCATACTGACGGAGGAAGAAATCATCAACGAATACAAAGCTATCAAACGACTGGCACCCTTCGAGAATCTTCTGCTTGTTACGGGTGAAAATCCTGCTGCTGCAGGTGTCCCTTACATTGCCCGTGCACTGGATCTGGCAAAGCCTTACTTCAGCAACCTGCAAATTGAAGTAATGCCTCTTAAAACAGAAGAATACAAGGAACTGACGAACCACGGATTGAACGGAGTGATCTGCTTCCAGGAGACTTACAACAAGGCGAACTACAAAATTTATCACCCGAGAGGAATGAAATCCAAATTCGAATGGCGCGTCAACGGTTTCGACCGTATGGGGCAGGCAGGAGTACACAAAATCGGTATGGGAGTTTTAATCGGACTGGAAGAATGGCGCACGGATGTAACCATGTTGGCCTATCATCTCCGTTACTTGCAAAAGCATTATTGGAAGACAAAATATAGCGTTAACTTCCCACGTATGCGTCCGTCCGAAAACGGAGGGTTCCAACCAAATGTTATCATGAACGACCGGGAACTTGCCCAACTGACGTTTGCCATGCGAATCTTCGATCACGATGTAGATATCTCCTACTCTACCCGTGAAAGTGCGGAAATCCGTAACCACATGGCAACTCTGGGTGTGACGACCATGAGTGCGGAAAGCAAAACCGAACCGGGCGGATATTATAGTTATCCGCAAACGCTGGAGCAGTTTCATGTGAGCGATGAACGGAAAGCGGTAGAAGTAGAACGTGACCTGAAAAAACTGGGACGTGAACCGGTATGGAAAGACTGGGACCAGGCTTTTGACTTTAAAAGATAAAAACGGATGCGATACGACAGACAAATGATACTCCCCGAAATCGGAGAAGAAGGTCAGCTTAAGCTGAAAAAAGCAAAAGTACTCATCGTGGGTGTGGGAGGGCTGGGCTCTCCCATTGCCCTCTATCTGGCAGGAGCAGGCGTAGGCTGCATCGGACTGGTAGACGACGACCGGGTAAGTATCAGCAACTTGCAACGGCAAGTGCTCTATTCCGAGAACGAACTGGATAAACCGAAAGCTGTATGTGCCGCAGAAAGACTTTCCGCACTAAACAGCGGAATCAGTATCCTGCCCTATTCCACCCGGCTGACAGAGGAAAATGCCGGCAATATCATCCGCAAATATGATATCGTAGTAGACGGATGCGATAATTTCGCCACACGCTATCTGATTAACGATATCTGCATTGAACAAAGGAAACCGTACGTATATGGTGCCATCTGTGGTTTTGAAGGTCAGGTTTCGGTATTTAATTACGGAGAGATGAAAAAGAGCTATCGTGACCTCTATCCCAATGAAGAGGAAATGAAGCGAATGCCACCTCCCCCTAAAGGAGTAATAGGAGTCACTCCCGCCGTCGTAGGAAGCATTGAAGCAACGGAGGTACTGAAAATAATTTGTGGATTCGGTGATATTTTAGCCGGTAAACTATGGACGATTGACCTGCGGACATTGCAATCTAACAAATTTTCACTATAAACGTTGGTTTCTGACATAGTTAATTATTAACTTTGCTAAACAATTCAATTTAGCAGAAAGAAATGAAACTAATTGTAGTTACCACCCCTACCTTCTTCGTTGAAGAAGATAAGATTATTACTGCTCTTTTCGAAGAGGGTCTGGATATTCTACATCTCAGAAAGCCGGAGACTCCGGCTATGTATTCAGAAAGACTACTGACACTTATTCCGGAAAAGTATCACCGCCGTATCGTGACACACGAACATTTTTATCTTAAAGAAGAATTTAATCTAATGGGGATTCATCTGAATGCACGTAATCCCAAAGAACCGCATGATTATGCGGGACATGTCAGTTGTTCCTGTCACTCTGTCGAGGAAGTAAAAAACAAAAAGCATTTTTATGATTATGTTTTTATGAGTCCTATCTACGACAGCATTTCTAAAGTGAATTACTACTCCACATATACCGCCGAAGAACTACGCGATGCACAAAGGACTAAGATTATTGACTCGAAAGTTATGGCATTAGGTGGTATAAATGCAGACAATTTACTGGAAATCAAAGATTTCGGATTTGGAGGAGCAGTAATATTAGGCGATCTTTGGAACAGGTTTGATGCATGTTCCGACCAAGACTATTTGGCTGTGATTGAGCACTTCAAGAAATTAAAGAAGTTAGCCGATTAAAAGAGGAGTTGATATTATCCGGATAAAGCGTAGATACGAAAAAAGCCGCTACAAATTATCTTCATAGTGGCTTTCTTTATTTGACAATATTCTGTTTTAGAACTTATATCCTACAACAATAGAAAAGTTCATATTCTTCGGATTGCCCAACTTCTGTACATCTACCAAACCGAATTGTCCATCCAAACCTGCTATGATTCTACCAAATTCCAATGCTACGCCAACACCGAGACCTGCATCAAAACGCTTAAAATCCACACCATCATCACTAAACGTTTTCACACTTTCTCCGGCTATCTTCGTTTTTCCTGCAATACCGCATGCGAAATAAGGACCTGCATTCACTACTAAATTGGTATTATCAGCGACATTGAAACGAGCTGCTCCCATTATCGGCAGTTCCAGATAATAAGCATTGACAGTAAGCGCATCTTTCTTAGCACCTTTACCGGTCAAAAACAAAGAAGGTTGCAATGACCAGGTATCATCAAAGGCATATTCAAAACCTCCGCCAAGCTTGAAACCAACCTTAGCATTCATATCAAGATCACCTGTGTAATTACTGAAGTTCATACCAACTTTTGCATTCCAACCTGTAATTTGTGAAAAGCCCGCAACTGAAATCAGGGCAAACAAAACAAACAAAATACTCTTCTTCATAATTTTAAAGTTTTAAATTAATACTTAAAGTCTTTATGACCTCATTGTTTAACAATACAAATGTATGATTGTAATTTGTATTAAACAACTTTTTCGTTAACAAGTGCATAAATTATAGAGTTTATACATAAAGAAAGGGAATTCCCTATTTTTGGGAACTCCCTTTCCTATTTTTTGTTCGATTTTTCTTATCTATCAGAATGCGTAGTGGAAACCGATTGAAAGATCTTCGCTAGTAAGTTTAAGACCGAAAGAATCTCCGGGAGTGTTTACATTTCTGCGGTATCCCAAGAAACCATATTTAGCAATAAAAGAGAAATGATCGTTCAATTTTACAGCAATACCCGGTCTAAAACCAATCTGTCCTGCCTTGCTGGTATCTCCGTCTTTTACCTTCACAAAACCAATGGCAGCAGCTCCGTCCAAGAACAAACGAACGGCATCGTTTTGATAATAAGACCAACGGATATACGGAGCAACAGAGAATGCATTTGTTGATAAGCTTCCGTTATAGTCATGTGAATAATCCAATTCAGCACCTAACGCCCATGTTTCGTTAAAGTTATATCCGATTTCCGGAGCTACTTTAAAAGACGTAGTATTGCCTGTGCTGTTACGCCAAACGTTGAAAGATCCGCCTACGTAAATGTCTTGTGCTTTTACAGCGATAGCTGCCACCATAACAACTATCAATAATAAACCCTTTTTCATCTCATTTTTTTTAAATTAAACAATTAGACCCCACTCAGGTCTGTTTTTCGAGGTGCAAATGTAAAGCTGTTTTTAGGATTAAACAAACATTTAGTTAGTTTTTTATAATAAATACCAAGGATTTCCTCAGAAGCACCGGATATCAAAGCAAAAACAAAGACAAAATAAAATAGGCTGCGAATACTTTCACAAGTATTTACAGCCTATTTCTTTAGATAGTTAAGTACCTAACCAGTGTATTTAGCTATCCCTCAATAGCAGCCTGCGCCGCCGCCAATCTTGCAATAGGCACTCGGAACGGAGAGCAGCTAACGTAGTTCAATCCTACTCTGTGACAGAATTTCACTGAAGAAGGTTCGCCACCGTGCTCACCACAAATACCACATTTCAAGTCCGGACGAATTGCACGGCCTTTTTCTGTTGCCATACGTACCAACTGTCCCACACCATTCTGGTCGAGCACTTGGAACGGGTCTACTTTCAAAATCTTCTTTTCCAGATAAACAGGAAGGAAAGAAGCAATATCGTCACGAGAATAACCGAAGGTCATCTGTGTCAAGTCATTCGTACCGAATGAGAAGAATTCGGCAGAAGAAGCAATACGGTCTGCAGTTAACGCAGCACGCGGGATTTCGATCATTGTACCTACTTTAAAGTCAATGCTGTCTCCCAGTTCCTCAAACAACTTCGCTGCTTCCGTGCGAATCACATTTTCCTGTTCCTTAAATTCATATAAGATACCAGTCAACGGAACCATGATTTCAGGATGTGTTTCTACACCTTCTTTCTTCAATTCCAATGCAGCACCCAAGATAGCACGTGTCTGCATCTGAGTGATTTCAGGATAAGTATTTCCCAGACGGCAACCACGGTGACCCAACATCGGGTTATGTTCACACAGAGACTCTACACGCTGCTGGATATATTGCAGGCTTACACCCATTGTATCCGCCATTTCCTGTTGTCCTTTCAGATCGTGAGGAACAAACTCATGCAAAGGAGGATCGAGCAGACGCACTGTCACCGGACAACCTGCCATTGCCTTAAAGATACCCTTAAAGTCGGCCTGTTGATACGGCAGAATCTTAGCCAATGCCTTACGGCGTCCTTCCGCATCTTCTGCCAAGATCATTTCGCGCATTGCCTTGATCTTTTCCCCTTCAAAGAACATGTGTTCCGTACGGCAAAGACCGATACCCACAGCGCCGAAATTACGTGCTACTTCCGCATCATGAGGAGTATCCGCATTCGTACGCACTTGCAAACGGGTATATTTATCAGCAAGCGTCATCAATTCGGCAAAGTCACCGGAAAGCTCGGCAGCTTTCGTTTCTACTTTACCATTATATACTACACCCGTACTTCCGTTCAAAGAGATGTAATCACCTTCTTTCAGAACAACACCGTCAATTTCTACGGTACGAGCCTTATAATCAATATTCAAAGCACCTGCACCTGATACACAGCATTTACCCATACCACGAGCTACCACAGCAGCATGAGAAGTCATACCACCACGAGCGGTAAGGATACCCTCAGCAACTGCCATACCGGCCAAGTCTTCAGGAGAAGTTTCGATACGAACCATTACCACACGCTTGCCGGCAGCATGCCATTCGGCAGCGTCATCAGCAAAAAATACAATCTGACCGGTTGCAGCACCCGGAGAAGCCGGAAGACCACGGGTCAGGACTTTTGCAGCTTTCAAAGCGTCCTTATCAAATACCGGATGAAGAAGTTCGTCAAGTTTATTCGGTTCAACACGCATCAAAGCTGTTTTCTCATCAATCATGCCTTGGTGGAGCAAATCCATAGCAATCTTCACCATGGCGGCACCTGTACGTTTACCGTTACGAGTCTGGAGGAACCAAAGTTTACCTTCCTGTACGGTGAACTCCATGTCCTGCATATCCTTGTAGTGATTTTCCAGCTTAGTCTGAAGCGCATCCAATTCTTGATAGATTTCCGGCATGGCTTCTTCCATAGAAGGATATTTCGCCGCACGTTCTTCTTCGCTTACTCCGGCCAACTGTGCCCAACGTTGAGAACCGATCTTGGTAATCTGTTGCGGAGTACGGATACCGGCTACCACGTCTTCACCTTGTGCGTTAATCAGATATTCACCGTTGAAAAGGTCTTCACCCGTAGCAGCGTCACGTGAGAAACAAACACCTGTCGCAGAAGTATCGCCCATATTACCGAATACCATAGCCTGCACATTTACAGCTGTTCCCCATTCGTCAGGAATGCCTTCCATTTTACGATAAAGGATAGCACGTTCGTTCATCCATGAATCGAATACGGCGCAGATAGCTCCCCAAAGTTGCTCGTATGCACAAGTCGGGAAATCCTTTCCTGTCTGTTCTTTCACGGCAGCCTTGAACTTCTTGACAAGTTCTTTCAAGTCTTCCACTTCAAGTTCATTGTCTAGTTTTACGCCTTTCGCGTGTTTCACTTCTTCAATAATTTTCTCGAACGGGTCGATATCCTCTTTATTTGTAGGCTTCATGCCCAGTACAACGTCACCGTACATTTGTACGAAACGACGATAAGAGTCCCATGCAAAACGTGCGTTACCGGTCTTGCGGATAATACCTTCTACCACTTCGTCATTCAAACCCAAGTTCAGAATAGTATCCATCATACCAGGCATAGACGCGCGTGCACCCGAACGAACCGATACCAGCAATGGGTTGTCAATGTCACCAAATTTAGATTTCATCAACGCCTCTACATTAGCAATGGCTTTTACGACATCATTTTTCAGCAACTCAACCACTTTATCACGTCCTAATGTATTGTATTCTGTACAAACATCTGTTGTTATTGTAAATCCGGGGGGAACTGGAATTCCGATTAAATTCATTTCGGCAAGATTAGCACCTTTACCGCCTAACAAATTCTTCATGTCAGCTTTTCCTTCTGCCTGACCATTTCCAAAGGTATAAACTCTTTTTTTATCCATAATATTGTGTTTAAAGTTACATTATGACTTTTTTCTGTTCGCAAATCTAAGTATATTTCGCAAACCAGAAAACTTTTTGAGAAAAAACTTTCTATCAAAATGCAATTTCGACATTACAATCTGGAATATTTCTGCATACACGAAAATTTTCCAAAAAAAATACCTACTTTTGCAAAGTAATTATTAGACTGGTGTAAAAGTGGCAAGAAAGAAAAAAGAACTTCCCTTATTGGAGAAGGTAACAATCATGGATGTGGCTGCCGAAGGAAAAGCCATTGCAAAAGTAAACGACCTGGTAATTTTTGTTCCTTACGTAGTGCCGGGTGATGTCGTAGACCTGCAAATCAAGCGTAAAAAAAATAAATATGCCGAAGCCGAAGCGGTAAAGTTCCACGAACTATCGCCCAATCGTGCAGTTCCTTTCTGCCAGCACTATGGTGTTTGCGGCGGCTGTAAATGGCAAGTGCTACCCTACCCGGAGCAGATCAAATACAAGCAAAAGCAGGTGGAAGACAACCTGAGACGTATCGGAAAGATTGAACTTCCGGAGATTTCGCCGATTCTGGGTTCCGCAAAAACAGAGTTTTACCGGAACAAACTGGAATTTACATTTTCCAACAAACGTTGGTTGACGAACGAAGAAGTCCGTCAGGATGTGAAGTATGACCAGATGAATGCAGTAGGTTTCCATATTCCGGGAGCATTCGACAAGGTATTGGCAATCGAAAAGTGCTGGTTGCAGGATGATATATCCAACCGGATTCGTAATGCAATACGCGATTATGCTTATGAGCATGACTACTCATTTATCAACCTGCGCACGCAAGAAGGTATGTTACGGAATATGATTGTCCGCACTTCCTCCACAGGTGAACTAATGGTAATCGTGATCTGCAAGATTACGGAAGATCATGAAATGGAACTGTTCAAGCAGTTGCTTCAATTCGTGGCAGATTCTTTCCCGGAAATAACTTCTCTCCTATACATTATTAATAATAAGTGCAACGATACGATCAATGATCTGGATGTGTATGTGTTCAAAGGAAACGATCATATCTTTGAAGAAATGGAAGGATTGCGTTTCAAAGTGGGACCGAAATCATTCTATCAAACAAATTCAGAACAGGCATATAATTTATATAAGGTAACCCGCGAGTTTGCCGGACTGACCGGAAATGAACTTGTATATGACCTTTACACCGGAACCGGAACTATCGCCAACTTCGTATCACGCCGGGCTCGTCAGGTGATTGGTATCGAGTATGTGCCGGAAGCCATTGAAGACGCAAAGGTGAACGCAGAAATCAACGATATTAAGAATACCCTGTTTTATGCAGGTGACATGAAGGATATTCTGACTCAGGAATTTATCAACGAGCATGGACGTCCGGATGTTATCATCACCGACCCTCCTCGTGCAGGTATGCATCAGGATGTGGTGGATGTAATCTTGTTTGCCGAACCCAAACGAATTGTTTACGTAAGCTGTAATCCCGCCACTCAGGCACGTGACCTGCAATTACTGGACGAAAAATATAAGGTGAAGGCCGTGCAGCCGGTAGATATGTTCCCTCATACTCACCACGTGGAAAATGTGGTATTGCTGGAACTCCGATAATCTTTAATTGAATCGTTCTTAAAAGAAAAAAGAAATGGAAAAAAGACCGAGAAGAACTCCTGCTGAAAAAGCACGTGCACAATATACCAATTATGCAGTCAAAGAGCCAATGGAACTAATGGAGTTCCTGACTGCCAAAATGCCGGACGCAAGCCGTACAAAACTAAAGTCATTGCTCAGCAAACGAGTGGTATTGGTAGATAATGTAATAACCACGCAATTCAACTTTCCGTTGAAACCGGGAATGAAAGTTCAAATCAGCAAAGATAAAGGAAGGAAAGAATTTAATAACCGATTGCTGAAAATTGTGTACGAAGACGCATATATCATTGTGGTCGAAAAGATGCAAGGACTTTTGTCCGTCAATACGGAACGTCAAAAAGAGCGCACAGCCTATACCATACTTAATGAATATGTGCAACGTTCCGGACGTCAACACCGAGTGTACATTGTACATCGTCTGGACAGAGACACTTCCGGATTGATGATGTTTGCCAAGGACGAAAAGACACAACGTACTCTGCGCGACAACTGGCATGATATAGTGACCGACCGTCGGTATGTAGCCGTAGTAGAAGGAAGTATGGAAAAAGATTATGATACTGTTGTTTCCTGGCTGACGGACAAGACTTTATACGTAAGTTCCAGTGGATATGACGACGGCGGTTCAAAGTCTATCACTCATTATAGAACAATCAAACGTGCCAACGGATATTCTTTAGTGGAACTTGATTTAGAGACCGGACGTAAAAACCAGATTCGTGTACACATGCAGGATTTAGGACATCCGATTGCCGGAGACGGAAGATATGGAGGAGAAAATTACTCTAACCCGATCGGTCGATTGGCCCTTCATGCTTTCAAACTGTGTTTCTATCATCCTGTAACGGGAGATCTAATGGAGTTTGAAACACCTTATCCGGGAGAATTCAAGAAGTTGTTTCTGAAAAAATAGAATAAATACAAGTTAAAAGAAAGGAGCTATACCATTTATACACAAGTATGGCTCCTTTCTATATCTATTATATTATTTTCTTATTGCATTCTCAACTCAATATATCCGAAAAACTCGCCATCAAGATATAGATCACCTCGCATATAACGTCCGCTCACACGAACACCTCTCACCTCACGCAGAGCAAAATCATAACCATAATCAAGGTATAAAGTTCCATAATCTACCCGCCAACGAAAAGGCAAGTCACCGGCAGAAGCGCCGTCATAATCATAGACCTGATAATCAATTCCCAAGCCGTTATTATCCAAGCGAATACCGCTTTCTATCGGATCTCTGTTAGTACCAAATCCCAAATCTCCAACCCATGTTCTCCCCATGAGGTCATCATAAATATCTTCATCATCCTCACATGAAGTAAAGCCGACAAGCAACGTCAGCATCAGCAGAAAACCTGCGTATTTTTTAATCAGTTTCATAATCTTCTAGTTTATTGCGTTTATAAATACAAATTTAGCGTTTTTATTTTACTATATGCTCCAAGCCATAAGTTTTTTGTACCTTTGTTCCCGATAATATTAAAAATTCTACATGAAACTTCTTTGGCTTGATTTAAATAGCTCCTATGCACACTCATCGTTGGCGCTCCCTGCATTACACGCCCAGATAGCAGACGACACTACTATTGAATGGTGTATAGTATCGGCAACCATAAATGAAAATACCGGAATGGTTGTCAGCCGGATTCACAAACACCGGCCGGACATCATTGCCGCCACCAACTGGTTATTCAATCACGAACAGTTGCTACACATCATATCCCGTGCTAAAGCATTACTTCCGCATTGCTGCATCGTACTCGGCGGTCCCGAGTTTTTGGGAAATAATGAAGCCTTTTTATATAAGAACAAATTTGTCAGCGGAGTGTTCCGTGGAGAGGGTGAAGAAGTATTCCCCCAATGGCTGAAAGTATGGAATCACAGTAAAGAAACATGGAAAGCAATAACGGGACTTTGTTACTTGGATGAAAACGGTCGCTATCAGGACAATGGAATTGCCCGCGTCATGAACTTCTCTCAACTTGTTTCCCCCGAGAAAAGTTGTTTTTTTAACTGGAGTAAACCGTTTGTACAGTTGGAAACTACCCGAGGTTGTTTCAACACGTGTGCCTTTTGCGTCAGCGGTGGTGAAAAGCCGGTGCGTACCATTCCTTTGGAAGCTATCCGTGAACGTCTGAATGACATTCACCAGCATGGCATTAAGAACGTGCGCGTACTCGACCGTACTTTTAATTACAACAACAAACGGGCTAAAGAATTACTGGACTTATTCCGGCAATATCCGGACATCTGTTTTCATCTGGAGATTCATCCGGCTCTCCTTTCCGAAGAATTAAAACAGGAATTATCGGTCTTACCCAAGGGGTTATTACATTTGGAGGCCGGCATTCAAAGTTTAAAAGAGTCGGTTCTGCAACAAAGCCGCCGTATCGGAAAGTTATCCGACGCATTGGAAGGATTAAAATATCTCTGTTCACTAAAGAATATGGAAACGCATGCTGACCTCATAGCAGGTCTCCCACTCTATCACTTATCCGAGATATTCGAAGACGTCCGTACCTTGGCAGAATATGGTGCAGGAGAGATTCAACTGGAATCCCTAAAGTTACTTCCCGGTACCGAGATGCGGAGAAGAGCAGAAGAACTAGGCATTCAATACTCGCCCCTTCCCCCTTATGAAGTCCTCCAAACACGTGAGATTTCAGTAGACGAGTTACAGACAGCGCATTATCTATCCCGCCTGTTAGACGGCTTCTATAATACTCCTACCTGGCAAAACATCACCCGGATGCTTATTCTGGAAAATCCTCGTTTCTTACATGAGTTGCTCGATCATTTAGTTCAGGCAGATATCATCGACACCCCGTTAAGTCTGGAAAGAAGAGGATTGATCCTATATAATTTCTGTAAAAATCATTATCCCGATTACTTGACTCAAGTCAGTATCGCATGGATCGAAGCAGGTATGTCATTAAAGAAAGTTCCCGCCGAAAAAGTCAGAACCAAACGGCAAGTTCCCCCGGAGAGTTGGGAAGTCATCTATGGCTCCTATCGGGAAAAACTACGTCTGTGTTTTCTCCCCGTTGATGAAGACGGACATGGCTACTGGTTCGGATTTGAGTCTGAAATCCAAAAGATAGAACCCGTATTCAAAGCTATTTCATAATGATGAATAATCTACAAGAAAAGTTTTAGAAGCCAAGGAGACACAACTTCCATTTTATTCTCTACCTTTGTAGAACGATTAAATAACATCATATAATAATGAAAAACTTTATCAAGGGATTCCGGTTTACCCCCTCCAATTATCCGGCAGCAGTAGAAGACAAAATACAGAAATATAGAAAACAAGGATACAAACTTCCGCCTCGTAAAGTGCTCCGTACCCCCGAACAACTGGAAGGAATACGTGAAAGTGCCAAAATCAACACTGCATTATTGGATCATATCGCGGAGAATATCCGTGAGGGAATGTCTACCGAGGAAATTGACAGACTAGTGTATGATTTCACAACCGGTCACGGAGCCGTTCCTGCTCCCCTCAATTACGAAGGATTCCCCAAGAGTGTCTGTACAAGCATTAACGACGTAGTATGCCATGGGATACCCAACAAGAATGAAATCCTGAAAAACGGAGATATTATCAATGTGGATGTCTCTACCATTTACAATGGATACTTCTCTGACGCCTCCCGCATGTTTATGATCGGCGACGTAAGCCCCGAAATACGCAAACTGGTCCAAGTGACGAAAGAGTGTATGGAAATTGGTATTGCCGCCGCACAACCTTGGAAACAACTGGGCGATGTGGGTGCCGCTATTCAGGAACATGCCGAGAAAAACGGATTCAGCGTCGTGCGCGACCTCTACGGACACGGTGTAGGCATGAAATTCCATGAAGAACCGGATGTAGAGCATTTCGGACGCCGGGGAACAGGCATGATGATCGTACCGGGAATGACTTTCACCATTGAGCCGATGATTAACATGGGAACCTATGAAGTGTTTGTCGACGAAGCTGACGGCTGGACTGTCTGCACTGATGACGGATTGCCCTCTGCCCAATGGGAGAATATGATTCTGATTACTGAAACCGGAAATGAAATCCTGACTTATTAAATGGAATCGATTTTACTTATTGTTATCGCCGTATTAGTGATAGTATTACTTGTACTATCACTAACGAAAGGCAACAACCAAAATCAAGCGGAACAACTGCAAGCAGCCTTACGGCAACAAATGCAAGAAAACCGGGAAGAACTGAACCGAAGTATCCGGGAGTTGCGCATGGAAATGACGCAAGTATTAAATCAGAATATGCAGCAACTCCAGGATGTCCTCCACAAGAATATGATGACCACAGGAGAATTACAACGGCAGAAATTCGACACAATGGCCCGCCAACAGGAAACACTGATTAAATCGACCGAGAAACGCTTGGATGATATGCGTCTAATGGTTGAAGAAAAGTTGCAAAAAACGTTGAACGAACGAATTGGGCAGTCATTTGAGATTGTCCGTTCGCAACTGGAAAATGTGCAGAAAGGTCTGGGAGAAATGAAATCTCTGGCCCAGGATGTCGGCGGACTGAAGAAGGTACTGAGCAACGTAAAAATGCGGGGAACATTCGGTGAGGTACAGTTAGGTGCATTACTGGAGCAAATGATGAGCCCGGAACAATACGACGCCAATGTCAAAACGAAGAAAAGCGGAACGGAGTTTGTAGAATTTGCTATCAAACTGCCGGGAAAAGACGATGTGAACAGCACGGTCTATCTCCCGATTGACGCCAAATTCCCCAAAGACATATACGAACAGTATTACGATGCTTTCGAAGCGGGAGATACCGCTTTGATCGAATCGTCCGGCAAACAACTGGAAAACACCATTAAGAAAATGGCAAAGGATATTCACGACAAATATGTCGACCCTCCTTTTACCACAGATTTCGCAATCATGTTTTTACCGTTCGAAAGTATCTATGCAGAAGTTATCCGGCGGACAAGCCTTGTCGAAACACTTCAGAAGGAATACAAAATCGTCGTAACAGGCCCGACTACTTTAGGAGCCATTCTGAACAGCCTTCAAATGGGTTTCCGTACCTTAGCCATTCAGAAACGTACCGGAGAAGTCTGGACTGTATTGGGAGCTGTAAAAACCGAATTCAGCAAATTCGGCGGACTGCTTGAGAAAGTACAAAAGAACCTGCAAAATGCCGGTGACCAGCTTGAAGAAGTTATGGGCAAACGAACCCGTGCTATCGAACGGAAGCTACGTCAAGTAGAACAATTACCACATGAAGAAAGCCGGAAAATACTTCCAATCGAAGAAGACGGGGAACTATTTGACTAATCCGAAAAAAATAGCGCTAAAACGAATTTGTTAGGAATATCTTTCTTGAATGCTAGAGGGCGTGTATAATAAGTCGGGGTGGTAGGTAGATGCACAATGCTGATAATAAACAATTCATGCATTCACCTACCACCTCCCCCTACGGGTACTCCTCCTTCCTGAAGGAGGAGAGTTTTAAATACTACCGACTTGTCATTCTGTTATTACTCCAGTAGTCTCTAACTTTGCAATCTCTAAACTATGCAGTCTCTAACTTTGCGATCTCTAACTATGCAGTCTCCAACTATTATCAGTGGAGAAATAAGTATTTTATTGATAGTTCAACTTTAACAAATAATTATTCCGGAGAACTGTCTTCACATCGGTCACTATCCCCATTTCACATCCCTTATCCACCTTCATACTGACAGTAATCTCATTCTTCTTATCTCCCTGTAATGTACAGAAATCTTTCAAATCTCTCTCCAATTCAGCCAGAGTAAAATTCGTTATTTCTTTCTCTACTTTGCCTGCGGCAGAGAGTAATTTAAGATGAATGCCGGTAATCTTCATTGTAGTAGAATTATTATATGGATTTTTCTTTCTATCCTTGATAGAAATATCGCCATAACCAATCAAAATAGGAAATTCTTTATCAAGGTATTCCTTACTGTTATTTCCCGATGCTCGGGCAATATCAGCCCGAATTTCAACAAAAGCATCCCGCATAACAGACAACAAGTCTTTTACCTGTTCTTTAGGAGTATCAGGAGAAAACAAGATCCCTCCCACTTGATCCTCTGCACTGTTATACTTTTCTTTTGCCAGGCGCTTATGTTCCACCATTGTTTTTTTAAGTACCTCTTTCAGGTCTTCCTTAGCAATCGTTTTATTGTTCAAAGTCAATTGTCCATTAGCATCTACTTTTACGATATGCGTCTGTCGCTCCCGAATCTTATATTTCAGCTCCGCATTCTTAGGAGAACGATTATAATATGCCTCCATTTCATCATCAACAAACTTGAAGATATCCTGATCTTCTCCGGTTTTTGATTGCAATACTTCCCGGACCGTATTTAGTCCTAAGTCTTCTTTCACTTCCGGCTGTGCAAACGCATAAAGCGCTCCACCCATTACAGGCACCACAAACAATAGTTTCAACCGTGCCCACCGATTGGTTCTTTCTTTTAACATCATAGTAATACGTTTTTTAAGTTTAGAGTGATTAAAACCGTTGGCCATAGAGTAGAGCCTTGTACCAACAGCTTTTTTCACCAATAAAAGTTGATATCTCGTTGCATCAATGCCTGTATTAAGCACCCCATTATCCGCTTCAAACTCATGTACTTCCTGCAATTCCCGTTTCAGCAGCCAAATGGCCGGGTTGAACCAATAAAGAATTAACAAACACTGCATACATAATAAATCGAGTGTATGCCGATAACGTAAATGCATCGTCTCATGGAGTAAGATCCCGTCTGTCGACTGTTGTGAGTAGTCGGATACGGAAACAACAATATATTTTCCCCAGCAAAAAGATGAAATAGGTTCCGATACTACAATCAGTTTATACTTCCCATAGGAGCGCCTCTTTCCGTTCCGTATAAGCTGGAACATCCGATAAAAGGAAAGCAAAATCCTGCACAAAACAAACAGCCCGCCTGCCAGATAAACATATCCCAAAGCAATAGGACACCAATTTATAGCCTGCATATTTCCGGTTTCGTCCACTTGCGGCCGAACCCAAAACATTGTGTCCCCAAATATGCCGTCCGCCTGCTCAACAAAAATCCCCTGAATCGTTTGTAAAGGAACAGTTAAAAATGTCTCCTCTTGAGTGGTAAATTCTATCAAAGGGAGAAACATACATCCTATGATCCCCGCCAATATAGTCACCCGGTTGAAGCGAAAAAAAGTAGTTCCGCTCATTAATAATTTAAAGAGCAGATAGAATATTATCAGGTAACATCCGGATTTCAACAGATAAAACAATAAGTCTCCCATAGTAATGACATCTTTTTATCAATAGTGCGTTTCCCAACTATTATTGCAAAAACTATTTTTCGTTTTTCCCTCGTTGAATCTGGTCAATGAGTGCTTTAAGCTCATCAACAGACAATCCTTCTTCTTCAATAAAAGAAGACACAACATTGACATACGAATTATTATAGTATTGAGAAATCACTTCTTTAAGAGCAGAACTTTTATACTCCTTCTCCGAAACAAGTGCATAATATTGATAAGTATTTCCATAAGGCGTATAACCTACGAATCCTTTCTCCTCCAACCCGCGCACAAGAGTGGAAACGGTATTATAATGCGGTTTGGGATCTTCATAATAAGCTAATAGTCCGCGAACAAACATCGGGCCGTTTTCCCAGAAAATACGCATTATTTCTTCTTCTTTTGCTGTCAATCGTTTCATACATTTCTATATTTTCGGTTTAACTCACCAAGTATAACGCCACAAATATAGTATTTAATATCGAACAAACAACTAAAAGATGCAGTTATTCAACTAAAGAAAACAGTTATTTAACTATTCTTATTAGTAGATCAGTTCCATACCCTATTATTTCCATATAATAACTACCGGAAATAATAGGGTATAGAGAGTTTATTTAATCAGTATAGCTCCTTAAAGCCAGTTTTTTCACCCAAAGAACAAATATTCCGGTCAAAATCAAGTTCAGTACTAAAGTAAGTACAGAAATTACCAATGCCGGACCTCCCAAATTATATCCCAATGCGATAAAAATAATTCCGGCCCCCACTTCACCACGGGTAAACATACCGATAGAAAGTGCCAGTCGTTCACTCAGCTTCCGGTCACGATAGAAAAACATAGGACATAACTTTCCCACGTTCGACAACAAAGAAACAATTACCACATGAAACAGAATCATCCCCCACGACATCATTTCCTGGGAACCTGTCACCGAATATGCCCCCGAGTGCGTTTCCGCAAAATTGACTCCGATAAAATGAGGCATACTCATTCCTACCAGGAACATAAAGAAGAAAGAGATTCCGGTAGAAACTCTCCGTTCCACAGGCGTGTCATGTTCCTTATGCTTCATAATCATACCCAATACAAATGCCGGAAGCAGCACCTCAATATGGATACTTCCCGCCTCTCCGTACAGCTCCTTGCTACCGAGATAGAGTATCTGCGTAGCCAGAAATATGATAACCGAATAGAACAGGATCGCTTTCCAGTCCTGACGCCAGTCGTATTTATTCAACTGTTGCCAACCGGCGGCCAACAGCATAAACACAATCACCACGACAATAATCAACTGCCAGCGCAATCCGATCATCATGATCTGGAGAGGAATCATCAGGATGATCGTATCCAAATCATCGAAAATAGCCAATACCTGAATCTTCTTATAAATCCAACTGGACTTCAGCCCGATAGCGGCGAGCATGGTAAACAAGATTCCCGCTGATGTCGGAGCGGCAAAACGGCTCAACAGCAGGTTCTCTTTCCATGCTTCCCAACTATTCCAATAGTCAGGCGGAAGCAAGATAAACACATAGTAGATAGCAATCATAAACCAAGGCAAAGCAGCAGTAGCCATTGCTATAAAATAATCCTCGGCATAACTTTTCCAGCGGGACTTGTCGAGCACAAATTCCCGGCCCACATTAATCATTATAAAACTAAGACATACATAGAGTAGTATATTCGATATGGACTTCACGGTTCCATACCCCTCACCTGCTATCACCGGCAGGAATTGCGATACGACGAGCCCCAACATCAGGAAGCCCGAAAAAGACAGAACTTTTCTCATATTTCTAGTTGTTTTTTCTCCAAAAGTGATTGCCAAGGAAAGCTCTGCAGACAGAAAGCAATCACCTGGTGTATTAAAAAACTAACCGCAAGGCAATTTGTTCAGAAAACCTCTCTGAAAAAACTGCTTGCGGTTCTTTTTTTTAATCCAGTTTTAATACTGCGAGGAAGGCTTTCTGCGGCACTTCCACGTTGCCAATTTGTTTCATTCGTTTTTTACCTTTTTTCTGTTTTTCAAGCAGCTTGCGCTTACGGCTCACGTCACCGCCATAACATTTGGCAGTCACATCCTTGCGAACCGCCTTAATCGTTTCGCGGGCAATAATTTTCGCCCCGATAGCGGCTTGAATAGCAATCTCAAACTGCTGGCGGGGAATCAGTTCCTTCAACTTCTCACACATCCGGCGTCCCATATCATACGCATTGTCAAAGTGGATCAGTGTAGAAAGCGCATCCACAGGCTCACCATTCAGCATGATATCCAGCTTGACCAGTTTCGAGGGACGGAAACCGTTCGGATGATAATCGAACGACGCATATCCTTTCGAAATACTTTTCAGGCGGTCATAGAAGTCAATCACAATTTCCCCCAAAGGCATATTGTAATATATCTCCACCCGGTTGCCGGAAATATATTCCTGTTTAAGCAGTTCCCCACGCTTGCCCAGACAGAGCGTCATGATCGGACCTATATAATCGGTCGTTGTAATAATAGACGCTTTGATATACGGTTCTTCAATGTGATCTATCAACGTCGGATCAGGCATACCACCGGGGTTATGCACCTCCTTCATATTGCCTTGCTTGTCATATATATTGTAAGATACGTTAGGCACCGTAGTAATCACATTCATATCAAACTCACGGTCAAGACGTTCCTGCACAATCTCCATGTGAAGCAACCCGAGAAAACCGCAACGGAAACCGAAGCCCAACGCCAACGATGATTCGGGCTGGAAAGTCAAGGAAGCGTCGTTCAACTGCAATTTCTCCAGAGAAGCACGCAAGTCTTCAAAATCTTCCGCCTCAATCGGGTAGACCCCGGCGAATACCATAGGCTTTACTTCCTCAAAACCCGCAATCGCCTTGTCACACGGACGAGCCACATGGGTAATGGTGTCTCCCACCTTTACCTCTTTCGAAGTCTTGATACCGGAAATGATATAGCCTACATCTCCCGTGCGAAGTTCATTCCGGGGAACCAGTTCCATTTTCAGTACCCCCACCTCATCGGCGTCATACTCCTTGCCGGTATTGAAAAACTTCACTTTGTCACCTTTACGGATCACTCCGTTCTCAATCTTGAAATAAGCGATAATTCCACGGAAAGAGTTGAATACAGAGTCGAAAATCAAAGCCTGTAACGGTGCTTCCTCATCCCCTTCGGGATGCGGGATACGTTCGATAACGGCTGCCAGGATTTCTTCCACTCCCATACCCGTCTTACCGGATGCGCGGATAATTTCTTCCCGCTTGCAACCCAGCAGTTCCACAATCTCATCCTCCACTTCCTCCGGCATGGCACTGGCCATATCGCATTTGTTGATAACGGGAATAATCTCAAGGTCGTGTTCAATAGCCATATACAGGTTGGAGATCGTCTGTGCCTGTACTCCCTGCGATGCATCGACAATCAGCAATGCACCTTCGCAAGCGGCAATGGAACGGGACACCTCATACGAAAAGTCCACGTGCCCCGGAGTATCAATCAGGTTGAGTACATACTTCTCCCCCTTATAGTTATACTCCATTTGGATAGCATGGCTTTTGATCGTGATCCCTCTTTCCTTCTCCAAGTCCATATCATCAAGCATCTGCCCCGTGGTCACCTGAATGGTGTTGGTAAACTCCAACAAGCGGTCGGCCAGGGTTGACTTACCGTGGTCAATATGAGCAATAATGCAAAAGTTGCGTATATTCTTCATGCTGAATTCTTATTATTTTATCTTTTTGGTGTGCAAAGATACGTAAATGGCGGAATATAAAAAAATGCGTTGATAACATTATGACAATGTACCAACGCATTTTTTTATTGCTTAAGTGATTGCTCGCTTAGATCAATTTGATGAAGAGTTCACCTTCCACTTCTTCCACAGAGACTTTGTCTTCTCTCAATAACCAGCCAAGTCCGAGAAACAAATCTTTGTCAACCAATTTAGTTGCTTTTTTCAATTGCTTGGCAGTCATTCCTTCTGTTTCGTTCAGTGCATTCCAGATAGTACCTGCGATTACACCTGCTTTTTCTTTCAACATTTGCTTTGAAATTTTAGTTAGACATGCTTCAAATCATCCTGTCCGACGACTTTCAGATTTTATTTCGGGGACAAAGATAGATATTTTTATGTTATAGAACACTTTATTGAGTGTTTTTTTACTGATTTTGTAATAAAAAAAGCATTTTTTCCTTCATTTAGGGTGTTTTTCGAGATATTCCACCCAGATTCTTGCCGCTTCTTCCACCATTTTTGCGCACGGGCGTTTGCTATAATACTGAGCTGTACGTTCTTCCGGAATAGTGGAAACCGGTTCTTTTTTCTTTAATCCCAACAATTCCGCACAAATCAGAGAGCCGTTACGTTTTTTAAATTCGGCTGCCAGTTCCTGCACTACCGCATAATTGGCAGCTTTTCCTTCCCGGTCTGCCGCCTCCGTAGCCCCCGTTTTCAGGCCGGCCACCAGAAACAACCCGCACGCAGCCCCGCACGTCTCGCGCATGCGTCCTATTCCTCCGCCGAAAGAGGCGGCCATACGCAATGCCTGTTCCTGTGTAAATCCGTACATATCGGCAAAAGCAGCCACAACAGACTGTGAGCAATTGTATCCGCTCTTAAAAAGCTCCACCGCTTTTTGTATTCTATCTTCTTCCATAAACTATTTCGTGTTTTTTATTTCCAACATCATCGGACAGTGGTCCGAATGCATGGCGTCATTCAAGATACGTGCGCTCATCAGTAACGGGCGGACCGGTTCACTGGCCATGCAATAGTCGATTCTCCAACCCTTATTCTTGGCACGCGAGTTAAAACGGTAACTCCACCAGGTATACTCCTGTTTTTCCGGATAAAGCATACGGAAAGAATCAATGAATCCCGCTGCAAGGAAACGGGTCATCCATTCCCGTTCTTCGGGAAGGAAACCACTGTTCTTTGCGTTCCGGACAGGGTCATGAATATCAATTGGCTCGTGGCAAATATTATAATCACCGCAAAGAATCAGGTTCGGACGAGACTTCTGCAACTCCAGCACATACTTCTGAAAGTCTTCCAGCCACACCATTTTAAAAGCCTGACGCTCATCCCCGCTTGTCCCCGAAGGATGATAAACACTGACCACGGACAAATCTCCAAAGTCCGCACGTATAAAACGCCCCTCATTGTCGTATGCCTCCATACCCATTCCGTACTCCACGTGATCCGGTTCCTGCTTCGTAAGTAAAGCCACTCCGCTATATCCTTTCTTTTGTGCCGAATACAGATAGGACTTATAGCCCAATGCTTCGAACACCTCTCCCGGATACTGGTCCGGTTGCAGTTTTGTCTCTTGCAGACAAAGAATATCGGGATTCTCCTGCTCCAGCCATTCCGGCAGTCCTTTAGATACGGCAGCACGAAGCCCGTTTACATTATAAGTAATAATCTTCATCATTCTATATTTTTAATTCATGTTCATTTCAGGAGAATAGCAGCATGATGTTCAGTACCGATACTATAATCGCAATGGCATACAGCACAAATGTGCTCCAACGGCTATTGACATACTCTCCCATTACCTTCCGCGAGGAGGTCAGCCCCACTTGCAGGAATACCGTGAAAGGCAATTGGATGCTGAGTATCATCTGCGAAATAATCAGTCCTTTAAAAGGATCTCCGATAAAGAAAATCAACAACAGGGCAATTCCCAAAGACAAGAGCACACCTACCTGCGAGTGACTGTCCTTGATATGATAAGACTCGCCGAAAATACCGGCAAAGATAGAACCTGCCGCCATTCCGCTTGTGATAGTGGACGAAATGCCCGCCATAAGCAAAGCCAGTGCAAACACGATTGCCGCATTACTTCCCAACAGCGGTTCCAGCAATGACTGAGCCTGTTGCAATTCCTCCACCTGAATGCCGCTTTTAAAGAAAGTGGCAGCCGCCAGCAGAATCATCGCGCTATTGATAGCCCAGCCCACAATCATTGAAAAAAGCGTATCAAACAACTCGTATTTCAACACCTTCTTGATAGAGGCATCATCTTTTTTATTGTACTCGTGGCTCTGTATCACTTCCGAATGCAGGAACAGGTTATGCGGCATTACCACCGCCCCCAGTACGCTCATAATAATCAGCATACTTCCTTTCGGGAAAGCCGGAGTGACCCACCCCACCGTTGCGGCCGGCCAGTCAATATCCACCAGAAACAACTCATAAATAAACGACAGCCCGATCACCGAGACGAATGCGATAATGGAACGCTCGATCTTTTTGTAAGAGTTGGTGAAAAGCATAATGGAGACAAAAAGCGTTGTCAGCACAGCCCCCCATATAATAGGAATATCCAACAACATTTCCAATGCAATGGCACCGCCCAGGATTTCCGCCAAAGAAGTGGAAATGGAAGCCAGCACCGCCGTTCCGAGTATAGGACGGGATACCCATTTGGGAGTGTATTTAGTGGCCGCTTCCGAGAGGCAGAGCCCGGTGACAATCCCCAGGTGGGCAACATTATGTTGAAGAACGATCAGCATGATAGTAGACAGGGTGACCACCCAAAGTAACGAATACCCGAATTCAGAACCTGCGGCAAAATTGGAAGCCCAGTTTCCCGGATCAATAAAACCCACAGTAACCAAAAGTCCCGGTCCGATATATTTAAAGAGATCCAGTCCGCCCAGATATCGCTTATGATCTTTTCGTTTTAAGTCTTGAAAAATATTCTTCATCTTTGCATAATAGTTTATCCAGTACAAATATACTTATAAAGTAACGATTGACAATCCATTTTAGTTCAAAATACCGACAAATTCGGAGAAGAACCGAAAGACATACAGAAGCTTTTTGCCGAACAATAAAAGAAGCCCCCGGCAAAAACAATTTGCCGAAGGCTTACAATCAACTATTAAGAACAAAAAAATTGTCAATCAATATCCCATTTCATGCAATGCACGGCATAGTTGGTCGGGACAAGACGTCGGTCTGCCACCGCAACGAACCCCTTCAAGTTTCTTTATCACTTCTTCTACCTTCATGCCTTTCACCAGGCGTGAAATTCCTTGAAGATTACCGTTACATCCTCCCCAGAAGGCCACCTCTTTCACTACACCGTCTTCCACGTTCAGTTCGATGTTCGTGCTGCAAGTCCCCTGAGTTTTATAAACATATTCCATGGTCTGTTTATTCTTCTTCTCCGCCTTCCGGTTTCATGTTCGTATAAACAGTCTGCACATCGTCAAACTCTTCCAGACGTTCGATCATCTTATCCAAAGTTTCACGTTGTTCCGGCGTCACGTCTTTCAAGTCGTTCGGGATATAAGTAAAGTCTCCACCGACATCTTCGAATCCGCATTCTTCCAGATGTTTCTGGATAGCGGCATAGCTTTTCGGATCTCCGTAGATCGTGATTGTACCTTCCTCATCATCCTGTTCGTACTCATCTTCCACGTCGTAGTCAATCAGGTCAAGGATCAATTCTTCCATATCCATGCCCTCTTTGATTTTGAAAGTGAACATACACTTATGGTCGAAAAGGAAAGCCAGAGAACCCATAGTTCCGAGGTTACCGCCGAATTTATTGAATACGGAGCGTACATCAGCCACCGTGCGGGTTGTATTATCAGTCAGCGTATCCACAAAAACAGCAATTCCGTGAGGACCGTATCCTTCGTAAGTCATGCTCTTGTAGTCGCTCTGGTCTTTACCCAATGCGTTTTTGATAGCACGTTCGATATTGTCTTTCGGCATATTCTCACGCTTACAAGTAGCGATTACCGAACGCAATGTCGGGTTATTTTCAGGTTCCGGACCACCAGCCTTCACAGCAATGGCAATCTGTTTACCCAGTCTTGTAAATGTTTTAGCCATGTGGCCCCACCGTTTCAACTTTGCGGCTTTTCTATATTCAAATGCTCTTCCCATTGGTTTATATTTTTAGATTGAAATTTAAAGTTTATCTAAGTTTAGCACCCAGTTTATCTTCCAGATTCTTCACCAGTTTCGACATAATCTTATCAATCATCTTGTCGTTCAGAGTCTGGCTTTCATCCTGAAGCAGGAAGCTGACTGCATACGATTTCTTGCCCGGTTCCAGGTTCTTACCTTCGTATACGTCAAAGAGTTCCACTTCTTTCAGCAACTTTTTCTCCGTATCATAAGCGATCTTCTCGATTTCGGCAAACTGCACATTCTTGTCAAGCAACAATGCCAGGTCACGTTTCACGGCCGGGAACTTGGATATTTCCTTGTAGCTGATCTTCACCGAACGGATCGCTTTCATCAGCTCCTTCCAGTTCAAGTCAGCATAATATACTTCATTGTCAATATCAAATGCCTTCAGCAGTTTCTTAGTCACCACGCCGAACGATGCGAGACGCTTGCCTCCCTTGGTATGTACAGAAAGTGCCGCAGCAAAAATGTCATCAGTCAGATTACCTACAACCAGATTGTGCAAATCCAGTCCCAAGCGTTTCAGGATATTCTCCACGTAAGCTTTCAGTTCATACACCGAACTGCTCTCATCCGGATGTGCCCACGAGTTAACCACCTTCTTGCCGGTCACCCATAAGCCCAGATGATAGTCTTCCGTATAAGGAGCCAACACCTTTTCCGGATTCTTCTTGTCGGCATCGAAATAGTAGCAGTTACCGAATTCAAAGAATTTCAGATCCGCATTCTTACGGTTGGCATTATGCGCAATGCTTTCCAGTCCGCCGAACAACAAAGTCTGGCGCATACAGTTCAAGTCCGCACTCAACGGATTCAGCAACATCACCAGACGGTTGGACGGATAAGCTTCCAGTCCGTCATAATAAGCGGCGCGAGTCAGCGAGTTATTCAATATTTCATTGAATCCGCAACCCACGAGTTGCTCTGCAACCAGATTCTGCAATTTATTTGATTTATCATTTTCTCCTTTTGTAGTCAGGCTCGACTTCAGCGTAGACGGAATTTCCACATTATTATATCCGTAGATGCGGAGAATATCTTCGATTACGTCACAATCACGCTGCACGTCCACACGATAAGGAGGAACCGACAATGTCAGCCCTTCGGCAGTTTCGTTGGTGATCTTCATTTCGAGGCTGGTTACAATACTCTTGATTGTTTCCACCGGAATCACTTTACCTACCAGTGAATGCACCTTCCCGTAATTCAGTTCCACTACGAAATCCTTCGCAGGAGCAGTAAACACATCTTTAATTTCAGAAGAGATCGTGCCTCCTGCCAATTCTTTCACCATGATAGCAGCCAGTTTCAGGCAGTATATCACTCCGTTCGGGTCGATACCACGTTCGAAGCGGAAAGAAGCGTCCGTATTCAGTCCGTGACGGCGGGCAGTCTTGCGCACCCATGTCGGGTGGAAATAGGCGCTCTCGATGAACACATCCGTCGTAGCTTCGGTAGAACCGGAATCCAGTCCGCCGAACACACCGGCAATGCACATCGCTTCTTCTTTATTGCAGATCATCAGGTCGCGTTCGTTCAACTTGCGTTCCACTTCGTCCAGTGTGACGAACGGAGTACCCTCGGGCATTGTCTTCACAATCACCTCGTCGCCTTTTATCTTGCCTGCATCAAAGCAGTGCAACGGCTGACCGAAAGCATGAACGATATAATTGGTGATATCCACTACATTATTAATAGGACGCACGCCGATCAGACGCAGTTTATTCTGCAACCATTCGGGGCTTTCCTTCACGGTCACTCCTTTCACGGTCACACCGGCATAATGCGGGCAAGCCTCGCTGTTCTCTACTGTGACTTCAATATCCAGGTCGTGGTTTTCCACCTTGAAGGCGTCTACCGAAGGACGTTGCAGAGTAGCCTGTTTGCCGTTCTGAATGAGATAAGCATACAAGTCGCGGGCTACGCCATAGTGTGAGCACGCATCAGCACGGTTGGGCGTGATGTCCACTTCGAGCACGTAGTCGCTCTTGATATTATAATAATCCTTGGCGAGCGTACCCGGAACAGCTTCTGCCGGCAAAACGATAATGCCCGCATGGTCCGTACCGATACCGATTTCATCTTCGGCACAGATCATGCCGGTAGATTCCACCCCACGGATTTTTGATTTTTTGATCGTAAAACATTCGTCACCGTCATAGAGTTTCGTACCTAAGGTAGCCACTACTACTTTTTGTCCGGCAGCCACATTCGGGGCTCCGCAAACGATTTGTACCGGTTCGCCGTCTCCCAGGTTGACAGTCGTAATGTGTAAATGATCAGAGTTAGGGTGTTCAACGCAAGTCAGCACTTCGCCGATTACAAGCCCTTCCAAACCGCCTTTAATGGTTTGTACTTCTTCCACACCACCTGTTTCCAGGCCGATTGATGTCAGCGCAGCCGCCGTTTCATCAGGCGTCAAATCGAAGTTGACATACTCTTTCAGCCAGTTATAAGAGATATTCATATAATTAATTTTTTATTGTTTCTCAAAAAGATTTGCAAAGTTAATAAGTTTTTTCGGTTGACCGAAAAGGTTTGAAAGAAAATTGAGAGTTATTTCACCACAGAGTAACACTGCCTGCCGCATGGTTTCCCCTCTTTCCGGAAGAAGGGGTGGCTGAAAGCCGGGGTGGTAGGTAGAAACATGGTATATTCCTTTATTTTAAAAAAAGGTAAAATCATTATTTTTCCTACCACCTCCCCCTACGGGTACTCCTCCTTCCCGAAGGAGGAGAAACTATGCAGAAAACTTATCTACAATAGTAAAAACTAAAAAGTAACAACTAAAAAGTAACGACTAAAAAGGCAACGGCCCGTCTCCTCCTATCGGTGTCGCAAACGGATTCCCCGACTGCGGCTCAAAATCGGGTGCCGGCGGCGGAGGGACAGAACCAACACTATCGCGATTCATCTTCGACCCCAGCATAGGCCCGACAGTCTCGCCCGGCATCGGAATAACCATATCGTCCTCCGGATTCGAGAAACGGGTAAACTCACCCTTAAACCGGAGCAGCACCTCGCCTACCGCACCGTTACGATGCTTGGCAATCACGATTTCTGCCATACCACGGAGATCGTTACCACGATCGTCCTGGTAAATCTTGTAATATTCCGGACGGTGAATAAAGCACACCATATCCGCATCCTGTTCAATGGCTCCCGATTCACGAAGGTCACTCAACTGGGGACGTTTTCCGTCGATACCTTCACGGCTCTCCACTCCACGATTCAACTGTGACAGTGCGACGATCGGAATATTCAACTCTTTCGCCAATCCTTTCAACGAACGAGAAATCGTACTCACCTCTTCCTGACGGCTGCCGAATGCCATACCACTCGCGTTCATCAGCTGAAGGTAGTCGATAATAATGATTTTCACCCCGTGTTCACGTACCAGACGACGCGCCTTTGTCCGGAGCTCGAAAACCGAAAGAGAAGGAGTGTCATCCACATAAAGCGGTGCATCCAGCAGATTTTTCAGTTTATAGTCCAACTGCTGCCATTCGTGTCCGGCCAACTGCCCGCTCTTAATCTTTCCGCTCTCGATTTCACAAACATTCGATATCAAACGGTTGACCAGCTGGACATTACTCATTTCAAGAGAGAACAGTGCTACCGGATTCCGGAAGTCCACAGCGATATTCTTGGCCATGGAAAGCACGAAAGCCGTCTTACCCATGGCGGGACGGGCGGCAATAATAATAAGGTCCGAATTCTGCCAGCCGGAAGTCATCTTGTCCAGTTTCGTAAAACCACTCTCAAGGCCACTCAAACCGTCGGTTCGTGCCGCAGCCTTCTGAATCAGTTTGTAGGCCTCGTCAATGACCGGATTAATCTGCGTGTAATCCTTCTTCATGTTCTGCTGCGAGATCTCAAACAGCTTGCCTTCCGCTTCCTGCATCAAGTCGTCCACATCCAGCGTTTCATCAAAAGCCTTGCTTTGAATATTACTTGTAAACGTAATCAGTTCGCGTGCCAGTGACTTCTGCGCAATGATACGCGCATGATACTCAATATGCGCCGAAGAAGCCACCTTACTGCTCAGCTGGGTGATATAGAAAGGACCTCCCACTTCTTCCAGTTCCCCGCGTTTACTGAGCTGTTCTTTCACCGTCAGGATATCCACCGGTTTCTGATTGACAGCCAGGTCGGTTATAGCGGAATAGATTAACTGATGTCGATGTTCATAAAAAGATTCAGGACGAAGGATCTCACTCACTAACGAATAAGCGTCTTTCTCAATCATCAAAGCTCCCAATACAGCTTCTTCCAACTCAGGTGCCTGCGGTTGGATACGACCATAATCATTCACCGGTTGTACTTTAGCAGACTTTGTGTTACGGGTATTTCTTTTCTGTTCGGCCATTAGGATTGTTTCTGTTTTTACGATTTATCATTTTACGATTCTATTGGGGCGGTCTTTTCCGACAGGCCCTCTTTCAATCGGGACGACAAAGATAAAATATAATAATGAAGAATGAATAAGGAAAAATGAAGATTTTAGTAACTTTGCCCCCGAATACATAATCGTAGCATAAAAAATAAATAACACCATGATTACTTTCCCGAATATCAAAATAAACCTGGGGCTGTCCATTACGGAAAAACGTCCTGACGGATACCATAATCTGGAAACTGTTTTCTATCCCGTCGCTCTCGAAGACGCTTTGGAAATCAGAACCAATCCCGAAGCCCAACAGAAATTCACGCTCCACCAGCACGGAATGGAAATAGCCGGCAATCCGGAAAATAATCTGGTAGTAAAAGCTTATTTGTTATTAGACAAGGAATTTCACCTGCCTCCTGTCGAGATTCATCTGTACAAACATATCCCTTCAGGAGCCGGACTGGGAGGCGGTTCGTCGGATGCCGCCTTTATGTTGAAGTTGCTCAATGAACATTACAACCTCCAATTGTCCGACAACCAGCTGGAGGACTACGCTGCTACCCTGGGAGCCGACTGTGCCTTTTTCATCAAAAACACACCGACTTACGCCGAAGGTATCGGAAATATCTTCTCCCCGATAGAGCTATCCCTGAAAGGTTACCGGATTATGATTGTGAAGCCGGATGTTTTCGTATCCACCCGGGAAGCCTTCGCCAATATCCGCCCCCACCGTCCCGAATATCCGGTCAGAGAGGTTATCCGTCGTCCGGTCGCAGAGTGGAAAGATACATTAATCAATGACTTCGAAGCGAGTGTCTTCCCGCAATACCCCGTTATCGGAGAAATAAAAGAAGAGCTCTATCACCAGGGAGCAATCTATGCCTCCATGAGCGGTTCGGGTTCTTCCGTATTCGGCTTGTTCGCCGCCGACACCACACTGCCGGAGATAGATTGGGGGACTAATGCTTTTTGTTTTAAAGGTACGCTAAGCGAATAGTCCTTCACCAACATAGACTCTTTTGCAAATCTTAGAAGCCCAACATTGCAGCGGGTTGTATATTCAACACGTTTGATACAAAAAATACTAAATAGGGTTCTTCTTCAAATTTGGTGGTAAAATTAATTAGGAAAATAATAATTTGATAGTTTATAGTCGATAGTATTCAATAATAATTTGATAGTCGATAGTATTCTCCATTCTCCTCCTTCGGGAAGGAGGAGTCCCCGTAGGGGGAGGTGGTAGGTGAATGCGTAAGTCGGTTATTATCAGCATTGTGTATCCACCTACCACCCCGGCTTTCAGCCACCCCTCCTTCCCCGAAGGAGGGGAATGGAGATACCACCGACTGATTAAATTACCACCAAATCTGAAGAAGAACCCTAAACAGTTATGGATTATAAATCAATATGGCATAAATATTTTACAAAATAGAACCTACTCCAAACGAATAAACAAAAAACGGTACCACGACTCACGTCGTAGTACCGTCACAACACAAACACAAAATAAAACACGACAAAACTACTATGCAATCTCCCTGTCTATACCGGGGAGGTATAAGTACTATCCATGTATATTCACATACTCACAAACAGCTTCAGGTCGACTTGCATCAATTAAACAAATCGCATGCACGATTTGTTTCTATTTTGTTTATATTTTCATGTTTTTACAACAAATAATTAAATATATCTTATTGAATACCTCTTTCACGAAGTTTCAATTGCCAGTTCCATGCAGAACGTAAAGTATCTTCCAAGGTTTCCACGGCCTTCCAACCCAGTTCCTGGTTTGCAAAATCAGGGTTAGCCCAAACCTTTTCAATATCACCAGCACGACGTCCTACAATCTGATAATTCAGTTTAACGCCGGTAGCTTTTTCAAAACCGTTAATCAATTCCAGAACAGACACTCCGCGTCCCGTGCCGATATTGAACACTTCGACTTTTTCTTTCTGTGTCTTCTCCAGAATACGGCGGATAGCGATCACGTGTGCCTTAGCCAAGTCTACGACATTGATAAAGTCACGGATACAAGAACCGTCAGGAGTATCATAATCATCGCCAAACACGCTCAGTTTCTCACGGATACCGATTGCGGTCTGAGTCAGGTAAGGAATCAGATTTTGAGGAACGCCATTCGGAAGTTCGCCCAGCAATGCAGTAGGATGAGCACCGATCGGGTTGAAATAACGCAGCATGATCGCATTGATCGGAGCACCGGAAGCTACCGTATCACGGATAATCTCTTCATTGATCTGTTTTGTATTTCCGTAAGGAGATTCCGCTTTCTTGATCGGAGCCTTTTCCGTTACCGGCAATTCATCCGGCTGACCGTATACGGTACAAGATGAAGAGAATACGATTCCTTCCACTCCATGTTTCGGCATCAGTTCGAGGAGGTTGATCAGTGAAACCAGGTTGTTGCGATAATAAAGCAACGGCTTCTCTACAGACTCTCCAACCGCTTTGCTCGCTGCAAAGTGAATGATCGCCTTAATTCCTTTATATTTGGTAAAGATAGCATCCAGACCTGCGAAATCCAAACAATCCAGTTTTTCAAAAGCAGGGCGAATACCTGATACTTTCTCTATATTGTCAACAACGTCGGCATTTGAGTTAGATAAATTATCGATGATGATTACTTCATATCCACTGTTCTGTAGTTCTACTACGGTGTGAGAACCAATGTATCCCGTTCCGCCCGTTACTAAAATTCTTTCTTTCATATTCTTTAATAAATGGTTAGTTTTTCGGCTTTTGTCGTTTGAGCTACAAATTTAAGGAAATAAAATGGAAATGCAATAATCTGCCGGCATTTTATTTAATAAAAGGCTATTAAAGTACGAATTAATGGCAGTCAGGTATTAAAAAAAGGATTGGAAACCCATTTCTGTATATGTTATACAGCAAGGTTTCCAATCCTATATTAAATTATCAACTGTAAGTCTTTACACCACGCCGGAGAATCCCATGAATGCCATGGCGAGCAGGCCGGCGGTAATCAATGCAATCGGTGTGCCCTGCATTCCTTTCGGAACTTTCACCAGGCTCATCTGTTCGCGCAATCCGGCAAAGAGAACCAGTGCCAGACCGAAACCGATAGCGGTGGAGAATGCATACACAACTCCTGTCAGCAGGTCATAGTCTTTCTGGATCACGAGGATAGCCACACCCAGGATACAACAGTTGGTTGTAATCAACGGCAGGAACACGCCCAACGCCTGATACAAGGCGGGGGAAACTTTCTTCAGGATGATTTCCACCATTTGCACCAGTCCGGCAATCACCAGAATGAAAGTAATCGTCTGCAAGTATCCCAGTCCGAACACATCCAGCACAAACTTCTGAATGAGGAATGTGACAATGGTAGCGATAGTCAACACGAAAGCCACCGCGGCGCTCATCCCCATTGCAGTCTCCACTTTCTTGGAAACGCCCAGGAACGGGCAGATGCCCAGGAACTGCGACAACACGATGTTGTTTACAAAGATTGCCGAAATAAATATCAATATATATTCCATATTCTTTTCTTATTTAATAGAGTTAAGCTTTCTTGAAACTATTAATCAATGCGATGAGATATCCCAGGGCGATGAAAGCACCCGGAGCCAGTACGAACACCAACATTCCGTATTCTTCCGGCAGGATAGTCAGGTCGAAGATCTTGCCTGTTCCCAGAAATTCGCGGACAGCACCCAGCAAAGTCAGGGCAATGGTAAAGCCCAGTCCCATACCGATACCGTCGAACATGGATGCCAGCGCATTGTTCTTTGCGGCAAAAGCTTCGGCACGCCCCAGCACGATACAGTTCACTACGATCAACGGGATGAAAAGGCCGAGTGTGGCGTACAGTCCCGGCACGTATGCCTGCATTACCATTTGGAGCAACGTCACGAAAGACGCAATCACCACAATAAACGAAGGGATACGCACCATATCCGGAATCAGGTTTTTAATCAGTGAGATCACCACGTTCGAGCAGATCAGCACGAACATGGTGGCCAGTCCCATACCCATGCCGTTGATAGCCGATGAAGTAGTACCCAACGTAGGACACATACCGAGCAGGAGTACAAACGTAGGATTCTCTTTGATAATCCCGTTCATCATTACTTTAAAGTTATTCATATCTGTCTCCTTTCTTAATTAGCACTGATAGAATCAGTAAGTTCCACTTTAGTTGTAGCACCCGTAGCAGCATCGGCATTTTCACCGGCGGCCTTTTGAGAAGCACCCGTAGCTCCGTTCACTTCTCCCCCTCCGGCTTTGTAAGCCTGATAAGCAGCATTTACGGCATTCAGGAAAGCGCGTGAGGTAATCGTAGAAGCGGTAATGGCGTCCACCTGCCCGCCGTCTTTGCTGACCGTCAGTGCGGCTTCACCCGGATTCATGCCCAGGATAGACTTCGTGCTTTCCTCGTGTGACACCGCCTGTTCACCCTTGGCAGGATCGTAAGCACCGAACCATTTGTCGGCCTTCGAACCCAGTCCCGGAGTTTCCGTATGAGCCAGCAGGGAGTAGTTGTAGATTTTACCTTCGGCGTCAAAGCCAACCAGCACTTTCAGCTCGCCGCCGAATCCCATGGACTTGGCTTCAACAGCCGTACCCACCATATTATCACCGTTCTTAGCCGGATAAACAATGAAATCGACATTCTTCTTGCCGTCTTTCTCGCTGAAGATCGTATCGCTTTCCGCCACCGGGTTGTTCGTAAATTCAGGAAGAACTTTTTTCAGGGCCTCGTTCAGCGTCTTGGCGTTCGCCTCGGCGATAGGCCCTTTCGTCAGTTCGTTCACATAAGCCAGCAACGCGACGGAGACAGCAGTCACTCCCGTCAGCACCAGCAACATATTTTTCAAAGATGATTGTAACTTTTTCATTTCTTCTTCGCTACCTCCCCAAAGCGTTTAGGTTTACAATAGGTATTAATCAGCGGAGTGAATGCATTCATTATCAGAATGGCGAACGACATACCTTCGGGATAGGCGCCGAACAGACGGATCACCACTGTCAGCAGACCGATGCAAACGCCATAAATCAGCATACCTTTCTTGCTCATCGGAGACGTCACATAGTCGGTTGCCATAAAGACAGCACCCAGCATCAGACCACCGGAAAGCAGTTGGAGCACCGGAGACACGTATTTTTCAGGATCCGCCAGATGCATGATGCCTGCGAACACGAATACGGTAACCAGGATAGATACCGGAATATGCCATGTGATAATTTTCTTCCACAGCATATACGCCAAACCGATCAGCAGAGCCAGCGCGCTCACTTCACCGAGACATCCGCCGTTTTGTCCGATCAACAGGCTCAACGCATCCGGAATCTGGCTTAAAGCGTCCGTATTGCCGTAGATCGCCTGCTTCATCAATGCCAGCGGAGTAGCTCCCGTCGTAGCGTCCGTGTAGGCGGTCAACTGACCGACTACCGGCCAACTGGTCATCTGCACCGGGAAAGAAAGCAACAGAAACACACGTCCTGCCAATGCCGGGTTGAAAGGGTTGCAGCCCAATCCGCCGAAAGACATCTTTCCCACACCGATAGCAAACAGTGCGCCGAGAATGATGATCCATACAGGCAGGTTGGAAGGTAAGTTGAATGCCAGCAACACACCTGTGATGATAGCAGAGCCGTCACAGATTGTCGTGGTAGGTTTCTTCAGTAAATATTTCCCGATTGCCCATTCGAAGAACAAACAAGCGGCCACGGAAGTAGCCGTGACAATCAGGGCACCCAGTCCGAAGAAGTAGAGAGACACCAGAAAAGCCGGAATCAGTGCAATCAGCACGCCGTACATATTTTTCTGTACGCTGTCTCCGCCATGAACGTGGGGTGATAGTGATACGATTAATTTATTTTCCATATTCGTTATTTTTTAGCTTGACGTGCACGAATCATAGCGCCTACCTTGCCTTTACCCAGACGGCAGTAGTCAAGTAACGGACGGTTGGCAGGACAAGTGAACTGGCAGGAACCGCACTCGATACAATCCATGATTCTTTCTTTTTCCATTGTTTCAAAATCCCCGTTTTCGGACAACGCTCCGAGCAAGTACGGTTCCAGTCCCATAGGACAGGCGCTCACGCACTTCGCGCAACGGATACAGGTTTGTGCTTCCCCGCGCTTGGCTTCCTTCCGGTTCATAATCAGGATGCCGGAACTGCCCTTCGCAGTAGGAACGTCGATGTTCACCAACGCCTTACCCATCATCGGACCACCGCCGATCACCTTTCCCGTGTCTTCCGGCAGACCACCGCAAGAGTCGATCAACTGCTTCATCGGCGTACCGATACGGGCGAGGAAGTTGGACGGACGGGCCACTGACTTTCCGGTCACCGTAATCACGCGCTCAAACAACGGCTTGTTCTTCTGCACCGCTTCATAAACAGCGAAAGCCGTACCTACATTCTGCACGACAGCCCCCGTAGAGATAGGCAGCGCACCGCTTGCCACCTGACGTTTGGTGATCGCGTCAATCAGCTGCTTTTCACCTCCCTGCGGATATTTCACCTTCAAAGGCACCACTTCGATACCCGCATAACTGGAAGCTACCTTCGTCATCAACTGAATTGCATCCGGCTTATTGTTCTCGATTCCGATAAACGCTTTATTCACTTTCACGGCTTTCATCAGGATAGACACGCCTACCATGATTTCTTCCGCGTGTTCCAGCATCAGCTGATGATCGGCAGTCAGATACGGTTCACATTCCACCGCATTGATAATCACACATTCCGCCTTGAAAGAAGGAGGAGGACACAGTTTTACCTGTGTAGGGAAACAAGCACCGCCCAGACCTACGATACCGGCATCGGCAATCTTCTTCACAATTTCTTCCGCCGAAAGATCGCATTCTTTCACCAGTGTCTTGCTGCGGTCGATTGTTTCTTCCCATTCGTCACCTTCCACATCAATGAAAATAGCAGGTTTCGCATAACCGCTGGCATCGACTATCGTATCAATCTTCGCCACTTTACCACTGACCGAAGAATGAATTGCTGCCGAAACAAAGCCGGCAGGTTCGGCAATCCGTGTGCCTACCTTTACCACATCCCCTTTCGCAACAACCGGTTTGGCAGGTGCGCCAATATGCTGGCCCAGCAGAATAACCGCTTTCGCAGGAACTTCCGCCGTAATGATAGGTTGATGTGCCGACAATTTATTTTCGTGTGGATGAACTCCACCAATTGAAAATGTCTTTAACATACAATTCTGTATTTTATTCTGTTATTATTCTGTTACTTTCGGAGCCTCAGCCGTTTCTTTTGGAGTAACCGTTTCTTTCGGAGCAGCCGGAGCTTCTTCCTTCGGTTTGCGCGGCGGGAAGTTCAACTCGATAATGGTATTCTGCGGACATACTTCCACGCACTTCCGGCAAGATTTACACTTGTCAGGATCGATGTAAGCCAAGTTGTTCTCCAGCGTGATAGCTTCGAACGGACACGTCTTCACGCACTTTCCGCAACCGATACAGCTCACCGTGCAAGCCTTGCGTGCCACAGCGCCCTTGTCTTTATTCACACAAGAGACATACACGCGGCGCGACTTCTTGCCTTGCGGACGGATTTCAATGATCGCCTTCGGGCAAGCCTTCACACAGGCGCCGCAAGCGGTACATTTCGCCTCGTCGACTTCCGGAAGTCCCGTTTCCGGGTTCATGTGGATAGCGTCAAACTGGCAGGCAGCCACACAGTCGCCACAACCCAGACAGCCGTAGCTACAACCCGTCTCTCCGCCATACAGCGAAGCGGCAATAGCACAACTCTTAGCACCGTCGTATTGATTAATACGCGGACGGTTGGCACACGTTCCGTTACATCTCACCACTGCTACCATCGGTTCAGCCTCTCCGGCTGCCAGTCCGAGGATATCAGCAATTTTAGCCATGACAGGTTGTCCGCCTACGGGGCAGAATTTTCCATCCAGCGAGCCGGCTTTGACGCAAGCGTCGGCAAAACCGCTACAACCCGGATAGCCACATCCACCACAATTTGCCTGGGGCAACACTTCCCCTACCTGGGCAATCCGCGGATCTTCATACACGGCAAATTTCTTGGAAGCCACATAAAGAATAGCGGCCAGCACGAGCGCTATCGCTCCCAATGAAATCACTGCAATCAGAATCAAATTCATAATGTTCTTAGTTATTTATTGGTTTTATAGTAAATGAAAATTTTTGTTTCAGTCGCGTTTTATTGAGCCACAAAATGTAGTAATAAGGCACAAGGACAGCCAGAGAAAGAAGTGCCGCATACAGTTCATTCTCTATCAGTGCCATAAAAAGGAACAATGTAAAAATTAAAAGAACGAAAGGGATAATGAATGCCAAGGCCACCGCCTGCATTCCCATCGACGTTTCGCCGACCACCATTACGTTTTCCCCCACCTGGTAGGAAGCCGCCGCAGTATCAATTATATCTATGATTTTGTCCTTGCTGTCTGCCGAGGAACAGTGTCCCTTCACGCTGCAAGCCGCGCAAGCCGATGTCTGAACGATCCTCACCGACAGATGAGAACCCTGTATGTTTTCCACAATACCCAGATGCTTTATAGTATTATTCGTCATTTTGCAAACTCAACATTACAAATCGCGGCAAATTTAATCATTATTTGTGAACTACGAAGCATTCCCCGTATTTTTTATGTATAATCAAACATTATTTTTTGTGTATTCGTTATCGCACACGGGTATTCTCGTTTCCACCCTCCTCCTCCTCGCGCTTCTTTCTATACCAGAGATACCGCAGTGTCCATTCGCGTATCTTCTCCAGCAGCTCCTCTTCCGTCAGACTGTCACAGTAGAAGTTCAGAATGGATTCGTAGTAGTGCAGTTTCATATCCTCCCCTTTTTTATATTCTCATAGCTGGCTTTCCCCATACCGGTTTCTTTGCATAAGTGAGTCATTGTCAAGTTTGCGCATTTAAGCGATTCATCGATAAAAGTACCTAGAAGGACGTGTTTGAAGTTCTTTTTCATGTTCAATATCTATTAGTTGTTAAAAATACACCTTAGTATGTTATTTATTTTCACATTGGTTCTGACATATCAGAACCGTCTATTTTTTTGTTTTTCGTAGTTTCACGTCGTGTTTTGAAAATCAAGCACGTTTTGAAAGAAGAAAAGTTTTTGACCCGTAAACAACAAAGATTATGCCAAACCAGTACAGAATGTCATATTTCATGCCACCTATCGCTCCTGTCAGGAACGAACAGGGACGAATGGTTACTCCTCCCACGCTCCTCCCCTTCTGCGAAGTCTCCGTGGAGCAGGTCTTCCAAATGATTACCTGCAACGAGAATCTCAAACTCCTGACCGCTCAGGTACGCAACGCTCCGGACATGCGGACTGCCAAAGCGACACTGCTGCCTTACGTGACACCCTGCGGCACCTTCACACGCCGCAACAGCAAGTGTTTCGTATCCCCTTCCGGGCTGGTCGTGATAGATGTGGACAACCTCGACTCCTACGACGAAGCCGTCAGTATGCGCCGTCTGCTATTCGATGATCCCTTCCTCTGCCCCGTGCTCACGTATGTCAGTCCGAGCGGCCGGGGAGTGAAGGCTTTCGTCCCTTTCGGAACGCTGTATCCCGAAGACGAAGCACAAAATATCACGGAAAGTATGAACAAAGCCATGCAGTATGTCGAAATGGCATACGGCCCGGAACCTGACAATTCTGGCAGAAATGCCTCGAAAGGCGTGGACTGTTCGGGAAAAGACCTCGTAAGGGCCTGTTTCCTCAATTACGATCCGGATGCATTATTTCGTAACATTATTAATTCTCAATCTATAAAAAAATGAATGAACTTGAATCATTACGCCGCCTCACGGAGGCAGTAGAAACAGCCAAGGCTGACATTGCCCCCACTTACATCGAATACGTACACCTGGCGTTCGCCATTGCAACCGATTGCGGCGAAGAGGGACGCGACTTTTTCCACCGCTTGTGCCGGGTTTCCGCCAAATACCAACGCGAACACGCCGAACGGATATTCTCCAACGCACTCACTGCCAATCATGGGGATATGCATCTGGGCACGGTGTTCTATCTCGCCGAAGCGGCAGGAGTTACCGTCCGCAAAGAGGAGGTTGCAAACAGCCGGACAGGTACAAAAGGTACAGCAGGTACAGCGCAAAAACTTTCCGCACACACGTGCGCGCGTAATAAGGTATACAATAGCGAGAGTCCGGAGTCTGAGGAACTGTTGCCGGGTAGCGAACCCAAACAGCCGCTACCCACCTTTCCGGCAGCCGACTGGCCGGAACTCCTGCAACGTATTATGAGTTACGGAAGCACCGACGCACAGAACGATGTCATGCTATTGGGAGCACTGACCGCTCTGGGTTCTTGCATGGAACGGTATGTACGGTGTCCTTATGGCGGTAAACTCCAGTCCCCCTGCATGCAAAGTTTCATTATAGCTCTCCCTGCTTCCGGAAAAAGTGCCCTGTCATCCATACGGCTGCTTGTGGATCCTATCCATGACCAGCTCCGCGCCGAATGGGCCGAAGAAATAAAAGCCTACAAAAAAGCCAAAGCCGCCTACGAAGCAATGGGCAAAGAACGTTCTAAAATAGACGCCCCGCAAATACCGGCCAACAAAATGTTCCTCATCGCGGGCAACAATACCGGCACCGGTATTCTGCAAAACATCATGGACGCCAACGGAACAGGATTTATCTGTGAGTCCGAAGCGGATACCCTGTCCACCGCCATAGGATCGGATTACGGACACTGGAGCGACACCCTGCGCAAAGCATTCGACCACGACCGTTTGTCTTACAACCGCCGTACCGACCAGGAATACCGGGAAATTAAAAAAAGCTACCTCTCCGTCCTGCTTTCCGGAACTCCGGCGCAGGTAAAAGCCCTCATCCCTTCGGCGGAAAACGGGCTTTTCTCCCGCCAACTGTTCTACTATATGCCCGGTATCTGGCAGTGGGTAAGCCAGTTTACGACAGGAGACATAGACATAGAAGAGATATTCACCACCATAGGATTGGATTGGAAAAAGAAACTGGACTTACTGAAGGCACACGGTCTCCACACACTCCGGCTCACCGACGAGCAGAAACAAGAATTTGACACTCTATTCTCTGCCCTTTTCACCCGTTCGGGTATAGCCAACGGGAATGAGATGTATAGTTTCGTGGCCCGTCTGGGTGTCAACACATGCCGTATCATGGCGGAAGTGGCTGTATTGCGTGCGCTCGAAAGCGCACAGCCCTATCAACTCAAGGCATCTTCGACCCCTCTCCTGACTCCGGACAAGGAGATTCCCGATGACAATATCAAAGACGGCATCATCACCCGCTGGGATGTCAAGATCACTCCGAGTGATTTCAAAGCGGTGCTTCAACTTGCCGAGCCCCTCTACTGCCATGCCATGCATATACTTTCTTTCCTTCCTCCCACAGAAATCAGTCGCCGGGCAAACGTCGAGCGTGATTTTTTCTTCATGAAACTGGGGACCACGTTTACCCGCAAACAGGTACGAGAGCAGGCAGCTGTCATGGGTATTAAGGAGAACACCGCGCTCATCTGGCTGAAACGTCTGGTAGACTACGGAGATCTGGTTCACGTAGACGGCAAAGGAAACTATATGATTGCTCGCGCGCGTGTGCGTGCGTAAGAGAGCCCCCGGAAAAGTGTACCTGCTGTACCCGAAACCACAGTAGTGTGTGTTGTAAGACGTTGTATCTTGTAAGACGTAAAGCATAGCTTTAGAGTGCGTAAAGCTATGCTTTAGCTGTCTTAAAGCGGTGCTTTTGTTATCCTAAAGCGAATCCCTCTAAGGTTCTCCCAATGCATCCACAATCACTCTCACCTCCAATGGTGTATAAGAACGGTGTTCGGGTTGGTAGCCCAGATCATACAGGCGTTGCTGAAGTCCGGGACACCGTTCGATCCATTTCTTCATCTTTCGATATGCGGCAATATCGGTCAGTTCGGGAGAATAAAGTTGCGCCAGTTCCATGCGTCCATAAGCACGTATCGTGAATTCTTTCATAATGGATAAGTTTTAAATTATTAGCTACAAATGTAACAAAAAGCCTTCACATTTCCTACGCTTTTCCGTTGAATAACCGACCGTTACTGCCCTTAACCGACAACAACCGTATACAATTGTATACAACTGATTTTCCGGGATTACGGGGTGTTATCTTTGTATCGTCGGAAGGGAAACAGCTCCCCACGACAATATGTTGAACCCTTTAATTTATAGTGTTATGATTCGTTACAAAATCTATCAGAACCAGCAGAAGAAAGGTGTGAATGCGGGCAAGTGGTTCGCCCGTGCGGTAAGCGACGAGACATTCGATCTGGCCAAGCTCGCCGAACACATGTCGAAACACAATTCACCGTATTCGAGTGGTGTCATCAAAGGTGTACTCACCGACATGGTGGACTGTATCAAGGAATTGCTGCTCGACGGCAAGAGTGTGAAAATTGACGATCTCGCCATTTTCGGCGTGGGAATCCGCAGTAAGGCAGCCGAAACGCTGGAGGATTTTTCGTTGGAGAAGAATATCACCGGTATGCGCCTCAAAGCACGTGCCACCGGTAACCTCTCGACTACCAACCTGAAACTCGACAGCCAACTGAAGCAGCAAGCGGAGTATCAGAAGCCGACTACCGAAGGAGGTGGTTCCGGTAATACGCCGAATCCCAACCCGGGCGGCGGTGGAGTGACTCCTGATCCGTCAGTCTAATTTCTTAACCTTAAAAAAATAAATTATGAGCAATTCATCGTCACGCCGCTCCGTATGGAGCCTGGTTCTCAAAATTATCATTACTGTCGCCACCGCCATAGGGGGTGTGCTCGGAGTGCAAAGCTGTATGTAAGCTGATGAGAACTATCACACTGATTATCATTCATTGCAGTGCCACGCCGGAGGGGAAATCCCTTTCGGCGGAAGCCTGCCGACTGGACCACATCCTCCACCGGGGATTCCGCGACATCGGCTATCATTTCTACATTACACGCGACGGAGAGATCCACCGTGGCCGTCCTCTCGAAAAGGTCGGGGCACACTGCCGTAACCACAACTCCCACTCGATAGGTATCTGCTACGAAGGAGGACTGGATGCTGACTGTTGCCCGAAGGATACTCGAACGCTTGAACAACGGGGTTCCCTGCTGGCTCTATTACGCGAACTGCGCAGGCAGTTTCCGAAAGCGTTGATCGTGGGGCACCATGATTTGAATCCGATGAAGGAATGCCCGTGCTTTAGCTGCACAAAGGAGTATTCTAATATATAAACAGCTACGGGAGGCAGTGTAATACTGTCTCCCGCAGCTGTTTTATTTATAAAAATATCAACTATCTTCACAGACCGTTGATATCGTGGGAAATTAACACCGGATACCCCCCCGGTGCCGGGGTTATAGACCGGAAAGGTACCGTCGTACTCTTTCCAATCTATGTAATGTAGGAGAATCATGCGTTAACATGAAACTAGGGACCTACATTCTCTTCATCTCACATACAAACACTCTAAGTGCTAATTACATCTCAACATTTTATTTTATACCACTTTCATTCTCAAAAAATCATTTCAGGTATAGATTATCATTATCTCTATACCAATCCTTTATTGCTTCCTCAAATGTATAATGAAACTTATACCCAGAATCAGCCAATTTCTTTCCGCAGATATTAGTAGAAATCATTAACTTTTTGACGCGAGCCGGACAAATGCCTAAAGCTTTTCCTCCTAACGGACCCACAATACTTGCAGCTGTCAGCAAAAGACTTCCCGGCACCTTGACAATAGTACGCTGAATCCCCGTAACTTTTTTCATCGTTTCAACTATTTGTTCAATAGTAAAAGCCGGTTCAAATGTACAGTTATACAACTCTACCCCTTCATTATGATTCTCCAACCGATAGAGCATAAAGCGAACCAGCTCTTTCACATAAATACAAGCCTTAATCGTATCTTTACGACCCGGATAAAAGAATTTACCGCCGCGGATCCCCCAATACAAACGAGTAAAGTTACCGTTTTCCCCTTTACCGAATACCACACCCGGACGAACAATAGTAAGCTGTCGTTCGTTCGGCTTTTTAGCCTGCCAGACCGTATGTATCTTTTCGGCTACCAACTTAGAAATCCCATATGGGGTGTTCGGAGTAGGAAGTGTGTTTTCTGTTTTCAAATCTTCAGCTGCACCATAAGGAGCTATGGAGCTGGTAAAAACGATTTTCTTTATCCCCAATTTCTCCGCAAAAGCGCATACATTCTCCGCACCACGAATATTTGTCTCAAAATAAGCCTGATCCGGATGTCCCGGGGTACGATGAACGGCTGCAAAGTTAAAGATAACGTCTTCTGAGGTAATCGGAACATCAACGTTTATATCAGAACGAACATCACAATTGATATACGTAGATTTACCTTCATGGCTATTCTCCACAATATCCAGATTATAAATTGGAGTACCCGGATATAGATTATTAATTAGAGTAACGAGGTGTGTACCGATAAAACCCGAACCGCCAAATATAAAATAACTCATTTCACTAGATGATTAAATTCATTATATTTTAACTCTACAAACTCCTTTATTTCCTTTTTAAAACGTTCTTCCGAAAAAGTCTCCGCATGATTACGTATTGTCTTAGGGTCAAATGGGATTTCTTGATTTTCAAATCTTTTCACTGCGTCAATAATCGCCTCCACAGTCTGTTCATAAAAGAAAAGCCCTGTTGTTCCGTCCTTCACTGTTTCCAAAGAGCCACCTCTACCATAAGCAATTACAGGAGTTCCACATGATTGTGCTTCGATCGGAATCATACCAAAATCCTCATCTGCCGCAAAAACAAAGGCTTTAGCTTTCTGCATCTTTTCTTTTAATACGGCAAATGGTTGATATCCCATGACAGTTACATTATGACCGGCAATCTTGCATATCTTTTCTAAATTAGGACCGCCACCAATTACTATCAACTTTTTATCCGGCATATGACTGAAAGCTTCGACAATGAGATCTATTTTCTTATACCCTACCAAACGACTACTAGTTAAATAGAAATCTTCTTTCTCTACACATAAATCAAAATTAGAAATATCAATATTAGGATGGATTGTTACAGCATCCCGTCTATAAGTCTCTTGAATTCGACGCCCTACGTAATCGGAATTACTAATAAAATAGTCTACACGAAAACTAGATATCAAATCCCATTTGCGAATACGATGAAGCATATATTTAGCCAAATAACCTTTCAAGCCTTTCGCTAACCCTGATTCTTCCAAATATTCATGATACATATCCCATACATAACGGATAGGAGAATGACAATAACAGATATGTAATTGATCCGCTTTGGTCAGAACTCCTTTCGCGACAGCATGAGAAGATGATATAATAATATCATATCCTCGTAAATCAAACTGTTCTATCGCAAACGGAAATATAGGCAGATACATTCTATGTTTCTTTACTCCTAAAGGCAACTTCTGAATGAATGATGTATGGACTTTATTCCAATCAATTCCTAATTCATCACAAACTTGTTTTTTAGCAACTAGAGTGTAAATATCTGCGCCAGGAAAAACATCCGCAATAGCTTTGACTACTTTATCTGAACCGCCAACGGTTACTAACCATTCTTGAATAATGGCAATCTTCATCTCGTTTTTCATTTAAAGAGAATTCATTAATTCAAAGTTTAGATACAATATCTTTTCTATTTTAAAAGCATTTAAAATAAAACCCAGTTGAAAATCATATTCTTTCATAATTAACATATCTGCTCATTTTCAATCACTTGGATAATTTTTGCCACAACTATATCAAAACTATAATGAGAATCTATATATTGCCGTGTCTGCATAACATCTATATTAAGCTGGGGCTTTAACAGAAGTAAATCTGCCAATGCTTTTATATCACCATCTTTAAAAAAAGTTACCGGAAGTCCCCCATACACCTCCCGTAATACGGGTAAATCTGTAATAATAGCATTTCCACCAAGATACAAAGATTCTAATGGTGGTATACCAAACCCTTCATAATGAGTTGGTAGGACTAGAGCTAATGATTGAGATACAATATCATATAACTTATCATTAGAGAGAAATCCTGTAAATAGAATATTATCACCTGCACTATTCAACAAATCCATTACATGCCTATCTTTAGTTTTAATTCTCTGATAATCACCAATTAGCACTAACTTTACGTTAAATCCGCGCTTATTAACTTCATTAATGGCGTTAATCAATACATCAATACCTTTATGTTTTTTTATATTTCCCACATATACATAATAGGGAAAATCATATACACGTTCTTTTATTGGATTATATTCTTTAATTTGCTCAGAAATACCATTGAGAATGACATGGATATCTTTATTTGTATGAAAATGACTTTTTATTCTAGTAGCCGAAAATTTAGAAACTGTAAATAAAGTTTTAGATAGATATACCGCACGTTTGTAGAAAGCCCATCTCAAAGTTGTTCCCAAACGAGAAGAAAGTCCTTTAACATCAAAAAATACGACATCATGAATTGTACAATAAACTGGTACCTTGATTCTACCTGGTATATTTATATATGGAGAATAAAAAACATCACATTTATTAATTTCTTTCACTGGAAATGCACACAACTCCATCAAAGAAAACTGAGATATGTCTGTAATCAATAAATCAACATTCGATATTCCTCGGTATATCCCTATTTGCTTTTCATTACCAATCAAAAGATAATGATGTTTCGTATACTTATGTACTAATACAGATACAATATTCTCAATATGCGTACCAATACCACTATTACCTATAAGTCGAGCATCTATTGCGATTTTCATACAGTAAAAAAAATAACATATTACAACCTATGTATATATTTTCTCACAACATTAAATAAATGATTGGTAATAAAAACATAAGTTTTAAGTAAATTCATCCTTCTATTATTACATAGCCATAATATGATTCGATGATTTAAAGATAAATACTTATTCAAACTTGGAATATACTCAGCCTTCAATATATATTTATTTTTCATTTCTTGATCATTTGAAAAAAATAAAAGTTTACCAATAGCCCAAGCTTCTATTTGTAAACGAGCAATACATAATTCTTCTGCAAAAACACCTTTTCTCTCAAAGAAAGAATAAAGAGAAGTATATACAGCAAATAAATTCTCTATATTTTTTATATTAAAAGAAGAAGTATATGAACCGACATTATATCTTACATAATGATATAAGGGAGCATTTACCGACACTATCTTGTTGGCATAGTATACTAACTTTGGAATTATTGCATAATCTTCTCCATAGTTAACTCCCTCAAGACACCGAATATCATTATCAACATACAAACTCCTTTTAATTAAACGCCCCCAAATATTAGTAGATACTTTTTGCGTTATTAATTCTCCTAAATATTTTTGTTTATTCTGACAATATGCAGGTAAAAAAGTATGAATAGTAGTTCGATAATCATAAAAAGCTCCACAAATAACGATATCTGCGCTATTCAATTCTGCAGCATCAACAAGTTCCTCAATCATGGCAGATTCTATGTAATCATCACTGTCAACATGAACGACATACTTGCCAGTTGAAGCATCTATTCCTGATTGCCGCGCTATAGATAGGCCTTTATTACTAGAATGCTGTACAATCTTTATACTTCTAGTTTTACAGTCAGCATATTCCAATATGACTTTTTCAATAATATCAATACTAGCATCTTTGGAAGCATCGTTCACAATCACCACTTCCAAATTAGAATAAGTTTGCTCTAAAACAGAGCGTATGCACCTTTCAATATAATGTTCAACACCGTAAACAGGAATGATAACAGACACTAAAGAAGTCATAATAATTACCTAAATAAATAAGGAAATGTACAAGTCTGTCCTTGTACAATAATAACCATTACCCAATACCCCATTAAGCAACCTATATATATTAATTCATTTTTAGCTTTAGACCTACTACAATTAAGAACAATCGGTATAGCTATAAAGTAGACTGGTAAAAAATAGTAAGCAATACGACCAATATTACCATCTATATAATTACATGAAAATAAAAATATTTCAATTAATATCAAGTAAACAAATCGAGAAACTTGATATCTGCTAAAAAGTTTATGTTTATTTAGCTTTCCTAATAAATAAAAAATCGCTAATAGCTTTACAAAACTCTCGAACAAACCAATATTACCTTCTGAAGCAGTTGTATACCTTGAAAAATGAGCAAGCTGCGGAATAGAACTTAACACTGAATTGATAAAAAATGAATTGCCAACAATTATAAAAACAAGACATAAAAGAAACATAAGTCTATACTTCCTTTTCTCAACAAAATACTCAAAAAAGTACATCAATGTAATAATAGCACTAGTATGAAAAGATAAGGCAATAACAGTTAAAGCACCATATTTTATATACTTCTTATCCCAAAGATATGTAATAGAAATAAGAACAATAGCGATAGCTATAGACTGCCTTGAAAGATTAAGAGTTCTGTTATAGAATATAAACAAATAGGACAACCAACCTAACCAAAGACTAAACTGAAATCGACTTTTGGCTTTATACAAAAAGAAAAAAACGCCCCAATTAACAATTAAATTTGTAATGAAAAAAAAGAAAAATGAATCTTTTGTGAAAGCACTAATAAGATATGCTAGAGAAATATAACCAACATCATGACAAAATACAAAAAAACCCACTTCATATATACAATCAGATAATGAATGTGAAGAACAAGCTATATCAAAAATTTCAATAGGATATCCACCCGTATCTGCTCCAATTGTTAAATCTCTTAAACCTGCCAGTAATGCCGGTAATATAATAGAAAGAGCATAAAAGAAACGACGAGCCTTATATACCTCTCCAAGATACATAAAAAGAGTAGAAAAAAAGAATATAACTATATATTCCATATTATCCTAATCCACTAATGAATAAAGATAGATTTGTAGCTATTTTCTTTGAATCAAACTCTTTTATCCCCAATTCGCGTCCTGCAATACCAATAGTATTTGCACAATCTGTGTTAGATAATATTTCATCTAAAATATTTGAAAATTGGAGTTCATCAAACGTAGTAATATAAGCATTTTTTCTATCTTCAAAATAAATAGGGATTTCACCAACATTTGTTGTAACAATAGGTTTACCAGATGCCAAATATTCAGCAATTTTCTGGCTAAATCTTGCAACATCAGGTTTATAATTTGATTGAAGAGGAATTAATAAAGCACTTGAATTACAAAAAATATGATTAAGTTGTTCAGTAGTCAGTGAATGCATTATCTGTATTCTATCATTTCCTCCCTGTGAAAGAGCATATTGATAAACGAGCTGTCTATCTTTATCAGATCCATTTATAATTAATTTAAGATTACTCTCTTGATTTCTCATCAAACAAAATGCTCGTATTACAAATTTTATAACTTGCCAATAAGCAATGGATGCACAATATGCAAAATATAATGGCTTCGAATTAGGTACTACTGTCCCTATAGCGGAATAATCATATATTATAGGTAGTTTAAACACAAAAGGATTCTTCGCCACAGATAACTTAAGTAAAAACTCACTAATAGGTAAAATAAAATCAAAACGTTTAAGTAAATAATTATCTAATATAAAAGCATTTACTTTTCCTTTAATAGATAATTCTAAATCTTTATGCCATTCTTGATATACAAATCCAATCTTATACTTATTCTTGTGACAAATAGATATTAGTTTTTGCAGCCTAATAAAATTCAAATAACTTGTTATGAAAATATTTTTGTTATTTTCTTCATAATTTGCTGACAAAAAGTCACTAAGTTTAGAGAATACAATTGCATCAGATGTACTCTCCCATGTTACGACAGGAATATCATTATCATAACAAATCTGATCTTGTTTCTTATTACTTTTACACCAAGGTGTGTTTATGATAGAAACTTTATGTCCTGTATTCCTCAAAGCCCTTGCTAATAATGAGAACTTAGAGTTATTAGCTGAATAATTAACAGGATAATTATCCGTGATCAGCCCGATTACATAATTAATTCTCATTGTTTATTTGCTTCTTCTCTAGAGTCTTTACCTTTAAAAATGATTCGTATAGAATGCTTAACAATATATAATAAGTGATAAATACCAATCAATGCGAGAAAATCTTTACTCCTAATATGCCGCTTATATTTTTTCATTATTATCCGTCTATTACTAACAACTATCCTTGGATAAGGAGAATTGGTATATTTTAAAGGACGAAATATGGCATAATCTTTCTTGTACAACCACGGCCAATCACCGAACTGAGAGGGATCTCTAAATGTTTTTAGCCCATATTTATGACAAAGTAAAGAATAAACTGATTGATCCTCTCGGTGAGCTATAAAATCAGAAAAATTACAGGTATCAGTTATTTGTTCAGGCGATATACATACTAATTCCCCCATATAATTAAGCCATTCTGTAAAAAATCGTATTGCAAATTGTGATTTTTTAGTTAAAAAATAACCTGCAAGACATTGGTTGTTATCAAAATTCCCCACTCCAATACGTTTAAAAGCTTCCATTTTTGTCCATTGACGCTCCAATAAGGGAAGTTCGAATGGCATAATTTGAGCACCTTCAGCTTCCATTGTCTTAATTAAATGATGTAGATCATTAACAAAATAAGTACCCGCATCACAATAAAACAGATAATCTCCTTCATTCATCAACTCAAAAGTTCTTAATGTAAAATATGCTTTCCATATCCATAAACCATAACCTCTATCAAAAGAAAATATATCTTTATAACTTTCTTTAAAAGCTTCATCTATATCTTCCGGACGATAACCGATTACCTTATCAGCTTTTCCTACAGTAATAGCCGTTTCACAGTTATCTATTTGTTGCTGTTTAAATTTATCATCAGCAAAATTAATTACAACAAGCATATTATAAAAATGATCGTTTTACTGGATCAGAAAATTCTCCCCAATATTTTTTCACAATTTCTATTTGTTGTGGAGTTATAATAGGCCTACGAGAGCCGAAAGCATTATATAGTTCAGCACGTGTACTAAGTGTAATTCTATCTTGCTCTTTAATACCTCCAGCCCAATCAATTCTTTGAGTAAACAGATAATGCGGCGTTCCTAAACAAATACAATAACCGATATGTGTCCCAATACTATTTGATATAGTCATATCGGCAAGTTCTATCAAATCTCTTTGACGATTCAAAAAATAGGGGTCTGAACGTGATCCTGACGTAACAACTACATAGCCCTTATCTTCATAATATTTATTTGCCCCTAGTTCGATATCATAACCTATCATTGAAATGAAAACAGTATCATAATCTTTGGCCATTTCATCTATAATCTTCTCAAATTCATCATTATTATATGATACTTCATTATTTGGAAAATTATGTGAGGGGTACGCCAAAAGAATTCTCCCAAATTTGACTTTTAATGCTCTTAATTCATCTAGAGATTTAAAATTCTTCGCATATTTTATATATGGTCCAACTGGTATAATCTGCTTATCTAACCGACTTCCAATAGTTTCCCTAATATGATTTTCTCTCAATTTACTATATGTATAAATAGTATCCAAACCTGGTTGCATACATTCCTCAACAATCGTATAATAAAAATACAGCCCATGTTCTATCATACACTTTGGTTGGAATTTTTCTCCCAGAGCATTGCGAAGAATATAATAATTACCATAACATTTATTACCCCTTTCCGCATTATTATCGTTAGCAGAATATAGGCTAAATGTTTTTGTTAATTGTTTTAAACAAAAATAATCACATTTACTTGATCTCCAACAATAATAATGATATGAAATGAACAAAAACGGTTTCTTAATATACCATTTTAGCTGTTTGAGAATATCCATTTTTTCTGAAATTATTAATTATAATTCGAGTGCATATGCAACAGTCGTTTGCTATAAAAATATACTAATGCAGCTATAATTCCATTGCTAATGACAATTACATAAGATGTATATACAACTCCATATCGTGTTACCCAAAAAGAAAGAAAAAGGTGAAATAGAGATATACAAAATGTAATATACATCAGATTCTTTGAACACTTGTAAAAAAACAAGATATTCACATAAGCTAAATAAAAGCACTGAAACATCGCTCCTATACACAAAGGGAAAAGAAAGACTACTGATGCTTCATATTTAGGGAATATGATAGGAATGAATATATATCCTCCTAGAAAAATCAACATAGTTATACATATATATATAACAATCAGCAACTTACATTCTTTCTGCACTTTAGCCTGTTTGTTTACATCATCACTAGATAGTATTTTATATATATTAACAGAATTGGAAGCATTGAATGCATTACCTATCATTTGAATAATATTGGCAAAATTATAAGCGAAACTAAAAAGACCAACTGCAGCTTGTGTTATGAAATAGTTAATAATATATCGATCAGCACCTTGCCTCACCCAAAATGACATGGAATGTGGTATCAAAGGTACTCCAAACTTTAAACTTTCAACAACTTCATATTTACTTGGCAAAGTTTTTCTTAAATATTGCTTCTTAAAAAGTATATATACAGAAGCTATTCCCAATACTAGACAAGAGATTATATGTGCATAGGCACGCCCTTCCCAGTCCCAATGAATCCCAACAACAAAAACAACTGTCAGAATCAAATTTAACAAAACTCCTGCAGTTGTCAATATACCATAACTTATAACCTTTTCTTCTAGTCGCCATATATCCATTAATATGTACTGCAATATCTGCAACAAACATACTGAAACAGCATAAAACTGAAATTCCAGTTTTATACCCATTAAATTCGACAATTGTGTTGAGAAAGTAAAAATACTAACAATAAGTATCAAATAAACAAAGAATGTAGACATAATGGTAACATTAATAAGCCGACAAACTTTTTCTTTCTCAGATTTGAAATACTCTACCCCAATAAAACCATTGGTTCCTAAACATATAAATATAGAAAGAAATGAAATCATTGTTGTAAACATACTCAATTGTCCGTATGAATCCGGCAATATAAATCTACCCATTATTAGAGTAATAACAAAAGAAAATCCATTATTCAAAAACGAGAATAATGTAAATAGCATTCCATTACGAAGATTTCTATTGTTCTTCAAGTTCTGAAGAACAATTCTAATTTTTTTCATCCTTTCGTAAACAGAAGGTATTTAATCAGTTGCATATACCTATTAATTTCATACCATACTCCATGTAAGTATTGTGTCCTCTGGTAAGTCGCTAATGATCTTCCGCCCTATAATAATATCCTCAAATTGAGGAGAAATACCTGTACCTGGACGTTTTGGCATTAAATCTCCCTTCTTAATCACATCTCCAGCCTTCATATCATGAGTAAGAACAAGAGAACGACGCGCCTCCCTACGTGGAATCAATTCACAATCAAAAACAGTTTTCTCCGAACTACCCAATATATTATCAATCATTGTAAAGTTATAAATAGCCTTTTTGAAATCATTAGGATCACCAGAATGATAATGATCATTCCCAGACAATGATTTATCAAGCGTAAAATGTTTTTCAATAACTTCAGCTCCTAATAAGTACGCCGTAGCGAGCGTAATCATTGTTTCGTCAGGTGCAACATGATCACTATATCCAATACGTATATCTGGAAAAGTTTTTTTTAACGTCTGAATTATACGTAAATTGGCATCTTTCAGCTCTGTTGGATATGATAAGACACAATGTAGAACAACAATATCTTTACAACCAGATTCTTTTAAAGTACGAATTGCTTCATCACATTCTGAAAGATAAGCTGCACCAACAGAAATAAATACCGGTTTACCTTTACTACCGATGTGATGAATAAATGGAATATTTGAAAGGTCTGAAGATGAAATCTTATAAAAATCAACCATATCATAAAGGTAGTCTGCAGAAGCATAATCAAAAGGAGTAGATGTATAATCCAGACCTTTTGCATGAGTATATTCACACAATTCTCTATATTCTGACTCACCAAAACCATCATGTTTTAAAAATAGTTCATATTGTGTCTTTGTTGGCTCTTTAGTGGTATCCCAATAAGCAGGAGAATTCTTAGATACTATTGTGCTAGCTTTGTATGATTGGAACTTTGCACAATCAATACCTGCTTCTGCTGCTGCATCAATATACAATTTTGCTGCATCCAAAGGTGAAATATTAAGTGCTAAAGCTGTATCATAAAAATTCACTCCCATTTCCGCTATTAAATATGGTCTATTCATACTCTATATTATTAATTACAAACTATTAATCAAAGACATCACTCTTTTTCTACCATCTCGTAAATCATGACTCAACAATATGTCATGAAATCTCTGACGTGCAGATTGTGATAAACCTAAATACATTCTCAAATATCCTTCAATAACTTCATCAGCCGGATTTAGTCCAATGTACGTAAACCCATTCTCATTACAAACAAAGCCATGTTTTTCTTCACGTCGATTTTGTGCCATTGCAATAGAAGGAATACCAAGAATAGCTAATTCATAACCAGTTCTTCCACGTGAAGTTATTGCAATGTCACAACTTGACATCAACTCGGGCATATTGCTAACATCATAGAATACATCAATGTTATCATACTTGTTATATTCAAGTAAAGATTTAACATTATACTTAGCACGACCAAGCACCACAACAAATTGATAATCTTTATATTCTGATTTACTTATTATACCAAGTAAGCGGTCTGAATAATTTTGAGGATCAGCTCCCCCAAAAGCTATAAAAACCTTTTTTACTTGCTTTTTTATCGAAATTGGTTCATAAAACATAAATGTTTTACCTGCAATGTAATATTTCTCCCCTGCATACACTTGAGGTAATATACTTTCACTATAAAGAGCATTGAATACAAGATCTGCCTTATATACTCCCTCACCATCATCTTCAAAATTAATAATCTTGGCGTTTGGTAATACACTACGTAAGCCAATCATATAATCTATTGATGTAGTAAGAATATCGTTAATAAAAATAACATAATTTTCTCTCTTACATAGATCAAAAAGTTCTGCAATGCCATTAATAGGGATCAATGTATGAGTAGTCATTCCAAATACTTTGGGATCAGTCTGATTAACATCATAATAAATATCTGGCTTTACATAAAATTCATCAGCAATCTCAAGCGCCCGATAAATATGTCCAATACCACGTTTATTATTACCATTAACATATATACCCACTTTAGTAGCATTTATAGAAACTGCAGCACTATGTAAATCCGCAAATGTATCTATGTCTTGCGACTCATCCTCAGGCATCTCAAAGATATCAACCTTGGTTCCAACTCGCGTATCTTTAGATACAACAGAAGCCTTAGAAATAACAAAAGCACCTGTTTCTTTATAACAAGGAGGTAAATATTGACGATTTAAGCGAATTGTATAATTAGGCACTTTCTTTCCTTCATATATTCCCCATGACAAATGAGGATCGTTGATAGCAGAAATCAAAGTATCCAAATTATTATCTATCGCATATTGAATAGCCTTATCTAATGTTTTAACAGATAAAGTTGGTGAAGTAGGTTGCATTGTAACAACATAATCCCACTGTTCATTCTTCGGAATAGCATCATAAATGACAGCATCCAAAGTTATATCATCACCACAAAGACTGTCATCACGCCAACGAACAATTGCTCCCATTTGCTGCGCAATAATACGAACGGACTCTGAGTCAGTTGTGACGATCACATCAGTAATATATAAAGAAGTAAGTGCATTATGTATAGAATAATACACTAATGGATGTTTCCCTAATAAACGTATATTCTTGTTAGGGATACCTTTAGACCCAGCCCTTGCTGGAATAACAGCTAAAATTTTCATATTAATAAGCGTTTAATATTCAGCATATTTTAGAAAGTCATAAAATGGTCTTCTAAATAAACAACTATTAACTTCAATGTTACTATTATTCAACATTCAGAAAGTAAACATCCTACTATGTTCAAATACATCATTTTCTGAATATTTACGCATGAAACAAATATACCCCAATTATTTCTATTCTGTCTTAATATGCATTCTTTTCACCCACAATCACATTTGCTATTGTCTTATAAATGATATATAAGTCAAGTAATAGTGTCCAATGCTCCATATACCAGATATCAGACTGAACACGACCTTCCATTTGAGACAGTTCTTTCGTCTCACCACGAAAGCCATGAGTCTGTGCCCAGCCTGTTACACCAGGTTTGATAAAATGACGTACCATATATTTATCAATCAATCGAGCATAAGTCTCTGTGTGAGCCAACATATGGGGACGAGGTCCAACTATAGACATCTCACCTTTAAAAACATTAATAAACTGTGGAAATTCATCTATATTAGAACGTCGAAGAAAGTCTCCAAATTTAGTTTTTCGGGGATCATCAACCGTTGCCTGTTTTTTGTCTGCTTCATCATTCACTCTCATAGAGCGAAATTTATAGCATTTGAATTCTCTGCCATTCAATCCTGTCCTCATTTGCTTGAAGAATATAGGACCGGGAGAAGTCAATTTTATGATAGTTCCCACAATTAGGTAAATAACAGGAAAAATAGTAACCAAAAAAATACCGGATAACACAATATCAAATAGCCGTTTCAAGAAACGATTTTCCACTTTACTCAAAGGTTCATATCTTAAGTTCAAAATCGGCATGTTACCTATCATACTATGCCAGATACGTTGAGGGAATCCCTTACAAACATTAGGAACACCATGAAAATAAAGCAAATGGTTCTCGCAATAGTTTATAATAGGAACATTATAATGCCCCTCATCCATTGCCAAAGAACAGAATACATGTTTTACGGATGTTTTTCCGGACATAAAATCAGCAAAATTGTCCGGGTTACCAAGATAACGGCATTTAGAGGAGAAAGTCTCATTCGGAGTAACATCAAAATAACCAACAACTTCATAAATGGCGGCCAAAGAACTTTCCATTTCCTCATATAATGTATGCATATTATCTCCTCCACCTATAAAAACAGCGTAACTTTTATGTTTACCTTTTGCACAATAATCAATCAGCAAACGACGGATAATTACGCGGTAGACACTTAATACGACAAAAAGGATAAAAAAATAGATAATAAAAAATAGAGGAGAAATTATGGAGATTCCACTAAAAGCCATGATACATGCCCAAAAAACCGAAAAGATAATAATATTCTTCAGCACACGTACCACAAGCTGATCAGCACGAATCACCCGGCTATTCCATGCTCTACCCCGGGACGCCGAACATGCCAAATAAGAGAGACTTAACGAAGTCATCATCCATGAAACTCTACAGGAAAAAGGTAAAGATACAAATGTTTCTTCCCAAAAGAAAAGGAGAAAGAACAAACACAAGTTCAGAATGATCAAATCTCCTAATACTGCAATAAACTCTACGACTTTATTTATTTGACTGGTTGTTGATACCATATCACATTAAAAATTGATTTTAGGCACGGATTTCTTTGAATTTATTCAGAATATCTTCTCCGAATAAATTCCAAGAGATAACAATACAAACTGATAGGAAAATAAAAGCTAGAACATATACTTTTCGACTAATTCCCGAAGGATATAATGGGATAACCGCAGGCTCTACAATAGCAAAGACTGGTTTTTCTTCCTGGACTTTAGCTCGGGCTACTTGAAGTTGATTAGCAACCTGACTATACACTTGATAGGCGAGGCTCATATCATTCTGCAATCTTTCCTGTTCGGCACGAACACTCTGCAAAACGATATTATCGTGAGAGTCCATATAGTCGGCGTATTTCTTCTGAGCATCGTAATATTCCTGCTGACGTTCCTTGAACAACTTCTCCAAATAGAGACAATCTTCTTTTGCTTTGGAAGTACGATAATCAATGATATATTCCTGCAATTTCCTCACTACAGAATCAGCAACTACTGCAGCAACCTTTGGATTCTGTAAAGTTACGGAAACTGTAGTCATAGAAGTTTTTTTATCTACGGAGGCAGTAATCCTTCTCTTTAGTGACTCGATCTTATGAGAGTCTTTTCTTGATAATTCAATCATATTCTGATTTACCTTTTCAAAAAATACTGTTTCAGAGTCTTCTTTAGTAAATAATGACTTAACTCCACTTATTACCATACCTGGAAAACTGATCACATACCCCCACCAGGGAGAAGATTCTTCATCCAAATATGAACTTAAAGATATTTCTTCATTCCTTGATACTGGAACTTGCATATTAGAAAGTTCCAACAAGAAAGGAGTAGAAGATACAATATCAGCAGACAAAGAAGCATTTAAGGCATCAGTACCTTCATTCATAGAGACTCCACTTCCCAAAAAAGAAGCGGCCAAACCAGATAAACCATCCCCTCTAATATTTCCCATTTCAGGAGAAAGAGTAACTCCAACTGTATATTGTTTGGGAATACTTACCGCAATAATGATGCCAATTATCAAACCGATACCGACAGCTTTGTAAATTGTCTTACGAATACCTATAATCTTACGAAGGATATCCATTAAATTGATATCTTCATCATTGTGATTATCCTGTAACTGCTTTATATCTTTTTCTGATGTCTGTTCTATCATAGCGAGTTAAGATATAGTCGTTATTTCTTTATTAAATTTGCAATAGAAGCAATCATCATTCCCAATGAACTAAAAGAGGTGGCATAACCCAATATATTACCAATATTAGTCCGTTTCTTCGATTTACTTGGAACAATTATCTCACAACCGGGCTCAACCAGTTTCTTGCCACTACCCTTCACCTTAGTCACCTGACCATTCATATAAACAATGAACTTCTTACTCTTCTTCGCATTCTCAGAATAACCTCCCGCCTGATTCAGATAGTAGTCTACATCCTTGCCTTTCATATAAGAAACAGTATTAGGAACCATGACGGCACCATTGATTGTTACCGTATTATTATTCTTCGGAATAGAGACTACATCACCCTCACGCAACACAATATCTGCCGTACTTCCGGGATTGGCCAACGCCTTCTCCAAATCGATACCGACCGTAAACGTATCCTCCACACGGACACCCAGGGAATCAAGCATAGCCTCACCCAACTGACGGCTCATCAAACGGATTACATCACCCATACGTTTCTTCTCACTCGCATTGGCTACGCGGGTAAGCTTCGCACCACGAAGATAAGCGTAGTTGGTGGCTCCACCAGCTTTATTGATCAAGTCTGAAAGACGTTCCTCCCTGCTGGTCATCGCATAGGAACCGCCGAAAAGTATTTCTCCTTCGACTGAAACATTCTGTTGAGGTTGATAACCGGGACTGCGACGAACATAAACCTCATCGTAGGGCTGAAGGACAAAGCCGGGACGACCGTCAACTACAAAACCGTCCTTTAAGGCAAACGTATACATCTGACCGATAGTATCATTATCAACTGTACTATACGGGTTCTTTATTCTGCGGGATACATCAACACGGACTACGGAAGCGGCTTCACGCAGACCGCCTGCCTGGATGATCAAGTCCTCAAGGGTCATGTTATCCGCATAAGGATACGAGTCAGGCTGAGCCACTTCACCGTGGATGACCACATTACCCCTGTCCTCCAGATCATGAATGCTGGGAATATAAAGAATGTCATTCTTCATCAGGGGGAGATTGGGGGAAGTACCCTCCATGATAGACTTGATATCCAGAGGGATTACTTCGGAAGTCAGGTCCTCACGCTGACGGTAAAGGACAGCACGGTTCAGGAACGCATCACCGGTAAGGCCCTGGGATTCGTTGACCAGTTCGCGGACGGTATTCAGCCTGCCGTTCAGTTCGTAGATACCGGGACGGTAGACCGCACCCCGGATTTCAAGCTTGTTAATGAAGCGGTTAAGGATAGCTTCGGCCGTCACAACATCGCCGTTGCGCATCTTATAGACACTGTAATCCATGTCCTTGACCGTGTTGACTTCATATTCCTGACCGTTCTGGCGGACCACACGCAAAGAACGGGTGTAGGCGTCAGCTTCAAAGCCGCCGGCATAGCTGATAAGTGTGGAAAGGTTCTCGTCCTTCTTCATCTCAAAACGCATCGGACGTTTCACCTTGCCGTCGATCTTGACCAGTACCTCATAAGCGGGAACTATCACAACGTCGCCTTCCTGAAGACGGATATCGTCCTGAATGTTACCTTTCATAATAAACTGGTAGACGTCGATTGTAGCGATGTTCCTGCCGTTACGGACCAGTTGGACATTGCGCAGGCTGCCGATGTCACTCACACCTCCCGCACGGTAAAGCGCGTGAAAGACAGTGGCAAAGGAGGAAAGGGAGTAGGTGCCCGGCTGGACCACTTCACCCATGACATTGATCTGGATAGTACGGATGCTGCCGAGTGTCAGACGGATGTCAGAGGTCGGGTCGTTCGTATTATTAAGACCGTTATAGATCTTGTTTAATGTTTTTTTGAGATAGTCGTTCGCTTCAGCGATCGTAAGTCCGTTCAGATTGACGGGGCCTATCTTCTGGATATTGATAGTGCCGTCGGGAGAGATCTGCTGGCGGATAGTATTCTGGCTCGCCCCCCAGATATCGATTATCACTTCGTCACCGGGGCCAAGGCGGTAATTCAAGGGGGTGGCGATATTGACACTGGGTTCGAAGGTCAGATTACGGGTGTTGAAGATGTTACGTCCGAAGACCTGATTACCGCGTGCGAGGTCCTGGGTACTAGGGTGGTCCTCCAACATATCCGAGGTGTTCTCCTTCATCTCTTCACGAAGGCGGGATTCGTTGATATCCGTACCTGTGGCGTTGGAAGCGTTCACGTTGTTCTGCTGCTCATAGAGCTGCTTCACACGCAGGGCCTGCTCCTTGGTTACACCCTTGCGGGCTAACTCGGAGGCTAACTGTTTTTGCTCTTTCCCTTGTCTAATCCCCTCTTTGACATATTCCAATACTTGAGAGTCGCTCATATTTTGAGCAGTCACAGGTGTAGCGCCCAACATCAATATGAGGATGAGCGCACCCATTAGTTTTTGCATTTTCATTGATTAATCTGAATTTTTAAATTCAATCGAAAGTACTAAACCGGCTCCACACATCCTGCCGGTATATCTACACACGCACATCCCAACATTGTCAGTCGGACGGCGACTTTTGATTTCCCATTCATATCTACCAGTTCCCCTTCCAGTCCTGCCAATGGCCCCTTTATTACACGTATTTTTTCTCCCGGCGCTAATGGCGATGTGCTCATACAAATCGTTTCGTCCGAATAGTCGAGCATAAATTTGAATCGTAACATTTGTTGGTCGGGAATTACAGCCGGAGTACTCTCCCCACGTAGTACCATATAGCGGCTGATAGCGGATAAGGTCAGAACTTCTTTTTGTTCTTGTGGATCAACGTGGACGAAGATCATCATTGGAAGGATGACTCTGTCGACAACCTTGCGACGGTCACTCCAGTTATGAACTTCTTGTTGGATAGGAAGGAAATTTTCAACGCCCATTTTAGTGAGGCGCTCACTTGTCTTTTTCTCATGATGGATACGCACAATGGCGACTAACCAGCGTTTAGAGTGCGCTACGCTTCTGCCAATCACATCTGTTGGCAGAACATTTCGATCGTCATTTTTGCTAATGATCATATTTTTTTACCCCACTTTTTCCATTGCTGCTTAGGCAATGAAATAATTCCTGCTGCAAAGATAGGCAAAATAATAAATAAGAAACAAGAAAAAAATGCTTTCTTTTTTACTTACCAGCCAAAATCTGTAGTTAGAATATGTCATGGGGTAATTCTCTAATACTTCACCGTCCGTATGAAGCATGCATCACTGTCACTGCCATTATTATTATTTGACGCACCATTCTCAAAACCTTCGAAGCCCATTGTGAAATAGTTTATATCAAATGCACTCGAATTTTTCACCTCATTATTGGTACTTTCCAGACGGTTTCGGCATTGATATATGGCTCCCGGACGTTCAAACAGGTCATAGAACAGCGGAACATACTGAATATTCCCGGTACCGTCGTTATTATAGTAATCGGTACGTTGGGCATAACGCAGTGTACCTACTTTCTCTCCGTTACTTGTCATCCCTTTACGACGTCCATAACCGGATTTACCAATAGGGAAAAATATGTTACGACTATTATTTACATTGAAAACGAAACATCCGCGCATACCTTTTTTTGAATTGGTCGGATCTTCATTATGATCATATCCAAATGCTTCCTTCACCGATTTCTGTGTCTCGGTTGCACCGTCTCCATAAAGAACACCATAGGCTTTATTAATGTTACTATGAATCGAGGTAGATTCTAAGGTGTAAAAATCCTCGATTGTAGCAATACGTTCATGATCTCCCGCAATGGACCATTCTTTAAAACGATTCGTTACATCGTCTGTTGAAGGTGCCAACTGCGACCAAGTCTTTTGAGAGGTTGTAGCCGATCCAAATTCAAGAACATTGAAACTACCTGTCGGCTCTACACCAAACGTAAAGCCGGATCTGTCATTATTGGAAGCGAGAATAGCTGTACGGTTTCCGCGACGGAACAATGACCCTTCTTCCAAGGGTGACTTTGTATAAACCGGAGCATTATTTGCATCAAAACGATAAACATTATATGATGTCCACGCAGGATTGTTATTACTTTCCGCATTTCCGTTAATGGTGATAGGAGCATAACCTTGACGTACAAAGATATCGTGTTCACAGGTATAATTGTGATAACGTACACGTACAATAGCACAACGAGGAGTGGCTCCTTCCGGAATCGTACCCTTAAAATCAATCCAGAAATCTATAGGATGCTCCCCCGCTCCTTCTATACTTTTCACACCTGTCTGTTGTACATTATCACTTCCGCTTCCTTCGACAGTAGAACGTAATGTGATGAAGTCGTCTCCTCCGTCAATAATAGTAGCCCTCCATGCTCCTTCTGAATTGAACGGCTTAAAATCTTCGGCATTGTCATAGGGCAAACGCATGAGGGTCACATGAAAATTATCACTCTTACCCGCACTACGCCATACCCCTTTCGGATTCTCAATACGACGTACTTGTATCATGTCCAAATAAGCCGTCTTGGGAACATAGGTACCTGTGACATCGTCTTTCACCTGTATGGTAAACTTGATTCTCTCTTTTCGGGGGTAGGCCGAATATGGATTATTTCCTGTAAAGCCTGTTTTTGTCACAAGCTCTTTGGCGCGGGTATATAACGGAATAGTAAAAATATGCTCCTTTCCATTACTTTTTACCGAATATTCACCGTCTGCCAAATCATCGGCGCCAATATTGCTAATCTTATAACTTCTGTTTCCTTTATTTTTTTCATTATAATAGGTCTCGTTGTATTTCGTATTAATAGGGGTTTGCCATGAGGGCTTGTCTTCGTATCCGGGAACTACAATCTTCACAAGGGAGGTCTTTCTCAATGACAAAAAGCTATTCCATGGACCGTCGTTATAAATCCAACCTGAATAATAAAAGTCACTAGGAACTGTCGGAAATGCACTTGTTCCATTTCCCCATGGTCTCCAACCTGTAAACCCGGTATCTTCATCCTTACCTAGGATTTTTGCATCCAAAGTAGAATTGGGCTTTATTTCACCCACTACTTTCAGGGTCACATTCATTGATTTATTATAAAGGTAAGAGATATATTGAGGGGTGCTCACATAGATATCGGACGGTTCTTCATACTCGATATGCCAGTCGGCATCGTTTCCGTAACCTTTGAATTTAAGAGTCAACTTATAATGGGTATTACGCGTTGCATTATAGTCGGTAGTAACGTCTTGCCCCAACATAAAACGGAACTTGATAGGTCCCGCTCCCACATGTTCGTTTGCCGCCGTGCAACGGTAGTATCCTGTCACCTCAACATAGGTACCATAAGGTTTCTCGTCTTTCCAACCGGAGCCTTCTTTTTGCTCATCAGGGTCGGGATAGTCGATATCTACGCCATTCTGCGACTGCTTCTTAGACTTACCTTTTCCTTGCATATTCTCGTAGAAGAAAAGCGATTGTGCCTTATGGGCATGGGTGTTCGTTATAATATCTTGTTCATCTCCTTCTTCTCCCTTACCCATATAGCGATGCAAATCATTGCAGATATGTATATAGTTTTCGGGCGTAAGAACGGAAAGATCTTCAGGCAATTTCTGGATTTTGATCGACTTTCCTTCCGAATATAAACCATTGGATGCAGTATAGCGTTCCGAACGAGCATGCATCTCAGGTTTCCAATCGGGATCCTTATAAGAATCCGGATCAGGAACATCTTCTGAAACTAATCCCGGAGTATTCGGATTACCCAACGAACAGGTTTTGGGAATATCTTTCAGAATAACGTTTTCGATATAAATCTGCACATTGGCATAAAGCCCGGAACCGTCAAATGCCACAGTCACCTTGGACGCGGCGCGACGCAACCAACTATGAAGTTGTACGCCCGGGGAATTAATGGTAACAAGATCATCCGGAGCATTACGGTCGGGAGTGAGACTGAACACACCGAACATCTCGCTATTTTGGGAAATATCATCAGGATCCCACTGAAGGGAGATTGCTTTCAATCCTTCACGGGTAGTAATTTTATCCTTATACTGCGTTAGATCTCCCATATTGGCAACAGCATAGATATAATACTTACCCCGCTTTATCGGACGGAGCTTGAACATTGCCGTACCGGTCTTACTATCCTCGAACTGGTTACCCTGTTCGTCTTTGTCTTCATCTATCCGGTTATCTTCCAGATTATAACTCCAACCACTTACATCGGGATCAATGACAAGGCCCTCACCTTTAACTATATAATTATGAACTAATTTTCCTGTCGTATCATAAAACAACATGCAGAGTGAATTTATATTCTGAATGGCATTGCCTTCATCACCTCCTTCGGCACGGGTAGTCCCCAGTGCTGCATCCTCCTGATCGAAACACAGGGTTACCGAAAGGGTGGCATTGCCTTCGCCTATCTCTTCATTCATAAAGTAATCATCCCGGCAAGCTGTCGGTATGAACTGCAACATAAGCAAAATAATACAAAATATAATATCTTTCTTTCTCATACAATATCAATTCTTAGTTTCAGGTTTGAGTCCGAACTCCGGCTCAAGAATCACTTCCGCATAGGGTACTACTTGCACTTTTACTTCGTCTTTTTCCGTAAAGGTGATATCAACCAGTACATGTGTGTTACGAAATAGAGCCTTTAGATTTGGAAAGGTCTTGGTAAACGACAGTTCTTTGCCATTCTCGGACATGTCGAGCTTCAAGGTGTATTCTTGTTCACCGTATGTAGCCGATCCGGCTTTCAGTTTTTTACTTTCCGGAAGGTAAAATACCGGAAAGACCGCTTTACCGGGTTGGTCACCCGTCATACTCGGCACTTCTAATGGTCCGTTAACTGTGACTTCCTGATGAGAAGTTTCCGAAGGGATATCGTAAGCTTGTATCCAGCCTCTCTTATCTGCCAGTTCCACATCATCCGGTGATTGTTGAGATTCATCCGCTACTTTCTTCAGCCAGTTTATCCAATAAAGCGATTCATCGTCAAAAGACATGAACAACGGTTCCCGTTTATGAGGAATCAGATAAGTAGCCCCGGCAATATCAGAAGTATGAATAGCATCTATACTGACTTTACTCTTACGCTTGTTCGTGAAACGAAAAGCGAACTTCGTTGCAGCACGTACCAAATAGAATTCACGTTCTACCAGATTCTCTGCTTTAACCGGAACGTCATATACCGAACTCATTGGTATAGGATTCTTATAATCGGGAATGAAAACGAAATTGTCAACAATGCTTGCGAAAGTAGTGTTACCAGTCGTCAATGTCTCCAATTGTTCGTGAAGATCAGTAGATGCGTTCTCTTCATTAGCTATCAGATAGATTTTCTTTGTTTCATTCCGTGTCACTTTGAAAATCCTGTAACACTCCGTTTGGGGAATCTCACCGAAATCAATATACATATTGTGTTCCACAGTACCGTTTTCATGAAGAATAACAATACGTAGTGTATACATATATTCGACAGGATTATCTACTGCATCATTCACCCTATCGGATACACGCGTTTGATCAAGAAGACCGGTACGCAGAACGAGTATGGCAGTATCGTCGTCCGGCTGTACCTCGTCCGTATAACTTACCTCCCCTCCCCTACAAGATGCCGACAATAAAGCCCAGCTGACAAGTATTGTCATCCATACAATATGTCGTAGTATTTCTTTCATTCCTTTTTCTTCTTTTTTCAAAAGATGTTACTCAATCTACATCTACGTTAGAGAGTACCACCCTCCATGAGTTGATTAGTATCACGCTATTTATCCATTGATTTTGCTCGTCGAGGAAGAATGTCATATTGTATTCATCCTGTCGGTCGAGGTATTCCTGGTCGCTCATTTTTCTATTGTAATTACCTTTCACCAGAAGGGCATAATCGATAATAGGAATAGAAGCTACCAGTTTCCCTTCAGTGGTACGAATAATCAACATCGGACGCGAATACAGACTCCAGTCCCGCAAGACAAGTCTGCTTACCGTAAGTTCCGCCACGGCAACTTTGACAATTGTTGTTACACGACTTTCTTTTCCTGTCGCAATGTCCACACCAGCTTCACCCGAATAAGTAGACCACGTACGATAAACGATCGGCTCGTCTTCTTTCAGTGTATTGTCATGCGCTATCCAACCATTACGGTCTTCAATAGAAAAAGTAAAGTCGTCAACATTTATATCTTGTCCCGAAAGGTGCTGAAGCACTACACGGAACACATTCGTATCTTTCGTTAGTGGCATGACGTATGTATAATCACCTCCGTCGTCATTGGCAGGCAAACTTACGTCAAGAGAACCATGAAACAAAGGATGCAGGTCCTTATTGGAATAGGAAACACCAGTCGCTTTGTCTAGATAACGGTTCAATTTACAGTGCAAGTCTGTCATCCGGCAATTGTGCGAGGCATCGGTCACTGTAAATGACTCACCATTATCAAGACCACACCATGCCATAAGGTGATAATCACCGGGAGCAAGCTCCAGTTTCATGGTGTAATCACCGGATGCAAGGATTTCACCCTGTTCGTCAGCTTGCCACACCAACTCGCCATTAGAGTTAAAGGCATAAAGTCTGACCGACTTCACCTCATGGGTGAAAGCGTCGGCAAACTTCATGTTCATGTCATAACGAAATTTCAGATGATAGGTCACTGAACAATCGCCTTCATCGTCATAAATAGCATTGTCACACGACACCAACAAAAGTAATTCTACAAGGATTACCCATGCTTTCATCCCAAAATTTCTGATATAAGACGGTTTGTCCATTCTACATAATTATTGTTGTAATAGTATATAGTTTACAATACCTCATTACAGGTTGTCACCATTCAAGGTCGATGTTCTGTTTTACTACTCGCCATGAAAGGATATTAATACGTGCACCCAGATATGTTTCGTCATTAGTAGGCTTCTGCGGAACAATCACTTCTTCCGGATCAAGAACCGGCGTTCCAAGACCGGATACCGAATTAATGGCAATGTCATAAATATGATTACGCACAATTCCATATTTACCGTCGGTGTCATCCACTCCCAGGAAATCGTTCAGATGCTTGATGTCAGTATAATAGTAAGCTTGTCCACTCGACCAAACCCTTGCTCCGGGCATATTTGCCAGAACATCATTTACATCGTCAAGATTGGCGTATGCTGTATGATCGGCTTTATAAAAAGTATCGGTTACGCCTTTCTTCAATTGAAGGTAGCTTAAATATCTGCCACTATTTTCTGACTCGTTATCGGCATTGCCTGACTTTATGCCGGAAACGAGCTCTACTTTGTCTTTGGTAATCGGAGTATAGATTTCTTTAGCATCTGCTGTTCCTGCACCCTCTATTGTTTTAGTATAAATCTGATCCTGCACAACACTCAACATTGCTGTCATCGCATTATCTTTTGTGTAGTCCGTACCACCCCACTTAGCCAGATCAATGGGATGAGCAACGTTACTATCATCAATAGTCACTAATACGGCAGCAATAATTGCTTGGGTACGGTTACTTACCTCCGTCGCCGGATTATAGGAACTCTTCTTACCGGTCTCATACTTATCTGCAGCATTTTCCTGACAATATAAGTTTGTACCATTATATGATTTAGAGCTGTTGTCGCTTGCGCCTTGAGTACCTACTTTACCTGCAATCTGATCATACGGTAAATAATCAAATGTGAGACCGTCAGGATTCATTGCCCAATATGAACGATGATATTCAGGATGATTCCAACTCCAAACCGGTGTGAACGCCCAAGCGGAATTAACTTTCTTAAAGAGGTATGACTGAGAAGCAGTAGATGTCACTTCCCAACCTGTGAAGATTACATATACATCTTTACCGTCAACTTGAATAAATTCGGAACCGTCCTTACTCTTTTTTAATTTCACGGCAGTATATTTTTTATCATTATCGCCATAGGTTACATCATTTTTAAGAGTCATATCCTTCCAATCGGTATATAACCGTACTTTAGCTAAAACACGCTCTACATACACATTTACCGGAGATTCTTTTGCTTCATCTTCAGTCTTTTTGAGAGCACTCGCCGGTATGTTCACTTCACAACAGAAATTATCCGAACCAAACACAGAACTTGTCATCAAGAACTTTGAGTCCTTTATATAACTATATGAACCAAACTTTCCTCGAAGTGTAGCAAGGTCCATGCTAGCCGTACCCAGTGCAATTTTCTCATGATTAATCACAGCGACCATAGATTTAAGTTGGTCTAAGTTGTCGCCCTCCCTGGTATTGATAACAATTACCGCATTCAACTTTTTCTCAATATTAGGCATATCCTGTCCGGCAGACTCAGTTTCGTCCTTTTTACAGTCATAGTAATTCGTACCGTCGCTTTTAACTGAACAAGGACTACCATTCTCCTTGAAAAAATAAAAACGAACCGATTCTACATCATTTTCAACACTTTCCCCTTCTTCATAAAGATCTCCGGACTGATCACCTGCCGCTCGCGTCCTAAAGCCAGTAGTATTCGTAATATCGACAGACATAAAACGAGCGTCAACATTAGTTTCAGAGGGAGCATTCTCAGTCATGTCACTGTTGGAACAAGCACTAAGAACCATTATTCCTAACAAGTTCCAAAATAAATTTGATAACTTCATATAAGTATATATTAATGGATTAATAAATTATTTATCTATTTTATCTATCTCAAGCAAAATGATTTCAGCCTGTTGCACTCCTTTGTTCTTCGCTTCATTCAACTGCTTGCGTGCAACGGTGTAATCTTCAACAAGAAAAGCATAAACTCCACGAGCATATAGTGCCTCGGGTGAATCTCCCCCTTTCTGGAGATAACGCTTTGCATTTTCAACGTCTTTACGCTGCATTGCTGAGTTTGCCGCATTCAGATTGGCTATCTCATCGTTAGGATACATCCTTACAGCTGTTTCAAACACATCATTGAACTCAACGCTCCCCGGCTCGTAAGTCTGAGCCACAAGATAAAACTCATTGAGACTGAGTTTTTGAGGCTGTGTCTGCATGATACGTTTTATCTCTTCTACGTCACTAAAACTACGAATAGTATAGTCAATACGATAATCTGTGTGACGCAATGCAGGATAACAATTCTGCAATAGAAAACGATATTCTTCAGGATAAGTCCGTTTAATTTTTGCTTCTTTCGCGTCAGGGTCTAAACTACTGTCAATCATGCCCAGTATCTCCGAACGATGCACAAGATTGGATTTTTCGACATATTGACGCAATCCTTTCCAATCTTCCGGTTCATACTCTGTAACAATCACACTGTCATTAAAATGATATAGTTGCTTGATATGATTCTTTAATGCAGCTGTACGACCTATCGCCAGATCCCGATTATGAGAATATGGACTTTCGGGAGAAGCGTAACCTTTGAGCCATACGGAAGTTATGACTACATCCTTGTCATTACGGACTGAATCAATAGAGGCCTGTATTTTACCGAGTTCGTATGTATTCCGCCGATACTCAGGATATATCACTGTCTTATCAACCGGAAAATCGATGAAAGCAGAACCGGAAAGTGAACGATGCTTAACAGTTTCTGCCTGCGGATGAATATAAAGTAACTGTGGACTGAAAGGAAGCGCTTCAACGTATGAGCCCAATGGATCGTTCCATTCCGCCAATAGCGTATTACAACAACCGTAATCACTGCGATACAACTCCAATGAGGCACCATTCATCCATTTATAATAGGGTACTATTGCATGATATACTACACTTTCAGGTTTCGAACGTGCTTTAAAAGACATTTCATCTTTGCCGGATAGCATACTCTCACCATTCCGTACATAATAATAATAACGCTGACGCCCATAAACGCCTACTGAAGAAAGTTCCAAGGTATCTACCGTACTGATAAAACGAGGAGTGAGCAATACGGCTCTATTGCTTTCCACATCCAGACGTGATAGATTCATATTCATATCAACTACCATATATTCACCGTTTCGTTCAATCTTCAGATTGTCGGCTATCACTCCGGTTGTTTGTTGGGCATTCAGCATACAACTTGTTCCAAATAAGGCTGTTATAATTAGGTAAGTTCGTTTCATAGCATACTCTTTTAGAATAAATAGACTAAATTCACCGCTGCTTTAGTGGGACCAAAGTAGTTGTGTGGTTTGTTCTTCTCTATCTTCTTTCCACACCCGGCACATTTAAATCGGTCATAACGGGTATAAGAATAGCCGACTCCTATCTCTGTTTCGAAATTCCAGTGCCGCCCTAATATCCAGGTATAACCGTAAGCAATACCTCCACCTAGAAACCAACCTTGATACCTAGTGTCTTTAAGAGTAGAAAAATCAGTACCAAGCAATTTGAAATTAATATCAATACCGCCTAAATTATACTGCCCGCCATGAACATGGATTCCGATAAAATGGCCTGCAAACCGGTCACAGAACCAATAACGAGCTTCAGGTTGCACCGCCCAATGTTTCCACCGACGACTATGCGATAAAGTCCATGCGTTGAGTCCTCCACTAACGTCCAACGTCCAACGCGGAGCAAGCCCTACCTCGATGCCTGCATTTATATTCATAAAAGCATCAGATAGAATATTAGTCTTTAACGCTACATCCTGCGCATTTACTGTATGAACCACACTTATCGTGGTCATTATCAGAAGAAAAATCCCTCGTTTCATTATTTGTGTGTATTCTTGTTCTTTATAATTATTGTAATTTCACCTTAAATAACTAGTCAAACAGACATAATAAAAATAAATTTTATCAGTAACAAAAAAAATACAGTTAGTGAAACTGTATTTTCTCTTTTTAATATGTTTATACTGATCGTTTGTTTGATAGGTTATTGGGATACTTCTCTTATCAAGAAAAGTATTAGACGATGCAAAGTTATAAAAAATGGGATATATGATATTATATTCAATAAGAAATTATGCTTTATAACAAAAAAAATTAGCTTCTTTTATTAAATGTTAAGCCGCTTATCATAACAATACAATATCGATATCTTAAAAAAAACAAACTTAGCTTATACTACTTACGTATAAATTATATTTAAATAAAATGATAGCAATATAGCAAATAGAGAAATAAAAAAGCTGAATAACTTTTACAGTTAGACAGCCTTTCGTTATTTTTTAACTAGCTTTTTCAAGAATACAACCTACCACTTATAATTAATACCGAAACTTAGCAATTCTTTCAACTGGAAGAAGCTGTCGCCTTCAGTCGGCTTGGAGCTATCGTCAAAACGAGTATGCACATAAAGTTTTGTGGACAAATAACGGTTCAAAATAAAGTTGAAAGTATTTTCCCATTCCACACGTGCCCAATGATAATTGGTCAGATAGTTGAGACGGGATTCCAATGTAACGGCAGTGATAATATTCCAATTGAATGTCGATTGCAATTGAGAACCGAAATCATTCTTTGAACATTTGCCTTTTTCCAAGCCGAATTTAGTTTCGTCTACTTCTGAATTACCGATGTAACGCAAGTTATAGGTCAATGGAGCCATAAACACGGAAAGGTTGAATTTCTTCTTGTTCAGTTTATAGTCCATACCGATACTGACTGCTAAATCTGCCGGAGACATGAAAGCAGAAACCAAATCTTCACTATTAGCCTTGTATCCATGGCAAAACTGAGTCTTGAACTCTGAAGAAATCGTATAATACCAATTTTTAAGTGCTCTTAAACCTAACTTATTATATAAGCGGAGTTGGTCGGTATTAAAGAGGTATTTATGGTATTCATCCGACGGAGTGGAAGTCATGCCCAACTTAGCTTCAAGCTGATTCTCGAACAAGATCTTCTCGTTGTCGTTGTAATTTGCAAATATCTGAAAAGTAGCTAATCCGGAGAAGTTACTTTCTCCTCCCTTATACCAGTTGTCCGAAAGGTGGTTCTGGCTGATCTGCAACGATCCGTTACCACCGGTCACCCACCAGTTAGGCTTGCTGATCTTAATATCGGCCTTCCCTACATTATCACTCATCTCCTCACGCTGAAACAAATGAATAACGTTTGCTTTCGGGGATATTTTCGGCTTCACATCCCGACGGAAAACATCACGGCTCATGATCCGGTCCTCCGTAGTAACAACCAATTCCGGACGTTTCAGATAAAGATCCATTAATGCGTTGTTGACCAGTATATTGGCTCGTTTGGTTTTAGTAAATACCAGCGTATCATAAGGCAAAAGCTCTGCCGTCAGATTCGGAGTAGTATCCAACTGTATCGGCTTCCAGTCTATTGTAGAATATTGTTTCATCGGAGCATAATAATATGCCAATGGAGTAAACAGGCGGAAATAATCGGGATCGGAAGGAATATAACGTGCCGGCACAGAAGGATCATTCAGATAATCCAACTGAGCAATATACTTATTATATAAATAGGAAACTGTATCCAACTTAGGAGTCGGTCCCGACATATTGAGTTTCAGCATCAAATATTTCTGAAGCTCCGTTGAAAGCGTATCCGATCGCACCACCTTGGCTTTCGCCACCACTGTTGAAGACTTTGTTACCTTCTTGGAAGGCTTGACAGCCTGTACAGGAGCAATCTGCACTGAATCGGCCGGAATTATGGAATCTTGAACGGACTCCTGTGCAGAAAGCGGCAACATGAATAACAGCTGAGTAAAAGCTGAAAATAAAATAATAACTCTCTTCATATTTGTCTATGGTTTAGGATGCAAAGCTACATTATTTTGTTTAGAAATCATAGGATTCTTTCAAAATTGCATTTTTTAATAAAATTGTAGCCGCGAAAGTCTGCAATCTTCCTCTTTTTTTTATAATTTTGCGCTTTTTAAGTTCGTAAGAATTTGACTAAGTAAACAATTATTAAAACAGTTATAGCTGTGGGAGAAACAAAGTATATTTTCGTCACCGGTGGTGTTGCCTCTTCATTAGGAAAAGGTATCATCTCATCCTCCATCGGTAAGTTGCTACAAGCAAGAGGTTATAATGTAACCATTCAGAAGTTTGACCCGTATATCAACATCGACCCGGGAACATTGAATCCTTATGAGCACGGAGAGTGCTATGTAACCGTAGACGGACACGAAGCCGACCTCGACCTGGGACACTACGAAAGATTCCTAGGCATACAAACGACAAAGGCGAACAACATTACTACGGGACGTATCTACAAGAGCGTTATTGATAAAGAACGTCGTGGTGATTATTTGGGTAAAACCATTCAGGTGATTCCTCATATCACAGATGAGATCAAACGGAACGTAAAGTTGCTCGGCAACAAATACAAGTTCGATTTTGTAATTACTGAAATCGGCGGTACAGTAGGCGACATCGAGTCACTCCCCTACCTCGAAAGTATCCGTCAGTTGAAATGGGAACTAGGCAAGAACGCTCTTTGCGTACACCTGACTTATGTTCCTTATCTTGCCGCTGCCGGAGAACTGAAAACTAAACCGACACAACACTCGGTTAAAGAACTTCAGAGCGTAGGTATCCAACCGGATATACTGGTATTGCGTGCCGAACATCCATTGAGTGACGGACTGCGTAAGAAAGTAGCACAATTCTGTAATGTAGACGACAAAGCCGTAGTGCAGTCTATTGACGCGGAAACTATCTATGAAGTTCCTATCCTGATGCAGGCACAGGGACTGGACAGCACCATTCTTGAAAAAATGGGATTGCCGGTAGGTGAAACTCCGGGACTCGGTCCATGGCGTAAATTCCTTGAACGCCGGCATGCTGCAGAAACAAAAAAACCGATCAATATCGCTTTGGTTGGAAAATACGACTTGCAGGATGCTTACAAGTCAATCCGTGAGGCTTTGTCACAGGCTGGTACTTACAACGACCGTAAAGTAGAAGTACATTTCGTTAACAGTGAAAAACTGACTGACGAAAATGTAGGCGAAGCACTGAAAGGTATGGCGGGGGTGATGATCGGTCCGGGATTCGGTCAACGTGGTATCGACGGCAAGTTTGTTGCTATCAAATATACGCGTACACATGATATTCCGACTTTCGGTATTTGTCTGGGCATGCAATGTATCGCTATCGAGTTTGCCCGTAACGTACTGGGATTTGCTGATGCCAACTCACGTGAAATGGATGAAAAGACTCCGCATAACGTGATTGACATCATGGAAGAACAGAAGGCAATTACCAACATGGGCGGTACGATGCGTCTGGGTGCTTACGAATGTGTATTGCAGAAAGGTTCGAAAGTTTTTGAAGCTTATGGACAAGAACATATTCAGGAGCGCCACCGTCACCGTTACGAGTTCAACAACGACTACAAAGCACAATACGAAGCCGCCGGCATGAAATGCACTGGTATCAATCCGGAATCGGATCTGGTGGAAATCGTAGAGATTCCGGCTTTGAAGTGGTATGTCGGTACTCAGTTTCATCCGGAATACAGCAGTACGGTATTGAACCCTCATCCGTTGTTCGTGGCGTTTGTGAAAGCTGCTATCGAAAACGAAAAGTAATTTATAATTTGTAATTAAAATAAGAATGGATAAAAATACCATTACAGGTCTCGTTTTAATAGGTATATTATTGGTAGGATTCAGTTTTCTGAGCCGTCCGAGCGAGGAGCAGATTGCTGCACAGAAGAAATACTACGATTCCATTGCCTTGGTACAACAGCAAGAGGAAGCGCTGAAAGCGAAAACGGAAGCCGCATTGGCCAACAACAAGAAAGAAGCTGCAACAACAGCCGATTCTTCCGCCTTGTTCTTCAACGCCATGCACGGAACTGATTCTAAAATCAGCATCCAGAACAATGTAGCGGAAATCACTTTTGCAACAAAAGGCGGACGTGTATACTCAGCTACACTGAAAGAGTACATGGCACAGGATAAAAAGACACCGATTGTGCTGTTCGACGGTGATGATGCTTCGATGAACTTCAACTTCTATAACAAGGAAGGGGCGATCCAGACAAAGGATTATTTCTTTGAAGCAGTGAACAAGACGGACAGCAGCGTGACTATGCGTCTGGCTGCGGATAGCGCAAGCTACATCGATTTCATCTATACACTGAAACCGGACAGCTACCTGATGAACTTTGAAATCAAAGCGACAGGTATGGCAGACAAATTGGCCAGCACTAACTATATAGATATTGACTGGTCCCAACGTGCCCGCCAACTGGAAAAAGGTTTCACTTATGAGAACCGTCTGTCTGAGTTGACTTATAAAGTAACGGGAGATGATGTAGATAACTTGTCGGCTGCCAAAGATGATAGTCAGGAGCTGCAAGGACACATTGACTGGGTAGCTTTTAAGAATCAGTTCTTCTCTTCTGTATTCATCGCCGAACAGGACTTCGATAAGGTTTCCGTAAAATCAAGAATGGAACAGCAAGGCAGCGGATATATCAAAGATTATTCCGCTGAAATGAATACCTTCTTTGATCCTAGCGGAAAAGAACCGACAGAGATGCACTTCTATTTCGGTCCAAACCACTTTAAGACCCTGAAAGCGTTGGATAAAGGCCGTACTGAGAAATGGGAGCTTCACAGACTGGTATATCTGGGCTGGCCATTGATTCGCTGGATTAATCAGTTTATCACAATCAACGTATTCGACTGGTTATCCGGTTGGGGCTTGAGCATGGGTATCGTACTGTTGATTCTGACTATCATGGTAAAAGTCGTGGTTTACCCCGCTACCTGGAAAACGTATATGTCATCTGCGAAGATGCGTGTACTGAAACCGAAAATCGACGAAATCAACAAGAAGTATCCGAAGCAGGAAGATGCAATGAAGAAGCAACAGGAAGTCATGGGACTCTACAGTCAGTATGGTGTGAGTCCAATGGGCGGCTGTCTGCCGATGTTATTACAGTTCCCGATTTTAATGGCCTTGTTTATGTTTGTACCAAGCGCTATTGAATTGCGTCAACAAAGTTTCTTGTGGGCGGATGACCTTTCTACTTATGATGCATTCATCACGTTCCCATTCCATATTCCGTTCCTGGGTAACCACCTCAGCTTGTTCTGCTTGCTGATGACGGTAACAAACATCTTGAATACGAAGTATACAATGTCGATGCAGGACACAGGAGCACAACCGCAAATGGCGGCGATGAAGTGGATGATGTATCTGATGCCGATTATGTTCTTGTTTGTCTTGAACGATTATCCGTCAGGCTTGAACTATTACTACTTCGTATCGACATTGATTAGTGTGGGAACTATGATTCTTCTTCGCAAAACGACCAATGAAACGAAATTGTTGGCTATTCTGGAAGCGAATAAGAAGGATCCGAAACAAATGAAAAAGACCGGATTTGCTGCCCGCTTGGAGGCGATGCAAAAGCAACAGGAACAGTTGCAGCAGCAAAGACAGAATAAGAAATAAGGAGAATTTCCTGAATATATTCTGAGAAAGCCGGACACCTATTTTTGGTTGCCCGGCTTTCTTTCTCTAATAATTAATCGTATGAAAACTAAATATACTTATAAACAAATCTGGACTATCGCCTACCCTATTCTGATTAGCCTGATTATGGAACAGCTCATCGGCATGACGGATACTGCTTTTCTGGGACGTGTCGGCGAGATTGAACTGGGGGCATCTGCCATTGCCGGTGTATACTACCTCGCTATCTTTATGATGGCATTCGGTTTCAGTATCGGAGCACAGATTTTGATTGCACGCCGTAACGGTGAAGGTAATTACAAAGAAATCGGTCCGATCTTCTATCAAGGTGTCTATTTCTTATTGGTAGTGGCAGCTATACTATTTACACTGTCTGTTGTATTTTCACCACATATCCTGAAGAATATCATTTCATCCCCACATATCTATAATGCAGCCGAAAGTTACATCCATTGGAGGGTTTATGGCTTCTTTTTCTCGTTTGTCGGTGTGATGTTCCGCGCATTCTTTGTAGGAACGACACAGACCAAGACGTTGACACTAAACTCGATCGTAATGGTGTTATCGAATGTGGTATTCAATTATATCCTGATCTTCGGTAAATTCGGGTTCCCGCAACTGGGTATTGCAGGGGCTGCTATCGGTTCGTCTTTATCGGAACTGGTATCGGTGATTTTCTTTATCATCTATACTTGGAAACGGATTGACTGCAAGAAGTATGCTTTGAATATCCTGCCTAAATTCCGGAGTCAGACGCTGAAACGGATTCTGAATGTTTCAGTCTGGACTATGATTCAGAACTTCGTCTCTCTGTCTACTTGGTTTATGTTCTTCCTTTTTGTGGAACATCTTGGAGAACGGTCTCTGGCTATTGCCAATATAATCCGCAATGTATCGGGGATTCCGTTTATGATTGCAATGGCTTTTGCCGCTACCTGCGGTTCGCTGGTCAGCAACCTTATCGGTGCAGGCGAACAGGATTGTGTACGGGGAACTATCAGGCAGCATATCCGCATCGGGTATGTATTTGTAATTCCAATATTGATCTTTTTCTGTCTATTCCCGGATCTGGTTCTGAGTATTTACACGGATATGCCTGATTTGCGGGAAGCGTCTATTCCTTCTCTTTGGGTGTTATGCTCGGCCTATCTGGTTCTAGTACCTGCCAACGTCTATTTTCAGTCGGTATCCGGTACGGGAAACACGCGCACGGCTTTAGCTATGGAACTGTGTGTACTGGCAATCTATGTTACTTATGCAACCTACTTTATACTATATATGCGAATGGATATCGCATTTGCCTGGACTACGGAAAGTGTATACGGCATTTTCATTCTAATATTCTGTTACAGGTATATGAAGAAAGGAAACTGGCAGAAAAAGAAGATTTGAATCCTTTTTTCATTATCTTCGCAAGAAAATAAACATTTTATAAAATATATGAGACAAGCTAATTTATTTATGATGTCGGCAGCAATGTTGTTAGCTGCCTGCGGAGGCACAAAAGACGCAGGCAAAACAGACCAAGTGCTTATCGAGAAATCGAACATTAAGATTGAAGGGAAACGCATGACTCCCGAGGCACTCTGGGCTATGGGACGTATCGGCGGATTCGCAGTATCGCCTGACGGAAAGAAAATTGCGTATACGGTGGCCTATTACAGCGTACCGGAGAACAAGAGTAACCGCGAAGTTTTCGTGATGAACGCAGACGGTAGCGATAACCAACAGATCACACGCACACCTTATCAGGAAAATGAAGTGACATGGATAAAAGGAGGTACTAAGCTCGCCTTTCTGAGTAACGACAATGGAAGCAGCCAGCTCTACGAAATGAATCCGGACGGCAGCGAACGCAAGCAACTGACCAACTACGACGGTGACATCGAAGGATATTCTATCTCACCGGACGGCAAGAAACTGCTATTTATCTCACAGGTAAAAACTAAAGAGAGTACGGCTGACAAGTATCCGGACCTCCCGAAAGCCACAGGTATCATCGTCACTGACCTGATGTACAAGCATTGGGATGAATGGGTAACGACTGCTCCACATCCTTTTATTGCAGATTTTGACGGCAACGGCATTTCAAATGTTGTAGATATTCTTGAAGGCGAACCTTACGAAAGCCCGATGAAGCCTTGGGGCGGCATAGAGCAACTGGCTTGGAATACAACTTCGGATAAGGTGGCTTATACCTGCCGAAAAAAAACAGGGTTGGAGTATGCCATTTCAACCAACTCGGATATTTATGTGTATAACCTGAATACCAAAGAGACGAAAAATATCACCGAAGAAAATAAAGGATATGATACAAATCCGCAATATTCACCGGACGGCAAGTATATTGCCTGGCAGAGCATGGAGCGTGACGGCTACGAGGCTGACTTAAACCGCTTGTTCATCATGAATCTGGAGACGGGTGAAAAGCGTTTTATCAGCAAAGCTTTTGAATCGAATGTAGACGCATTTGTATGGGGAGCTGACGCCAAGACTATTTACTTCACAGGAGTATGGCACGGAGAATCACAGATTTATGCACTTAATCTGGCGAATGATTCTGTTAAAGCCATTACTTCCGGAATGTATGATTATGAAGGGGTCGCTTTATTCGGGGATAAACTGATTGCAAAACGTCATTCGATGAGCATGGGTGATGAAATTTATGCAGTAGCATTAGACGGTTTGGCAACTCAACTGACACAAGAGAACAAGTTGATCTACGACCAATTGGAAATGGGTAAGGTGGAAGGTCGCTGGATGAAGACTACTGACGGCAAGCAAATGTTGACATGGGTAATCTATCCCCCGCAATTTGACCCGAACAAGAAGTATCCGACATTGTTGTTCTGCGAAGGAGGTCCCCAGAGTCCGGTAAGCCAGTTCTGGTCTTATCGCTGGAATTTCCAGATTATGGCAGCTAATGATTATATCATTGTTGCTCCCAACCGTCGTGGATTGCCGGGATTCGGTGTGGAATGGAATGAACAAATCAGTGGTGATTACGGTGGTCAGTGTATGAAGGATTATTTCACGGCTATTGATGAGATAGCGAAAGAATCGTATGTCGACAAAGATCGCCTGGGATGTGTAGGTGCCAGCTTCGGAGGATTCTCCGTTTATTGGTTAGCAGGACATCACGACAAACGCTTCAAGGCATTCATCGCTCACGACGGTATCTTCAACATGGAAATGCAATATCTGGAAACAGAAGAAAAATGGTTTGCTAACTGGGATATGGGCGGTGCATACTGGGAGAGACAAAACCCGGTGGCGCAACGCACCTTCGCCAACTCCCCTCACCTCTTTGTAGAGAAATGGGATACTCCAATCCTTTGTATTCATGGAGAAAAAGATTATCGTATCCTAGCCAATCAGGCAATGGCTGCTTTCGATGCTGCCATAATGCGTGGCGTTCCGGCAGAACTGCTAATTTATCCGGATGAGAATCACTGGGTACTGAAACCGCAAAATGGCGTTTTGTGGCAACGTACTTTCTTCGAGTGGCTGGATAAATGGGTAAAGAAGGCTCCTTCAGAGTAAGACCTCGAGTAAATAAGATAAACTCCGAAAGGTGAAAAATCAACGAAGGCTCTATTCTCAATCATTGAGTTCAGAGCCTTCTACATTACATCCGTCAAAATTCGCTAAATTTACTCCGAATATATATTTTTAATCTCTACGATATACATTTTATGAAATCCTCCATGAGCACCACCATACCATTTCTCCAATGATTCTTTGTCCAAAAAGCATTCGGGTTTGATACCGTCCGCATAAAGTTTCTTACATTCCAGACTTAAACGGGCTTGTTCAAACACCACATTACCTCCTTCCGTAAAAACAGGCTTCAGGCCGGTTTCTTTGACTTTATCTGTATTACGACCTGACTTTGAACCGCATACTGCATGAATTTTCTTATTTTCTTCTCCTAAAAAAGAAAGTGTCAAGTAATCACTTTTTTCAATGAACTCATAAGTATATCTTTCGGGACGGACAAAGACAAAGGCTACAGGCTTATTCCACAGCCACCCAATGCCACCCCAACTTGCTGTCATAGTGTTGAACTTCTCCTTTGTTCCGGCTGTAATCAGCATCCATTCTTTTCCGATAGCTTCGAAAAAGTTGTCTTTTAAGTCTTTTACTTCTAATTTCTTCATCTCTTTATACATTTATAATTACTTCTTCTTGCTTAGTTTTACTATTTCTCCCAAATAAGGTATTTCTACCGGGATCTTTCTTTTCTTTGCTTCTGCCGCAAACACTTTAGGAGGATCGTGCAGAGGCTCATCCGACAGATCAAAAGTTCCATAATGCATAGGGATAGTAAGTCCTGCATGCATTTCTTCTGAGGCAGTCAGGGATTCGTAAGGGGAAATATGGTTGGGACGCATAAACCAACGGGGTTTGTATGCACCGATACCTAGCAAAGCATAATCAGGAGCACCGAACAAATCGGGAATCTCACGAAAATGGCTGGAATACCCTGTATCACCACTATAATAAAGTGAGATATTGTCACCCTGCAACATAAAGGCTCCCCATAACCGTTGACCGCCGTCACGCACAGAACGTTTGCTCCAATGCTGTGCAGGAAGGAAGGTTATCTTTAATCCTTCGTCTTCTATCTGTTGATACCAACCTGCTTCAACAATTTTCATTTCCGAGAACCAACTTTGAATCAATTCACCTGTTCCCAAGCCGCAAAACAGTTTCATCTGCGGATTATTTTTCAGCAAATGGGCGATACTTCGTTTATCCAGATGATCGAAATGATCATGACTGACAAGGAGATAATCAATCTCTGTAAAAATGTCGGGATTCGCAGGAAACTCACTTTGCCGTTTTACAAAGGGAATATTTCCGAATACGGGATCGAACATGACTCTTTTACCTGCCAATTGGAGGAAGAAAGAGTTATGCCCCAGCCATATCAACGAATCTCCCACTACGGCATCCAGCGAACGAAGATAGCAGACCTTCGGATCCCACTTCACAGCCTTCTTTTCTTTACGCTGAGGGTTAGGCGACAAACGCCATTTCAATACACTGCCCATACCCGGACGGAAGCGGTGTTGTCTGTTAAAAAAGCGCCCGCGCACCATCGGATTGCCTCGCCAATAAGGATTGACAGTAGCTAAACGTTCATTTCTCCTGAAACATATATGTTCACCCATTTTTATACTTATCGAATACGTCTTTACAAACTTAATAAAAAATCCCGATTTACCATAGATAAGAACAAACAAAAAATGTACCCTGGACACACTATCAGGGTACATTTAGTTATAAAAGAATAAATATTATCCTTTTTTAATAGAATAACTTGGTTAAAAGTGGTGCAAACCATATAAAGGCAGTTGCCAGCCTAGTGCTGAAAGATTAATAATCATAATAACCGCACCCAATATCCACAGAATCAGTAACGACCACTTCAGCCCTGTCCCCATTGGTGCCCAATGGAACAACTGACGTAGAATCGTATATAAAAAAGCTCCCAAAGGAATACCAATCAAAGCAACCCCGGCAATCGTACCAAGTAACGTCATCATAGGAGTGACGGAAGCGATAGGTGTCCAGTCAATAGCAGGGAGTAATTCGTACAACAAGGCTCCCCCACTCACCGCTACGGCGATTGCTGCAAATACCAAAGCAACCAATACTATAGCAAGTACAAACAGCACCGGACAACAGATTATGACAAGAGCAACCAAGAATATCTTGAAGAAAACGGCAGCAATAGCCACAAACACGTCTCCTATCTTTTGCAAAAAGGTACGTGGTTTACCGGAATTCACATAATTATTTACCCCGTCCGCTACCCGTTCAAAACCGTCCGTCACCGTCTTGCCAATATTCTCAATCGTCACCGCTTCGCCACGCATACTTAATTTCTCGGCTGCTGTATGAGCCTCCGGTATCACAATCCACCCGACTATATAAAGTATAATCATCGGGCAATAAGGAACAAACACCAGTACAATCATCAGAATACGCACCAGTGTTATATCCCAACCGAGATATGCGGCCAATCCTGCTGCTACGCCCCCCAACAACTTACTGTCCGGGTCACGAAACAAACGACGTGGACCGGCAGTTCGTGTATATGTCTGACTGGCAGAAGATGATTGCTCTGTTCGTTTATTGGACTCGGCATCATCTTCGGTAATTCCAAAATCTTCCGGTTTACCTACACGGGCTATAACTTCTTCCACATCCTGAACTGTAACGACTTGTTTTCCCGCAGCTACTTTTTCAGCAAATAATTCGGCAATACGCATCTCAATATCATTTATAATCTCCTCCGCACTCTCTTGTTTACGAAAGTAATGCTTCAGATTAGACAGATAATTGTCTAACAGACGGTAGGCATCATCATCTATATGATAGACAGTTCCACCTAAATTTACGGTCAATGTCTTTTTCATTTCTATTATTTCTTTATTCTAATTATCTATTGGCTATGTGATTTACTGTTTCGGTCAACTCTTTCCAGGAAAGTTCGAGTTCTCCCAAAAAAGTTTCTCCCTTCTCCGTAAGTTTGTAGTACTTGCGAGGTGGCCCTTGCGTGGATTCCACCCACTCATAACTTAACAGATCATCATTTTTTAAACGCGTCAGCAATGGATACAAGGTACCTTCCACCACAATCAGTTGAGCTTCTTTTAACTTCTGAATAATATCCGAAGCGTAAGCAGGCTCCTTATGCAGCAAAAGCATGATGCAGTATTCAAGCATGCCTTTTCTCATCTGGGATTTTACATTGTCTACTTTCATTGTTCCTTTTCTTTTGAATGGCACAAATATATGTATTACTTTAGTACCTTGCATTACAAGGTACTATAAATTAATAATAATTAAACTATCAAAGAGAATTCACCTTATTACAAAAAGAAATAATAGCTATATTTGTATCCCATTAAACTACAAAAAACAGGTATGTTGACAATTCAAAAAGTAACGGTTGCCGATTGTGAGCTTATTAATAAAATGGCAGGCGAAGTATTCCCTGCAACTTACAAGGAAATCCTATCTCCCGAACAATTGGATTATATGATGGACTGGATGTATGCTCCCGAGAATATACGCAAACAGATGGAAGAAGAAGGTCATGTCTATTTCATAGCCTACAAAGAGGGAAAGCCCTGTGGCTACGTTTCTGTGCAGCAACAGGAAAAAGATATTTTCCACCTCCAAAAGATTTATGTCCTCCCTCATTTTCAAGGTAGTCATTGTGGCAGCTTTTTATTTAAAGAAGCCATTAAATATATTAAAGAAATCCACCCGGAGCCTTGCCTTATGGAACTAAATGTGAATCGGAATAATAAGGCATTGCAGTTTTATCAACACATGGGAATGAGAAAGTTGAGGGAAGGTGATTTCCCGATTGGAAACGGATATTACATGAATGATTATATCATGGGACTGGATATTTGAAACAAAAGAAATATAGCGAAATAAAAATAGGGTAATAAATGATTTATATAAATCATTTATTACCCTAGATTTTTTATAAGTATACTATGTTATCTACATATAATACTTATGCTACTTTTTCTAATTTCTTCATAATAGAGAAAATAAACAGAGCAGATAACAGACAGCAAACAATCAATACACTCCATACCATCCACAACTGCATACCACCCCACAGATAACCAATAATAGCAACCAGATAATTACCAATAGCAGTAGCCACAAACCAGCCGCCCATCATCATACCTTTATACTTGGGAGGAGCTACTTTCGAAACAAAAGAGATACCCATTGGAGAAAGCAGCAATTCAGCAAAAGTCAAGACCAGATAAGTGGAGATCAGCCAGTTGGGAGAAACCAAAACATCCGGATTAATGCCTGCCGCTTCTACTTCTTTCGGAGTAGGAAGTCCCAAAGACCCAATGGCCAGAATCAAGAAACCACATGCTGCAATCACCATACCAATACCGATTTTACGTGGTGCGGAAGGCTCTTTTTTTCTTCTGGCCAAATAGCCAAAGACAGCCAAAGATACCGGAGTCAAAGCCACAACGAAGAACGGATTAAATTGCTGGAAGATTTGAGGAAGGATTTCCACTGTCGGATCCATGGAAGAATAACTCCATATTAATATGCCAAGGGAAGCCAATACAGCGACACCGGCAATCGCTTTACCACGTCCTGTTTTAGACTGGAATAAAGAGAACGCACCATAAACTACAATAATCAGAAGAACCAGATTCCATACATCAAATCCGATACGATCAAGCCCTGTTACAGATTGAGTAGTATAATCACGCGCAAAGAATGTCATTGTCAAACCATTCTGGTGGAATGCCATCCAAAAGAAAATTACTACGGCAAATACCAGTAACAAAGCTACAATACGTTCTTTAGTCTGTGCCGGAGTCAGTTCCGGTTCATTATAGTTATTCACTGCTTTAGCTTGCTTAGAATTATAGTCTGCATGCTTGAACATTGAACGACAACAAACATAAATTGCCATTGAAAGAATCAAAGAAATACAAGCCACAGCAAAACCATAATTATAGGCTTCAGACAATTTCTCTATATAAGTGGAACAGAAAGCGGACATATCACCGGTAAAACCTTGCGCAGCCTGCAAGCTACTAAGAGTAGCATTTCCTTCCGGAGTAATAGTACCATTAAGGAATTGATGCGCCAACGAAGGAATCTGAGCATTATAGGTGAACCCTGCGCCACCTAATATGTAGTTAGTCACCTTGGTAGCAGCAGTCGGAGCAAACAAAGCACCCACGTTAATAGCCATATAAAACAAGCTGAAAGCTGTATCACGCTTTGAACTATACTCTGGTGAATCATAAAGGTTACCCACCATTACTTGCAAGTTTCCTTTAAACAATCCTGTTCCGCAAGCAATCAAAAACAATGAACCAAACATCATCATTTTACCAGTAAGATTTGCCGCAGTAGGAATCGCCAAAAGGAGATAACCGACAAACATAACAACAATACCTGTCGTTACCATTTTACCATAACCACACTTATCAGCTAAAATACCGCCTACAAGTGGCATAAAATAAACTGCTGCTAAAAATGAGCCAAAAATAGTAGATGTTTCTGCTGCTGTGTAACCAAATTTTGCTTGCAAGAAAAGTGTAAAAATAGCAAGCATCGTGTAGTAGCCAAAACGTTCGCCCGTGTTAGCCAAAGCTAAAGCGTATAACCCTTTCGGTTGTCCTTCAAACATATAAAAAGAATATTAGATTAATAAAATTGATATTTCCTGCAAATATATACTTTTTTTGATTTATTCAAAGAATATGTAGCCATATTTACTTCAGAATAAATTGAAATTACTCTGCAAACAGGACACAAATTTCCGCTTTCGCTTCATGTATTAGATCTTCCGGAGCTATTTTTATCTGAAGTCCACGCACACCGGCACTTATATAAATATACGGAAAATGCCGGCATGTTTCATGGATATAAGTAGGGAAATGCTTTTTCATACCAATAGGCGAACACCCTCCCCGAATATATCCGGTTAACGGCAAAAGCTCTTTCATAGGGATCAAATCACACTTCTTATTACCGGAGGCTTTAGCTGCCAGTTTTAAATCGACTTCATGCTCTCCAGGAATAACGCAGACAAAATATCCGCTTTTATCACCATGCAATACGAGAGTCTTAAATACCTGTTCTATATTCTCACCCAAACTAGCTGCTACGTGTACAGCACTTAAATCCTTTTCATCTACTTCATAAGGAATAAGCTCATAAGTTATTTTGGCTTTATCCAATAGTCGGGCTGCATTTGTTTTATTGATTTTCATTTTCGGTATGTTTTTAGCATAGATTAAAGCCCCAGTTCTTCGCGAAGAAACTTTGGCGTATATCCTTTAGTACTCTTCACTACCTCTTCCGGCGTTCCGTAACTTAAGAGTTCTCCCCCACCCTTACCACCTTCAGGGCCCATATCAATAAGGTAATCCGCCATTTTTATCACATCCAGATTATGTTCGATAACAATAACTGTGTTTCCTTTATCGACAAGTTTGTTCAGTACACCCATTAGCACCCGGATATCTTCGAAATGAAGTCCTGTAGTCGGTTCATCAAGAATATAAAGAGTTTTTCCCGTATCACGTTTTGAAAGTTCCGTTGCCAGTTTCACACGCTGGCTCTCTCCGCCGGAAAGAGTGGTAGATGATTGCCCCAGCTTAATGTAGCCTAGTCCGACATCCTGCAATACTTTAATCTTGTTCAAAATTTGCGGAACATTCTCAAAAAATTCAACGGCACGGTTAATCGTCATATCAAGCACATCGGCTATGGACTTTCCCTTGAAACGGACTTCCAATGTTTCCCGGTTATATCGCTTGCCATGACAAACTTCACAAGGTACATATACATCAGGCAGGAAGTTCATTTCAATCGTCTTATAGCCGTTTCCTGTACATGCTTCACAACGTCCGCCCGCAACATTAAAGGAGAAACGTCCCGGTTTGTATCCGCGAATCTTAGCTTCCGGAAGACCGACAAACAAGTTACGGATATCCGAAAATACCCCCGTATAGGTGGCCGGGTTGGAGCGTGGGGTACGCCCCAACGGGGATTGGTCTACATTGACTACTTTATCTATATTCTCCAATCCTTCAATAGAATCATATTCCAAAGGATCTTGTAATGAACGGTAGAATTTTTGTGAAAGAATAGGTTGTAATGTTTCATTAATCAAGGTTGATTTTCCACTCCCTGATACACCTGTGACGCAAATCAGTTTACCTAATGGAAATTCAACATCAACATTTTTCAGATTATTACCTTTCGCGCCTCTCAACCAGATAGATTTTCCATTCCCTTTCCGACGTTTAGCAGGGATTTCTATCTTCATTTTTCCATTCAAATATTGTGAAGTCATTGTATTCGTCTTCAACATTTCCGTTGGAGTTCCGGCAAAAACGACTTCTCCACCGAGACGTCCGGCTTTTGGCCCCATGTCAATCACATAATCGGCAGCCAGCATCATATCTTTATCATGTTCCACTACAATTACGGAGTTTCCCATGTCACGAAGTTCTTTCAACGAATTAATAAGACGCAGGTTATCACGCTGATGCAAACCAATACTCGGTTCATCCAAGATATATAGTACATTCACCAACTGCGAGCCAATCTGTGTAGCCAAACGGATACGTTGACTTTCACCACCGGAAAGACTCACCGAACTACGGTTCAAAGCAAGATAATCCAATCCGACATCTAACAAGAATTTCAGACGCGTACGAATTTCTTTCAAAATTTCTACAGAAATCTTCTTCTGTTTATCGGAAAGATATACATCAACTTTCATTAACCAATCATATAATTCGCTGATGTCCATATTCGCCAATTCGTTGATATTTTTATCATGAATACGGAAGTGCAAGGCTTCTTTATTCAGGCGAGCACCTTTACATTCGGGACAAACAGTTGTTTTTGCAAATTGTTCTGCCCATTTCTGTGCCGTAGCTGAAGCGTCTTTCTCTTGTAACATCTGAATATACTTCACCACCCCTTCGTAAGTGACAAAATAATCAGAAGAAGTACCGATCAGCGAGCTCTTGATTTTTATACGATCATCGGAACCATACAACACTTCTTCAATTGCATCATCCGGCAATTCCTTTACTGGGGTCTTCAGTGTTGCATCGTATTTTTCCAACAAAGCACCGATTTGCCAGAAGATCATAGCATTTTTATATTTTCCCAAAGGTGCTATGGCTCCTTCATAAATGGATTGTTCACAGTCGGGAATCACTTTATCCACATCAATCTGATTGACTACTCCCAGCCCTTTACACTTTGGACACGCTCCCTGAGGAGAGTTAAATGAAAAATTGTGCGGTGCCGGTTCACGATAAGACAATCCGGTGACAGGACACATCAGTCGCTTACTATAATGACGGATACTTTCCGTCTGTGCATCCAGAATCATCAACAAGCCGTCTCCCTGACGCATAGCCGTCGCTACACTCTGTTTCAGTCTTCTATCATCTTTTTCGGTAACGACCAACTTATCTATTACTACCTCTATATCGTGATTCTTGTAACGGTCGAGTTTCATACCATGAGTAATTTCACGCACTTCACCGTCTACCCGAACATAGAGATATCCTTTTTTACGTATTTGCTCAAAAAGCTCCCTATAATGTCCTTTACGTGTACGAATCAAGGGAGCCAACAAATAGATTTTCTTTCCTTTATAATCTTTCAGAATCAGACCGAGAATCTGCTCCTCGGTATATTTCACCATTTCTTCACCGGACAGATACGAATAAGCCACTCCCGCACGAGCATAAAGCAGACGGAGATAATCGTATATCTCAGTAGTAGTTCCTACCGTAGAACGCGGATTTTTATTCGTCGTTTTCTGTTCAATAGAGATCACCGGGCTCAAACCGGTTATTTTATCAACATCCGGACGCTCCAGATTACCCAAAAAGTTGCGGGCATACGCTGAAAAGGTTTCAATATAGCGACGCTGTCCTTCTGCAAATATCGTATCAAACGCCAAAGAAGATTTTCCACTACCACTCAATCCGGTAATCACAGTCAAGCTATTACGGGGAATCTCGGCATCAATATCCTTCAAATTATGTACGCGCGCACCATACACATTAATATATTCTGTTTCCTGCATATTCATATTCTTCCATAAATGTTGCAAAATTAATGTTTCCGCCCGAAATATGCTCCTAAAAAAGCACAATATTATTTTCTTAACTCAAATCTTATGAAGATATAGGGCATTATTTGTACCTTTGTTCCTTGATTTCAAGAACTAATAGTTATAATTTGATGAAACCGATAAACCGATTATTCTTATTTTTGCTTTTTATAAGCGCTTCATACGCTATCAGTTATGCCCAAGAAAATCAATCATTTTTCTTGCATACTATCGAAAAAGGACAAAGTTTATACTCTATCTCCAAGATGTACAATGTCACTACATCTGACATCATCCGCTTGAATCCCGGTTGCGATGAGAAGATTTATGCCGGACAGACTATTAAAATTCCCAAAGGAAAGGATACTCAGAAAGGGGAAACATTCCATACGATTCAAGCCGGAGAGACTTTATATAAACTGACTACAATGTATAACGTATCCGCCAAGGCAATCTGTGAAGCAAATCCCGGGTTAAGCGCTGAGAATTTTCGCATCGGACAGGTAATTCTCATCCCGTTGGAAAAAGAACCAACCAATACGGTGCAGACTTCGGTGACACAACCTGCGATCCAAGGTCCGGTAGTAGCCAGATGTAAAGAGATGCACAAGGTTAAACGCAAAGAGACTATATTTAGCGTGAGCCGCGAATATGGAATCAGCGAACAAGAATTAATCAACGCTAATCCCGAACTGAAAAAGGGAATGAAAAAAGGACAACTACTCTGTATCCCTTATCCTTCTGCAACACCAGTGCAACCTACACCCAAGGAAGATCTATATGCGGTTCCTCCCAGCAACAGCGAACTTTTCCGTAAGAGTAAAGAAACTCCGAAGAATATCTCGACTATTAAAGCCGCTCTGTTACTGCCTTTCCAGGAAGACAAACGTATGGTAGAATATTATGAAGGTTTTTTAATGGCAGTTGATAGTTTGAAACGTACGGGTACTTCTCTTGATTTGTATGTATACGATTGCGGTAAAGAAGTTTCCACGTTGAACACAATTCTGGCTAAAAAAGAGATGAAAGAAATGAATGTCATCTTCGGCCCGATGCATCAAAGTCAAATTAAACCGTTATCTGATTTTGCGGAAAAGAATGGTATTCGTCTAGTGATTCCTTTCTCACAAAAAGGCGAAGAAGTATTCAACAATCCTGCCGTTTATCAGATTAATACTCCACAATCATATTTATATTCTGAAGTATACGAGCATTTCACTCGCCAATTCCCCAATTCTCATGTTATTTTTATTGAATCGGCAAATCCGGACAAAGAAAAAGCTGACTTCATCAGTGGGTTGAAGCAGGAATTGAAAAGCAAAGGCATTTCCATGCGGACTGTAGACGAAAGCGCAACTAAAGAAACGCTGAAAGCAGCACTACGCAACGATAAAGAAAATATCTTTATTCCGACATCCGGTAAAAATGTATTATTAATCAAGATACTTCCACAGTTAACCCTGTTAGTCAGAGATAATCCGGGTCCCAACATTCATTTATTCGGTTATCCGGAATGGCAGACTAACACAAAAGATCACCTGGAAAGTTTCTTTGAACTAGATGTATATTTCTACTCCTCATTTTATACAAATACTTTGTTCCCGGCTGCCGTGCAATTTACTAATGCCTACCACAAATGGTACAGCAAAGATTTAGCCAGCAAATATCCCAACTATGCAATGCTTGGTTTCGATACAGGTTTCTTCTTCCTGAAAGGATTGTCACGCTATGGCTCGGAACTGGAAAATAACCTGTCCAAGATGAACCTTACTCCTATCCAGACCGGTTTCAAATTCGAGCGTGTAAACAACTGGGGAGGATTTATTAATAAAAAGGTGTTCTTCATACGTTTCACTAAGAACTTTGAATTAGTAAAACTTGATTTCGAATAATACGAAAATGATAAAGATAAAGACATTTTTGCTCGCAACACTCCTGCTTACAGGACTTGTTTTTCCTGCTACTGCACAGATCGGAGAGCCACGAAGTAACTTCTCTGTTGGTGTCAATGGAGGTGTCAACCTGAACAGCGCTTCCTTCACTCCTACTATTAAGCAAAACAGCCTTATGGGAATTACCGGAGGATTGACGGCACGTTATATTTCCGAAAAGTATTTTGCCATGATCTGTGGCGCACAAGTAGAACTTAATATCTCACAACGAGGCTGGGATGAGTTATTTGAAATGGAAGATGAAAACGGGCAAACGATTAAAGTACCCGGCAAGACATATACCCGCAAGATGACCTATGTCGATATCCCTTTTCTTGCGCATCTTGCTTTCGGACGAGAAAGAGGTTTGCAGTTCTTTGTTCATGCAGGTCCTCAAATCGGTTTTCTGATCGGTGAATCGGAAACAATAGAGGGCATAGATATGAATACGTTGTCGAACACCCAGAAAGCGATATATGGAGTTAAGATCCAGAATAAATTCGATTATGGTATCACTGGCGGTGGCGGCGTGGAACTAAGAACGAAAAAAGCCGGCAGTTTTTTGGTAGAAGGTCGTTATTATTTTGCCTTATCCGACTTCTACAGTACAACAAAAAAAGATTATTTCGCCCGCGCAGCGCATGGCACAATCACTGTAAAACTCACCTATCTTTTTGATTTGAAGAAATAAATAATCTCTCATCAGATTATAAAAATGGCCACTAGTTCATTGCTGAAACAGTGGCCATTTTATATTATATTCTTATTTCTGACGATTATCTCAATCTATCGGCAGCTTTAACCATAACTTCATCACGTCCTATAGAACGGATAGCCAGTATATTCAGAATGATAGAAACAAGGGGTAAACAAAGCGCCCAACCAATACGGAAAAGATTCTCATCGTTTTTCAATGCAAAATAAAAAGCAAAGAAAGCAATATAATATCCTACCAGCAGCAAGCTATTGAAAATAGACATACGAATCTGCAACATACGATTCTTATATAAAAAGATAGTAGCAAAAGCAACTATAGTGCTAAGCATCAATATGCCAAACAATCCCCATGTAGATTGAAAAGCACCATTTACATCCATTCCTAAAGCTTTGAAGGGATGTTCGCCCATTGTATCAGTAAAATATCCCATTGGCAAACACATTGCCGTAATAAGCAACCCTGTAACAATCAGTAAATAAACTGTTTGAATTCGTTGAATCATAAGTATTCTAATAGTAGTTAAGTTAAACAATAATAGCCAAGCAATAAGGAATAGGAATTACTTTCCCGCTTACTACTTGACTATCAATTCTTTCGTCAGAAAATAAATTACTGAAGTTTTTCCTTTTCCTTTGCCGGATTTCTATAATATATTTTCCCTTCGATGTATTCTTGCGTAGCAATCAAGTCCGGTTTCGGCAACTTCTCATAATAACGAGAAATTTCGATTTGCTCTCTATTCTCAAATACTTCTTCCAAGTTATCATTGTAAGAAGCAAACTCTGCCAATTTCTTAGAAAGGTCGTTCTTGATTTCCACGCTGATCTGGTTAGCACGCTTACCAATAATAGCAACAGTTTCATAAACATTTCCTGTATCGGCACAGAGTTCCATCATGTCACGGGTTACCGTTGTAGCAGGAGCATTCGTTTTTTTGTAGTCCATAAATCTATTTAAATTTAGTCTTTAATTACTTTTTGTGATTCATTAAATATTTTCTCAGCCTCTTTCAAGTACTTGCTTTCCGGAAACTCATTCTTAAAAGCATAATACTCATCAACAGTTTCACGATAACGATCCGCCTTTTTATCTTCCACGCTATAAATAGCCATTTCGTATCTTGCACGCAGAATTAATATAGAAAGTTCTTCGCGATAATCGGTATAAGGATAATCTTTCAGTGCATTCTGAGCCGTGATTACACAAGACTCATAATTATTACCCATATAATTACCCAAATTATAATATAGTTTTGCCGAATAAAGCTCTTTCAACACCAGCTTATCCTGCAAAGCAAAAATCATATCCTGAGCTTCCTGCTTCTTGACACTATTCGGAAAGTATTCCATGAACATCTGTAATTGTTGGATAGCCTGATAAGTACTCGATTGGTCCAGACGTGGTTCCGGAGTATCCAAGAACAAGGCCTTACCTGCATGGAAACGTGCCAATTCGGTAAATGTGCCACGCGGATATGTATTAAAATAGGTGATAAATGTCTGGGCTGCTGTCTGATAATCTTTCTGATTATAATAGCTCATACCCAACATATACAAGGATTCTTCCGCTTTATCGGTTCCTTTAAGAATGGTTATTAACTCGTTCAGCAAAGTAGCTGAGCGGTTATACTGCCCTTTCGCAAAATAGTTTTTGGCGGCTTCGTACTTGTATTCGTAATCGGTGCTTTTCAGCAATTTATTATACTCTCCACATGATGTCAGAGTGGCTGCCGCAAGCAAAGTTATAATGATATTTTTCTTCATCCTATTTAAAAATAATGCGCAAAGTTACTTATTCGCTGGGAATTTAGCAATTAATCTATGTTTTTTAATACATAAAAGGCGTTAAACATCGACAAAAGGGGAGAAAATAACGGCGAACCGGAAACAATATACGGTGAATAAACTGCACATCACTTAAAAGCGCAACCTATTCACCGCATATTATTTACAATTCATTTTCTACTGTCTACATTTCAGCTATAATACTACAATTTATACAAATCGCTTGCCGCCAACAGGTCGACTTTCTTTTCTTTCAGCACTTCGATGCATTTATCCAGATTGCTGGGGCGAATCACCACATTTGCAATATTGTTGTTAGCAAATGAGTACATATATTCAATAAACACTCCTTCAGCAGACAAATATCCCAGTACCTTTGCCAAAGCTCCTGGTACGTTCGGACAGCTAATGCCGACCACATCAGTCACATTCACTGCAAAATGATTGTCTTTTAAGGCTTTGTATGCTCTATCCGGATCGGATACAATTCCACGCAGAATGCCAAAATCAGCATTTTCGGCGATGCACAAGGCAGAAAGGTTGATATTTTCTTTTGCCAGCACTTCAGTCACTTCCGTCAAACGACCTGACTTGTTTTCCAAAAAGATAGAAAGTTGTTTTGCTACCATAATTATTTAAGTATTAGGTTTACAGTTTTCTGTTATCAATCACTCGTTTCGCTTTACCCACGCTACGTTCAATACTACGTGGTTCTACCAGTTTCACATTAACACCCAATCCGAGTACACTTTGCAAACGTCCTGCCAATTTCTTCTTCAATGCCAACATCCGGTTGATTTCGTCCGAATAAAAATCCGGACGTACTTCCACCTGGAGTTCCATGGTATCGGTATTATTTTCACGGCCTACTATTAACAGGTAATGCGGTTCAAATTCTGCCATTTCAAGAATAACAGATTCGATCTGTGTCGGGAAGACATTCACCCCACGAATAATCAGCATATCATCACTACGTCCCAAGATACGATCCATACGTACCAACGTACGACCACAGGAACATGTGTCATAATGCAAGGCAGTTAAGTCACGAGTACGGTAACGTAATAGTGGCATCCCTTCTTTTGTCAAATGAGTAAATACCAGTTCACCCGTTTGCCCGGGTTCAACAGGTTGCAGGGTATTGGGATCAATAATTTCCGGAAAATAATGGTCTTCATTCAAGTGAGTGCCGTGTTGGCATTCACATTCGTACCCCACACCCGGTCCGGCAATCTCACTCAAGCCATAAATATCATAAGCCTTGATACCCAGTTTTTCTTCAATTTCATGGCGCATTTGCTCCGTCCAGGGTTCTGCACCAAAAGCACCGACTTTCAATTTGAATTCTTCGCGGGGCAAACCGGAGTCTTTGATCGCATCAGCCAGATAAAGTGCATAAGAAGGAGTACAACAAAGCACCGTTGAACCGAAATCATGCATCAGTGTGATTTGTTTCTCCGTATTACCGCTGGACATCGGAATCACGGATGCTCCGATATTTTCTGCACCGGCATGTGCTCCCAATCCACCTGTAAAAAGTCCGTATCCATAAGACACCTGGAAAATATCCGAACGGCCGGCACCATAAGCAGTAAAAGCACGTGAGATACATTCTGCCCATGAAGACAAGTCCTTACGGGTATATCCGACAACGGTCGGTTTTCCGGTAGTACCGGAAGACGCATGAATACGCACAATCTGACTCATCGGCACGGCACAAAGTCCGAACGGATAGTTATCTCTTAAATCATGTTTTGTGGTAAACGGCAGTTTCACAATATCATCAATACTGTTGATGTCATCGGGCGTGATACCCATTTCCTGCATTTTCTTCCGATAGAAGGGGGTGTTGTGATAAACGTAATCTACAATTTTCTTGAGTCGTATGCTTTGAATCTTGCGAAGACTTTCGCGGTCCATACACTCAATGCTCTCATTCCAAATCATGTGTTTCTGGTATTACTAGTTGTATGAATCTGTTTTTTGATATTAATATGTTGCAAAGTAAAGGATTTATTTGGAAAAATGATTTGTTATCTCGATTATTTTACCGAATATTGCTCCACTTTTTAGGATTTAACTATGAATTTTGAATTAACATCAGCCTACAAACCCACCGGAGACCAACCGGAAGCGATTGCCCAACTAACAGACGGAGTAATCCAGGGACTTCCTGCACAGACTTTATTAGGAGTTACCGGTTCGGGAAAGACATTCACTATCGCCAACGTTATTGCTAACATCAACAAGCCGACGTTGATTCTAAGCCATAACAAGACGCTGGCTGCACAGTTATACAGCGAGTTTAAGGGATTTTTTCCGAATAATGCGGTAGAATACTATGTTTCTTACTATGACTATTATCAGCCGGAGGCCTATCTACCCAACAGTGATACTTATATAGAAAAAGACCTTGCTATCAATGACGAAATTGACAAACTCCGTCTTGCTGCCACTTCTGCCCTACTCTCCGGACGAAAGGATGTGGTCGTGGTGTCTTCCGTTTCTTGTATCTATGGCATGGGAAATCCTTCGGACTTCTATAAAAATGTCATAGAAATCGAACGGGGACGTATGCTCGACCGCAACGTATTCCTCCGCCGGCTAGTAGATAGTTTATATGTACGCAACGACATTGACCTAAACCGTGGGAATTTCCGTGTCAAGGGAGATACAGTAGATATTTATCTGGCCTATACGGACAATCTGCTCCGTGTCACTTTCTGGGGTGACGAAATTGACGGTATAGAAGAGGTAGACCCAGTGACCGGAGTCACCATTGCTCCTTTCGAAGCTTACAAGATTTATCCGGCAAATTTGTTCATGACTACCAAGGAGGCGACTCTCCGCGCCATTCATGAAATAGAAGATGACCTGACCAAACAGGTTGCCTTCTTTGAATCAATCGGCAAAGAATACGAGGCCAAACGGCTCTATGAACGGGTTACTTATGATATGGAAATGATCCGTGAGTTGGGACACTGCTCCGGGATAGAGAACTATTCACGTTACTTCGACGGTCGGGCTGCCGGTACTCGTCCATACTGCCTGCTCGATTTCTTCCCGGACGATTTCTTGATTGTTATTGACGAAAGCCATGTTAGCGTACCACAAATCCGTGCCATGTACGGAGGAGACCGTGCCCGTAAAATCAATCTTGTAGAATATGGCTTCCGTTTGCCCGCAGCCATGGACAACCGTCCGTTAAAATTTGAAGAGTTTGCAGAAATGGCAAAGCAGGTGATCTATGTCAGTGCCACTCCGGCAGAATATGAATTAATCCAGTCTGAAGGTATTGTCGTAGAACAAGTGATTCGTCCCACCGGCCTGCTTGATCCTATCATTGAAGTCCGGCCGAGCCTGAATCAAATTGATGATTTAATGGAAGAAATCCAGCTTCGTATCGAAAAAAGCGAACGTGTGCTTGTCACTACTCTCACCAAACGCATGGCTGAAGAACTGACCGAATATCTCCTTAATAATAATGTAAGATGCAATTATATCCACAGTGATGTCGACACTTTGGAGCGTGTGAAGATTATGGATGATCTCCGGCAAGGTATATACGATGTACTGATTGGCGTCAACCTGCTTCGTGAGGGGCTTGACCTTCCGGAAGTATCACTTGTTGCTATCCTTGATGCGGATAAGGAAGGATTCCTCCGTTCACACCGTTCCCTGACACAGACCGCCGGACGTGCTGCCCGTAATGTCAATGGAAAAGTTATCATGTATGCCGACAGAATGACGGACAGTATGAAACTCACCATCGACGAGACTAACCGCCGCCGCGAAAAACAGTTGGCTTACAATGAAGCAAACGGAATCACTCCCCAACAGATTAAAAAGGCTCGAAATCTATCAGTATTCGGAAATGCAAACTCGGCAACAGAAGAACTGCTGAAAGAAAAGCACGCTTATGTTGAACCTTCTACTCCGAATATTGCAGCAGATCCGGTGGTACAGTATATGAGCAAAGCGCAAATGGAAAAGAGCATCGAACGTACCCGCAAACTAATGCAAGAGGCAGCCAAGAAACTGGAATTTATCGAAGCTGCGCAATATCGCGATGAATTATTGAAACTGGAAGACCTTATGAAGGAGAAATGGGGATAAACTTTCCTCATTCTCCACATACTATATTCTGGGTATTAAGGGCTATAAATTCTTAACAAGTCTATAATACAAACATCCATTTTTTAATTAGTGTTATAAAAACACCTTTTATCTGCTGTTAATTTGCAGATATGGCAAAACAACGTATCTTTGCAGTGTGTTTTTCATAGTATTAGATTTAAGGTTAACAAAGGTTGGAGCAAGGCGTTGCTCCTTTTTTTATGCCCATACGCCAGGTGGACTTCCTAATATAATATTACTTGTGATCCGGGCTCTACGCTTATACAATCCTCCTTAAATTTTCTCCTGAAAGTCGGGTTGCCCCGACTTCATTATAAATAAATTAAAGCGCCTTATCTATTGCACTTTTAATCAACGGCTCCATTATATCATATCCCTCACTCGTCGGATGAACTCCGTCTTTTGTATATTGAGGATTCAATGCCTGATTTTCATCAACCACCATTACCTTATAATAATTCACGAACGGAATTTTATTAGCCTTCGCATAAGCCTCTATACGAGCATTTAATGCTTGAATCTTCTGTGGCGCATCTTTGATTTCCATTCTCCACTTAAAGGCGGCGGCAGGAAGAACGGAAGTTAATATCACCTTAATCTTATTCGCTTTAGCCAACTCTACCATAGAAACGATGTTACCAAAGGTTTGATCTTCATTGTAAACATTTGTATTTTCCGCTACATCGTTCGTTCCTGCATTAATAACGACCAAAGCCGGAGAAAGATTTATCACATCTTCCCGAAAACGCAACAAAAACTGATAAGAAGTCTGCCCACTGATACCACGACTAATATATCCGTTTGACTTAAAGAAATCAGGATGAGTCCTTATCCAACCTTCTGTTATCGAATTACCCATAAAAACAACTCTTTTTTCCTTCTTTGACGGCTTCGGCAATGCCGCATTCTCTTTAGCAAAACGAGCAGAGTTCGCAAAATCTCTTTCCTGTGCAAACGTCTCTCCTACTGAGAAACTCAGACAAACAACAGCCAACATGATCCACTGGCTTATTCTTTTCTCCTTCATGTTTATATTTTAAGTATTAGTGAAATATTAATTGCATGCAAAGATAAAGAATCCTGCTACATTTTACTACTCAATCAGCGAATAACCGTTAACATGGAAGTACATTTTCTTAATCTATGTTATATAACATATTGTTTTTCTTGAATTATTTGCTAATGTCGCAAAAGTCCGTACCTTTGCAATGTGTTTTTCATAGTATTAGATTTAAGGTTAACAAAGGTTGGAGCAAGGCGTTGCTCCTTTTTTTATGTCCATACATTTGATTTCCTGAAAAAGAGTCGTATTTTTGTACACTATTCATATAAAAGGAAAATGAAACGAAAATTACTCTATATCACTTTAATAATAACCATTCTATGTGTAATTAGCATTATTATATGCAACCGGCGAATCAAGAAGAATGCATCTCAAAAATTATATACTGAAATTACAGAAACACCTAAAAACAATGTAGGGCTATTGCTTGGTACTTCTCCCAAACTAAAAAACGGGAATAACAATTTATATTTTGACTACCGTATTTTTGCAACTCTTGAATTATACAAAGCCGGGAAGATAAATTATATCCTCATCAGTGGCGACAATCGTAAAGAAAATTATAATGAACCGGAAGAGATGAAGAAAGCACTTATGCAAAGAGGAGTCTCGGAAAAATACATTTATCTGGATTATGCAGGATTTCGCACACTCGATTCCGTTGTTCGTGCCAAAGAAGTGTTCGGACAAAGCCGACTAACAATTATTTCTCAACGTTTTCACAATGAACGAGCTATTTATTTAGCAGAAAAGAATGGAATAAACGCTATCGGTTACAACGCCAAAGACGTGAATGCTTATTCAGGACTGAAAACTAATATTCGAGAATTATTTGCAAGAGTCAAGATGTTTATTGACTTGGCAATAAACAAACAACCTCATTTTTTAGGAGACAAGATTATTATCGGAAAATAAAAACAATTATGGAACAACAAATTCAACTCAACGACCACAACAAACAGGAGTATCCTCCTATGCACACTGCGGAGCATTTATTGAATGCCACTATGGTGAAGACATTCGGTTGTCCACGCTCACGTAATGCCCATATAGAAAGGAAAAAAAGTAAATGTGACTATATTCTTTCCTCTTCTCCGACAGCGGAACAAATTCAAGCGATCGAAAATAAGGTGAACGAAGTAATCAACCAGAACTTGCCCGTAACAATTGAATTCATGACACACGAACAAGCAAAAAATATTGTAGATCTTAGCAAGTTGCCGGAAGATGCCAGCGAAACACTTCGCATCATACGTATAGGAGATTATGACGCTTGCGCTTGTATCGGGGCACACGTCTCCCATACCTCCGAAGTGGGCATTTTCAAAATCATTAGCTATGATTATGACGAAGCAAGACAAACTCTACGATTAAGATTCAAACTGGTTTAAAAGGGAAGCACAGTTTATGCAAAGAGTTTCAAACGGATTTGGAGCACATTGTTTCAACCCTACTTGAAACAATGTGTTTCCCATAGTGAAACAAAGTGTTTCATGCTTTGAAACAAATTCAACCTACCGTTTACCGGCTTTTCCTATAGCTAATCACCGCCCAACTATTGAAGAATACAGCAAAAAGAGACAGAATGCCTATCTCCGGCAATAAATCGACCAAGCCGCTTCCTTTCAGATATACCATACGCATCGCCTCTATAAAATATTTTAAAGGATTGAATACAGTGATAGCCTGCGCCCATTCCGGCATACTGCTAATCGGTGTAAACAGTCCGCTCATCAACATCAGAATCAACATGAAAAAGAACATCACAAACATAGATTGCTGCATCGTCGCTGAATAGTTGGATATAACCAACCCAAAACCGGACATCACCAGTACAAAAAAAATCACCAAGAGATAGATCATACTAAAATGCCCCACAGGTACTATCCCATAAAGCAGCCAAGCCAACACAAAACATAATGTCAACACAATAAAACCTACAATCCAGTAAGGCAAAAGTTTAGCAAGAATAAAAGTAAATTTAGGTACAGGAGTAACATTTATCTGTTCAATGGTCCCGACTTCTTTCTCACTGACCACATTCAAAGCCGGCAGAAAACCACAAATCAATGTCAACAGCATTGCCATTAATGCCGGAATCATATAGAGCTTATAATTCAGATTCGGGTTAAACAGCCCTTGCGTATCAATACGGATAGAAGGAATGATTTCGGAGACAGAAACAGCCTCCGGACGTTCCGAGCGTAATTCGGACGCATAACCATTAATAATAGCGGTCAGATAAGAACTGCCTAATCCGCCTTTTGTTCCATTCACCGAGTTGGCGGCTACTAATACGTGCGCATCTCTCCCATTCATCCAGTCACGCTCCAAATGCCTAGGAATCTCCATGACAATATCCGCCGTACCCAGTTCAATATTCCGTAATCCTTCTTCATACGAAGCCGGGACCTCCGTTAAATGGAAATAAGTAGAAGCGGCAATCTTATTCACCAATCGTTGCGAAACTGCAGAATGGTCATTATCAACTATATTCAACCGAATATTCTTTATCTCCATATTCACCGCCCAAGGCATCAACAGCATAATCATACAAGGAAAAATAAGAATCAACTTCGGTAGAAACGAGTTGCGAAGCAACTGTTTAAACTCTTTTTCTATCAGAAACTTTATCATAACCGTTACTCCAATCGATATTTAAACTTCTTAATGCTGACAGTGATAAGCACGGTTGCCATTAACAACAAAATGCCAATCTCCTTAAATACCAGTACAACCGATACTCCTTCAATCATCAGTTTACGTACAGCCTGGATATACCAGCGGGCCGGAATAATATCCGATATCAACTGAAGAATCAACGGCATACTCTCCACAGGGAAAATCATACCGGACAACACCATGGTAGGCATCATCAGAATCATGCCGGAAGCCAGCATAGCCGCCACTTGTGTACGTGTTACCGATGAAATCAGTAATCCCAACGACAACGAGACAAAAATAAACAGCAAAGACACCACCACCAACCAAAACAGGCTGCCCACTACCGGTACATCCAGTACAAATACAGAAAGCAACAGAATCGTCACCAAATTGACAAACGACAATACAAAATAAGGAACTGCCTTCGCCAGAATGATAAACAGCGGTTTGACAGGCGATACCAACAAGACTTCCATTGTGCCTGTTTCCTTCTCACGGACAATAGAGATAGAAGTCATCATTGCGCAAATCAACATCAAAATCAATCCCATTACTCCCGGAACAAAGTTATAGGCGCTCTTCATTTGCGGGTTATACAGTAACTTTATGTCCGGAGTCAGACGAGCCGACGACGATATGCCCGGAGATATCATCTCCTGTCCTACCGCAGACACAATGCCCGTAGCATAGTTGATTTGCGAGGTCGACATATTAGGGTCTGTTGCATCCACAATCAACTGGACACGTGCGTCACCGCAATAAAGTCCGTCGGCAAAATGTTCGTTAAAGACAACCACCATATCTATTTTATTTTTCAAGAAGGCAGCCTCCATTTCCCGCGGAGAATGAAAACGCCTGGTGACAGTGAAATACTCACTAGCATCCAGCCGATCAATGATTTTCCGTGTCACCACATCATTAGAGGGATCGAGAACAGCAAGCCGGACATTTTTTACCTCCGTACTGATAGCGAAGCCGAATAGGATAATCTGCACGACAGGCATTCCCAACAGAATCAGCATCGTACGCCGATCCCGGAAAATATGGTAAAACTCCTTCTTTACGAAAGCTATAAACTGTTTCATAATCAATCTGCTTTACGTACCGCATGGCGGGCCAATTGTTGGAAAACATCATCCATTGTATCTGCTCCGAACTGCTGCTTCAGACGGGCCGGTGTGTCAAGAGCCTTGATCTGCCCGTCCACCATAATGGAAATCCGGTTACAATATTCAGCCTCATCCATATAATGCGTAGTTACAAATACAGTAATTCCCCGGTCGGCTGCCTGATAGATCAGTTCCCAGAACTGCCGGCGCGTAGCAGGGTCAACCCCGCCCGTAGGTTCATCCAGAAAGACAATTCTCGGCTCATGGAAAATAGAGACCGAAAAAGCCAGCTTCTGTTTCCAGCCCAAAGGAAGGCTTTTAACCAACGTGTTCCGCTCGGCAGAAAATCCCAAGCGTTCCAGCAGTTCATCAGTCTTCTGTTCTATATCTTTTTCCTTCATCCCATAAATCCCCGCAAACAGGCGAATATTCTCCCAAACCTTCAAATCCTCATATAGAGAGAAATTTTGGCTCATATAGCCAATATGCTTTTTCACTTGTTCCGCTTCCCGGGATATATCAAATCCGGCGACTTTCCCTACCCCGGACGTTGGCTTGCTTAGTCCGCATAACATACGCATTGCAGTCGTCTTTCCTGCTCCATTCGCTCCCAGAAAACCGAAAATTTCTCCACGGTTCACTTGAAAAGAAATATGGTCGACCGCAGTGAAATTACCGAAACATTTTGTCAGCTGTTCTACTTCAATAACAGGAGCCATTGTATGTTGTACTTCTTCCCGTTCCAACGAAGGCGGACAAAGAATGGAAGCAAATTCCTGTAAAATCCGTTCGGGAGTATCAATTCCATGAATCTCTCCATGACTGATAAAAGCTATCCGGTCGCACTGGCGGGCTTCATCCATAATAGGAGTCGAAACAATAATCGTAATGCCCTGTTCCCGTAAGTTTCGCAACATCTGCCAGAACTCTTTACGAGACACCGGATCAACTCCTGTGGTAGGTTCATCCAAGAACAAAATATCGGGTTTGTGAATCAGCGCACAACTTAATGCAAGTTTCTGCTTCATACCTCCCGACAAAGCTCCCGCTCTCCGCTTCTTAAAAGGCTCTATCTGTTGATAAATATCTTTAATCAAAGCATAATTCTCTTGAATCGTCGTATGGAATACGGTAGCAAAAAACTCCAGATTCTCTTCTACCGAAAGATCCTGGTACAAAGAAAAACGACCGGGCATATACCCCACTTTGGTACGAATCAGTTCATAGTCTTCCACCACATTCAGCCCTCCGACAGTTGCCGAGCCTTTATCTGCAAGCAACAGGGTCGTCAAGATGCGGAACAACGTACTCTTGCCCGCACCATCGGGACCAATAAGCCCGAAGATTTCCCCCTGCTCTACAACAAGAGAAACCTCTTTCAGAGCTTCCACTTTTCCGTAGCTCTTACTTACATACTTTACAACGACTATAGGTTCTCCTTTTCTCATCTTTCCGGTTCTTCGTCATCAAAACTTGACTCCGCCATACATACCTATTTTCAACGCTCCGTCATTTTCCACGGCAATCTTTACCGCATACACCAGATTGGCACGTTCGTTCTTCGTCAGAATGGTTTTGGGTGTAAATTCCGACCGTTCGGAAATCCACGTAATTACACCCGTATAAGCCTTCTGCTCCGAATTTCCATAATCGGAATATACCGTCACCTTATCACCCAGTTTCACTTGTGATAGCTGCTCCGAAGTGATGTAAGCCCGCAGATACATACGACCTATTTCGGCCACCTTAAACAGAGGTTTGCCAACAGCCGCCAGTTCACCGGCTTCTGCATATTTCGCTAATACCGTGCCTTCAATCGGCGACTGAATATGACACTTATTCAATTGGTCTTTCACTTGTGCCACTTGTATGGCAACGGAGTTTCCCTGCTCCGTCAAACTATTCGTGCTATTCAGCAACGATGATTCTTGAGCTGCAAGCTGTCGTTCAAGCAGTTTAACCTGCGCATCCCAGTCATCCAATTGTTTCTGGTTTGCCGCTCCTGCCGTAAGCAAATTCTCCACTCTCTTTTTCTCCCGCTCAGCCGTAGCAATCTGCTGTTTGGTAGCAGCAATTTGTTTGGCTAAATCCGGACGCTGGCTTTCCACCGATTTCATGTTAGCCTCCAGTTGTAGTTTTTTCAAGTACAACTGAAGCGTATCCACCAGGCCGATTTCCTCTCCAGTCTGCAACCGCTTCCCTTCCTCAATATCCAAATTCAACAATTTGCCGGCAGCTTCAGCGGAAACTATAACTTCCGTTGCTTCAAACGTGCCTGTCGCATCATAGTCAGGCGTTCCATTTCCGCAGGCAGATAGCATTGTCAATGCTATCCCTCCTATTCCTATTTTTATCATTCGTTTCATATCCGAAGAAAATCTAATTAATGGTTTGTAGTATATTTCAATTGATAGATACCTTTCAACCGCTGGATTTCGTGCATCGCTTTCGTCTGGCGTGCCAAACTTTCATTCGTCAGTTCCCGAAGCATCTCAGTCACCGTCAAAGTACCGTTCGCCACTTTGGCTTCCGCCGATTTCCGAATGTTGGTACGCAAGCGGATAATCTCGTCATCATCCTTCATCTGTTTCTCCAATGAACGAATTGCCTGATCCTGCTGCGTCATTTCCAGACGCGTATTAAAAAGAAACACATCACGGTTATTATTCAGTTGCCGACGTTTGTTCTCAATCACCTGCCGGTCATTCTTCAGTGTATACAGACTCCCGAAATTCCACGAGAGTCGGACACCGGCTATATAATAAGGAGAGAACTCATTCTTCAGCATATTCAATCCCGGATTCCCATAAGCACCTTGCACATATAATCCAAACTGTGGCAAGTGGCGTACATTCAATGCTTTCTCCTGTATCTGCAACCCTGCACCCTGCGCATCAAACAACGACAGTTCCGGCCGGCGGATGTCGCTGACTGCCGAAACATCATTTTGCGGAACCGGTTTCTCCAGTTGTGTTTCCTGAGATAATTCCTCGCCTATCAATATGGAAAGCATCTCCAGATACGCAACGCGCAAGGAGGCAAGTTCCACTCTTTTCTGCTGCGTGTTCAACTGCTCCACCTTCACAGCGTCCAGATCAGCCTGATTAGCAATTCCATTTTCCACATAGGCGGTGATCTGACGATAATTCCGTCCCAACTCATCCTGCAACAAAGCATTCTGCCGCAACTGCTCATCCAGTAAAAGTATCCCGAAATAAAGATCATTTACCCGGCTATTCAACGAATACATATCCACGTTCAGCTTCTCTTTCTCCACGTCAGCCTCCGCTATCGTCTGTTTCTTCTGCATCCGGATTCCTCCACCGTCCCAGATTTTCTGTTGCAGTTCCAGCATTACCTGATATTGGTCTTTAGGCAATCTCTTTAGTTCCACACCGGGAATCTTCACCGGCAATTCCGTCACATCACTTTGATAAGAAGCCTTGGCCGAAAGAGCAAACTGAGGCAGATAACCTTTGGCCGCATTCTCCAGATTATATTCCTTTGTCTTCTCCACCAATCCATATTGATGTACCAACGGATAATTTTCCTGCGTCTTTCGTTGACATTCCTCCAACGTGATTTGCGCATACATCCCCGATACAAACAATAAAAAGGAGAGACTGAAAACCATTCTTTTCATACGCATCTTTTTCTATTAGTTTTTCGAAAGACAAAGATAAGAGGTTTCAAATATACAGTCACTCTCTATGAGTTGGTAAATATGTTCCAATAGTTCGATAAATCAGAAAAAAAGAATTAAGAAATATCTTTTTATTACCTTTGCAGGAAAAGAAAAAAAAGAATGGAACAGAAGAAAGCACCGTTAGACTTGGGACTTAAAATGTTGGAGAACTACAAAATTGTTCGTCATAACGAATTTCGTTTTATTTCCTCTGAGTTCGGATTCGTCAACAGCTTCATTAAAATGGAACCGAGTCTTTTCGCGTTCGGACAGCCGTATCGTATAAAAGAAGGTCGTATCGCACTGGTCAAACAAGGCGTTGCACGTGTTTCTATTAATCTGATAGAACATAATCTGCAAGCAGGAAACCTATCATTAATGACTCCCACCTCTATTATTCAGGTCATAGAAGTCTCTCCTGATTTCGATATGCAAATGATAGCCATAGATAACAACTTCCTCCCTATCTCCGAGAAAGAAGATTTTTTCACCTATCTCTTACATCATCAAAGAAACATTCTGTTATCATTAACTCCGCAGGAACATATACAACTAGAGAAGTATTTCAGTTTAATCTGGAGTATTCTGCAAGAACCTCCTTTCCGCCGGGAAGCTATACGACATCTTATCGCCAGCCTTTTATACAATATAGAATATATAGCTAAACACTATAATCAAATGAAAGGAGAGCGTTTGACACATCAAGAGAGTATTTTCCAGCAATTTATTTCTCTAGTCAACTCTTATAGCAAGACAGAACGCAATGTCGGCTTTTACGCAGACAAGTTATGCCTCACCCCCCGTTACCTGAACACCCTCATCCGGCAGACCAGCCAACAAACAGTAATGGACTGGATAAACCAGTCCATTATATTAGAAGCTAAAGTATTGCTAAAACATAGCAACCTGCTTGTCTATCAAATTTCTGATGAATTGAACTTCCCTAATCCTTCTTTTTTCTGTAAGTTTTTCAAGCGAATGACAGGAATGACGCCACAAGAATATCAGAAATCGGAATGAGTTCTTATTTTGAAAACTCTTTGATTCTCTGTTCTTCTTCCAATTTACAAATCAGCAGCGTATCATCTTTTTCGGCAATAATATATCCGTCCAATCCTTGTATTACCACGCGCTTTTCTTCACTGGTATGAACAATACAATTCTTGCTTTCATACAAACGAATATCAGTTCCCACCATAGCATTGCCCGACTTATCCTGTGGCAATAGTCCACGGAGGGCTCCCCATGTCCCTAAATCCGACCAGCCGAAAGAAGCAGGAAGCACATAGATCTCCTGTGCCTTCTCCATTACTGCATAGTCAATAGAAATACTTTCACAGGTCGGAAACAGCTTCTTGATTGATTCATTTTCTTTTTCAGTATAGAAATCCGGGAAAATACGATCAAAAATCTGTGCTATCCCCGGAGCATATACACGCATCACGGAAGTAATAGTACGCACATTCCATACAAAGATTCCTGCATTCCAAAAGTAATTGCCTTCCAACAGATATTTCTCGGCCGTTTCTTTGTCCGGTTTTTCCTTAAATGCATCTACTGTAAATATCTCCTTATCAGTTTGAAGCTGGTCGGCGGCGGCAATATAACCGTATCCCGTTTCCGCACGGGTCGGCCGGATACCGATTGTCACAATGGCACTGCTATCATCAGTGAAACGAAGAGCCTTCTCCACCACCCGACGGAATTCTCCCGTATCAATAACCAATGCGTCCGAAGGAGTCACCACCACATTAGCATTCGGATGTTTTTTCTTTATCTTCCAACAGGCAAAAGCAATACAAGGGGCCGTATTCCGCGCACAAGGTTCCGCCAGAATATTACTTTCCGGAATTTCCGGCAACTGCTCCCGAACAATATCTATATATTTTTCTGAAGTTACCACCCACATATTTTCTCTGGGACAGACACCGTCAAACCGATCTGCCGTCAACTGAATCAATGAGCGTCCACATCCCATTACATCTATAAATTGTTTGGGACATTCCGGCGTGCTCATCGGCCAAAAGCGGCTACCGATGCCACCAGCCATTATTACCACATGATTATCCATACCTGTTATTCTCCTATAAAAAACACATTTGAAATAATTGCGCAATTTACTCCAAAATATCCAACTTTACAAGAAAAACAAAACACTTTTATCATAAATCCATAGTAATAACAGGAGTACTATTTCGTTGATTGGCAAAATATGTCCCTTCTAAGTAACAAGAGACACCCCTCCTCCTTTTCGCTAAAATTAGGTCAAATATTCCTTTTTATTGATTAAAAAGGTAAGTGTTTTCCAGACGATAATTGCATTTCATTCTCTTTTATCTATATTTGTGCCCGCATTTTTATCACATTTTATTAGCCACCCTATTCAAAATTTACAAAACCAAGATAAGCCGGATGGAAAAAATTAACGCAATAATTACAGGAGTCGGAGGATATGTTCCCGATTATGTTTTGACCAATGATGAGATTTCTAAAATGGTAGATACCACCGACGAATGGATTATGGGGCGTATTGGCATAAAAGAAAGACGTATCCTGAAGGATGAAGGACTAGGGACCTCCTATATAGCCGGTAAAGCAGCGAAGCAGTTGATACAACGTACCAGAACGAATCCGGACGATATTGATCTGGTTATTGTTGCTACCACCACTCCTGATTATCGTTTTCCTTCCACTGCATCCCTTTTATGCGAAAAGCTGGGATTGAAAAGAGCTTTTGCGTTCGATATGCAAGCCGTATGCAGCGGTTTTTTGTATGCACTGGAAACAGGAGCTAATTTCATCCGTTCGGGAAACTATAAGAAAATTATAGTTGTAGGAGCCGAAAAGATGTCATCAATCATCAATTATACAGATCGCGCCACTTGTCCTATTTTTGGTGATGGAGGGGCAGCCGTCATGCTGGAAGCCACAACCGAAGATTTAGGTATTATGGATGCCGTATTGAGAACAGACGGCAAAGGATTACCTTTCCTGCATATAAAAGCCGGTGGTTCTGTATGTACCCCCTCCTATTATACATTGGATAATCAAATGCATTATATCTATCAGGAAGGACGTACTGTATTCAAGTATGCCGTAGCCAATATGTCCGATGCCTGTGAAGCTGTAATTGAAAGAAATCATCTTAACAAAAATGATATTGACTGGGTGATTCCTCATCAGGCCAATCAACGCATAATCAGCGCTGTAACGCAACGCTTAGGAGTACCTTCCGAAAAGGTCATTGTCAATATTGAACGATACGGAAACACCAGTGCCGGTACTCTCCCACTCTGCCTTTGGGATTTCGAGAATAAATTCAAAAAAGGAGATAATATAATTCTTACAGCATTCGGAGCAGGATTTGCCTGGGGAGCTATTTATGTAAAATGGGGATATGACGGCAGGAAGAAGTAATAAGTTGTTGTTATCAAAAGATACATACGATGATAACAACAAATAATGAATCAGTAATCTTTTTCATTTTATACAACTTTAGTGATTAGCTTTAAGCATCTGTTTATTAACATATTTAATCAATTGATATTACATTTCAATCCAGAATAATAGTAAAGAAAACAATTTTAAAAATAGCCAATATGTCACATTTATGAGTTCAAGTAGCTAATATACATAAATGTTATACATGGATTAGTCGCACGAATTATAATAATTGGTCGCACATTATGTACACCATATAATAAATGGAGCGAAGGTAAAAACATAAAAAAAGCACTAATATATCAAATATCAGTGCTAAGTATCTCTTCTTAATTATTTTTCGCGGTGCGTACGGGACTCGAACCCGTGACCCCATGCGTGACAGGCATGTATTCTAACCAACTGAACTAACGCACCATTTTTAGATATTGCATCCCTCTCGAATGCGGATGCAAAGGTAGATATTTTTTTGAAACCTGCAATAGCTTCAGTATCTTTTTTCTGAAAAAGTGGGTTTATTAAGAATTATCGTGTACATTTGCAAGCATTACATAAAATAGAAAATAGAATGAAAAATACACCAATTGAACGACATCTGATTGATGAAACCATAAATGAGTTTCAAATTGTCGATTTTTCTAAAGCAACCATTCGTGAAGTGAAAGCTATTGCTTCAAAAGCAGAAGCAGCATCGGGAGTCGAATTTATCAAAATGGAAATGGGTGTTCCGGGACTTCCTCCTTCTGCAGTAGGCGTAAAAGCTGAAATTGCGGCATTACAGAATGGAATTGCCAGTCTATATCCTGATATTAACGGATTGCCGGAACTGAAAAAAGAGGCTTCCAACTTTATCAAGGCATTTATTAATGTAGATTTAAGTCCGGAAGGTTGCGTGCCTGTCACCGGCTCCATGCAAGGCACATTTGCTTCATTCCTTACTTGTAGCCAATGTGACGAGAAGAAAGATACCATTCTGTTTATCGACCCCGGATTCCCGGTACAAAAACAGCAGTTGGTGGTAATGGGACAGAAATATGAAACATTCGATGTATATGATTACCGTGGTGATAAGCTGAAAGAGAAGCTGGAAAGTTTTTTGAAGAAGGGAAATATATCCGCTATCATATACTCGAACCCGAATAACCCCAGTTGGATTTGCTTAAAAGAGGAAGAACTGCGGATTATCGGTGAATTGGCAACACAATATGATGTAATTGTTTTGGAAGACCTGGCCTATTTCGCAATGGATTTCCGCCAGGATCTGAGCAAACCTTATCAGGCACCATTCCAGCCGTCGGTTGCACATTATACAGATAATTATGTATTGCTAATTTCCGGTTCAAAAGCATTCAGCTATGCCGGACAGCGTATCGGTGTAAGTTGTATATCTGATAAGTTATATCACCGGAGTTATCCCGGACTGACGAAACGTTATGGCGGAGGTACTTTCGGTACAGTTTTCATTCATCGCGTACTTTATGCCCTTTCTTCAGGAACAAGCCACTCGGCGCAATTTGCTATGGCTGCCATGCTGAAAGCGGCCAATGAAGGACAATATAACTTCCTGAATGAAGTGAAAATATATGGTGAAAGAGCGCAGAAATTGAAAGAAATCTTCCTTCGTCATGGCTTTCATCTGGTATATGATAACGATCTGGGCGATCCTATTGCAGACGGATTCTATTTCACAATCGGCTATCCGGGAATGACTAGCGGCGAGCTGGCTAAGGAACTGATGTATTATGGAGTCAGTGCTATTTCGTTAGTGACAACCGGAAGTCACCAGGAAGGCTTGCGCGCATGTACCTCTTTTATTAAAGACCACCAATATGCGCAACTCGATGAAAGAATGAAACTATTTGCCGAAAATCACCCGGTAGTATAAATATTTACCGGAAGATATTCACAAAAGCTACTCTTAAAATGAAAAAAAACGGAAAGAACGATTGTTATTCCGTTTTTTTTCTTACTTTAGTGGCATGAATATCGACTCTGACATATTTAAGATTCAATCAAATAATGTGTTGCCGTCAAGAGGAAAGATTCTAATATCCGAACCTTTTTTACGCGACGTAACGTTTGGAAGATCTGTAATTCTACTGATTGACCATACGGAAGAAGGAAGTATGGGATTGGTCATCAACAAGCAACTGCCGTTGCTTCTCAACGATATCATCATGGAATTTAAGTATATAGACGAAATTCCATTATATAAAGGTGGTCCGATTGCGACTGACACCTTATTCTATCTGCACACACTAGCTGACATTCCCGGTGCTATTTCTATCTGCAAAGGACTTTATCTGAACGGGGACTTTGAGGAGATAAAAAGATACATATTACAAGGAAATAAGATTAGCGAACATATCCGTTTCTTCCTGGGCTATTCCGGGTGGGAAAGTGAACAGTTGAGCAATGAAATCAGAGAAAACACATGGCTGGTCTCCGAGGAAAAGAAATCTTACCTGATGAAGAGCGACACCAAAGACATGTGGCGGAAAGCTTTAGAGAAATTAGGCAGCAAGTATGAAACGTGGTCACGTTTTCCACAGGTACCCACACTTAATTAATGATGAACTGTGAACGACAAACAAAATAATATGCCATTCGTTCACAATTCGTCTTTTATCACTTGCAGTTTAATTTAGGATTCAAACACTGGAAAAGTGCTGCATCTTTGCAGCATCCTCCTATCTGCAACCAATTCTTTAACAAGCCGCATTGCACAAAACCGCAAGATGTGAATAGCTTCATACAAACATCATTGTCGACAGCTACGTGTGCATAAAGCTGCGTTAAAGAAAGAAAGTCAAAAGCATACTCACAAAGTAAATTCAATGCATCGCCCGCATATCCTTGCTGACGATAATCCTTATGAATAGCAATTCCCACCTCCCCCCGCGAATGAAGGGGAACAAAATCCGTAATATCAATAGTACCAAGTATGCAGTGATCGGATTTTCTCACGATCATCAGACGTAGCTGCTTGTCGGCAAAAACATCGCATTGAGAACCTTCGATGTACTGTCGTAATACGTAACGGGAATACGGAACGGTGAAATTGCTGATATCCCACATCGACGGGTCATTTTCCATTTCGTACATCACATCCATATCCTCTGGCTCCACAGCACGGAGATAAATACGGTCGTTTATTAAGAAGGACTGTCTCATAGTGCTTTAGTCTTTCGTGATATGAAGTTCGTTACGCAATCTTTTCTCACCAGGCAGACAGAAAAGAGAAGCAGTGAGACCAATCAACATACAAAGATTTCCTGTGGTACTAAGCGTCAGATAATAGCATAAAAGATTGGTAACGATAGCGACTTCCAATATGCCGAGACGGACAATGCTCCATTGCACATAACATTTCAAAGCAAGCGTGATCGTCATTTGATCTATTTTCTTTTTAAGCACCAGGCTGAATAATTTAAGAGAAAGGGGAATACACAAGGCCGTTAGCAGAATCCCTAATGTCTCAAAATAATAAACGGCTTGTGCATTGTCTGCCAAACTTCCTACGGGAAGGAGTTCAAACTCCCCTGCTCCAAGCAGAAACGCAGGGAGCACCCAAAAGAAAATATAACTAATATTTAAATTTCTGACAGCACGTTTTATCTGTTCTTCCATGTTCGTTCTAAGTTTCTAAATATTAATGATTATACAGTTCCGGTAAAAAGTGTCCGGTTCACAATACTACGGCCCAGAGTCACTTCATCCGCATATTCGAGTTCATCCCCCACAGATATGCCGCGAGCAATCACACTCAGCTTAACACCTAGTTTATCCAACTTACGGTAGATATAGAAATTAGTGGTATCCCCTTCCATAGTAGTGCTCAGAGCGAGAATCACTTCCTTTATTCCACCTTCGGATACCCGTTGCACCAGACTTTCAATTTGCAGGTCGCTCGGCCCTACCCCGTCCATTGGAGAAATCACACCGCCCAACACATGATAAAGTCCCCGGTACTGCTGCGTTGCTTCAACTGCCATTACATCACGAATGTTCTCCACCACACAAATAGTAGAAGCGTCCCGCTGCGGATTGGCACAAATCTGACATATTTCGGTATCGGATATATTATGGCATACTTTACAATACTTCACCTCACGTTTCAAAGTAATAATAGAATTCCCGAAAGCTTCCACCGTAGCCGTATCCTGCCGAAGCAGATGCAGCACAAGCCTCATGGCCGTTTTACGCCCGATACCGGGAAGTTTGGAAAATTCGCCGACTGCCTTTTCAAGCAGCACGGAAGGATATTGTTGGTTCATAGATAATAATTGCTATTCTATCGATATTTTGGCGCAAAGATACGGATTATTGTTATAATACCTACAAAAAATACTACCTTTGCAGCCGATATGATGATACTTGTCACTATTATTTGCTACTTCGCGGCATTATTACTAATAGCCCGTATCACCGGACATAAAGGCGGATCGAATGCAGCGTTCTTTAAGGGAGAGAACAAATCGCTCTGGTATGTAGTCTCCTTCGGAATGATTGGCGCCTCTATCTCCGGAGTCACTTTCGTTTCCGTTCCGGGAATGATACGCGGAATGGATATGACCTATATGCAAACGGTATTCGGATTCTTTTTCGGATATATGGTTGTTGCCCACGTACTGCTTCCTTTATATTACAGACTCAACCTGACAAGTATCTACGGCTATCTCGGTACACGCATCGGGACACATGCCTATCGCACCGGCTCTTTCTTCTTTCTCTTATCACGTATGCTGGGAACAGCTGCCAAACTATATCTGGTCTGCCTCATTCTCCACACCTATGTATTTCAGGAAATGCATATCCCCTTCTGGCTGATAGCCGTCGGTTCGGTAGCATTAGTATGGATATACACCCATAAAAGCGGTATAAAGACAATCGTCTGGACAGATACCTTGCAGACATTCTGCCTGATTGCAGCATTGATCTTCATCATCTATTTCACCGTTCAGAAACTGGGACTTGATTTCAGTGGTATCATCCGGACAATTCAAGGCAGCGAACACAGCCGTATCTTCGTTTTCGACGACTGGATATCCCGCCAGAACTTCTTCAAACAATTCTTTAGCGGTATTTTCATCGTCATAGTGATGACCGGGCTAGACCAGGATATGATGCAGAAGAACCTTTCCTGCCGGAACCTCCGGGAAGCAAAAAAGAATATGTACTGCTACGGATTCTCCTTTATCCCGCTGAATCTTCTGTTTTTATGCCTGGGAATTTTGCTAATAGCCCTAGCCGGACAGATGCAACTGGAACTTCCGGCAATGAACGACGACATTCTTCCCATGTTTGCCGCACAAGGGTACTTGGGGAAACCGGTATTGATACTTTTTACAATCGGAATTATCGCAGCCGCTTTCAGCAACTCTGATTCCGCGCTGACAGCCATGACGACCAGTGTATGCGTAGACCTGCTGAACACGGGAAAAGACTCTGAAGAGGTGGCATGCCGTAAAAGAAAGAAGGTACATTTCTCTCTTTCTGTTTTATTAGCCTTATTCATTTGCCTGGTAGAAATGCTGAATAACAAAAGTGTAATTGACGCCATATACATCATCGCCTCCTACACATACGGCCCGCTACTGGGAATGTTTGCCTTCGGTCTGTTCACACGAAGACAGACAAACGACCGCCGGGTTCCCCTCACAGCTGTCGCCTCCCCACTGCTCTGCTATGTTTTAGACTGGTGGATATTCAAAGAAACCGGATATAAATTCGGCTATGAATTGCTAATGTTGAATGGAACTCTTACCTTTGCAGGACTAATGCTTATGTCTAAAAAAGAGAAAACGCCGAAAGCGCCATAAAAACAGGTGCTCCGGAGTTTATTATAAATAATGGCAGAGTTTATTATAAACGACGCAATAGTTTATTATAAACGATGAGCGAGTTTATTATAAACGAAATTATAAAGAAATAAATGACAAGAAAATGGAAATAACAAGTGCAGAATTTGTGATTAGCAATACAGATGTGAAAAAATGTCCGGCAGGTATCTTCCCCGAATATGCCTTCATCGGCCGTTCCAACGTAGGAAAGTCAAGCCTTATCAATATGCTGACCGCCCGCAAAGGACTGGCAATGACTTCCGCTACCCCAGGAAAGACAATGCTAATCAACCACTTTCTTATTAACAAGAACTGGTATCTGGTCGACCTTCCGGGATATGGATACGCCCGTCGCGGACAGAAAGGAAAAGACCAGATACGTACCATAATCGAAGATTATATCTTGGAACGGGAACAGATGACAAACCTCTTTGTCTTGATAGACAGCCGTCTGGAGCCTCAGAATATAGACCTCGAATTTATGGAATGGCTGGGCGAGAACGGAATACCTTTTTCTATCATCTTCACCAAAGCCGACAAACTCAAAGGCGGCCGCCTGAAGATGAACATCAACGCTTATTTGCGTGAGTTAAGTAAACAGTGGGAAGAACTTCCCCCCTACTTTATCTCCTCCTCGGAAAACCGCACAGGACGGACAGAAATTCTCAATTATATTGAAAACATAAACAAGGAAATCAATTACAAATGAAAAAGAACATTGTATCACTTGCCTTTATGGCAGTATTCTTGCTAATGGCCACTAACAGCCAGGCGCAGTCATGGAAAGACTTGTTAAATAAGGACAACATCTCGAAAGTAGTAAATGCTATCACCGGAACTCCTGAAACGATCGACATGACCGGAACATGGAACTACAAAGGTTCGGCAGTAGAATTTGAATCGGAGAATCTGTTGATGAAAGCAGGAGGCGCCGCAGCCGCTACCATGGCAGAAAACAAGCTCGATGAACAATTAAGCAAAGTAGGGATCAAGGCCGGACAGATGAATTTCACATTCAATGCCGACAGTACTTTCACAAGTACCGTAGGTAAAAAAACACTGAAAGGAACCTATTCTTATGACGCTTCCGCAAAACAGGTAGACCTGAAATTCTTGAAACTGCTGAATCTCCACGCGAAAGTAAATTGCAGCTCCAGCTCATTGGAATTATTGTTCAACTCGGACAAACTGCTCAAATTATTAGCGTTTATCGGAAGTAAAAGCAATAGTACCGCTTTGAAAACAGTCAGCTCACTGGCCGATAATTACGACGGAATGATGTTGGGGTTCGAGCTCTCTAAATAACAAAAGAGAGTCGTTTAATACTATTTCGCACTCCATAAAGTACATTTTAAGGAAAAAGCACTACCTTTGTAACTTGTAATCACTAAAAAGAAGGAAAAATGAAAAAGGTACTTTTTTTAATGACCTTATTAGTAATGGGAGTAAGTTTTGCATTTGCACAAACAAATGCCGACATTAAATTTGACAAAACAACCCATGATTTCGGTAAGTTTTCCGAAAACAGTCCGGTTGTCAGTTGCACATTCACCTTTACTAATATCGGTGACGCTCCTTTGGTAATTCATCAGGCAGTAGCCTCTTGCGGATGTACCGTACCTGAATATACGAAAGAACCTATCATGCCCGGGAAAAAAGGCACGATCAAGGTAACTTATAACGGAACAGGTAAATATCCGGGACATTTCAAGAAATCAATCACTCTGCGTACCAATGCCAAAACAGAAATGGTAAGGCTATATATCGAGGGCGACATGACGGCCAAAGATGCCAAATAAGAAAAAATAGGCGATAACATAAAGGAGAATCTTTCGGTTCTCCTTTTTTTTTGTTTACTTTGAGGACGAATATATAAAATTGACACATTAGCAAATTATAAAACTATGAAACAAGAAGAAGACAAGTTCACCGGGCTACCCGAGAACGCGTTCAGAGAGTTGAAACCGGGAGAAGTGTACAACCCGTTAATGGCTCCCTCAAAAAGTTATCCGGAAGTTAACATCTGGTCAGTAGCATGGGGTATCGCCATGGCAATCCTTTTCTCGGCTGCCGCCGCTTATCTGGGATTAAAAGTAGGTCAGGTGTTCGAAGCAGCTATCCCGATTGCAATTATTGCCGTAGGAGTTTCCGGAGCTGCCAAAAGAAAAAATGCTTTAGGAGAAAATGTTATTATCCAGTCAATAGGGGCTTGTTCCGGTGTAATCGTTGCCGGAGCTATCTTTACCCTCCCCGCCCTCTATATTCTTCAGGCTAAGTATCCCGAAATGACCGTCACCTTTATGCAGGTATTTATCAGTTCCCTGCTGGGCGGTGTATTGGGTATCCTGTTCCTGATTCCTTTCCGCAAATATTTCGTTAGCGACATGCATGGCAAATATCCTTTTCCGGAAGCCACTGCCACTACTCAGGTATTGATTTCGGGAGAAAAAGGCGGTAGTCAGGCTAAACCGTTGTTAATGGCAGGAATGATCGGCGGATTATATGACTTTATCGTAGCCACATTCGGTTGGTGGAACGAGAATTTCACGACTCGCGTATGCAGTGCCGGCGAGATGTTGGCGGAAAAAGCAAAACTCGTATTCAAGGTCAATACAGGTGCGGCAGTACTCGGTTTGGGATATATCGTCGGATTGAAATATGCTTCGATCATTTGTGCCGGTTCATTGGCTGTCTGGTGGATTATCATTCCGGGAATGTCTGCTATCTGGGGAGACAGCGTGCTGAATGCATGGAATCCGGAGATTACTTCTACGGTAGGCATGATGAGTCCGGAAGAAATATTCAAGTATTACGCCAAGAGTATCGGTATCGGTGGTATCGCTATGGCAGGTGTGATCGGCATTATCCGTTCCTGGGGAATCATCAAGAGTGCTGTCGGACTGGCTGCCAAAGAAATGGGTGGTAAAGGAAATGTAGAGAAAAACATTATCCGTACGCAACGGGATCTTTCGATGAAAATTATTGCGATTGGTTCTATCATCACACTGATACTGATTGTGTTATTTTTCTACTTCGATGTGATGCAGGGAAATCTGGTGCATACATTGGTAGCAATCGTTTTAGTGGCCGGCATTTCTTTCCTGTTTACTACGGTAGCCGCCAATGCAATCGCCATTGTAGGCACAAACCCGGTATCGGGAATGACACTGATGACATTGATTCTGGCTTCCGTAGTCATGGTAGCCGTTGGATTGCGAGGTCCTTCGGGAATGGTCGCTGCGTTAGTTATGGGTGGTGTGGTATGTACGGCACTATCCATGGCGGGAGGTTTTATCACTGACTTGAAGATCGGTTACTGGTTGGGAAGTACTCCTGCCAAACAGGAGACATGGAAATTCCTAGGGACAATCGTTTCTGCTGCAACCGTAGGCGGTGTAATGATTATCTTGAACAAGACATACGGATTCACAAGCGGCGCACTCGCTGCTCCACAGGCAAATGCAATGGCAGCAGTTATCGAACCGTTGATGAGCGGTGTTGGTGCTCCTTGGTTGTTATACGGTATCGGAGCTGTTTTAGCTATCATTTTGACTCTTTGTAAAATTCCTGCTTTAGCTTTCGCATTGGGTATGTTTATTCCTTTGGAATTGAACGTACCATTAGTTGTGGGTGGTGCTGTAAACTGGTATGTCACTTCCCGCAGCAAAGACGCAGCATTGAATACGGAAAGAGGAGAAAAAGGAACTCTGTTGGCGTCCGGTTTCATTGCCGGAGGTGCATTAATGGGGGTAATCAGTGCCGCTATGCGTTTCGGTGGCGTTAATCTGGTGAATGAAGCATGGTTGAACAATACTTGGTCCGAAGTGTTGGCATTAGGAGCATACGCTTTATTAATCCTCTATTTCATCAAAGCTTCAATGAAAGTTAAATAAGTAATATGCGGAGACTGCTATCTATCATAATATCGCTTATCACTGTTATGGCATTTGCACAACAGCCCGTTGAATCAACTTCAAACGAGTCCGACCCTATGCTAAGAATCGGAAAGTCTTACTTGGGGACCAGATACGTGGCCAACACGTTGGACCGGAACGAAGTAGAGCAACTGGTTATCAACACCAAAGAAGTAGATTGCCTGACCTTTGTAGAATATACACTGGCACAAGCACTCGGTTCTTCTTTTGCCGATAACTTGCAAAGGATACGTTACCGGGACGGTATCATCAATGGATACCCCTCCCGCCTGCATTATACTTCCGACTGGATTGATAATGGTCTCCGCAACGGTTTTCTGACTGACGTTACAGCCCGCAACAGTTCCCGTACTACGAAACTTTCTCTTTCATATATGTCCACGCATCCCAAACAATATAAAAAATTGGCTGATTCTCCGGAAAATGTAACACAAATGGCAGAATACGAGAAAGCATTATCCGGAAAAACAGTATCTTGGTTGCCGAAAAGCGAATTACCGGAAAACGGATTACCCTGGATTATGAACGGAGATATTATCGCTATCACTACGAAGCTTCCCGGACTGGACATAGCCCATGTGGGAATAGCCTATTACGTAAACGGAAAACTGCATCTGCTGCACGCTTCTTCCACGCTGGGAAAAGTGGTTGTCAGCGAGAAGCCTTTCAATCACATGTTGAACAATAATAAATCGTGGACAGGTATACGTGTTGTCCGAATGTCTCACTCTAAAAATAACTGATTATGAAACGACTTAAACATTTCCTTCTCGCCTCATGCTTGTTGCCCGGCTTTCTGGCTGCGCAAGGAGGCGCAAACGCCTACTTTCTGGAACTTGCTCCGGATGCCCAATCAGCAGGTATGGCCGGCACGGGATTAGCTATCACCGACAATGGAAGTACAGCTATCTTTCATAATGCTTCTACCATTGTTTTCTCACAAGAAGTAATGGGCGCAAGTTATTCGTACGCTGACATAAACAAAGATTACTCGATGCACAGCGCATCTGTTTTCTATAAAATCGGAAGAGAAGGGAATCATGGTTTCACAGTAGGTTTCCGTCATTTTAAGAATCCGAAGCAAAGACTGGACGGTGATCAGAACGATAACTTCCGCCCGCATATATGGGATCTGGAAGCCGGATATTTCAGTACTGTAGCCAAGAACCTGTCCTTGTCTCTAACATTCAGATATTTACAGGCTAAAGCTTGGAAGGATGCGGACACCAAAAACTCGGTTTGCCTTGACTTCGGAGCAACTTATCACCGCAATATGGCTCTTTTGGATGAAATGGCTTCCTGGAGCATCGGTTTCCAGGCTGCTAACTTAGGAAAAAAGATAGACGGTTACAAACTTCCCGCCAAACTAGGCCTGGGAGGTGCAATCGACCTGCCATTCAGCATGGAGAACCGTCTGCAAGTGGCACTCGACTTCAACTATCTGCTTCCTTCCGAAATCCGCCAACTTCAGGCAGGAATCGGCGCCGAATATAACTTCCTGAAATACGGGGTAGTCCGTGCAGGATACCACTTCGGAGATAAAGACAAGGGAGTAGGCAACTACGGAACACTTGGCTGCGGAATAAACTTCTGGCCGATCCGTGCCGACTTCTCCTACGCACTGGCAGACAAAGACTGTTTCATGCACCGTACTTGGCAGCTTGGCATTGGAATAGTATTCTAAGTTCACCCTCGAGGCGTTGCTTCACTTCGTCCATAGGCACATCGTGCTTCAACTCCTGACGCAGAGAAGTGACGCCTTTATCAATAAACCCGCAAGGATGAATGTAGCTGAAATAGCGCAAATCCGTATTCACATTCAGGGCCAGTCCGTGCATAGTGACATAATGACTACTCCTCACTCCTATCGCGCAAATCTTACGGGCACGAGACGTATTACCTTCCAGCCAGACACCCGTCGCTTTCTCCAGACGTCCCGCTTCAATGCCATAAGATGCGCAGACACGTATCACCGCTTCTTCCAGCAGATGAACATATTCCTTCAATCCCAACCGGAACTCCTCCAGATTCAGAATCGGGTAGCAAACTAACTGTCCGGGGCCATGATAAGTAATGTCCCCGCCCCGGTCAATATGGTAAAGCGTAGCATCAATAGCTTTTAGTTGTTCCTCACTCAACAACATATTATTTTCCTTTCCGCTACGTCCCAAAGTGTAAACGTGAGGATGTTCGCACATAATGATATGGTTCTCGTACGGTTCTCCTTCCGCTTTCGCACGGACTATCCCGTCGAACCATTCCGTCTGCTGTTGCCATGCCTCGGCATACGGTATCAAATTCCAATCGATAAAAACTGTTTTCATAAAAACAAAGGTAAGAAATAAAAAGAAAATGTGTACATTTGTTGGCCGAATATAACAAACACAACTATGAAAATGGATTTTCCACAGGTAGACTTACCTACTGAAGTATTAGCATGTACGAACGTCACGGAAGACATTCTGAATATTTATAAGCAATCTTGCCGATTGCAAGCCTGTATTGTAGCCATATGTACGGAGGGGTCGATGAAGGCATCGATTAACCTGCTTGATTATGAAATCCGTCCGAATGACCTGATTACATTACTGCCGGGAACAATCATCCAGTTTCGGGAAAGAACAGAAAAGGTATGTCTTTGTTTCGTCGGTTTCTCCGCTCATTGTACCGGACGGGTCAACTTGATGAAAAATATTGGAAACGCTTATCCTAAACTTTTAGAACAACCGGTGGTACCGCTTTCCGAAGATGTTGCCGGTTATCTGAAAGACTATTTCGCCTTATTATCCCGGGCCAGTTGCAATGAAAACTTCGATATGGACCCGGAACTGGTAGAATTGTCACTCCAGACTATTCTGACAAGTATTCGGCTGATATACCACAACTATCCCGGAGAAAACAGCAGCTCAAACCGCAAAAAAGAAATTTGCCGGGAACTGATCCAATCTATCACTGAGCATTACAAAAATGAACGCCGTGCGCAATTCTATGCTGATCAATTAGGAATCTCCCTCCAACACCTGAGTACCACGGTGAGGCAAGTAACGGGCAAAAGTGTATTGGATACCATTGCTTACATTGTTATCATGGACGCCAAAGCAAAACTGAAAGGGACCAATATGACTATACAAGAAATAGCCTATTCGCTGAACTTCCCCAGCGCTTCTTTCTTCGGCAAGTATTTCAGACGATATGTGGGAATGACACCATTGGAATTCAGAAACAGATAACTTCATAAAAAGGGAGTGGCTAAATGGAGGCTGGCTGAAAGTCGGGGTGGTAGGTAGATACACAATGCTGATAATAAATAATTTATGTATTCACCTACCACCTCCCCCTACGGGTACTCCTCCTTCCTGAAGGAGAATTTTAGATACTATCGACTTTTTAGTCAGTCATTTCCCTGTTTGAAAGAAACCAGGCCAATAATCAAAGACTTCTTCTTCCCAGACTCAACGAATTAAGTACCACGCTCACACTGGAAAAGGCCATTGCCGCACTCGCCAGCATCGGGTTCAACAGCAAGCCGTTCAATGGGAACAGGACACCGGCAGCAATAGGAATACCAATCAAGTTATAGATAAACGCCCAGAAAAGGTTCTGATGAATCAACTTTACTGTTTGCTTCGATAACTGAAAGGCTTTAGGAAGCAACAACAGATCAGAAGTCATCAAGGTAACCATAGCTACATCCATAGCAATATCCGTCCCTTTCCCCATAGCGATACTGACGTCTGCCAGTGCCAGAGCTTGTGAGTCGTTAATGCCGTCACCTACCATTGCCACTTTCTTTCCCTGCAATTGCAGTTCACGTATAAATTCGGCCTTGTCATCGGGCAAAGCGTCAGCTACAAAACGTTCGATTCCCAACCGGGAAGATACTGCCAACGCAGTACGTTGTCCGTCACCGGTAAGCATACAAATATCAATACCCTGACGTTTCAGTTCTTTCACCGCTTCGGCGGATGTTGCTTTAATAGGATCGGAAACCGCAATAATAGCCAACAGTTCGTTCTCGCAACCAAAGTAAATGATACCATTACCGTCCGATTCATAACGAACCAACATATCAGCCATTACATCGCTCACGATAGCACCGAAATCTTTCAGGAGTTTATGGCTACCTACCCAGTAAGTACGTCCCTGATAAGACACCTTGATTCCTTTCCCCGTAATACTTTCAAAGCTGTCCAGCGTAGCGGGTTTGATCTTCTCCTCCTCTTGGAGTGCAGCAACAATCGCACCCGCCAACGGATGTTCTGATTTCAGTTCCGCAGCCAGAAGCACATTTTTGAAATGTGGTTCCTGAGGCTGTGCCCATAACCAGCCGGTAGCGGTAGGATGCCCTTCGGTCAGTGTTCCGGTCTTATCCAATACCACTACATTTACTTTGCGCATCTGTTCCAAAGCAACTGCATCCTTGATCAAGATATGTTGTCCGGCAGCCTTACCGATACCCACCATTAATGCAGTAGGCGTAGCAAGTCCTAAAGCGCACGGACAGGCAATCACAAGAACAGACACAGCCGACATTATCCCATAAGACATATATTCGCTACCGCCGATAACAACCCAAAGGATAAATGTCAGAATAGCAATTCCCAGCACAACAGGGACAAAGATCCCTGTAATACGGTCGACAATACGCTGTACCGGAGCTTTACTTCCCTGAGCTTCCTGCACCATGTGAATGATACGGGCAAGCACTGTTTCACTACCCACCTGCGTGGCACTGATAATAAATGAACCACGCTGATTGATAGTTCCTGCCAGTACTTTATCACCTTTCTTCTTTTCCACAGGAATCGGCTCACCGCTAATCATACTTTCGTCCACATACGAATCACCCTCGGAGAGCTGACCGTCCACGGGAATCTGTTCTCCCGGACGAACGACTACCAAATCTCCTACTTGCAGTTGGTCTATCAATATTTCTTCTTCCACTCCGTTACGCAATACACGGGCTACTTTAGGTTGCATTCCCATTAACTTGCGAATCGCATTCGATGTATTTCCCTTGGCACGTTCTTCCATAAGTTTCCCGGTCAGGACGAAAGCTATAATTACCGCAGAGGCCTCATAATAAACATGAGGTTCCAGTCCGCGGGCATACCAGAACTCAGGGAAGAAAGTATTAAAGAGACTGAACAAGAAAGCAATGGACGTACTTAGCGCAACCAACGTATCCATATTGCTCCGTCCTATTTTTGCCTGTTTCCAGGCTCCCGTGTAAAAACCGCCGCCGAAAAGTACCAATACAGGAATAGTCAGTACCAACTGAATTTCATTAGAGTATGGCACATGCATCAATACCATTGAGAAAATAAGCAAAGGGACTACCAGAATCCACGCACCGATTACCTTCCGCTTCAGACGAAGATAACGCCTATGTTGTTCCTCCTCCTGACGTTCTTCTTTATGAGCTTCCTCTACAATCAAGTCGTAACCTGCTGCAAGCACTGCCGCACGAATCTCCCCGGGAGCCAGTTTATCGCTCTCATAAGAAACGGTTAATGTATTGGTAGCAAAATTGACAGAAGCCTCTATGACCCCCGGCAACTTCCTGACTGTTCTTTCTACATTATTTGCACATCCCGCACAATGCATATTGAGCACGGGAAAATTCTTCTTTACCATATTATTATCTATATTTATAAGAGTTTCTCCCCAACCCTCTCCAAAAGAGAAAGCCGGGGAGAGACCACATTCTATTTATAAAACACGCAAATACGGGTATTTGTTCAATTACTTCTTATCCGCTTTTTTATCGTCTTTCTTTGTTTCTTTTACAAATTCAGCTTCATAATTGAACTTCTTAAACCCTGCCTGCAAGTTCTTTACATTTGTTTTATCCGCGTCGTAAGTGATAGTGACGGTTTTGGTTTTCACCTCAGTCGACAAGTCCTTCAGCCCCTTCTCAAAGCGCATATTGTCCTTCACTTTCTTTTCACACTTTTCACAATGCATCTGAGCCACTTTGAACACTACGGCACGAATATCTTTCGCCAATACGGCAGTCACACCCAAAAGAGCCACCACGCAAGTGGCTATCCATCTTCTTGTTTTCATTTTTCTTATTAGTTTAAAATTCTATGATTCATTTTTGATACATTCTTCTTATTCATCGTTTCTTGCCAGATTGAAACGTATGCCGACATAGGCTTTTGCACCGTGCACAGGTCCCCAAATCATGGTAGAATCGAAATTATCTCCCCAAGGATTCGCTGCATCAATAATCGGGTTCTTCTGCTTGAAGTTCGTCAGATTCTCGCCTCCCACATAGATAGACCAGCGACGGAAATAACGAGTCACCTGCATACTAAGCTGTTCGAAGCTACCATAACGACGACTCCATGAGAGTTGCCCGTCCGCCAATTCGTAAGGAGCAGGCATTCTGCCCCCGCCATTAAGTTGCAAGGTCGCATCAAACTGCCAGATTCCCAACGGAGTCTGATAAGAAGCCGTCAACAATCCTTTATACTTGCCGGTTAGTGGTTTCTCCATTCGCTGACCTTTATAAGTAGTTTGTGCGTCCGTCAACCGATAGGCTCCGGTCAGAGTGAAACCTTTGAAGAAAGGATAGCTTGCTTCCACCTGGAATACGTGCGAATACGAACGTCCGTCCAGATTATAAAAAGCCACTTCATGAGGATTACTATCCATATCTACAACAACTTGCTTCCGGAAATCCGTATAATAATATTCTGCGTTGACATTCAGCGTCTTACCGAATACCGGAATATAAGTAGAAACACTGGCACCCAAGTTCCATGCTTCTTCCATATCCAGATTTTTCGCAATCTCCACCTTCCGGCTACTGGAAAGTAAGTAGTTGTTTTCTGCCAGCACATGATTTGTACGGTATCCCTTACCGGCAGAAAGCCGGAAGTGTACATAATCATTCGGATTATATTTAAGATGCGCGCGCGGAGTCACAAAGAAACCGTGTTTACTGCTATAATCTCCCCGAAGACCGGCCATTAACATCCATTGGTCATTCAGATTCAAGGTATATTGCACATACGCACCGGGAACAGCCTCTTTATCAGAAGCTTTGAGAGGGGTATCCGCGTTATTATTCAAACGATAATGCTGATCGTATGCGTCATAGTTAAAGCTCAATCCTGCGGAGAAACTATTCTGCGGATTAAATTCCGTTTCAAACATCAGAGAAGCGTATGTATTAGTCTGGTCTACATTATACAATTTCCGTCCGTACATCGCATCCTGATTGTGCCAGGAAGTGGACAGAATCAAAGCTAGATTCGTATTCTTCTCCTTATCAAATATGTAAGCGTTTTTAGTGAACAGTTCGTAGCGTTCCGTGTCAATCCCGACCTTATACAGTTCACCGGAGTACATATCTCCATGCGTGGACTGTCCACTGCTACGAGTCTCGGAAAGAGCTTTGAAACCTGCCTGAAAAACATAATGGTCGCCCATATATGCCCAACGGTTCCAGACATTATACTGTTCTACCTGTGGAATATCCACAAATCCGTCATCATTGCCGTCATGTGCTTTTGTTTCATTTTCATAATGCGCCAATAACGAGGTACTCCACCGTTTGGAAAGTTTCAAAGTGGCATCAGCATTAGCTTCATAACGATTCGTGGTACTTGCAAAAAGGTTGGCAGATACCCAGTCGGCCTCAGGTAATTGCGGCTTTTTAAACTCCACATTGATCTGTCCCGTAATAGCTTCGTAGCCGTTCTTTACGGAAGAAATTCCTTTGGAAACCTGTATACTCTGCATCCAGGGACCGGGAACATACCCCAAGCCATAAGGGGCTGCAGCCCCACGATAGTTCGGGATGTTCTCCGTCAACATCTGCACATAAGTCCCCGACAAGCCTAACAATTTTATCTGTTTGGCTCCCGTTGCCGCATCCGAGTAACTCACATCCACCGAAGGATTTGTAACAAAACTCTCTCCCAAATTGCAACAAGCGGCCCTGCTCAACTCGGCACTACTTATCATATCCTCGTTCATCACGCTGTTACGCAGCTTCATCGTTCCCAACTTACGGCTGACGACATTCACTTCTTTCAATTCCACTCCGTCCCGGAGGACAATCTCCAATTCCTGCTTTTTACTGTCAACGTGGATCGTATCATTCTGAAAGCCGATAAAGCTGACCACCAGTATATGGCTTTTCGAAGGCTTCGTAATAGAGAAGGTGCCGTCTACTTTTGTTGTTACTCCCTGTCCTGTATTCATCCAGAACACATTAGCTCCCGGAACAGGTTCTCCGGTACTATCTTTTACCGTCCCCCGTACTTGCGCATACATACCGGTGGCAAGCAACGAGAACAGTCCTAATATCATATATTTCATTCTTTAAGTAAGTTACTTTTGTGATACAAAATTAGCTTATAATCCTTGCAACTTAGTTGCAATCAAAACTACTTCACTTCCACTGTCAGAAGACGGCGGCAAGCAAAGTACTGAAAAAGAATAAAATAGTGGCTAAATAATATAGGTGGAATATAACGCCAACATCTGCCTTGAACAGATAGGTGGCGGCGAAGAAGGAATTATATATTCAACCGGCTTCTCCGTATACCCAATATTCAGCAAATAGCAGAACTGCTCACAAAAAAGGTCAACCACCGGAGCTGCAACGGTCAGCTCGGTAGCATGGTTCATCAGGTTCAGCTTATAGATAGTAGCCGTGCAACCTTCGTTTTTACAATCTTTCTTTGAATCGCACGTATGAGATTTCTTACATTTGGGACAGCCCGTAGCACAGCAGGACTGTACTGTTTCACAACCGGCACAACAATAATGAACAATAGAAACTCCCGCCCCCGAATATATAATCAGGAGGGAAAGAAACATTGCAGTTATGTAGGCTAGTCTTTTCATATCCGGAGACAAAGATAGAAATAAAAACAGACTATACCAGCTGTTTCGTTCAAAAAAGATAATAACCATAAAGCCTAAAGCCGCATTACAAGAAAAAACAGACAGAATATTTTTCCTTTTTTATTCGCAGGATTCGTTATTTTCATCTATATTTGTCGATAGTGAAAGATAGAACAATTGTAGAATTTATAGAAAAAACGAGTATGAAAAAACAATATGTCAGTCTGCTTGCGATTATACTTTCGATAAGCGGCTTTTTGTTTTCTTGTCATGACAAGATGAACAAAAATACAGGTGCATTGCAATTCGACAGTATCCAAGTGAATGAAACGGCTCACTTGTTTAATGATACAGCCAAACCGGCATGTAACATTATCATTAACTTTGCTTATCCTGTCAAATCATCGGATGATATGCTGAAAGACAGTTTGAACGCTTATTTCATTTCTGCCTGCTTCGGCGACAAATATATCGGAGAAAAACCGGAGAATGTAGTAAAGCAATACACCGAAAATTACATCAGTGAGTATCGCCGTGACTTGGAACCTATGTATACAGAAGATGAAAAGGACAAAGAAGATGAATCTTCTATCGGTGCCTGGTATTCTTATTATAAGGGTATAGAGAGCCACGTGCAACTCTACGAGAAAGACTTGTTGGTATATCGCATCGACTACAACGAATATACCGGAGGTGCACACGGCATTTACATGACCACTTACCTGAATATGGACCTTACCCTGATGCGTCCCCTCCGCCTGGATGATATTTTTGTAGGAGATTATAAAGAGCCACTGACCGACCTGATCTGGAACCAGCTCATGGCTGACAACAAAGTGACCACTCACGAAGCTTTGGAAGACATGGGATATGCTTCTACCGGCGACATCACCCCGACAGAGAATTTCTATCTCAGCAGAGAGGGCGTCACGTTCTACTACAATGTATACGACATCACTCCATACTCCATGGGCCCCGTCAAAGTGACAATTCCATTCCCAATGTTGGAACATCTGTTAGGCAGCAACCCGATTTTGGGAGAGTTGAAAGATTAAAGCCCTATTTTCATTAAAAGAACGAACACCAATGAATATCCGGTTGTTATTGCCCCGTGTGATGCAGAAGGATATTCATTTTATATACATATTTTAAACTTATCATTCAAAACCAAAGAAGTGGAAATCATACTGAAATATTTTCCTGATCTGACGGAAGAGCAACGCAAACAGTTTGCTGCTCTATACGACCTCTACATCGACTGGAATTCAAAAATCAACGTTATCTCCCGCAAAGATATCGAGAATTTATACGAACATCACGTACTTCATTCGTTGGGTATTGCCAAAATCATCCAGTTCCGTCCCGGCACAAGCATTATGGACTTGGGTACGGGCGGAGGTTTCCCCGGCATTCCTCTGGCAATCTTGTTTCCGGAAACAAAATTTCATCTGGTTGACAGTATCGGCAAGAAAGTGCGCGTAGCAACCGAAGTAGCCAATGCAATCGGACTGAAAAACGTAACTTTCCGCCATGCCCGTGCCGAAGAAGAAAAACAACTGTTCGACTTTGTTGTCAGCCGTGCCGTAATGCCTCTGGCAGATCTGATTAAGATTATCAAAAAGAATATTTCTCCTAAACAGCAGAACGCATTGCCCAACGGGTTGATCTGCCTCAAAGGCGGTGAGCTGGAGCATGAGACAATGCCGTTCAAGCACAAAACTGTGATTCAAAGTCTGAGCGACAGTTTCGAGGAAGATTTCTTTGAAACAAAGAAGGTGGTATACGTTCCCATTTAACAGAATATCCGTTCTGATTTAATATAAATCATAGAGAACCATGAAAATAAAAAGATTTGAGTTTAATATGTTTCCCGTAAATTGCTACGTATTATGGGATGACACGAAAGAAGCAGTCGTGATTGACCCCGGCTGCTTTTACGAAGAGGAAAAGCAAGCCTTGAAGAAATTCATTCTTACCAACGAACTGAATGTAAAGCATTTGCTGAATACTCACTTACATCTGGACCATATCTTCGGCAATCCGTTCATGCTGAAAGAATTTGGTCTGTCGGCCGAAGCCAACAAGGCGGACGAATACTGGATTGATGAAGCGCCGAAACAAAGCCGTATGTTCGGATTCCAGTTGCAGGAGAAGCCGGTTCCGCTAGGCAAGTATCTGCACGACGGTGATAGTATCACTTTCGGACATACAACTCTGGAAGCGATACACGTGCCCGGTCATTCACCCGGCAGTCTGGTGTATTATTGTAAAGAAGACAACTGTATGTTCTCCGGCGATGTCCTGTTTCAAGGCAGTATCGGCCGTGCCGACCTCACAGGCGGTAACTTCGACGAGTTGATAGAGCATATTTGCAGCCGTCTTTTTGTCCTCCCCAACGAAACAGTCGTTTACCCGGGACACGGTGCCCCCACGACTATCGGAATGGAGAAAGCTGAGAACCCATTTTTTAGATAAAACAAAATCCTCCTATTAATATGAAAACCGATTTGTTAGCTAGCCGTCACATCGGCATCAATGAACAAGACACAACTGTAATGCTCCGCAAAATTGGTGTGGACTCGTTGGACGAACTAATTGAGAAAACCATTCCCGCCAATATCCGGCTGAAAGAGCCACTGGCATTAAACGCTCCCCTGACGGAATACGAATTTGGGAAACACATCGCCGAACTGGCAGGTAAGAACAAACTGTACACTACATACATTGGTATGGGTTGGTACAACACAATTACTCCGGCCGTTATCCAACGGAATGTGTTCGAAAATCCCGTATGGTATACGTCTTATACTCCTTATCAGACCGAAGTTTCGCAAGGACGCCTGGAAGCACTGATGAATTTCCAAACTGCCATATGCGACCTTACCGCCATGCCGCTTGCCAATTGCTCACTCTTGGACGAAGCGACTGCGGCTGCCGAAGCCGTAAGTATGATGTACGCCCTACGTTCCCGTGCGCAACAGAAAGCGGGTGCGAACGTAGTGTTTGTTGACGAAAATATTTTCCCTCAGACATTGGCGGTAATGACTACACGTGCCGTACCTCAAGGCATCGAGCTGCGTGTAGGTAAATATAAAGAATTTGAACCTTCACAGGAAGTATTTGCCTGCGTATTGCAATATCCCAATTCGAATGGCAGCGTAGAAGATTACACAGAGTTTACGGAAAAGGCTCATGCGGCAGATTGTAAAGTTGCCGTTGCCGCCGACATCCTAAGTCTTGCCTTGCTGACACCTCCGGGAGAATGGGGAGCGGACATCGTATTCGGAACAACACAACGCCTAGGCACACCGATGTTCTACGGCGGACCTTCGGCCGGCTACTTCGCCACACGGGATGAATACAAACGGAATATGCCAGGACGAATCATCGGCTGGTCTAAAGACAAATACGGTAAACTTTGTTACCGAATGGCTTTACAGACCCGCGAACAGCATATCAAACGCGAGAAGGCAACTTCAAATATCTGTACGGCACAGGCATTGCTGGCTACAATGGCAGGATTCTATGCCGTTTACCACGGTCAGGAAGGTATCACGACTATCGCTTCACGTATCCACAGTATCACCGTATTCCTTGATAAACAATTGAAGAAATTCGGATATACGCAAGTGAATGCACAATACTTCGATACCCTGCGCTTCGAACTGCCCGAACACGTTTCGGCACAGCAAATCCGTACGATAGCTCTTAGCAAGGAAGTAAATCTGCGTTATTTCGAAAACGGAAACGTAGGGTTCAGTATTGACGAAACGACTGATGTAGCAGCCGCCAATGTGTTGCTTTCTATCTTTGCCATTGCTGCGGGAAAAGATTATCAGAAGGTGGATGACATCCCTGAAAAAAGCAATATAGACAAGACTGTAAAACGTACCACGCCTTTCCTTACACACGAAGTATTCAACAAATATCATACGGAGACGGAGATGATGCGTTACATCAAACGTCTTGACCGCAAGGATATTTCGCTGGCCCAATCTATGATCTCCCTCGGTTCATGTACCATGAAACTGAATGCCGCTGCGGAAATGCTGCCTTTGAGCCGTCCCGAATTTATGGGTATGCATCCATTGGTTCCGGAAGACCAGGCGGAAGGGTATCGGGAATTGATTAATAATCTGAGTGAGGACTTGAAGATCATCACCGGTTTTGCCGGCGTAAGTTTGCAGCCAAATTCGGGAGCTGCCGGAGAATATACAGGCCTTCGTGTGATTCGTGCCTATCTCGAAAGCATTGGTCAGGGACACCGTAACAAGATATTGATTCCCGCTTCAGCTCACGGAACGAATCCGGCATCGGCAATACAGGCAGGGTTTATAACCGTCACCTGCGCATGCGACGAGCAAGGAAATGTAGACATGGACGACTTGTGTGCCAAAGCGGAAGAAAACAAAGAAGAACTGGCGGCACTGATGATTACATACCCTTCTACACACGGTATCTTCGAAACAGAAATAAAAGATATCTGCCATATTATCCATGCTTGTGGAGCACAAGTATATATGGACGGTGCGAACATGAATGCACAAGTCGGGTTAACCAATCCGGGATTTATCGGTGCTGATGTCTGCCATTTGAACCTTCACAAAACGTTTGCTTCACCTCACGGTGGTGGTGGTCCGGGTGTGGGTCCTATCTGTGTGGCCGAGCATCTGGTACCTTTCCTTCCGGGACACGGAATCTTCGGTAATGCACAGAATCAGGTTTCCTCCGCTCCGTTCGGAAGTGCGGGAATCCTGCCGATCACTTACGGATACATCCGTATGATGGGTACAGAAGGACTGACTATGGCTACTAAAATCGCGATTCTAAATGCCAATTACCTGGCTGCTTGTCTGAAAGACACGTATGGGATCGTTTATCGCGGAGCGAATGGTTTCGTCGGGCACGAGATGATTCTGGAATGCCGCAAAGTGCACGAGGAAACGGGCATCTCCGAAAATGATATCGCAAAACGTCTCATGGATTATGGTTATCATGCTCCTACCCTCTCCTTCCCTGTGCATGGCACGCTGATGATTGAGCCAACCGAAAGCGAGAGTCTGGCAGAACTGGATAATTTCGTTGATGTCATGCTGAACATCTGGCAGGAAATTCAAGAAGTGAAGAACGGTGAAGCGGACAAAGACGACAACGTATTGATTAATGCTCCGCATCCCGAATACGAAATTGTAAGTGATCGCTGGGAGCACCCGTACACACGCGAAAAAGCAGCTTACCCGATAGAAAGTGTACGTGAGAATAAGTTCTGGATAAATGTGGCACGTGTAGACAATACACTGGGAGACCGGAAGTTATTGCCGACTCGCTACGGCACATTCGAATAAGAAGAAACGGTCACAGAGAAAATCATCACAAATAAAGTGATGAAAAACTAATAAAACAATCCCGGGGCTTACACTTGTTATGCTCCGGGATTATCTCTATAAAGCCCGGACTCATCACCTTTCTTCCCAGGGCTAAACACACAAAAGTCCCGGGCATAATGGAAATATACCCGGGACTTATATATTCGGAAATGCCTACTTGACAATAGTTATCGTACCGTCTTTCACCTTTTTCTCTTTCATCGGAATTTTAGAATCAGCATATCCCAACGCTACACAACCGTAAACTTTATGATTTTCCGGAACGCCCAACGAAGTAATAAATGCACGTACCTCAGGATCGTCACACGTCGTCCCGAGCTGATTTATCCAACAAGAACCGATCCCCAGAGAATGAGCCGCAAGAAACATATTTTCGATAGCACAGGCGCAGTCCATACCCGCCCACCACTGAGTCGGCTCATTAGAAACGATAACCAAAGTAGGAGCATGATAATAGCAACAATACGTCTTGCTCTGCCCGCGTTCCTTCAAACGGGGTTCGTCGCTCTTGGCAAAAGCTCCCTTGATACGTTCATTCAATTCGGTCAGTTTATCGGCATTCTGAATGGCAGTGAAATGCCATGTCTCCAGATGCATCCCGCTCGGCGCATAAGTAGCAGCCTCCAGAACAGCCTGCAAATCCTCTTCCGAGACCTGCTGACCGGTGTAAGCCCGTACACTTCGACGTGCTTTGATATTCTCTAAAATTTCATTTGTCTTCATACTATAATTTATTTACCGTTTAACCAAACCAATCTTTGCATTCAGCTTGAAATAATAAACTCCGTTCTCTTTCTCCAAAAAGCCATATTTATCTTTATCCAAAGAGCCCTTTTCCAAACGAGTATTTCGGAACAGGAAGTCTTCCATGACCTGCTTCTCCGATTTATGATAACAAAGTACTTCCCCGTTTCCACCTACCAGCAAAATGCCTTCAACAGCCGAATCCTGACCATTGTATATCTTTGCCGGACGCATCCCCAAGGCCAGAGCCATTAAGAATTGCTTTATTTTAAACTCATAGAAACAATGTTTGTTTATCAACTCATCTTTTATCTTCAGAGGATTCATCTGCTTGATTACTTCCGTCAATTCACTGATTCGGGAGATGCCGTCCAAATGCATAATACGAATCATCTCTGTCAGTACACGCGGAAAATGTAAATCAATCATCAGAAGATTACTGCGGAACACACGGTCGGCTACATCCGAATATTTGAGCACACCACCCAAACGCTCTATCAGCATCATTCGCTCGGATACTTCGTTGGGGGATTCGGGCAATGCATTAATCTTATTCACCGTAGGAGTAGCAAACTTGATTCCACTCTGCTCCAGTTTAAGATTTGCCGCACGCCCTCCGTCCAATAACGGATTCATGGCACTCAACCGCGAACGTACATTGAAACCTCTTACCGGGGCTTCCGGATGCCAAAAGGCAACCGAGAAATCTGTACGATCTTCTGTTTTTGCTTCCAAATCGAAGATACCGGCTTCGTCCAAAAATTCTTCCACTCCCTCCGGCGAGGTGACATCATTTTCCGAGGAGGATTTCACTGCCTGCAAAATCAGATCGGCAACAATACCGAAATCTTCACGCGGCATGGACTTAACACCCGTTTCTCCCTCAATACGGACTGATTCTTCTTCAATATAATACCGGCGCGTTCCGTCATGTTCTTCCCGTTGAATCATTGCAATAGGCCAGGACGTTTCTCCTATTTTCGCTTCTGCCGTGCCTAATACAACTTTTCCGTCTGCCAACAGGCGGAAGAAAGTATAAAGTTCGCACCATTCTTTTTTTGTTGCTTCAAATGCCATATATCTTATGTTTCTTATTTACTGATTCTGTTTGTTATTGACTAATAACCTGCGGTAATGCTGTGGACGCCACAACGGGAGGTTGTATATGGGTAACTTCTTCCAATGGGGGCAACTTTCCTGCTTGTGCATAAAGAGGATTACGTATCCATTCTCTCGGAGTAACCACAATATATCTGCCTGTCCAGCATCCGTCAAAATAAGAAGGATTGCCGACTTGTTTCTTAATCGGATAGCGAATATTCTCGCCTTTACTCCTCATCTCCGGCGAACGGCCGGGGTCATTCACCCACACATATTTATCATCAATGCCACGCAATACAATCCAATGTCCTCGTGGTCCGGGACGAAGTCCACGAGTTGCTCCTGTATACCTTACGTTTATCAACACGGGAATCCCACGGTCGATATAATCTTTCAGTATCCGGTAATCTTTCTGTTGGAAATGTTCCGCACTTATCATATTCTCATAATAACGGGTCAATGAATCTATTTCGAAAGAATAATATCCTCCCTGCCCTATCGATGTACGACGACGGAAGGGAGCGCGTTTCTTAAAAAAATAGTTCCGCTGATATTCAATCAGTTTCTTTTCCGCATCCGAAGAGGTTCGTTGCGCGTCTGCTGTCATGCCTTTGAAATAATCGAATACCATTAATGAGGATGCAAGCGAACAGTGTGTATAGGGACAACCTGTGATTTTCTGCGAATACCAGGGAACAGGTATGTCGTTTGGAGCAAATTTCAAGTTCTCCTGTGCCTGTGTTTCAATGCCAACCAACACAAGAGAAGCCCAAAACAAGCTGAAAAGTATATTATATCTGTTCCTCATAAACATATTTTTCTTATTTATATTCTATCTCACTTCCACCAACAATCTCTATCAAAACTCTCCTCCTTCGGGAAAGGAGGAGTCTCCGTAGGGAGAGGGATAGGTAAATGTCTCAATCAGTCTTCCTCAAGAATCCGTGCCGTTTCCACTTTCTCCAGCCGTGCACGCAGTTTCGGCATCATGGAAGAACGGATGCGCAATGTCATACTGCAATCCATATCATACGACTGCCGAAGAATCTCCGGTTCTTCTTCCTTGACAATACGCATCACATCATTCATAAAAGGATACTCAAACATGATTGTCACTTCCTCGTCCACCGTTTTCTCGATGACCGTAGCAGCAGCTATTGCTTCGGCAGCAGCAGCTTTATAGGCAACAATCAGTCCGCTTGTCCCCAACTTGATTCCTCCGAAGTAACGGACTACGATAATCAGGATGTCTGTCAGTTCATTGGAGTTTATCTGTCCGAGAATAGGCTTGCCCGCCGTTCCGGAAGGCTCTCCATTATCATTGGCACGGAAATCTTTGCGAGCGGCTCCCAGCATATAGGCATAGCATACGTGCCGTGCATCATAATACTTCTTCTGATACGTTTCAAGATGAGCTTTTATCTCATCGAGAGTACGCACAGGCAGGGCGATAGCAATAAACTTGCTCCGCTTTTCTGTATAAATACCTTCGGAAGGTTCGGCAATGGTTTTGTAAGTATCTTCAGCAGTCATGTTGCAAAGATACGGGTTTACACGGAAATTTCAATTTATCGTTTGGAAATATTAAGCGATCAGACAATTGACGAGATACGTTCGGGATGATACAAACAAGCGGTCGTTTTACTACAAACGAACGGTTGATTCTTTATAAAGAAGCGGTCGATCCGTTATAATCTACCGTATGATTGTAACAAATCGACCGCTCTATTTTATAAAATGATACTTGTCTTATTCCAATTTATGGATAACCAGTCCCGAACGAAGTTTCGGTTCGAACCAAGTTGTCTTTGGAGGCATGATGTTACCTGTATCGGCAATATCCATTAATTGCTTCATAGACACGGGATAAAGAGCTAATGCCACTTTCATCTCACCACTGTCTACACGTTTCTTGAGTTCTCCCAAACCACGGATACCTCCTACAAAGTCGATACGTTTGTCGGAGCGTAAATCTTTGATGCCTAAGATTTCATCCAAAATCAAGTTGGAGGATATAGTCACATCAAGCACGCCGATCGGATCGTTATCATTGTATGTACCTGCTTTAGCAGTCAAACTATACCATTTTCCTCCAAGATAAAGAGAGAAATTATGCAAACCGGAAGGTTTGTAAATATCCGCCCCCTTTTCCTCAACAATGAAGTTCTTGTTCAAGGTGCCAAGGAATTGTTCGGGAGTTAATCCATTGAGGTCTTTTACCACACGGTTGTAGTCAATGATAGTCAACTGATTGGCAGGGAAACAAACTGCCATGAAATAGTTATATTCTTCATCTCCCTTATGGTTCGGATTCTGCTTTGCCTTTTCAGCACCTACCAATGCAGCGGCAGCAGAACGATGATGTCCGTCGGCAATATAAAGAGCTGGCATTTTAGCAAATTCGGCGGTGATAGCCGCAATGTCTTCACTCTGGTCAATAATCCAAAAAGTATGTCCGAAACCGTCACCCGGAGCGATAAAGTCATAGACGGGCTTTTCCAAAGTATATTTCTTGATGATAACATCCAGTTTATCATTATCGGGATAAGCAAAGAATACGGGTTCGATATTCGCATTGTTCACACGAACATGCTTCATACGGTCTTCCTCCTTGTCGCGACGGGTAAGTTCGTGTTTCTTAATAACACCATTCATATAATCGGGAACATACGCACCGACTACCAATCCGTACTGCGTCTTACCGTTCATTGTCTGCGCATAGATATAATAGTTTTCCTTGCTATCCTGCACCAACCAGCCTTTATCCTGAAACAGTTGGAAATTCTCGGCCGCCTTGCTGTAAACACATTCATCATGTTCGTCCGTACCAACAGGGAAATCTATTTCAGGTTTAATAATATGATAAAGGGATTTTTCATTACCTTCCGCTTCTGCGCGGGCTTCTTCTGAGTTCAATACATCATAAGGACGTGAAGCAACCTGTTCAACCAGGTTCTGCGGAGGACGAATGCCCTTGAAAGGTTTAATTATTGCCATGATATTAGTATTTTATATGTAAAAAATTAGAGCCACAGACTTATATAAAATCTGTGGCTCAAATATACTACTTATTTCTAAAAAAGACGTTCTGCGACAGATTGTTTTTAATCAGATTATAACTATGTTATCCTGAAAATCCGCCTTCCTCATTCTGAATATTATTTGTTTACTCTAAACTTCTCACAACCGTCTTTCAGAAAACCGACAATCTGTTGAGCTGCAGCAATACCGGCATTGATATTTGCTTCGGCAGTCTGTGCACCCATTTTCTTCGGTGTTGAGAAATAACGTCCGGCAAACTTTTCTACAAATTCAGCGTTAGCAGCAGGCATAATGTCCGTAATGTATTTGAAGTCTGCACGGTCTTCCATTAATTTGATAAGTTCTGCTTCATTAATTACTTCCTTACGGGCAGTATTCACTAGCATAGCGCCTTTCGGCATGTCTTTCAGCAAAGCATAGTTGATAGAGTTCTTTGTTTCGGCAGTTGCCGGGATGTGCAGAGAAACAAACTGGCAAGTCTTGTAAAGTTCTGCAGCAGAATCAAGCGCTTTCACTCCGTCTTTCTCGATTACTTCTTTCGGGCAGAATGCATCGTATGCATAAACTTCCATTCCGAAGCCTTTAGCAACACGGGCTACATTGCGACCTACGTTTCCGTAAGCATGGATACCCAATTTCTTGCCCATTAATTCCGTACCGGAAGTACCGTTATAGAAGTTACGGACAGCATAAACCATCATACCCAAAGCCAGTTCGGCAACAGCATTAGAGTTCTGTCCCGGAGTATTCATCACACAAACGTCGTGAGCAGTAGCGGAAGCCAAGTCAACATTATCATATCCTGCACCGGCACGAACCACAATCTTCAACTCTTTCGCAGCATCCAACACTTCTGCATCAATAATATCACTACGGATAATAATCGCATTAGCATCTTTCACTGCATCCAACAACTGAGCCTTATCTGTATATTTTTCAAGTAAAACAAGCTCATATCCGGCCGCTTCAATTTCTTTACGGATACCGTCTACTGCAATCTTTGCAAACGGTTTTTCAGTAGCTACAAGTACTTTCATAATCAAATTCTGTTTATAAAAACTCACCACAGATTACTCAGATTCTCACAGAATTTAGAAATATCTGTGCCAATCTGTGTAATCTGTGGTGACAATATTATTAATGAAGTTTTTCAAATTCCTGCATGCAGTCAATCAAAGCCTGAACGCTCTCTTTCGGCATAGCATTGTAGCATGAAGCACGGAAACCACCTACGGAACGGTGTCCCTTAATACCTACCATACCTTTTTCTGTTGCAAACTTCAAGAAGTCTGCCTCCAAATCTTTGTATTCAGGAGCCATTACAAAACAGATATTCATGCGTGAACGGTCTTCCTTGGCAGCAGTACCTACGAACAATTTATTACGGTCAATTTCTGCATACAGCATATCAGCCTTTTCAATAGCACGGCGTTCCATTTCCTTCACACCACCCTGAGCTTTAATCCAACGAAGAGTCTGCAAAGCAGCATAAATAGGTACTACCGGAGGAGTGTTGAACATAGAGCCACTATCAATATGAGTCTGATAGTTCAACATTGTCGGGATATAGCGGGAAACTTTACCTAGTGCGTCATTCTTTACGATAACAAATGTAACACCTGCGGGAGCCAAATTCTTCTGCGCACCACCATAGATACAGATGTATTTGGAAACGTCAATCGGACGTGAGAAAATATCAGAAGACATATCGGCAATCACTGGAACCGGAGAATCGAGGTCTTTCTTCAATTCCGTACCGTAAATTGTATTATTTGTAGTGATATGGAAATAATCTGCATCAACAGGGATTGTGTAATCTTTCGGGATATAAGTATATGTAGCTTCGGCTGAAGAGGCAACCTCTACAACTTCACCAAAACCTTTGGCTTCTTTCATTGCTTTCTTTGCCCATACACCGGTATTCAAATAAGCTGCTTTTTTTTCGAGGAAATTATAGGGCACCATGCAGAACTCCATACTAGCACCTCCACCCAGGAACAAAACCGAATAACCTTCGGGGATATTGAGTAATTCCTTGAATAATGCCTCTGCCTCGTCAACCACAGGTTGGAAGTCTTTGGCACGGTGGCTGATTTCCATCAGAGATAAACCAGAGCCGTTGAAATCTAAAATAGCCTTCGCTGTATCCTCTATCACCTCACGCGGAAGAATGGAAGGTCCTGCATTGAAATTATGCTTTTTCATTTGAAGTTTGTTTTTGGTTTAACAATTTCGTTACTTTTTGTCTTTCGACTTTGCGAATTTACGAATTTATTTTCGGCGTACAAATCTTTCCTTATAAAAATACTGTTTTATAGCAGATTTCTCTTACTTTTTATTGGTTTATACAGGATATATACACCATATTGTTATCTATACATATCAAGTTAAGAATAAAAGTCGAAAATATCACTCTATGAAATCAATAAATTATAAAGTGAAAGAGAAATGAGATAAAAATGAATATTTATAAAGAAAAAGTTTTTTTTCTACTTCGCTTCTTCGATAATTGTCTTCATTCCTTTGATCTTTTCTCCTTGGATCAAATTCAGCAATTGTTTCACCTTAGCCCGACGAACGGCAACAAATGCATAATGCTCTTTTACATCAATAGCCCCTACATCTTCACGAGCCAAATTTCCTTTTTTATATAAGAATCCGGCAATATCTATCCGGCTTAATTTTTCTTTCTTTCCTTTACCTATATATACAGTAGTCCAGACAGATTTAGGAGGACGAGGAGCATTTTCCGGTAATGCCACTGTTTCTATATTATCCGGGATATAAGTCGGAAGTTTTTCCTCAGCGTGAAGCACCAGATAAGAAGTTCCGGTTGCATCCCAACGCGCGGTACGTCCGTTACGATGCGTGAAGGCTTCTTCGTTCACAGGAAGGTGGTAATGAATGATATGCTCAATTTCCGGTATATCCAGCCCACGGGCAGCGAGGTCCGTAGAGATAAGCACATGACAACTACCGTTACGGAATTTATACAAAGCACGTTCACGGTCCGGCTGCTCCATGCCACCATGAAAACGTTCGGCAAATAACTTCTTTTCAGCCAGAAGCTTATGTACCCGGTCTACCGCATCCCGATGATTACAGAAAACAATACTTGAACTGCTTCCCAGTGTACAAAGCAAATTATATAAAGTATCAATCTTGTCTTTCGAGGGAGAAATCACCTTCATTAATGTCAGGCGGGATTCCTGTTCTTCAGAAGCATCCGGCAGGAAATTCAGTTTCACTGTGCGGTTCAATCCTGTAAACTGAGGAATTTCTTCTGCATCGGTAGCTGAAAGCAGCATACGTTTCTTCAATCCCGGAAGTTGTGTGATAATCTCCGCCATTTCATCATGGAAGCCAAATTCCAGTGATTTGTCAAATTCATCAATAATCAGTGTATGGATCGTTTCGGGATTGAAGTTTCCCTTGGACAAATGATCGGTGATACGTCCCGGAGTACCAATAATAATAGCAGGATGATTGCCTAGAATACTCTTTTTTTCTTCAGCAATAGGGTGCCCACCATAACAACAACAAGTTTTCCAAGAAGTACCCATTGCCTTAAATACACTGTCTATCTGTAAAGCCAGCTCGCGTGAAGGTACTAAGATTAATACCTGCACACTACCGTCATCCGTTTTCAAAGTGAGCAATAATGGCAGCAGATAAGCCAAAGTCTTACCTGATCCTGTCGGTGACAACAGTATGACGTCTTTTTTTCCTGTAGCTTGTTCCAGCGATGCTTCCTGCATCGGGTTCAACTCCTCGATCCTCAAGTTACGAAGAACCGATTGTATAATCTCATTTTTCTCTAACATGTGGCAAAGATACAAAAAGAGTAAGAGTATGAAGACAAAAAGACGGTCAAACTTTAGCCATTCCAGTCAGTATATAGCGACCTTTCAGGTTATTCTCCTTCATATAAATCGTAACTTCTACCCGACAGGCTTTCATCAGATCATATCCGGTTAAACCTGCATTCATAGCTTTGATAAACGAATACTCCGTGTCGTCGTGAATAAAAGAAATACGATGATATTCCATAACAAAATGTATTTAGGGAACTATTATGTAGTCAAAAGTACAAAATTAATAGATAAGTAGATGCAAAAACAGATAACTATCTTCAAAACTGACATAAAATTCACCAAATACATCCCGAAAAGACACAAAAGAAGGCGGGAAATCTGAGAAGCATAATCAGCATTCAGATTTCCCGCCCTGTTTTTATATAACCTTTCCGGTAGTTTCCCAACCGGAGGGTATTTTTCGAAGATTATCCTCCGAAGTTATCGAACATCAAGTTCTGGGCTGGAACGCCAAGGTCATCAAGCATCTTTTCAACAGCTTTCGACATCGGGCCAGGACCACACATATAATATTCAATATCTTCAGGAGCTTCGTGATTCTTCAGGTAAGTTTCATAGATTACGTTGTGAACGAATCCCGGAGTATACTTCACACCGGCAGCATCAGCAGCAGGATCCGGACGGTCAAGTGCCAAATGGAATGTGAAGTTCGGGAAGTCTTTTTCGATTTGCAGGAAGTCCTCCAGATAGAATACTTCGTTCAACGCACGGGCACCATAGAAGTAAGACATCTTACGATCGGTAACGTGCAGTGTCTTCGTCAAGTGCATGATTTGTGCACGCAACGGAGCCATACCGGCACCACCACCAATCCACATCATTTCCTTGTTAGAATCCAAGATTGGGTGGAAATCTCCATAAGGACCGCTCATAATAACCTTGTCACCCGGTTTCAGCGTGAAGATATAAGAAGAAGCGATACCCGGCATTACATCCATAAATCCGGGACCTTGTTCTTTCGGTTTGAACGGTGGAGTAGCGATACGTACAGTCAACATGATACGGTCACCTTCCGCCGGATAGTTGGCCATAGAGTAAGCACGGATTGTTTCCTCATCGTTCTTACACTTCAAGCCCAACAGACCGAATTTCTCCCATGCAGGCAGATATTCGTCACCAATCAGGCTCTTATCGATATCCTTGTCATAGTCCATTGAGAATTTAGGAATCTTGATCTGTGCATAAGAACCGGGGATGAAGTCCATGTGTTCACCCTTAGGCAGAGCAACGATGAACTCTTTGATAAATGTAGCCACGTTCTTGTTGGAGATAACTTCACACTCCCACTCTTTCACACCGAGCACAGACTCGTCAATCTTGATAGACATATCACTTTTCACTTTCACCTGACAGCCCAGACGCCAATGGTCTTGCTGCTGTTTACGGCTAAAGTGAGGAACTTCGGAAGGCAAGATTTCACCGCCACCTTCAAGCACCTGGCATTTGCACTGTCCGCAAGAGCCCTTACCACCACAAGCGGATGACAGGAATATCCCGTTGACAGACAGCGTATTCAGTAAAGTAGAACCGGAAGCCACTTCCAATTCCTTTTCACCGTTGATTGTCAGTTTCACGTTACCTGACGGTACCAGGAAATTCTTGGCAACCAACAGGATAACAACAAGCAGCAGAATAACCACAAGGAATACCCCAATGCTCGCTAATATTAAATTCATATCCATTGTCTTATTCCTTTCTTTTTAGATGTTCAAACCAGAGAAACACATAAATGCGATTGCCATTAGGCCTACTGTGATAAACGTGATACCCAAGCCCTTCAACGGAGCAGGAACGTCAGAGTAAGCCATTTTCTCACGGATAGCAGCCAGACCTACGATAGCCAGCAGCCAACCGATACCGGAACCGAGTGCATAAGAAAGCGCGTCCCAGATATCACCAATATACTTCGGATCACTCGGACCGAGATTGATGCGTTGCTGCATAAACAGAGAAGCACCCATGATAGCACAGTTAACGGCAATCAACGGCAGGAAGATACCCAGTGAAGCGTACAGCGACGGGCTGAAACGTTCCACCACCATTTCCACCAATTGCACAATACCGGCAATAACGGCAATGAAAAGAATAAAACTCAAGAAACTAAGATCGACACCTTCAATGATAGCGTTGGCAGCCAGCACCTTAGTTTGCAACAAGTAGTTCACCGGAAGCGTCACCAGCAACACAAAAGTTACGGCGATACCCAGTCCTACGGCAGTCTTCACATTCTTCGAAACGGCCAGGTATGAACACATACCCAGGAAGAATGCGAATATCATGTTGTCCACAAAGATAGAGCGGACGAATAAACTTAATAAATGTTCCATAATTCTTTTTTGAATCTTGAATTATTAATTACTTTCTTCTTGCAACTCTTTGTGGCGCGCACGTTGGTACCAGATAATGCAAGCTACGATAATCAATGCCATAGGCGGCATCAACATCAAACCGTTGTTAATGTATCCGGTGTTTTGAATAGGTTCGTAGTTCAATATATTGAAACCAAGCAGTGTACCCGAACCAAGCAATTCGCGGAAGAAAGCCACGATTACCAGAATCTTGGCATATCCCAAACCATTACCGACACCGTCAAGGAAAGACTCCCAAGGACCGTTCTGCATGGCAAATGCTTCCAGACGTCCCATAAGAATACAGTTGGTAATAATCAAACCTACATAAACAGAAAGTTGCACGCTTACATCATAAGCAAACGCTTTCAGAACTTCACTCACGATAGTTACCAAAGCAGCTACCACAACCAACTGAACGATGATACGTATACGGTTAGGAATGGTTTTGCGAAGCAATGAAATAACGACATTAGCAAAAGCTGTAATCACTGTTACCGAAAGTCCCATTACAATGGCAGGCTCCAGTTTTGCGGTAACAGCAAGTGCAGAACAGATACCTAGCACCTGTACGGTAACCGGATTATCTATTCCCAACGGAGCAGAGAATACTTCTTTATTTCTCTTTGAAAACAATTGTCCCATATTCTTTATATCTCCTCCTTAATTATTTAGTTAAAAAACTCATATAACTGCTCAGGCAAGCTTTCAACATAGCGTCCACCCCTACTGAGGTAATTGTACCACCCGAAATACCGTCCACCTGATATTCAGGTTTCTCTACCTTGCCATTCTTTACAACTCCCAAAGCGATAGAACCGTCTTCCAATGTTTTCTTACCTACGAATTCATTCTGGAAATGTTCGGTAGCAATTTCAGCACCCAGACCCGGAGTTTCACTAGCATGAGAGAAGTAAGTACCGTAAACAGTATCCTTATCTTCGTTCAGCGCGATGTATCCCCAGATAGCGCCCCAAAGACCGGCACCGTAAACAGGAACGACATATTTAGTCTGGCCGTCCACTTCGCACACAAATACGTGCAGACGTTGTTGTTCTTTTGCTTCTTTCTCGTAGTTGGTAGCAAATTCGCCAGTATTTTCAGTCAGCGTACCGTCTACGTTCATCAGCATATCACCTTTTACATATTTCTGATATTCTGCATCCGCATCTTCTACATTCTTAATGTTCAATGCAGCAAGAATCTGCTTTTTAGTGTCCAACTGCACATTCTTGTTTTGTGTTTCTCTCAATGAAGAGCTAACGAATGCCAGCAGGAATGCCACGATAACAACCATTACCGAAGCATAAATGATAGTATAACTATTACTATTCGTATTCATTTTCATTCGGTATTTATTGGTTAGACTTGATAGCACGTTTCTCGCGGCGACTGATATTTCCCTGTACTACACAGTAGTCAATCAGCGGTGCGAAGATGTTCATTAACAGGATAGCGAGCATCATACCTTCGGGGTAACCCGGGTTCAGAACACGGATAACGATCGCCATGACACCAATCAGGAATCCGAAAATATACTTACCTCTTTCCGTACGTGCGGAAGTAACAGGGTCGGTAGCCATAAACACGGCACCGAAGCAGAAACCACCGAGAACGAGGTGTTCGTACCAAGGCATTTGCGCCATTGTATTGTTTTCCATGCCGATTGCGTTGAACACCCAAGCCATGAATGCACCACCGACAAACACAGAAATCATAGTCTTCCAACTAGCAACCCCTGTCCACAAAAGGATAACGGCACCAATCAGAATAGCGATCACGCTTGTTTCACCGATAGAACCGGGAATCAGACCTGTCACCATATCCATGCTGAACTCAGGCACAGTACCTGTCGTTGCAGCTAATCCCAGAGGAGTGGCAACCGTAAGTCCGTCTACCGCCTGTCCCATACCGAAAATAGTGTCGCCGGATACCCAAACGGCATCACCGGACATCTTGGTCGGATAAGCGAAGAACAGGAATGCACGAGTAATCAACGCTACGTTGAAAATGTTCATACCTGTACCACCGAATACCTCTTTCGCAAAGATAACAGAAAATGCAGTAGCTACGGCGAGAATCCACAACGGACAGTCAACCGGAACAATCATCGGGATCAGGATACCCGAAACGAGGAATCCTTCCTGAATTTCTTCCTTCTTCCATTGAGCTACGATGAACTCAATGCCCAGACCTACTACATAAGATACGATTATTTTCGGCAACACTGCCAGGAATCCGTAGATAAACATTTCGAAGAAGCTGCCTGTGGCACCTGTATGAGTGAAATGCTGATAACCTACGTTGTACATACCGAACAGCAACGCCGGTACTAACGAAATAACCACAATCGACATGATACGTTTGCTGTCGATCGCGTCGTGTATGTGCGTTCCCGTTTTCGCAGTCTTGCTGGGCACGAACAGGAATGTTTCGAAGCCGTCGAACACCGACTGGAATGCGTGGAATTTGCCGCCCTCTTCAAAGTTCGGCTTTATCTTATCGAGATAATTTCTTAACGCTTTCATTAATATATTTACTATTTTACGATTTACAATTTACGATTTGCCATGCGGGCATTGATTTATGCCATTTCAGCACGGAGCATGTCGAGTCCGGCACGGACGATACGTTGCAGTTCCATTTTCGAAGAGCAGACGAATTCGCAAAGAGCGAAGTCTTCGGGAGCCACTTCGTAGATACCCAACGCTTCCATACGGTCAATATCACCGGCGATGATAGCTTTAATCAGATATTCGGGCAAGATATCCATTGGGAATACCTTGTCGTATTCACCTGACATAATCATATGACGTTCGCCACCTTTGATGCGGGCATCCAACGTATATTCTTTTTTGCCCATTAACCAGCTAAAATAAGAGCGGTTGGCACTGAACTGGTTGAAACGCGGCATAATCCAACCAAGCATTTCGTGAATGTCGTCACCTTCGGGAATTACAGTCAGCTGGCTGTCGAAAGCTCCCAGGAATCCGTTCGGTGATACCTGTTTTCCGCTCAACACATTACCACTGATGTAGCGCAGATCCTTGCCTGTCGTTACATTTCCGGCAAATACGTTAGTCAGCAACGCACCTACCTGAAGTTTGCAGTAAGCAGGTTTCAACACTTCGGAACCAGTCACAGCTACTGTACGGGTGAAATCCACACGGCCTGTATTAAAGAGACGGCCGATAAAGATAACTGCCTGCGGGTCGATCGTCCACACAGTCTCACCTTTGGATACGGGAGCGATGTGATTGATTTGAACACCTACGTTACCGGCAGGGTTCGGTCCGTCGAATGCAGTAATTGTAACGTTCTTAGCCTGAGTCAGTGCAGTAGCGTTTTGTTTTACGCTGATACTCAGGTAAGTTTTTGCCATTTTGGCGAGAGCATCGAGTCCGGTCTGGAAGTTTGCTTCCTCTCCTTTCAAAGCAAATTCGAAGTTGGGAGCCAGCGGATTGGTGTCGAATGCAGATACGAAGATTCCCTTCGGGGTAACCGTCGGGTCGGCGATGATGTCATAAGGACGTTGTTTGATAAACGCAAAAATACCGGCTTCCAACAAAGCGGTTTTCACAGCATCAGCATCCATTGAGGCAACATTCTTCTTTCCAAATTCTTCGTAGTCCTGTTCGGCAGCCGCCTCTACTACGATGTTTAACACCTTGCGGCGAGCACCACGTTCAACACTCGTCACCACGCCACTCACGGGCGAAACAAATTTCACTTCAGGATGATACTTGTCGATAAACAAGGGTCCACCAGCCATCACATACTCCTGCTCTTTTACGACTACCTTCGGCGTCACTCCAGGAAAATCATCGGGTACGAGTGCGTAAAATCCCGGTTCTTTCACTGTTGCGTACGTTTCAGCAGCTTTACCTTTCAGGTTTATGTCAAGGCCTTTACGTAACTTTATTACATTTGCCATGCTATATAAAATAATGGTTTCATAAATTTGCCGCAAAAGTAATAAATAAGATTGGGATTCGTGAGGAAAAAAGAAAGGAATTACGGAAAAATATCCGCAATTCCTTTCGTGGTCGCACACAATATTCTTTAGAGTGCCTTTCTTTTGTTCTCAAAAAGAAGAAAAAGACTATTCTTCTCCGACAAACATCGGGTCCCAGGCAGGGAGACGAATCGGTTTCTGCTTGAGTATTTCCTGTATTTTGGAAGACGCATATTTCGTTTCAACCACCAGACGGAACATATATTCGTCAAACCATTCGTCAGTCATGATAAGATGCCCCTGATAACCGGAAGCAGGTCCCCAACTATTCTCAACCATCCATTTGGTCGGTTTTCCATTTTCATCGAGGTCAACCGCCATAAGAGTCATGGCGTGACTTGAGCCGCTGGCAAAGCTTTGGATACGTTCTTTCTTGTCCATGCCGAAAGTGGTGCCCATGAGAGATTCGTAGTCGTAGTTTTTAACATCCAGCAAGCCACGGTCGGAGTTGAGGAATTTGCCGACATCGCAAGAGAAATACATCATCGTACTGTCTTTCAGAGAGGCGATTGCCATTTCCTTGATATCTTCAACGGGTAGGTTGACGTATGTCCAGTTCTTGCCGTCGTAACGGTGGCGGTCATAGTCGATTTCGTAGCATTTGTAGTATTCGCGGCTGGGATCGTTCATTAGCATAATGTAGTTGCTGATGAGGTTTTCGTCACCATACTTCTTCAAGAAAGACAACGGAGTATAATTTTCGGTAGAAACAAGCTTACCTTGGGCATTATACTCAGTCCATGTAAATTCTGTGGGAGGAACGCCCAAGTTCAGAACGAGCAACCGGTAGATAGTGCCGAGCATTTCAGTTTTCGTTTTCTCCAGAGCAGCAGGTTTAGCGCCCTTAGCAGCCATATCGCGAAGCTGAATCCCCTGTTCGCGAAGCTTCAGGGTGATCAGACCGGCCATGCGGGAAGTATTTTCACTACTGTTCGTTTCCGGCATTACATCTTTGGGTACAAGACCATATTTACTTACAATGTCGGCTACCCCGGTGAAAGTTCCGCCGTCACTCAGAGGATTACGGAAAAGCCATTCCACCATTTTGTCGTTCATCGGTTTGTCACTGGTGTCGATGATACCTTGCAGGAAAAGGTTCGCTTTCTCCAGTTGGTCGAAGAAAAAAGGATAAGTCTGAGAGAACTCAAAAGAACCCAGATGATACTTGTCAATCGCTTTGGCACGCATCACGTTCAGCCCCGTAAAGAGCCAGCAACGTCCGGATGATTTCTGGTTCGTGATACCTTTGGAGTTCACTTTAACTGAAAAGTGCGTATCCATACCTTTCATATTATCCTGGTTGAGAGCCAGTTTGCGGATGTCGTTGCTGCCGATAGCGTTGCGGATAGCTTTGTCGGCAGACGTATTCTGGTAACTCTGTTTGATTTGCTGCATCATAGCGTCACTGATGCCTCCTTTCGCGTTTTGCGCCTGTGCCGAGTAGCAGAGGGCACAGAAAACAAAAACTGGTAAGATTCGTTTATTCATTATAGATAATTCGTTAAGTTACTTTGCCGGTATGCTAATAGATAGACGTGTCGTGTTTATGTTTGCCGCACCGGATATTAGCATATTGGCAAATTGGTTTTACATATATTATTTGGCAAAAATACAATTCTTTTTTAGATTTATTATCTATGAAGATGAAAACTAATCGAAATAAAAGCGTTTTCTTTGCAGTCAGATTCCAAGAAAGAATATGAAAAGATATATAATAGGTATGTGGTTGGCAGTTCTGCCCATCAGCTTTACATTAGCCCAAACAGATCGCACGATAGTAAAAAACGACGAAGTGCAAGGTTCTATGAATTCAATGTCTGCTGGTGAAATTCTCCCGACAGATACCACTCCCACCCTTTCCAAACGTGAACTACGACGTGAACGTGTAGCCAAGAGAAATCTTCACTATAATATATTGGGCGGTCCCAGTTACACACCTGATTTTGGCTTGTTGGTAGGTGGTAGCGCTTTAATGACATTCCGGATGAATCCCAGCGATACTACCCAACGGCGTTCGATCGTCCCTATGGCGATTGCCCTGATGTTTAAAGGCGGTCTGAACCTGATGACCAAGCCGCAGCTTTTCTTCAAAGGTGACCGTTTCCGTATCTTCGGTACCTTCTCCTACAAAAATACGATTGAGAACTTCTATGGCATCGGATATAGCACCAACAAAGACTATCCTCGCGGAGAAGACACCAGCGAATACCGTTACAGCGGCATTCAGGTGAATCCGTGGTTTCTGTTCCGTCTGGGAAAAAGCAACTTCTTTGCAGGCCCTCAGATTGATTTGAATTATGATAAGATCACGAAACCCGCCGCCGGAATGATCGAGCAACCTTCGTATATTGCAGCCGGAGGGACAGAGCACGGATACACAAATTTCAGTTCGGGGCTCGGATTCTTATTGACGTACGACACACGTGATGTTCCGGCAAATGCTTACCGGGGAACATATCTTGATTTTCGCGGAATGATGTATAGCAAAGTATTCGGAGGTGATGACAATTTTTACCGTTTAGAGATCGATTACCGTCAATATAAGACTGTCGGCAGACGCAAGGTGGTTGCCTGGACGGTACAGACTAAGAACGTCTTCGGAGATGTTCCACTGACGAAATATGCACTCAGCGGAACCCCTTTTGATCTTCGCGGATATTATATGGGACAGTTTCGCGACAAGTCCTCTCATGTAATAATGGCTGAATATCGTCAGATGATAAACACGGACAAAAGCACGTGGGTGAAAAGAATGCTGAATCATGTAGGTTATGTAGCATGGGGAGGATGCGGATTCATGGGTCCTACGCCTGGCAAGATAGAAGGTGTGCTTCCTAACCTCGGACTGGGGTTACGCATCGAAGTCCAACCCCGTATGAATGTGCGTCTCGACTACGGCAGAGATATGGTGAACAAACAGAATTTGTTCTATTTCAATATGACGGAGGCATTTTAACCGGTAATCCGCGCACAATTAACAAGAAAGATTGCAAAATAGATAATAAAAGACTGCTCATAAATAAAATTAATCCTTATATTTGCGCAAGCTATAACACAGCAAGAGCAAATAATATGATTTTTTTATGAAGCAATTTATATATCTTTTTTCGGGATTACTACTTTTGTTTGCCTCTACCCCCCGTGTAGTTGCGCAAGAAATCGGCGACTATTCTCAACTGAATGACGAAGATTATAGTAAGATAGATCTTCCTCCCCTGTCCGTTCTATTCGAAAATGCCAAAAACAATCCTATCTATGAGTTGGCAGACGCTAAAACAGCAATAGAGCGTAAATTATTACAAAAAGAAAAATGGGCATTTCTCGGCTTCTTCAGTTTGAGGGGAAGTTATCAATATGGTATGTTCGGCAACGAATCTACCTATACAGATGTGGCGATAGCTCCCTACCTCACCTATTCTACTCAGGCGCAAAACGGTTATACGCTGGGGGCAGGTGTCAGCATTCCGTTAAATGATTTATTTGATCTCAAAGGACGTGTCAGCCGACAAAGGCTTACACTGAAAAGCGCGCAACTGGAGCAGGAAATCAAATACGATGAGATTAAGAAAAACATTATTGAGATGTATGCCATGGCCACTTCGCAGATAAGAGTTCTTCAAATGAAAAGTGAAAGCCTGATTCTTGCCAATGTACAATACGAAATATCCGAAAAGAACTTTGCCAACGGAACCATAGAATCGGCCGATCTGTCAACAGATAAAGAAAGACAGTCACAAGCCCGTGAAGCATACGAAAAGAGTAAATATGAGTTAACAAAAAGCCTGATGATACTCGAGGTTATTTCACGTACCCCCATTATACGAAAATAAAAACAGAAGATATGAATTTTGTTATCTCTACCATACAGACTTTATTCCGCCACCGGTGGTTATTGCTGATTGGAACCACCCTCTTCACTCTATCAGTCATCTATTATACACGCCACATGCAGGGCGGATATGATGTAAAGGCCACTCTGTACACCGGGGTCGCTTCAGGATATAATCTGGAAAGTGACAAGCGGACAGACTGGGCTACCGTACAAAATTCAATGGACAATCTGATCAGTATCATGCAAGCTGAAAGTACACTAAAACGAGTGTGCCTGCGACTATTTGCCAGAGTTCTTATCCAAGGAAATCCGGACAGGGAAACCAATGGTATTACTGTTTCCAGTTATACCACCACATATAACCATTTAAAAAACAGTCCGAACGGGAATGAAATTCTAAAGCTGATAGACAAATCAAGCGAAGACAAAACAGTCTCCAATCTGGAAAAATATATGCGGCCGCATAAAGAGAACTATATTTACGGCCTGTTTTACTATATTCATCCGTTTTATAGCTATAATGCCCTGAAAAATATAAAAGTACAGCGCCGCCTGACCAGCGATCTGCTGGACATCAGCTACTCATCCAGCGACCCGGGTATCGCATACAACACAGTAAGTATCTTAATGGATGAGTTTGTGGAAGAATATCGCCGTATCCGTTATGGAGAGACCGACAAAGTTATCAAATACTTTGATGAAGAACTGAAAAGGATCGGGAAGAAACTTAGTACAGAAGAAGAAGACTTAACTAAATACAACGTAGAAAAACGCGTCATCAATTATCTTGATGAAACGAAGGAAATAGCCGCTATCAACAAAGAATACGCATTGAGAGAGCAGGACGCAATGTTTGCATTAAACAGCAGCAGGTCCATGCTCGACGAATTAGAACGGCACATGGACAGCAACGCCAAACAGATAATTAAAAACATGGAGTTTGTCGGAAAAATAAAAGAAGCTTCCGATATAACAGGAAGAATCTCGGAGGTCGAAGCAATGTCCGATTCCAATAATAAAGACATTACTGCTCTCAATAACAACAAGAAGCGATTGAGTGAACTTAAAAAAGAGCTAAGCGAACTGACAGATGCCTATGTAGGACATAAATACAGCAAAGAAGGTGTTTTGCGAACAAACATCATCGACCAGTGGCTCGAACAAACCCTGTTATATGAAAAGGCCAAAGCCGAACTGCTAATTGCACAGAACTCGCGCCAAGAGCTGAACGAGCGATACGTATTCTTTGCACCGGTAGGTACTACGATCAAACAGAAAGAGCGTATGATTAACTTTACCGAGCGCAACTATCTAACCGTATTGCACAGCTATAACGAGGCCTTATTAAGAAAGAAAAATTTGGAAATGACCTCCGCTACACTGAAGGTGCTGAATGAACCGACCTATCCGATCTCGCCCCATTCAACAAACCGGAAACAAATCGTCATAGCTGCGTGTATAGGCAGTTTTTTAATAATTGTTGCCTTATTGCTGCTAATAGAAATGCTTGACAGAACATTGCGAGATGCCGGTCGCACCAAGCGAGTGACGGGATATAAAGTGGTAGGTGCTGTCCCCAGCCTTTCGGCTTCCCGCTACGGAGGGCTGACCAAGACCTACGTGCAACATTCCGCAAGTGAGCTGACCAATTCGCTGCTTCGTTTTCTGGACAAACGGAAATCTCCGGGTGTATTCATCATCAATTTGTTCAGTATCAATGAAGATTCCGATGAAGAAACAATAGGCAACCTTGTCTGCGGATATATGCAAAGCCGTATGTTGAATACAAGATTTATCACCCACGGAGTGGATTTCAACACCAATTCCACTCAATATTTGTTAGCTAAGAACATCACAGACTTCTACACTTTACAAGGAGAAGACATCCTGATAGTTGCCTATCCGCCGTTATCGGAGAGCAGCATACCCAGTGCACTGTTGCACGATGCCAATGCCAACATCCTGATAGCTTCGGCGAATCATGGTTGGAAAACATTCGACAAACAGCTTTGTGACCAGCTTATGGTCCAGCTGGGAACAACAGATGTTCCGTTCCGTATCTGCCTGACCAATGCCGGACGGGGAGCAGTAGAAGATTTCACCGGTCAGCTGCCACCGTATACGTTATTACGTAAAATCGGTTATCATCTCAGCCAATTATCATTAACTGAAAAAATCATATTCAACTTCAAGAATAAGGCCAAAGAAGTAGAAGACGAAGACGATGAATAACAGGATAGTAACTTTTCATATTCTGCTTGCCGCACAGTTTGCACTGGTTGCGGCAAACATTATAATGAATATCAAGATAGGTCTTTTTTCCATGATACTTATCTTGTTGTTAACGACTACTTGCCTGATACAGCTTAACAATGACGAGCAAACAAACTGGAAGCCCGGACGAAACATAATGACATATTTGTTTGTAGCCTGGTTCCTATTCTATTTTCTGGAATTACTGAATCCTAACAATGTAATGGAGGCATGGAATATCAACATCACCCCATATACACTCATAGGCCTGATATGTGCCTTTATAGTTCCGATAGTCATTCGTACCAAAAAAGACATCGAACTGCTACTGATCGTATGGTCTGTATTCGTCATCATATTTACAATCAAAGGATATTGGCAGAAAAGCCATGGTTTCAGTTCCAAGGACCTTTATTTTTTATTTTCAATGGGAGGTGCCCGAACCCATATCATCTGGTCGGGCATCCGCTATTTCTCCTGCTTTACAGATGCGGCAAATTACGGCGTACATTGCGCTATGGCAACCGTAGTTTTCACCATTAGCGCATTTTTCGTAGACTCAAAATGGAAACGCATCTACTTTCTGTGCATTGCAATGGGAGGGCTCTACGGAGTGGGAATCTCCGGAACCAGAGCAGCCATGGGAGTTATCATGGGCGGAATGCTGATGATAACCATTTTGGCCAAAAATTGGAAAGCGCTGTTGGCAGGCATCTTTGTCTCTATCGGAGTTTTTTGTTTTTTCTATTTCACTAACATAGGAAGCGGCAACCAATACATCCATAAAATGCGTTCTTCTTTCCACCCAACCGAAGACGCCTCCTACAATGTGCGTGTCGAGAATCGACAAAGGATGAAAGAATTGATGATAAAGAAACCCATTGGTTACGGTATCGGGCTGTCTAAATCAGGCCACTTCAATTCAAAAGAGCAGATGCCCTATCCTCCTGATTCATGGTTGGTCAGTGTATGGGTAGAAACAGGGATTGTCGGACTGATTCTTTATCTCGGCATACACGGCACCCTTTTCGCCTGGTGCTCCTGGATACTGATGTTTAAGGTACGCAATAAAAGCCTGCGGGGACTCGTAGCGGCCTGGCTCTGCATGGACGCAGGATTCTTTATAGCCGCCTATGTCAATGATGTGATGCAATATCCCAACCAGTTACCTGTCTATATAGGCTTTGCCCTCTGTTTTGCCGCACCGCATATAGACAAGCGTATCAGTGAAGAAGAAAACACCCAATCAGTATCCACCCCAGAAACCGACGAGCAAATATGACAAACAATATTCCGGAGATATCCTTTATCACGATCTGCTATAACGGGTTCAAAGACACCTGTGAACTGATAGAATCATTGCAAAATAAAATACATTCCATACGTTATGAGACGATCGTGGTAGACAATGCATCACGTGAAGACGAAGCTGCCAAAATACGTGAACGCTACCCCTCCGTCATTGCTATCCGCAGCAATGAAAACAAAGGATTCTCCGGTGGCAATAACATAGGCATCCGAGAAGCAAAAGGGAAATATATCTTTCTGATAAATAATGACACATACATAGAACAGGATACAATCTCTTTTTTGATAGAGCGACTCGAAAGCCGTGCGGAAATAGGAGGTGTATCTCCCAAAATCCGTTTCGCTTTTCCTCCTCAGAATATACAATTCGCAGGGTTCACTCCACTGACCCCTATCACACTGCGCAATGCAGGCATAGGTTTCGGTTGTCCGGACAACGGGACATTCGACACCCCACATCCCACCCCTTATCTGCATGGGGCAGCTATGCTGGTGAAACGCGAAGTGATTGAAAAAGTAGGGCTGATGCCGGAAATATTCTTTCTTTATTATGAAGAACTGGATTGGAGCACCCATATAACACGTGCCGGCTATGAATTATGGTACGAACCGCGTTGCACTGTTTTCCACAAAGAAAGCCAAAGCACCGGGCAGCTAAGCAAATTGCGCACCTACTATCTGACGCGTAACCGCCTGCTCTATGCCTGGCGGAATCTGGAGGGGAGCAACCGCTGGCTTTCTATCATTTACCAGACAACGCTGGCTGCCGGAAAAAACGGACTGTCTTTTTTATTAAAAGGTCGGCCGGATCTCTTAACGGCTACCATAAAAGGTATATCAGCATTCATCCGTATTCCTCATAAAAAAGAATAAAAATGATAACCATACTACACATTGCAGAAATTATACTCTACATAATCCTGGCCTTCAACACAGGTTACCTGTTATTGTTTGCCATAGCGTCAAAATTCTGCCGCCCCCGTATCTATCCTCGCACGGCTCCCGGGACCAAGTTTGCCGTGCTCTTTCCTGCCTATAAAGAAGACAAAGTCATTATCCCCGCCATTTATTCCTTCTTACAGCAAGATTACCCACGGGAATTATATGACATTATCGTGATTTCCGACCAGATGCAGGAAAGCACGAACGAAGCTCTGCGACAATTGCCTGTCCGTCTACTGATAGCGGACTATACCGACAGTTCGAAAGCCAAAGCAATGAGTCTGGCAATGAACGCCACCGCAGACATACCATACGACGCAGTGGTCATTATGGACGCGGACAATACTGCCGGTACAAGTTTTCTATCCGAACTCAACCCTGTTTTTCAGTCAGGAGCCAGAGCCGTTCAGGCACACCGCACCGCGAAAAACACCAATACGGATATTGCCGTTCTCGATGCGGCCAGTGAAGAAATCAACAACTCAATATTCCGCAGCGGGCACATCGCACTCGGACTGTCTTCTGCCCTTATCGGTTCAGGCATGGCATTGGAAGCCTGTTGGTTCCGCCAACATATACACCTGCTCGAAACGGCAGGAGAGGATAAGGAAATGGAAGCCCTCCTGCTCAAACAGCGCATCCATATAGAATATCTGGAACACGTCTACGTGAAAGACGAAAAGACCCAAAAGAAAGAAGGAATCAAAAACCAGCGCAAACGCTGGATAGCTGCCCAATTTGACTCATTAGTACGGGCACTTCCCGACTTTCCAAAAGAGCTACTGCGCGGCAATATAGACTATTGCGACAAAGTTTTTCAATGGACACTGCTGCCCCGTATCATCCTGATCTTCTGCACATTTTTTTTCACCATACTAGTCACCCTGGTTTCCCCCTATTCAAGCATTAAATGGTGGATACTCGCTTTTGCTTTATTTCTTGCACTGTTTACGGCAATCCCCGGACATTTACTGAACAAGCAACTCTTATGGGCAATCTTCCAGCTACCGTCCTTACTGCTCGGCATTGCAAGTAATCTGTTCAAATTAAAAGGAGTTAACAAAAAATTTATACATACCGAGCATGGCAATTAACGTATTAGAAGTAATCAGACAAGGTCAGGTAGGTGGTGGCGAGTCTCACCTCCTCGATCTCATAGCAGGATTCGACAACCGTGTCAATCCCATTGTCCTATCATTCACAGGCGGACAAATGATTGACGCGCTCACGCAAAGAGGAGTCAAGTGCCACGTTGTCAACACCTCTCACCCATTTGACGTACGCATCACCCGGCAGATCAAAGAGCTGATTCTCAGAGAGAACATACAACTGATCCATGCCCACGGAAGTCGTGCCGCATCCAATGTCGCTTTTATAGCCCGGAAGCTACACATCCCCATGGTATATACCGTTCACGGGTGGAGTTTTCACCAAGACCAGTCGTTTTTCATCAAACGTCTCCGGGCATGGAGTGAAAAAATAATATGCAAGTTGAGCAAAGAAGTAATCTGTGTCTCGGAAAGTAACCGGATTACCGGGCAGAAAACTTTCGGATTAAAACATTCGATCGTCATAGAAAACGGCATTAACCTGACAAAGTTCAACCCCCACCGGGAGTTCAGCAATCTCCGCAACGAGTTCGGGTTTACCGACGAGGATTTCGTGATAGGCTTTGTGGGCAGGATCACCTTGCAGAAAGCTCCTTTGGACTTCGTAAAGAGTATCGCTCTTGCACGGCAGAAAGACAAAAGAATAAAGGCGCTATTAGTGGGTCAGGGTGACATGGAAGAAGAGACTAAAGAAGCAATTCGCCTGTATGGAATGGAAAAACACATCCGGACCTCACCTTTTCGCAGTGACGTACCGGATGTATTGCACGCTATCGATGTTTTTTGCTTACCCAGCTTATGGGAGGGACTTTCCATTGCCCTGCTCGAAGCTATGGCAATGAAAAAAGCGTTGGTAGTAACCCCGACAGACGGTACCAAAGAGGTTATCACTCACCAGCAAAGCGGGTTAATAGTAGACTTCGGCAAACCGGAAGAATTGGCAGAATGCTATTTGGCTTATCTTCATCATCCCGAATGGAAAGAAGATTACGGAGTCACAGCTATGTCCACCATTCAGGAACGTTTCAATAGCCGGCGAGTATCACAGCAGGTTACAGAAGTCTACTATGACATTCTCCGATGATTACCTCCATTCCTTCGTCACGTCGAAGCACGGGCAAGCCTTCACCCATTCCTCCGGCTCGATCTCCCCGTTCCCGTTCAGGTCGGGGCTCAAGTCCCGGTGTCCGCAGATGCGGCAACCGGGATAGTCGCGCAACAGCGTGAGGATGAGTACATTCATCGAATGAATCTGCCATTCAGTGCGGGTGTCGGCAGGACGTCCGTGGCAGTCGAGGCCGCCCTCATAGCAAATACCGATACTATTCAGGTTGTGTCCCTTGGCGTGCGCACCTATCCGTTCAATCTCCCGCGTCGTCTTGATGCTCCCGTTCTTACGGATGTAGAAATGATACCCCACACCGTTGAAACCACGGCGGCGGTGGCACACCTCCAAATCTTCTTCCGTGAAATCCCTGTCCGCCCTGGTGGCGGAACAGTGGATCACAATCAGGTCAATCTTCCTCATCAACCTGTCCTTTCATTCTTCTACCTTTTCTCTTTCTGCGAAAGAAAAACAGGATTTCCAATACAACATCTAAGATTTTGTCAATCATCGCTTCTCATTTTTTATAAATTAGTTATCAACTAGATAGACGGATCCGGAGTCACCCCGCCACCGGAACCGCCCTCTCCCTTGCCGGGCTCCTCGGAACCGGAGCCACCTCCTTCTCCTTCGGAAGCGGCCTTCTTCTCGGTATACAACTCGAACGACACATTATTCTCCCCTCCACGCGTAGTCGCCGTGCTGTCGTTGGCAAGGCGCAGCGAATTGTCAACCTTGAAACGGAGATTGACACGAGAAATATTCTTCACCGTGCAGTCCTTCTCCTGCTCCACACCGGGACAGGTCAGCGTGGTGTAAAAAATCCCCAGCCCGTCCACTTTCACCTTATCGCCTGCCACCAAGACCTTCTTCATCGCACGGACGAAAGATTTCATGACGTGCGACACGTCTTCCACCGAAAGCGACCCGATTGACTCGATTTCACGCGCCAGCGTCTCGATTGAATAGATTTTCGCCTCTCCGGACTTGAGTTTGAGAGCATACACCATTGGCGACTTCTCATCTCCAATTCGTTTTCTGCGCTTGTAGCGCACCACAGTTACTGTTGCCATAATTTAAAATTTTGTTTTCTCCGAAAGGAAGGACATTCTCCCTTTCTGTTGGTGAAACAAAGATACGGCAAGACACCGGCGACTTGCCGGATTGCACCGGGTTACACCTGATTACACCGGATTAAGAAAGAATAAAGGAGATTAAAAGAGACTGGAGAGGGAATAAAAGAGATTAAATAGGAAATAAAAGAGACTGAAAGCTCTTCATCAGATTTGGAAACAAAGTTAATTAGGAAAATAATAGCCAGACAGTTTATAGTCGATAGTATCTGCAACTCTCCTCCTTCGGGAAGGAGGAGTACCCGTAGGGGGAGGTGGTAGGTGAATGCATAAGTCGGTTATTATCAGCATTGTGTATCCACCTACCACCCCGGCTTTCAGCCACCCCTCCTTCCCCCGAAGGAGGGGAATGGGAATACTATCGACTAGGAGGCAAGCATCCAAAAGAGGTAGGGACGGAGGACGATGCAAAGTGTGAGCGGAGGACTATCACGAAGCGTGGGCGAAGCTATCGCGAAGCGTAGGCAAAGCCAATGTGCAACGTGGGCAAAGCCAGTGCAAAGCGTGAGTTAAACAGGTGTGATCCCCCTCCTCACGTCCGTTGACAGCCGGGGTTAATGTCCCCACTTCTTCCGCACATCGTCCCACACTGCGGCTGCATCCGGACGCAGCGGTGCATCGTCCGGGATAAGGTGTCCCAGGTACATCCTCCGACCGTTTGAAAGAGTTTCAAAACGATTGTCGGCTGTGCTTCCCGCCTTCTGAAGTACCGACAATAACGTTTCACGCAACATCCGGCAGGTAGTAGACCCCGGTGCGACATAGTTGGAAAAATAACGTCGGACATCCTCAAGAAACAGCAATTCACCTCCTTTTCCGTAGAGCAGAATATGCTGTTTGAAAAGTTCGATAACCTGCTGCTGATGCTCGAGAAACAGCTTCCCCAGTCCCGAGTGCTGACCTGCCAACTCCATGTACGACCGGGAAGCGGCAAGCTGATCCACCAACTTCTCCCACGGAAGTACTCGCTGCAACGGAATCTCTCCGGCTTCGTCCACCGAAACAATCTTCATCCCGCCAACAGCCTTTTTACTCGCAGCAACCGCTTTTCGACCTTCAACAGATGCCTTGCACCTCTCAGCAGCCACCTTCCCACTCGTAGCAGCAGCAACAGCAGAATCTCCCGGCACCTCGCCCGCTGTATTGCTGCTGTTGTTCACAACAGGAACAATACTCTTGTTCTCTTCTCCTCTCTTCTCTTGGGTTTCATTCGGTTTTCCGCCTTTGCCGGCGGGCGTTTCAGCGCGTTTTTTAGTCTTTCTCGGACGACCGCCTTTTTTGCCGTTTTCGGCATTTATCCGCCATTTTTCCTCCAATGTTTTCATCACCCTGTCCAGATAAGGAGCGCGAAACATTTGGCGTTCCTCATCCACCTCAAAAAGATCGAACTCGCGGAGTATCCTCCCTATCAAATCCACATCCACATCATAGCGTTTGGCCAAGGCCTTCAACGGCAGCGGTCTGCATGACGCTTCGTAATTGTCCTTCGTGCGCAAATGCAACAGCAACATCACATAAACTCCGAGAGCGTTTGCCGCTCCCAACTCCAACATCATACCGGCAATATTGTCGTCATTCAACAAATTTACCTCCAAATTAAAATACTGATCTTTCTTCATTATCGTAGTTATTTACCTATATTTCAGCTTCTAACAGAAACGGAGGCAAAGGTGAATATTTTTTTTTATTCCGTATGTCGCATAAACGCAACACAACATATCTTTTTTTATCAGAACTTTGCACCATTAATTCTAATTATTTATACAGACAATGAAACAAAAACGTAACTACACGCTAACGGAGCAAGAAGAGAACAAAATAGTAAATCAGATTTATAACAAAAAAATTTTGTTAATAAAGAAATTACTTGAGACGTGCCATTTGACCGTCATGGACTTATGTGTACATCTTAATATCGACACATCTACTTTCCACCGTTGGTTCCAACCGAATCCCTGTATCATCAGTGCCCTCAAATACACACAAGTCTGTGTCTTCTTTGGACAATATATAAAAGAGAAAAAAATCCCTCTTACGAAAGAAATTATCAAGCTGATAGAAGAAACAGAACCGTTCAGCATTTTTTTATTGTCCGCTTCATAGCAATTTTGGCATGAAAAAAGAGAGAGTTATCATATCTTTTCATACCTTTGTAGCACAGCAAAGCGAATCAATATCAAAAGAGAAAAACATGAATGACAGTGAAGATACAAGCGGTTCGTCGATAACAGCGCTCATCGTCTTTAGAGAAAACGGAGATGCGGGCAATCTGTTCGTACCTGTATTGTGTGATGCTATCCGAATGACAGGTGTTGACGTGCGATGTTCCACAAAGGAATTCTGGGAGTCGGACAAGACCTATGACATCATCCATTTCCAATGGCCCGAAGAAGTGGTGGGCCGGATGTGCGACGACCCCGGCATCGTCCGCCGGCTGGAAGAACGAATCGCGTTCTTCCGTTCGCGAGGGACACATTTTGTCTATACCCGCCACAATGTGCGTCCCCATTACGCCAACGAAGTTATCGGCCGGGCATACGACATCATCGAATCGCAAAGTGACGTTGTGGTGCACATGGGGCGTTTCAGTCTGGAGGAGTTCGTCGGCAAACATCCCGACAGCCGGAATGCCGTCATCCTGCATCACATCTATCAGTATACTTACCAAGAGGACATCAGCGTAGAGCGTGCACGGCAATACCTGCAACTTCCACAAGAAGCATTTATCGTCACTGCTTTCGGGGAATTCCGAAACTGCGAAGAGATACGTATGGTGTTGGGAGCCTTCCGTTCGTGGAACGAAAAACAAAAGTTACTGTTAGCCCCCCGCCTCTACCCTTTCTCACGGCACAACCATTACGGCGGAAATTTCCTCAAGCGGTGGGCCTCAAAAACCGGATACTACCTGCTCATGTCCTTGCTCAACCGCGTGATGAAGCTACGCGCCGGTGCCAATGACGAACTAATCGACAATTGCGACCTGCCTTACTACATGGCCGCTTCAAATGTCATATTCATTCAACGAAAAGGACAACTCAACTCAGTCAATATCCCGCTTGCCTTCCTCTTTCATAAAGTCGTTATCGGGCCGGATTCCGGGAATATCGGCGAATTATTGAGAAATACGGGTAATCCGGTTTTCCGTTCCGATAAAAAACAGGACATAATCCGAGCACTGAAAGAGGCACGACATCTGTCTGCCCGGGGAAAAGGGGAAGCGAACTACGCGTATGCGATAGGAAACATGGGTATAAACAAAGTTGGGAAACAATACGCCGAACTCTACGAAGAATTGGCAGACAGGCATCAATTCAACTAATTGAGACAAAGAGTTGAGCCCACTATTAACAGTAAAGAATAAAAAAAATCCAAATGATAAAGATATGCTTCTATTGTGACTCTATATTCAGTGTTGGAGGAGTACAGCGTATTTTGGCAGTGATAGCCGGAGCAATCTCTGCCAAACACGAAGTGACGATACTGACCCTGGACAAACCGGAACAAGAAGATCTCAATATGTATGAACTGGGACAAAGGAATATTCGTTTCCGCTACATCAGCCTCCCCCCTATCGGAAAATGGGAATATTTGCCCTGCAAAACATACAGTTATTTATACAAAAAAAGAATCATACCACAAATCCCTATCACCTCACAATGGTATGGATATAGCTCATTCCCACACACACAACGGAAAGTTCTCATCGGTGAATTAAACAACGAGAACTACGACATAATCGTTGGAGTGCACGCTTTTCTGTCACTCCAACTGGCCAGTATCCGCCACCGGCTGAAAGCCCGCCGGGTAGTAGGCTGGATGCACACCTCTTTTAACGCTTTCTTTAACACTCCGGGGTTCTATCTATATGAGCAGAAAAATCAGTTCCGACATGAAATGACGAAACTGGACGGAATCATCGTGCTCACCAATTACGACCGCGGACTGTACGAACGAGAGTTGAACCTCTTTCCTATCGCCATATACAACCCTCTTTCGTTGACACCGGAGGGAGAAGGAAGTCCGGCATACAAACGTTTCCTCTCGGTAGGAAGGATGTCACATCTGACAAAAGGTTTTGACATCCTTATTGAAGCGTTTGCTATCTTTGCACGTGACAACAAGGAATGGACACTGGAAATTGTCGGTGAAGGCCCTGAGAAACCTGCATTACTGAAACAAATAGCCCGCCACAAGCTGGAAAACAGGGTAACAATTTCTCCCTTCACCCGACAAATACAAAAACATTATGCCTCGGCAAGCGTATATATACTGAGTTCACGGTGGGAAGGATTCGGGCTCGTCCTGGCAGAAGCCATGAGCCACAGCCTCCCTGTCATAGCCTCCGACCTTCCCTTTGTAAAAGAACTCCTCAAGGAGAAAGACAACCACTTCATGTTTTCAAACGGAAACATAGAAGAACTGGCGGAAGCCATGACTAAAATAACGGAACTTCCCTCGGAACGGTTAATCCAAATGGGAAAAGTATCATTAGAGATAGCCGAATCAATAAAACTGCCCGCCATTATCAAACAGTGGGAAAGTTATCTGGAGTACCTAATTAAAGAAAAAACAAAGTGACGAACAATATTAAACAGCAACTTTTTTCGGGAGTATTCTATACAGCCATAGCCAAATACAGCGGAATCATTATCTCACTGGTTGTGGCCGGTATTCTGGCACGACTGCTTTCGCCGGATGATTTCGGAATAGTGGCCATTGCTACGGTCATCATTTCTTTTTTCGCCATTTTCACAGATATGGGACTGTCTCCCGCCATTATACAGAACAAGGCTCTCACCCAAGACGACCTGACCAACATCTACTCGTTCACGTTTTGGACAGGCATAGCGGTCGCCCTGCTCTTTTTTATAGCCTCATGGCCCATTTCCGCCTATTACGACAGCCCTATATTACGCACTCTTTGCCAGTTGTTATCTATCAACCTGTTCTTTGCATCGGTCAATATCGTGCCGGGAGCCTTGTTTTACAAAAACAAGGAGTTCAAATTCATTGCTATCCGCAGCTTTGTCATTCAAATCACCGCCGGCACCGGAGCTGTCATTGCCGCATTGAGCGGAGCGGGACTGTATGCTTTACTCATCACCCCGATCGTGTCGAGCATATTGATTTATATTATCTCATTCCACCGCTATCCCCAACATCTACGCATGACGTTAGGGCTATCATCCATTCGGAAGATCTTCTCTTATTCCGTCTACCAGTTTCTATTCAATGTCATCTGTTATTTCAGCAGGAATTTAGACAAACTGCTGATCGGCAAACATATGGGAATGTCCGACCTCGGATATTACGAGAAGTCCTACCGCCTCATGATGCTTCCCTTGCAGAATATCACACAAGTGGTCACTCCGGTGATGCACCCTATCTTCAGTGATTTTCAGGATGACAAGATGAAACTGGCAACGTCCTACGAACGGATCATCCGCTTCCTCGCCTTCATCGGACTGCCGCTCAGCGTGTTGCTCTTTTTCACTGCGGAAGAAGTGACACTCATTATTTTCGGTAATCAGTGGTTACCCTCCGTAGCTGTATTCCGGATACTGGCGCTTTCGGTAGGAATTCAGATCATATTGTCCTCATCGGGTTCTATCTTTCAGGCAGCAGGTGACACACGGAGCCTTTTCATCTGCGGCCTGTTCTCGTCTACTCTCAATGTGGCGGGAATAGTGCTCGGAATTTTCTATTTCGGCACACTTACAGCAATAGCGGGTTGTATCGTAACGACATTCACTATCAACTTCGTGCAATGTTATTGGCAGATGTACCGGGTGACTTTCCGGCGGAACCTCCGGCCGTTCGTACGTCAGCTTATTTCTCCGCTTGCTGTAAGCGGATTAATGGTGTTGGCCCTCATTCCCGTGCAGTACGCAATGGAGGGAATGAATATTTTTGTGACAATTATTGCTAAAGGTATTGTTAGTTTTATTATCTTTGGAGGATATATACAGGCTACGCACGAATTTGACATTATCGGAAAAGTGCGCGGCATGACGAGAAAAGGGAAATAAAAAGACAGAATAAACAATATACAGAGACTTTAAAAACGAATGAAAGCCTTGTTCCTTATCTTCCATGGCTTCGATAAAGCAAATGGAATTAGTAAGAAAATACATTATCAGGTAAAAGCTCTCAAAGAATGTGGAGTGGATGCCCGCTTGTGTTATTATGACATCACCCCTCATTGCGAACGCCGTTTGATGATAGACAACGAAGTCATTGCCGATTTCGGGACAGGAACCACAGCGAAAGTGTGGAAACGCATCTACTACGCCCCCATTATCAAATATGCACGCCGCGAAAAAATAGAATTTGTCTACATCCGGTCGGCCCACAACGCCAACCCTTTCACGCTGCGGCTGGTGAAACATCTGAAAAGTATCGGCGCAAAGGTTGTCATGGAAATACCGACCTACCCGTATGACCAGGAATACATCACCCGGTCTATGAAACTCAGTCTGGCCGTCGACCGTTGCTTCCGCCATTCGTTGGCCAAGATCCTGGACGGTATCGTCACTTTCTCTAATGCCGGCAGGATCTTCGGAGGGAAAACGATACGCATCTCCAACGGAATAGATTTTGACGCTATCCCGCTGAAGCAGAACCGGAACAACACTTCACATGAACTGCACTTAATCGGCGTGGCAGAAGTGCACTACTGGCATGGGTTCGACCGACTGGTTAACGGACTGGCCGAATACTACCGGACAAATCCGGATTACAAAGTCTATTTTCACATCGTAGGACCTCTGACCGGCGAACGCGAACAGGGAGAAATCCTGCCCGTCATCCGCGACAATCATCTGGAGCCTTACGTGATTCTGCACGGACCTCTCCACAGCGAAGAACTGGACGCACAATTTGAAAAAGCAGATTTTGCCATTGGCAGTTTAGGGCGTCACCGGAGTGGCATAGCTCATATTAAAACGCTGAAAAACCGCGAATATGCCGCACGTGGATTAGCGTTCACCTATTCGGAAAATGATGATGATTTCGACTCCGCACCGTATGTATGGAAAGCTCCCGCAGACGAATCACCGGTTGACATCATGGGACTGGTCGAATTTCAACGTGCGCTGACCATGACGCCGCTTGAGATCAGAGAATCCGTCTATCCGCTATCATGGAAGGCGCAAATGCAGAAAGTTATCAAAGAAGCCGGATTCGGATCACTAGAATAGTATTCCCCAATAAATAACAAACAATGGTTGATGAATAAAAAAATTAAAATAGTCTATTGCCTTCCTTCGCTTTATATACCGGGGGGAATGGAACGGGTACTTACCATAAAAGCCAACTATTTTGCCGAGAAACTAGGATATGACATATACATCATCCTGACAGACGGCAAAGGGCTGGAACCTTTTTACGCCTTATCGCCTAAAGTACATTTGATTCATCTGGATATTAATTTCAACGAGCTATGGAACAAACCTCTGTACAAGAAGTTATTCATCTATGCCTGCAAACAGCGTTTATACAAAAAACGCCTCACGAAGTGTTTGTTTGAAATACGGCCGGACATCACCGTATCCATGCTCAGAAGGGAAATTAACTTTATAAACTCTATCCACGACGGCAGCGTGAAAATAGGAGAAATCCATGTCAACAAGTCGAATTTCAGAGATCTTGCAGAAGCCAAAAATACCGGATTCATCAAAAGCAGACTTTCCAGACTTTGGATGAAGCAGTTGGATCGGCAAGTAAAACAATTGTCTAAGTTTATTATCCTGACGGAAGAGGACCGGAAGAATTTCTCATCTTATCTGGATAATACCACCGTCATCTACAACCCGCTGCCTTTCTATCCGGAGCAAACGTCGGACTGCACGGCTAAGGAGGTTATTGCAGTAGGGAGATATGCGTACCAAAAAGGATTCGACTTATTAATAGAAACATGGAGAATCGTAGCCCAAAAGCATCCTGATTGGAATTTAAGAATATATGGCGGAGGAGACAGGAGCGATTTTCTTGCCCTAAAAGACAAATATCACTTGGATACGCTTTATCTTGAGGAGCAAACACCCGACATTATCCGGAACTATTGCCGGAGTTCTATCTTTGTGCTTTCCTCGCGCTATGAGGGATTCGGAATGGTCATTACCGAAGCGATGTCGTGCGGTGTTCCCCCTGTTTCTTTCACTTGCCCGTGCGGGCCACGCGACATTATTGACGACGGTAAGAATGGCTTGCTGGTAGAAAACGGAAATATAGAAATGCTGGCAGAAAAGATATGTTACTTGATAGAGAATGACGAAATACGCCGGAAAATGGGACAACAAGCCCGAATTGACGTGGAACGTTTCAAGATAGAGCAGATTGCCGAACAATGGAAACAGTTGTTTGAAAGCCTCACTTTAAAGAATTGATTATGAAATGGTATTCGAAATATTTGCAGGTTTACGAGCAACCATTTGCTTCGGCACCGCCGGAGGTGGTCGGTTTTGTGAAGAAAAAGTTGCGGAAGTTATCCGAAAACAAGCAACCGCTGGCTTCGGTTGTTCTCATTTGCCATAACGAGGAAACGCGTTTGTTGAGTTGTTTGTGGTCGCTTTGCGACAATGAATGTGATTTCCCGATAGAAATCTTAGCGGTCAACAACAACTCCACAGACCGCACGGAAGCGGTGATGCAACAGCTGGGAGTGACTTATTTCAATGAAACCAAGAAGGGCCCCGGACACGCCCGCCAATGCGGACTTAATCAGGCTAAAGGAAAGTATCATATCTGCATCGATACTGATACGATATATCCTTCCCGTTATATAAAGACGCACGTAAAGCAACTGATGAAGCCGGGAGTGGCTTGCACGTTCAGCCTGTGGAGTTTTATTCCCGATGAACACCATTCCGCCACGGGACTGTGGTGGTACGAAGCATTGAGGGATCTTCATTTGCGTATTCAGTCGATACAGCGTCCGGAACTTTGTGTACGGGGAATGACATTCGGGTTTAACACCGAGCTGGGCAGAAAATTCGGTTTCCGGACAGATATTATCCGGGGCGAGGACGGGTCACTGGCTTTGGCAATGAAACCTTATGGAAAATTGGTCTTTATCCATGCCGGAAAAGCCAGGGTCATGACAGGATATGGCACTCTAAATAACGACGGTTCGCTCTTTAATAGTTTCAAAACGAGACTAGTCAAAGCGTTCAAAGGAGCAGGCAGTATGTTTACCAGGAAAAATGAATATAAAGACGAAGATAATAATCTGATAAAAAACAAATAAAACAAATGCTATTATGATAACGCGTACTCCTTACGATAGAGATAACCTGAAAATAGGCAAGAAAGACAAGGTGTTGGAAGTGGGGCCGGGACACAGCCCTACGTTTCGTTCAAACGTGCTTGTGGACTTATTTGTAGACTCTAACTACCATAGATGCGGGAATCTGAAGATTTATCCACATCAGCAGTTTATTAATGCGAATGGAGAAGCTCTCCCCTTTAAAGATAAAGAATTTGATTATGTTATTTGTAACCAGGTACTTGAGCACGCGGAAAATCCTGCCGAGTTTATCCGCGAACAATGCAGAGTTGCCAAAAGGGGGTATATGGAAACGCCCAGTCTGCTGGGAGAATTTCTTTTCCCCAAGAAATCACATAAATGGATTATTCTCCACCTGGACAACAAACTGATTCTTTTTGAGAAGTCGAGAATGCCGGGAAACTATGAAAATAATTATGGTGAATTATTTCTCAATTATCTTCCTTATCAATCGCTGACCTATAAATTGTTATGGCTCACCGAAGGAGACTTGATGCTGAACCGGTGTGAATGGAAAGATGATATAGAATTTATTATTAACCCGACCAATGAGAAGTATACTGCTTTCTTCACCCAACCGTGGAGCCGACAAATGGTAGAACAGATGTATCCACGCAGAAGTGCAATAAAAGAGATACAAAAGATATGGAATGCTTTCTTTTATATCATAAAAAACAAGGTTAAATATAAGATTCATGGACATACTCCAATCAGTTTGGAAGAATATATGAGGCTTAAAGAAGAAAATAAGTAATATACTGTCTCTATGGCTCTTCTTCTAATTTTAAGTGGTAAAGTGAATTAGTAAAACCCCGGAAAAGAAGGAGGAACTGAAAAAACGAATCAAATAAACGGTTGGCAAAAGGCGAATATAAACGATACGAAAAACAAATAATAATATAGTTATGAACGGAAGTCTTACTCTTTGTCTCGAAGTTATTTTCTGGTTTGCCCTGTTCGTCGTGTTCTACACGTATCTGGGCTACGGAATCGTGCTCTATATTCTCGTCAAACTGAAAGAGCTTTTCGTGAAACCGGTGAAATACCCATTACCTGCATCGAACGATGAATTGCCGGAAGTGACACTGTTCATCACTGCTTTCAACGAGGAAGATGTGGTGGACGAGAAAATGGAGAATAGCCTGGAACTGGATTATCCGGCGGATAAGTTGCGCATTGTTTGGGTGACGGACGGCAGTGATGACGGAACGAACGAGCGTTTGCAAACTCGCTGGGCAGGAAAGGCAACGGTGCACTTCCAACCGCTACGGCAAGGCAAGACGGCTGCCATGACACGCGGCATGACACTGGTTGACACCCCGTTGGTGGTCTTTACGGATGCGAACACAATGGTGAACCGGGAGGCAATCCGGGAGATTGTGCTTGCTTTCCGGAATCCGAAAGTGGGCTGCGTGGCAGGTGAAAAACGGATTGCCGTGCAAGCGAAGGATGGGGCGGCAGCCGGTGGCGAAGGTATTTACTGGAAATATGAATCAACGTTGAAGGCGCTTGATGCACGGTTGTATTCGGCGGTGGGAGCTGCGGGAGAGCTGTTTGCCGTGCGGCGGGAATTGTTTGAGACAATGGAGCCGGACACGTTGCTTGATGATTTCATCCTTTCACTGCGTATCACGATGAAGGGGTATATCATTGCTTATTGTACGAATGCTTACGCCATTGAAAGCGGTTCGGCCGATATGCGCGAGGAGGAAAAACGGAAGGTGCGTATCGCTGCCGGAGGATTGCAGTCAATCCGTAGGCTTCGCCCATTGCTGAACCCTTTCCGCTACGGGGTACTTAGTTTTCAGTACACGTCGCACCGGGTGTTGAGGTGGTCTGTCACGCCTTTTCTATTGTTCGCACTTCTCCCGCTGAATGTTGCGATTTTACTGACGGGCGGCTCGCCTGTGTTCTACGGCGTCCTGCTCGTGTTACAGGTGTTTTTCTACGGACTGGGATACTGGGGATATTATCTGTCTACCAGACAGATAAAGAATAAATTGCTGTTTATCCCCTATTACTTCCTCTTTATGAATATAAATGTCTTGAGAGGAATCCGCTATCTGAAGAAGAAAAGAGGGAGCGGGACTTGGGAAAAAGCAAAGCGGGCAGAAAAATAAAAACAAATAATCAAATCTTTTGTTATCTTTGTAAGATGCAATAGTCTTAATCATCTAATCGAATGGACATGAACAGAACATTACATGATACAAATAACGCGCAAAGGATATTGAAACTGACAGCCGATACAATGTTGTTGGTCGACAAGAATGGTGTTTGCATAGACATTGATCCTCATTGTGACCTATGGTTCTTACAGGATGAGATACTTCTAGGAAAAAACATATTTGAACTCCTGCCCGAATATACGCGGGAAAGGGTTGTTCCTGTCTTCCAATCGGTACTTGAAGGGAAAAAGAGCGTCAGTAAAAACTTCAAACTGGTACTAAAGGAAGATGTTTATTATTTTAAATGCATCATGCATCCTTATGATGACATGGTGCTCTGCCAGTATCGCGACATCACCCAAAGAAGCAACGTGAAACGCCAACTGGAACAAGCGAACCGAACGCTGCGGGAGATACAGAAAGTGGCGCAAATCGGTCAGTGGGTGTACAATACGAATGAAAACGTTTTTCATTATCTGGGACATACCGGCGTGTTGTGCGAAGAAACGGTACGAAGCATTTCTTTCGAGAAATACAGGGAGTATATCGTTGAAGAAGACCGGCAGACGTTTATCAACTGGAAACTTAGAAATCTGGAGAGGTTCAATACGGACAGTATCAGCTACCGCGTACAGGTGAACGGAGAGATATATTATATGCGTATCCAGGCTTATCTGCGTGAGGAACTCCCGGACGGCAGCCTTACGATCGAGGGATATATCCAGAATATCACCGATATCCAGCGCCGCAGAAACGATATCAATACGCTGACGCACGCTATCAACAACGCCAAGGAGAGTATCTTTGCCGCCAGAGAGGACGGTACGATCATCTTTGCCAACCGGCGTTTTCTCCACAATCACGGGATTTGCGAGAATGTGGATATCTGTAAACTGAAAATTTATGATATTGCCGCAGATATGCCTACGCAGAAAGCGTGGAACGAACGTTGTAAGGACATCATGCACGGTGGAAGCAGCAATTTTATCGCTCATCATCCTTCGAAAATCAACAGGGATATTCTGGCATACGAAGGCACAATGTATAATGTGACCAATGATTCCGGAGAAGAAAGTTACTGGTCGTTTGCACATGATATTTCCGAACGAATCCGGTATGAGGCGCAAATCAAGCGGCTCAACTTGATTATGGATACTACTATCAATAATCTGCCTGCGGGAATTGTGGTGAAGGAGATCAATAATGATTTCCGGTATCTCTACCGTAACCGTGAGTCGTACAACCGTGATCTCTGCGTCGGTGAGTCGTTCGGAAAGAATGACTTTGACTATTATCCGCCCATAGTGGCCGATAAAAAGAGACAGGAGGATATACAAGTGGCAACCACCGGAAAGGGATTGCATTGGACGACCGAAGGGAGGGATAAAAACGGTAACCGGATTATCCTCGACAAACGGAAAATCCGGGTGGACGGGGATGAATTGTCCTCTCCTATCATCGTCAGCATCGAATGGGATATCACGGAACTGGAGATGATCAAACGTGAACTTCAATCGTCAAAAGAGAAAGCGGAAATGTCCGACAAGCTAAAATCGGCTTTCCTCGCCAACATGAGTCACGAGATTCGTACTCCTTTGAACGCCATTGTCGGCTTCTCGCAACTTATCGCCGAAAGTAATGATGAGGAGGAAAGAAAGACGTATTATGGTATCGTTGAGTCCAATAATGGTCGCCTGCTGGAGCTTATCAACGAGATTCTTGATCTTTCGAAAATTGAATCGGGAATTATCGAATTTACCATAGGACCTACAAGCCTGCACAACTTATGCAGGGAAGTGCACGACGCTCATATTTTCCGTATGCCGGTAGGCGTGAGCCTCGTTCACGAGCCTTCGGACGAAAGTCTGATGATTGAAACGGACAAGAATCGGGTGTTCCAGGTGATTTCTAATTTGATTGGCAATGCCGCCAAATTCACGAAAGAAGGGAGCATTAGTTATGGATACAAACGGGTCGGCGACCAAATCGTTTTTCATGTGACCGACACGGGCACAGGCATCGAACCGGAAAAGGTGGGACGTGTGTTCGAACGTTTTGCCAAGCTGAATAATCATGCGCAGGGCACGGGATTGGGATTGTCTATCTGTAAGTCGATCGTTGAACGACTGGGTGGAAAGATTACCGTCAACTCTGAATTTGGAGTAGGAACGACGTTTAATTTTACGTTGCCTTATAATATTATAAAGAAGGCTGCGGACACAACAAAAGGTATGCAATCTTCACTGTCTTCGCAGTCCTCACAACTTTCGCAGTCTTCTCAACCTTCTGACCTGACTGAACAACCCTCCAATGAAACACCACAGGAACAAATTCCTGAGAAACAAGCCTGCATCTTGATTGCCGAAGACACGGACAGTAACTATGATTTGCTGAATGCTATCCTTGGCAAGAATTATCGGTTGGTTCATGCACACGACGGTATGGAAGCCGTCATAATGTATGATGAAGTGAAACCTGACCTCATCTTAATGGATATCAAAATGCCGAATCTGGACGGACTGGAAGCTACGAAAATCATTCGCGAACTGTCTGCCACCGTTCCTATTGTTGTTCAAAGTGCATACGCTTATCCGCAAGACCAGAAAGCTGCCAAAGAAGCGGGATGTAGTGATTTCATATCCAAGCCGATCGTGCAGTCGGAATTGAAAAAAATGCTCAATAAATGGCTGTCTCCAGAATTAAATAATAAAATACAAGAGTGATATAAACATAACCAAGAAAAGATGAAAGCCTTTTATAGACTATTTTACTACATCTCTATTCTTTTATCGTGTATCCTGGCGGGTGTCACAATAGCAGGAGCATTTAGCGGTACTGCTTCACCGGACAGTTTCAAGTTTATGCCTTTTATCGGTTTGGGACTACCGATACTTTTGTTGGTCAATCTGGCGTCTGCTGTTTATTGGACGATTCGTTGGCGATGCTGGGTTTTCATTCCGCTAATTGCCATATTCAGTAATTGGGGTTACATCAACTGTGTTCTCCAATTCCCGCTTCTCGATCCGGCTTCTAAACCGACAGTCAAAGTTAACGCATATACTCCCGGAGTGTTGACCGTAGCCACTTACAACGTTGACGGGTTCAACCGCGAACACACCGGGTATTCATGTAAGGAGATCGCTGCACAGATGAGAAATCTGAAAGCGGACATTCTCTGTTTTCAAGAGTTCGGTATCGATGATGAGTTTGGCATCGACAGTCTATGTACTGCGTTGTCTGACTGGCCTTATCATTATATTCCTTCTTCTCCCGAAGGACAACATCTTTTACAACTTGCTGTTTTCAGCCGTTATTCTATCAAAAAGGAGCATCTGATTATTTATCCCAACTCCGGTAATTGTAGTCTCTGGTGTGATATCGAAGTCAACGGTCGTATGATCCGTCTGTTTAATAATCACCTGCAAACTACGGAAGTGAGCCGCAATAAGCGCAAACTGGAAAAAGAACTTCGCCAAGACAACTCTCAAAGAGCCAAACGTGCCGCCCTTACGCTCGCCGACGGCCTGCATGAGAACTTCCGGAAACGTGCAGTACAAGCTAATCTTATCAATCAACTGGTGTCTGCCTCCCCCTATCCTACTCTTGTCTGCGGTGACTTCAACTCACTCCCTTCTTCTTACGTTTACCACACCGTGAAAGGTGATAAATTGCTAGACGGCTTTCAGACCGGCGGACACGGATATATGTATACTTTCAAATATTTTAAGCACCTGTTGAGAATTGACTATATTCTTCACTCGCCCGAACTGAAAGGTTTGGATTATTTCTCACCGGACTGGGAATATAGTGATCATAATCCGGTGGTGATGAGGATGAAGCTATAAAAGGTGTTCTTTGTAATGGGACTCAACTGGATATTCAGCAATAAAAACAAAAAAGCAACTAAATCGTTATGAATTAGTTGCTTTTAATTTTCAGTTATACTATATTGTCTTAATTGAAAATATAACGTACACTAAACTGTACTGAATAAGTAGATTTAAAACTTTGGAAATCACGATAAGTGCTTGTCAATGTCTCACCTGCATTCTTATTCATAGTAAATTCTCCGTTTTTATATTGCAACAAGCTCGAATTGATTACCTGCTTATAAAGTCCCCAACTGTTGTTTAATAAGTTAGGAAGGTTTTTAATATCAACTCCTACTTGCAGCAAGTTACGCTTTCCACCAACATTCAAATAGAAATCTTGATTCAATTTAAAATCAACTTGATGATGCCATGGCATAACAGCTCCACCTCTCTCGGCATACTTACCTTTGCGATTCTTCAGGTATTTATCTTGGTTAATATAATTCCAGAAATCATCTCTTTGCTCCTTAGCCGGATAAGAAGCAGCATCACTAAACTTCCAGCTATCCAATTCTTCACGTGTTGCAGGAATATACAATAAACTATTAGCGCCTGCATCACCAACAACATTACTAGAGAAAGTATACGAGTAGCGGCTATATCCCCATGACCCGGAATATCCCATCTGCATTCCTTCATACAACAAAGAAACGCTAGTAGCAAAATGCTTTCCATATTCCTTTTTATAACCGATTGTAGCCAAGATACGATCAGGAGCTACATAGGTACCATAACCCAATTCATGTTCATTGATACCATTTACCGAATAAGTATTAGTCTTATAGGCAGAAGTTACCTGGTCACCAATACCATCACTATATGAACGAGATTTTGAATGTGTATAAGCAAATGATAAATCTAAACCAAAATCAAAGTTCTTACGCAATTGCGCTGAAATAGAATAGTAATAAGCACCCTTTTTCCAGTTCTCTAAAAGATAAACATTCCGACCGCTGTTATATATCTTATAAGTATCACGAACATCATTGGGAGAAAGAGTCAATTTTGCCTCTTGCAATTCATAACCGCGGTTAGTTATCACAACCGGATTATAATCACGGCTATAAATTCCTTCCAAAGTAAAGTTAACATCTCCCGGCAATCTCATATCAAGAGCTAATGAGGTCTTCCAAGTAGAAGGCATCTTCAAATCTTTATCAATAATTGTCGGATCTTTAGGAAGCTCTACTTTTGAATGCGTCTGACCACCATACAAGTCCTTCAAAATCTCATCACGATTTGCATGGAAATGAGGTTTATATTGGGCAGTAGCAGCATCCGTATAATAATAGGTAGTTTGTCCCACGCCTGAATTTCCGACAGCAGAAATCAACCAAACGAAAGGCATACGTCCAACAAACAAACCTGTACCACCACGAAGTACATACTTACGATCTCCTGTTATATCCCAATTAAAACCAACACGTGGAGATACTGATACTTTTGCACCCGGAAGTTGGTCTGTTGAATAATGCTGACCTCCAAAATCTAATTTGGCAAATTCTTCATTATAATTATTCTTTAAAGAAGGATAAGTCGGTAGTTCAAAACGAAGTCCACCTGTTACTTTAAAGTTTTCTGAAACAGAAACCTCATCTTGCAAATATAAAGAATATTGTTGGAATTTCAATTCTGCAAGGAATTGAGACATATCAGGTGAATTTGAATGGGTTATAGCAAAGGCCTTCGGAGTCTCATCATTTACAAAATCACTCCAACTTGAATAAACATAGTAACCAGCACCTCCCAGCATATAACCATTAATAGCCTTTGTATGCTCATATTGGAAACCGGCCATGAACTTATTAATACCTACGTTCCAGTTAAACTCATCTGTAATGGTGAATACTTTTGTCTGACGCAGATTACCCGCAGTAAAAAGGTCTGCACCAAAATTGGCATATACAGCACCATCCTGCAAAATATCAACTGTTGGGAAAAGAGGACCATCAAACGAACGAGGCTCATCTTGATAAGAATATGCAAAACGGAGCATATTATTCATTGCTCCTTGAGCCATACGAGAGTTCCATTCACCTGCAACAGAAGTAAAATCACGCACTTGATAATAGTTGGAATTCGAAAAGCTAAGCGCATATTTAGAAGTACGTCCCTGTCCAGGAGCAATGGTACCAACAGGTTTACCATCTATAACTTCAGTGGATGTTCCTCCCGGATAAAGAGCTGATGTAGATAATGGACTGACTGAACTGGTAGGGAAGTTAGAATCTTTGGTATGTGTCTTGGTAAAACGGAAACTAACTTTATTGTTTTGATTAGCATTCCAGTCAACACGTGCCATAACACGATAAGCAGGGGTATCCGTTGAATAGTCATTATACTTTCCCGGATCAAAATTATATTTGTTTAGTAAGAAACCACGCATATCATCCATGTCACTTTGGAGAGGGCGATGTATATTACCACCACTATAGCTTTCTCCAAGTGCAGTACGAGGACGATAGTTTGATCCCGCTGTTACATTATCTTCATATTCTCCATTTACAAAGAAGAATAATTTATCTTTTATAATCGGACCACCAAAGCTTGCACCATAAGTATAATATTGAGCTTTGGAACGTAAAAGTTCATAATCATCAACTTTACTTCCTTTTAGATTCTCATTATTAAAATACATATAAGCAGTTCCACGAAATTGGTTATCTCCCGAACGAGTTACTGCATTAATTGCACCTCCTGTAAAACCGCTCTGACGAACATCAAACGGGGTTACAGCTACTGTAACCTGTTCCAAAGCATCCAAAGAAATTGGAGAGCCGTTAGCCGGAAGATTACCTCCCAATCCGAATGTATTGTTGAAAGCAGCACCGTCAACTGTCACAAATGATTGGCGATAATTACCACCACCGACTGCAAAACCATTACCAACATCAGCACCTTGTGGAGAAAGACGCATAATATCGCTAATACTACGGGAAATAGTTGGGGTGTTACTAATCATATCACGATTAGCATTCATAATAGCACCTGCCCTATCAGACTTCATGTTACTTTCTTTAGAAGCAGTCACCACCACTTCGTCCAACAGTTCAGAACTCTCTTTTAAAGAAACATTTAAAACATAATTCTCTCCTAATAAAAGATTGATTCCTTTGTAAATAGCTGTCTGATAACCGACATAAGAAATTTCTACCTTGTATGGTCCACCAGTACGCATACCTTGCAAATTGAATTGACCACTAACATTAGTCACAGTTCCATACCGAGTTCCTGAAGGCTCGTGAATGGCAACAATAGTTGCTCCGATAATCGGTTCATCTTGTGCTGTCACTTTACCACTCATAGTGGCTGTGGTAACCTGTGCACTCATTGTGACTGTCATTAGCAACATTACTAGCACCAAAAAAGACCGCGTTCTTTTTAACATAATGTAATTGATTAGTTTATACTAATTGTTTGCTTTTAAAAACTGCGCACAAATATAATTAATATTATTTAGACTTACGTTACAATTATACTACAAAATTTTAAGAGAGATAAACGTTTTATTGCGTTATAAAACAAGAAAGGCTCTACATAACTTGCAGAGCCTTTTATTTTGAAACAGAAAGCATTAGAAATGCTTCAATCTATTATTTTACACTAGTCGGTCATTAACTTTCTATAACGAACACGCTTCGGTTCTTCATTCCCTAAACGCTTCAATTTATTTTCTTCGTACTCCGAATAGGAACCTTCAAAGTAGAACACATTGGAGTCTCCTTCAAAAGCCAGAATGTGTGTACAAATACGATCGAGGAACCAACGGTCGTGTGAAATGACAACTGCACAACCAGCAAAGTCTTCCAGACCTTCTTCCAAAGCACGCAGTGTATTTACGTCGATATCATTGGTAGGCTCATCGAGCAACAACACGTTACCTTCTTCTTTCAAAGCCATTGCTAGGTGCAAACGATTTCTCTCACCACCGGAGAGCACACCACAAAGTTTTTCCTGATCGGCTCCGGAGAAATTGAAACGAGAAAGATAAGCACGTGCATTAATATCACGTCCGCCCATACGAAGCAAATCATTACCACCGGAAATTACCTGATAAACACTCTTGTTCGGGTCAATGTCTTTATGCTGCTGGTCGACATAGGCTACTTTTACAGTCTCTCCTACTTCAAATTCACCCTTATCTACGGTTTCCAATCCCATAATCAAACGGAAAAGTGTAGTTTTTCCTGCACCATTCGGACCGATTACGCCGACAATGCCATTCGGGGGAAGCACAAAATTCAAATCGTCAAACAGCAGTTTATCACCGTATGCTTTAGCCACATGTTTAGCTTCGATAACTCTATTACCTAAACGAGGGCCATTCGGAATAAAGATTTCCAGTTTTTCCTCCTTCTCTTTCACGTCTTCATTCAACAACTTGTCGTATGAATTAAGGCGGGCTTTCCCTTTTGCCTGACGAGCTTTCGGAGCCATACGAACCCATTCCAACTCGCGCTCCAACGTCTTACGACGTTTGCTCGCAGTTTTTTCCTCCATTTCCATGCGTTTCGTCTTCTGTTCCAGCCAGGAAGAGTAGTTTCCTTTCCATGGAATACCTTCACCACGATCTAGTTCGAGAATCCAGCCGGCAACGTGGTCAAGGAAGTAACGGTCGTGGGTTACGGCAATAACAGTCCCTTCATATTGTTGAAGATGTTGTTCCAACCAATCGATAGATTCTGCATCCAAATGGTTGGTAGGCTCGTCCAGCAACAACACATCCGGTTTCTGCAACAGCAAACGACAAAGAGCTACCCGTCGACGTTCACCTCCGGAAAGATTTGCCACAGACTGATTTTCAGGCGGACAACGAAGTGCGTCCATTGCACGTTCCAGTTTACTATCCAGATTCCATGCATCTGTTGCATCAATAATATCTTGCAATTCGCCTTGACGAGTAAAAAGAGCATCCATTTTATCCTGGTCTTCGTAATACTCCGGCAAACCGAATTTTTGATTGATTTCTTCGTATTCTGTCAGTGCGTCAACAATGGGTTGCACACCTTCCATTACTACTTCTTTTACTGTCTTCGTGTTGTCAAGATAGGGTTCCTGCGCCAAATAACCTACGGAATACCCCGGAGAGAAGACCACTTCTCCCTGATAGGATTTCTCTAAACCTGCGATAATCTTCATTAACGTTGACTTACCGGAACCATTCAGACCAATAATACCGATTTTCGCTCCATAAAAGAATGACAGGTAAATGTCTTTCAACACATTTTTATTTGGAGTGAATGCTTTGCTCACCCCTACCATTGAGAAGATAATTTTTTTATCGTCAGCAGCCATATATTAATAATGTATATTGTTGATAATGGCACAAAGATAAGAAAAATGTTTGAAATCCTTTGGAGTTATAAAAAAATGTTCTACCTTTGCACCCGCATTTCGAAAGAAAGTAACAAGGATTGATTCGCTAGCTCAGCAGGTAGAGCACAACACTTTTAATGTTGGGGTCCTGGGTTCGAGCCCCAGGCGGATCACTAGACAAAGAATAAATCCCTGATAATCATTGATTATCAGGGATTTATTCTTTGTCTTTCTCTTGATTTCATCATTACAAGCGGTAGAAGTCGTCGTTGATAAGTCGTACTTTTAGGATATTCAGGAAAATAGGTATTATCTATTAGCCCAAATTCAGTGTAGCCAATACCACAAGCCGAACAACCGACCTTAATTATTGAATAACAAACGGATATACTAAGAATGTCACAGGCTATTAGAGAAAGTTTTATGAAAATAAGTTCTTTGTTTGAAGAACAAGACGCAGCTACAACAGATATTCCTTTTGTTAAGTATCCTGATTATGAAAATCTGACTGAAGAAAATATTAGAATGGTTATCGGATTTAAATCAGCAAAATTATTACAGAGGAAAGATGATATTACTCTTCGGGTAATTCCTGCCCGAAAAGTAGTATCATGCCTGCACAGAGGAACATATAACGAACTGGCTAATTTATATAATGAGATATCCGAATGAATAAATGCAAACAGGTATAAAACCACAGAAACATCAATTGTTTTTTATTCATTGACTAATATGGAATGACAAGGTAGCTCTGCAATAAAAGTAGTGCCCAATCCTAGCTGAGAGTATACTTGTATTCGTCCGTTCATTTTATCGACAATAGATTTACAAATAGATAACCCCAACCCCACACCTTGTGCAAAAGAGTCCACTTTTTCAAATCTTTCAAATATCTTCTCCAACATATTCTGAGGAATACCACGACCGGTATCTTTGACCCCAATTCTAACGCAATGCTTATCTATTTCATAAAACACTTCCACATGTCCACGAGTCGTATTCTTCAAAGCATTTGAAAGAAAATTATTCAATATCTGCTTGATACGCAACTTATCAAGCTCCACCAAAGCATCATGTTCCGGATAACTGGTCAGAAGTTCCACACCAGAAGGAAGAAGACGAGCATATTCTGCCACACACTCATCAAGAAGCTCCGTAAGATTAAACCAATTCTGATGTAACTCCAAATATCCGGCTTCAATTTTAGACAAATCAATGATATCATTGATCAGATTAAGCAAAAGTTCGTTATTATGACTAATTAAAGAATTATAAAGCTCCTTTTCCACTACATTTTCCGCACTGGCCAACAGACTTGAAAAACCAACAATAGCATTCAACGGAGTACGGATTTCATGACTCATATTAGCCAAGAAGGCTGACTTTAAACGATCTGAAGCTTCAGCTCTATCACGTTCATTAACGAGCATTTCTTCTATCTGTTTCAAATCTGTAATATCATAATTAATACTAATCAATTCTATGACTTTATCTTGGGGTGCATATTTTCTGACAAAGAGATTAACATGCGTCCATGTACACTCTCCATTCTCCCTAAAGACACGTATTTTATGACTTAACTTATCAGCATTTCCTTTTTGTACCTCCTCAAAAAACTGAAGAATCAAATCACGGTCATCAGGATGAAAAGATTTATATGTACCAATAATCTCGGATAAAGGAGTTCCATACTCTTCTCCTATATTTTTATACCAACTTTTCTGTGCATGTCCCTGCTTGCTTAGAATATTAAAATGAGCATAACCCACTTTCGCATAGTCACCTATTAACTCAAAAAATTCCTCAAATTCCTGAATCTTATTATAAGCAACCGTAGTCTCCGTTTTATCAGCATTAATCAGCAGATAATTAACCGGATTATGATTCTCATCATACAAAGTAGTTACTTTAGTCACAAGATCGATTGTACCTTCCGCCTTATTATTCGAATAATATTCTCCTAACTTTGAGAAATCATAGCGAAAAGTAAAGTCCGCATCCTCATTATTCCTCAACCTCTCCTTCATCTCTTCCGGGAAAACTGGATTCTCGAAAATATTGATGCCTAGAAGTTCCTCCTTACTATCTACATGAAACAAATCCAATTCTTTATCATTGAGGTCGACCAATACTCCCTCCTTATTATACAACTCAATGCCAACAGGCAAATTCTTATAAATATTATGTAAAAGCCGTTCACTACGTTGTAAAGCCTGACAAGCTATTGCAGTATCCGGTCCGTCCTGCATTTCTGCAATGCCATACACAATCGTATTTCCCTTATCATCTACTTCTCGAAAACAAATCTTACTACGCATCCAAACTGACCCTTTTTGGTTTTTTAATAAATAAACGACTTCCGACATCGACTGTACATCGAAAGAGCGAACCGTTGTCGGACCTTGTTCTTCATTCAAAATACGTTTATTGAAATCCTCAAAACTAATAGTCCCTGTTTCATCCAAATTCAGAATCTCAGATATATATTCGGAACAGGTATAACATTCCGTTGCCAAATTAGCTTCCCACCACCCCATATTGGCATTAGCCATTAACTTTGATAAGAACACAAAATCTTGTTGTTTGCTCATAATTGATGAAGTAAAGACATTATCCATTAATCATTTCAACACATTCACGAGCACAAAATTAGATATTACAGGCTTCCCATTCTTTCAAAATGACACTTTTTTAGCATATTATAAGAAGAATAGCCACTAATACCTACTTTCTATAGTATTAGTGGCTATAACATTTACAAATATTTGCTTAAATAGTTTTTCGTATGATTACCAGCATTTTAGAAGGCTAAATAATCAAAGTAAAAAGATATGCTTCTATTTTCTAATTGATTCGTAAACAGTTTTTGCCATTATTTTGGCACCTTCTTCATTCGGATGAATTTTGTCCGGAAAGAGTTGTGGTATTCCATCCATTGCCGTATGAAGATCAATTATATCCAACTTGTTTTTCTTGGCAACTTTTTTAATCATCGGAATAATTTCTTTAGAAATAATATCATCGTTGATACTTTCATTAGCTTGGTATGCCTTAGAAGGGTAACAGAGATAGATTTTCGGTTGGGCAGGCAATGCCTTGAAAGCATCAATCATAGTCTGCATATCTTTCGTGAAGTCGGCTTTATGTTTCCAGTTAAACGATTTACTGTCATTTGTTCCCAGTTTGATAACCACAACATTAGGATTGAAAGCTAATGCATCCTGATAAGCCTTTTCATTCATATAAGGACGATCACCCTTATTCAGCAACGTGCGGGCACTTACTCCGAAATTCTTTACCCAATAACCGTCACCCAGCATACGACTTAAAACAGAAGGATAACTATCACGATCACGATTCTTAATCCGTGCTCCATACGTAATACTATTGCCAATACAAGCTACACGAACGGCATCCTTACGGGGAGCTTTGAAACTACGTAACCATGAAGTCAGTTCGTTCAACATCTCATCCTTATAAAGGAAACCTTCACGAATTCCCCAACCATGACCACCGGAAGGGTAAATATGCAGAACAGCAGGAACACCATTCTTATTCAGAGCCAGATAATAATTCACTCCATTAGCGGGCGGAACAGCCTTATCATCATCACTATAAACGATAAAAGCACGCGGTGTTTCTTTTGTCACTTGCTTCTCATTAGAATACTCCTTTTCCAACTCAGCAGAAGCATCCTTACCCAAAAGGATGTTATGGGAACCCATGTGAGTATACGACTTATCCATTGTAATTACCGGATAGAAAAGAATCTGGAAATCAGGACGAAGTTCCGGTTTGGCATGAGTCGCGATTGTCGATGCAAGATGTCCGCCGGCAGAAGATCCCATGATACCGATATCTCTCGGATTCAGATTCCATACATCAGCACTGTCCCGCACTATCTTCATGGCAGCCTCGGCATCCGAAATAGGAAGTGTACGGTCACCATTCGGCATACGATATTTCAGAACGATCAATGCGATACCCTGTTTGTTGAAATACGGTGCCCAATCATATCCTTCGTGGTCTACAGCCAAGTGCGAATATCCACCACCCGGGCACGCCACTACAGCACGACCTGTAGCCAATTCCGGCGCCGGAAGAAATACGCGAAGCGAAGGTTGTTCAATATCAAAAGGGTTCGGAGCATTCTGAGCTACCGCCTGAGAACCTGTGAACCATAAAAGCAACAGGAATAAAAGAATAGAAAATTTCTGTTTCATAGTATCTGTATACTTTGATTAATGAATGATTTAATGTGCGAAGATAGTAAATTTATGTATCTTTGCGCCTCCTTTTAAATAGAAAAAGAAATGCAAGGAATTAAAAACCTGACACACGGGCCAATCAATCGTCAACTATTCAATTTAGCAATGCCTATCATGGCTACGTCATTTATCCAAATGGCATACAGTCTCACGGATATGGCATGGGTAGGACGGCTGGGTAGTGAAGCCGTAGCAGCCATTGGTTCTGTCGGAATCCTGACATGGATGTCCGGTTCTATCTCCCTATTAAATAAGGTAGGTTCCGAAGTCAGTGTAGGACAATCTATCGGCGCACAAAATCAAGAAGATGCCCGTCACTTTGCCTCCCATAACATTACTATTGCACTTATCATTTCTCTCTGTTGGGGCGGATTACTTTTCATCCTTGCAGAACCCATCATCTGTATCTACGAACTTGAGGTACACATTACCGCCAATGCAATAGAATATCTACGGATTATCTCTACCGGAATGCCGTTTATTTTCCTTTCCGCCGCCTTTACAGGTATCTACAATGCCGCAGGACGAAGTAAAATCCCGTTCTATATCAGTGGTGCCGGACTTCTTTTGAATATCATTCTTGATCCTCTGTTCATCTTCGGTTTCGGTTTGGAGACCAATGGCGCCGCTTATGCAACCTGGATTTCACAAGCTACTGTTTTCTCTATCTTCATCTACCAACTACGTTTCCGAAAAGACTCACTGCTCGGTGGATTTCCTTTCTTCACTCAATTAAAGAAGAGATACACACGACGTATCCTAAAACTAGGATTACCCGTAGCCACATTGAATACCCTGTTTGCATTTGTCAATATGTTCCTCTGCCGTACCGCCTCTGAGCAAGGCGGCCACATCGGCTTAATGACTTTCACGACCGGAGGACAAATCGAAGCAATTACCTGGAACACTTCACAAGGATTCTCAACCGCACTCAGTGCTTTTATCGCCCAAAACTATGCTGCCGGACGAACCGAACGAGTGCTCAAAGCATGGTATACCACCTTATGGATGACAGGAATCTTCGGAACTTTCTGTACACTGCTATTCATCTTCTTCGGAAACGAAGTCTTTTCAATATTCGTACCCGAGCAGGCAGCCTATGAGGCCGGAGGTGTATTTCTACGCATTGACGGGTATTCCCAGCTTTTCATGATGCTCGAAATCACCATGCAAGGAGTATTCTATGGTATCGGGCGTACCGTACCTCCTGCTATTATCAGTATCGGATGTAATTATATGCGTATCCCGCTTGCCATTCTATTTGTACGAATGGGCATGGGAGTAGAAGGTATCTGGTGGGCAGTCAGCGTCACAACTGTTGCCAAAGGACTTATCCTCCTAAGCTGGTTTATCATCATTAGGAAGAAATGCCTGAACCTCCCGTCCGTAGTCGGAAAGTAACAGTTTATCGACATTTTTCAGCACTCTGCCAAGAGTGTGCGAGTTATTTTAACTTAAAAAGTATCACCTTGGCAAATAATATGTATCTTTGCGTTGTTATTTAAAATATAAAAAACAGATTATTATTAAACAATTAAAACATCAACATTATGAACAAGATGAAATTTATGGTTCTCTTTATGAGTATAACCATGATATTCAGTGGATGTGCAAGTATGAATAACACTGGTAAAGGTGCTGCTATTGGTGGCGGTTCGGGTGCTGCATTGGGTGCTATCCTAGGTGGTGTTATCGGTAAAGGTAAAGGCGCTGCTATCGGTGCTGCTATCGGTACGGCGGTAGGTGCAGGAACAGGTGCTCTCATTGGTAAAAAAATGGATAAGGCCGCAGCAGAAGCAAAACAAATTGAAGGCGCACAAGTAGAACAGATAACAGACAACAACGGATTGCAAGCCGTGAAAGTGACATTCGATTCAGGAATCCTTTTCACAACAGGTAATGCTAATCTGAGTGCTGCTGCTAAATCTGCATTAAGCAAATTCGCCAACAATGTGCTCAACCAGAACAGAGATATGGATGTATCTATCTATGGATACACCGACAATCAGGGCTGGAAGAACAGTACTGCCGCACAAAGCCAGCAAAAGAACCTGAACCTGTCACAAGAACGTGCACAGAGTGTATCCAGTTACTTATTAAGTTGCGGTGTTTCTACCAACCAGATTAAAGGCGTGCAAGGTATGGGTGAAAGCGATCCCGTTGCCAGCAACGATACAGCCGCAGGTCGTGAACAGAACCGTCGTGTAGAAGTGTACATGTACGCAAGTGAGCAAATGATTAAAGATGCACAGGCAGCTTCTAATTAAAAAAATTCTGCGTTATACACGCAATCTGTTGATTCTCTTTTTTACATCGACCTTACTGACAGTCATTATTTATCGGTTCATGCCGGTTTATATTACTCCGTTAATGGTCATTCGAAGTGTTCAACAGATCATTTCAGGAGATAAACCCACGTGGAAGCACACGTGGGTTTCTTTTGATAAGATATCTCCTAGCCTGCCAATGGCAGTGATAGCTTCCGAAGACAACCGTTTTGCCGAACACAACGGATTCGATTTCGTGGAAATCAAAAAAGCGATGAAAGAAAATGAAACAAGGAAACGGAAACGTGGAGCAAGCACTATCAGCCAGCAGACAGCAAAAAATGTATTCCTATGGCCACAATCTTCATGGGTGCGGAAAGGTCTGGAAGTATATTTCACTTTTCTCATAGAACTGTTCTGGCCGAAAGAACGGATTATGGAAGTTTATCTCAACTCAATCGAAATGGGTAAAGGGATTTATGGCGCACAGGCTGCTGCAAAATATAAGTTCAACACTACAGCTGCCAAGCTGACCAAAGGTCAATGTGCACTAATCGCCGCCACTCTCCCGAATCCGATACGGTTTAACTCGGCGAAACCTTCGGCTTATATATTAAAACGGCAGAAGAAAATATTACGGCTTATGAATCTCGTCCCCAAGTTTCCACCGGAGGGAAAAGCCGCAAAGAAAGAGATAAAGAAGAAGAAGAAAAAATAAAGGAGCAACCGAAGTCTACTTCGTTGCTCCTTGCATTATCAATAAGCTTGTTTGAATGTATTATCCCCATTTATACAAAATCCTTCAATTCCTGTTGTAAACGTTGTCGTGTAAAAAATATGCGGCTCTTCACAGTTCCCAAAGGAAGGCCCAATTTGTCTGCAATCTCACGGTATTTAAATCCGGATACATGCATAGAAAAAGGCACCTTATACTCCTTAGGCAATGCGTTGACAATACGATGCATTTCTTTCAAGTCATAGGCACCTTCCGTACTCATGAATCCCGAGTCCTGCGGTAAATTCAAGTGATAATAATTATCAGTCTGATCGACGAAAGTCTGGTCACGTACTATTTTTCGGTAGTTATTAATAAAGATGTTACGCATGATTGTGTACATCCATCCTTTGAAATTTGTGTCCGGAACATATTTTTCCTCATTATCTAATGCTTTTAATGATGTTTCTTGCAATAAATCATTCGCCTCTTCACGATCGGCAGTCAACTTATACGCAAAACGAAGCAATTCCTCCTGAACTCCAATTAAATCTTTTCTGAAACTTAAACTTTTCATACTTTAAGGGTTTTATGGTTAATATTTCGTTTTTCTCGATGATGCAAGTTTAAAGGTATTTTGAATACCAGACAGGGGGAAATTCGTCATTTCTTAGGGGTTAATTCTATCAAATGACAGTTTTCGGGTGCATTTGGATAGATTTCAGGTGGTAATTAATGATTTTTATTCTGTTCTGTTTGGCAGAAAAAAACAAATAGTCTACTTTTGATTAATATATTTAAATAAAATGAAAGGCTATGACTATACTTATTATTGTAGGTATTATTGTACTATTGGGAATTATTTTCGCATCCATGTACAACTCCCTGGTGAAACTCAGAAACAATCGTGAAAACGCATTTGCCGACATTGACGTGCAACTGAAACAACGTCACGACCTTATCCCTCAACTAGTAGACACTGTGAAAGGATATGCCGCACACGAGAAAGAAACTCTCGACCGGGTGATTCAGGCACGCAACGGTGCGGTCAGTGCCAGAACTATCGATGAAAAGATAGCCGCCGAAAACCAACTATCCTCGGCCCTGTCAGGACTGAAAATTACATTGGAAGCCTATCCCGACCTGAAAGCAAACCAGAATTTCCTGCAATTACAGGAAGAAATTGCCGATGTAGAGAATAAGTTAGCTGCTGTCCGCCGTTATTTCAACTCGGCAACCAAAGAATATAATAATGCCGTTCAGACATTCCCTTCAAACATTATTGCGGGAATGACCGGATTCCAAAGAGAAATTATGTTCGATTTGGGAAAGAACGAACGTGCTAATCTGGAACAGGCACCCAAAATTAGTTTCTAATCCGAACACCACCGTCCCACCCAACTGCAAAAAATAAACACGCGATGCAATACGTCGGAATCCAAACACAACAGAACCGGAACAACTTACGTTCCGGATTCCTATTACTACTTTTTCCTTGTTTGGTAACAGCACTCCTTTATCTGTCCTGTTACTTACTCGTTCTCTTCGGATACGGAAAGAGTATGGAGATTGAAATGATGCCTATGGTCAATCATTTCTTTCTCTCTTCTCTACCGTATACTTTAGGAGTGGTGGTAATTTGGTTTCTCATTGCCTATTGGGCCAATACAAGTATCATTAATTCTGCCACATGTTCCAAACCACTAGACCGCAAAGAGAACAAACGCGTTTATAATTTAGTAGAAAACCTCTGTATGTCTCAAGGCATGAACATGCCGAAAATAAATATCATTTATGATGATTCACTGAATGCATTTGCAAGCGGTATCAATGACCGCACATACACTATTACTCTTTCAAGAGGCATCATCCAGAAGCTGAATGACGAGGAACTGGAAGCAGTAATCGGGCATGAGCTTACTCATATCCGCAATCGGGATGTACGTTTGCTGATAATCTCTATCGTGTTTGTCGGCATCTTCTCCATGCTGACGGAAATCACGTTCTATGCGATTACACATATACGTGTACGTAGCAATAGTAAAGGTAGCGGAGGAATTTTCATCTTCATATTTATCGCTTTACTGATAGCTGCTATCGGTTTCCTTTTTGCCAGCCTGATGCGTTTTGCCATTTCACGCAAACGCGAATATATGGCAGATGCAGGGTCGGCGGAAATGACGAAGAATCCGCTGGCACTCGCCAGTGCCTTGCGTAAAATATCCGCCGATCCGGCAATAGAAGCAGTGCAACGGAAAGACATAGCACAATTATTTATTCAAAATCCTAAAAAGAAAACCAAAGGCTTATATAGCAAATTCAGCGGTTTGTTTGCTACGCACCCTCCCATTGAAAAGCGGATTGAGATATTGGAACAGTTCTAAGTTCTTCTGAAATATAAGATAAAGGTCAGGATTTCTGTTTAATTTTCATTAAAGAAAAGAGAGAAGTTCCTGACTTTTTAGTATATTTGATTGTTATACATATATATATCAACCTAAATGCAACTGACATGAAAATGAAAAAACAAATCCTTATGCTGTTGCTAGCTTTGCTAGTTGGTCTTCCTACTCTTTCGGCTCAAAGCAAGAAAGAGAAAAAGGAACAGAAGAAAGAAGCTGTGAAAGAACTGATTGTTTCAGAGAATTATAAGATAGACGTCAATACCGCCATGCCTATGCGCGGCCGGTCTATTCCATTGACCAGTTTATACTCACTGGAAATCAGAAACGATTCGGTAATCTCCTATTTACCTTATTATGGTCGGGCTTACAGTATCCCTTACGGAGGAGGCAATGGACTCAATTTCAAAGCCCCTCTTAAAGAGTATAACATGAAACTGGACAAGAAAGGCAATTCAGTAATCACATTCACCGCCCGCAACCCGGAAGATAAGTTTGATTTCAGAGTGAAAGTATATTCAAATGGTTCGACAAGTATTGACGTCAATATGCAAAACCGTCAATCCATAAGCTTCCAGGGGGAACTGGACGTGAAGGAAGAATAAACCAACTTCCTTCCGTCATTGCTCTTTGTTCTCGTTTGCCTCCACTTCGTCACTACCTTTTAATATAGGCAGGCAGATGTGATATTTCACGGCGAGAATACGGGCAAGAAAAACTGTCGAACCGCCAACCAATTGACATCCGTACGACTCCATGCCTGCGACATGACAAAGCCAGTAAGTGATGCCGCCTACTACGCACGCCATTGCATAAATTTCTTTTCTGAAGATTAGCGGGATTTCGTTGATAAAGACATCACGAATCACACCGCCTGCCGCTCCCGTAATGCTACCCATGATGATAGCCACCCAGAAAGGATAGCCCAAAGCAATGCTCTTGCCTACACCTACAACAGTAAACAGTGCCAGACCGATCGAGTCGAAAATAAAGAAAGTATTATTGAGGCGGATCAGCCAGCGTCCGAAACAAATCACCCAAAGCAATGCTACGCCTGTACAAATTAAATAAATAGGGTCTGTCATCCACCCGGGAGTAACATCGAGCAGAACATCACGGATTGTACCACCACCAATAGCCGTAGCAAGACCTACGACGTAAGCTCCGAACCAGTCGAATCGCTTTGCCGAAGCTAGTCGGATACCACTAATAGCAAAGGCAAATGTGCCTATAAAATCAAGAATTTGAACGAATGTGGGCATATATTTGTTATTTTGTTTGCAAAGTAACAAATAAATTCCGTAAGAAAATGTACTTTTGCTTCAAGAATTAAACTGAATTTGATAGAAACAGTATGAAAATAACAATTGTTGCCGGGGCACGCCCCAATTTCATGAAGATAGCACCCATTACACGGGCTATTGAAGCCGCACGGGCGCTGGGTAAAAGTATCTCTTACCGCCTGGTATATACAGGTAGAAAAGATGATACCAGTTTGGATGCTTCACTGTTTTCAGACCTCGACATGAAGGCTCCCGATGTGTATTTGGGAGTAGAAAGCAGTAATCCAACAAGTTTGACAGCCGGAATCATGGTAGCCTTCGAGCAGGAATTGACTGAAAACCCGGCACACGTTGTTCTCGTGGTAGACGACCTCACTGCCACCATGAGCTGCGCTATCGTTGCCAAGAAACAAGGAATCAAAGTTGCCCACCTCGTAGCCGGTACCCGTTCTTTCGATATGAAAATGCCGAAAGAAGTGAACCGCATGATTACGGACGGATTGTCCGACTATCTGTTCACAGCCGGAATGGTTGCCAACCGTAACCTGAACCAAACAGGAACAGAAAGCGAAAATGTATATTATGTCGGTAATATCTTGATTGATACGATTCGCTATAACCGGAACCGGTTACTCAAACCGATTTGGTTTTCCGTATTGGGACTGAAAGAAGGTAACTATCTCCTGCTCACTCTCAACCGCCGCGTACTCCTCAACGACAAAGAGAACCTGCGCCAGCTTTTGAATACAATCATTGAAAAATCAGCAGGAACGCCTATCGTTGCACCTTTACATACTTATGTACGCAACGCAATCAAAGAGTTAGGCATCGAAGCCCCGAATCTTCATATCATGCCACCGCAGAACTACCTCTTCTTCGGATATCTCATCAACAAAGCAAAAGGAATCATCACAGATTCCGGCAACGTGGCCGAAGAAGCTACTTTCCTGGGCATTCCCTGCATCACGCTGAATACGTATGCCGAACACCCGGAAACTTGGCGAATGGGGACTAACGAATTAGTCGGTGAAGACTCTGCCGAACTTGCCAAGGCAATGGATACACTGATGAAAGGTGAATGGAAACGAGGTGAGCTTCCCGAACGCTGGGACGGACGTACAGCCGAACGCATTGTACAAATCCTTACCGGCAAATAATATCGCCCTATATACCTTTTATCATTTCCCGGCATACCAATTTTAGTTTCGTGCCGGGAAACTAAAAGTTTCCTTATGAGAAACCATAGTTTCATCAATGGGAAACTTTAGTTTCATCACGGAGAAACTTTAGTTTCAGACGCTTGAAACTTTGGGTTTCATATAGCGAAACCAAAGATTTCTCATGAGGGAACAAAGTGTTTCAAGCCGGGAAACCAAATGTAACAAGCAAGGGAACCCAATGTAACAAGCGGGATACTCATTTATAGAAAGGCGAATCACCCACTAATTCCTTTCATTGTCAAACGATAACAGCTTGCAAATAACAAAAAACTATGGGTAAAAAAAGTTATATATTCTGTTAACATCCGAGTTATTTGTTAACTTTGCAGCCCTACTACGAACGTTATGAAACAACGATATAGCAAAATACTTATACTGTTCTTACTCGTATTGGCAGGTTCAAATGCTTTTGCGCAGCAAATTAAAGGGGTGGTTACAGATTCCGTAACCCATGAGCCATTGATATATATCTCTGTCTACTATCAGGAAAAAAGAGACATGGGAACTATCACCAATATCGACGGAGAATATAAGCTTGAAACCCGCAGAAACGGGGGGACACTCGTGTTCTCCGCAGTGGGGTATATCAGTAAAACGGTGAAAGTCGGTTCAGGCAACCAGACAATCAACGTACAACTGGCCCCGGACAATGTCGTATTGAACGAAGTAGTAGTAAAGCCCAAAAAGGAAAAGTACTCCCGCAAGAATAACCCGGCAGTCGAATTTATGAAGAAAGTCATCGAACACAAAAAGGCACAAGTCCTCGAAGTGAACGATTACTACCAGTACGACAAGTACGAGAAGATGAAAATGTCGATCAACGATCTCACACCGGAAAAACTGGAAAAAGGGATTTATAAGAAATATTCTTTCCTGAAAGATCAGGTGGAAGTTTCGGAAACTACCAACAAACTGATTCTTCCTATCTCCGTGCAAGAAACAGCTTCGCAAACTATCTTCCGCAAAGACCCTCAGAACAAAAAGACCATTATTAAAGGAAAAAACTCTAACGGTATCGAAGAGTTCTTCAACACCGGAGATATGCTCGGCACCGTATTAAAGGATGTTTTTGCCGATATTAACATCTACGAGGACGATATCCGTTTGTTGCAACAACGCTTTGTCAGCCCTATCGGCAGTAGTGCCATTTCATTTTATAAATACTACCTAATGGATACATTAATGGTTGACAAACGCGAATGTGTACATCTTACTTTCGTTCCGCAAAACTCACAGGATTTCGGTTTTACCGGACATCTATACGTGCTGAACGATTCTACATATGCCGTTCAGAAATGTACCATGAACCTGCCAAAAAAGACCGGAGTCAACTTCGTCAACCGCATGGATATCGTGCAACAATACGAACAACTCCCCAACGGAAACTGGGTATTGTCGGATGACAACATGACCGTAGACCTTTCATGGAGTTCCAACAAAACGGCAGGAGGACTACAAGTAGAACGTACCACGAAATATACGAATTATCAATTCGACCCGATAGAGCCGCGACTCTTCCGATTGAAAGGAGAGGTGATAAAAGAGGCGGATATGCTTTCGAAAAGTGACGAATACTGGGCAAGCGTGCGCCAGGTGCCGCTGACTAAAAAAGAAAGCACTATGGACCTTTTCGTTAATCGTCTCGAACAGATTCCGGGATTCAAATACATCATCTTCGGTGCAAAAGCCCTGATTGAGAACTTTGTGGAAACATCCGGCAAAGGCCGTCCGAACAAGTTCGACATCGGCCCTATCAACACCATGATTTCGAGCAACTACATCGACGGAACCCGTTTCCGGTTGAGTGGTATGACGACCGCAAACCTCAATCCGCACTGGTTCCTTAGCGGTTACGGAGCATACGGTCTGAAAGACAAGCGCTGGAAATATAGCGGAACGCTGACTTATTCGTTCAACAAACGTGATTATGTGGTATGGGAATTTCCCAAACATTACATCTCCGCCACTTATAGTTATGATGTAATGTCTCCAATGGACAAGTTTCTGTTTACTGACAAGGATAATATCTTCCTGTCACTGAAAACGACCACCGTAGACCAGATGTCATACATGCGCGACGCGACTATCAATTATGAACTGGAAACGCCTACCGGATTCGGTGTAAAAGCCATGCTCCGTCACCGTAACGACGAGCCGACCGGGAAACTGGAATATCTGCGGAATGACGCTGCGCAGACACGCGTACACGACGTCACAACCTCCGAAGCCAGCATGACATTGCGTTATGCACCGGGAGAGTCGTTCGTCAACTCAAAACAACGCCGTGTCCCCGTATCTTTAGACGCTCCGGTCTTTACGCTGACTCATGCCATGGGATTCAAAGGAGTGCTGGGAGGAGAATATAATTTCAACCGTACGGAAGCAAGTATCTGGAAACGTTTCTGGCTTCCCGCCTCATGGGGCAAGATTGATTGCAGCGTGAAGGCAGGCGCAGAGTGGAATACCGTTCCTTTCCCACTGTTGATTTTGCCGGAAGCCAACTTGTCATATATCACCCAGCGCGAAACGTTCTGTTTGATTAACAATATGGAATTCCTGAACGACCGCTTCGCTTCCATGTCCATATCCTACGATATGAATGGAAAGTTGTTCAACCGCATTCCTTTACTCAAAAACTTGAAATGGAGAGAAATGTTCCGTGTCCGCGCATTGTGGGGTACGTTGACAGACAAGAACAATCCGTTTAAAAGCAGCAATCCCGACTTGTTCCGTTTCCCGACGCGCGACGGTAAATTCACCAGTTTCGTAATGGACCCGAAAGTACCTTACGTAGAAGCAAGCGTCGGCATTTACAACATTTTCAAGTTGCTGCACGTTGAATATGTACATCGTTTCACTTACCGTGATAATCCGGGTATCAACAAAAACGGTATTCGTTTCATGGTATTAATGGTATTCTAAACTTATGCAACCTTTAGCAGAACGGTTACGGCCAAAAACTCTGGATGAATATATCGGTCAGAAACACTTAGTGGGACCGGGCGCTATCCTGCGGAAGATGATTGACGCAGGACGCATTTCTTCGTTTATTCTCTGGGGACCTCCCGGAGTGGGAAAAACGACACTGGCACAGATTATCGCCAACAAACTGGAAACTCCGTTTTATACTTTAAGTGCAGTGACTTCCGGCGTGAAAGATGTCCGCGAAGTGATAGACCGTGCCAAGAGCAACCGATTTTTCTCCCAATCCAGCCCGATTCTGTTTATCGATGAAATTCATCGGTTTAGCAAGTCGCAGCAGGACTCTTTGTTGGGAGCAGTGGAAAACGGTACGGTGACACTCATCGGTGCCACCACGGAGAACCCGTCGTTCGAAGTGATTCGTCCCCTCTTGTCCCGCTGCCAGCTTTATGTGCTGAAATCTCTGGAGAAAGAAGATCTGCTGGAACTTCTGGAACGTGCCATTAGTACAGACACGGTGCTGAAAGAACGTAAGATTGAACTGAAAGAAACCACAGCTATGTTGCGCTTCTCCGGTGGAGACGCACGCAAGTTGCTTAATATACTGGAACTCGTTGTAGAGTCGGACACTGACGATACTGTTGTCATCACTGACGATATGGTGACAGAACGACTGCAACAGAATCCGCTTGCTTATGACAAAGACGGGGAAATGCATTATGACATCATCTCCGCTTTCATCAAGTCTATCCGCGGCAGCGATCCCGACGGTGCTATCTACTGGCTTGCCCGTATGGTTGAAGGAGGTGAAGATCCTGCTTTCATTGCCCGTAGACTTGTTATTTCTGCTGCCGAAGACATCGGTTTGGCTAATCCGAATGCATTACTTCTTGCCAACGCCTGTTTTGAGACATTGATGAAAATCGGTTGGCCCGAAGGAAGAATTCCTCTGGCCGAAACGACCATTTATCTGGCCACCAGTCCCAAAAGTAATTCTGCTTATAGCGCTATTAATGACGCATTGGAATTAGTCCGTTCTACGGGTAATCTGCCTGTCCCCCTGCACTTGCGCAATGCACCGACAAAGCTGATGAAGCAATTAGGGTACGGACAGGAATATAAATATGCCCACAGCTACGAAGGCAATTTCGTCAAACAGCAATTCCTGCCGGATGAACTGAAAGACAAACGGATATGGCAACCGCAGAACAATCCTGCCGAACAGAAACATGCCGAACGGATGATACAGCTCTGGGGAGACAAATTCAAGAAGTAGGCTAATGGCAGAAACAAAATAAAACAACAAGAAACGTATAACATATTATTAATACTAAAATAGAAAATGAAAATTGTTATTTTAGACGGCTTTGCCGCCAATCCCGGAGATATATCCTGGGAAGGTTTAAAGGCTCTCGGAGAATGTACGATTTACGACCGTACCGCCCCCGAAGAAGTATTAGAACGTTCAGCCGGTGCAGAAGTAATTCTGACTAACAAGGTAATCATCAATGCAGACCACATGGCTGCCTTGCCCGAACTGAAATATATCGGTGTATTGGCTACCGGATACAACGTTGTCGATACGGCTGCTGCCAAAGAACGCGGTATCATTGTTACCAATATTCCCGCATACAGCACCGCTTCCGTAGCTCAAATGGTATTTGCACATATCCTGAATATCTCCCAACAAGTACAGCGCCATTCGGAAGAAGTCCACAAAGGTCGTTGGACAAACAGCAAGGATTTCTGTTTTTGGGATACTCCTTTAATGGAACTGAGAGACAAGAAAATCGGTTTGGTCGGACTGGGAAATACAGGTTACACAACTGCTCGTGTTGCTATCGGTTTCGGTATGCAGGTTTATGCACTGACTTCCAAGTCACACTTCCAGTTGCCGCCGGAAATCAAGAAAATGGACTTAGACCAACTGTTCAGCGAATGTGATATTGTCAGCCTTCACTGCCCGCTTACCCCGGAAACTCACGAATTGGTGAACGCCCGCCGTCTCGCTATGATGAAGCCGAACGCTATTCTTATCAATACAGGCCGTGGTCCGCTCATCAACGAACAAGACTTGGCAGACGCACTGAACAGCGGGAAGATTTATGCTGCCGGAGTAGACGTGCTTTCTACCGAACCTCCTCGTGCCGACAATCCGTTACTGACTGCAAAGAACTGCTACATCACCCCGCATATCGCATGGGCTACAACCGAAGCTCGCGAACGCCTGATGAATATGGCGATCAGTAACCTCCAAGCATACATTGCCGGAACACCGGAAAACGTTGTGAATAAATAAAACGACGGAGAACGATAAAAATGAACGGTGAACAAGTTACGCATCTATCGCAGGCTTGTTCACCGTTTATCGTTTTAATCAAAATTATCGTTCCTGATTCATTATCAACGTCCGACCCGTATCGTTTAGTAAGAATGCCCTCCCTCATCCATTTCTTTCTCTGTAATCTTATGACGGTCGATGCTGCGCCATGCATAGAATATATAGGCAAGAACGAACGGAACAAGAATAGAAACATACGCCATTGTTTTAAGCGTAAATTCGCTGGAACAGCTATTGGCCAAAGTCAATGAACTTTGCAAATCCGTATAAGACGGATAATAAGCAGTATTGTTGTATCCGGCTACCAATAACAGGGATAAAACCGTCAGCACAGTGCCAATGCCCGTAAACCAGATTCCCTTATCAAAAGTCTTTTTAAGAACCGTCTTTCCGATTCCAAAGAGAACCAATACCACTCCGATAAGGAAAAGGATTAATACAACCGGCATTTCGATAAAGTTAGTAAAGTACTTGAATGGCTGCATATAAACCTCCTGCGTATCAGGATTTACGGCAAAACCGTCGGATACCAATGTACGGATGACGAAAGCCAGAAAGAATAATAAGAATAAAACCGTATTATTCAGTACGGCACGACGGCATTTATCGGTCAATTCTTTATCATCTATATTATTAATGAAATAAAGTGCGCCCAACACACGAGCGAGGAAAAATACAGCCAGCCCCAGAATCACATTCCAGATATTGGTCAATGCATCAAGTCCATGCCACCCATTGCCCCAATGACTGATAACCGGCATAATGGTATCCGTCATATTCGCCTTATTGATATAAAAATCAGAACCGGTGAAAAAGGTAGCAACTGCCCCGCCAAGCAACAAAGGCCCCACTACCCCGTTAATCACCAAAAACGTCCGGTATGTCTTTTTACCTAACAGATTGCCTGCCTTACTCTGAAATTCATAGCTGACAGCCTGCAACACAAAACTGAAAAGAATAATCATCCAAAGCCAATAAGCTCCGCCGAAACTGGTACTATAAAATAAAGGAAATGAAGCAAAGAAAGCACCTCCGAACGTTACCAATGTAGTAAACGTAAACTCCCATTTGCGACCGGTAGAATTTACCAACATCTTGCGATGTTCTTCCGTCTTGCCCAGACAGAACAATAACGAATTACCTCCTTGCACAAACAATAAGAACACAAGTATGGCTCCCAGCAAGGAAACGATCAGCCACCAATATTGTTGTAGAAATATATACATATATTTTAAGTATTAAGTTTTAAGTATTATGTATGACGCTCTGATATCAGATTCCAGGTATTAAACCTCCGGCCCCTTCTTGATAGCCCTTATCATGATTCCTATTTCCGCAATCAGCATTACGGTAAATAAAAACAGGAAGATAAAGAAAGTAGTCTGAACAGAGCCGACATCCAACTTGGAGATAGCCGCCGATGTAGGAAGCAGATCCCGGATAGCCCACGGTTGACGGCCACATTCGGCAACCACCCAACCGGCTTGTCCGGCAATGTAAGCCAGAGGAATCGTCAGTAAAGCCACCCAATGCATCCAGCGCATTTTGCTTAAATCCTTTTTATAGATAAAGAACAGTACAACAATAAAGAACAGAATGAAATATCCACCCAGAATCACCATGACACGGAAGGCATAAAAGTTCAGAGGAACATTCGGAACCAACTGATTCACATCCTTAATATATCCGTATCCGAAATAAGGAATATTCTCCTGCAACACTTTGTATGCCACTTGTGCATCCTCCTCGTTCCCGGCACTCTTCGCAGCACGGTAAGCAGCCAGCGCACCGATAGCCGTTTTACCCCGTTCAATCTTTTCGGCAGCCGAAAGAGCAATCGTACCGTCTTTCTGTTGATAGCCACCTTCGATAATATTCGTAATTCCCGGAACATAAGCATTGGCGTCACGCTCGGCAAGGAAAGAAAGCATACTCGGTATCTCAATACGGAACAGGAAAGGTTCTTTTCCGTCATTATAAGTCTTCTTTTCGGGATTCAGCATGCCGATTCCCACCAAACCCACATTCGTACCACCCTCATACAATCCTTCCACAGCGGCAAGTTTCATCGGCTGCGTCTGCGCAATCTGATAACCGGAGCCGTCGCCTGTCCAAACGGAAAGCAGTGATGCCACCAATCCGAAGATAGCACCAATCTTTATGCTGGCAAGTGCAAACTCACGATTGCGCTTCTTCAACAAATACCAGCAACCAATGCCTACTACAAACACGCCACCCAGCACCCAGCCGGACAACACCGTATGAAAGAATTTATTGACGGCCACAGGCGAAGTAGCCACCGCCCAAAAGTCCACCATTTCATTACGAACCGTATCAGGATTGAACTCCATACCCACCGGATGTTGCATCCAAGCATTGGCAACAAGAATCCACCAGGCGGAAATTGTAGCTCCCAGACCTGTCAGCCAGGTAGAAGCCAAATGAAAACGCTTGCTCACTTTCTCCCAGCCGAAGAACATCACCGCTATAAACGTAGCTTCCATGAAGAAGGCCAAAATCCCTTCAATAGCCAACGGCGCACCGAAGATATCGCCTACGAACCACGAATAATTACTCCAATTCGTACCAAATTCAAATTCCAGAATCAAACCGGTTGCCACACCAATGGCAAAGTTAATACCGAAAAGTTTCATCCAAAATTTGGCTGTCCGTTTCCAGAATTCATTGCCTGTTTTATAATACAGCGTCTCCATTATTCCCATTACCACCGCCAGTCCGAGCGTAAGGGGAACAAAAATCCAGTGGTACATAGCTGTCATCGCAAATTGGGCTCTCGACCAATCGATCAGCGAGGTGTCAATACTTTCAATCATAATCTTATGTAGTTTAAAAGTTAAAAATCAGTAGATTTCTCGGGAAGAGCACGTTGTATCAGTTCATTTCCCACATACGTTCCCTTGTCGGCATCCGTAGGGTGGTCGCCAAGAAAGTCGGGGAAGAAGAACAACTTCAGAATAAAGAACATGATGAATAATTTCAAAAGGATAATAATCCACAGAGTACGCCCCAAAGTCATACTTCGAAAGCCTTCCAGGTAGAAGTTCCAGACGGAAAGTAGTGTATTCTTCATATTTCTACGTCAAGATTTGTAATGAGTACAAATATACAATTTTTATAATTAAAACAAACAAATCCCTTGAATTGTTGCAGAATTTGTCGTGTTTTTCTAAAAAAACCTGCCTATCGACAGAAAAAAATCATTTAACGGCGAAATTCCGCAATCCGTCTATCACTTTTGCTGCTATTATAATATGTACGTACCTTCGTTTCCGGTTAATTAATAGAAGAATGAATATGATAAACGTAAGAAGATTGACAGTGATAGCATTTTTGGGTGCAGGTATGCTGCCCGGCATATCTGCCCAAAATTCTTCTCTGCAAGTCGATACACTGAACGAAACAAAGCTTCCCGCTCAATGGGACTTGCAATCGTGTATCGACTATGCCCTTGAGCAGAATATTACGATTCGTAAAAATCGGGTTACTGCGGCAAGCACGCAGATTGATGTGAAGACAGCCAAGGCTGCCTTGTTCCCCAGCCTCTCCTTCTCTACCAGCCAGCAGGTTGTGAACCGGCCGTATCAGGAATCAAGTAGCAGAGTCAGTGGCAGTGAGATTATCAGTACCAACAGTAAAACCAGTTACAATGGAAACTACGGACTAAATGCCTCGTGGACTCTTTATAATGGTAGCAAACGGCTGAAGACAATCCAACAGGAGAAACTGAACAATCAGGTAGCCGAACTGGATGTAGCGACTTCGGAGAACAGTATTCAGGAGTCTATTGCACAAATATATATTCAGATACTTTATGCAGCAGAGTCTGTCAGAGTAAATGAAAATACGCTGCAAGTCTCCATTGCACAGCGCGACCGCGGTCAGGAACTTCTGAATGCCGGAAGCATTGCCAAAAGCGATTTCGCACAATTGGAAGCGCAGGTCAGTACCGACCGTTACCAACTTGTCACAGCGCAAGCCACTCTGCAAGATTACAAATTACAACTGAAACAACTGCTCGAACTCGACGGGGAGAATGAAATGAACATCTATCTCCCCGCTCTGTCCGACGAGAATGTACTGTCTCCGTTGCCCGCCAAAAGAGATGTGTATGTGAGTGCCCTTGCCCTTCGTCCCGAAATCGAAGCGAGCAAACTCAATGTGAACGCTTCCGAATTGGGAATCGACATTGCCAAGTCCGGCTACCTTCCTACCGTCAGCCTCAGCGCGGGAATCGGAACGAATCATACCAGTGGTAGTGATTTCACTTTCGGCGAACAAGTAAAGAATGGCTGGAACAATTCTATCGGATTGTCTGTCAGCGTGCCTATTTTCAATAATCGACAGACAAAGAGTGCCGTACAGAAAGCCAAGTTGCAATATGAAACGAGTATGCTGTCATTGCTCGACGAACAGAAAGCCTTATACAAAACGATTGAAGGACTTTGGCTCGACGCCAACAGTGCACAGCAACGCTATGCAGCAGCCAACGAGAAACTGAAAAGTACGCAAATCAGCTACAACCTGATTAGCGAGCAATTCAATCTGGGAATGAAAAATACAGTAGAACTTCTCACTGAAAAGAACAACTTGCTGCAAGCACAGCAAGAACAGCTTCAAGCCAAGTATATGGCAATACTGAATACACAGTTGTTGAAGTTCTATCAAGGCGACAAACTAGCTTTGTAAGGAATCGAATATCAGCATTATAAATAAGTAAAAGCATAATAAACGAATGAAAACGAAAAAGATTATTCTAATCGCTGTGGCAGTCGTTGTGGTTGTGGGAGCAGGAATCTGGTTCTTTGCAGGTTCACCCGCCAAACACAAGGTTACGTATGCCACCACTACTGTCAGCAAAGGCGATATTTCAAATTCGGTGACTGCTACCGGAACGATCGAACCGGTAACGGAAGTAGAAGTCGGTACACAGGTATCCGGTATCATCGACAAAATCTATGTGGACTATAACTCGGTAGTAACCAAAGGACAGTTGATAGCCGAAATGGACCGCGTCACCCTGCAAAGCGAACTGGCTTCACAGAAAGCAACCTATGACGGTGCGAAAGCCGAATACGAATATCAGGAAAAGAACTTCCAACGCAGCAAAGGTCTGCACGAGAAATCATTAATCAGTGATACGGACTACGAACAGGCCCTCTATAACTACCAGAAAGCCAAAAGTAACTACGACAGCAGCAAAGCCTCTCTGGCAAAAGCAGAGCGTAACCTGTCCTACGCCACGATTACCTCACCGATTGACGGTGTAGTTATCAGCCGTGATGTGGAAGCCGGACAGACTGTTGCTTCCGGATTCGAAACTCCGACCTTGTTCACCATTGCTGCGGACTTGACAAAGATGCAGGTAGTGGCCGACGTGGACGAAGCTGATATAGGCGGTATCGAAGAAGGTCAACGTGCCAGCTTCACGGTAGACGCTTATCCGAACGACACATTCGAAGGAGTAGTGACACAGATTCGCCTGGGAGATGCGAGCAGTACCAGCAGTACAAGTTCCAGCACCAGCACGGTGGTTACTTATGAGGTGGTAATCTCCGCCCATAATCCGGATCTGAAACTGAAACCACGTCTGACTGCCAATATCACAATCTATATTCTCGACAAGAAAGATGTACTGTCTGTTCCTAACAAGGCTTTGCGCTTTACACCGGAAGAACCTCTGATCGGTAAAAACGATATTGTGAAGGATTGCGAAAGCGAACATAAAGTCTGGACACGCGAAGGCACCACATTCACTGCTCATCCGGTAGAAATAGGAATTACAAACGGAATCTCCACAGAGATCATCAGCGGTGTCGCCGAAGGAACAAGAGTAGTGACAGAAGCTACCATAGGTGGCATGCCGGGCGAAAGCATGGAAGCCCCGACAGGTCAGGAAGGCGGAGAAAGAAGTCCGTTCATGCCGGGCCCTCCGGGAAGCAAAAAGAAAAAATGAATCCATTTTAAGAAATCAGTCTAAGAGGATAGAGCTGATTTCCTAAAATTAAAATAATGTGAGTTCGATATAAGTCTATACTATTCACAACTCTCCTCCTTCGGGAAGGAGGAGTACCCGTAGGGGGAGGTGGTAGGTGAATATATAGGTATATGAAATATACTGCCTTACGATTAAAAGCAAATGGCCGCACCTACCACCCCGCCCTTTGTTTTCCCCTCCTTCCCAGAGGGGAAAACATGCGGATGATAGCTGTTATATCGAACTCACATTAAAACAGGCTAAAATAAACTTTGCGCAAATCCGAGAAGTATGCAAAATCGATTCTGAAAACCAGCAGACATTTTGCAAATGAGAAATAAAGAATAAAAGATGAAAAAAGTAATTGAACTTCAAAATATCAAACGTGACTTTCAGGTAGGAGAAGAAACCGTCCATGCGTTACGAGGCGTTTCTTTCACTATCAACGAAGGAGAGTTTGTTACTATCATGGGAACTTCCGGTTCGGGAAAATCCACGCTGCTCAACACATTGGGCTGTCTGGATACCCCAACCAGCGGAGAGTATCTGCTCGACGGAATCTCCGTCCGCACAATGAGCAAACCTCAACGGGCGGTACTCAGAAACCGGAAAATCGGTTTTGTGTTCCAGAGCTACAACCTCCTCCCCAAAACAACGGCAGTAGAAAACGTGGAGTTGCCGCTGATGTACAACTCCGCCGTCAGTGCCTCCGAACGTCGCCGCCGTGCTATCGAGTCTCTACAAGCGGTGGGACTGGGCGACCGTCTCGAACATAAGTCGAACCAAATGTCCGGCGGACAGATGCAACGTGTTGCCATCGCCCGCGCACTGGTGAACAATCCTGCCGTTATCCTTGCCGACGAAGCCACCGGAAATCTCGACACCCGTACCTCTTTTGAGATACTTGTCCTATTTCAGAAACTTCACGCGGAAGGACGTACAATTATATTCGTAACGCATAATCCCGAAATCGCACAATACAGTAGCCGGAATATACGGTTGCGCGACGGTCATATAACGGAAGATACGGTCAATACGAAGATTCTGTCTGCCGCCGAAGCGCTGGCTGCATTGCCGAAAAATGAGGAAGACTAATTAAAGTTATAAGCTTTTAAACATGAATGGAACCAATTTATTTAAAATAGCTCTCCGGGCGTTGGCGAACAACAAGCTACGCGCTTTCCTTACCATGCTTGGCATCATTATCGGTGTCGCATCCGTCATCACGATGCTTGCCATTGGACAAGGCTCGAAGAAAAGTATCCAACAGCAGATATCCGAAATGGGCTCGAACATGATAATGATTCACCCGGGAGCTGATATGCGTGGAGGTGTCCGGCAAGATCCCTCTGCGATGCAGACCTTGAAACTGGCGGACTACGAAGCCTTACGCGATGAGACAAATTTCCTGTCTGCCATTAGTCCTAACGTATCTTCGTCCGGACAGCTCATCGCCGGAAACAATAACTACCCTGCCTCCGTCAACGGAGTAGGAACAGAATATCTCGACATCCGTCAGCTCACTGTCGAAAATGGACAGATGTTTACCGAAGCCGATATACAAAGCTCCGCCAAAGTATGCGTTATCGGAAAGACAATCGTAGATAACCTTTTCCCGGACGGTAGTGATCCCGTGGGAAAGATTATCCGTTTCAGCAAAATACCGCTTCGCGTGGTAGGTGTGCTCAAATCGAAAGGTTACAACTCTATGGGACAGGATCAGGACGCCGTCGTGCTTGCGCCTTACACCACAGTGATGAAACGCCTGCTCGCCGTCACTTACCTGCAAGGCGTCTTTGCTTCTGCCCTCACTGAAGATATGACGGACTATGCCACGGAGGAAATCACCGAAATTCTTCGCCGCAATCATAAGCTAAAAACCTCGGACGACGATGACTTCACGATCCGTACCCAACAAGAATTGAGTACAATGCTGAACTCTACCACCGACTTGATGACAACCCTGCTTGCCTGTATCGCCGGCATTTCATTGGTAGTGGGCGGTATCGGAATCATGAATATCATGTATGTATCCGTCACGGAACGTACCCGTGAAATCGGTCTGCGTATGTCCGTCGGAGCACGAGGCGTCGATATTCTGAGCCAATTTCTTATCGAAGCGATCATGATCAGTATCACCGGAGGTATCATCGGAGTCATTATCGGCTGCGGAGCCAGTTGGATAGTGAAAAGCGTGGCCCACTGGCCTATCTATATTCAGCCGTGGAGCGTTTTCCTTTCTTTCGCTGTCTGTACCGTCACCGGAGTCTTCTTCGGTTGGTATCCTGCAAAAAAAGCTGCAGATTTAGATCCGATTGAGGCAATCAGATACGAATAAAAAACTATCTTTGTCTTTATGAAACAAACCTTTACATCCGCACGTCGTCCCCTGGAGATACTGATACACATTATCGGCTGGGGGATTATGTTCGGTTTCCCGTTCTTTTTCGTCGAACGTGGGAACGGAAACATCAACTGGTGGGCTTACGTACGCCATGCCGCCGTACCACTTTCTTTTATGATCGTGTTCTACGCCAATTATTTCCTGTTGGTTCCCCGCTACCTTTTTCAGAATCAGGCTAAGAGATATGTTGTTTACAACATCATCCTATTATGTGCCATTGGAGTTTTACTTCATCTCTGGCAGAGCCTGACATTCGACCCGTCATTTGCTCCGAAACCCAAACGGGCGGGTATGCCTCCGGGCTGGCTGTTTTTCCTTAGAGATATGCTGAGCCTTGTCTTTACTATCGGGCTAAGTGCCGCTATCCGCATGAGTGCCCGTTGGACACAGAACGAAGCTGCCCGTAAGGAAGCAGAAAAAAGCCGTGCGGAAGCCGAACTGAAAAATCTGCGCAATCAGCTGAATCCGCACTTCCTGCTGAACACCCTGAACAATATTTATGCACTGATTGCGTTCGACTCGGACAAGGCACAACAGGCGGTACAGGAATTGAGTAAATTACTCCGTTATGTTCTGTACGACAATCAGCAGACGTATGTCCCTCTCTGCAAGGAAGTGGACTTCATCCGCAATTACATTGAACTGATGCGTATCCGATTATCGTCGAACGTAAAAATGACTACTCAATTCGATATCCAGCCGGACAGCCAGACACTTATTGCCCCACTTATCTTCATTTCCTTGATTGAGAACGCTTTCAAACATGGCATCTCCCCCACCGAAACGAGTTTCATCAGCATTCGTATCTCGGAAAGCAACAAAGAGGTAATTTGTGAGATCCGTAACAGTAATCATCCTAAGACAATGGAGGACAAGAGTGGTTCAGGCGTGGGATTGGAACAAGTCAGCCGACGGCTGGAGATACTTTATCCAGGGGATTACACCTGGTCGAAAGGCATTTCGAAGGAGGGAGAAGTGTACGAATCTCGACTGAGTATCAGGATTTGAGAATAAAACGTTAAGTATTAAACAATAGATATAGAGAATTATGATGTTACGTTGTGCAATCGTTGATGATGAGCCTCTGGCTCTCGGTCTGTTGGAGAGTTACGTGAACAAGACTCCGTTTCTGCAACTAGCCGGGAAATATTCCAGTGCGGTTCAGGCCATGAAAGAGTTGCCGGATGAGGAAGTCGATCTTCTTTTCCTGGATATTCAAATGCCGGAGCTTAACGGACTGGAGTTTTCTAAAATGGTGGATTCTCGTACCCGTATTGTGTTTACCACCGCCTTCGGTCAGTATGCCATTGACGGCTACCGTGTCAATGCGCTCGATTATCTGCTGAAACCTATTTCGTATGTCGATTTCCTGCAAGCTGCCAATAAGGCACTTCAATGGTTCGAACTGGTTCAGAAACCGGAAGAAATAGACAGCATTTTTGTAAAAAGTGACTACAAACTGGTACAAGTAGACTTGAAGAAAATTATGTATATCGAAGGACTGAAAGATTATATTAAAATTTATACAGAAGACGCTCCCAAACCTATTCTTTCATTGATGAGTATGAAAGCTATGGAAGAACTTCTGCCGTCCAGCCGCTTTATACGTGTACACCGTTCGTTCATTGTACAAAAAGACAAAATACGTGTGATTGACCGTGGCCGTATTGTATTCGACAAGACCTATATCCCTATCAGCGACAGCTACAAGCAGGTCTTCCAAACTTTCCTCGACGAGAGGAGCTAATGTTTAGCTGTTTTATCGGTAAAAAAGAGAATTTTGTCGATTATAGTTTGTCAGAATATGATTTATGCGTACATTTGCACCGAACAGAAAAGGGATTGTGAAATTCCAAGAATAGAATAGTTTAGTTAAGTCTAGTTTAGTTTTTGTGTTGAAATGGCTTCCTCGTCGGCGGACGAACAAGGAAGCCATTTTATGTATATATACTAACTATTTATATATCGTTTCGAACTTCTTTTAAATAGTAATCCACCCCTTTTATTCCACTTTTTCTTTGTTATCAGTACTTGATTGATTAATACTATTATCTATATATTTTTTCAACTTAAACAAAAAGACTAGAGATGTTATTGAAATCATTATGGCTGCTCCACAAACGATATTCTCAATAGGATCACCCAGCTTTTCAATAACATATTTAATTATATAGCTCATAACAGCAGATCCTATAATTATACAGCTGAAAGATTTCTTAGATATTAAAGGTCTCATATGATTTGAATTTAATTATTAAAATATCTCCATACTAGTTCTAAACCCTTTACGACGGATTTACAATTATACACATTTAATCCCTTAATTCAAAAAATATTTCCACTACATTAAATATTAATCAATATTATACTAAATGTTCAGTATTTGAATATACTTGGTTTTTATTTATTGTCCTTAATTTAGCGGAATACAAATATATTTGCAGAAAATATTCATTATTTTCCCTAACTTTGCAGTGACAAATCTCACCAAAATGGAATTCGACGTAGAAGAATTAAAGAAAGCACTAATAGAGAAGTGCGAGAGTGAAGGTATACTGTATGCAATGGTTGCGATAGACCGACGTACGAAAGAAGTTATTCTTCCCGATACACTACAAGGAGCTTTGAAACATCCGGAATACCTTGTGTGTACTTGTAAGAAGGTGGAAGACAAATATATAGTGGAGGAGATCACGAAAACGTAACTCTCCTCCAGTCTTTTATGTTTTACTCAGCAAGTAGTCCGCTAAGCAAATCGTTGTCTTGCAGATAAGGATTTATGTTACCTGTTGTTTTAGTAGCTCTGTTTTGAATTAATGTATCTCTTTACTCACATCCCCAATATACGATGCAGCCCCTTTATCTATAAACAGTTCTACATTCTGTGCATGATGAGCGATATAAGCCGCAGGACCCGTATCTCCCGAATTACAGATTTCCTCCACCACATCCGCCTTATTCTTTCCGGTAATCAGAAAAATAACATGACGGGCATTCAGAATAGGATATCCGGTCATTGCAATACGCTTCTGCCCATTGCAGGGATGAATACTGACTACATAACTGGAAGTGGAAGTCAAGAGATTCTCCTGTCCTGGAAAAATAGAGGAAGTATGCCCGTCGTCTCCCGCTCCAAGCAGCACAATGTCAAACTCAGGCCAGCCCAATCTGTATGGCAGTTGCTGTTTCACCAATTCGGAGTAACGAACCGCCTCTTTCACCGGCTTAGCTTCGCCACGGATGCGGAATACGTTTTCATAAGGAATGGGGGCTATCCCAAGAAGGAGATTACGCATCATTCCATAATTACTGTCAGAGTCTTCGGGAGGCACACAACGTTCGTCCACCCAATAGATTTTCATACGGTTCCAAGGAGTGATATCCAGATATTCATTCGCCCATAAATCGAACATCAAAGCGGGGGTATTACCTCCACTGACTGCGATGTTGAATATTCTGTCCGGCTCCTCATTCATGAGTTCCACCAGACGAAGTATCAACGCGCGTGAGGTTTCAATCGACGAGGGAAAAACTGCTAATTTCATAATTCACAATATTGATCTGTGTTCGTCAAATTCTTACAAGGATTCGTCCAGTCGGCCCCATGCTCGTGCATCATTGCTTCACTTTCTAGAGGTCCCCACGTGCCTGCCGGATAGCCGTACAAAGGTGCGTCAGGGTTTTCTTTCCAATAGCGGAGAACCGGGTCAAAGAATTTCCATGAGGCTTCTACTGCATCGCTGCGAGTAAATAAGGTCGGGTCGCCCTGAATACAGTCGTCTATCAGGCGTGCGTAAGCGTCGCCACTCGGCACTCCGCCTAACTGTGCATAACTGAAATCCATTGTCACCTGACGGACTTCGAAACCTGCACCGGGCACTTTCATTCCAATCTTAAGCACTATTCCTTCGTTGGGTTGCAAACGAAGAATCAATTTATTAGCTCGCGGACAGTTACCGCCGGAGCAGCGAAACATTTGATGAGGTGTTTCACGGAAATGAACGACGATTTCCGTCACCTTCGTCGGCATTTGCTTGCCGGTACGAATGTAGAACGGGACACCGCTCCAACGCCAGTTACTGATACCCAGCTTCATGGCAATGTAAGTTTCCGTACGTGATTCGGAATCTACTCCCTTTTCTTCACGATAACCTTTCTTGTTACCGGAAGCCGTATATTGTCCACGAACGATGTGCTCGTTCAAATCTTCTTCAGTAAGCGGCGTGAGAGACTCGTAGACTTTCACCACTTCATTCCGGAAATTGTCCGCATTAAAGACAGCAGGTGGTTCCATAGCTGTAAGAGCTACAAGCTGGATAAGATGATTCTGTACCATGTCGCGCAAGGCACCCGCCGTTTCGTAGAACCCGCCACGTTGCTCGATACCGAGGTTCTCGACGGCTGTAATTTCTACGTAGTCGATATAGTTACGATTCCAGAGAGGTTCGAAGATACCGTTGGCAAAACGGAACGCAAGCACGTTTTGTGCAGTTTCCTTGCCAAGAAAATGGTCGATACGGTAAATCTGGTGCTCGTTGAAGACAGAAGCATAGATACGGTTCAACTCACGTGCCGATTCGAGATCGTAACCGAAAGGTTTCTCGACGATGATACGCGAATGAGGAGTATTTAGTCCGGCAGCCTTCAGATGCAGAGGAACTACACCGTAAAGCGAAGGCGGAGTGGCAAGGTAAAACAACAAATTATCCGGATCTACCTCGTTAGTTAATTCCACCAGACGTTGGCGGAGTAAGGGGTAACCTTCTTCCTTTGCAGGGTCCAGCGGCAAGTAATACAGGTGAGAGACAAAAGAAGACATAAGAATAGTATCCTGTTCGTCTGCCTTGACGAATTGTTGCAGTTCTTCCAATATATAAGAACGATAGTTCTCGTCGGAGTATATCGTACGCCCGATGCCGAGTATAGAGAAATCTCCTGTAAGCCGCTTGTCGCGGTATAAGGAGTAGAGTGCAGGCATCAGTTTACGCTTGGTCAGGTCACCCGACGCACCGAAAATAATCATTGCAAATTTATCCATTGTCGCTTTTTTATTTCTACTTATCAAACAATCTTGTTACTTGAAAATACCTATTTATTATACATTATATGTTCCAGATTTCGTATCGCCTCCGTGTCCTGTCCAGTTTTCATGGAAGAACTGTCCGCGCAACTCATCTTTTCGTTCGAATGTATGCGCGCCGAAGTAGTCGCGCTGCGCTTGCACAAGGTTAGCGGGCAAATCGGCAGAAGTGAGTGAATAGAAATAATTCAAAGCAGAAGAAAAAGCCGGAACGGGCAGTTCTTCTTTCATCGCTTCTGCAACGAGACTCTTCCAACCGGAAAGCAACGTCTTGATTTCTTCCCGGAAATAAGGAGCCAGCAACAAGTGCTTAGGTTTATCGGGTGCTTCGAAAGCGGCAGCAATATCGTTGAGGAATACACTACGAATGATACATCCGCCACGCCACATACGAGCAATGGAGGCCAGATCAAGATGCCAGTCGAAAGCATCGGAAGCACGTTGCAACACGGCGAATCCCTGTGCATAAGAGACTAGTTTAGAAGCATAAAGGGCAGAAAAGATATTCTTTACAAGTTCCGCCTTATTATATATAGGTTGTGTATGTTGACACTGGAATTGTTTGGAAGCCAGACGACGCAGGTCTTTTTGTGCGGAAAGGCTGCGTTCGAATACTGCCGTGGCAATCAGCCCCAACGGCATACCTAGTTCCATAGCATTAATAACCGACCATTTACCGGTTCCTTTCTGTCCTGCTGCATCCAGAATCTTATCAATAAGATATCCCCCGGTTTTGTCTTTATGACGGAGAATGTTGGCAGTGATTTCAATCAGATAGCTGCGCAGCTTTCCTTCATTCCAACGGGCGAACACATCCGCCATTTCTTCATTATTCAAATCAATCAGATTCTTCATCACCCAATAAGCTTCGGCAATCAACTGCATATCACCGTACTCAATACCATTGTGAATCATCTTCACAAAATGTCCCGAACCGGCAGGGCCTACCCATTGGCAACACGGTGTACCATCCGGTGCTTTTGCTGCAATACTCTGAAGAATCGGCTTCACTTCCGACCATGCTTTTTCCGAACCACCGGGCATGATAGACGCACCGTTCAATGCTCCTTCTTCCCCTCCGGACACACCACTACCGACGAAAAGAAAACCTTTCGATTCGGCCAGTTTGACACGCCGGTTGGTATCTTCATAATTGGAGTTACCACCGTCGATAAGAATATCTCCGGGCGAAAGCAACGGAAAAAGTTGTTCCATCAATTCGTCTACCGGACTTCCGGCACGAACCATCATCATTATTTTACGAGGGGTAGCTATCGAATCAACGAATGCTTTTATATCTGTGAATCCTTCAATATTTTTACCTTTTGCACGGCTATTCATAAAGCGGTCTACGACTCCTTCTTCCACTCCGGGAACAGTACGGTTGTAAACTGATACATACCAGCCTTTACTCTCCATATTTAATGCTAAATTCTCGCCCATTACAGCCAAGCCGATTAGCCCGATATCTGTTTTATTCTGATTTGTCATAACTTGTATATTTTGATATAATGTTTATCATAGTAACACTTGAAAAGAACATTTGTTCGCAATATTTAGATTAAAACATTATTTTTGTGGTCTACAAATAAAAACAAGGATGAAGAAGATTAAAATCGGCTTATTGCCGCGTATCATTATCGCTATCATACTAGGTATTGCTATCGGTACAGTTTTCCCGGCACCACTGGTACGGATATTTGTTACATTCAACGGTATTTTCAGTGAGTTTCTCAACTTTTCCATTCCACTGATTATCGTCGGACTGGTCACTGTGGCTATTGCCGACATTGGTAAAGGTGCGGGAAAGATGTTGCTTGTCACCGCACTCATTGCATACGGTGCTACGTTGTTTTCAGGTTTTCTCTCCTATTTCACAGGAGTCACAGTATTCCCATCACTCATCGAACCGGGCGTGCCGCTCGAAGAAGTAAGCGAAGCACAAGGAATTCTTCCCTACTTCTCCGTCTCCATTCCTCCGCTGATGAATGTAATGACCGCGTTAATTTTCGCTTTTACGCTGGGGTTGGGGCTCGCCTCCCTGAACAGCGATGCGCTAAAAAACGTGGCAAGGGACTTCCAGGAGATCATCGTCCGCATGATTAGTGCTGTCATTCTGCCGTTGCTTCCGCTTTATATCTTCGGTATTTTTCTAAACATGACGCACTCCGGACAAGTATACGCTATCTTAATGGTATTTATCAAAATTATCGGAGTAATTTTCATTCTTCATATCTTCCTGCTGGTTTTCCAATATTCCATTGCAGCATTATTCGTGCGCAAAAATCCGTTTAAACTGCTCGGAAAGATGATGCCGGCATATTTCACGGCTTTAGGCACACAATCTTCAGCAGCCACTATCCCCGTCACACTGGAGCAGACGAAGAAGAACGGAGTATCCTCAGACATTGCCGGCTTCGTTATTCCACTATGCGCCACGATTCACCTGTCGGGCAGTACTCTGAAAATCGTAGCCTGTGCACTGGCATTGATGATGATGCAGGGAATACCGTTCGACTTTCCCCTATTTGCCGGGTTTATCTTTATGCTGGGGATTACAATGGTAGCTGCACCGGGTGTTCCTGGAGGAGCAATCATGGCGTCACTAGGTATCTTGCAGTCCATGCTCGGCTTCGATGAATCAGCACAAGCATTGATGATTGCTCTTTACATTGCCATGGACAGTTTCGGAACAGCTTGCAACGTAACCGGAGATGGAGCTATTGCTTTGATTATCGACAAAATAATGGGCAAAAACCGTGCTGAACGACTGTGCTGAAAAATAAATTGAAAGAGGTTTGCATATACTGCAAAAAATGTCGACATTTGCGCCCGTATTATTCCAAATAAACAATTATAACGTATGAAAAAAGCCCTAATATCAGGCATTACCGGACAAGACGGTTCGTATCTTGCCGAATTACTTTTGCAAAAAGGTTACGAAGTTCACGGTATCCTTCGTCGTTCTTCGTCGTTCAATACGGGACGTATCGAACATTTATATTTTGATGAATGGGTGCGCGACATGAAACAGAAACGTACGATCAATCTGCATTATGGGGATATGACAGATTCCAGTTCGTTAATCCGTATCATTCAACAAGTGCAACCTGATGAAATTTACAACCTGGCTGCCCAAAGCCACGTAAAGGTATCATTTGATGTTCCGGAATATACTGCCGAAGCGGACGCTATCGGTACGCTCCGTATGCTCGAAGCGGTACGGATTCTGGGACTGGAAAAGAAAACCCGTATCTATCAGGCTTCCACTTCCGAGTTGTTCGGTAAAGTGCAGGAAGTTCCACAGAAAGAGACAACTCCGTTCTATCCCCGTTCTCCGTACGGGGTAGCCAAACAATATGGTTTCTGGATTACCAAAAACTATCGCGAAAGCTACGGTATGTTTGCCGTAAACGGTATCTTGTTCAACCACGAGAGCGAACGCCGTGGCGAGACTTTTGTTACCCGCAAAATATCTCTGGCTGCCGCCCGCATCGCACAGGGCGAACAGGACAAGCTGTATCTAGGTAATCTGGATGCACGCCGAGACTGGGGATACGCCAAAGATTACGTAGAATGTATGTGGCTGATTCTGCAGCATGACGTTCCAGAAGATTTCGTAATCGCTACTGGAGAAATGCATACGGTACGCGAATTTGCTACGCTAGCTTTCAAGGAAGCAGGCATCGAACTCCGCTGGGAAGGCGAGGGCATAAATGAAAAGGGAATTGACGTAGACACCGGCAAGCCATTGGTAGAAGTTGACCCCAAATATTTCCGTCCATCGGAAGTTGAACAGTTGTTAGGCGACCCGACCAAAGCAAGAACATTGCTGGGTTGGAATCCGTGCAAGACTTCATTTGAAGAACTGGTCCGTATCATGGTACGCCACGACATGGAAAAGGTGAAACGCATGATCGCGAACAAACATTAAACGGAAGAATGGAAAAGAATGCAAAAATATATGTAGCAGGACACCACGGTCTCGTGGGTTCTGCTATCTGGAAAAATTTGCAGAATAAAGGATACACGAATCTGGTAGGTCGCACTCACAAGGAGCTTGACCTGCTCGACAGTGTATCTGTCCGCCAGTTTTTCGATGAAGAACAGCCGGAATATGTATTCCTTGCTGCTGCCTTCGTTGGCGGCATCATGGCAAACAGTATCTACCGCGCCGACTTTATCTACAAAAATCTGCAAATCCAACAGAATGTCATCGGGGAAAGTTTCCGCCACAACATAAAAAAGCTACTCTTTCTCGGAAGTACCTGTATTTATCCACGTGACGCCAAGCAGCCGATGAAAGAGGATGTATTACTTACTTCTCCGTTGGAATATACCAACGAGCCGTATGCCATCGCCAAGATTGCCGGTCTGAAGATGTGTGAAAGTTTCAACCTGCAATATGGAACAAACTACATCGCTGTGATGCCGACCAACTTATATGGTCCGAATGATAACTTCGATTTGGAACGCAGCCATGTACTGCCTGCTATGATCCGCAAGATTCATCTGGCCCATTGCCTGAAAGAAGGCAACTGGGAGGCTGTCCGAAAGGATATGAACCTGCGCCCGGTAGAAGGTATCAACGGAGACAGTCCGAAAGAAGAAATTCTGGCTATCCTAAGCAAATATGGTATCAGTGAAACGGAAGTGACATTGTGGGGTACGGGAACTCCTCTCCGCGAGTTCCTTTGGAGTGAAGAAATGGCAGACGCCAGTGTATTCGTCATGGAACACGTTGACTTCAAAGATACATATAAAGAAGGTAGCAAGGATATCCGTAACTGTCATATCAACATCGGAACAGGTAAGGAAATCACTATTCGACAACTTGCCGAGCAGATCGTAGAGACAGTAGGCTATCAAGGCAAACTGACTTTCGACAGCAGTAAACCGGACGGCACGATGCGTAAGCTAACCGATCCTTCGAAACTGCACGCACTGGGTTGGCATCACAAAATCGAAATCGAGGAAGGTGTGCGAAAGATGTATGAATGGTACTTGAAATAAAAAATCAAACAATCTGTTGATATGCTATCAGTATAATTATTTTAGCTTATAGCATATCACAGACTCACTCTTCTCTCCACCCTCTCCAAAAATTCTTCATAGTTAATTTTCCATTCTTAATTTAATTGCTATATTTGCACAATTTAATACCAAATGTGCAAAAACAATGGAACAAAGTTTTATAGCTTACATTGAGAATAGTATCAAGAACAATTGGGATTTGGATGCCCTGACAGATTACAAGGGAGCCACCCTTCAGTATAAAGATGTAGCCCGCAAAATCGAAAAACTCCATATAATTTTTGAGGAAAGTGGAATCCGCAAAGGAGATAAGATTGCCGTATGCGGAAGAAACAGCTCCCATTGGGGAGTAACTTTCCTTGCTACACTGACGTACGGAGCAGTAATCGTTCCTATTCTCCACGAGTTTAAAGCAGACAATGTACACAATATCGTCAACCATTCCGAAGCCAAACTGCTGTTTGTAGGAGATATGGTATGGGAAAACCTGAACGAATCGGCAATGCCACTACTCGAAGGTATCCTGATGATGAATGACTTCACCCTGCTGGTATCCCGTAGTGAACGGTTAACTCACGCACGCGAACATTTGAATGAAATGTTCGGCAAAAAATATCCGAAAAATTTCCGTAGAGAACATATCGAATACCACAAAGACGAACCCGAAGAATTAGCCGTTATCAATTATACTTCCGGAACGACCAGTTATTCAAAAGGAGTAATGCTCCCCTATCGTAGTTTGTGGTCGAATACTAAATTTGCATTTGAAGTATTGGAGTTGGAAGCCGGAGACAAGATTGTATCCATGCTTCCTATGGCGCACATGTACGGACTGGCTTTCGAATTTCTTTATGAGTTCTCCGTAGGATGTCACATCTACTTCCTGACCCGTATGCCAAGTCCGAAAATCATTTTCCAGGCATTTGAAGAAGTAAAACCCAGTTTGATCGTTGCCGTCCCACTGATTATCGAAAAGATTATCAAAAAGAGTGTACTTCCGAAGTTGGAGACTCCGGCCATGAAAATATTACTGAAAGTACCTATTATCAACGATAAGATTAAAGCAACGGTACGCGAAGAAATGATTAAGGCGTTCGGCGGAAACTTCAAAGCAGTTATCGTAGGGGGTGCAGCTTTCAATCAGGAAGTTGAGCAATTCCTGAAAATGATTGATTTTCCTTATACAGTAGGTTATGGAATGACAGAATGTGGTCCGATTATCTGCTATGAAGATTGGAGAAGGTTCAAACCCGGCTCTTGCGGAAAAGCTGTACCACGTATGGATGTACAGGTTCTATCTTCCGACCCGGAAAATATCGTAGGAGAAATAGTTTGTAAAGGACCGAATGTTATGCTGGGATATTACAAAAATGAAGAAGCTACAAAAGAAGTTATAGATAAAGACGGCTGGCTGCACACAGGAGACCTGGCGTTGAAAGATGCGGAAGGAAATATTACAATCAAGGGACGCAGCAAAAACTTATTGCTCAGTGCCAGCGGACAGAATATTTATCCGGAAGAAATAGAAGACAAGTTGAACAACCTGCCCTATGTGGCCGAAAGTATTATTGTCCAGCAGAACGAAAAGCTCGTCGGACTTGTTTATCCGGACTTTGATGATGCTTTTGCCCACGGTTTGAAGAACGAGGACATTGAACGGGTTATGGAAGAAAACCGAGTGGCGTTGAATGCTATGTTGCCGGCATATAGTCAGATCTCAAAAATGAAGATTTATCCGGAAGAATTTGAAAAGACGCCGAAAAAGAGTATTAAGCGTTATCTGTATCAGGAAGCGAAAGGATAATTATCCTCCCATGCATTTCCACCTGAACCGAGAAAAAAGAAATCAAGAGAAAGAGAAATATATTAAAAATGAAGATAAGAAAAACAATCCTCACGGCAGCTATTCTCATGGCTGCCGTTTGTTTGCCGGCACAGAATAAGAGTGCGGGTATCAATATTTCCATTTGGAAAGATATATGTACGCAGCCGCATGACAGTACGCAGACGACCTATGTCAATATCGGTCTGCTTTCTACGTTGAACCGCCTGAATGGTGTCGGTATCAATGCATTGGGAAGCGTAGTGCATGGCGACATGAATGGAGTGCAAATCACAGGTTTGGCTAACTTGGCAGGTGGAACAATGCGCGGTGTTCAGATAGCGGGTGTCAGCAATATCAGCGGTGACAATACCATAGGACTTTCTACTGCCGGATTAGTAAATATTACCGGAGACGGTACAAAAGGGGTAATTATTGCCGGTCTTACCAGTATCGGAGGAGATAATACTTCGGGAGTGATGATGAGCGGTTTTATGAATGTGACAGGAAACATGGCTTCGGGCTTCCAGTTCTCCGGCGCAGCCAATATCACCGGACAGAGCTATAACGGTATGGTAACTTCCGGACTACTGAATGTGGTGGGCGAAGATATGAATGGTTTGCAGATTGCAGGTATTGCCAATATTACTGCCCGAAAACTGAATGGCTTACAGATCGCTTTATGTAACTATGCAACAAAAGCCCGTGGTTTACAAATTGGTCTGGTCAATTATTATAGGGAAGATATGAAAGGATTGCAACTGGGTCTGGTCAATGCCAATCCTGATACGAAAGTGCAAATGATGCTGTATGGTGGCAATTCTACAGCTGCCAACATCGGTGTGCGTTTCAAGAACCAGCTGTTCTATACAATTCTGGGAGTCGGTTCCATGTATCAGGACTTAAATGACAAGTTCTCAGCCAGCGCCTCCTATCGTGCTGGTATTTCCTTCCCTGTTTATAAAGGACTATCTATCAGCGGAGATCTTGGTTATCAACACATTGAAGCATTCGACAATAAGGATGAAGTAATTCCAAAACGCCTATATGCACTGCAAGCCCGTGCCAATCTGGAATATCAGTTTACTCCAAAATTCGGTATTTTTGCAACGGGTGGTTACGGACTTACCCGGTTCTATAATAAATCAAGCAATTACGATAAAGGTGTTATCATTGAAGCAGGCATTGTTCTTTTCTAAAAAAGAATGTATGTATAGCAAACAGTATACAAAATAGTGAACGGTGAACAAGTTGCTTTATTACGTTGCAACTTATTCACCGTTCATTGTTAATCACTACTTACTATTCTTTTATATCTTCTCTTTTATCAATCCGGTACGATAAGCAACAAGTAGCTTTTTTAAATCCAGAATCTGCGTTACCAGCTCTTTTCCTTTATCAGTATCTTTCACCATCATTCGTTGTGAATTGAATTCCAGTACAAAATTGGTAGACTTAATATCCAGCCCTTCCTCAATTGCTTTCTGCCGCGACTGGAATGGTTCATGCTGTACAAGCTGCATACCGTGAGAATGGTAAACAAGCGTATATCCTGCAATCCCTGTTTCCGGCTGATAAGCCTTTGAAAATCCACCGTCAATCACAAAAAGTTTGCCGTTAGCTTTCATCGGCTGTTCGCCCTGAATAGTCTTTACCGGCACATGACCATTGATGATATGCGAATGAGGACCCGAAGCACCAAATTCTTCCAGAATCCGGTCACAAATATCCTCACGATTACGCAATGTATAATAATGCCCTTTCTTCTCTTTGTGCAGTTCTTTATCTTCTACAAAGTAGCGCTCAAAAGTAGCCATTTTATCTTTATCAAACAGAGGAGCTTCAGGACCGCACCACATATACCAGATATAGTCCATAGCAAATTCCTTATCCTCCTCTCCTTCTTCATCAAAGTAAGCGGTACGAATCAACTGGTCGGCCTTATCCAGTAGCCTACGTCCCCAGTATTCCTTTCCCCGGATTTTGACACGCTTGAAACTGCCATCTTCATTTAAAGGTACGGAAGCATGATAAAGAAGATTCGAGTTGGAAACCAAATACATCCCGCCATACGTAAACAGACAGCGCATATGTTTCTTCAACTTCTCACTATTCATAAATGAATAATGAATCTTTTCTACCAGTTCACGTTCCTCTTCTGTCAGCCGATAAGGATTGGCTGGGTCTACTGTCGGAAAGTTGGTATCACGCAGGACATATTCTTTTCCCTCGTACACAAAGACACCACGGTCGAAGTCTATCTTCTCTAAAAGTTTCCGGTTCTCCATGCCGAATTCAGGACGACGGTCGATGATTTCAGCCTCCAACTTAAACTGGATGATAGTAATCGCTTTATGCATCTGGGTAATCAAACGCAGGGTTTTCTCATTATAGTGAGCATCGGCAAAATTCATCTTCGGCATGAAGATAGTACAGGGATCATCAGCATAAGTATCCATAGCAAAGGTAGCCAATGGCAGCAGATTAATACCATAACCATCTTCCAATGTGCCCAAATTACCGTAACGCATAGACATACGGATCACATTAGCGATGCAACTGTCATTGCCCGAAGCAGCACCCATCCAAAGAATATCATGGTTTCCCCATTGAATATCAAAATTATGATAATTACATAAAGTATCCATGATGATATGCGCACCAGGACCACGGTCGTAGATGTCACCGACAATATGCAGGGAGTCAATAGTCAGCCGTTGAATCAGGTTACACATAGCAATGATGAAGTCATCTGCCCGCTTTGTTGTAATAATCGTACTGATAATTACATTGATATAAGCATGTTTATTCGGTTCGATAGACGATTCATGCAATAATTCCTGAATAATATAGGAGAACTCGGCAGGTAACGATTTACGCACTTTAGAACGCGTATACTTGGAAGACACATTCTGACAGACCTTCACCAGTTGGTTCAGAGTAATCAGATACCAATCGTCCAAGTCCTTCTCACGAGCTTTCACCAGTTGAAGTTTTTCTTCGGGATAGTAAATCAGCGTACAGAGTTCTTTCTTTTCCGCTTCACGGAGAGTATTGCCGAATATTTCATTCACTTTACGCTTTACCGCACCTGAAGCATTTTTCAGTACATGTTGGAATGCTTCATATTCACCGTGTATATCTGTCAGGAAATGTTCTGTCCCCTTAGGCAGATTCAAGATAGCCTCCAGATTGATAATTTCCGTACTAGCATCGGCAATAGTAGGAAAACTACGGGAAAGCAATTGAAGGTAGCGGAGATCGCCCACAATACTTTCAGGAGTTATATTACTTTGAGCAGTCATTCTATTTTATTACAATTTACTAATTAACAATTACTTTGCTTCCTATGTTCGTTGTTCGGAATCATTCCATTCAGTTATTCGTGACAAATATATTTTTTATTTACTCGTTTACAATTTTCATATAAAATTTATTTTCAACCTAATAAGAACATCAACAGTACTTGTGCAATAATCACCCGTAGAAACATACACAATGGATATACTGTCGCATAGGCTACAGACGGGTTATCACCGGGAATTGTATCATTTGCATAATTTAATGCCATAGGATTCGCCATACTTCCGCATAGCATACCGGACACTGTGCCAAAATCGATCTTCATCATCTTGAAGGCTACAAAGCCCACTAAAACAGTTGGGATGATTGTCAGTCCGGCTCCTAAACCGATCCACAGTAGCCCTTCCGAACGGAATACCGTATCGAAGAAATGTGCCCCAGCATCTAGTCCCAGACAGGCTAGATACATTGAGAGTCCCAAGGCACGTAACATCAAATTGGCACTACGAGTAGTGTAGGTAATCATGTGTATCCGTGGTCCAAACGTACCTAAAAGGATACCGACAATAATAGGACCACCTGCCAAGCCTAGTTTTACAGGAGTACTGATACCCGGAATAGAAAAAGGAATAGCACCTAACGCCAATCCCAACACGATACCAATAAATATAACAACTAAATTAGGTTCTTTCAAACTCTTGACAGCATTACCTAGCACTTTTTCCACGTTTTGAATGGCTGCCTTTTCCCCTACTACCGTCAGTCGGTCACCCAACTGAAGTATCAATCCCGGAGTGGCGAGCAGTTGTACACCCGAACGATAGACACGGCTGATATTGATTCCATAATGATTTCTCAACCGGAGCGCTCCCAATTTCTTCCCGTTCAGTTCAGGGCGAGTGACAACAATGCGCTGGGAGACCAGTTCACTGTCAATCGCATTCCAGTCAATGTCCTCTTTGTTCCAATCCGTATTTTCCTGTTCGCCGAAAAGCACAGTCAGAGCCAGCGCATCTTTTTCAGCCGTAATCACCAGCAAGCGATCACCTTCCTTCAACACTTTATCAGAAGTCGGAATACTGACATGTCCGTCACGCCACAAACGGGAAATAACAAACTTAGGATAACTCAAATGAGCTATATCCTTTATGCTTTTATTGAAAATAGCAGGATTATGTACTTGAAACGCTGCAATATAGGTTTTGTTCGCATCATCCTTCTCCTTTATTTCCAAGTCTTCCTTGCGAACCAATACTTTACGAATTAACAAAACGGCAAGAATCACACCGACTACTCCCATTGGATAGGCCACGGCACATCCCAGAGCAGGCGTACTACTATCCATGCCCATTTGTTTCAATGTCTGCTGCGCCGCTCCCAACGCCGGAGTGTTTGTCGTTGCTCCGCAAAGAATACCAACCATATCGGGAAGTGATATACCTGTAGCATAACTGGCTACCACCGTTAATAAAGTACCCAGAAGAACAACTCCCAACGCCAACATATTCAACGTCACTCCTCCTTTCCGGAAAGAACTGAAAAAACCGGGCCCCACTTGTAGACCGAGAGAATAAACAAAGATAACCAGACCGAAACTTTCTGCGTAATTCAACATCTGCGGGTCAACCGAAAGCCCGAAATGCCCGGCAAGTATACCGGCAAAAAAAACAAAAGTGACTCCCAGGGATATACCCCAGAAATGCACTCTTCCCAAGCCCAGACCTATCGCTGAAATCAGTGAAAGTACCACAACAGCCTGTAAGGCAGAATGTTCGAGAAATAGACTAGATAACCACTCCATGTATATATAAAACTAATAGGGCGCAAAGATAAAAACTATTTAGTCCCGTTCAAAACTTTTATGCTTTCATTTCGCGCCCTATTTATACTCTAACCCTTATTCCTGAAATCCTATTGGCAACCTTTTACCTCTCCTACCTATCATTCTGTCATTAACCCCTGACACATTTTTATCTTATCCTTCTTTGTCCTCGTCTTTCTACCTGCATCTTGTTATCTCCGATACCTATTGTTTTTTTTACCTGCTTCCCTGATATTCCACAAAGTTATCCCTTCCGTCCAGATAACCGCTTAATCTGTTTCCACCAAGGTACACATCATCCAGATAGGAAACATCACCCGGACCGTAGGACATCCTGATAGATGTTTGTGCATAGTTTTCCCAGTTCCACCGGAAATTATATTCAAAAACTTCCACATCTCCGTTACGGTATTCCACTCGTATGTAATCAACCCCTGTACGGTCTAAATAAAAATCCAGTTCTTGACAACAACGGTTCCCGTCTGCGTCACGGTAATAACTGATCCATGTGCGACTGCACAATTCCGACGAACGGGAATAATACCCGCCACCGATATTATCATCATCATAAAAGCTATCAATTTCTACTTCGCAAGAAGTAAGGCTAATCATCATCAATGCCATTAAAGCTATACCTAAGTATTTGAATGCGTTCGTTTTCATAATCCTTTATTTTTATGGTCCTTATTTATATCATTTATCTTTCGATATGACAAAAGTATAGAATGAATTTTCCCTATGAAACTGAAAAGTCCTACTTGTACGGAGGAAATTGCCTAATTATGGAGGTAAATCCCTCTGTACCCGATAAACCTATCTCAAAGAAATCTCGTATCTTTGCCTCCGATTACCAATCTTTGAAAAAAGACAGTAATCGGCTGTTTTATATTCAGCATGATAAATTCCGTCCGGTCAACAAAATACTGAAAGCCTATGACTTCGTAAAAAACCGGAATATCGCCCAAAAGAATATCTATTCCCTTCGCAAAGGCAGACGTTCCGTTTTCGTCAATAATCAAGAATATCCTTTATTATGCTATGATAACTGCGACCCTTTACCTGCCCAACAGGATGAGGGTACCCCGTTCGAATTTACATTGCAAGAGGTTATCGACCTGCTACAACAAATGGAGGCCAAATATAAAACGATCTCTGAACGCGAAACCGCCTATTCAAAGGAGCATCTTTTCCTCAACATTTCCCCAAAAGGTAAAATCAGGCGAATCCTGGGAGAAACCGCACGCATCATCGAGAACTACCGGAACGAGCTTCGCATCATAGCCCATGAACAAGAGAATAGAGAGTATTAGGCTCAGGCACACACTACTCTCAAACAACGAATTTAACTATCAGATAGAACATATCGACCAACTCTGTGATGATTTCTACCATCTTCAAGTCTCCCTTTCAAAGAATCTCCCGGTACGCGGCGGCTCACGCCTTGTCTGGCTGCTTCGAAACCATAAGCAGTTAGCAGAACAAATCCTTGAATACGAAGAAACAATCAAACGTAACCCCGTCATCCGCGAATTAGTAGAAATATTAGGAAAGAAACATCAAAGTAGCCGAAAACGTTTCAAAATGACCGCCGGTATTCACCGCGAACAAATTATATCTCATGCCACACGAAGCGACATCACCGGCATTTGCGAAGGTAATGACCAAAACAGCCTTCTTCCTCTCGAATATTGCTATCTGGCCGAGAAAAGTCTGCAACCGATTTTCTTCGAACGTTTTATCGAGAAAAGATTGCAGGTTATCGACTACCAATCACAAGAAAAACAACCTATCAATGATAAGAAAATAGCAGGAAACAAAATTTCCGAAGAGGCTGAAGGCCCTTTCTTCGTTTGTCTCGATACCTCCGGTTCTATGGCAGGAGCTTTTCTCTGATGATATCGAATGTATCGAAATCACTGACTTGGGCAGTAGCTTCGACCGCCTCGGCGACTTTCTAAGTCAATCCTTTCATGGCGGAACGGACATGGAACCTGTTATTACACACGCTTTACGAAAAATCAGCGAAGAAGGATATATGGAAACAGATATCATCACCGTATCCGACTTTGAGATGCGTCCCGTTGATTATATGTTAGCCCGAAGCATAGAACATGCAAAAGCAAAACAAACAAAAATGTATGCTATCTCCTTGGGAGGTAAGAGTGCCGAGACAAGTTACCTGCAACTATGTGATAAATATTGGGAATATAGCATTCAAAGCAGTAAAAATCTTAATAAAGATTGAATAGTAGAATGAATTATTTAATCAATGTTATAAAACATCTGTTTTTTCTTGCTTTACTTGCTAATTTTCCAGAAGTCCGTATCTTTGTAATGTGTTTTTCATAGTATTAGATTTAAGGTTAACAAAAGATTGGCTGTCTGGGATAGATAGCCTTTTTTTATGCTCTGAAATATAGCGTCACTGTCCGGTCGACATAGTTACCCTATCTCACTAAGATACCGTCAATATGTTTCAAGTTCTTTCCTTCGTAACAAAAAAATAAAAGATATCGAAAAAAAATCATTCGTTTAACATTTGAAACATAGCAAGTTATCTGATTTTTCAAAAAACAGACTAAAAAAATCTTGCTAAAAGATTTGCGTAGTCCAAAAGTTCCCCCTATATTTGCACCGCATTTGAGAGAGAATGCGGGTTCAAGGAAGTTTGGGTGAGTGGCTGAAACCACCAGTTTGCTAAACTGACGTACTCGCAAGGGTACCGGGGGTTCGAATCCCCCAGCTTCCGCAAACAAATCTCAAGAGAAAAAGAGCTAAGTTTATAAGACTTGGCTCTTTTTAAATCCATAAAATGCCGGTGGGTTCGTCTAACGGTTAGGACACATGCCTCTCACGCATGTAATACGAGTTCGATTCTCGTACCCACTACTAAATAAAAGAGGAAATGTAGTTAAACTACATTTCCTCTTTTATTTTATATATCTTAAAGTAGGAATCTTTATCTATCCTCAGCCGGATTCTGTCTTCCCGCTTTTGCCCAGCCAGATTAACAAATAAGTTAAAGTATAATTGACTAAAAGAAAGCTCGGAATGATCATAAGTTATATCAAATGTCCAGGTCCTGCGAAATGAATCAAAAGTAGCAAAAGACTGTTCCCCTCCTTTACACATAAAGACTTCCGGGAAAGACGCTGGCGGATAAGGCTGGAATAAACCGGCCAGTTGAGCATAAACATAATCAATCATCCATTCATCGTCGGTTAAAGTTAACTCTCCCTTTAAACGAAGTTTAATGGCATAACTAGCAGTAGCATCTGCGGAAGTATAAACAGGAATCTGGCTTTCTACCGGATAATTACCGTCTTTGTAACCGAGGCTCATAGTCAATACGGATTTACCTACACCATTGAACTCTGCAACCTCCCGGGTTCCCGACTGATTTTTCAGATTAATCATAAACGTCAGCTTGCCAAGAGTCGGATCACCCGGATACTGCGCAAGCGTATCCAATACATAATCCTCTTCATTATAGCTCTCAGCCACCAAAATACTATTAGATCCTACTTCCAGAGCCGGACCGCCTTTTTCAATATCCACATTACCCACAGGATAATATATCGCATCATTATCCTTCACACAACTGCAAAAACAAAGCAGCAATACAGCCGCTCCTATAATTTTATTCATCATCGCCTACATCTTGATTTTAAGTACAAAGATACATCTTTTTTGTGCCACACTTGATTTATGTCAACCGTTTTTAGTATTTTTGCACACATCAAGACAAAAAAGAAATGGACACACTATTAAGAGAGACAGTAAACGCCGTTGTAAACTCCCGCTTTCCGGAGATGAGTATAGAGGGAAGAAGGCAGATCGAAAACATTCTCATTCGTGAAGAATATCCGAAAGGAGCCATAGCACTGAATGAAGGAGAAGTAGCCCATGAAATTGTTTTTGTCGGCAAAGGAATGCTTAGGCAGTATTACTATAAAAACGGAAAAGATGTTACCGAACATTTCTCTTACGAAGGATGTATCGTGATGTGTATTGAAAGTTTCCTGAAACAAGTACCGACAAAACTAATTGTAGAAACATTAGAGCCTGTTGTTCTTTACATGTTTCCGCGGGATATGCTATTTAAGTTAGCCAAAGAAAATTGGGAAATCAATATGTTTTATCAAAAAATACTGGAATACTCTTTAATCGTATCCCAAATCAAAGCGGACTCATGGCGCTTCGAATCGGCACGTGAACGTTATAACCTCCTGCTCGAAACGCATCCGGAAATCATCAAACGAGCTCCATTGGCACATATCGCCTCTTACCTGCTGATGACGCCGGAAACACTAAGCCGGGTACGTTCCGGCGTCTTATAGTAAAAAACAACGCACAATGAAGACAAAACATATATGATAACAGAATATTCCGTTATCGGCTTTTGCGGTATTCTTTAGGAGACATACCGGTATAATGCTTAAAATATTTCCCGAAGAAAGACTGGTTTGCAAAATTGAGCCGGTCGGCAATCTCTTGTATATTCATACTCGAAGAATTCAGAAGCGCTTTTGCCTCCAGAATCACCAGCTCATCAATCCACTCCCCCACCGTTTTACCACTGACTTCTTTCACCACACCTGAGAGATGTTTCGGTGTCAGACACAACTGGTCGGCATAAAATTTCACACTACGTTCCGATTGATAAGATTCTATCAGAGATTCATAGAAACGCTCGAATATATACTCTTTCCGACTTTTATTCTTCACCGTAGCGGCGGCAGTCGGAGCATGGCTATTAAAGATATTGCAAAGTTCGAAGAAAAAACCTTGCATCAGTCCCATTACGACTTCTCTACGATACAAGTCCTCCTTATTCTTCAATCTTTTCCTGATAAAGCTATAATATTCCCGGATAATATCCTGTTCATGCGGCGTAAGGTCAAAACAAGGATAATCTTTCAAATAAAAGAACAGAGAAAGTACATTCCCCACTTTAGGCAATGCTTCCAGCAAATTCTTTGATACCGCAAAGAAAATAGCCTTGAAATCAGGACTAAACCACCTATGCTCGATAATCTGATTCGGCAAGACAATCACCATTCGTCCCGGAACTATTTCATACTCGCGTAAACTAATATTAAATTTACTACCACCTCCCAAACAGAGGGCCACTGTAACTACCTCCAGCTTACTAGGTCCGCTATACAAGGAAACAACGCTCTCCGTATCGAAGAGCGCTATATCATTGTCAACCACATCAATGCAGTCAGGATCTATATGCTTGGAATGAACTACCGAAGAAATACCTATTTTCGGAACACCTTGAATCTCCATACTCTCTCTCTTTTTTAGTGACAAATATACCAGCTATTAATCAGATATACAACCAAACAAAAAGATTATCTGACAAAATGAACAAAATTAGTTACTTATTGACCACCCCGAATAAATACTCATAATCATGTTTGGCGGCAGGGACTGTCCACTCTTCAGGAATAAATTTCCACTGGTTCAACGCCTTCGGGTCCATTATCCCTTTCTTCTCGATATAATTCATCAGATAGAAGCGAAGGTCCTTGTCCGTAGAGAAAATAATACGGTCTTTCAATTTCTCCTGTGGAATCCCGGAGCCTTTAGTCAGTAACTCGCCACCACCGTTACCGCGATAAGAGTTCAGAGCCACCTTATATACCTTGTTCATAAGGAAAGGAGAGCCATCGGCCATACTGGCAATCGTCACCTTCTCTCCTTGTGGTTTGGTGACATCCACCGTATAAATAATGCCTGATGCCGAATCAAAGTTAAAACTGTAATTCTGGAAAGAGGCCCTGTCCTCCGCACCTTCGCGACGCTTCTCCTTGAACCAGAGCAAATGATCGTCCGGCGATTTCATCCGATTTGTCCACATATAATAAGACATTTCCAAAAAATCTTTAATTTCTTTTCCCGACAATGTCATCACGTAAAGCATATTCTCGTACTTATACAGGTTGAACATATCACTGACAGATACATCCCCTTCCTTTATTTCCGCATCAAATGAAAGCGGAGCAGCGAAAGAAACATCCGCCCCCGTAATATCAAGCTGCAACGTATGTATCAAATCAATGAAAGCAGAAGGCCCGAAGAAAGAAGGATGAGTAGAGATACTTTCAGTAAATGTACCTATCTTTTTGGATACAAACCTCTTCACGGTCTCATACTGAGAAGCGAAATGTTTCATAAAGTCCTCGCTGACTCCATAATCTTTCGTTTCAGTAAGTCTCCCCCTGATATCTTTATCCACCAATTTCCCGTCTTTCAATTTCAGAGTGACATCCACATTAGAGAGCACCACCCCGTTGCTGGCTGGGTCAATAATCAAGACCGAATCTCCGACAATATTCACCACCTTCTTACATTCACGGGCATGATCATGCCCCATTAATACCATATCAAATCCCGGTACATTCTTCGCCACATTCAGAGATGCGTTCTCATTATATTTGCCGGACATTTTAAACGCTTCCTGCCCCGCATGGAACAAGCCAATCACTAAGTCCGGATTCTCTTTTTCACGAATAATCTTCATCCATTTACGAGCCGTCTCCTCCATATCGTCAAAATGCAATCCCTTCCACAAATTTTCGGAAAGCCATGCAGGAATAGCCGGGGTAATCATTCCCAAGATAACTATTTTCACACCGTCACGCCTCAGTACCTTGTACGGTGGCAGATACGTTTCTCCGGTAGACGTATCTATGATGTTCGCTCCCAATATAGGGAAATCACAAGTCCCGATCCAACGGTCGAACACACTGCGTCCGGTTTCCACATCATGATTACCCATATTGCCGGCATCATATTTCATATAGTTCATCATCTCCGCACAAAGATGAGGAGATACCGTATCTATATAATTATAGTAATAAGCTGTAGGTTGTCCCTGCAAGATATCACCATTATCGAGTAAAATAAGATTCTCTTTATACTCCCGGCGCTCTTTCTGTACAAAAGAATAGATTCGCGCCAAGCTGCCTTTCCATTCCTGACGGGTTATAAAGTTATAAGGATAATAGTTGCCGTGCACATCACTTGTTTGTACAATCTTCAGCTTCACCACTTTTTCCTGCGCCACAACGGACAGCACGAGGAAAAGAAGCCAAACATAAATCAATGTAAATCGTTTCATTCTTTTTCTATATTTAGCGGGTGAGAGAAAACAAACCGTGCCCCTCCTGTGTAATCAGGATCAATCCATATCTCTCCTTTCCATTTATACACAATCAATTTACAGATAGACAGTCCCAAACCTGTCCCCTGCGCATATTCATTCAGTTTTTCAAAACGCTCGAACACCAACGCCTGTTTCTCCTTCGGAATACCGCATCCCGTGTCCGTCACCGAAAAGACAGCCATTTGCGTCTCCTCATTCACCGAAAAATCCAATGTTATCTTTCCCTGTTTTGTAAACTTATCGGCATTGGACATCAAATTGATAATCACCTGCTGCATACGCTGCACGTCCGTCTCCATTCGGAAACTCTCGAAAGATGTATTGAATAGAAACTGATTATCCGACCGTCGCGAGAAACTGACAGAAGCCACCACCTGGTTGCATAACTGCACCACATCACACTCCTCCCAAGTCAGCGTCACCCGGTTCGCCTCCAGACGTGAAAGATCAAGAATATCGTTAATCAGGCGAAGTAACAAATCTGAGTTCGTCTTAATAATCTGATAATAGGACTGTTGTTCCTCCTCTGTGCTGCCGCCTACCGCCAGTACATCCGAAAAGCCGACAATAGAATTCAACGGCGTTCGTATCTCATGGCTCATATTAGCTAGAAAAGCGCTTTTCAGACGATTCGATTCTTCCGCCCTATCCTTCGCTACACGCAGATCCTTCTCCGATTTCAACAATTCATCCCTCAAACGTTTCGTGCGGAAATAATAAAACAGCGAAATACATAATCCGAGCACCAATATCACAAACAGCGCACAAGCGGACCAAATCTGATACGTATACTGCTGATAGAAAGAAACCGGCTGATTAATAAGCTGCACATCAAAAGGCAAGACTTTCGGATTCAATCCCCATTCCTTCACCTTTCGGCTATCCAATACAGCCTTACAACCAATCACGGAAAGATGTTTCGCCGTATCTCCCGGCTGACTATCCATTCGTACAGATTCCTGTGCCATTTCCTTTCCCACTTTCCGATAGTCAGGAAGCACGCCACCAATTGCCCAAGACCCCAAGCTCACCGAAGAAGGTGTAAAAGCCGGAATAGCGGGAGTCGCCTCCATCATGGCATAAGTGGCATTCCGCATGAAATACCCCTCATTCATATCCACACGCCAAGTCCCCACCATAATAACCGTATTTTCCGGCAAATGTCTCAACTCCTCCACAATCGTGTAGATAGTATGCTTACGCCCGTCCATAAGAATCAAATCCAAATCGGGGAACTTTTCCATTTCCTTCCGTACCAATGCCTGCATAGTCACACCGCCATACGTATTATCCGATATAAAAGCGATATGCTCCGTTTTTGGATAAAACGCCCAGAGCATACGTATATTCCCCTCTATATCATACTGATTGATAAAGCCCGATTCGAGTTCCGGAATATCCATGTGGTCAACAAAAATATCTACGGATTCGGGCATCCAGCTATCAAGATTCTTCACGGTATCCTTCGGTAATATTACGATATTACTACTCGCGAGGCTACACATGACCGGCACTTTTATCTGCATCGAATCCCTTTGTGACAAATAAGCCGCCCATGCTTCCTGACCCAATAAAATAATTTGTCCCGGATGCTTCTCTCCCTGGTATTTAGAAAGAATCTGCGTCATCATATCACTCCAGAGCGGAGCTTCCGAGAAACTTTTGCAGTTCATGTTTTCAATGATAATGTCACGCTGCCCTCCCAGTTTGCCATATTCTTCCATATAATCGGAAATGGTGACCGAAGTCTGGTGCGCTGCCGGATTATAGGAGCAGATAATCAGAATGGGATTCTTATCTTTAGAGACAGCCCATGCCCCCATAGGCACGAACAGCCAAAGAATACAGACGAACAGGTATCCTACATATCTCGACATAATTGTGTTGTTTTAATCTGCGACCTTTTTTATTTTGCATGCAAATATAACAAAACTTGTCGGGTATAACAGATTTATATGTATTTTTGTCGCTCATTCATTTTCAAAAAACTGTTTATGGAATTATTTCACAAGATGATTTCCGGATCATTAGGCATACCGGAAAGACAAATCGCCAGCACCCTTCATCTTTTGGGTGAAGGTGCCACTATACCATTCATCAGCCGTTACCGTAAAGAAGCTACGGGTGGACTGGATGAAGTTCAAATAGAGCAGATCAAGGAGCAACACGATAAGCTGTGCGACATAGCCAAACGCAAGGAAACGATTCTCGGCACTATCACCGAACAAGGTAAACTGACCGCCGAGCTCGAGAAGCGCATCAACGACACCTGGAACCCTACGGAACTGGAAGATGTCTATCTCCCCTACAAACCCAAACGGAAAACCCGTGCGGAAGCCGCCCGCCAAAAAGGACTCGAACCGCTTGCCACAATCCTCTTGCTACAACGGGAGAATAATCTTGCCGTCCGCGCCTCCTCCTTCGTCAAAGGTGACGTGAAAGACATAGACGATGCCCTAAAAGGTGCCCGTGACATCATCGCCGAACAAGTGAACGAAGACGAACATGCCCGCAACGCAGTGCGTAACCAGTTCGGACGACAGGCGGAGATCATCGCCAAAGTAGTAAAAGGCAAAGAGGATGAAGCTGCCAAATACCGGGATTACTTCGACTTCTCCGAGTCTCTGAAACGCTGCACCTCCCACCGTTTGCTGGCTATCCGCCGTGCAGAATCGGAAGGACTGCTGAAAGTCTCTATCACTCCGGATGATGAGACGTGTATCGAACGTTTGGAACGCCAATTCGTACGAGGCAATAACGAATGCAGCCATCAGGTAAGCGAAGCCACTGCCGATGCCTACAAACGTCTGCTCAAACCCTCCATTGAAACGGAATTTGCCGCCCAATCCAAAGAAAAAGCGGACGAAGAAGCCATACGCGTGTTCACGGAAAACCTCCGCCAGCTACTGCTTGCCGCTCCATTGGGACAGAAACGGGTGCTCGCAATTGATCCCGGATTCCGTACCGGATGCAAAGTAGTTTGCCTAGACGCACAAGGTAACCTGATACATAATGAAAATATCTATCCGCATCCCCCGGTCAACAAACCCGGCGAAGCCGCTTCCAAACTCCGCAAGATGATAGAAGCCTATCAGATAGAAGCAATCTCTATCGGCAACGGAACGGCCAGCCGCGAGACAGAAGACTTTATCAACCGTCAGACGTTTGACCGCCAAATTCCCGTATTCATGGTCAGTGAACAAGGAGCTTCTATCTATTCAGCTTCCAAGATCGCTCGCGATGAGTTTCCCGACTATGACGTTACAGTACGGGGAGCAGTCTCTATCGGCCGCCGTCTCATGGACCCATTGGCGGAACTGGTTAAAATCGATCCCAAATCTATCGGCGTAGGTCAATACCAACACGATGTGGACCAGACAAAGCTAAAGAAAGCACTCGACCAGACAGTAGAAAACTGTGTCAACCTCGTTGGTGTCAACCTGAACACAGCCAGTAGCCATTTGTTGACGTATATCTCCGGCCTGGGACCTCAACTGGCACAGAACATCGTAAACTATCGTGTAGAAAACGGAGCCTTCAACTCACGGAAAGAACTGATGAAAGTCCCACGCATGGGTGCCAAAGCCTTTGAGCAATGTGCCGGCTTTCTCCGTATCCCCGGAGCCAAAAATCCGTTGGACAACACTGCCGTACATCCGGAAAGCTACCACATCGTAGAGCAAATGGCCAAAGACCTGAAATGTACCGTCGACGAACTGATAGCTAACAAGGAACTCCGGCAGAAAATCAATATCTCCGACTATCTCACTCCCACCGTCGGACTGCCTACCTTACAGGACATCCTACAAGAACTCGACAAACCGGGACGTGACCCTCGTAAAACCATTAAGGTATTCGAATTTGATAAGAACGTACGTACGATCAACGACTTGCGCGAAGGAATGATACTTCCGGGCATTGTAGGCAACATCACTAATTTCGGTGCCTTCGTCGATATAGGTATCAAGGAGAATGGCCTTGTACACCTCTCCCAACTGGCCGAACGATATATTTCCGACCCTACGGAAATCGTATCCATTCACCAGCAAGTTATGGTCAAGATTATAAATGTGGATACCGACCGCAAACGAATCCAACTTAGCATGATTGGGGTACCGCAAGACTGATCGCCTCTCTCTTTTCCCCCCACCAAACAATCAGAATCGTCAATACAATCATAAGTACTGTGCAAATGAGCGAGCCTTCAAACCCGAAGGCTCCGCCATTCAGTACATTGTCCTCGGGCAGATGCAAAGTCAGCATAGAAGATATGAAATTGTTACCACTCACTTCATAGCCCAACACCGGTCCCTGAATCCAGTTCCAGAAAAGATGAAGGGAGATAGGGAAACAAAGATTCTTTGTATACAAGTAAGAAGCTCCCAGCAGCATGCCAGCAAGTAGCAAATTGAGCATAGGCAAGAAATCTATTTCCGGATTGAAGATATGTAACAAGGCAAACAATGCTGATGATATAAATAGCGACAGGAATTTATTCATACGTGTATGAAGCAGTCGTCCGAGAATATAGCCGCGCATCAGAATCTCTTCAAACAACGCCACCAACAGAAAAAAGACCCACGAACCGAGCAAATTCACCGGTTCAAACTTAAAACCGGTCACTTCTATTTCTCCCAAAAGCAGAGACAGTCCGAAGCCAACCAGATAAAACAGAACAGCTATCAGCAATCCGTACCACAATCCTCGCGCATGTCCTTTGACAGACAAGCCCAAGTCTGAGAACGGACGCCGTTCAAAACGAAGCATGATAACAGCAGAAGTCAAAGCGGCCAAAAGCATACCCGTCTCTTGCAGAATATACCCCACTATTCCGGGGTGACGGGTCTCCACTCCAAGAACCAATGAAAGGAATCCTTGTATCAATGCACTATACAACAACATAAACACAAAAAACACCACTATAAACAGCAAAATACACGCCCATATAGGAAGTCCCTTCAGTTCTTTTTTATCCACAATGTTTTCTGCCTCCATTTTTACAATTTGTTAATCCGGCTACAAAATTAGATATAAAACATAAAAAAACACTATCTCTTACCTATTTTTCCTATATTTGCCTGAACAAATCTGCAAAATTATGAAAATTAAACTACTATTGATTAGTTTCATATTGGCTGCCAATGCATTAGGAGCAGTCGCCCAAGTGAGCAAGACTTATTTTGTAAGTAAACCCGGAACGCTGATTTCCATGATGACGGAGGATGAGGCCAACAGTATCACCCACCTCACTTTGACCGGTAAAATAAATGCCGAGGACTTCAGACATCTACGTGATGAATTTCCCAACCTGAAAGTATTGGACATTTCGAATGCAGACATCAAGATGTACACTGGGAAAGCCGGTACCTATCCCAACGGAAAACTTTGCGTTTATATGCCGAACTTCATCCCTACTTACGCTTTCTCGAACATCGTAGACGGAGTGACTAAAGGTAAAGCCACCCTGGAGAAAATAATTCTCTCCGAGAAAATCAAGAACATCGAAGACGCCGCCTTCAAAGGGTGCGAGAACCTGAAAATCTGCCAGATCCGGAAAAAGACAGCTCCTAACCTGTTGCCGGAGGCATTGGCGGACAGCATTACCGCTATTTTCGTTCCGCTGGGCAGCAGCGATGAATACCGTTATAAGAATAGGTGGGAAAAGTTTGCTTTCATAGAGGGAGAACCGGTAGAAACCACTTTGCAAGTGGGAGCAATGGGCAAACTGGAAGAAGAAATCCTGAAATCCGGTCTGCAACCCAGAGACATCAACTTCCTCACCATAGAAGGCAAACTGGACAACGCCGACTTCAAACTTATCCGCGACTATATGCCGAACCTTGTTTCAGTGGATATTTCCAGAACAAACGCAACAGCTATCCCTGACTTTACTTTCTCACAAAAAAAATATTTATTGAGAATGAAATTACCTCATAATCTCAAATCGATCGGACAGCGTGTATTCAGTAACTGCGGACGTCTTTGCGGTACACTCGAACTTCCGGCCAGCGTGACTGCTATCGAGTTCGGCGCATTTATGGGATGTGACAATCTCCGCTATGTATTGGCTACGGGAAATAAGATCACAACATTGGGCGATAACCTGTTTGGAGACGGGGTGCCGAGTAAGTTGATTTATAAGAAATAAGTAAAGGAATAACCTTGATATATAGAGTATAGCCCTATATCAGAGTAAGACAACGGTTATAAACTAAGTCCGAGTTAACACATTTCTACCCCTCGTATTTAATAAATCAATCTTTGTTGTTGCATAATTCTATTCGTCTGACAACAGTCAGACGAATAAAGTTATGTATAGCGAATGCTAATTCATAGTAGCTCCAAAGTTACTTGAATGACAAATTATCCCTAAAAAAGAGAGCGTATCAAAAACTAATGTCTTGATACGCTCTCTTTTTTATTATCAGTAATGTCCGGAGTCTTACTTATCTCCGTACATCTTCGCTCTCAATTCTTTAATGTGGTCTGACGTGATATATTCGTCGTATTCCATCATCTTGTCAATGATACCGTTCGGCGTCAGTTCGATGATACGGTTGGCAACGGTCTGAATAAATTCGTGGTCATGAGACGAAAACAGGATGTTTCCTCTATACGTTTTCAGGTTGTTGTTGAATGCCTGGATAGATTCCAAATCCAAGTGGTTGGTAGGAGTATCCAGAATGAGGCAGTTTGCCCCCCTGAGCTGCATACGGGCAATCATACAACGCATTTTTTCACCTCCGGAAAGTACGCTCACTTTCTTCAGTACTTCCTCACCGGAGAACAGCATACGCCCGAGAAAACTCTTCATATACACTTCGTTTCCTTCGCCAAACTGGCTCAACCAGTCCACCAAGTTCAGGTCCGTATTGAAGAAGTCGGTATTGTCCAAAGGCAAGTAAGCGGTGGTGATAGTCACCCCCCAGTTGAAGGTTCCCGAATCCGGTTTTATATTTCCGTTGATGATTTCAAAAAGTGCAGTCATGGCACGCGGGTTGCGTGACAGGAATACAATTTTGTCTCCCTTTTCTACATTGAAGTTGACATCGTTGAAAAGCACTACGCCTTCTTCCGTCTTCTTGCTCAATCCGGCAACTTCGAGAATCTGATTGCCCGGCTCGCGTTCGGGAGTGAAGATAATACCCGGATACTTGCGTGAAGAAGGTTTAATTTCTTCTACATTCAGTTTTTCCAGCATTTTCTTGCGGCTGGTGGTCTGCTTACTCTTCGCTACGTTGGCACTAAAACGGCGGATAAATTCTTCGAGCTCTTTCTTCTTCTCCTCAGCCTTCGCCTTCTGGTTCTGCTGCTGACGGAGGGCCAACTGGCTGGATTCGTACCAGAAACTGTAGTTACCGGCAAACATATTGATCTTTCCATAGTCAATATCGACTGTATGCGTACAGACGGAGTCGAGGAAGTGACGGTCGTGGCTCACAACAAGCACCGTATGTTCAAAGTTGGAAAGATATTCTTCCAGCCATGTCACTGTCTCCATATCCAAATCATTGGTAGGTTCGTCGAGAAGGAGGTTATCAGGATTTCCGTACAATGCCTGCGCTAGCATGACACGTACTTTCTCTTTACCACTCAATTCGCCCATCAGTGTGTAGTGCTTATCTTCTTTGATTCCCAAACCGCTCAACAACATGGCTGCGTCACTCTCGGCATTCCAGCCGTCCAGTTCAGCGAACCGTTCTTCCAGTTCGGACACTTTCAGTCCATCTTCGTCTGTAAAGTCTTCTTTAGCATAGAGTTCTTCGCGCTGTTTCATGATATCCCACAACACGGTATGCCCCATCATTACGGTATCCATAACGGTAAAAGCATCCCATTTGAAGTGGTCTTGACTCAACACGGAGAGGCGCTCGCCCGGTCCCAGAACAATCGAACCGGTAGTCGGATCCAAATCTCCGTAAATCGTACGGAGGAATGTAGATTTTCCCGCACCGTTTGCGCCGATAATACCATAGCAGTTACCACTCGTAAATTTCAGGTTTACGTCATTAAACAACACTCTTTTACCAAACTGTACCGAAACGTTTGAAACTGTAATCATCTTACCTATTTACTATTTAACTATTTACACTTTTCAATTTGAGTGTGCAAAGGTAGACATTTAAAATGAATAATGAACTATCCCGTATGTGCCAATCTGACATAAAAGTATTACCTTTGCAGAGTTTTTTGGCAAAAACACCAACTTGGCAAAGTTTTTGCATGTGATTTTGATATTATGAATAAAAAACAGAAATAGATATGGACCCTAAAGAAAAAAAAGTGAAGGAAGAAGAACTCAACGTTGAGGAAACTCTGAATAACGCGGAAGAACAACCGCAGGACGAACAAGCGGAAAATGCCGCCCCGATGACTCACGAAGAGGAATTGGAAAAGGAACTGGAGACGGCTCAGGAGACCATTGAGGAGCAGAAGGATAAATATTTGCGTCTCTCCGCCGAGTTCGACAATTACCGGAAACGCACTATGAAGGAGAAAGCGGAACTGATCCTGAACGGTGGCGAAAAGAGCCTTAGCAGTATTCTTCCGGTGGTGGATGATTTCGAACGTGCCATCAAAACGATGGAAACGGCTACGGATGTCCAAGCTGTGAAAGAAGGTGTCGAACTGATTTATAATAAATTCATGGCTACCCTGGCACAAAACGGTGTGAAGGTGATCGAAACGAAAGACCAACCGCTGAATACTGATTACCACGAGGCTATCGCCGTAATTCCCGCACCGTCGGAAGCACAGAAAGGTAAAATCCTGGATTGCGTACAGACGGGATATACATTGAACGATAAAGTACTCCGTCACGCCAAAGTGGTAGTTGGAGAATAAGAAGAACTTGAATCAATAAAAGCATGGCAGAGAAAAGAGACTATTATGAAGTACTGGAGGTAACGAAGACAGCCACAGTAGAAGAAATTAAAAAAGCCTACCGCAAGAAAGCGATTCAATATCACCCCGACAAGAATCCGGGTGACAAGGAGGCAGAAGAAAAGTTCAAGGAAGCGGCCGAGGCGTATGATGTATTAAGTAACCCGGATAAGCGCTCGCGTTACGACCAGTTCGGCCACGCAGGAGTGAGCGGTGCGGCAGGTAACGGTGGGCCGTTCGGCGGTTTCGGTGGCGAAGGTATGTCTATGGATGATATTTTCTCCATGTTCGGTGACATCTTCGGAGGTCGCGGAGGAGGATTCGGTGGTTTCAGCGGATTCGGCGGCGGAGGAGGTTCGCAGCAGCGACGGTATCGCGGAAGTGACCTGCGCGTAAAGGTGAAACTGACGTTGAAAGAAATCTCTACCGGAGTGGAGAAAAAGTTCAAGCTCAAGAAATATGTGCCGTGTGACCAGTGCCACGGTAGTGGTGCCGAAGGGGACGGCGGTTCGGAAACGTGTCCAACTTGTAAAGGTAGTGGTACGGTGATCCGTAACCAGCAGACTATTTTAGGGACGATGCAAACGCGTGCCACCTGCTCTACTTGTAACGGTGAGGGTAAAATCATCAAGAACAAGTGTAAGAAGTGTAGTGGCGATGGAATCGTTTACGGTGAGGAAGTAGTGACAGTGCAGATACCTGCCGGAGTGGCAGAAGGCATGCAACTTTCTATGAGTGGCAAAGGAAATGCCGGCAAGCATAACGGCGTGCCGGGAGATTTACTGATTCTCGTAGAAGAAGAACCGCATCCAGACTTGATTCGTGACGAGAATGATCTGATTTATAACTTGTTGTTGAGTTTTCCCACTGCCGCTTTGGGCGGGGCTGTGGAGATCCCGACCATCGACGGAAAGGTGAAGGTAAAGATTGACTCAGGTACTCAACCGGGAAAGGTACTTCGTCTACGCGGTAAAGGATTGCCGAACGTGAATGGATACGGAACAGGGGATTTGCTCGTGAATGTCAGTATCTATGTGCCAGAAGCTCTCAACAAGGAGGAAAAGAGTGCGCTTGAAAAAATGGAAGATTCGGATAATTTCAAGCCGAGTACGTCAGTGAAGGAAAAGATCTTCAAGAAGTTCAAAAGTTTCTTCGATTAAAACTTACATAAAAATTTCTTCCTATTAATAATTAAACGCTCCATGAATGCCTAGTGACACATGGAGCGTTTGTTATTTAAAACCCACTCAATACCCCGGATTCTGTACTAGCTTTGTATTCATCACCCGTATTTTCTCGGGAATAGGGAATACGGTAGTATAACCAGTTTCCTCGTTTGGTAATTGAGGACGGCTGTTGTATGCACGAGTAAACATTCCGAAGCGGATAAGGTCCTGACGCCTCCAACCCTCCCAAGCCAATTCAAGCTGGCGTTCGGAAAGTATATTCTCCAAAGTAGCGGGACGGCGAGCGGCCTTTACCCGGCTCCGGACTTGATTTAGCTCGACGTCTCCGTTTTCACCGTTGCGTACTTTAGCTTCGCTCTTCATCAGTAAAGCGTCCGCGTAGCGGAACAGGACAATGTCATTCTCCATTAATTTTCCGTCTTTTGTGGCGGTGGGGTCTACTTCATACTTTTTCATACGGGCACCTGCCGTTTGCTCATACGGGGTGTCGGTGATATCCAATGCTACTTCCCAAGGGAGATATACCAAAACAGTACCGTCGTCCAGCTTGATAATGTCTCCTTTCAAGTCATACATTTCTCCTGCAAAATAACAGATGTCGAAGCGAGGGTCTTGGGCAGCTGTCCCATAACCGAAAGTTTCGAGTGCTTCAATCGTTGCACTGGGACCATTCTCACCGCTTAGCCCGTAAGCTTTGGCATGGTTGTAATGACGGGAACGAAAAAGGTATTGCATCTGATTGGTATACAATGTTTTATTCATCGGGATCGTGAATATATTCTCTACGGACGGTTCATTGAAGATAGAGAAGTTAGTCTCGTATTCCGATTCCAGTTTATAATTCATAACTTTCAGTTGGTCGCAGTAGTATATGACCGTCTCCCAGGCATTGAGTTCATTACCGTCTACCATGAACTTGATATTTTTTCCGTCGGGACGTTCGTTGTCCGTCCAGTCGTTATCGGTATAAACTTCGGCATTCAGTGCCAGTTTTGCCAACAAGAAAGTAACCACCGGACGAGTGATACGCCCATAATAAGGCCCGGTCTGATTGCTGTGTACCTCCGAAAGTAATGGAGCCACTTCCTGTAATTCCTTGAATATAAATTCGAATACTGTCTTCCGCTCGCTTTGAACGATGTCTTTCATCGCAGGAGAAGAAGACTGCACCAAAGGCACACGGCCAAACAAATCCAGCAGATAATAGTAGTACATCGCACGCATAGCACGCACTTCCGCTCGATAAGCCGGGAGTTCCGCATCAGAATGGGTTTCTGCGAATTTGTCGATTCGTTCGAGCGACTTATTACTAAGCATTACGACTTTATAAAGATACTCCCATGTAGCTTGAATGGCATCATTCTCAATACCCCAATCATGGAGAAATAATCCCTGCCAAAAGCCACCGTCGTACCAGTCACCACCGCGCGTAGGGATAATAGCTTCATCAGTAGTGAAAGTATTGAGATCATAGACACCTCTGCCCGTTCCCTGCAATCCCTGGCTGTCGCTGTAACCGCCCACATAAGTATAGAGCGAGGCAACAGCATTGAGATAGACTTCCGAAATGGAATTATACACATCATCTTCGGGCAACTTATCTTTCGGATTTTCTTCCAGAAATTTATCGCAGGAAAACAAGAACGTACACGTAGCAAGCACCAAACTAATCTTTTTCAAATATTCTTTCATCTTCTCATCCTCCGTTAAAAGTTAATACTCAATCCCAATGTATAGGTACGTGCCAACGGGTAGTTACGTTTATCATCCACCCCCAAAGTAGAGTTTACCGTAGAACTGTTAATCATCGGTGATAGCCCTGAATAGCCGGAAATCGTCGCCAAGTTGTTGACCGTGAAGGCAAGACGCAAAGAACGGACGTACTTCTTGAGTTTCTGCACCTTCTCGATTGGTACATTCCAACCAAGCGTCACGTAGTCAAAGTTTACGTAATTGCCTTTTTCCAGCCAATAGTCAGTGGCAGTCTGGTCCTTAATGTTCTGCTTCGGCGCGGATTTCATCACATTGTAGTCAGGGAAGATATTCATGTTCATATATGTCAGTGATGTTCCGTTATAGATTTTATGGCCGAAAGCTCCGTTGATCTGCACCGAAAGATCGAAGCGTTTGTAACGGAAGCTGATGTTCGAACCCAGAATTGTTTTGGGCACGGCTTGCCCTGCCACATAGCGGTCTTCGCCGTCTTCAAGATTGACACCACCACCGTTCAAGTCCGCAATACCATAGGTGTATCCACCGTTCCCGTCGGACACCAGTCCGGTGCTATGAGGCAAATAAAAAACACCTAACGGTTGACCGACCATTTGATAGACGATGTGGTTGTAGCCACCGTGGAAGCCGGCTCCGTCGAGACTGGCAAGGCTCTTGTATTCAGGCGCGGAAATCATTTCGCCGTTGTACATTCCGCTTAATGAGAGAAGTTTGTTACGTTGGAAGGTGACATTGGCATTAATGTTCAATTCCATATCTTTTGTTTTCAGAGGAGTGATACCAATAGCTATTTCCGTACCCCAGTTACGCATGGAGCCGATATTAGCCAGTAAAGTGTTGTAAGTGAAAGGCGGTACACTCACATTATACAGATAAAGCATATCCGTTGTTCGAGAATTGTAGTAGTTAGCGGAAAGTAACAGACGGTTACCAAACAAAGCTACGTCAAAACCTGTATTGAAAGTGTGTTTCACTTCCCACTTCAAGTCGGGGTTCGTATTCCTCAAATCACCCAATGAGACAACGGCAGAGTTGCCTACCGGAACAACTCCGTTCGGCTTTACCAGATTCAGTGTAGTATACGAGTCAATTCCACTCTGGTTACCCGCCAGACCGTAACCGATACGAAATTTCAAATTATCAACCACTGGCAAACGTTTCATAAACTTTTCCTCACTGACTACCCATGCGGCAGATATGGAGGGAAAGAAGCCCCACTTATGATTTGCTCCAAACTTGGAGGAAGCGTCCGTACGGGCATTCAGCGTCAGGACATAACGATCGGCATACGTATAGTTGAAACGTCCCATAAAAGATGCGAGACGGGGTTGTTCGTAGTACGAATTTGTCCCCTCCCACAGACGGACTGCACCGGCTTGCAAATTGTTGTAGCCGAACTTATCCGTGCTGAAATTGCTGACTGTGGTATAATATCCCGTGTACGTTTCTTTCTGGAGTTCGGCTAATGCCAGGACGTCGAAGAAGTGCTTTTTCCAGCCTTTTTTATAAGTCAGCATCATATTTCCGAGGAGGGACTCCATTTTCTTTGTTCCTTTATAAGCCTGCCCGTTCGCCCAAACAGAGGTGGGGAGATATTGCGAATTTTCAACTATATTATAGGTATAGGCACCGAACAGTACCAATTTCAATTCTTTCATCAAATTGAAGGTGAAACGGGCGTGTGTACTGATATGCGAAGTAGCGTCGTCATCGTCCACCTGCATCCATGCCAACGGGTTTGTTATCTGACTGGCGGTAGTGATGCCGTCCCACGAGTTAGTAACGGGATCTTTATGGTTAGGATACGTCGGGTTAAAGGTTGCCGCCGAATAGAAGGTTTTCTGATAGTCAACCAGATTATGATTTTTCAGGATAGAACCGAACATCCCCAGTTCGCAGTCGAAGAAGCCATCGAACATCTTTTGGTTCATGTTCATATTGGAAGTGAAATTCTTCATATCTTCATTCAAAATCACCCCCTGACGATCCATAAAACCAAGTGATACACGGTAGCTCGACGTGCTGGAGCCTCCATAGAAAGCGACGTGATGATTCTGTTGCAGACCTGTCTGTTGTATTTCTTTCTGGAAGTTAGTATTATTACCTTTATCTAAAATAGAGATACCGCGTTCGGAAGCTACGCTACGGAACTCGTCTCCCGACAACATTTTAAGATTCTTGTAGACAGTAGAAATGCCGAAACTACCGTTGTAGGCTACCTGCGTCCTACCCTGCATTCCTTTTTTAGTGGTGACTTCAATCACACCGGAAGCACCACGTGAACCGTATTGTGCCGTTTCGGAAGCATCTTTCAGAATCGTGAAACTTTCGATATCTGTGGGGTAAATGGAGGTCAGCATACTAAGGTCGCCAAACACTCCATCGACAATAATCAGAGGATCGTTACCACTAGTCAGTGAAGTGGTTCCACGCAGGCGCACTGCATCCAGAGCTGCGGGTCCATTCGTACCCCGTTGAATAGTCAAACCCGGTACCCTACCCCGAATCGCTTCCAAAGGATTGGTTACCTGGTCTTTGTTCATTTGTTTCTCCGTAATTTTCTCCACAGAACCGGAGAGGGTTTTCAGACTTCCGGTAGCATAGCCTACCGTTATCAAGGAATCCAAGTCCAGAGGAATGACAGGAATCTTCTGTGCAAATGTATTTCCGCACAAAACTACCAGAAGAAAGCTAAGAAAAGTTAGTTTACCGTGTTGTCGTATCATAACTATCAGTTTTTAAGGTAATAATACAAATATAACAAAAAAAGAAGGAATCTGGTTGAGTAGATTCCTTCTTTTATTGATATTAATAGCCGCAATATGACTCTTTTTTCGAGTTTTACCGAGGGATTTGCTTACTTCACTATGATTTCATCAGTAAATATCCAGCCACCCAGTTCTTTGCCGGCACGCGCCTGATAACGTACATAGCGTCCCTTGACGGTTCCTTCCCACGAAACATCGGAAAACTTGATTGCTTCTTCCTTGTTAACAACAAAGTCCTGATGCTTCAGTTCCGTAAAATTGACTCCGTCATCGGAAACTGAAATAACCACAGACGCAGGCAAGAATACTTCAGCTCCCACTACCTGCATGAAAGCTGCTGTGACTGAATGAATAGTGGTCTCGTTTTCCATATCAACGGTTACATCGAGGCGGTTCTTCGAGATAAATCCCTGCCATGCACCGTCACCGTAAGTCCAGTCGCCACGGATACCGTCGGTCAAAGTCACATCACCTTGTGCTGCATAAGAGGAGTTGTAAGGAGCGTTATAGATCACTTTCTTTCCCAATGCCAGATGCGTAAGGGGTTGTAAAGATTCCGGCCGACTTCCGATCTCACTCTTCAAATCGAAAGTGTGATAGCCTTTCGCCTGCAAATCCGTTACCGCTTTCAGGGCACGTGCATGGAAGTCCGGCCATGACTTACGTTCCGGAGCCGACCAGGCAACTTCCGCCAATGCCAGCGTACGTGGATATAGCATATATTCCACGTGTTCGGGAGTCGGGACATATTCAGTAAAGAGATTAACTTGCGCACCATACACAAGTTTCGCTTGTTCCGCCGACAATGAAGTAGAAACCGGATTGTAAGAATAGACTTTTTTCAATGGCAAGTATCCACCAATCGCTTCCGGCTGAGAGTACGGAGCGTCCTGATAACTATCCAGATAACAGTAGCCACCCGGCGTCATGATAGCCCGGTGTCCGGAAGTTACAGCTGTAATACCGCCTTCTTCTCCCCGCCATGACATTACAGTCGCGTTAGGAGCCAGTCCTCCTTTCAATATCTCGTCCCAGCCGAGCAGACGTCGACCATGATCGTTCAGGAACTTCTCAATACGATGAATCAGATAACTTTGCAGTTCGTCCACGTGAGAGAGATGTTCGTCTTTCATTCTCTTTTGGCATTTCGGGCAAGTTTTCCACGCTGCCATACCGGCTTCGTCACCTCCTATGTGAATGTATTCGGAAGGGAAAAGCGCCATGACCTCGGTCAGCACATTTTCCAAAAAGGTGAACGTTTCTTCGTTTCCGATACAGAAGTCCGCGTTCTTGTAAGGCTCACCCGCGCAAGAGAGTTGCGGATAAGCTGCCAGCACTTCTTCCGAGTGGGCAGGCATTTCAATCTCCGGAATAATCGTGATGAAATGCTGACGAGCATATTCTACGATTTCGCGAATATCATCCTGTGTATAGTAACCTCCGGAAGCTCCAGGCTCGTCGAAACGGAGGTACTTACGTCCGCCGTTCCACCACGTCTTCCAATTGGCGTCAGTACGCCAGGCTGCAAATTCTGTAAGCAAAGGATATTTCTTGATTTCAATTCGCCAGCCTGCCGCATCTGTAAGGTGCAGATGCAGGCGGTTGATCTTATAGAATGCCAATGCGTCTATCTGTTTCTTCACAAATTCTTTAGAAAAGAAATGACGGGATACATCCAGCATTAAGCCGCGATAAGCGAAACGAGGACTATCCTGCACTTCAACAGAAGCAATGGAATAGCCTGTTTCCGAAGGCTGAGATAATTGCAACAGTGTCTGGATTCCGTAGAACAATCCCGCTCCCGATGTTGCACGGATAAGGATTCGTTCCGGAGTGACGGACAGGGTATAACTTTCGGGAGAAGGCAACTGTTCGCTCTTTTCGGTTATCAACAGAGAAAGTACGTTCTGCGTATCTTTTTTCTTTCCTTTCTTTAGATGAACCGGTAATGCTTGCAGATAGCTTTCCAGAAGTCGAGCTTCTCCACCTTGAATGTTTGTATAAAGTTTTGTTTTCTCTGAGAGTAAAAAAGAGCCCGTACCCTGCTCTATTTTCAGAGGGACAGGGATTACGGACTGTGCATGAAGAGGATGTGCCGCAAAGCACATCCCCAATACCCATAAGAAAAGACAAACTTTAGTGCATCTATTTCTTATATTCATTAATCTACTGTGATTTCATCTACAAACAAGAAAGCAGGATTTCCTTTGCCTCCATGCCATTCCGGTATTTTACTTTCAGACAAGGCAACCACCTTTACATACTGAGTTTTCACCGGAGTGAATGACAATTTATGTTCGTAGATACCATTCTTATCACTTTGTTCCATAGCAGGGTATTCTTCGGAAGCTACTTTGGTAAAGTTCTTACCGTCGTCTGATACTTCTACGGAAAATCCTCTTGCATCAAACACCCAGTCTCCCTTCTCTACGCAAGTAGAAATAGCAACGCTCGAAATCTCGGTAGGTTGCTGAAGGTCGATAGTCATATCCATATCGTTTTTATAGAATGCAATCCAACGACCGGTCTTATAGTTGCCATTTCCTTTCAGTCCGTCTACTAGTGTAGATTCACCTTTAAACATATATTGTTTGTTGACCGGTTGATTAGCTACAATCGGCTTCATGCTGGACTTACTGAAATTGATCTTCTCTGAAATCACACGGCTGTTTCCGGTAGGACGAACAGCGATAGCGGAGAAGTCTGCATTTTCCTTGATTTTCAGGATACCTTCATAAAGCGGAGAAGCGGCAGTAGGTTCCGTACCGTCCAATGTATAGTGGATAGGGGCATTGTCAATGGTAGACAACGTGATGTCCAGTGTACCGTCTGCCGGGTTCGGCGTATATTCGGCTGTTACGTTAAACACATGTTTTGCATAATTGTATCCTTCTGCATCATACCACTTAATCAGTTGCGGCAAACGAGACAGGAAGTCTTCATAGTTCTTCTTGTCGGGAGTAGACCACTGGATTTCACACAATGCAGCCCAACGAGGCAATACCATATATTGCGCATGAGAGAAAGTAGGAATATATTCAGTCCAGAGATTAGCTTGCACACCCTTAATATATTTTTGTTCTTCCGGAGTAAGGGAAGTCGGCATCGGTTCGTAACTATATACTCTTTCAAGCGGCAGATAACCACCAATTCCGAGAGGTTCGTTTTCCGTATCTTTCGTCTGATAATAGTCGAAATACAAATAGGTATTCGGTGTCATAATCACATCGTGTTTCTGTTTGGCAGCTTCGATACCACCTCTTTCTCCACGCCATGACATAACGGTTGCATTAGGAGCCAGTCCGCCTTCGAGAATTTCATCCCAACCAATAATCTGACGTCCGTGGTCGTTCAGGAATTTCTCAATGTGATTGATTACGAAACTCTGCAAACGTTCTTCCTTACTATGTTTATCATCCGATTTTAACCCCAATGCCTTGATACGTGCCTGACATTTCGGGCATTTCTCCCAGCGTACTTTCGGGCATTCGTCACCACCCACATGGATATATTCTGACGGGAAGATCTCAATCAATTCAGCATATACGTCTTCGAGGAATTTCAATACCTGATCGTTTCCGGCACAAAGCACATCTTCAGATACACCCCATTGTCTCCAAACTTCATACGGACCGCCAGTACAACCTAATTCGGGATAAGCGGCAAGAGCAGCCTGCATATGTCCCGGAAGGTCAATCTCGGGGATAACCGTGATATAACGTTCGGCAGCATACGCTACTATTTCCTTAGCCTCTTCCTGCGTATAGAAACCACCATAAGGTTTGCCGTCATATTCACCGGAGTTACGTCCGATAACTGTTTCCGTTCTCTTAGAACCTATTTCCGTCAGTTTCGGGTATTTCTTGATTTCCAGACGCCAACCTTGGTCTTCAGTAATATGCCAATGGAAACGATTCATATTATGCAAAGCCATCATATCAATATAAGTCTTCACTTCATCTACAGTAAAGAAATGACGACTCGTATCAAAATGTGCGCCACGATAAGCGAAACGGGGAGCATCCTTTATCTCTACTGCAGGCAAAGCAATCTCCGCACCTATTGCGACAGGCAATGACTTACGCAATGATTGAATTCCGTAAAATACTCCGGCCTCTGTAGGAGCAGTGATTGTAATTCCGTCACCGGTAACTTTCAATTGGTAAGATTCCGGATTTTCGGATTCTGTCCCAAGTGCCAGTACAATTGCATTCTCTCCTTCTGTTCCGGCTTCGATAACAAAATCTTTTCCGGTAGCTGTTTTCAAGTAGTCTGCCAGAAATTTCGCGTTACGTTGCATATTCTCATTACCTTCCGGATAGAGAATCTTCACACTACTCTTCAGAATGAAGGGGTTTCCCGAGGCTGTTACAATTTCCTGAGGCATGGGAATAATCTGGTAATCAGCTTCTTGCTGAGCCGATTGACAAGAGGCAAAAAGCCCTGCTACCGCCAGACATCCCGTTAATTTTAAGAGTTGTTTCATAAACTAAAAAATTAGGTGTTAAGTTATTAATAGAATTATTTAATTATAGGTCTCACGAATATGCTTCACAGTCAGAGGCAGTTCCTCCCCTTTCTTTATTTGAGGAGAAGTAATGAGAATCGTTTTACGTTCTCCGGGCAGAAGATCGAAAAAGTTGTCACTAAAACGGGCACCCTGTAATGGTACTTCGATAAAGACGTCTTTTGCCAAAACAGGAGAAAGAAGTGTCAGTTCGCATTCGCCATCTGTCTGCTTCATTTTATAGGAAATAGTCGTTTCGGGCAAAAGCAGGTCTTTGGTCTTTGCAAAGAAATAAACCGTTTCATCTACCACATGTCCGGATTTGTCTTTCAAGGTAAGCAGCATGAAGCAGTGGAGGAGTTCTTCCGAAAGCGGGCGTTTTGTCGAAGACAGTAAGACGTCAAGTTTTGTCCGATATACACATTGAGAGGTATTTGCAGGAACCGACAAAGATTTCAATAGCATCGGTTTACTGATCTTTTTTCCCTCAAAGTCTATGACTTTCATTTCTAATGTCATTTTCTCCAACGTATCAAGGCGATCGGAAAGAAGGTAGACACATAAGCTGTCATTCCGCTGAATAGGGTTGATATGAATAGGAGCAAAAGCACGTTTCGCCTGATAATGCAAAGCTTTCCAGTTACCATAATAGTCGATACTCGACCATGAAACGACGGGCCAGCTATCGTTCAACTGCCAGTATAGAGTACCCATGCAATAAGGACGGTTACGACGGTGAGCTTCCAAGCCATGACGCATTCCCTGGCCTTGCAAAACCAGTCCGACGTATACAAAGTCCTCAAATTTCTCAGGTACGATATAGTCACGTTCCATGTAAGTACGGATCAAAGCATTGCCAATACTACTCTTTTGGTGGGCATTCATCACTTCCGATTCGATTTGATAATCTTCAGGAGCTGCGAATGTAGCAATAGTTTTCATCTCAGGGAAGGATTGGAAACCAAATTCGCTCATGAAACGTGGCAAGTCGGTATCCAATGATTCAAAAGGTTTCTGTCCGTACCAAACACCCCAATTATGGCTATCGCCTATTCCCCATGATTCGGGACGTCCCCAGTTGGCTAGATAAGGGGAGCTATGGATATAAAAGCGGTCAGCATCGAGTTCTTTCACCTTGGCGGGAAGTAGTTCACGGAAGAGTTTGTCGTAACCGGACATCATTTCCTGATAGATTTCCGGAGTGTATTTTTTCTGATACCCCCAATATTTCAAGGCTTCCAATATCTCATTGTTGCCACACCACATAGCCAGCGAAGGGTGGTTGCGAAGACGGCGGATGTTGTAGCAAGCTTCCTCCTCTACCCGCTTCAAGAATGTAGGGTCAGACGGATAAGGGGTACAAGCGAACATAAAGTCCTGCCAAACCAAGATGCCGTTTTCATCCGCCAAATCATAGAAACGATCGTCTTCATACGTTCCTCCACCCCATATACGGACTACATTCATGTTGGCCTCTTTGATATCACGGAACAATGTCTGATAGCGTTCGGTAGTCACAGAGGGCAATAGAGCGTCCTGTGGTATATAGTTGGCACCTTTGGCGAACATCGGAATGCCATTCACTTCAAAATAGAAAGATTCTCCGTCCGCATCTTTCTCGTTCACCAACCGGACGGTACGTAAACCGATACGGTGGGATTGCTCGGCTACCACTTTACCGTCAAAGACAACTTGAGCAGAGAAATCATACAAAGCCGGTTTGCCCCAACCATTCGGCATCCAGCGTACCGGAGACAGGACTTCGGAAGGGATATGGATAGAGTTGAGTCCGGGTTGCAAAGTGACAGAACGGCTAATTACAGTTTCTTCTCCTTTTTCAAATGAATAATTAATCCGTATTTCTGCTTGAATCGATTGAGGAAGTATATTGTTTATTTCCAGTTCATTAGATAGTTCGGCAGAGTGTTCTGTCAGCGACAGTTGCTTGATATGATAATCATTAATGGAAGCGGCGTCATAAAAACGAATTTTTACCGGACGCCAAATACCACTAGTTACCATACGGATTCCCCAATCCCAACCGTAACTGTAAGGAGCTTTACGGGAGAACACACTCAGATGTTTCTCATGGTGGTCATTATCCGCCGGATAGTTGAATCCGTTGGAGGCATATTGAGGAAGAGTTTGCCGGATAGGTGAATGGAAATATATATGGAGTAAGTTTTCCCCTAGACGAAGTTGTGGCTTTACAGGTAACGAATAACCGACAAACATATTATCGGACTTTAACAGTAAGGAACCGTTGAGATAAACATCTGCATAGGTATCAAGACCTTCAAAGATGAGCTGGGCATCATCCCGCTCCAATTGTTCCATTGTAACGGTAAAAGAAGTGCGGTATTCCCAATCTTCGTTTTCCACCCATTGAATCTTCTGTTCATTCATTCCATAAAAAGGAGAAGGAAGTAATTTGTGGTGAATAAGGTCCTGATGTACTGTACCGGGCACTTCTGCCGTTCGCCATAGTTCTGTTCCTGCTTGAGAAAATTCCCAGCCTGTGTGTAGAAGTACAACTTCTGAATTGTCATTACTCTGTGCATACGCCATGCTGCAACAACATAGTAGTCCGCATGCTATCTGAGCCTTTTTTCCTGTCAAATTCAATATCATAGTGGGGGTATTAGATATTAACGGAGTCAAAGATATTACTTTTTTGTCAATTTTCCCCCATTATTCGACCGTTATTTTTATAATTTCCGGAGTACGGACACCGGGCTTCAATTCTCCATTAATATTATAATATGTTTTATCCCACCCCACTAACGCAGCTCCGGCACGCGCTACCAGCGATGTACGGGCAACTTCCTGCCAGATGTCCAGATTGATATTATAGACCAATATACGGTCATTAAACTTATACCATTCTACCGGATGAAGGAGGTAATCTTTTTCAGGACACCGTAGAGCCGCTAGAAATATGTCTTTGTTTACTCCACCTGTACATAATACCAAGCTATCATTTAATGCAACGGCAGCTCCCCCCCCTAAAGATACAACCTCTCCGTCACTTCCTTTCGGAGTAGCTACAGGCATCCATTGCCGAGATACGGAAGAATAACAGTAACCACTTGTGGAAAGTGTTGCCGGTTTTCCTTCCGTAGAAGGAGCAAATCCTCCCCATAAATAGAAACGGTAGTCGTCTCCCCTACGCTGGCCGGCACAAACGGCTTGTGTACGTGCATCTCCGGGATATTCCGGTAACTCATGCCAGCCTACAGAAAGATTAGTTAAATCGAGTCGGAGGAAGGAATTGGATGGCTTTCCGTTTCTATTTCCTCCGGCTATGAATAGTTGTTCCCCAATTAGCGTCCCACACATATTATCTAGAGCATAAGGTAAAGCCGGTAATGTTTCGATGACGACTTTCCCTTTCTTCTTATTTTTCCCATTCTTTTCGCTTTTCTCATCCCAGCGGATTTTATAAACAGAAGTTAGTGCATCCTGACCGTCAGTTCCTCCTATACAGATGATTCCATCCGAACAGGATACAGAAACGCCATAAGCGGCAGAAACGGGAAGTTCTCCAACTTTATTCCAGACAAACACTGTATCTGGATTCATCTCTGCTACATAAATCCCCTGATAGTATTTCTTTTTTCCTCCTTCATCGGCGGGGATTCCGGGAAAATTACAACCTCCTGCCAACAGCAGTTTCCCATTCAGCATTCCTGCATAACAGGCAGAGACTCCTGATTTAAGTCCTTTCTCCGACTTAGGAAATCCCTCCATTCTTTGTAAATGGAGATCGACAACAAAAGATTCGGGCGCTTCCGCACGAAAAGTTGACGCGGGCAAACCTGCCTCATTCACCAAATTTGCACGTGTGAAAGGTTGCCAGCCATAACGGATATATCGCGGACGTTTCACTTGTTCGCTATATACTTTTATCTGACCGTTTATTATTTCGGCAACTGCGGGATAATAAACGCCGTCTGTCTCGGCAACTTCAAACGTACGCAAAGGACCACCGTCCGAACTCTTCAACCCCTTGCCGTAATCAAAAGTAACATATACGACATCTTCACAAAAATCGGCCCGACAAAATAAGGGTCCGGAAGGCAACACATCATGCATTCCATAAGTTTTATTCAATGCCCAGCGAGCCAAGCGTTCTCCAACCGGTTTTTTATTTCTAGGATGTACATCCAACGAATCACCATAA